>Ga0160461_1000032_pt1 | contig 251365 bp, 221 predicted proteins | sample HID1975I_E6MG_FD_108266 | JGI IMG/M metagenome (GOLD analysis project Ga0160461, IMG submission 108266) | Enriched soil microbial communities from UW Madison campus, WI, USA - HID1975I_E6 MG | ecosystem: Environmental > Terrestrial > Soil > Unclassified | place: USA: Madison, Wisconsin... | reverse complement strand
ATTTATGAAAACGGAGGAATTGTAGCCGCAGTTTGTCACGGTCCGGCTGGTTTGGTAAATATTAAACTCGATAACGGAAAGTATTTGGTGGATGGTAAAAAAATCAACGCTTTTACGAATGAAGAGGAAGCTGAAGTAAAATTAACAAACATAGTTCCTTTCCTTTTGGAAGATAAGTTGAAGGAAAGAGGTGCGAAATTTGAAAAATCAGGGCTTTGGGAAAATCATGTTGTGAACGACCAAAGAGTCATTACAGGCCAAAATCCTCAGTCTGCAAAAAGTGTGGGTGAAGCTATTTTAAAGGAATTAAAAAAATAATACATAATTATTTAACCATCCTTTCTGTCATTCCGCAGGAATCTAAACTCTCAGAATTAAATTTATTTTGCTGAGATTCCTATGGAATAACAAACGAAATAGAAAATTTTTGTGGTTAAATAAATTTAAAAATTAGAACAAAAATGCAATATAGAAAATTAGGAAACACAGATTTAGAACTTTCAGTGATCACTCACGGAGCGTTTGCGATTGGTGGAAATATGTGGGGTGGAAATGAAAAACAGGATTCCATCAACTCAATTCATGCTTCTCTAGATCATGGTGTAACTTCCATTGATACTGCACCTTTTTATGGTTTCGGATTGAGTGAAGAAATGATTGGTGAAGCTATCAAAGGAAAAGATCGTTCGAAAATCCAGTTGCTGACAAAATTCGGATTGGTTTGGGATGGAAGCAATAATGGAAAAGGTGAATTTTTCTTTGATGCAAATGATGACGGCAAAATACTTCCCGTGTATAAATTTGCTTCAAAAGAAAATGTTATTAAGGAAGTTGAGGAAAGTTTAAAAAGATTAGGAACAGATTACATCGATCTTTTACAATTGCACTGGCCAGATTCTACAACGCCAATTAATGAAACCATGGAAGCGATGGAACTGTTGATTCAACAAGGAAAAATCCGTGCAGCAGGTGTAAGCAACTATTCTGTTGAGCAAATGGAAGAAGCCAATAAAACATTCAAATTAGCAAGCAATCAGGTTTCTTACAGCATGTTGAACCGTGCGATTGAAAATGATTTAGTTTCCTATTCTTTAGAAAATAATTTAGGAATTATCGTTTACAGTCCGATGGAAAGAGGTCTTCTGACCGGAAAATATTTTAAAGAAAATCAATTAAAAGAAAATGATCACAGAAACGGCTATTTTTCACAATTTGATTTAGATAAAGTAAAAAATTTCTTAGAAAAAATAGAACCAATTGCCAAGGAAAAAGGAATTACTCTTTCTCAATTAGTTTTACGTTGGACAACATTACAGCCTGCAATCACTGTAGTTTTAGCCGGAGCAAGAAATGCACAGCAAGCGATTGAAAATGCAAAAACAATATCTTTTGATCTATCACAGGAAGAATTGAATTTTATTAATTCTGAACTAAAAGAAATTTAATTTCCAAGCAAATATATTGTTGATTTGGTGTGAAAATTTCATTCTAAAAATTTAAATATAATTGATTATGAAGGTATTAAAAACTATTATATTACTATTTACAGTTTTAATTACGAATACTTTTTCAGCACAACAAAAAGACAATTGTCGTTACATCAAAACGCCGACAGGTTATCTGATGGTATTGCGACAAGGTGATGACGTAATTTCCAATATTGAAAATCTGGCGAAAACAGAAAATATTTCGTCTGCAAGCTTCACGGGAATTGGCTTTGCATCAGAAGTAACTTTTGGATTTTATGATTTTAATGCTAAAAAATTTAATCCTAAAACATTCAGTAAAGTGGAAATGGGAAGTTTGACGGGTTCAATCGCATGGAACGAAAAAGGTCCGTCAATTCACGTTCACGGTGTAGCGACTGATGATCAATTCAATGCTTTTGGCGGACACATTTTGTCTCTGCATGTCGGAACAGGTTCTATGGAAGTGTATGTGACTTTGAATGATCAAAAATTAGATCGAAAAATCGAACAGCCTTTAAATGCAAATGTTCTGCAGCTCAATTGCAAACAGTAAAATTAATTCCTTCAAAGGAAAATCGCTTCTCAATAATTGGGAAGCGATTTTTGTTATTGATTTAAATAAATCTGTAATTTACTTTGCAATCGGCAAATGGGTAGAAATTGCAATTCTGTTCCAAGCATTTATGGTGACAATCGCCATAATAATTTGAGCAATCTGGCTTTCATCAAACAATTGTTTAGCCTTATAATACGTTTCTTCAGTCAGACCTTTTTGGCTGATCAAAGTAATTTCTTCCGTCATTGCCAAAAGCACTTGTTCCTCTTCAGTGTAAAGCTCCAACGCTTCTTTCCATGCGTTTAGAAGATAAATTCTTTGAGGAGTTTCACCATATTTCATTGCGTCTTTTGTATGCATATCCAGACAGAAAGCACATCCGTTGATTTGTGACGCTCGGATTTTGATTAATTCTTTCTGAATATGGTTTAAAGAAATGGTTTGAAGATATCCTTCCAATCCCATCATTGCTTTGTAAGCGGCAGTGTCTACAGTTGCCATATTAATTCTTGCACTCATACTGTTTATGATTTTTTAGTTAATGTATCTATTGAAAAATAATATTCTTTTTGTGTTGCCCATAAAAAAGCCGCCGCGCTTCCTACCCAAACCGAATAATCCAAAGGCGCTTTTATTCCTAAAGCAATGGCCATCGATAAAGCGAAAACAAGCAATAAAAACCCGGTTCCGTAAGCTGCTATTTTTGTTTTGAAACCTAAAATCAGCATCAATGGAAAAAGTATTTCTAAAAATGTAGCGGCATAAGCAGAAAATTTGCTTAACATTTCGGGTAGAAAAAATGTCAATTGTTGGGTATACTTTTCAAAGTTTCCCCAGTTTCCCCAAGCTGAGTTATCACCCCACAAACCGAATCTGTCTGCCACTGCAGAAAGCATTGTTACGGAAATTATTACTCTTAAAAATAACTGTGGAAATATGGAATCTTTGCCTGTCATTGCATTTGTTTTTATGAACAGGACAAAGTTGCGAATTAGGAATTGTAAAAATCTTAAACTGGTTTAAGAACGTAATTTTGCTCTTATTTCACTTAAATATTCCGGGGTAAAACCTAAAAAAGAAGCCAATAAATATTGTGGAATTCTTTGAATAAACCAAGGATACAAAGTACTAAAATGCACATAATATTCTTCCTTCGTCATCTCATAAATATATCGAATTCTTTTTTCTGCAGCTGCATAAGCGGTTTGGTAAACCATTCTGAAATAACGTTCCATCATCGGATGTTTTTGCAGCAACAATTCCTGAGATCGGAAATCAATCGCCAAAATCGTAGAATGTTCAACAGACTGAATATTAAAATCTGATTTCACTTGTTTTTCAAAAGCAAAAGTATCGGAAATCCACCAGTTTTCGATGGCAAATTCTGTCGTTTGCTCCACGCCTTTTTCATTCACGAAAAACTTTCTCAGACAACCTTCGAGAACAAAATATTTGAATTTACAAACATCTCCTTCAAGCATTAGATTTTCTTTCTTCTTTACTTCCAAAACTTGAAAGAAAGAAAATATCGAAGTAAATTCTTCATCACTGATGGTAATAAATTTATCTAAATGTGCTTTGAAAGTTTCCATTTTTGAAATTGTGTAACCAAACTTAACTTTATTTTTTTAGTTTTACAATAACAAACAATAAATCATGGAAATCGTTGCCAAAATCTTAATCGCAGTTGTCGCATTAGAACATCTTTACATTCTTTGGATGGAAATGTTTGCGTGGGAAACCAAAGGAAAAGAAGTTTTTAAAGCGGCTTTACCAGCCGAAATGTTTAAACCCACAAAAGGTTTGGCCGCTAATCAAGGTTTGTACAATGGTTTTTTGGCAGCAGGATTGATCTGGTCTTTTTTTATTGAAGATGAAAAATGGCAAACCAATATTGCATTATTTTTCTTGAGCTGTGTAGCAATTGCAGGAATTTACGGCGCCATTTCAGCGACCAAAAAGATCTTTTTTGTTCAGGCTTTGCCGGCAATTTTGGCGATTGTTGCTGTGCTTTTGAAATAATTTAGTTCAAAAATACTTATTATTGAGAACACAATTTTTTCTATCGTTTATATAATATCCAGCTTTCTTCAAATCATAAAACATAATAAAAATAATCGATTGTAATTCAATATATTACAATCTGAAATTTCAATTAAATATAAAATCCGTAAATTTGCACCGTCATAAGAAATTGATGTACAGCTTTTTTTATGCTTTTAGCATGATTATAAATTAAAGTTGTTCTGGCAAATATCTTTAATTATCATGATGATAATTATTCTTTGATTCAATTTAAAAAAGATTGATTTCTTTTTTTTACGTAATACATTCTTTGTCAAAATAAAACCTTTTGAAACAGTTAACATAATCACAAAGTGGATATGTTTTTGTATATATTTTGTGATTCAATGTAATTATAAAAATTTATACTAAACATTTTGCTTGTATGTACAATCATTAAAGCAGCATTGTTTCAATTTCTTATTTCAAATACATTAACAAACTCTGAATATGGATACAATTGATACTAATCGAAAAGTAAAACTTAAAGTTGAAGATCTCACGATCATTTTCGGAAAAAATAAAGAAAAGGCATTAGAACTTCTGGATAAAGGTTTTTCTAAAAAAGAAATTCTTGAAAAAACAGGCTGCACCGTTGGAATCAACAAAGCCAGCTTCGAAATCTATGAAGGTGAATTTTTTGTCATTATGGGACTTTCAGGAAGTGGAAAATCAACTTTACTGCGTTGTCTGAACAGACTGAATGAACCAACTTCAGGAAAAGTATATATCAATAACGATAATATTACCGATAAAAATAATAAAGACCTTCTGGAAGTAAGAAGAACAGAAATGAGTATGGTATTTCAGAAATTCGGATTGCTACCTCATCATACTGTTTTAAGCAATGCTGCTTTCGGACTTGAAATACGGGGAGAAAGCAAAGCTATTCGTGAAGAAAAAGCGCAAAAAGCATTAGACATTGTAGGTTTAAATGGTTTTGAAAATCAATTACCCTCAAAATTATCCGGAGGTATGCAGCAAAGAGTCGGCTTAGCAAGAGCTCTAGCAAACGATCCCGAAGTTTTGTTGATGGATGAGGCTTTCTCAGCACTCGATCCGTTGATAAAATCTGAAATGCAGGATCAACTGCTCGAGTTACAGGAAACTTTACAGAAAACAATCGTCTTTATTACTCATGATTTGGATGAAGCCATTAAAATCGGAGACCGAATTGTCATTATGAAAGACGGTGTCATCGAACAAATAGGAACTGCAGAAGACATTTTAACCACTCCGGCGAGTGATTATGTGAAAGCTTTTGTAGAAAAAGTTGACCGTAAAACGATTATTACAGCAAAATCTTTAATGTTTCATAAGCCAACTGTTGTTCGTTTCAGAAAAGATGGTCCCGAAGGTGCTCTTAGAAAAATGAGAACGACAGGTCTGGAAAATTTACCAGTTGTAGATTTTCAAAATAAATTTCTGGGTTTTGTAACGCTTAATGATATTGTTCAAATCGCAAAGAAAAAAGAACCAACTGTTGAATCTGTGATTAATAGTAATGTTCCGTCGGTATATCCGGAAGCCACCGTCGAAGAAATGCTGCCTTTGATTTCGGGAAGCAAATCAGCAATTGCTGTGGTTGATGAAACTAATAAATTTTTAGGTCTGGTCACTCAATTGTCACTCATTATCGAGGCTACCAAGTTTAATGAAGAAGAGATTATAGAATTAAAAGAAATCGCAAACAACCAATAAGATGAATAAAACTATAGATATTGGCCAATATGTAGAAACCGCTATCAATTGGCTCACAGATAACGCAAAACCTGTATTTGATGTCATAAAAAATGTCGGCAACTCTTCGATTTTAGGCATTGAATGGGCCTTAGTAAATACTCCTTTTTACATTATCATTCTACTTTTCACGTTATTAGCTTTATGGAAAGCAGGAAAAGGAACCGCAATTATGACGGCAGCCGGACTTACTTTAATATTTTTAATGGGATTCTGGAAAGAAACTATGGAAACATTAGCACTTATTTTTGTGGCAACACTTACCGCATTAATCTTGTCTGTTCCTCTCGGAATATGGGCTGCTAAAAATCAATTTGCGGCAAAAATCATTCGTCCGTTATTAGATTTAATGCAAACCATGCCTGCTTTTGTTTACTTAATTCCTGCTGTATTATTTTTCAGTATCGGTAAAGTTCCCGGTGCATTTGCAACGATCATTTTTGCGATGCCGCCTGCAGTACGTTTAACGACCTTGGGAATTGAATCTGTTCCTAAAGATATCGTAGAAGCAGCCCGAGCTTTCGGAGCCACCAATCGTCAGATTCTATTTAAAGTAGAACTTCCTTTGGCCACGAACACAATTTTAGCAGGGATCAATCAAACTATTTTATTATCATTATCAATGGTTGTAATCGCCGGAATGATTGCGGCAGGCGGTTTAGGTGAAAAAGTTTTGGAAGGAATTAATAATCTGGATATCGGTTTAGGATTTGAAAGTGGTTTATCAGTCGTGATTTTAGCCATTATTCTCGACCGGATTACTCAAGGATTTGTAAAGAAAAAAACAGTAAAATGAAAAGAATAAATTATTTATTATTAATTACGTCTGTTATTATTTTTGGAATATTTAATTCTTGTAAAAACTTAAAAAATTCCAAATACATCAACATCGGGATGGTCGATGGCTGGGCAGAAGATGTTGCAATGACTCATGTTGTAAAAGCTATTTTGGATGAAAAGGGATATCATGTTGTGATTCAAAAAGCTTCCACAGACATGATTCTCGCTTCTATGAATAACGAAGACACAGACCTCTTTCTGGGAGTTTGGCTACCTTATACTCATGCAAATAAAATCGCTAAATTCCCGGAATTGATCAACCTTGGAACAAATTACGACAACGGAAAAATTGGTTTGGTAGTTCCTGATTATGTACCTATAAATTCTATTGAAGAATTGCCGAAATATGAGAATCAATTCAAAAATAGAATCATCGGCATCGAAAAAGGAGCAGGATTAACCTCTGCAACAGACCGAGCTATCGTTGATTACAAATTGAATTATCGACAGATCAATTCTTCTACAATCGCCATGATTACCGAGCTTCAGAATGCAATAAAACGTAAAGAATGGATTGTTGCAGCAGCATGGCAACCTCACTGGATGTTTGGTAAAATGAAACTTAAATTTTTAGAAGATCCGAAAAAAACATTTGGAGAAGCAGAAAAAATCAAAACCTACAGCAGAAAAAGTTTTGGAAAAGACCATCCTGAATTAACACAATTCTTTTCGAAAATGTATTTTGATGACCAAACCATGACCGATCTTTTGACTAAAATGGAAAACAGCAAAGACAAAGAAGCCACCGCTAAGCAATGGGTGAAGGCTCATCCGACGCTTGTGAATTCTTGGTTAGATAAAAATTGATTTTACTCTATTTTCTGTACAGATATAATCCTCAGCTTTTAGGCCTGGGGATTTTTGTTGATATAAAAGATTACAAAGCTAAAATCTCCAACAATTTCTGTTTCATTTTTTCAGGTTTGAATTGCCCTTCATGATAATAAATAAGTTCCTGGTTTTCATTTAAAATAATCCACAACGGATAAACGGGTTGAGTTTGATTTTTAGATAAAGCAAAAACCAATTCATGAATTCCGGAGTTTCCGTTGGGTAAATAATTGAATTCTTTCCCTTGAAAAATGATTTTTTCTTTTGTTTTTTCAGCTTCAAAATTGATGAAATAAAAATTATCATTCATCATTTCGACCAATTCTTTGTCTTTATGTAATTGAAAAGATTCGATTTTACAAACCGAACACCAATCTGTATAAATATGAATTATTGTAGGTTTTGCTTTTTTCTGTTGCTGAATTTCCCAATCCGAAAAAGCGCCTGTTTTTATCTGTGAAAGACAAAAACTCGGCACTAACATTAAAAATAAAAATATCGTTAGGTTTTTCATTTTATCAAATTTTTGACCTTCATTACTTCAGAATTCATTTGACGCAAAGATTTATTTAGGATAGCATATTATTTTAAGAGGCAAAGACAAATAAATTTGCTTCGCTAAGCTTGAAAATATAGCTTAATAATCAACTTGTTGATTCATCATTGCTCCTTAAATATTTATATCTAAAAAATAAATCTTTGTGTTAAAAAACATATACAAATCAATCTTACTTCAAAATATATTTCACGCCTAAAAAACCTCTGATTTTCTGCATCGGCGCATATCCATACGTCGTATCAAAAGTATAACGATTCGGATTAGAGATTGGGTCGTCAACATTTTTATCAAACGGATCAAACGGTCGCATCAATGGCTCTTTTGGTGTGAAGTTGAACAGATTTTTAATTCCGCAATACACTTCAAATCCGGATTTGAAGCTTTTCGAAACCTGAATATTGGCAAGATTATAGAACGGTGAATATTCAGGTCGGTAATCGTTTGGTAAAACCGGCAATCGCATCGATCCGTAGAATTGTCCTGTAAAATCAATTGTTAAATTACTCGGAAATTTATACGTCAGGCTGTATGTTCCACTCCATTTTGGAGCATGAAGTTGTTGAGATTTTTCAGTTTCACCATCAAATTTTTGGTAAACATCCAAATAGGTGACCCCAAGATTTACACTTAACGGAAAATTAAAACTATAATCTACATTCATCGAAGCACCTCTTGAAATTCCGTAGCCATTAAGATTATCATAAATAATCTTCTCAGGATCAGTATCGAAATCGCCGACAATTTTATTGCTGAAATACGTATAAAACGCTGAAGCATCCAAATTGATCAACTTGTCACCAACAGGAATTTTCCAGACATAATTCAGATTTCCGTTAACTGATTTTTCCGGCTTTAAATTAGATTGAATTACAACATCTCGGGAACCCGTCAACGCTGCATGATCTTCGGTAAACAAATTTACAACCCTGAAACCCGTTCCGAAATTGAAGCGCAAAGTATGATAAGGATTTGGCGAAAATTTCCATGCAAAACGAGGCGAATGCACAGCGTGATGTATTTTATCATAATCAAATCGGTATCCCAACAACAAAGTATTTTTATCATTAATTTCCCATTGATCCTGAATAAAAGCTCCTAAAATTGGTGATTTCATTGGCTCATTGGTCAATCCATCGCTTGATAAAGTTCCGGGTGTGTTGTCATCATAAAAAGTTCTTTTGAAAGTTACCCCCAAAATCAAATCATGATTTCCAAATTTTTTATCCCAATACGTTTGTGCGAAAGCTACTTTTTGAGTCGCTTCAAAAGGATTGATTCCATAAAAAGAATTCTGGTCATGAAAATTGTAAGAAAACTGCGTCACAATATTTTCTTTCATCGGCCATTGATAGGCTCCAAAAGCTTCTACCCGATTGGTATAAATACTTTCACCATAAACCTCATCGCTTCCACGATACGACTTATTCCACTGCATTTCTCCTCCAAAACGGTCTTCATACAAATACCTTAATGCAAAACTCGCCTGTCGGTTTTCTTTTCTTTTAAAATTCCATTTATTGAAAATTGAAATTCTGTTTTGTAACGCTGCATCGGTGAAATTATCTTTATTTTCGTCGAATCTTTTGGTCGAATTAAAATAATTTAAACTTAATAATGAAGCTATTTTTTCAGACACATTAAATTTCGTAGACAAATCGACATTATTTTCAGCCCAGCTTGTTGTCATTAAATCGACACTTAATTTCGGAGCTGTCAAAGCATTTTTTGTGATAATATTGATGACTCCACCCATCGCTTCTGAGCCGTAAAGTGACGAAGCTGGACCTTTTACCACTTCAATTCTGTCAATTAAACTATTCGGAATTCCGCTCAAACCGTAGACTGTAGAAAGTGAGCTTACAATCGGCATTCCGTCAATCAAAATCATTGTGTAAGGTCCTTCCAAACCGTTGATGTGAATATCTCCTGTATTACAAACCGAACAATTCAACTGAGGTTTTACACCATTTACCATTGCAATTGCTTCAAAAACATTCGGAGTCGGATTTTTCTGGAGAAATTTCTGGCTGTAAATTTCCACCGCAACCGGACTTTTCGACTTGCTGATTGGCTTTATCGTTCCGGTAATGACAACATCATCGATATCTTTTGTTTTGATTTCTTTCTTCTCAGAAATCTTAACAGAATCGGTTTTTTGAGTTTTATTTAAATCTAAACTGTCTGTTTCCTGAGCGAAACAAAACGACGATAAAAAAACTACAGAAAATAATATTCGCTTCATGAAATAAAATTGTTAGACAAAACTAACATTTATTTTTAGAACGACAAAACTTAAATAAAATTTGTTTTTAAATTTCAATTCATTAAAAAATATTAAATTTGAAATTCTAGATATAAAAGTAAAAATGAGATACCATCAGTCGGGAAATATCCCTCAAAAAAGGCATACAGTTTTCAAATCTCCTGAAGACAAATTCTACTATGAGCAACTTTTCGGAACGGAAGGTTTTCATGGAATTTCTTCTTTGTTATATCACGTTCATCGCCCTACGCAAATCAAATCGATTGGCGAACCAAAAGATGTAGCTCCGAAAATTGCTGTAGACAAAAACGTAACTCCAAGAATGTTTAAAGGAATGAATGTGACTCCTGAAGACGATTTTATGGACAGCCGAAAGTTTCTTTTGGTGAACAATGACCTGAAAATGGGATTGGCGAAACCAAGAAAATCAATGGATTATTTTTACAAAAACGCCGAATGTGATGAGCTTTTATATGTTCACAACGGAAGCGGTATTTTGAAAACTTTTGTTGGAAATCTTGAATTTTCTTTTGGCGATTATCTGATCATTCCGAGAGGAACAATTTATCAGGTTGAATTACAGTCTGAAGACACCGTATTTTTCGTAGTTGAAAGCCACTCACCGATTTACACTCCAAAAAGATACAGAAACGAATTCGGACAACTTTTGGAACATTCTCCATTTTGCGAAAGAGACATCATCGCGCCTACTTTTATTGAGCCCAAAGACGAAAAAGGAGAATTTTTAATTAAAGTAAAAAAAGAAAACCAGATTACCGATTTCATTTATGCAACGCATCCATTTGATGTTGTAGGTTGGGATGGTTATTTTTATCCTTATAAATTTAATATCAAAAATTTCGAACCGATTACAGGAAGAATACACCAACCGCCGCCAGTTCACCAGACTTTTGAGGCACATAATTTTGTAGTTTGTTCGTTTTGTGCAAGAATGTATGATTATCATCCGATGGCAATTCCTGCACCTTATAACCACTCGAATATTGATTCTGACGAAGTTTTATTCTACACAGAAGGTGATTTTATGAGCCGTAATCATATTGATTTAATGGATTTTACACTTCACCCTGGAGGAATCGTTCACGGGCCTCATCCTGGAGCAATGGAAAGAAGTATCGGTAAAAAATTCACTGAAGAGTATGCTGTGATGGTAGACCCTTTTCGTCCTTTAAAAATCACCGAAGAAGCAATGAAAGTGGAAGACCCGTCTTACAAAACATCTTGGCTGGAAAGCGAAGATCATAGTCTGGAAGATCGTTCGCAGGAATAATACAGTTTTTGGCAATTAGCTTTTAGCTCTAAACTTGTTAAAAAAATAAAGGACTGAATGTGTAAATTCAGTCCTTTATTTTTATTAATTTCACTAAAACATGATAAATATTTTCTCTTATTTATTTTCGGTGCAAACAATATGAAGTAACTTTAAACAATCAACGAAAACCGTAGAATTATAACTGTAAAATTTTAGAAAATGTACAATTATATAAGTGCAGAAGAAGCTGTATATACTGTAAAGAGCGGAAACCGCGTGTTTTTTCACGGAAGCGCATGTACTCCGAATCATTTAATTGACGAATTGGCAAGACAGTCTCACCGACTTGATAGCGTAGAAATGGTTTCTATTACCCAACAGGGAAATGTAGAAATTGCCAAACCAGAATACAAAGACAAGTTTTTTGTGAACTCATTATTTGTTTCAACACCGGTGCGTGATGCCGTGAATTCTGACAGAGGTGATTTTGTTCCTGTATTTTTAAGTGAAATTCCGATTCTTTTCAGAAAAAATATTTTACCGCTTGATGTAGCCTTCATCACTGTATCTCCGCCGGACAAACATGGTTTCTGTACATTGGGAACCTCTGTGGATATTGCACGAGCAGCTGTAGACACCGCTCAAACTATTGTCGCTATCGTAAATCCTTTGATGCCTAGAACCCATGGTGACGGAATGATCCACATCAGTAAAATTAATAAACTGGTTTGGCACGAAGAAGAACTTCCAACTGTTGATTATGGTGCCAAAGTAGGTCCTGACGAAATGCTGGTTGGGAAAAACGTTGCTGAATTAATTGATGATCGATCGACTCTTCAAATGGGAATCGGAACGATTCCGGATGCCGTTTTAAAATGTTTAGGAAATCATAAAGACCTTGGTGTACACACCGAAATGTTGAGCGACGGAGTGATTGATTTAATTCAAAACGACGTTATTAACAATAAATACAAAGGTTATCACAATAATAAAACCATTACAAGTTTCTGTTTCGGAACAAAAAAATTGTATGATTACGTAGACGACAATACCGTTTTCGCGTTCAATGATGTAAGTGCGGTGAATTTTCCGATCAATATCATGAGAAATAAAAAAATGGTTGCAATTAATTCTGCTATTGAAATTGATTTAACCGGACAGGTTTGCGCTGATTCTATCGGAACGATGCAGTACAGCGGAATCGGCGGACAAATGGATTTTATGAGAGGCGCTGCATTAAGCGAAGACGGAAAACCTATCATCGCCATTACTTCAAGAACAAAAAAAGGAGTTTCCAGAATCGTTCCTTTCCTGAAACAAGGAGCAGGAGTAGTAACTACGAGAGGTCATATTCATTGGGTGGTAACCGAATACGGAAGTGTTTATCTGTACGGGAAAAACCTTCGCCAAAGAGCTCAGGAATTGATCAGCATTGCACATCCCGAAGATCGAGAAATGCTGGAAAGAGCAGCTTATGAGAGGTTTAAACATTAAAAAAATAAAAAACATAGCTTTTCAAACAAAAAAAGTTCTTACATTAGTTAAATAACCATGAAGTTTTTGGCAATCCTTTGTCAAAAACTTTTGTTGTTTAAATATTACATTAATGAAGACGATTTATAATTCTATAAAAGAAAAGGTTGCCAAGCATCCAAAAATTAAAGATTCAGTTTTAGGAACGGTAAGGGAATGGAAAAGAAGTCATTACATTATTCTGTCAGAAATCATTAAAGAAGAATTGGCTTCATCTGAAGAACTCAAAAATGATAAAATATTTGAGTTAGGAAATACAATTTCGCACATCACCTTACAGCGTTTTTTCGAAAATGATTATCAAGATAAAACCCACAATGATTTGCGTTTTTTAAAAACACTTGATAAAATATGCATCTTTTTGGGGTTCAAAGATCTCAACTCATACATTCATGATATTAAAGAAAACCAGATACTCGAAGAAAAAGCAAGCAGCGATGTTTTTTCAACCGACATTGTTTATCAGTATTGCGAAGCCGTTTTCAATTTATATAAAAACTTTCCCACATTAAAATTAGACTTATTCGAGGATTGGGTATTTGACAATTCTCCGTTTCTTGAAAGAGCATCAGCGTTCAGTAAAGAACTTTGTGAAAAACAGTTTGAACTTGTCACTAAAAACAATCGTTCAAATTTTGAAATATTCGATGTTAACATTATAACAGACGATCCCGATAAAAAGATTCTTGAGACCCAGGAATTTTGGAATCTTCTCTTCAAAGTCGGAGAAACCGGAGAAGAGCACTTTGTCAACCAGCTCAACACGCAAATTTATTTTATCCGCAAAATAAATAATGAGTGGAAAATATGGGATAATTATAATCCCGATGCGGGAAGGTTAAATAATAAAAAGTAAAAGCCGTAAATAATTACGGCTTTCTTTGTTTGAAATAATTTTGTTTTCAACATCCTGTATCTTTAACAAATATAAAGTAAATAATAAAATAACAATAAACTTAAACAAACTTAAACAAACTTTAATATTCATTACGAATAAGACAATCGATTGCATAACAATTTTGTTTTTAATTATTTACAGGAATTTTGTAATTTGCAACCGTTAAATAAAAGTAAAAATAGAAAATATGTCAACACTAACATTTGCCGAAAAAATTGCTCAAGCTGAGAATTTTTTACCAATTAACGGTACAGATTACATTGAATTTTATGTAGGTAATGCTAAGCAGGCTGCACATTATTATAAAACCGCATTCGGTTTTCAGTCAGTTGCTTATGCAGGTCCCGAAACAGGTGTAAGAGATCGTGCATCTTACGTTCTACAGCAGGGGAAAATCAGATTGATCCTTACTACAGGTCTTAAGTCTGACTCTCCAATCAATGAGCATGTAAAAAAACACGGCGACGGTGTTAAAATTTTGGCACTTTGGGTTGATGACGCATACGCAGCTTTCGAAGAAACAACAAAAAGAGGTGGAAAACCATATTTAGAGCCGGTAACCCTTACTGATGAGCACGGTGAAGTAAAAATGTCCGGAATTTATACATACGGAGAAACCGTTCACATGTTTATCGAAAGAAAAAATTATACAGGACCTTTCATGCCTGGTTATCAAAAATGGGAAAGCGACTACAAGCCTGAAGAGGCAGGGTTACTATATGTTGATCACTGTGTAGGGAACGTAGATTGGGACAGAATGATCCCTACAGTAGAATGGTACGAAAAAGTAATGGGGTTTGTAAACATCCTTTCTTTTGACGATAAGCAAATCAACACAGAATACTCTGCTTTGATGTCTAAAGTAATGTCAAACGGTAATGGTTTCGCAAAATTCCCGATCAATGAGCCTGCAGAAGGTAAAAAGAAATCTCAGGTTGAAGAATATCTAGATTTCTACGAAGGTGAAGGTGTACAGCACATCGCTGTTGCAACAAAAGATATCATTCATACAGTAACTGAGCTTAAAAAGCGTGGTGTAGAATTTCTTTCAGCTCCGCCGGAAGCTTATTACGAATTAGTTCCTGAAAGAGTTGGGCACATTGACGAAGATCTTAAAAAACTTCAGTCTTTAGGTATACTTATTGATCATGATGAGGAAGGATATCTGCTTCAGATCTTCACAAAACCTGTAGAAGACCGTCCTACTCTATTCTTCGAAATTATTGAAAGACACGGCGCACAAAGTTTTGGCGCAGGTAATTTCAAAGCATTGTTCGAAGCATTAGAAAGAGAGCAGGAAAAAAGAGGAAATCTTTAATCTAAAATAATAAATACAGAGTTTTGTCAGGATGCAGATCTTGACAAAACTTTTTTATAAAACACAGTATTATGAGAAAACTTTTGATAGGAATCTTTTTTTTGGGAGCCACTTTTGGCTTTAAAGCCCAATATGGAACATTAAACAGAATTCTTACCCGTCTTGAAGAGAGAAAAGGTATTAATCAAAACCTGGAATCTGTCAATATAGATAATAAGAAGTTTGTTCTCATTAAAGATCTGGCAGATCATACAGAAAGAAATTTCATTGTTATAAAAGGCCAGCAAGCTACTTATGTTGAAATATTTGACGATAAAGCTACCGGAGAAAGTACTTCTAATGTATTTTCGGGTGACATTATAAGAAGCCGAAAAAACATCATTTCGCTAAGAGCAGATTTGCTTGAAGGTAAAAAAGTTCCGATTCCGGTTACCAAAACCCTGTTACTTACCAGACAGGATGGTATTTTGTACCTTATCGACGTCAACAACAAAGACAGATGGATCGATGAAGAATCTTTTTCTAACCCAAAGATTAAAGCTAAAAAGTAAAATCATTATTGATTTTATTCTAATCTAAATTAAATTACAAAAATTATGAAATCATTTGTAGAATATTCATCAAATTCAGACTTTTCAATCCACAATATTCCTTTCGGAGTAGCTGTTTTCAATAAAGAATTCATTGGATGCTGTACAAGAATCGGAGACCAGGTCGTAGATCTGGCAACCCTATACGATTTGGCTTATTTTGAAGAAATCGAGGGTCTTGATGACAATATTTTTGAAGCTTACACTTTAAACGAATTTATCGAACTTGGGAAACCAGTTACCAACGCCGTGCGTCTTAAAATACAGGAGTTATTACTTGAAGGTTCTATTTTATCTAAGGATGAAAAAACGATAGAAGCAGCATTCTACGATCTGGATCAGGTAAAAATGATGATGCCTGTTCACATTCCAAATTACACCGATTTTTACAGCAGCATTGAGCATGCAACCAATGTCGGAAAAATGTTCAGAGATCCGGCAAACGCATTACTTCCAAACTGGAAACATTTGCCTGTCGGTTATCACGGAAGAGCTTCATCAATCGTTGTTTCGGGAACAGATATCAATCGTCCGAAAGGTCAGATGAAACCTGCAGATGCAGACAAACCGGTTTTCGGACCATGCAAACAATTAGATTTTGAATTGGAAATGGCATTCATAGTCAACAAAAACACCGAAATGGGCGAAAGCATTTCTACAAAAGAAGCTGAAGACGCAATTTTCGGAATGGTCGTTTTCAACGACTGGTCAGCAAGAGACATCCAATCTTGGGAATATGTTCCGTTGGGACCGTTTTTGGCAAAAAATTTCGGTTCATCAGTTTCTCCTTGGGTAGTTACTTTGGAAGCTTTAGAACCATTCAAAACGACTTCTCCGACACAAGATCCTGAAGTTTTAGATTATTTAAAATTTGAAGGGGATAAAAATTACGATATCAATTTGGAAGTTTATTTACAGCCTGAAAATGGTGAAGCAAACTTAATTTCTGAAAGCAACTACAAACATATGTACTGGAACATGACTCAGCAACTGGCTCATCACACGGTAAATGGCTGTAACGTAGAAGTTGGTGATATGTACGCAAGCGGAACGATTTCAGGAAGCGATCCAAAATCTTTCGGCTCTATGCTGGAATTAACATGGAGAGGGCAAAACCCGATTACGTTAAGCAATGGTGAAGAAAGAAAATTCATCGATGATAACGATACTGTAACGATGAAAGCTTGGGCTGAAAAAGATGGAATGAGAGTTGGTTTCGGTGAGGTTTCTGGAAAAATTATTCCGACTAAATAATTATATTTTTAAATAAGAATATTTAGATGCTTCGACAGGCTCAGCATGACACCACTAAAAACATTCTGCAAAACAGTTAGTATTAGAAATGTCATGCTGAGCGAAGTCGAAGCATCTTTTTTAAACATAATTTGAATACTTAAGCCTAATTAAGTGTAAAATAATAAAAATGAAAACAGTAATCCCATCCGAAATAACGTCTGTACAATTACAAACCATTATGCAGACTGCTATTTCACCGCGTCCGATTGCGTTGGCTTCTACGGTTGATAAAAATGGTGAAAGCAATTTGTCGCCGTTTAGTTTCTTTAATATGTTAAGTACCGTTCCTCCGATTTTGATTTTTTCACCCTCGAGAAGAGTGCGAGACAATACCACAAAACATACTTTGGAAAATGTTTTAGAAACTTCTGAAGTAGTTATTGGAACCGTAAACTTTCCGATCGTACAGCAGATTTCTTTAGCTTCTACAGAATATGGTGACGGAGTGAATGAATTTATTAAATCTGGTTTGACGATGAAAGATGCTGATTTGGTTAAACCAAAATTAATAGAAGAATGTCCTGTTAATTTCGAATGTAAAGTTTTAGAAGTAAAATCTTTAGGAGATCAAGGAGGCGCTGGAAATTTAGTAATTTGTGAAGTTCAGAAAATTCATATCAGAGAAGAATACCTGAATGAAGAAGGAAATCTGGATCAGAAAAAACTGGATATGGTTGCACGCCTTGGAGGAAACTGGTATTCTAGAAACAATGAAAATAATCTTTTTGAAGTCCCAAAACCATTAGTAACTAAAGGAATTGGTTTTGATCTTCTTCCTGATTCTATAAAATACAGCAAAATTTTTACAGGAAACGATTTGGGAATGTTGGCCAATGTGGAAGTTTTACCTTCTGAAAACTGTCATGATGATGAAAACATTCATACTGAAGCTCAGAAATTTTTACTTGAAAGTAAAATTGAGGAAGCATGGAAAATTTTGATTAAATAATTTAGATTCAAACTAAAAGGAGTGAAAATTTTCACTCCTTTCTTTTATTTTTAAAACTGAATACTTAGTAACAGCATTGCCAACGTCCATTAGCATCTTGGCTCTGTGTTCCAAAATTAGGAGATTGACATGGGGGCACAATGCATAAAATACCTTGTCCATCTCCAAGATAATTCTTGTGACAGCCTGTCGCACATTGTATTGGCTCTAGACCTCCTACTCCTCCAGAAATACTTTTCTGAGCTTCTCTGCTTAATTTTTTTAAATTTGAATTTTTCATAAGATTTTCTATTATGTTATTAGTGTTTCACTAAATTATGAAAAAATATCATTCGAACAATAATTTAATCATAAATATCAAATATTCTGCTCATATTTTCTTTATTAAACTATTTATAACCAATTGTTTGATTAAAAACTTCCACACTTTACAATTGAGAAAGACGCCTAAAGTAGTAGACAAAGATAAAGGAGTGAAAATTTTCACTCCTTTATCTATTTTTAAAATCTAATATCTAATAACAGCATTTCCAACGTCCATCAACGTCCTTAATTTCACTGCCGAAATTAGGAGCAGAACATGGAGGGACAAGGCAATTCCCCTGCCCATCGCTAAAATAACGATCATAACAACCACTTGCACACGCTTGTAAATCCAAGCCTCCTCCAGAAATATTTTTCTGAGCGTCTCTACTTAATTTTCGACCTTTTTGTACGTTTAATTTTTTCATAAGATTTTCTATTTAATGTTATTAGTGTTTCACTAAAGTATGAAAAAATATTATACTAGCAACAATTTTAGTCCTAGATATCCAATTTCATATTAACAAATTCAATACATTTTTCTACAACTTCTTTCAGATCTTTTGGTAAATCATCTTCTTCCCAAGGTTCTTTTGCTCCAAAAGTATGATTTGCATTTTCGATTAAATATAATTCAGAAGTTGGATTTAAAATATGAAGATGTTCAGCATTTTTTACACTTACGCTTTCATCAGAAGTCCCATGAATAATTAAAACCTGTGCTTTTGCCATTTCCATTGACCGCTCTACATCGAAGCGGTGCTCATCATTTTTAAAATCTTCAAAAAACTGGTAATAATGAGGCATTTGTTGTTTCGTTCTCCCATTTTCTACATAATACACTCCTTTTTCTTTCCATTTTTCAAATTTTTCTTTTGTAGGAAATCTTTCTAGAGTATCTACACTTGCCAAAGTAATCAACCCATTAATTCTTTCATCTTCACAGGTTTTAATAATAGAAATTCCACCGCCGCGGCTATGCCCGATCAAAACTATTTTTTGGTGGTCTACTTGTGGATTTTTAACAAAATGATCTATCACAAAATTTAAATCTGAAAGTTCTTTCGAATAATTATTGTTTCCGAATGCTTCCAGATCTGCAAAATTTTCAGGATTTTCAATAGTAGTTCCATTATGGGAAAAATTAAATTTAGCAAAGAAAAAACCAGCTTCTGCTAACTTTTCTGCCATCAAATTCCACGCTCCCCAATCTTTATACCCTTTATAGCCGTGCACAAAAATCACTAAAGGCAATTTCTTATCGGTTTCAGCATAAAAAGCGTCGGCTAAAAACGTTTTGGTTTCCGGATTTGAGAGAATGATATTTTTATTTTTTGTGATTTTCATTTTTTTTTAAATCTAAAAATAATACAAATACTATTAAACACAAAGGAAAACCTTAATTTTGCATCATGTTGGATTTAAGAACAGTTACCGTACAGCGCTATATTCTTCCGCTTCGCGAAGGCGGCTCACTTCCTGCTTTAGCAGAAGCCGATGATGATTTTAAATATGTTTTAAAATTTCGCGGAGCCGGTCATGGTGTAAAAATGTTGATTTCAGAACTTTTAGGAGGAAAAATCACAGAAGCTTTAGGTTTACCTATTCCAGAGCTTGTTTTCGCCAATCTCGATGTCGATTTTGGACGAACAGAAGCTGATGAAGAAATTCAGGATTTATTAAAATTTTCTGAAGGTCTCAATCTAGGACTTCATTATCTTTCAGAATCGATTGCATTTGACTCGAGTATTAAAATCGATCCATTTTTGGCTTCAAAAATTGTCTGGCTCGATGCTTTTATTACCAATATCGACCGTACTTTCAGAAATACCAACCTTTTGATGTGGCATAAAGAATTGTGGGTGATTGATAATGGTGCTTCATTTTATTTTCACCATTCTTGGCAGAATTTTGACACTGCGGCAAAAACTCCTTTTAAGTATGTGAAAGATCACGTTTTACTTCCTCAGGCAACCATGTTGGATGAAGCCGATAAATTTGCTCATGAGGTGTTGAATGATGAGGTTTTCAGAGCAATTATCAATCTCATTCCTCAAGATTGGCTGCATTGGGATGACGCTGAAGAGAGCCCGGATGAAATACGAGAAGTCTATTTCAACTTTATGAAAACCCGATTAGAAAATTCTGAAATCTTTGTAAACGAAGCAAAAAATGCAAGAGGATAAAATATACGAATACGCCATAATACGTTTGGTACCAAAGGTTGAAAGAGAAGAATTTTTCAATATTGGCCTGGTTATGTTTTCGAAGAGAGAAAAATTTATCCGAATGGCATTTTATTTGTGTCCAGATAAGTTCAAACTGATGCATAGCAAATTGGATTATGAAGATGTCTATCAGAATCTTGAAGCTTTCAAAAAAATAGCAGACGGAACAAAAGATGGCGGTCCCATTGCATCATTAGAAATCCCTGAACGTTTCCGGTGGCTCACTGCGGTAAGAAGTTCGGTGGTACAAACTTCAAGACCTCATCCCGGAAAATCAAAAGATCTGGACAAAACTTTTGAAAAACTATTTGAGGAATTGGTGAAATAACAAACCATTTACAATAGAATATGAACTTTTACACTTTACATAAACATACAGATAGGTTTTTTACAAACCTATTTTTTGTGCTTATAATTACCATCTCTACATTTGGGTTTTCACAGAAACAGAAAAGCCAAGTCCTTTTTCAGGCAGCCAATGTTTCAGAAAATATTGCGTATAAAACTGACGAAAGTGGTAAAAAAATACAGCTTGATATTTATCGCCCAAAAAATACGGATGATAAAAAAATTCCCGTTGTGGTTTATGTTCATGGCGGAGCTTGGGTGGAAGGTGACAAAATAATTACTGCAGATAATTATGTTGAAAATACCATTTTGAAACTTTTAGAAAAAAACTATGCGGTCATCAGCATCAATTACCGTTTGGTTTCCGAGAATCTGCACTTCCCAGCACCCATTAAAGATACCAAGGATGCGGTAAGATGGATTCGTAAAAACGCAGATCAATATCACCTTGATGAAAACAACATCGGAATGTGGGGCGTTTCTGCAGGAGCTCAATTATCACTTTTGAGCGCCTACACGCAGGATAATGAGTTTTTGGGAGATCCTAAGCTTTCAGAATATTCGGCCAAAGTAAATTATGTAGTTGATAATTTCGGCCCGACTGATATGAACACACTGCTTCATACAAGAGCTCCCAAACCAATGCTTTTTATTGTAGGTTTAATTTCGCAAAAAATCATCGACATAAGAACCAATCTTGCGCATGGACTTACCGGATATGATATTAAAACAAACAGACAAAAAGTGATTGAAGTCTGCAAAACCATATCTCCGCTTAATTATACTCAAAATACAGTTCCTACACTAATGCTTCATGGGAATAAAGATAAAGTAGCACCACTAAGACATTCGAAGAGACTCAACAGAATGCTGAAAAAAGCAGGAACCGAACATTCATTAATCGTTGTGAAAAAAGGCAACCATGGTTTTAAAAATACAGATAAAGCCTATCAGGACGAGCTTAACGATGAAATGATTAAGTTCATTCTTTCACATGAAAAAACAACAATTGTTCATGATTAATTACAGTATTTAATTATATACTTTTTCAAATTGAAGCAATAATTCAAACAACTATTAATCAATTATTTAAATACAAATAAACTTTCTAAAGTACTACAAATTTGCTAAATTGATATACATATTGATCCATTTTATATGAAAAACAGGTAACTTGGCCAAATGCTTAAATTACTAATAATAAAAAAGCGATAACCTTAATTATTTAATCATATAAAATTGAAATAATATGGAATTTCTAAATGGAATCAATGCACTGACTTTAGTATTTACCTCACTGCTCATTTTTGCGATTGCCTACCGTTTTTACGGAATCTATTTAGCCAATAAAGTACTCCGTCTGAATGACAAAAATACTACTCCCGCTGTAGAATTTGCAGACGGAAAAGATTATGTAGCCACCAACAAAAATGTTCTTTTCGGGCATCACTTTGCAGCAATTGCGGCAGCAGGACCATTAGTAGGACCTGTTTTGGCTGCTCAATTCGGTTATCTTCCCGGTGCCATCTGGATCTTAATTGGCTGTGTATTGGGAGGCGGAGTTCACGATATGGTTGTCCTTTTTGCCTCTGTAAGGCACAAAGGACAAAGTTTAGCGACTATCGCATCCAAAGAAATTGGTAAAACAACGGGAACTGTTGCAGGTTTTGCCATTTTATTCATCTTAATTTTAACGCTGGCCGGGCTTTCATTAGCCTGTATCAATGCGATGCATGAAGCTTCGTGGTCATTGTTTACTGTGGTTATCACAATGCCGATTGCTATTATCATGGGATTGATCATGCGATACAGAAAAAACTCTGTGACTTTTGCAAGTATTCTGGGCGGTATTCTTTTGATCGCCGGAATTATTGGCGGACATAATTTAATGCAAAATGAAACGATAAATAATATGTTCTCATGGGATATTACAACGATTTCTATTGCAATTCCTTTGTACGGATTTTTAGCTTCTGTTCTTCCGGTATGGTTGCTTTTGGTACCAAGAGATTATCTATCAACTTACTTAAAAATAGGAACGATTATCATGTTGGCCATTGGGGTCATAGTCATTCACCCAACCATTCAAATGCCGGCCTTAACAGAATTTGTGAACGGCGGTGGCCCGGTAATCGGCGGTCCGGTTTTACCTTTTATTTTTATTGTCATTGCGTGTGGGGCGATTTCAGGTTTCCATGCAGTAATTGCGACAGGAACGACTCCGAAAATGCTGAACCGAGAAAAGGAAATTCTATTTGTAGGGTACGGAGCAATGCTTGTAGAAGGTTTTGTAGCATTAATGGCATTAATTGCAGCGTGTACTTTGATGCCCGGAGATTATTTTGCCATCAACACACCAAAAGATACCTATGACGCTTTCTTAGCAACACATCCTAGTTTACACGGTGTTGATATTGATTACTTTTCAGAAAGAATCGGAATTGATCTGCACGGAAGAACCGGAGGAGCCGTTTCTCTAGCAGTCGGAATGGCTCATATTTTCAATAAAATCCCTTACATGGATCAGCTGATGGCGTATTGGTATAATTTCGCAATTATGTTTGAAGCCGTATTTATTTTGACCGCTATTGATGCAGGCACAAGAGTCGGAAGATTTTTCTTACAGGAAATGCTGGGATCTGTAATACCTAAATTTAATGATAAAAACTGGACTCCCGGAATTATCATCAGCAGTTTGCTTTTCACTTTTGCGTGGGGATATTTAGTGTTTACCGGAAACGTAAGCAGCATCTGGCCACTCTTCGGAATCAGTAATCAGTTGCTCGCAGCCTGCGGATTGATTGTCTGTACAACGATGCTTATTAGATTAAATCGAGGAAAATATGCACTTTGCTCGGCGATCCCAGGAGTTTTTATGGCGATTATCACATTTTGGGCAGGATATATTCAGGTAATGGATATTTACATTCCCAAACAGCAATATTTATTGGCAACGTTAGCAGTCGTGGCAATGGTACTGATGCTTGTGGTTTTTGTTGGTGCATTTAGAAAATGGTACCAGCTGCTTCAAGTTAAAACTTCACATACCGATTTCTATGGCGAGACGGTGAAAGAATTAGTCGAGAGATAATTTTTAGATTATAAAAGAGACGCAATTTGATTTTGCGTCTCTTTTATTTTTTGATTTTTACGAAAATTTTTGAACAACCTTCATCGCAAATAAAACTTCCTTTCAAATCTATTTCATCTAAAATTAATCTTTCCTTTTCAAATCTGTAAGAATATAAAACAGTATCATTTATCACAGGGTCAATTAATTCCAAAATATTTTTATGGCTGATTTTATATATCCCAGAAAATATTTTACCATTTAAACTTTGGGTATACATACTATCTTTACTAAATGAAATAAGGTATTCAAAATCATCATTTTTAACAAATTTCGCCCCATTATCTGTTGTAGATTCGCTTAATTCCCACACACCAATTACTGTATACCTTTCCTTATTTTCACATGAAATATTCAGAAAAAATAAGATAGCCAGAAACATTCTCATTACTGTACATTCTTAAGTTTCTCAATCCTTTTAATTTCATTTAAAAGCAATGGAAAAGCAGGATGAGCCATTCCGCCATGATCGAAGCCATCAAGTTCGTAAAGTGTCGTTTCTTTATGCCCTTTCAGTTTCATCATTCGCCACATGTAAGCATTTTCTTCATATCTCCCTAATAGTTCTTTTTCTCTATCGCCAGTTATTAAAAGCAATGGCGGTGCGTCTGCACGGATAAAATGCAAAGGTGCCATATCATCAATTCTTGCATCAAGCTCATCAATACCTTTTTCTTTTCTGGTAGTAAAGTGAGAGATCATCTGTCCGCTGAAAGGAATAATTCCGGCCAATTGATTGGCATCTATTTTATATTTATGTAAATAAGATTTATCTAAACCTACCATCGAAGCAAGATAACCACCCGCCGAATGTCCGGTAATGAAAATCAAATCTTCACTTCCGCCGTATTTTTTGATATTATTAAAAACCCAGGCTGTTGCCGCCGCTGCGTCTTCGATATATTTTGGAGCATTTACTTTGGGTGACAGTCTGTAATTGACAGCGATGATCGCAACTCCTTTATTTTTTAGTTCTTCGGGAATATGTTTTTCCCCACCCGTTATTCCGCCACCATGAAACCAAATGACTGTAGAAAAATTCTTTATATTTTTTGGAAAATATACATCCAAAACACATCTTTCGTTAATGTAAACATCAGATTTATTTGTTTTCTCATCGTAATAATGAACATTGGAAATGGTTTGATATTCCTGAGAAAATATTGATATTGAAGTGATTGTTATGAATAAAAATATAAGAAGTTTTTTCATTTTAAATTTTTAGGAATTTAAAGATAAGAATTTATAAAAAAACAGACCTTTCAAGAAAGTCTGTTTAATAATTTATAATGAAATTTCGTTTTTAAATCTTAGTCAACTTAGCATACTTCAGAATCAAATTCTTTTCACCTTCGTGTAAGAATACTACTTTCGCTTTGATATTCTGAGGATCAGTTCCATCCAGGAATTTCACTTCACCTATTCCGAAACGGTCGTGTCTCACTTTATCCCCGACCTCAATATCTTGGGATGATGCTCCACTTGGGTTAATGATTTTTGCAGTACTTACCGGTTTCAATTTTCTCGGCTCAGCAATCGGCTTATCATTTTCAGTCTTAGATATTGTTTTCTTTTCAACTTTTTTAAAGCTTCTCATTTCTGAAGGATGCTCATCAAAAATATTTGAAGTGATGCCTGCATTGTTGATGAATCTCTTTTCGATCGCAGGATTCAAAAATTCAATATATTCTTCATCTACTTCGCTCAAAAACCTTGACGGCTCGGCATCGGTAATTTTCCCCCACTGAAAACGGGAAACAGCATAGGAGAAAAATGCCTGCTTTTCGGCTCTTGTCAAGGCAACGTAAAATAAACGTCTTTCTTCTTCCAAATCTTCACGGGTTGCCGAACTCATAAAGCTTGGGAAAAGGTTTTCTTCTAATCCAACTAAATGTACAACCGGAAATTCAAGACCTTTTGAAAGGTGAATCGTCATTAGCGAAACCATATCTTCATCGTCATCTTTTCTCTGGGTATCGGCAGAAAGTGCGATATTTTCAAGGAAATTTGGTAAGCTTGGATCTCCGTCTTCAATTTGCTGCTGTTCTTCGATGAAACCCTGCATCGAGTTCATCAATTCCTGAACGTTCTCTACACGCGAAATTCCTTCAGGAGTTTGATCATCTTTTAAAAATTTAATCAAACCACTGCGTTTTGCCACTTCCATTGCAACGCTGTACGCAGTTTCAGTTTTAAGCAAAACCTGAAATGCTTTGATCATTGACCAGAAATCACTCAGTTTAGTTAAAACTCCATTGTTGAATTTAAGCTGTGGCGCATAAATTCCAAGATTGTCTAAAACTTTAGACACCGGAAGATTTTGTGAATCTGCAAAAACAATTAATTTATTCTGAGTTGTCTCACCAATTCCTCTCGTAGGATAGTTGATAACTCTCATCAAAGCTTCAGAATCATTTTCATTGACTAAAAGACGAAGATAACCGATCAAATCTTTCACCTCTTTCCTTTGGTAAAAAGACAAACCTCCATATACTTTATACGGAATATTTTTTCGTCTCAAAGAGTCTTCAAAAGCTCGTGTCTGAGAGTTGGTACGATATAAAATGGCAAAATCACTAAATTTCTTCTGTTCTCGATTGCTCAGTTCCCAAATATTTCCGGCGACGAAATTGGCTTCATCAGCATCAGAAAGCGAACGGTAAACCTTGATTTTTTCACCGACTTCATTTTCACTGAAGACATTTTTCTTGAACTGCTGCAAGTTTTTAGCAATCACCACATTCGCCGCATTGACGATATTCTGTGTCGAACGGTAATTTTGCTCCAAAGAAACCGTCACGGCATCCGGATAATCTTTTTTGAAATTTAAAATATTATAAATATTCGCACCACGGAAAGAGTAAATCGACTGCGCATCATCCCCAACCACACAAATATTTTCAAATTTTGAAGCTAAAGCTTTTACAATCAAATACTGAGAATGATTCGTATCCTGGTACTCATCTACCAAAATATATCTGAATCTATCCTGATATTTTGCTAAAACTTCGGGAAATCTTGTTAAAAGTTCATTGGTTTTCAATAATAAATCATCAAAGTCCATTGAGCCATTTTTGAAACATGCCTCTACGTATTTTTCATAAATCTTCCCGATAAATTTCATGTTGGCTTTTTCGTCAGCCTCCATTAATTCCGGATTGTTGTAATATGCTTTTACGGTAATCAGGTTATTTTTGTAATTGGAAATTCTCGCCTGAACTTTTTTAGGTTTGTATAAATCGGCATCAATATTCATGTCTTTCAACACTTTTCTGATGACATTCAAAGCATCCTGCTGATCGTAAATCGTAAAATTGGACGGATAACCCAAATAATGCGCCTCACTTCGTAGAATTCTTGCAAAAACTGAGTGAAAAGTTCCCATCCAAAGGCTTCGTGCATTGCTTTGCCCCACCACTTTGGCGATACGTTCCTTCATTTCCTTTGCCGCTTTATTGGTAAAGGTTAATGCCAGAATATTGAAAGGATCTACACCATTGGTAATCAAATGCGCAATACGCATTGTAAGTACACGCGTTTTTCCGGAACCGGCTCCTGCAAGCACCATCAGAGGTCCTTGTAAAGTGGTAACAGCTTCATATTGTGATTCGTTGAGTCCTTTCAGATAATCCATACTGCAAAAAAATTTGGGAACACAAAATTAGTGTATTATAAGGAGAATTCAAATTTGAATTTTGCTGTGGTATTTTACTGCTTCATAATGAAATTTGAGAATAATTAAAATTTTAAACCTTTTATTCCCAATTTTAACTTCTATGAAATTCTTAAAAAAATATTAAAAAACTTGTAACAATTACTTTAAATTTGACACTAATTGACAAAACAATTTCTATTTTATGAAAAAACGACTTCTTAGTGTTGCAGCAGCTGCCTTTTTTGGAGCAATGCTGAATGCACAACAAATCAAGTTTGAAGAGTATGATTTACCAAATGGTTTACACGTAATCTTACATCAGGATAATTCTGCACCGGTGGTAACAACAGGTGTAATGTATCATGTGGGAGCAAAAGATGAAGTAGTAGGAAGAACAGGTTTTGCCCATTTTTTTGAGCACCTTTTATTTGAAGGTACACCAAATATCAAAAGAGGAGAATGGTTTAAAATAGTTTCTTCAAATGGTGGACAAAATAACGCAAACACAACGAACGACAGAACATATTACTACGAAACTTTCCCTTCAAACAATGAGCAATTAGGTCTTTGGATGGAGTCTGAAAGACTTCGTCATGCAGAGATCAACCAGATAGGTGTAGATACCCAGAGAGAAGTTGTAAAAGAAGAGAAGAGAATGAGAATGGATAACCAGCCTTATGGAAATCTTTTCACAAACGTACAGAAAAATCTTTTCACAAAACATCCATATACATGGTCTACGATTGGATCTATGGATGATTTGAATTCTGCAAAACTGGATGAATTCAAGGCTTTTTACAAAAAATATTACGTTCCGAACAACGCAACTTTGGTTGTAGCTGGAGATATCAAGCCTGAGCAGACCAAAAAATGGATTAAAGAATATTACGGAGCTATTCCTAAAGGAACCGTATATCCTAAAAACTTCCCGAAAGACGCGCCTATCACAAAAGAAAAAGAAGTAACGGCATACGACCCAAACATCCAGCTTCCTGCTTACGTTTTTGCATACAGAACGCCGGGTAACAAAGAAAAAGATGCTTATGTTTTAGATATGCTTTCTTCTTATTTAAGCAACGGAAAGTCATCTGTTTTATACAAAAAATTGGTAGATCAGGAGAAAAAAGCTCTTCAGGTAGCAGCTTTCAACCAAGGTCTTGAAGATTACGGTATTTTCGCATTCTTTGCAATCCCAATGGGAGCAACTACGAAGCAGACTTTACAGTCAGACATCGATGCCGAAATCAAAAAACTTCAGACTACTTTAATTTCTGATGAAGATTATCAAAAACTTCAGAATCAGTATGAAAATCAGTTTGTAAATGCTAACTCAAGCATTCAGGGGATTGCAGCTTCTTTAGCTACAAACCACGTATTGATGGGAGATACTAACCTGATTAATAAAGAAATCGACATTTACAAATCGATTACTAAGCAGGACTTACAGAATGCGGCTAAAAAGTATTTGAATTCTAACCAAAGAGTTGTCCTTAATTACTTACCTGAGAAAAAGTAATCATATAAAAAACCTCGTGTTTTAAAATATGATTATACAATTTAAATTTTTTACAATGAAAAAACAATTTACCTATATAGCCGTAGCATTTTTATTTTCAGGAATGCTTTCTGCACAAAAAATTGATATCAATGCAATGCCAAAGCCGGGACCAACTCCTGCGATCAACATTGCGAAACCAAAAACTTTTCAGCTTAAAAACGGGATGACCGTAATGGTGGTTGAAAACAACAAATTGCCAAGAGTAAATGTAAGTCTTTCTATGGACAGACAACCTTACTTCGAAGGTGATGTAGCTGGAGTAAGCGAGATCATGGCAGATCAGCTTGGTAACGGAACAACTACTTTAAGCAAAGATGCATTCAATAAAAAAATTGATTTCTTAGGAGCTAACTTAAACTTCTCTTCTGCAGGAGCTTCTTCAAACTCTCTTTCTAAATACTTCCCTGAAGTTTTAGGTTTAATGGCTGATGCAATCATCAATCCTAAATTTTCTGCTGACGAAATTCAAAAGTCTAAAGACAGAGCTGTTGAAGGTCTGAAATCTTCAGAGAAAAGCGCAGATGCAATCGCTTCAAGAGTTTCAAACGCATTAGCGTACGGAAAAAACACTTCAAGAGGTGAATTTGAAACTGAAGAATCGATCAAAAAAATTCAGTTAGCTGACGTTCAGAATGTTTATAAAAAATATTACGCTCCAGACAATGCATATCTTGTAATTGTAGGGGATGTAAAATATGATCAGGTGAAACCAATGGTTGAAAAAGCTTTCAGCAACTGGAAAAAAGCCAATACAAAATTTGCTGCTTTAGAACCAGCTTCTAATGTTGCAAAAACCGAGATCAATGTAGTAGACGTTCCTTCTGCAGTACAATCTGTAGTGTCTGTAGGAAACCTGAACACATTGAAAATGAAAGATCCTAGTTACTTCCCTGCAACAATCGCCAACTATATTCTTGGTGGTGGTGGAGAAGCCAGACTTTTCATGAATCTTCGTGAGAAAAACGGATTTACATACGGAGCTTATTCTGATATGAGCGCAAGCAAATACTCACCTTCTTTCTCTGCAGAAGCAAGTGTAAGAAATGAGGTAACTGATAAAGCTGTAAAAGAGTTTTTAAACGAAATTAATGCAATCTCTACGGTAAAAGCTGACGAACTTGAAAATGCTAAAGCTAAATTGAAAGGAAGCTTTATTATGGCATTAGAGCAGCCTGCAACCATTGCAAGATTTGCTGTAAACCAAAAAGTTCAGGATCTTCCGGATGATTTCTACACCAATTATCTAAAGTCTATTGATAAAGTAACATCAGCTGATGTTTCTAATGCAGTAAAAACAACTATTTTACCCAACCAAAGCAGAATTTTCATTGCTGGTAAAGCATCTGATATTTCTGAAGGATTAGAAAAATTAGGTTACCCGGTAAAATATTATGATGCGTATGCAAATCCTGTTGCTAAACCGACAGCACAAAAAGTTGACCCAAGTGTAACTGTAGCTTCTGTTGTTGATAAATACATTAATGCAATTGGTGGAAAAGCTAATTTGTCGAAAGTGAATTCTTACACAATGACTGGTTCAATGTCTATGCAAGGACAAAACATCGATATAAAAACAACAAAAGCTCAAGGAGGAAAAGAAATACAAACCGTTTCTATGGGAGCAATGACTCTTCAGAAACAGGTTTTTGATGGTAAAACAGGATACTCGGAGCAAGGTGGACAAAAAGTTCAGATGACTAAGGAACAAATTGCTGATAACTTGAAAACCACAGAGCTTTTCGAAGAATTAGGTTTTTCTAAATCTGGAGATTACAAATTGACAGGAATTGAAAAAATCAACGGTGAAGATTCTTACGCAATCAAATCTGGTGATAAGGCATATTACTATAGCGTAAAAACTGGTCTTAAAACTGGTGAAACTGAAACTGTATCAACGCAGGGACAAACATTTACAGTTCCTACAACTTTTGCAGATTACAAGGACGTTGCTGGTGTGAAAATGCCTTATACGATTACAGTTAATCAAATGGGTGCGGAAATGGTGATGAAAGTAAAATCATACGAAGTAAACCAGGCTAAAGATTCTGACTTCAAATAAGAATTAATATATTTTAATAAAAACGGTAGCAATCGCTGCCGTTTTTATTTTAGCTTAAATCTTATTTTGCAGTTCGGTAAAAAAACATTAAATTTGCCCATTCAAAAAGATATTAAAATTAATGGATACTATATTTACACTATTAATGATTCTTATTATGATTGCCAGCGTTTTATTGGTAATCGTTGTTATGGCTCAAAACCCAAAAGGTGGCGGTCTTTCTAGTACATTCGGAGGTGCATCTCCTGCACAGTTTGGAGTACAGAGAACGAATGACTTTATGGAAAAGTCAACCTGGACTTTAGGAGCGGTGATCATCGTTCTTATTTTGATAAGCGTTGTTGTTACAGGGAAACCTAAACAAGCAGCTCCGACTATTCCACAAGCTCCAACTAAATCTGAAGCTCCTGTAGAGAAAGCTCCGGCTTCTCAATCTACGGCTCCGGTAAGTGTTCCGGCAAATAAATAAGAAATACTTTATTTAAGATAAAAAAAGCAACTCAATTAATTCATTGAGTTGCTTTTTTATTTGAGTTTTATTTTTTCTATTTTGTGCCTTAGCCTTAAGCCGGCTTTCATAAATGAATATTGCAGAGGCTTATTCACTCTATAATATTTATCAATAAAAATCTGCATCGCTCCGTAAAATCGCTCAAGATATAACTCATCTTTCACCGTACTTTCACCCTTATGATGAAGGATAGAAGCTTTTCCATAATAATAGTTTTTATAACCGTTATTCAATAAAGTATAGCACAGATCAATATCTTCACCATACATAAAATATCTTTCGTCAAGACCACCAACTTTCTCGTAAACCTCTTTTTTAACCAGGAAAAATGCTCCGGTGATGACTTCTACTTCTGCAACACCATATTCATCTACATCATTTCGATAATATGATTTTGAATTTTTCTTTTTGAAATTGGTAAACAATTTTTCGAAAGAATTGATCATATCAGGAACCGAACGTTTACTTTCCGGAAGGAAATTTCCTTTTGCATCATGCATTCTCACGCCCAAACATCCGAAATTGGTTTTAGAATCAGCAAAATTTAAAATTTCGTTTAAATAAAGACCTTCCAGTTCTGTATCCGGATTTAAAATCAACAGATATTCTCCTGCTGCCGTTTCTATTGCTCTGTTATTAGCTTTGGAAAAACCTTCGTTATTTTCAGAAGCAATAAAATGTACTTTCGGAAATTCGGGAATCAGGTCACCCCACGAACTATCAGTAGATTTGTTATCAATTACAATAACCTCGTAATCGATTCCTTCACAATATTTTTGAATAGAAAGAAGGCAGTTTCTCAGAAGCTGAGTCACATTATAATTAACGATAATGATTGAAAGTTTCTTATTCATTTTTAATCCTTTTCGTTATATGGAAGCCTGTTGGTGATCGACCTACCCAAAGAAATTTCATCTGCGTACTCCAATTCATCACCTACGGAAATCCCTCTTGCAATACTTGAAAACTCAACCCCCGAGTTCTTGAATTTTTTGTAAATATAATATGCTGTAGTATCGCCTTCCATTGTTGCGCTTAAAGCAAAGATAAATTCTTTTGCCAAACCTTGCTGCAACTTCTTTTCAATACTAGGAATATTTAATTGGTGGGGACCAACCCCTTCCATCGGAGAAATCTTTCCGCCCAAAATAAGGTATTTCCCTCTGTATTTTCCCGTATTTTCGATAGCAATCACGTCACGTACATCTTCAACAATACAAATCAGCTCGTTACTGCGTTTATCATTACTGCAGATTTCACAAATCTCAAAATCTGAAAAATTGTGGCATTCTTTACAATATTTAATTTCATTGACCAGATTGATAATTGAAGTTCCCAAACTTGTCGCTCTGGAATTGGGCTGTTTCAGTAAATGAAGCGCAAGACGCAAAGCAGTTTTCTTCCCAATACCCGGAAGCCCGGAAATCTCTTCAACTGCTTTTGCCAATACTTTACTTGGGTAATCCATAGCACAAAAATAAGAATTATAGTTGTAAAATGTAATAGTCAAAATTCAATTAGGTCGATTACTTTACAGGTTAAAATTGAAGTGATACTATCAACTTGCAGAATTAGTCACTTATCAACCATAAATCTGAAAAAACCACTATCTTTGATCATCAAAATATTAAACAGAAATAAACTAAATGGTACTTAACAATCTCAACTATCCGTTGGATTTTAAATTTAAAATCACAACGCTTGCCAGCGATTTCAACATTACAGACAGGCAAGGAAATTATGTAGCTTACGTTCGTCAGAAGATGTTTAAACTAAAAGAAGATGTTATCGTTTTCAATGACGAAAGCAAAACCAAAGAACTTTTCAGAATTCAGGCCAACCAATGGATTGATTTTAATGCATCTTATTCTATTAAAGATACAATCGGAAAAAATTTCGGGAGATTGGCAAGAAAAGGAATGCGTTCTATCTGGAAATCTTCTTACAATGTTTTAGATGAGGCTGATCAGCAAAAATTTACCATCACGGAAGATAATGCTTGGGTAAAATTTTTCGACGGAATGGTTGGTGAAATCCCAATCATCGGAATGTTTACCGGATATTTCCTTAACCCGTCTTACACCGTAAAAGGAATGGACGGAAAAGAATATTTTAAGCTAAAAAAAATGCCTTCGATGTTTGGAAGAAGATTTCAGCTTGACAGACTGATTGATATTGATGATGAAGACGAAAGTTTAGTCGTTTTATCTCTATTAATGATGGTTTTACTTGAAAGAGCAAGAGGATAATCAGCTTTTGGCATAAAACTCGAAGCTATAATTAAAAAAATAAAAATGAAATATTTTATCATTCTCTTTTCAGTATTAACCTTAGTTGCGTGTAAAAAGGAAAAAGAAACCGTTACAGATTCAAAACCTTCAGACTCTTTGAATGTGGTTCAGGATTCTGCTAAAACAGATTCTGCACCTGAGAAAGTTTTAGTTGATGTATTTCCTTTCCCGAAAGAAATCAAAGAATGCTCATGCTATTTTGCAAGAAACAAAGCAGATTTTGAACAAGAAAAATACATTTACGCCGATGATGCAGGAAAAACAGCTTACATGAAGCTCGACGGAAAAAGAATCGCCATGAATTTGATTTCTTCAAGCGATATGGAAGCTGGCGAAGAGCTAACCAAGGAAATTGAAAATGAGAATTATAAAATCTCTGTGAAAGGAAAAAAAATAAAACACGAAGAAGCTTTAATTTTTGAAGGTACTTTAACCATTGAAAAACCTGACGGAAGCATTACCAAAATACCTATTTATGGTGAATGCGGATGCTAACCCTCTTTTTGCTTCTAAAAATACTGCTCCTGAATTTCGGGAGCATTTTTTATTTCATATGTATTTATTTATGTTTTTATTTGTCATATGCAATCGCCGAGTTTTAGTTGGTATTTTTGTTTCTAAATCATAGCGATTTCGTAATTTTGATAAAAATAAATTTTTATGGAACTATCCAATATAGAACCGCAAATTATCTGGAAGAATTTCTCCAAATTAAATGCAGTTCCGAGACCGTCGAAAAAAGAAGAAAAAGTAATCGCTTTCATCAAAGAATTTGGTGAAAATTTAGGACTGGAAACTACCGTAGATGAAGTAGGAAATGTGATTATTAAAAAACCGGCTACTCCGGGAATGGAAAACCGTAAGTCAATCGTTATGCAGTCGCATTTGGATATGGTTTGCCAAAAAAATAACGATGTAAATTTCGATTTTGAAACCCAAGGCATCCAGATGGAAGTCGACGGAGACTGGGTAAAAGCAAAAGGTACAACTTTAGGTGCAGATAACGGTTTAGGCGTTGCAACCATTATGTCGGTTCTTGAAAGTTCAGACATTCCACATCCGGATTTGGAGGCTCTTTTTACTATTGATGAAGAAACCGGAATGACCGGAGCTTTAGGTTTAAAACCTGGACAATTGACCGGACAAATCCTTTTAAATTTGGACACAGAAGAAGATGACGAAATCGACATCGGATGTGCGGGTGGAATTGATGTTACGGTAACCCAAAACTATCCAACAGAAGCTACTAACGGACAAATCGTGAGAATTGAAGTAAAAGGTTTGCAAGGCGGTCACTCAGGAATGGATATTCATAAAGGTTTTGGAAATGCCAATATCATCATGGGAAGAATTCTTTACAAAGCTTTGGAAAATCAAAACGTTCAATTGATCTCTATTGACGGCGGAAGTTTGAGAAATGCAATCCCAAGAGAATCTGTAGCTTTAATTTCTGTGCGAAATGCTGGTGAATTTATTGAAAATGTGACCAACGGAATCAAAAAAGAAATTTTAGAAGAATTTGCATCTGTTGAAGCTCATCTTCAAATTAATATTGAAAACTCCACAAGTTCTGATAAAGCGCTTTCTATGGATGATTCAAAGAAAATTATTTTAGTTTTAAAATCTCTTCACAACGGCGTTTACAGAATGAGCCCGGATGTACAGGATTTGGTAGAATCCTCAAACAACGTGGCAAGAGTAGAATTAAAAGAAGGTGGTTTGAAAATATTGAATCTTTCAAGATCATCGGTAGATTCGTCTAAAGACTCTGTTGCAGAACAATTAAAATCAGTTTCTGAATTAGCCGGAATGAATATAGAATTCAGCGGATCTTATCCAGGATGGAAACCAAAACCAGGTTCTGAAATTGTACAAGTTTTAGAAAAAATCTACACCGAAAAATTTGCAGAAAAACCACACGTTGTTGCTTGTCATGCAGGTTTAGAATGCGGAATTATCGGTGCAAATTATCCTGAAATGGAAATGGTAAGTTACGGACCAACCATCAGAGGAGCTCACTCTCCTGATGAAAAAGCAAATATTTCTTCAACACAGAAATTCTGGAGCTTTACAAAAGATATTTTAGCAAACATTCCGTTAAAATAAGAATGTAATTTTTATATTGAAAATATCCAAAGTCGATTGATTTTGGATATTTTTGTTTCTTTTCTTCACGGATTTTAGGTTTTAGAATTAAAATTTAATTTAAAAATCATAAATTTGAATAAGAAATATGAACTATGAACTCACAGATTCTCAACGAAAAGCTTGAACTCATTCAATGGTTATCTACCTTGGAAGATACTTCTATTATCAAAAAGCTAACTCAGTTCAGAAAAGAAGAGACAAAAGACTGGTGGAATTCTATTTCAGACGAAGAGAAAAAATCAATTGAAAAAGGAATATCTGAAGCTGATCAAAATGATGTAAAGCCACATTCTGAAGCGAGAAAGCTCTATGAAAAGTGGTTATAATATCTCATGGACTCCAAATGCATTGAACGAGTTGGAGGAAACAATTGAATATCTTCAAAAAAACTTTTCAGATAAAGAAATAACAAAACTTGCTCGCAAAATCGAAAGCTTCTCAGAAATAATTTCTCAAAATCCATATATTTTTCCAAAGTCTGAACATACAAACATTCACAAAGCGATTATTCTTACTTTCAACACCGTATATTATCGTATTAAAAACAACAATGTAGAAGTTTTATCTTTCTTCTCAAATCGGCAATCTCCTGTTAAAAGAAAAATTTAAACTCAAAATTTATTGATTAATAGTTTTCGCTTTATTTATCAATAATTTTCCTGCATATTAAAATTTAAAATACGCTAATGAAGATCACAAATACTCATCAACTTAATCAAGAACAAAAAGAACAGATTCTGCAATTGTGGAATAATGAATATCCTGAAAAACTAGCTTATAAAAGCATAGATGGATTTGAAAACTATCTTGAAAAGCTCAATGAAGTCAATCATTTTCTTTTAATGAATGATGATGAAAAAATTCAAGGTTGGGCAATAACATTTGAAAGAGAAGGTGACACATGGTTTGCAATTATACTTTCAGAAAACCTTCATGGTAAAGGTTGGGGAACAAAAGTTCTGAATGAGCTTAAACAAAATAAAAAAGCCCTGAACGGCTGGGTTATAGACCATAGCGATGACAAAAAACGTAACGGTAGTTTTTACAAATCACCACTCGAATTCTATTTAAAAAACGGATTTGAAGTTTTATCAGACACAAGACTAGAATTGGAAATCATGTCTGCCGTAAAAATAAGATGGAAAAAATAATTGAAATTAAATTAATGAAAAGTATCACAGTATTCTGCGGATCAAGTTTTGGCTCGGAAGAAATATATAAAGAACAGGCAGTTTTATTAGGCCAAACTTTAGCAAAACAAAATATTCAACTCATTTATGGCGGTGCCAATGTCGGATTGATGGGCGCAGTCGCTGACGGAGTTTTGCTGGAAGGCGGAAAAGTAATAGGAGTTCTACCCCACTTTTTGCAATCTAAAGAAATCGCTCATCAAGACCTTACCGAACTTATTTTGGTAGAAACCATGCACGAAAGAAAAACCAAAATGAATGATCTTTGTGACGGCGTGATTGTACTTCCCGGCGGTTATGGTACTTTAGAAGAGTTTTTTGAAATGATAACCTGGGCGCAACTCGGACTTCATAAAAAACCGATTGCCATTCTGAACATCAATGGTTTTTATGATGATTTGATCAAGCTGGTACAGAATATGGTAGATAAAGGATTCTTAAAACAAATTAATCAGGAAATGCTTCTGGTGAGTGATTCTATTGATGAATTATTGGAGAAAATGAAAAATTACTGCGCTCCGTCTGTCGGAAAATGGATTTCAAAGGAGGAAGTTTAGAAAAATCTATTCTTTAAAAGTAACTAATAAATGATTATAATTAAAAGTTTGTAAATTTAAATAATGGCTAATTATTATGATAAACGAGGATTTAAATAAAATACTAATTCAATATGAGGAAAAATCTCACTTGTATTCTTCCTTTAGTTTCAAAGTCGAAAAAATTTTAAGGAAATTATGTAAAAATTATTCAATCCATCAAATCATAAGCCGGATAAAAACCAAAGAAAGCCTCGCACAAAAAGTCATCAAAAAGAATAAGTACGAAAAGCTGGAGGATATTACAGATATTTTGGCATTGCGAATTATTACTTATTTTGAAGATGATATTTCAAAAATAGAGGAAATCCTAAATAAAGAATTTAAAATCGACTGGAAAAACTCAATTGATAAAAGAAATATTGAGATTGATAAATTCGGGTACAGAAGCGTTCATTATATTTTACAACTGAATGATCATAAAGCGCAAACAGCAGGATATGAGGAGTATAAAGATATTAAATTTGAGATTCAGATAAGGAGTATACTTCAACATTCTTGGGCAGAAATAGAACATGATCTGGGTTATAAATCTTTTACTCAGATTCCTCAAAAAGCAAAGCGAACATTCTACAGAGTAGCCGCATTACTTGAACAAGCGGATATTGAATTTACGAAGCTAAAAAAAGAAATTCAGGACTTTGAAAATACGGTCAGTAAAAATTTAAAAAGCAAAGAGAAATCCATAGAAATTAATGAATCTACGATTATTGCGTTCGTGAAAAAGAATCAGCTTTTACGTGAAATTGAAAATGAGATCAAGAAAGCTCTAAAGCTTACCGAAAATCCTAAGTTTGATTCAACCTATATTTCATCAAACAATTTCTCGTCACAGCTTAAAGATTTACAGATATTTGATTTAACCCAACTGGAAGAAAATCTGGTTAAGTACAAGGAAGAAATTACAGCAAGACAAGTAGACTATTTAAAATCTTTAAATGAAAATGTGACTAATAGTAAAATAAAGATTTCCTTGGTACAAGGTGCGCCGATACTTTGGCTAATTAATTATTTGGAAAGCAAAACATAAAGTTTATCAACAAAAAACTCCCGAAGAAGACCTTCGGGAGTTTATATATTATGTATAAAATGTTCTAAGGATACGGAGCGATCTCTACTTCAAGACCTTCCATCTCCATCGCCATGTGTAACTGGCAACCCAATCTGCTGTTTTCTTTCACATGGAAAGCTTCACCAAGCATTGCATCTTCTTCATCGCCCATTGGCTCTAGTCCGGGATCGCTTATCACATAAACCTGACATGAAGCACACATCGCCATGCCACCACAAACTCCGATGGTACCTTCTTCTGCCAATTCATACGAACGGATAATTTCCATCAAATTCATCGACATATCCGTTGGAGCAACCACTTCGTGAGTAACACCTTCTCTATCGGTGATTTTTATATTTATATCGCTCATTATTATAAATGTTGTTAGTTGATGGTTGTTGGTTGTTGGTTTTTAGAAATGCATTAACTAACAACCATCAACCAAAACCTAAAAACCAAATTAATCTATTTTCTTTACAACTGCTTTCTCAGCTTCCTTACGGCTTCCGTCAAAACCATCTACTCCACTTACTGTCGTATATTTTAAAACGAATTTTTTACCAGGATTTAATCTGTTATAAACGCTCTGACACATCAAAGTAGCTTCGTGGAAACCACAAAGAATAAGCTTTAATTTCCCAGGATATGTATTGATATCACCAATTGCATAAATTCCGCTGATATTCGTCTGATAGTCTAAAGCATTGTTTACCACGATTGCATTTTTCTCAATATTCAATCCCCAATTTCCAATTTCACCCAATTTTGGAGTCAAACCGAATAATGGAATGAAATAATCTGTTTCTATATCATAAGGATCTTGCCCGTCAACTGCTACAGTAATCGCTTCTACTTTTCCGTCACCTTTAATTGCAGTAACTTCAGCAGGAGTAATCAATTTAATTTTACCCTGATTTTTCAGTTCCTGAACTTTCTCTACAGAATCCAGAGCGCCACGGAATTCATTTCTTCTGTGAATTAAAGTCACTTCACTTGCCACATTAGATAAGAAAACACTCCAGTCTAAAGCAGAATCTCCACCTCCGGCGATAACCACTTTTTTATTTCTGAAATGCTCAGGCTCTTTTACAAAATATTCCAAGCCTTTTTCTTCATAATCTGCGATGTTCTCCATCGTAGGCTTTCTCGGTTCGAATGTTCCCAAACCTCCTGCAATTGCAATGGCTTTACACCTGTGAACGGTGCCTTTATTAGTAATTACTTCAAACCACTCGTCATCTACTTTTGTGTAAGAAACAGCGGTTTCTCCCAAAGTGAATCCCGGCTGAAACTGTTTGATCTGTTCCATTAAATTATCGACCAACTCACCTGCATTTACAGACGGATAACCCGGAATATCAAAAATCGGCTTTTTAGGATATAATTCTGCTAACTGACCTCCCGGTTGAGGAAGTGCGTCGATGATGTGACATTTCATTTTAAGCAAACCAGCCTCAAACACAGCAAATAGTCCCGTTGGTCCTGCTCCGATAATCAATATATCTGTAGTGATCATAATATGATGATAATTTAATAATTTGTAGCTGCAAATTTACTAATTTTAATGCGAAGCATATTTAATTATGCTCAAATAAAAAACTGAGATTTATCAAAAAGACGCAATAAGCTGATAATGAAAAAATTGGCAGTGTTTTTGCAAAATTTAAATTATGAAGAAGTTACTTACCATTACAGCAATATTTGCTTTCTTTTTGGGCTATTCACAACTTAACAATGTGGCAGACGGCGAATCGATCACTTTAAGAATACACTATGGGTTTTTAAACGCCGGATCGGCCAATCTCACGACCAAAAAAGTTAATTACAAAGGCGCCCCACACTTATACGTAAAAGGAACCGGGCAAACAACAGGAGCTGTAAAAGCTTTTTTTAAAGTTGAAGATTTATATGAAAGCTATATCAATATCGCTACAGAATTGCCTAGTTTTTATGTAAGAAATGTGAAAGAAGGCAGCTACAGACAACACTTGCAAACTGTTTTTAACCACGACAATCACACATTGGTTTTAACTGATAAAAAAACGCCTGCCAATGGTTCAAAAACCATCAAATCTGTAAAAGGTGTGCAAGATATGCTCTCATGTTTTTACTATCTGAGAAGCAAAACTCCTGCTGAGCTAAAAGTAGGAACTATTATTAATATGAATGTGTGGATTGATGACGAAATGTTTCCTTTCCAGCTTAAAGTGACCGGAACTGAAAATTTAAAGACAAAATACGGAACCATCAGTGCTTTAAAGATCATTCCTTCGGTAAAGAGCGGAAGAGTTTTTAAAGAAAAAGAAGGTGTTACAATGTGGGTAAGTAATGATTACAACCATATTCCGTTGCTGCTAAAAGCTGAATTGGCAGTTGGCTCATTAAAGGCAAGTATTGATGATTATAAAAATGTGAAATTTCCGTTGAAGTTTACAAAATAGAAAAAGTCTCCGGAACTTTTCCGGAGACTTATCAACCTAAATTAACAAACTTGTAGAATACTATTCAAAGTATTTATGAAAAACTCCACCCTTTCACTTATTATAAAGTTTTAACTTTATAAGTAATCTAAGGGGCATTTATTATTTGTATAAATTATTTAAAATTGATTTAAGGCACCTGTTACAGAGCCTTTCAGCTCTGTAAAGATGATACTTAGGTTAATCAATTGTGTTTTTATTAAGTTGTAATGAACTCGGCATACTTTTTTTCTCATCATTCGTGTTTTCAACCAATTTCAAAATTTTAAATTTATTTAAATAAATATTTTCAAAATCTCAACTTATTTAGATAACAAATAAAAAACGTTCTAAAGAACTTTTTCGTTCGTTTCTATAATGTAAAAATAGGAAGATATGACAGTAATTGCACTATAGATATTGTAGATGTATTTCGATCCACATGTAGATATTTATCTACAAAAAACTATTGAGTAAACCTTTATTTTATTGAAAGCAGATTGTAAATTTTGATTTTTTATAATTTATAATGTTGAAAAACTATAAACAGGAGTTCTACTAAATAAACAAAAAGCCTTCGAAAAATTCCGAAGGCCTCACATCCTAAATTTACATATTTTTGAAATCATTTTCTAGGACTATTATAAAAAAACTTTATCGTTTCAATTATCACAAAGCTTCTTTTAAACTCTGCAATAAACATGTGGAAGATTATTGTTTCTCTTTAAATTTTAGTACATAAATTAATTTTAATGTTTAATATCTAATTACAAACTTTTCAATTCTCCAATTAGATATTATTTTCATCCATTCACGCTTTTAAACATAAGTTCAAAATTTAATTAATTATTATTTAAATAATGTGAAAACTCTGAGTTTATTTTGGATTAGCGACTTAAAAAATTCTTCCATTCATCTGTATAATGTAAAAATAAGAAGATATTGAGTTTTATTCAGTCTATTTATTGTAGATGTATTTCGATGTTTGTATAGATATTTATCGACAATAAATTAATTAGGTTAAATTAGCATCTCTAACTTAGACCTCTACAAAAAACAACTACCTAAAAGCAAAAACCTCCGAAGGTTCCATAACCTAAATTAACATGCTTTTTGAAATCATTTTCTAGGACTATTGTTAAAAAACTTTCTTTTCCGGAAAATAAGACAAAGCTTTTCAGTTCTTTGATTATACTTACAGTTTTATTTATTTCTTTTTGATTTAAAGCATCTTTCGTAGAGCTTTTCAGCTCATTATTGATGACACTTAAGTTAATCAATTGTGTTCAAAATTATCAATGAATTTGGTTTTACTTTTTTAATATCTATTTGCAGAGCCTTGCGGCTCCGCAATCAGACACTTACTATTTTTTCATCATCTGCGTTTTCAAACCAATTTCAAAATTTTAAATTTATTTATTTAAAACTTATTTTAGATTTACAAATTAAAAATCATTCCTAAAGAGATAATTTTTCCCGTATTTCTATAGTGTAAAAATAGGCAGATACAGGGGTATCTCCACAATATATATTGTAGATGTATTATGACATGATTGTCGATATTTATCTATAAAAATAAAATGAATAGTAAAAGGATAAAAACTAATGTTGATTTTTGATCAGTTCAGCCAAATCAACAATGTTCTCGATATGTAGTTTATCAAAAATCCTTTTTTTAATCGTGCTTATCGTGTTTTGTTTTACGTTCAGATTATTTGCAATTTCGAGATTACCATATCCTTTTGCGTACATTTCCGCGATTTCCAGCTCCCTTTCCGTAAGCTTTTGCAAAGGATTAATGATGCTTCGGTTGTGTAAAGAATCAATCAGTAAATTCTGTGTAATTGAGGAAATATATTTTCCGGTTTCATGAATTTTAAGAATTGCTTCTTTTATCTCTTTTTCTTCACTCATTTTACTGAGGAAGCCGTTTGCTCCGGCATTAATATATTTTATAGACTGTATATTTTCATCAACTCCGGAAAAAACCAGAATTTTAATTTCTGGTTTCAGCGCTTTGATTTCAGCAATTATATTTAAGCTGTTTCCGTCCGGGAAAATAGCGTCTATTACTACAATTTCTATTTGCTGCACCCCTACCGTTTCTAAAACTTTCTTTAGAGTGGATGCGTGAAAAATTTCGCCTTCAAAACCAAGTTCTTCGATAAGAAATTCTATACCTTGCCTTATGAGACTATGATCATCGGCAAGTAAAAAATTAATGGTTTTAGTTTCTAAATTATTCATTTATTGATATTCAAATTAATAGTAAAACGTACTGTTGTACCGACATTTTGTTCGCTGTCTACCGAGATATTTCCAGAATACAATTCTACAATCTCCTTACATAAGCTTAAACCTAAACCTGCGCCCAAATTTTCAACCCCTTCAGATAAAACTCCCTGATAATAAGGCTCGAATATTTTTTCGAGATCAGATTTAGAAATACCAACCCCTGTGTCACTTATTGTAGTCATCAGAGAAACATAGCTTTCATCAACAGATTCAGCTTTGGTTACGACCTTAATCTCTCCGTTCTCAGTAAATTTATTTGCATTGGCAAGTATATTCATAAAGATCTGATTAATCTTCGTATTATCAGAATACACTTCAATTTCCGGATCAATATTTTCTTCAACAATAAATTTATTATTTCTTGTTTCAATGTATGGTTCTATTGAGTTTAAAATAGAGGTCACTTCGTTTTTAAGATTAAAAACTACAGGAACAAGATGGTTTTCTACATGTTGATTTTTGGTATATTCTAAAATCTGATTTGCCTGCATCAATAAAGTTTTGTTGGTAAAACTAATTGACTTTAAATATTCTTTAATACTATCGTCATTGGTTTTTTTATCAATCTTTCTGATAAAAATGCCGATAATCTTCAGAGGCGAGCGCAATTCGTGGCTCAGCATTCCTAGAATTCTGTTTTTAAAATTAAGGTTTTCTTTAATTTGCTTATTGGCTGCTTTCAGCTGATTCTCGTATACAAATGCAATTCTTGTCAGATACATAATTAATATGGAAACGATAAACATCAAAGCCATTGCTCCTAAAATCAAATTTGTTCTAATCTTATTATTTTCAGAATTTAGCAGAGCATATTGCTTTTCAAGATCAGCTTTAGAATCTTTAATCGCAAAATCATAGATATTCATTACGCCATTACTATACACCAGAAGATTATTAAAAATGGTATAAAACTTATTGGTGTCATTTTGTTTTCCAGCAACCTGCACCTGCATTTTTTTTATTTCACCGGAATAGTGATTTTCCACGAGGCTCATAATACTGTCCATATCTGCTTTTATGGCAGCGGCTTCAGGTATTTTACCTTTATTTACAGTAATGATCGTACTTTCTTTACGCACTCTTTGCTTTCCTGTGATGGCATCTCCCAAACGACCAAAAAGTCCTTTTTTCTTAATAGTATCTGTAATCGTTTTTGTTTCTACTTGAAAATTATATTTATCCAGATTGTAATTGCCATCATATTTTTTAATAGAAGGTATAGAAGTAGGAGCCCTAAAATTTGATTTTGTAGAATATTGATAAGTAGAATCAATCAATGTCCTTAGGTTTTTACTTCCTAAAGAATCATTTTTTTTAAATTTTAATATATTTTTTAGCCTCGGATATTTAGACTCATATCGATTGATGTTATCTAAATTTTTACCAAGTTTATCTAAGGACACAAAATAGGAATTCAAATATTTTTCGTCAGCCTTAGTTAAATATTGCTGAAGAAAATCCTGAGCATTCAAAAGCTCTTTTCGAGAATCATCTGTTAAGTTTTCCAGAGAAAGTACTTCCTTCAGTTGATTTTCTATAAATGCTAAATTTTTTCTATTGATAAATTCATTATAAAAAAAAGCTGCAATAATAAGCTGTATTAATAGAATACAAAAGATAAGAGAGTAGTGAACAATTTTTCTGAATCTAAAATTCAATGATTTTGGACGGTCTTCTTTTGATTTCATATACATGTATTTAAAGCTTTTTACAATCATTCCAGATTAAAAGTCTGATTCACAGGCTGTAAAAAACATTCTGGCACACTATCACTTATTTAGATTAAAATATTTATTGAAATATCTATATTTTATTCTCTAAATTTCATCAAAAGACTGTATGTTTTTTTTAAAAACTTCGTCTTTAAGTGATTTTATAAAGTTAATAAAAAATCCTGCGAAAATTCACAGGATTTAAATTTATTTAATATTTTAAATTATAATGTTTTAAACTGTTCTAAAGTTCTGATATCGTTTTCAAAAAACATTCTAATGTCGCTCATTTGATAAAGAAGCATTACAATTCTTTCAATTCCCATTCCGAATGCATAACCTGAATATTTCTCTGAATCAATATTTACATTGGTCAAAACAGCAGGATCTACCATTCCGCAGCCCATAATTTCTAACCAACCTGTTCCTTTTGTAATTCTATAGTCGGTTTCAGAATTTAATCCCCAATACACGTCAATCTCTGCACTCGGCTCAGTGAAAGGGAAATATGAAGGTCTCATTCTGATTTTAGATTTACCAAAAAGTTCAGTTGTAAAAAACTGAATCGTTTGCTTTAAATCAGCAAAACTTACTTTTTCATCAATATATAAACCTTCGATCTGATGGAAAATACAATGCGAACGCGAAGAAACAGCTTCATTTCTGAAAACTCTTCCCGGAGACAAAATTCTGATAGGCGGTTCGTTTTCTTCCATATAACGAATTTGAACCGAAGAAGTATGTGTTCTCAATAAAATATCAGGATTCTGCTCGATAAAGAAAGTATCTTGCATATCTCTTGCCGGGTGGTATTCGGGAAGATTAAGCGCAGTAAAATTGTGCCAGTCATCTTCAATTTCCGGCCCGTCTGCAACAGCAAAACCAATGGATTTAAAGATCTCAATAATTCTGTTTTTCACTAAATTAATGGGATGTCTCGATCCCAAATCTAAAGGAAAAGCAGGTTTTGTAAGATCTTCTTTTTCCAGGATAATAGAAGAAGCAGAAGCATTTTTTAGATCTTCCAGCTTTACATTTACCGCTTGCTTCAGAGTATTGATTTTCTGTCCAAACTCTTTCTTCTGGTCGTTTGGAACTTCTTTAAATTTTTCAAAAAAATCATTCAGAACTCCTTTTTTCCCATTATACTTGATTCGGAAGTTTTCTATTTCCTCTTTACTTGTCGTATTGAAGCCATTGACCTCAACAAGCAATTCTTCTATCTTTTCAATCATTGTTTTACCCTTTCAAAAAAATGTATTTGCAAAAATACGATTTTCAGTTTAAAAAACCTTTTCAATTTATCATAAAAAAAATCTGTCTCGTGAGAAACAGATTATATATTTTTTATTAAAGTTGATTTCATTTAATCTAAAACTGTTGCAGCAACACTTATCAAAATTGTTAAAACATTAATTCCAAAAACCAGATAATATTCTTTCTTTTTTCTAAATACATTGATCAAACTGAAGAAAAATGCAAAAATCACAAACATCATAGATGGAAGGGTAAACATTTCTGCAAAAATCTGAATCAATTGATTGCTGTACGAGATATAATAAAGGATCTGAAGACTTAATAAAAAGATCAGACAAGCGATACTGATTATTAAAATTGCCTTATTCATCAGATTTATATTAAACTTATTTTTTCTCTAAAGCCTTTACCTTAATCTGCAGCGTTACTTCATTTTTAATTACCCCATTTGCAGCAGGAGATTGAAATTTCACTCCAAATTCTTCTCTCATAATATCTTTAGGTTCAGTTGCAATACTTACCTCTGCTCCATTTACAGCAACATTTGCTTTAAATTGTATAGGTTTTGTGATACCTTTCACCGTTAAATTCCCGTCTAATACGGTATTATAATCACCTTCTGCAGAAGGGCTTACTTTTGTAATTTCATAAGATGCTGTCGGAAATTTTTCAACTTCAAAAAAGTCAGCGCTTTTCAAATGACCATTAAGTTTTTTTAATTTTTCTGCATCATTTTTTAAATCTTCAGAACTTAGAGACGCCATATCTGCCACAAATTTTCCGCTTTCAAGTTTTCCGTCTTTTATCGTTACGTCACCGCTTTCAAATTTGATGGTTCCGAAATGACTCGTATTTTCAGATTTAAAAACTTTATACCCTTTCCATTCTACATTACTGTTTAAAGTATCCAAAACAAATCGGCTTCCGTCTTTCGTTGTTGTAACCTCATTGGTATCACTTGTTACCGGTTTTTCTTTAGAACAAGAAACAACAGTTAATAAAGCCGGAATAGCGAGAGAAAATAATATTCTTTTCATTTTGATATAATTTATGCATGGCTAAATTACTAAAAATATGCCAGTCTTCCTCAAAAACCCTTATTTTTGCAGTATGCTATTAGAGATAAACAACCTATATTTTTCTCATTCTCAGGAAAAACCGCTTTTTCAAAACTTTAATCTGAAACTGGATGAAGGCAAAATCATCGCATTGGCAGGTGAAAGCGGTTGTGGAAAATCTACGTTATTAAGTCTTATCTACGGATTACACGACTGGAATCAGGGTGAAATTTTATTTGAAAGCAAAAAACTGATGGGTCCGAAAGGAAATCTCGTTCCGGGTGAAGCTGAAATGAAGTTTGTAGCACAAAACTTTGATTTGATGCCTTATGCAACGGTTGCAGACAATGTTGGTAAATTTATTTCCAATATCAATTTAGCCAAGAAAAAAGAGAAAGTTTTAGAACTTTTGGATGTTGTTGGGTTGGTTGAATTTGCGAATGTTTTACCAAAAAATTTGAGTGGCGGACAACAGCAAAGAGTCGCCATTGCGAGAGCACTTTCTGTACTTCCAAAGTTACTTTTACTTGACGAACCGTTTAGTAATCTTGATTTTGCGAGAAAAATTGAGCTTCGTGAAAAATTGTTCAGGTATGTAAAAGAAAATAATATCTCTTTGATAATTTCTACTCACGAACTACAGGATATTATTGCATGGACTGATCAAATTATCGTTCTACAAAACGGAAGACTGATTCAAAATAATAGCGCAGAAGAAACATATAAAGATCCTTACAATCCTTATGTAGCAAAGCTTTTTGGGGAAGTAAATATTTTCAGTGAGAATGAAATTTCAGAATTACCGGTTTCCAGATTTTTTTATTATCCGCATCAGATCAAGATTTCTGAAAATGGTGAAGAAGCTGAAGTTTTGGAAAGCAGATTCGCAGGCAATCATTACTGGAATAAGATTAATTTTAAAAACAGGGAAATGGTGATGTTTAGTAATCAGCTGCTTGAAAATTTAGTTCAGATTACTTTCGAATAATATCTTTAAGTGTTATATTAAGAAAACATTAAGTCACTTAATGTTAGTATGTGGATAATTTTCAATGATTTAGCCAACCGCTTCTGTAATATTTCTATATATTTGTAAGACAACAACATAAGGAAATTTTTGGTTAATTCTCTTTCTGCCTTCCAGACCGACATTAGCATTAATGCAATCAAGTCTTTGAAAGATTACCCTGTCCAACTCTTTCCTTTTTTTTATTGATTTTTGGCAATTAGTTTAAAGACAATTCTAATTACCAAAAACCAACATTTTTTATATATTAAGCTTTCTTTACAAATTCAGATTTCAAAGCCATTGCGCCAAAACCATCAATTTTACAATCAATATTATGATCACTGTTTGGTCTTAAGCGGATATTTTTCACTTTAGTTCCTGCTTTTACAGGTTTCGGAGCACCTTTTACCGGAAGATCTTTCATTACAATAACCGAATCTCCATTTTGGAGCTCATTTCCATTGATGTCTAAAATTTGATCTTCATTTCCCACTTCTTTAGGATCCCATTCGTGGAAACACTGTGAACAGACCATTAAATTATCTTGTTCATAAGTAAATTCAGAACTACATTTCGGGCAAATAACTGCGTCACTCATTTTATTAATTTTTGCAAAGGTAGGTTTTTGAGTTAGAAGTTAGAAGTTAGAAGTTAGAAGTTAGAAGTTAGAAGTTAGAAGTTAGAAGTTAGGCAAAAGTAAAAAACCTCTTTTTTTCAAATTAAATTAAAACACAAAAATCATAATCTACAAGTCATCACTACAAATCATTAACTTTAAACATAAATTCGTATTTTTGCAAGTTCAAACAGCTTACAGCAATTTATGGAATTAATTCACAGAAACCTGGCAATCGGTATTCACGATGCTTTACAGGAAACATTTTTCGAAAAAAACAAATATGCCGATAAAGTAATCGAAAGACTTTTGAAAGCGAACAGAAAATGGGGAAGCCAGGATAGAGCCGTTGTTTCTGAGATTTTCTATAATATTATCCGTTGGAAAAAACGCCTTGAATATTACATGGGTGAAAGTGTGAAACCCACCAACATCTATAAATTGATTATTGCTTATCTGCTTTGGAGCAAGACCAATTACAAAAGATTTGAAGAATTTGAAGGAATCAAAATTGCCGACATTACTACAAAACTTAGAAAAGGAACCGTTCCTACCAAAGCAATTGAACATTCTATCCCGGAATGGCTTGTTGAAACTCTAGAAAGAGAATTGGGCGATAAGTGGGAAAAGGAAATGTTTGCTTTAAATGAAAAAGCACCAACTGTTTTAAGAGCAAATTCTCTGAGAACTACTCCAAGAGAGCTTATTTCTGATCTTGCAGATGAAGATGTGGTTGCTTATCCTATTAAAAATTATCCTGATGCGGTACAGCTTGAGGAAAAGAAAAATGTATTTCTTACCACGGCTTTCAAAGAAGGTTTGTTTGAGGTACAGGATGCTTCTTCACAAAAAATCGGATATTTTCTGGATGTAAAAGAAGGCCAGAGAGTAGTTGATGCTTGTGCAGGTGCAGGTGGAAAAACCCTTCACTTAGCTGCATTGATGGGAAATAAAGGACAGATTATTGCTCTTGATATTTTTGAATGGAAGCTTGCTGAATTAAAGCGTCGTGCAAAAAGAGCCGGAGCTCACAATATTGAAACGAGAATGATTTCTGACACGAAAGTAATCAAACGTCTTCATGATAAGGTAGACCGACTTTTGATTGATGCGCCATGTTCTGGTTTGGGAGTTTTAAAAAGAAATCCAGACAGTAAATGGAAAATCGATCAGGATTTTATCGACAGAATTAAAAAAGAACAACAACAGATCATTCAGGATTACTCTAAAATGCTGAAAGTTGGTGGTAAAATGGTGTATGCAACATGCTCTATTCTGCCTTCTGAAAATAATTTGCAAGTAGATGAATTCATTAAAAACAATCCTAATTACAAACTTATCAAAGACCAGAAGGTAATGCCAAGCGAAGGTTACGATGGTTTTTACATGGCTTTGATCGAAAGACTTTCTTAAAGATTTAATCAATACATTATACTAAACTACTCTATTTTTGGAGTAGTTTTTTTTATTAAACTCAAACCTCACAGGTTTTTGAAACCTGTGAGGTTTATTCTTAAATAATTTTCAAAGAATTTCTCAGAGTTTTTATTATCTAAATCAAACATTATCTTTGTAAAAACCATCAATCATCATGTTTAAATCTATTTTAGCAAGTTTTTTTATTTTCTTATCTGTTTTAAGTTTTTCTCAGACTTACGAAATTCAATATGAAAGTTCGTACAACGGAAAAGTTCAGCCCAATCAGAATCAAGTAATTGTATGGGTAAATGAGAATGAAAATTTCATTTTAAATACAAAAATTAAAGAGCAGAAGAATGATTATCCTTTTGAAATCAGCAAAATAGAAAAACCTTCTAATACGATTATTTCCTATGCTTTTTTAAAACCGAATGAAGCAATTTCAACTTCAGACAAAGAATCAATTGCTAAACAGGAATTTGAATTGACTGCACAAACTAAAAAGATTTTAGGCTACAACTGTAAAAAAGCAGTTACAAAGATCAATTCAAACACCATTGAGGTTTGGTACACCAATGATTTAAAAATAAAAGGCGGACCATCAAGTTTGGGACAGAATTTAGGATTGGTATTGCAAATTGAAAGAAACGGTAATTCAGCAACAACTGCAGTTTCTCTTAAGAAAATTAAAACAACGGGAATTGATAAGATTATTAACAAGACTATTCCTACAACAGATCTTTTGAGCTATAAAGATTTACTTTGGAAAAGCAGATTTACGACGGTAAAAGTTTTCGAAAATGAAATTATTAACTTCTCAGACCAGTCAAAATCAGATGAAAAAATAAAAAGATTTGCCAATGGAACTATTATTTTAAAGAAGATAAAATTTCCTAAAATTGCTAAAGGCGATAATATTTTTGTCGAATTGAAGCAACAATCCAACGGCGATGCTTACGACAGAACGGGAACTGTATTTTTTATTCCTGAAGAAAAATCGCAGACATTTTTTGATGGTTTAGAAAAAGGAGCCAAAACACTTCCTCTTTATGAAAATGGTAATGGAAAACAATATTACGGTGTCGTTTCTAACCAAATTTATCAGCCGGCAATTGAGTTGATGCGGTTTTTCACCTCTTTCGGAATCAATAAATTCAATCATCTTGAATTAAAAGACAAAACTTGGCAAACTATAAGTCCGTTTCGTCAGGATATTACAGAATTAAAGCCTTCCCTTTCTGAAAAAGAGCTCTGGATCGGGACTTTCATTGGAAACTATGATAAAGGCGGTCACAAAGTGAGTTTAGATATTACGATTCACAACAGTGAACAGATCGTCAATAAAAATAATAAAGTCATTCCGCTTTTCAATACAACCAATATTATGGAAATGGCTGGACAGGATTATGCAACGATGTTTAGTAATGACAAAGGACTTTTTGTGGAATTTAATTTAGAAAAAGATCTTAAAAATGCTCAGTTAAGATATATTACAACCGGACATGGCGGTTGGGAAAATGGTGACGAGTTTATTCCAAAAGCCAACTCAATTTATTTAGACGGAAAAATGGCATTTTCATTTACACCCTGGAGAACAGAATGTGGTTCTTACCGATTATTCAATCCAGCTTCGGGAAATTTTGCTGACGGACTTTCATCTTCAGATCTAAGCAGATCCAACTGGTGTCCCGGAACGGTAACTAATCCAGTTTTCATTTCTTTAGGAGATTTGAAAGCAGGAAAACATACTATTCAGGTGAAAATCCCTCAGGGAGAGCCGGAAGGAACAAGTTTCAGCGCATGGAATATTTCGGGTGTTTTACTTGGTAATGAATAAAAACAAAACCTCCTTGCAATATTATTACAAGGAGGTAAAAACACAAATGATGAAAAAAAATTATTTCGAGCAACAAAGGTGAGAAAAATATTTGAATTAGCTATAACAAATCTGAAAAAAAATTTAATTATTGTCTCTTAATGAACCACAAAAAATATATTGTGAAAAAAATTCAGATTATCTGTAAATTTCAACGGTGTTGATTTAATTATTTAACTAAAAAATCGTTTAAAGTTAAAATTTTAAACCAAATGAAATTTTTAGTTGTAATTTTTAAATCATATATCTAGTTTTGTTTCAAATAAATAATATATGTGCGGAATCGTTTGCCTATTTGACGCAAAACAGTCAACCGAAATATTAAGACCTCAAGTCTTGGAAATGTCTAAAAAAATCCGTCATCGCGGTCCCGATTGGAGTGGAGTTTTTCAAAGTGAAAAAGTTGTTTTTTCTCATGAAAGATTAGCTATCGTAGATCCGGCTTCAGGAAAACAGCCTTTGTTTTCAAAAGATGGAAAAATTGTACTTGCCGTAAATGGTGAAATTTACAATCACAGAGAACTAAAAGAAGAATTTCCCGATTATGAATTTCAAACCGAATCTGATTGCGAAGTTATTCTTGCTCTTTACCAGAAATACGGAAAAGATTTTATTGAAAAATTAAACGGCATCTTTGCTTTTGCATTGTACGATATTGAAAATAATATTTATCTGATTGCGAGAGATCACATGGGAATTTGTCCGCTTTATCAAGGTTGGGACAGAGAAGGAAATTATTATGTTGCCTCAGAGCTGAAAGCTTTGGAAGGAATCTGCAAAAAAATTGAAACTTTTTTACCGGGACATTACTTATATAATATTGAAGGGCATGAGCTTCAGCAATGGTACAAAAGAGATTGGGAAAACTTTGATGCCGTAAAAGACAACGTTACAGATATTCAGGCAATCAGAAAAGGATTGGAAGATGCTGTTCACAGACAATTGATGAGTGATGTTCCTTACGGCGTTTTGCTTTCGGGAGGATTAGACTCTTCAATTATCTCTGCTGTTACCGCAAAATTTGCAAGACAGAGAATAGAAAGTGGCGACACCCAGGAAGCGTGGTATCCGAGGCTGCACAGTTTTGCCGTTGGATTGGTTGGTTCTCCCGATCTGGCAGCCGCAAAAAAAGCGGCGGAGCATATCGGTTCTATTCATCATGAAGTTAACTTCACCGTTCAGGAAGGTCTTGACGCAATACGGGATGTGATTTATCATTTGGAAACTTACGATGTGACAACAATCAGAGCTTCTACTCCGATGTATCTTTTGGCAAGAGTCATCAAATCGATGGGAATAAAAATGGTGCTTTCAGGTGAAGGTGCAGACGAATTGTTTGGTGGATATTTGTATTTCCATAAAGCTCCGAACGCTAAAGAATTCCATGATGAAACCGTAAGAAAACTTAATAAACTTCATTTATACGATTGTTTAAGAGCCAATAAAGCACTGATGAGTTGGGGAATTGAAGGAAGAGTTCCATTTTTGGATAAAGAATTCATGGATGTTGCGATGAATGTAAACCCCGAAGATAAAATGATTCGTAAAGAAGAAGGAAAAATTGAAAAATGGGTTTTACGTAAAGCTTTTGAAGATCTTTTACCAGAATCTATTGCATGGAGACAAAAAGAACAGTTTTCCGACGGCGTTGGTTATTCATGGATCGACACTTTAAAAGATATTGCTGAAAAATATGTTTCTGATGAAATGATGGCGAATGCTAAATTCAGATTCCCATTAAACACTCCGCAAAACAAAGAAGAATATCGGTACCGAACAATTTTTGAAGAACATTTCCCAAGCGAAACTGCAGCTGCAACTGTTCCATCGGTTCCTTCTGTAGCATGCTCCACTCCTATCGCATTAGAATGGAACGAAGCATTCAAAAAGATGAACGACCCGAGTGGAAGATCTGTAAAAGTACATGAAACGTCTTACTAAAATAGACCAAATTTATCAATCCTGTATCCGTACAGGATTTTTCGTTCAATAAAATCAATAATATTTGTATAATTTAACTAAGTATTAAACTTATTATCTAATAAATAATTATATTTGGAAAATAAAAAATAATCTCTGTTGTAAAATGAAAAGAAACATTACTATTTTTTTTGCTTTACTGTGTACAAGCTTAGCTTTCGGACAAGGTAAATACGGAAAATTTCTCAATTCTAAAAAACTCGCTCTTTCTTATAAAAGTGTAAAACCAGTTGACAAAGATGATTACTATCAGCAATATTATTGGTTGGTAAAAGCTGAACAGCTTAAAACATTTCCTCACCTTGCAGATGTAAAACCTGTTGTACTCTACAATTTTGTAAAAAAAGTAAATCCTCAAAACCCAACAAAAAAATTGGATGACAGAGGAAAAGAACTTAGAAAAACAGCAGAATTATCTTTAGACCAATATTTCAAAAACAAAAACTTCCAGAACAATGAAGTTTTGCTTTATAATTTGGAAACGTATGTAGATCCTTCACAAGGTGAATATTTCACAAAAGTAGACGCTGAAAAAATCAAACAATTGGTTCCTAAAGAATTTTTTGGATTTGCTTCTCTAAATAAAAAGACACAAGAAGAGACCAATTATTATCTTTGGGTTGATAAGAAAAATGATAAATTTAAAATCGTTGATATCATTCCTAACGAAAAAGATAATGCTAAATTTTATGCTTCTGTAAAGCAATATCTTCCGAAGTACAAGTTTGAAAGAAAATATATGCCTACTGTAAAAAAAGGGTCTAAAGCTGACAAAACAGATAAAGATTTCTTCTACATTATGCCTTTCGAGCAAAATAAAGATAATATCGAATACAAGACAGACGATTTTGAAACATTCATTCTAAGCCAGGTAAAAAGAGAAGGTGAAGCATGGATCGGAGTAGAAAAACCAAGAAAATAATAAGATTTAATCTTAAACAAAATACAGCCCCGAAAGCAATGCTTTTGGGGTTTTTATTTATAAAAGTAATCGAGAAATTTGATAAATAGCAAACAGAGTTTTTAAAGAGCTTTGAAAATCCGATCGAGTTGAAAAATGATTGCTTGTAATAAACAGATTACAATTTTCAATCTAAATTTCTATCTTTGCAAAACAATGAAACACTTAAACAGCATTTTACGTTTACCGTTTTTCAGTACTTATTATTACCCGTTCTATTGTTCGGGAAGTATTTCTATACCTAAAATTCAATAAAATTTACACTACAATATTGAAGAGCCCGAACGATTTGTTCGGGCTCTTTTTATGCTTAAAACGTAACAAAATGATTAATATACTAAAAGAAAACGTAGAAATTATCCTCCCTGAAAACGGTTTGGAACAAAAATTAAAACAAACCGAAGAAGAAAACAGAAAACTCATCATCAAACTTGGTTTTGATCCCACTGCGCCTGATTTACACTTGGGACACGCCGTTGTTTTGAAAAAACTGAAACAGTTTCAGGATTTGGGACATCAGATCATCATCATTGTCGGAAGCTTTACGGCAAGAATAGGTGATCCAACCGGGAAAAACAAAGCCCGAAAACCTTTGAGCGCTGAAGAAGTACAGCATAATGCAGAAACCTATATCAACCAGCTTTCAAAAGTAATTGATGTAGAAAAAACGAAAATTGTTTTTAATTCTGATTGGCTGGATTCTTTGAATTTTTCAGAAGTTATTCAGTTGATGTCAAAAGTTACGGTGGCTCAACTGATGCACAGAAATGATTTTAACAAAAGATTTACAGAAAATTCCCCGATTGCAATGCATGAATTGGTGTACCCAATTTTACAGGGATTTGATTCCGTAAAAATAGAATGTGATATTGAAATGGGCGGAACTGACCAACTTTTCAATTGTACGATGGGAAGACAACTGCAGGAAACTCATCAAATGTCACCACAGATTGTGATGTGTATGCCTTTATTAAAAGGACTTGATGGAAAAGAAAAAATGAGTAAATCTTTAAATAATATCATCGGCTTAACAGACGAACCCAATGAAATGTTTGGAAAAACCATGTCCATTCCTGATGCTTTAATTAATGAATTTATCGACTTGACAACTGACTTTTCTAATACTGAAAAACAGAATTTAAAATCTCGAATTACAGACGGTGAAAACCCAATGAATATCAAGAAAATTATTGCTAAAAATATTATTTCTCAATACCATAATGAGGACTCTGCTGAAGTTGCAGAACAGTTTTTCATCAATCAATTTCAGAATAAAAATTTTGAAGAGAAAGTATTTGAGCCAGTTTCTATTGAATCATTATTTCCAAACCAATCGAAAATCAGCTTAATTGAGCTTTGTCATCAGTTGAAAAACAACGAAAGTAAATCTTTCATCAGAAGATTAATTGAAAGCGGCGGAATTCAGATTAACAATGTAAAAATTACAGATTCGAATACAGAAATTAAGCTTTTAAAAGAGACGAAAATAAAGATTGGGAAAAGAGATTTTTTTGAATTGATGTAAATCAAATGACAATTAAACCATAAAGAAATTTAAACGATTAAGATTGATTAAGAAAATATCAAAGATATTCTTAAGCATAATGCTTATTATTAAACAAGTCAAATTCTTAATAATTCTTTTTTACAAAACTTTATGTTTCTTAATGGTTAAACATTCTTTTAGTTAAACATATCTTCTATTGATTCGCCATCGTCACATAAATAATTCTTCCGCCTTCTTCATTGGAAAGCAATATTTTTTTGCCTTCAGACAATTCAACCATTGAATTGGGCGGAATCTCTTTTTGTTCGTTTAAATCTTTCATAGAAGTCAACGTCTGATTCACCAAAACCCATTTATCCTGATAAAAAGTAAAATACCCAACTGGTTTTTTATCTTCAAAAGTCAGACTTTCATTGCGGATTACCCTTCGCGAAACATGCCATTTAAATAAATACTGATTATGATAGACCATTAATCGGTGGTTTTCGGGTTTCCAAACTTCATCATCATATTTAAAATACAGATCAAGAACCGGCAAAGTTCCTTTGTGCGAAGTTCCACAAAACGGACATCTTGGAGTTTGCGTATTATCGAAAACATACCATTTCTCATTACATTCAGGATTATGACAAGGCTGAATTAAATCAACTGTTTTCAATAAAGCCGTTTCCCATTCATTTGCCAAAGGTCTTTTTATTGGATCATGAAGCCCGTCAATAAAAGCTTTTCTAAACAATTCAGACAAATAAGGTCCGGTAACGGTGTATGGAATTTTATTGGGATCGCCCCAAAAAGCATCCCATTTTTTAAGATATTCTACTCGTACTTTATTGCTGGAATCTGTTGGATGCTCTACAAAAAGAGCTTTCTCTCCCATCGATAATATTTCATCTTTTTCAGAATCGAGATCCCAGATTTTACCGCCTCTTAAAGGATGACGGCGAAGAAGATACATATAAATAAGAACTGCCAAAGCATGAAGATCAGTCTTCTGATTCGGAAGCTGTCTTCCGGGATCATGCAGATGCAAATGTTTTGTTTTTAAAACTTCCGGAGCAATAAAATCTGCAGTTCCAATCACTTCAGGCGGAAACAATTTTGGAACCACCAATCCGTCAATATCAATAATACAGGCCGATTTCGTCACCGGATCTACCAAAATATTATTATAAGAAAGATCTGAATGCGCCAAACCCATCTGATGCAGTTTTTTAATTCCTCGAGAAATGTTGATCGCAATCTGGAAATAACTCAGCCAATCTCCTAATTCAGATTTATCTAAACGAAGCGGATAATGTTGGTTTCTGAACATCGGAGCCGTAAACCACTTTCCTACTTTATCGCCGCCCGCAATATTGTCTGAACCTACATATCCTTTGGCAAAAAAGAATTTTTGACTGTAAACAGGAACAACAATTCCGGTTAAATTATTTTTCTGAACAATATCATAAGGCCATCTGAAAACCTCATCCAAGTAATATTCTGAAGCATTTCCATTCTGAATATTCACCAAATAGGTCGAAACAATTCTTTTGATTCTTTCTTTTTGTTCGTTTTCCAAAGGTGTTCTGTAAAAAGCCACCACATATTTTCTGTCAGGCGAAAAATAGACATCTTTCACCCCTCCTTTTACAGGGTTTTCATCTACATATTCATAAGATTTTGCAGTATCTAAAATTGAGGAAACGGAGGTTGTTTTTTTCATGAAAGATTCTTATTTAACATTTTGGCGATACAAAACTTTACCTAGTTGATTTTGAAATATTATAAAAATTATGCCCAACAACACTTTAACTGATTCTGTAATAATTTCATAATTTAAACCAACGGTATTAAAATTATCGTCTAAATGTTCGTTCATACTTTTCAGTTTGAAAAGAAGTGATAATTTATTTATGAGATTGGGTATTGAATCAAACAATATTAAGATTCCAATGGATAATATTGCAATTTGAAGTAAACTTTCGGAGTTTAATTTATCAAAACTAATCGTTTCTTCTAAAAAACTTTTAGGTTTTAGTTTATTAATAATAATATCCGGATTTATAATCAATAAGTAAAATACAGCCGTAATTAATAATAAAACCACTATAAAATAAATCCAGGTCTGCATTATTGAGCTATCTGGATCAAAAGGTAAAAAAGCTCCAGAACTACTTAAATATGCAATCGCAATTTGTTCAGGAAAAAATGTAAATGATAAATTGATAACTGTGTAAAGACCAAAAATTCTAAAAACGATTCTTAATAAATCTTTTATGTTCATAATTTTCTTAACTTTAAATTTAATAAATCACCGCCAAAGTTCGGTCATCATGATTTCCTTTGCTCCAGAAATCCATCCAGGAAAGTAATTGTTCATCGATTGTTTCATCGTTTTGAAAATCTACTTTCGCTTCATCTTCATTTTTACCATTTAAATCTTCAAAAAAAGTTTTCCAGCTTTCGATGTCTTCCAGTTTATTTTCGGTGATAAATTTCGGGTCGTAAATTCCGTCGGTCATTAAAACCAATTTAGAAAAATCTTTAGCATGCGTTATTTTGAAACGTGAAGAAATATTTTCATCAAAAATTTCATTCATTGTAACAAAACGGGTACCGCCTCCAAATTCGCCGACATCCATTGTATTTAGCAATTTAACATCAGAAAAATCTTCGTTAATCAGATTAATAGGGCAATCACCTACTCCAAAACTCAAGATAATATATCCAAAGTCAAACTTTTTAACCAAAGCAAAAATTAAAGTGGAATGCAAATCTTTTAAAGTCACTTCATACTCATCTGCCTTTTCCTTCAAAGTTTTAAAAGTATCAGAAACTCCTTCATAAAGAATTTTTATAATATTTTGTTTCGCTTCTGAATAATCATTTTCTAAATTGAAAATTTTATTGAGATGAATATCAAGTTCGGTTAAAACTTCTGCATTTTTAAAATAATCGTTGATTGATTGAGTAGCCAATTCAGAGCCATATCTCGCCAATTGCGCCGAACCGGCTCCATCGGAAACCGAAATAATATTCCAGGAATTGGGTAATTCATTTACCGCAAAATCATCATCTCTGAATTTTCCTTCATGCGCATGAGAACGACCTCTTTGTGAAGCGATCACAATTCTTTTATCTGAAAAATTTCCTTTAAACTTTGCTTCATCCGCTTTATGAAAAGGCGCTTCTTTATCCGAAGGAATATTTTTCCACAAATCTTTGGGATCTGCGTTGACGAAAAGTTGAGCTTTTTTAAATTCAGAATTTTCTTCGTCGTTAATATGAAAAAATTCGATCTTCAAATCATAAGTATCACTTTCAAAAGGAATTCCTTTGATTGTATTTTCTTCAAAATTTAAACCAGCCAATTCCAGTCCGGAAATATTTTTAATTCTGATATTCGGAAATTGCGCCATCGGAAAAACAAATTCGTATTTCTTTTTGGAATGTGCATTGGTAATCGGAAAAAATGCGTCAGCAAATTCTTCTCTTTCTTTATAAATGATTGCTTCGTGCATAATTTTGTTCTGAGCTTCTATAATCAGCTGTACATGAGTTTGAATCTCCGTCTGGGTCAGCAGTTTTGAAATTACTTTATCCAATATTTTACGATCATGAATATCATGATTTTTCAAAATCTGCCTTATTGTATTTTCCATTTAGCCTAAAGTTCGGTTGATATCAAACCCTTCATTGCTGAATCCGTAATGATCGCCGGTTCCACACCAAGGACATTCGTTGTAGCCTTCACCTTTTAAACAGTGAATTCCACCACAAGAACAAGTCGCCAAAGCAATCGGATTGGCACAATGTGGGCAAGACGGAGCACCATGAAGTTCTTCTACAGAAATTTTCTGGCTGGTTTTCTGTGCCGAAGAAAGTCGGTAATACGAAGCATCGTCTATTCTGTAAGTCCCTTCCAATCGGTAATATCGGGTCTGCATTCCTGCAATTCCGGAGTCTGTAAATGCCTTTTTATATTTAATTAGATATGGTTTCTTGGAATCTGAACATTTTCCGTTTAACACTACAAAATTATTATCTGGAAATCTTTGTTGAGCTTCAGGATCAACTTTTTCTAAAATACTGTGATCGATTTTAGATAGATTAATTCCTTCTTTATTGGCTTCCGTCACACTCTGACTTGTCGTCTTAATAGAATCGGTCACCCATTTGAAAAACTCTTTGTAAGAATTTTCAGAATTGTTATTAAACAACAAGACGTTATCTGAAAGCGAACCCAATAATTTATGGTTGGTATTGTCACCAATGGATATTGCTATCGTATTCGATTTTCCATGATAATTTTTATTCCATTTTTCGATGGCAATCTGCGCATCATCAGTCGGTACACCATCTGTAAAAAGAAAAACAAGAGGTTTCCAGTCACCTTTTCTGTCGTAAGTGGTTTTTACAATGTCTTTATCGATACAGTCCATTACCTTAAAAAGACCTTTCGCCAAGGAAGTCCCGCTTCCTACAGGAATTTTCGGCGGATAAAATGAAATAATATCCTGCAACGGCGTAATCACTTCTGCTTCACCCGCAAAACCAACCACGGAAATCCAGACGGTTTCTAATGAATACGGATCTTTTTTTAGTTCTCTTACAATGATTGAAATACCTTCCTGAACCTGATCAATCGGTTCACCAATCATCGATTCGGAAATATCTACCAAAAAATAAATGGGAAGTCTTCTCATCATTTTTAATTTTAGAAGATTTTAAATTTAACCATTAAGGTTCTAAGGATTTAAGAATATTAAGTTTGGGCTTCGCTTTTAGCAGCCTGCTTTTCAAAAAAATCTATTTGATTTTTCTTAGTGAAAATTAACTACTTAAATCATCTTAATGGTTTGATTTTTTATAATTTTTAGTGACAGATTTTAAATAATAATATTCAATTCTGATGGTGGTGGTGGAAGGCTGATGCTTTCGCCTGTTCCTTGTGATTTTCCGCCCATGGTGATGGATGAACTTACCCATTTGAAAAATGAAGATAAGGTTGCAGCATCGGTTGTATCTAGTTTTACTACATTATCCGTCAATTCTTTCAGGAAACTTTCATCAGCTTTTGGACCTGCAGCACAACCTACAATCACCCCAAAATCCATATTTTTAATTACAGGAATCATCTGTCTGTATTTTTGAATATCTGAAGGTTTTCCGTCGGTAAAAATAAAAAGAAGAGGTTTCCAATCACCTTTCACTTCTGTTGAACCTTTTATTAAATCTACCTGAAGTAATGCTGAAACCAATTCCAAGGCTGCTCCTGTGTGAGTTGGACCGCTATCGGGACACGTGATTTCCATTGGGTGAAAACTCGCCAAATCAACCATTGGAATAATATTTTTTACTTCACGATCGAAAGTAGTGACACTTAAATACAATGTATCCATCGCTTGCGGATCTGAGCGGAGCGCACTTATTAATCCGTTGAAACCATTGTTCAGCGCCTGAATGGGTTCGCCATTCATCGAGCCGGAAGTATCCAGCAGAAAATACGCTAATAATCTTCTGTTCATTTTGCTAAACTTTAAAAGTTTCATCAAAACTAAATTCCTATTAAAAGAAAATTTAATCTTGATAAAACTTATTTATGATTCTATTTTTAACGCAAAGTGCGCAAACGTAATACTTTAAAAATAGAATTGTTTAAATTGATTAGTAAGAATAGTTTTTAAGAATATCTACAAAACTGTCAGTGTGATTGGGTTCACCTAAAGCACGGAATTTCCAGTCGCCGTTGTGTCTGTATGCTTCAGCGAAAACCATAGAACACATTCCGTTCATGCTCGCATCACCCGAAAGACTGTATTTTGTAATTTCTTTTCCTCTTGCATCAACCGCACGGATAAACGCATTATCAATCATGCCAAAATGCTGATTGTTTTTTCTGCCCATGTAAATGGTTACTACAAAGATGATTTTTTGATAACGCTCGTCCAACTGTTCCAATTTTACAATAATCTGTTCATCATCACCATCACCGGCTCCGGTTCTGTTATCTCCGGTTAGCCAGATATGACCACTTGGATGCTGCATCGAATTAAAATAAATTACATCTCCTTGATACAGTCCCATTTGTCTTCCGTCATTAGTCTGAACCGTTCTTCCTAAGTTGGCAACTTTTCCGTTTCCATCAAGAAGAAAAGCAACTGCATCCAAATCATATTCTGCTTCTTTACTGAACATTTTTCCGAAAAAACCTCCTTGCTTACGAACATCCCATCCTAAACCGATGGTTACCTGAGACAGGTCATAAACACTTTCTCCACGGTCGTTTTTCCTTAAATCTATCGTTTGACCTTTCTGTAAATTAATTGCCATTTTTAATATCTTTTTTGTGTTGTTTTAAATTTTGCTTTTTTTAACGCAAAGTGCGCAAAGATTTTTTTATCTAATTGAGAATATTCTCGTTCGCAAAGGCGTTTCACTAAGCAAAGGTTACAAGCTTGTGCGATTTCTAGTAATGTAATCTATTTTATTTGATGATTTGACCTTTATAGTATTTCTCTAAAAAGAAACCAAGATCTGCTCTGTACCCAATCCCTGAAGCTTCAAATTTCCAGCTTCCATTTCTTTTGTAAAGACGTCCGAATTCTACACCTGTTTCAATAGAAAAATCTTCGTCTAATTCATATTTTGCAATTTCCTGCTGGTTATTATTATCAACAACTCTGATGTACGAGTTCCTTACCATTCCGAAGTTTTGTTTTTTTCTTTCAAAATCTTCAATCGTTACCACAAACAGAATTTCTTCCACTCTTGGATCTACTTTTTCAAGATCGATAACAATCGCTTCATCATCGTCTCCATCACTGCTTTTTCCATCGGGATCATCACCTGTATGTTGTAAAGCTCCGTCCGGAGAATTCAAATTATTATAAAAAACAAAATATTCGTCACCAACAAGCTTTCTGTCTGAGTCAATCATAATTGCTGAAGCATCCAAATCAAAAGTCTGAGTAGTACCCTCACTAGGATCCCATCCTAAACCGATTGTCATTTTTGTAAGTCCTAATTCTATTTTTTGACCTTTCTGTAAATTAATTGCCATAATCTATAAATATAATTTTTCCCTTAAGATAGATTTGATTTTTGAATTAACCAAATTAATGATAAAAAGTCATACAGTTTTAAACTTTTTTTAATATTTGATAAAATTTTTAAGCAAAAAAATTCCTGTTTCAAGTGAAACAGGAATTATATATTTTAAAATAAGTGATTTTTATTTTTCAGTAATAGTATTACGCGTTTTTGCTAACATCGGAATGGAAATTAATCCCATTACGAGCATAACAACGATCTGTAACGGAAGCGAGATGAATGAATACGTCAAACCCATTTCGCCACCAAACTCAGCACTTTTGCCCATTGCAAGGAATAATGCCATAAAACCGTACTTCATTGCGAGATTAAAAGCGCCAATTCCACCACTTGCAGGAATTATCATTCCTAAAGTTCCTACAACAATAATGAAAAATCCGTCAGCAAAAGTAAAATCTGATGTTTCAGGCAATGCAAAACAAACCAGATAGGCTGCAAAATAATAAGAAACCCAAATTCCTATGGTATATAGAATGAACTTTCCTTTTTCTTTAAGTTTGAAAATTGATGTAAGACCTAATAGAATACCATCAATAAAACCGATTATTTTACCAAGAACAGGAACATTAACAAATTTATTTTTAAAAACAAAAAATAAAACTCCTGCTACAGCCAATCCTCCAATAACAATAAGTATTTTATTGGGATTAATATTGATCCCCGAATTTTTATAAAAAGCCAAGATGGCATCATATTTAAAAATCAACGTTAATCCTAAAAATCCCAACATGCAGATCAAATCAACCACTCTTTCCAGAATAATTGTTCCAAAAGATTTATCTACCGGAACTTTTTCAACTCCATATAAAGCGGTAGCCCTAGCCACTTCTCCACTTCTCGGGATTGTAAGGTTCATCAGATAACCGAAAGACAAAGACCAAAGTGCATTAGAACTCGAAATCTTATGTCCCATCGGTTCTAATAATAAATTCCAACGAATTGCCCTGAACCAATAGGCTAAAAGTGCAAATACAGCAGCAAAAGCCACCCAAAGGTAATTTGCTTTAGCCAATGATTTTTGAACGACTTTAAAATCGAATCCTCTAAGCGCCAACCACAAAAAAAAGCCTGCAAAAGCAAGCGAAATTACTATGGTTAAAAAAGATTTTAAAGTTTTATTAGATTTCTTCTCCATATCTTAAGTAAGAAGATTGGTTTTTTCGTCCGGGAAAACTATTTTTGGCTGAAACTCCTGTGCTTCCTCTGGAGTCATCTGTGCGTAAGCGATGATAATAATAATGTCATCACGCTGTACTTTTCTTGCTGCAGGACCATTAAGGCAAACCTCACCAGATTTTCTTTTTCCTTTGATCACGTATGTATCAAAACGTTCTCCGTTGTTGACATTAACGATATAAACTCTCTCTCCGACTACCAAACCGGCAGCTTCGATAAGATCTTCGTCAATGGTAATACTTCCAATATAATTAAGGTCTGAAGCCGTAACTCGTACCCTGTGAATTTTAGATTTAAATACTTCTATTAACATGGTGCAAATTTATTAATAATATTTAATAAAATCATTTTAAAATGAAAATTACAACTATCATAAATTGAGGTGATTAATTTTATTCAAACTAAATTATCCATATTTATTTTACAAACTTAACAAGCATATCCTAAAAAAAATCAATTCTTGATACTAAATTAGGAATTTAATAAATGTAAAAACAAATAATGTAAATTTAGGAAAGTCAATATACATAAGTAGTTGGCATGATTTTAGTTCCTCGAAACGTAGATTTTTCGTAAAAACCTGAATTATCAAATTTTAATTGATTTTGAGAAATTGTAAAAAAAATCAATAAGTTTTTACAAAAAATTTGCACAATTTGAAAATTGTTTTAAATTTGCTTTTATAACTAACTAACTTTTAATATTAAAAATTATGAACAAGTCTGAATTAATCGACGCAATCGCAAAAGACGCAGGTATTACTAAAGTTGCTGCAAAAGCTGCATTAGAATCATTTATTTCTAACGTAACTACTACTTTGAAGACAAAAGAAGGAAAAGTGTCTCTAGTAGGTTTCGGTACTTTCTCAGTATCTGAAAGAGCGGCTAGACAAGGTATAAACCCTGCAACTAAAAAACCAATTAACATCGAAGCTAAAACTGTTGCTAAATTTAAAGCAGGTGCAGACTTATCTGCTGCTGTTGCTACAGCAAATGCTCCTGCAGCTGGTAAAAAGAAAAAATAATCTTTTGATTATAAAAAAGAAAACCTCATCTTTTGATGGGGTTTTCTTTTTACAAATAATAACGCAACATTTTAGTAATCAAATTATGGAGCCAATCGGGAAATCTTCCAGTCGATATCTTCTAATGTATAGATAATTCTGTCATGCAATCTGTTGGGTCTTCCCTGCCAAAATTCTATTTCGTAAGGTTTTGCGATATAACCGCCCCAATTTTCAGGTCTCGGAACTTCTTTATCTTCATACTCTTGTTCTAATACTTTTAATTTTTCTTCTAAAAATTTTCTGTTAGGAATTTCCTGACTTTGAGGCGAAACTGCAGCACCAAGCTGGCTTCCTTTGGGTCTTGAATGAAAATAACCGTCACTTAAATTCTCAGCAATTTTTTCAAGATTTGCTTTGATGATAATCTGCCTTTCTAAACCCGGCCAGAAAAAATGAAGACAGGCTTTGTGCGTTTTTTCGATCGCTTTTCCTTTTCTACTATCATAATTGGTATAAAAAATAAAACCTTCGTAAGTATATTCTTTTAATAAAACCATTCTTGTACGCGGACAACCATCTTCCTCCAACGTAGAAACCGCCATTGCATTGGCTTCAGAAATCGAAGGATTTCCTGATGCATCCAAGAACCAGTCTCTGAATTGCTCAATCGGATTCTCTTTAATCTCAGTTTCAATAAGTTGAGATTTTTCGTAGATTTTTCTTTTATCGTGGAGGTTTTCCATAAATAATTTTTATTAAATTTGAGTATGAATTACTCATACAAAGGTAAAATATTAATTTCCACACCTGATATTTCCGGCGATATTTTTTCGAGATCGGTCGTGCTGATTATAGATCACACCGAAGATGGAGCATTTGGCTTGATCCTTAATAAGAAGAACAGCAAAATGAGTAATCGTTTCAAGAATTTTTTTGATTTTGATATTGAAGTTTACGATGGCGGACCTGTAGAAAATGATAAAGTTTTTTTTATTATTAAAGGAAAAAAAGTAACTGAAAACTTTACCGCCATTAACGATGAATATTACCTTACAGAAGATATTGAACTGATCATAAATGCTGTTTTGCAGAATGAAATCAGCATTCAGGATGTAAAAATATTTTCAGGATATTCGGGATGGTCTGCCTCACAGCTGGAAAATGAAGTTTTGCAAAAAGTATGGACGGTTGTAGATGTTTACAATCTCGATTATACACTTCCCAATGATCATACATTATGGAAATCGATTATGCAAAACCTTGGTGGCGAGTTTCTTCTGTGGGCAAATGCACCTGAAGACATTTCCCTAAATTAGTCATTACTTCACAACGAAGCGATTTAAAATTTAACAAACTTTTAAGCTTTTCTTGTATAATTTTTAAGATACTTTTCACGTTCTTTGATAACTCTTAAAATATTAATCATGAAAGCATTAAAATTACTAGCTGTATCGTTCGCATCTGCTGCAATGCTTTCTTTCTCAACCGAAACCAAAAAGATTATCGTAATAGACGCCGGACATGGCGGAAATGATTTTGGAGCCACTATGGATGGTGTTTCAGAAAAAGATATGGTTTTAAATATCGCTCGGCAAATCAAAAAAGCAAGTGATAAAGACGGTACATATGAGGTGATTTTAACAAGAAGCGATGATACCAGCACCACACTTACAGAGCGTACGGAACAAATCAACAAGCTGAACCCTGAAATGGTTATTTCGCTTCACATCAACAGAACTCCTGAAGCAAACACTGCTAAAAGCGGTTATGAAATCTTTGTTCAGAACACTGAAAAATCTAAAAATTTAGCTGAAAAATTATCTACAAAATTGGGAGAATGCAGCATTAAAGAAGAAAATCTACACATCCTTAGAAATTCAAAATCTCCTGCAGTTTTGGTAGAATTAGGCTACATCAACAATATAAAAGAAAGAGAATATATGAACAGCAGCGACGGGCAAAGAGAAATTGCTCAGAAATTTGCTGATTTCATCAACGAACAATAATTAAAATACAGTTTCTGATCTTAATCAGAATAAAACCCGGTAAAGGACTTTAAATGTTGTTTACCGGGTTTGTCAATTTTAGAAACTATTTCTCCAGCTTTCAACCAATTCGGTGAAGCGGGCGTTTTCAAAAGTTTTATTTCTAATTTTCTTTACAGAAAAGATTCCTTTTTCATCTGAAATCAACAGAATTTCTTCCGCTTTCTGAGATTCAAAAGCAATAATTTCATGTTCCTGTGTATCGGCAAGATTATTTTTGTGTAAAAAGGTCACAAAATTCTCCAGCAAAGGCGAAATATAAGCTCCTTCCGACTGTTTTGGTATCTTGATAACATCTCCTTCTAGGAACAAAAGATTTCCGCTTGTAGAACGGGCAATACGCTTGTTTGGATTTAATAAAATCACGTCATCCAAATCATTTTCCTGGGCGTAAATTCCACCATAAATATTTTCCGGACAATGAACTCTGATGTTACTCAAAAGATTATTATTAACATTGATCTCCTTAATTAAATCTAATTCTAAAGGTCTTTGATGAATAGAAAGAACATCATTCATCTCATCTACTTCAAAATAATACGAGACTGATGATTTAGATAAAATAGCTCCGTCTGAATTTCTGAATACAAGGAAATTGATAATTCCGTTTTGAACTGCTGCGCCTTCTATTATTTTTGCATTAAAAAGATTCTGAAAAAACTCCAGCGTGTAACTAAGAGGAATATTCATTCTCATTTTTCTCATGGAAGCCATTAAAAAGAAATAGCATTCTTCATCCATGATTAATTTTGAATTTCTGATAAAGAAAGAAACCTTCACAGCATCTCCGGAAAGAAATGCACGGTTTTTCAGTTCAAGTTCGTCAGATGTAAAATAGGTATTTTTCAAAATTTAATTCTTTTAAAAAAAAATAATGAACGATAAATCGTTCATCAGTTTTGTTCATTAAACAGTACCGCTGAATTAAGCTGCACCTAATTTTATTCTAAGGTTTTCTATAAGATTTTCCCAGTACATTGCATTTTCTTCCTCATCACCTTCTTCACAAAAATCTGTAATATTTAAAGCTAGATCTTCTGTAATATCATCAATTGTAATAGTCATTTCGAAGAAATTTTTTGTTCCTTCGTCTTCTTCCCATCTGTAACGTACGAAACCTTCAGGCTTATATCTGATTAAAGTAGCCTTTTCAGCAGGACCTCCACCCCAACTGAAAAAGAAATCATCGCCTTTCTCTATCACCTCATCCGCAAACCATTCAGACAATCCCTCGGCAGTTGCCAAATATTCATACAAAATCTCTGAAAGACAGTGCATTGGGAATTCGTAATGGACTTTATGTTTCGCCATATAACTTGTTTTTAACGTCACGCAATATATAAATTAATTTTTTTATTACGCAAAATTCTATCTATATTTTTATGATTTTTATCAGAAATATTTCCATTGCTTCAAAATGAAATTTAATAGTGGTTTTTAAAAGTAAATTACATCAAAAAACGTCAAGAAAAAGTATGGCTCTATAGCTTGATATTTCTACTATTCTTCATTTAAAACATCAAGAATAATCTTACATCCTTCTGTAATTTCTTCTTTAGATATAGTAAGCGGCGGCGAAATTCTCAGGTATTCATTTCGGTACAACTGCCAGAAAACAATAAGACCTTTTTCCATACATTTCTTGGCAACATTGAGTGTAAACTCCGGAGTTCCAAGATTTACAGCAAGCATCAACCCTTTACCGTTTATGTTTTTTATTTTAGGATGAACCAAAAGTTCTCTGTATAACTTTTCTTTTTCATCAACTTCATTCATTAACCCGCTTTCTAAAACTTCCTTTAATGTTGCATGTGAAGCTGCAGCAATCAGAGGATTTCCGCCAAAAGTTGTGATATGACCTAATTTGGGAGAATGAGAAAGCGTATCCATTATTTTTTTAGAACTCATAAATGCTCCGACAGGAACACCACCGCCCATTCCTTTTCCCATCACCAAAATATCGGGAACGATACCGAAATGCTCAAAAGAAAAGAGTTTTCCTGTTCGTCCAAAACCCGGTTGAATTTCATCTAAAATAAGAAGCGCACCTACTTCTTCGCATCTCTTTTTTAGATTAATTAAATAATCAGTATCCGGAACTAAAAATCCCGCAGCTCCCTGTATGGTTTCAAGAAGTACACAGGCTGTTCTTTCTGTAATTTTATCGAAATCGTTTTCATTATTAAACTCAATAAAAGAAACCATCGGCAATAAAGGCCGGAATTCTCTTTTGTGGATTTCATTTCCAGAAACACTTAATGCACCGTGTGTATTGCCATGATAAGAGTTCTTGAAAGAGACAATTTCTTCTCTTCCCGTATATCTTTTTGCTAATTTTAAACTGCCGTCGATTGCTTCTGCCCCACTGTTTACCAAATAAGTAATTTCTAAAGGATCAGGAGTTGCTTCAGCTAATAATCGGCACAACTCGACAGGCTTTTCCTGAGCATATTCGCCATACACCATCACATGAAGATATTTATCAGCCTGCTCTTTAATAGCATTAACTATTTTCGGGTGCGAATGCCCCAAAGTATTGGCAGAAACTCCTGCTACAAAATCGAGATATTTTCTTCCGTCTTTTCCAAAAATATAGCTTCCTTCTGCTTTTTCTACTTCAAAACCTGCTGCAAATTGCGTCGTTTGAGCCTGATATTTAAAAAAATCGTTTTGCATTTCCATTGTATGAAAAATTTTAGGCAAAGCTAAAAAACATTCATCAGATGCAGAAATTTAAACTCTAATAATAAAGCTAAACGAAAAAGAAAACATGGAAAATATTAAAAAAACCAAACATTTTGAAGATATGCATATTAGCAGTTTTTTATCTATGCGCATAAGTTTGGTAAACCATGCGCATGAATTGGATAACTCATACGCATCATTTTATAAGTTCATGCGTATGAATTAATAACTAAGTAGAAGATTAACCATTGTCAAGGTTTTAAACTTTGACAAGGCTCTCCAAAACAAGCAAATATTTACAAAAGAAAAAGACCAGCTTCAAAAACTGGTCTTTTATATTATTTATTTTCTTACCCTTTTAGGTTTTTTAGCTTCTTCTTTAGCCTTTTCTTTCTCTGCAACTTCCTGTACTTTATTGTAAAGCGCATCGTTGGGCTCGTATTTTATTTCTTCATAATTTGGTGAGTCGACGAGAATATCCTGCCATTTCCGTATTCGGTCTTTTGTATTCCAGTTGAAATCTTCAAACTTTTTCTGTTCAGGTGAAATCTGGCTCATCGGATACGTCTTTGCAGCCGCACCAATACTGCAGGAAATAATCTGCACCTGACGCTGATCAAACAACGCACCGATAATCCCACACAATGAAACGGTAACGCCTATTCTGTCGTTAACCTTTGTTTTCTTATTAAATTCATCGGCATATGTTATTGCTTCGGCATTTCCGATTACTTTAATTTCTTTGATATCCGGCCCTTCATAATACACCGTCATCAACTTTCCTTTTACCTGATGAAATTCATCCAGAAGATTTAAAGAATCTACTTTCGCAATCGCAAAACCATTTCCTATAACTTTTAAAGAATCGATATTTTCGGTTTCTGTGTTAAAATAAGCTTCCACTTTATCACCCGTAACCTGTTTTTCGCCACTCCATAAAATTGGATCCGTATACATATGCATAATTCCATCTGTCTCGTTGTAAGCGATAGAATCTGCTCTTCCCTGTGCATTTGATTTGTAAATTCTGGCTTTTTTGAAAGCTCTCAAGTAACTTTTCTTTTTGGTAATATCTGCGGTATCGGGTTTCTGATAAGTCAGAATTTTTTCCGATGCAAAATAAAGCGAATCTTTCTCAAAAATCTTAACAGCATAAGGTTCTTTGGTCATCATTGCTGAATCTTTCTTTTCGAAAATTTCACCATACCCACCTTTCACATATCTTTTCTCTAGAGGATCGTCAAGCGTTACATTTCCTGTAGCTTTTCCAAATCCGGTAAGCTGATTATAATACATCTCATCTCCTGTAAGAATTTTGTCATTGTAATAAATCCTGGAGTTTTTCGTAAGAAAAGACTCTTTGGTATTCATATTATGAGTTCCTTTCTCGGTAATGATTCTGTTCTTAGGATTTTTGTTGTTGGTAATTGTAGTATAACCGTTGATGGTAACGATGTTTGTATTTTGGTTCTGAACCACATTATCTCCTTCTAAAGTATAATCTTTATCTACAATTTTCACTCTTCCTGTAAGATCAATCACTCGGGTTGTCAAAAAATAAGTTGCCGATTTTGTATACGTCGTGCTTTTGCCATCATTGATGGTACCTCCCGTATTAAAATAAGCCTGATTAGAGACTCTGTCGTAATACATAATGTCGGTCTTGATGACTGTTCCTTTAGGATCTGTAAGCACTACATTTTTTCTACCGACACCTTTTTGGGTATTTCCGTCGTATTCCATTTCGCCGGATGTAATTACCGAGCCATCGCTGTTCTGAAGTTTTGTATTGCCTATCGCTTTTACAAAGTTTTCTGCATCATACATCACCACTTCATCGGCAGAAAGAATAGACCCTTGATGCTCTATGACAACGTTTCCTGTAAGATAACGATTACCATCATATTTGGTATCTTTATTAATTTCATCAGCGTGAATAATCTTTACCTTATTCCCGGGTTGATTTTTCGGAGGCTGATTTTTAACAGGATTTTGTAAATAAGGATCTCGTTGCACAGGTTTTGAGGCAACCTGAGCAAGAGCAAACGAAGAAATAAATAAGAATAGAAAAAGAATCAGTCTCATTGATTAATCATTCTTAGTGCCATAAAAATACAGCGAATGAGAATCAATTTTTACGCCGAAAGCTCCTTCTATAGCTTCCTTAATTCCTTGAATTCTAGGGTCGCAGAATTCGATAATTTCTTCAATCTCCTTATCTGAATCTTTTTTGTAAATCACCAAATGATCATGTTGTTTATCAAAATAAGATTTCTCGTAAGAAGATGAAGTCAACGTTTTTTCACCAAACTGATGTTTACGAATCAAGCCTGCATCAAGGAAAATCTCGATAGTGTTGTAAATCGTAGCTTTAGAAACATGATATTTTTTCTGCATCATCAGAAGATACAAATCATCTACATTGAAGTGATGATCCATATTATAGATCTCCTCCAGAATCGTGTATCGTTCAGGCGTATTACGAAAGCCTTTTTCAAGTAAATAATTTCGTAAAACGTCTTTTATTAAAGCTATATTTTTTTCTTTTTGTAAAGTATCCATTAAAAAATTTATTACTACAAATTTATCGATTTTTATTTAAATCAATATCATGTATTTAAGCTCTGTAATGCAAGTATTAAAAATTTGATCTTCGGAATTCCGACTGTTGAATCTTACTGCTTGAGATGGTTTCTTCCGTTAGTGGCGCCGATTCTACGACAACGTTGTGTGAAGTAACCCCCCAAGATTTGAAATCATCACTCCCTATATATTTAACAAAATTATAAATATTTAACGTTATTTTTTGTTTTACCGTTAATAGAATATCGTTAATATAGGTGTTATCTATGATCACATACTTCAAATCTGGCGGAATATTATGAGCCCTTAAAGAAGGGTGGCTGCTTCGCGATGGAATTGTACCGTCTGCCATAAGATCTTTCAGAACCATATTGAAATAATCATTGATTCTGCGATCTACTTTAAATCCTAAAAGGAAATTGATTTTATAGATTGTTCCCGGCAAAATCTCATCAACACTGTATTTGAAAGTATAAGGATCTTCCTGATTGACTATGCTCAAAATAAAATAATGATCTGCTCTTTTCGGCTGTTTTTTAATAATTGAATAAATAATTTTCGATTCTATTTCATCATTACGCTTTGCACGGCTCAGATAAGCAAGATTGGTACAATATTTTGGTATTGTCTCATCGAGCTTCATATCTTTAATAATAGAGACGTATTTATCAATTTTCACATAGCTTGTAAAGTTTGATTTTAATAGCCTTCCGTTGTACCATGCGTACATACAAACTGCAATAAAACCACCCAAAACTACTGTAAGCCATCCGCCATCAAAGAATTTAATCACATTGGCATAGAAGAAACCCGATTCCAGGAAAAGATAAATGGCAACAAAGCCAAAAAGGAACACTTTATTGAGTCTTGTCCGGCTCAGCCAATACGTTAATAATATTGTAGTCATCAACATCGTTATGGTTATCGTTAAACCATACGCTGCTTCCATGTGCTCTGATTTCTGGAAGAAAACAACAACAATAAAACAGAAAAACATCAATCCCCAATTGATTCTCGGGATGTACATTTGTCCTTTTACTCCTGAAGGATATTCAATATGCTGATTGGGCCAGAATGAAATTGACATTGCTTCCGAAAACATCGTAAATGAACCTGTAATTACCGCCTGACTCGCAATAATTGCAGCTAAAGTTGCCAAAATCACTCCCGGTAAAACCGCCCATTCAGGCATAATTCCAAAGAACGGATTGACACCCGTGAAAACCTGCTGGTAATTATCTAACAACCAAGCACCCTGTCCTAAATAATTCAGAATCAGCATTAATTTAACAAAAATCCAGCTTACACGGATATTTTTTGCTCCACAATGCCCAAGATCCGAATATAAAGCTTCAGCTCCGGTTGTACATAAAAAAACTGCACCCATAATTACAATCGCACTTGGCGAATGAGTAATCAGGTTATAAGCATATACGGGATTGAATGCTTTTAAAATTTCGATATGATCAAAAATATGCATTGATCCGAAACCTCCCAAAACCAAAAACCACGTCACCATGATAGGCCCGAAGAATTTCCCAATGGAAGCGGTTCCGAATTGCTGTACGACGAAAACGATAAAGAGAATAAAAAGTGTAATGAAAACAACCGGCGTATCAGGATTGTAGATTTTTAGTCCTTCAATCGCAGACATTACGGTAAGAGAAGGTGTAATCACACTATCGGCGACCAAAGTGGATGCTCCGATGATGGCAACGACATAGAGCCACTTCTTTTTCAGCTTTTTAACTAAAGAATATAAAGCTAAAATCCCACCTTCACCGCGGTTATCTGCTTTAAGAGCGATAATCACATATTTTAAAGTCGTCTGAAGAGTTAGAGTCCAGATAATACACGAAAGTGCACCTTCAATATAAGTGTCGAAAGGCATCGTTGAGCCATCTTTCCTTGCATTGACAATTGCTTTCATTACGTAAAGCGGTGATGTACCGATGTCTCCGAAAACAATTCCCAGAGAAACAATAACTCCTACAAATGAAAGCTTTTTAAGGTCTATATGATGACCTCCTTCTGTAACTTCTGCCATGTCAGCTAATTATTTTGAAAGCGCAAATGTATACTAAATTTATGACCCTCAACTAAAATAGTCATGCATTGTATAAATGAAAAAACTTCCTTTCGGAAGTTTTTTTCTATAATCGTATAATAATTATTTAACGTACATCGCTTTTTTGATTTCCTCTTTTACTTTCTCAAGTTTCGGGAACCATTCTGCGAATAAAGCTGCTGAATATGGAGCCGGTGCATCAGGAGTAGTAATTCTCTTGATTGGCGCATCCAGATAATCAAATGCTTTCTGCTGTACCATATAAGTAATCTCTGAAGATACAGAACCAAATGGCCAAGCTTCTTCTAAAATCACCAATCTGTTTGTTTTCTTTACTGAAGCTAAAACAGTATCGAAATCTAAAGGACGAACCGTTCTTAAATCGATAACTTCTACAGAAATACCTTCTTTAGCCATATCTTCAGCTGCCTGAAGAGCTAATTTCATAATTTTTCCGAAAGAAACCAAAGTTACATCAGTACCTTCTCTTTTGATATCAGCTTTCCCTATTGGTAAGTAATATTCTTCCTCAGGAATTTCCATTTTATCTCCGTACATCTGTTCAGATTCCATGAAAATTATCGGATCATTATCCTGAATTGCAGTTTTTAATAATCCTTTCGCATCATAAGGGTTTGAAGGAACGACTACTTTAAGACCCGGAACGTTTGCGAACCAGTTTTCAAAAGCCTGAGAATGCGTTGCTCCCAATTGACCTGCAGAAGCTGTAGGACCACGGAAAACAATCGGGCAGTTCCACTGACCACCACTCATCTGACGGATTTTTGCTGCATTGTTGATGATCTGATCGATCCCAACAAGAGCAAAGTTGAATGTCATATATTCTACAATTGGTCTGTTACCATTCATTGCAGCGCCCACAGCGATTCCTGTAAAACCAAGTTCTGCGATAGGTGTATCGATTACGCGCTTAGCACCAAACTCATCCAACATTCCTTTAGAAGCTTTGTATGCACCGTTATATTCTGCAACCTCTTCTCCCATTAGAAAAATGGATTCGTCTTTACGCATTTCCTCACTCATTGCCTGCGCAATCACTTCACGAAAAGTATATTCTGCCATATTTATTTGAAAAATTTAGAGTACAAAAATAGTGTTTTTTTATTATTTACATAACAAAAAAGACAACACATTGCTGAGTTGTCTTATATTTAATATTATTTTAAACTGTTTAGTTTACTTTTTGCCAAACCTGCGTTCTTCCTAAGAGAGAAACTCCCATATACCCTCTTACATTCAGCTTATCACCGCTTTTTGTAATAGTGCATTTGTAAGTTTTACCTGTTTTTGGATCTGTAATTGTTCCGTCTGTAAATTCATCACCGTCTTTTTCTAAACCACGGATGATTTCCATTCCCAAAATTGGTTTCCCTTTTCTGTCGTCTTTACAGCCTGTACAGTTAGGATTTGTTGGTTTTATTAATAACTGAGAAACTTTTCCGTAATATTTACCGTCAGATTTTTTGTAAATCTCAACGATAGATTTTGCCTGTTTTGTTTCATCATCTATTGTTTTCCATTTCCCTTCGATTTGTGCAAATGACATCACACTGAATAGTGAAAGTACAAATGTTGCTAATAATTTTTTCATATTATAGAGTTTAATTTATTTATAAGATACCTAAATTCTTAATTAGTTAAAAATAGACATAAATTTTAAACACACAAACATTTTTATTATCCTTTGCATATATAACAAGAGGAATACTGCTTTTTGAAATTAAACAATCAAAAAATCAATTCAGTTTTCTATTAATAACGCGGCTCATATAATCCTGATACCAGGCTTTAGCAATTTGTTTTCCTTTTTCGGTTTCTGGAGATTTTATTTTATCGTTCAGGTTATTTTCAAAACCTAAATCATTTTTATCATAAATACCGATGATATTTTTACCGTCGAATCTGTAAATATAATTTCCATAAATAAACTGCTCCGAGCTTCCGTCTGAATTTACAATCAAAGGCTGATATTTTTTCTCACTTACCAAACTTCTCCCCCAACTTCTTATTTTTTTATTATATCCAATTAAATCTGCCAACGTAGGATAAATATCGATTTGCTGCGCCAATTCATTATTCACCCCTTTCAACTGATAGGCAGGATTTGGAGAATAGAAAATCAAAGGAACTGCAAAACGATTCATCGCTTTTTCGTATTCGGAATAATAAACCTGATTGGTATGATCTCCTGTAAATACAAAAATGGTGTTATTAAACCAAGGTTGCTTTTTAGCAGTTTCAAAATATTCTTTGATGGAATAATCGGTGTACTGCATCGGCTCATGCATTTCAATCTTCCCTTTTTTAAATTTCCCGTTATATTTTTCAGGAATTTTAAAAGGGTGATGTGACGAAGCCGTAAAAACTGTCGCCATAAAAGGCTTTGATTTCCCTACATTTTTAGCAAAGTACTGCAAAAACGGCTCGTCCCAGATTGCCCACATTCCATCGAAATCTTCATTGTGATTGTATTCGTCTTTTCCGTAATAATGTTTAAAACCGAGAATATTTCCAAATCCTAAAAATCCCATCGAACCATTCGGAGCTCCGTGATAAAATGAAGTATCATATCCTAAATCGTTACAAACCGAAACAATCGACTGAATTTTCTGATTAGAATAAGGCGAACTCGTAAATGCATCCATCAAACTCGGAATTCCTGCCAAAATACTGCTCATCCCGTGAATGGATTGTCTTCCGTTGGCAAAAGTATTCGGGAAAATCAGACTTTCATTCGCCAAACTGTCAATAAATGGCGTGTAAGAAACGTAATCTTTGATGTTTTTATCTCTATTAAAAGCCCCTGAATATTCTCTACCAAAAGATTCCACAATAAAAATCACAATGTTTGGTTTATCCTGAACCTGTCTGTCGTACGTTTTATAGGTATTTATATTTTCATCAATAAATTTCTGATCGACAAAATGAACTTCTTTAAAATTATTAGATCCCATTGTTCTGAAAAACGAAAAAGTAGAGTTCAGAACCAAATTTCCCTGAAGCGGAGTTTTTACAAACCTATTGGCATCAACCAAATTTATGGGTCTTGTACTGTGTTTAAAATCACCTCTGATTCCGCCAACAATTAATACCGCAGAAATACACAAAGTCACCACAGACCAAATAAAATAAGGAATAAGTTTTACCGGTTTTTTATAATCAATTTTAAACCTTTTATACAGGAAAACCCATGCAGCCATTAAAAATACAAACCAAAGAATCACAAAAGGATGTTCTGTGATAGAGACGGTAAATACTTTAAAAATATTCGTCTCATGTTTTGCTACCTGAAATGCCGCAGAAGTAAGCCTTGCCTGAGAAAATTTATAGTAAATAAAATCACCAAAATTCATGGCATAAGCAATTCCATTAGTGATAAAATACAGCCAAATCATAAATTTCTGATACCCGCTTTTTGTATTGATGACAATTGGAATTAAACTTAACAAAATAAACAGAGCATTCACATATAAAATTGCCGTAAGATCAAATGCGGTTCCATGATAAGCCAAACTCAGATAATCTGAAACGCTGTCTACTTTTATTAAATCTTTATTGAAAAACCAAAACAAAAGTCTTGCAATCTGATAAAAAACAAAAGCCAAGAAAATCCTGTAGCATAGAACAAGGATTTCTTCTTTTCTGAATTCTTTGAAAAATTTCATTTTTAAATAGTATTGTTTTTAAAGGTCAATTATTTATCGATCGCAAAATTACGTTAAATTCATATGTAGATATTTATTTTTTTATTGGTCATATGCAATCGCCAATTATATGGCCTCATATTTTACTGTCAGTTAGAGCGATTTCATAGGATTGTAATTTTTAGTTGACATTAATTAAGGTTAAAATTTTTAAAAAATGTAATTTTGCTGCTATGAATTTCATTAAGAACAATCTGGCAAACACCATTACGCTGGGCAATCTTTTTTCGGGTTGCGTTGGTGCTGTACATTTGATTTTAGGTGATTACCAAACGACAGCAATCTGCATTATTTTGTCTTTGGTTTTAGATTTTTTCGATGGTTTTGTGGCGAGAGCTTTAAAAGCCAATTCCAATTTGGGAACCCAGCTCGATTCTTTGGCAGATATGGTAAGTTTCGGGTTTATTCCGGGATTGGCGATGTTTAAAATGTTGGAACCATTCGGAAATGAACTTTTCGGATTACAGCTTCCTTTTGAAATTAAATATTTTGGATTTCTCATTACGCTTTTTTCATGTTTGAGATTGGCTATTTTTAATCTGGATGAAGAGCAGAAATATTATTTTAAAGGTTTAAATACGCCATCCAATACGATTTTGGTTTTTGGTTTATTGTATGCCTTCAAAGAAACTCAAAGCTTTAGTTTTCTTCTTGAAAACGAATTATATTTATTAATTTTCACGGTTGTTTCTTCTTGGATTCTTATCAGTCCGATCAAAATGATCGCAATGAAATTCAAATCGATGAAACTACAGGACAATTATCCTAAATTAGCTTTGTTAATTGGCTCGATTCTTATTTTAGCGATATTTAAAATTGTCGGAATCCCGATGGTGATTCTTTATTATATTGTTATTTCAATTATCTTTCAAAAACAACTTAAATAGTTATAAATTATGAGTTATTAGTAATTAGTTCTCAATAACTCATAATTCATGACTTACAACTCATAACTCAGAAAAAAATGAACTTAAAACTATACAAACCGCTTTGTGTTTTTGATCTTGAAACGACTGGAACAAACGTAGGAAAAGACAGAATTGTTGAAATCTGTATTTTAAAAGTAAATCCTGATTCTTCAAGAGAAAGCAAAACATGGAGAGTAAACCCTGAAATGCCGATTCCGGTTTCTTCGAGCGAGATCCACGGAATTTATGATGAAGACATTAAAGATTCTCCAACTTTTAAAGAAATTGCACCAAAAATTGTTGAAATGATTTCAGGAGCAGATTTGGGAGGTTTTAATTCAAACCGTTTCGATGTTCCTTTGTTGGCAGAAGAGTTACTTCGTGCTGATTTCGATTTTGATTTAAATAAATTCAAATTAGTCGATGCTCAAACTATTTTCCACAAAAAAGAGCCTAGAAACCTAGGTGCTGCTTATCAGTTTTACTGTGGCAAAACTTTAGAAAATGCCCATTCTGCGGAAGCTGATGTTTTGGCAACGTTTGAAGTTTTGGATGCACAAGTTGGAAAATATGATGATCTTCCTAAAGAAGTTGCAGAACTCAGTGAGTTTTCTACTCAGAACAGATTTGCAGATTTAGCAGGAATGATTCATTATAACGCAAAAGATCAGGAAATTTTTGCTTTCGGAAAATACAAAGGTCAGGTTGTGAAAGAAGTTTTTCAAAAAGATTTGGGATATTTCGGATGGCTACAAAATGCCGATTTCCCTTTGTACACGAAAAAAGTTTTCACTAAAATTCAGCTTTCAAGTAAGTTTTAATTTTTTTCTACCCGCAAAAGAGACAAAGATTTTAATTTATTTTATAAACCTTTGTCTCTTATGTGATAAAAATAGTTTAATTTTCTATAAGGTATGAAAATTGAGTTATAAAAAATTAAAAAGGATGAGCAACTTAGTTAAGTTTAAATTTTACGAAACTGCACTTGAAGCCAATCGCGACAAGCAGATTCTTGCCGAGAGCAACATTAACAGTTTTATCGCAAACGAACAATTGATACAATCAGATTGGTTGCTTTCGCAGGCTGTTGGCGGAATTCAGTTACAGGTTTTTGAAGATGATTTTGAAAATGCCGAAAAAATCTTAGCTGATTATCACGAAAACAACAAATTTTCTTTAGAAGTTGAACATACTGTTGAAGATCCGAAATTTGATTTTGTCTGTCCGAAATGCGGTTCAAACCACATCTATAAAGACGACAGCTCGACAAGTTTCTTCGGAATTTCTTTGCTTTCAAGCGACAGATATGTTTGTTACTATTGTGAAAATGTGTTTACGCATTAGGAAGTTGGAAGCTTGAAGATGGGTGATGGAAGTTTAAATGATTGAGGATAAATTTTGAGATTGTTTTGCTTAAATAAACTTAGCACAAGCTAATCCCACTTTTCGCAATGATACATTTGAAATGACACGCGAAATTCCTCCTTTGGAGGGGTAGCGAAAATTCGAAAGAATTTTTGACGGGGTTGTTTTTAAACACAACAATTTTTATTAGCCCCGATTGCAGCGACATCCTTTTGTGCAGCGCAGCGTAACAAAAGATACAGCACTTCGGCTTCGCTCAGTATAAACTACAAGCGGGAAAAAGCTTCTAAAAAAAATTAGCAATAAATAAAATGAATAATAAGTGATTCTGAGACTGCTTCTTCGCTTGGCTCATCACAATGACAAATAAATAAATTATGAAAATAATCTGCATAGGAAGAAATTACAGCGAGCACGCAAAAGAATTGGGAAATGCTATTCCCGATAAACCTGTGATCTTTATGAAACCAGACACCGCAGTTCTGAAAGGCAATGATTTTTACATCCCTGAATTCTCGAATGATGTACATTACGAACTGGAAGTGGTGGTAAAAATCTCAAAAGGCGGAAAATATATTCAGAAAGAAGCCGCTAACAAACATTATGAAGAGATTGGTTTAGGAATAGATTTCACCGCAAGAGATCTTCAGAGTGATCTGAAATCTAAAGGTCTTCCTTGGGAACTGGCAAAAGGTTTTGACGGTTCTGCAGTAGTAGGGAATTTCTTTAAAAAAGAAAATTATAATCTTGAATCTCTGAATTTTTCTCTTCTAAAAAATAAAGAAGAAGTACAAAAAGGAAATTCAAAAGATATGATCTTCAGTATTGATGATATTATTGCTTTCGTTTCACAGTATTTTACATTGAGAATGGGCGACCTGATTTTTACAGGAACTCCGGAAGGTGTAGGAAAAGTATCTGAAAATGATGTATTGGAAGCATATCTTGAAAATGAAAAAGTCTTGGATCTAAGAATTATGTAACATTATCATTTGAGTTGGTCTGTTTTTTTCATATCTTTAAAAGACTAAAATTACAAATTCAAACTTATGATTAATATTATTTTACCTGTAGATTTTGGAGAGAAAACAGATCAGCTTGTTGACGGTGCCGTAAAATTTGCCAAAGAAGTAAACGGAAAGATTTGCCTCATACATGTTGCGCCAACAGATATTGGTTTTGCCATCGGAGATATGGGATATCAGTATTTTCCGGAAGTAGAAGAAAATGAGATCAGAGAAGAATTGGTGCTTCTGAATAAGATCAACCAAAGAATTCTTGCTCACGATGTAGAATGCGAGCATATCTTGAAGCAGGGCATCGCAAAAGATATTATCCTGGAATATTCTGACCTTAAAAACGCCAGTTACATCGTAATGGGTTCTCACGGAAGAAGTGGCATTTACGATGTTTTTGTAGGAAGTTTAACCAAAGGATTAACGAAAAGTTCAAAAATTCCGGTGTTGGTTCTTCCCATTCATGAATAGTTTCCAACTGAAAAAATAAAAAAGACCGATCAAAAATTTTGACCGGTCTTTTTCTATATAACCAATTAATTAACCTTCTTTTTTATAGATCGCAGGATCGTAGTAAGGGTTCTTCCCTTCTGTCGGAGAATAATACTCTTTGTCTTTGTTGTTTCCAAGATTTACTACCAAAACGTAGCACCAATATGTGAATAGTACACAGCATACTGCGAACAGAATCCAGTTTAATACGTTTCCGAAAATATCGTAGAAACCAAATGCCCATTTGAATGCATCACTCAAGAATAGAAAGAAAGACGTCATTATTTTCCTTTTTTAAATTAACTTTGCACAAATTTATAAAAAATGTTTAGATTACTTTCAAAAGAAAGCAATATTTTTTCAATTCCTGTGTATATTGGTTTTCTTCTTTTAATCGTAATATTATTTAACATACTGAATTTCAATACTTATGAGGGCATTATTGCCGGAATTACTTTTATTGGAATTGCACTGGGATATTTCTGTTTTAATGCAATAGATCTCAATTATCATACTCATTTGCCATTATTCCTCTACACATTTTTTATTTTTGGACTTTATGACGGTAGTATCGACCTAGGAATTGCCGTTGCCATTCTTACCAATTCTTTCCTCTTGCTACTTTTAACAAGTACTAATGAAGACCTCAGAAAGAAGTCATATGTTTTGGTAGGTTCTATTGTTGCGTTAAACTTTATATTTCTGCCAACCACCTGGCCGATGATGATTTTTGTACTGATTCACCTTATTGTTACTTCAGAAAGAATTGGCTTAAATATTTTCAGATTTCTATTGGGAATTATCATGATTGCGCTAAGCTATTTCTCAGTAATGTTTTTCTTTCAGTTCAGCTCATGGAATACAGATTATATTCCTTTCGGAAAAATGAAAATGGTAACTGATTACTTAGACCTCTTTTCGTTGATTCCCATTGCTTTGATGCTGATCTATGCAATTTATGATCACTTTAAGCATTACAATAAGAAAAGCCCGGTAAGCAGATACAAATATACTTTCCTGCTCGTTTTTTCGTTAGCACAGCTTATAACCATTATTCTTTATATGGATAAGACCTATGAGTATTTATTGCTTTTGGCTTTTCCGTCAACGATTATTTTAAGCCGTATGATGAAGTTTTTACCCAAATACTGGATGCAGGAAGCGAGTGTATGGTTAACTATTATAAGCTTAGTTGCTTTTAAGGCAGGTACGCATTTCAATTTATTTTAAAAAAAAAGATTATGATTCAAATAGACGATAAATTAATTTCTGAAGATATTTTTTCTGAAGAATTTGTTTGTAACCTTACCAAATGTAAAGGTGCATGTTGTGTAGAAGGTGATGTAGGAGCGCCTTTAGATAAAGACGAGCTTGTGATTTTAGATAATATTTATGATAAAATAAAGCCTTATCTTACAGAAGCAGGAATTAAAGCATTAGACGAGCAAGGAACATGGACAACCGATCCTATGGACGGTATGTACGTAACGCCGATGATTGAAGATGCAGAATGCGCATACGTAACTTTTGATGATCGAGGAATTACAAAATGCGGGATCGAAAAGGCGTATGAAGATGGTGCTATTGACTGGCAAAAGCCAATCTCATGTCATTTATACCCTATAAGAGTTACAGAATATTCTACATTTTCTGCTCTAAACTATCATGAATGGCCCATTTGCAACGATGCGTGCACTTTGGGGAAAGAACTTCAGGTTCCGGTGTATAAATTCCTTAAAACTCCGCTTACCAGAAAATATGGTGAAGATTTTTACGCTACTTTGAGCGATGTTGCCGAAGAGTGGAAGAAGGAGTATGGGAAATAATTATGGTTGATAGTTGATAGTTGATAGTTGATAGTTGAAAAATAAATGATTTTGTTATAATTACAATATTTTTCAGTGATTGGAAGTCCTGAAGGGACGGCTTAACAAAGAATAGGATGCAATCCTATTGATTCAATACAATTCATTGAAACGCATCAATAATTAATAAAAAAAACCACCGCAGAAAAGTTTCTGCGGTGGTTTCGTTATATGTAATCAATTAAGATTATTTTACTGCGCTGGCTTTTACTGCTGCAGAAGTTTCTTTCTTAGGAGCACTTTCCCATCCGTCTTCAGGCATTAAAGTAGCAACAACTCTGTTTTTTGTCAGGTATTTTTTAGCAACATCCTGCAGATCTTTTACAGTCAATGCTTTTACTTTTTCCTGATAATTTAAGATGTCATACTTATCGCTTCCGTCCAATTGATTTTTAGAAATAGCATTCATCCAGTAAGAATTGTCTTTGATGTCTGTTTTGTAATCATTGATCTCCCCTTCTTTGTACTTATCAAGATCTTTTTGCTCAGGGCCTTTATCGATCAGTTTCTGAATTTCTGCAATTGCACTTTTCGTCAGTTTATCTGCATTTTCAGGTCCGCAAGGGAAGCTTAAGCTAAAGCTGTAGTTATTATAAGGTACTTTCCCCATATATCCTCTTGCTCCACCGCCGTAGATTCCGCTTTCGTCCTCTCTCAGTTTTTCAATTACTTTGATGGTAGCCACTTCACCTAAAGCCGCAAGTGCCAAAGCTTCTTTCTCATTATAAGTAGTTTCACCAGAATAAACGATCTGCACAAGACTCTTCGGATCTTTACCTTTTTTGTAAACTTTGGTATGATCTCCTGTTATCGATCTGTATCCGGTATCTTTGAATTTGGTTGTTTTTCCGGTCGTCGGTAAACTTGCAATATACTGTAAAACTTCATTTTTAAATGTAGCTTCATCAATATTTCCTACGAAATAGAAATGGAAATTTCCGGCATTGGCAAATTTCTCTTTATAAACATCATATGCTTTTTTGTAATCAGTCGCTGCCCAGTCTTTTGCCAATGGAAGAATGCCGATAAATCTCGGATTTTTCTGATTCGTAAACTTAGCATGTTCACTTGCAAAATACGTCTGTGGATTAGACAAAATATTATCCAACATGGCAGACTGCTTTACAATATAAGCATTGAACGCTTCCGGATTGTAATTTAAACCTGTAAAATAGGCATAAAGAAGCTCCATAGCCGTACCAAGATCTTTTTGATTGGTTCTACCTGATATTCCTTCCAAAGTGCTGCTGATGTAAGGATTTACGCTTACCTGTTTTCCTGCCAGATAATTGGTAAGTTCGGCTTTAGATGCGCCATTCACTCCTGCTTCCGTTAATGCTTGGTAAGCAAACTGAGTTTTATTGTAATCTGCGTCGCTCAATAATGAGTTTCCACCTAAACTTCTTGCTGAGAAAACAATTTCATCATCTTTAAAGTCTGTTTTTTTGAACGTTACTTTTGCACCATTGCTAAGCGTCCATGTTGTGGTGCCTAATTTTGCATCGGTTTCAGTTTTAGCAATTTTCCCATCAGATTTAAATGGTTTTACCAGATTTTTAATGGTCGCCTTTTCTTCATAAGGTTTAAGGTCAGCCATTTTTATATCTTCAAATGTCTTTAGAACCATAGCTTCTGTAGGCATCTTTACATTGTCTTTTTTAGGACCGGTAATGATGATTACTCTGCTGTCTTCTTTTACCATTTTCTTGATCACATTATTGGTCTGTGCCAACGTTACCGACGGCAAGAAGTTTTTCACATCTTCAAATTCCCATGCAATTCCCGGCATTGGTTCCTGCTCCAGGAAGTTTCTTACATATTCGTCTACCAAAACGTCGCTTTCCGTTTTGTCGCGGTTGTTGTACGAGCTTTCCATATTAGACATCACCTGAGATTTTGCTCTGTCGAGCTCACTTTGTGTGAAGCCAAATCTTTTTGCTCTTTCAGTTTCTTCTAAAAGTACTTTCAAAGCGTTTATCTGATTGCCCTCTTTTACCAATGCAAATCCCTGGAAAGCTTCTTTAGTTCTTGCATACGTTCCGCCGTGATAAACAGATCCGAACGTAAACGGAGGATTGTTTGAATTTACCAATTCTCTCAATCTGTTATTAAGCATCTGAGTTGCAAGATTTTCGATTAAGCTTTGATTGTATTGCTCTACGGTAACATCCGGCGTGTAAGAGCCTTCATCCTTCATGATAAACTGAACCATAGAATTGGTAGCATCCGGATCGGTTTCTATCGCCACCAAAGTTTCTGTGTGATTCGGAAGATCAAAAGATTTTCTTTCTCTCGGCTTAGAAGGGTTTTTGTATTTGCTGAAATTTTCTTTAATCTTCTTTTCTACCTCATCTACATTAATGTCTCCCACTACCACCAATGCCATCAAATCTGGTCTGTACCAGTCTTTGTGAAATTGTCTGATTACTTCAGGCTTAAAATTCTGAAGCACCTCTTTGGTACCGATTGGTAATCTGTTGGCGTATTGAGACTTGTGTAATAATTTTGGCAAATATTTATCAGACATCCTCTTATCTGCACCTAAGCCTAATCTTAATTCTTCTAAAACAACACCTCTTTCTTTGTTGATCTGCTCATCGGTCAATGTTGCGTTAAAAGCCCAGTCTTCCATTACCTTTAAACCGGAATCTAGATTGCCTGGTTTATCTAAAGGAACGGGAAGCATGTAAACGGTTTCGTCAAAACTTGTGTAAGCATTAAGGTGCTGACCAAATTTCACCCCGATCGACTGTAGGAAGTCTACCAATTTGTTGTCTGGAAAATTTTTGGTACCGTTGAAGTTCATATGCTCCATAAAGTGAGCGAGACCTCTCTGGTTTTCGTCTTCAAGAATAGATCCGGCATTGATGGCCAATCTGAAATCAACTTTCTTTTCGGGTAATGTGTTCTTTTTAATGTAGTACTTCAATCCGTTTGGAAGAGTACCTGTTCTTACAGAAGCATCCATAGGAATATTCTGTGCAAAAGCCATAGACGACATAAAAATGACCGCAATTATGGACGATAGATTTTTTTTCATACAATTTGATTTATTTTATCTGAGATAAAAATAACATTTAATCCCATACTGAGGAAATTTAATCACTAACTATTTAGTTAAACTTGCGTTAAAGTTTAAAAACAAAAAAACCGGCAAAAGCCGGCTTCCAATATATAATTGATAATAATTATTTAAAATCTGCGTCAGAAACACCAGAATTAATGGTAACTTTTGATGTTTTAATAACTACCTTCTGCCCGTTTCCTTCAGCTTCAATATCTCCCGGAAATTTGATTCCGTCTACGGTGATGTAAGATTTAATTAGCGCATCACCCACTGGCGAGTTCGACTTATACAAAAGACCTGTCGTCGTATCAAAATAGAATTTACCTTTATCTGAAGTCAGCACATTATAATCTTTACCGTCTAATTTTTCTACGGTTACCCCACTGAAATTGGCTGCATCATATCCTAAAGCATCAATCGTCTTCCCTTTTTTCAATTCAGGAATTGCCGTTGCAGGCAAATCACTTTTTGTACCCATCTGGTTAACGTATCCTTTTTCGCCATCAAACATCTGAGTAACTTCCTGACCCATTACCGACTGTACAGATTTGAATTTGTTACCCATTTTTTTGGTATTCATCGCAATTTCCATTCCCTGAATAGACATTGTATTTTCTGTAATTGTTGTTTTTACAGATTCAAGTTTACTTTTCCCGCCAAGCCCGTTCAGGTAATTATCAATAACCTGTTGAGGAGAAAGTTTAGATTTTACCGCTGACGTTGTTTCTACCGTTGCCGTCTGCGCATTCACAGTAGTGGTAAATAGTACCGCACAGAAAAACGGAATGATGATCTTTTTCATATTAAAATATTTATTTGTTTAAAAGCTTGTGAAACCTATATACTTCTCGTAAAAGCATAATATGATTTCATTATTAAATTAAAGGCATAAAGATAATCATATTGCATAAAAATGAAATAATCTGCAGATTAAATTCTTTAATAAACTACCGACTTTATATCAACATTAACTTTATTGGCAAAAATTTCTGACTTTGATGTGCTTGTAACTCTAACTTTCGAGTCGATTAATTTAAAAGAAGTAAAATCTAGACCTCTTCTTTTTTAAACCAAAAAAACCTCCAATTTCTTGGAGGTTTTCAAATATTTATATCAAAATAAATTATTTCTTCAATTCTTCTAAAAACTCGTCGTGAGAGATTTCAGTTTCCTTTTTAGTTGCTTTTTCAAGGATAACGTCTTTCAATTTAGCCATTGCTACTTCAGAAGAAATTTGTCTTACCTGCTCTTGGTCTTTCAACATTTCAGCAGCATATTTTTGAACTTCTTCATCACCTAAGTGGTGAATTCCGTAGATTGCCAATTGATTTTTTACCAATTGCTCAGCCTGAGCCAAAACATCAGCATAATCTAATTGAATATTGTTGTCTGACATCAATTTACCTTCGATAATTTGATATTTCAATTGAGTTTTCTCAGCTTCAAGAATTGCCTGCGCCTGCTCTTCAGACTGGATGTTCTGGTTAGAGAAGATCAACCACTTCGTCAGGAAAGACTCAGGAAGTTTTACTTCTTCTTTTTCAGAAACCTGCTCCAACACTTTATTTACAAAGTGTACGTCTGCATTTTGCTGGAAGTACTCATCCAATTCAGCTTTTACTTTATCTTTAAGCTCTTCTTCAGTTTTGATGTTTCCTTCACCGTAAACTTTATCAAATAACTCCTGATTAAGTTCTGCCAAGTTTAAGCTATAGAAATCTTTTACTTTCACCTCAACTTCAGCGTGGTGTAAATGCTCAACTTCTTCTTTAGCGAAACCTAATTCTTTAGCCAAATCTTCGTCAGCAGCAAGAGTTTCTTTAGAAACTTTTACAGACTCATCCATCTTCAAACCTTTAAGCAACTTGAAAGCAGCTTTGTTTTCAGCTGTAATGGTAGCCATTTTTGGTGCGTGATTGTGCTCTCCTTCTGCACCTTCTTCCACAACCTGAGTAATCTCGAAGTTGATGTAAGAATCTTTAGTGATCTTATCTTGAGGAACCTGCTCAGCAAAACGCTTCTGCATATTTTCTATGCTCTTGTTGATTTCTTTTTCAGAAGCTGAAACTTTGTAGTGAGGCGCTTCATATTTAGCCAAATCAATAGTAAACTCAGGCTCGTAACCTACTTCGAAAGCTACTTCCAACTGCTCTGCATTATGATTAAAATCATTCACAGGCTGTGGAACCGGCTGACCAACTAATCTTAGTTTGTTTTCGTTGATATAGTTATTTAAAGCATCAGAAACTTGTTTGTTGATTTCTTCGAATGCAATCCCTGCTTCATATTGCTTTCTAACCATACTCAAAGGCACTTTCCCTTTTCTGAAACCAGGAACTTGTGCATTTTTAGCATAATTAATCAATTGCTTTTCTACTTTTTCTTTGTAGTCAGATTTCTCCAATGTTACTGTAAGCAATGCACTTACATCATCATGGTTTTTTGCGGTAACCTTCATTATTGATTAAAATTTTAGGTTGCAAAAATATGAATTTTTTATTAAAACAAGACATTCCTTTTGTTATAATACGTTAAAATAAAAAAGACATTACCGAAATAATGTCTTTTATACTATTTAAAATTTGTCTGAGCCAACTTTTAGTGTGTATCAACAGTAATGTCTACATCACTTTCGCCTCCCTGAGTTTGCCCCAACTGGTTGGTAGCAGAAGGATAGTTTTGATTTACAGAAGTAGGCGCATGAATCAATTTAATATTCATTTTTCCTGTAGATTGTGTAGAATTAATAGTCCATTCTGTTTTTAACCCTATTTTGTTTCCATCTGTTCTTACAATGTCGTTTGCAGCTCTCAAGACAACAATATCAGCATTTGCAGGTGCAAAAGTGATAAAATGATGATCTTTTTCTTCTACAATTTCATCTGAAGAGTGATAATGGTCATCATGCTTGATCTGAAAATCCAGTACGGCAGTATAGGTATCTCCCTGATGCAAGTGAAGGTGAGCATCTGCAACTCCGCCAATTACGTTTACCGTTTGAATATCTGCAGCATCGGCTTTATTGGTCAATGTTAAAACCACTTTACCAATCTCGTCATGCTCATGGATATCTTCCGGGATGTCATCATCTCCGTTTCTACATGATAAGATAAAAACTGTAGCTAAAAGTAATAGTGTTATGTTGAATAATTTTTTCATTTTAAATTTAATTTTAAGTATTAATAATTAGAAATTGTATTTCAGAGTAACGATAAAGTTTCTTCCGGATTCCGGCATAAAATATCTCAGTCTGTTAAGATATTCACGATACTCTGTATTAAAAATGTTATTGATTCTGAAATTTAGATTCAGATTTTTAAATAGGTCTGCACCTACAGATGCATTGAATAATGTGTATGCTGAAGGAGGTGTACTGAGGTCGAGTTCTTCATTGAATGTAGTGCCATCTTCAATAAAATCAAGGTTTTGATTTCTGATCGGGAAACGTTTCTGTCTGAACACACTTTCGTTTTCCAAGCGTACATAGAAGTTTTTGGGTGTATTCAGTTTAAACTCAACCGCATTTCTCAGATTAGCCGGCATCATCAAGATCAGAGGCTCATCATGGGTAAGATCATCTCCTTTTAATGCACTAAAACTCGTATTCCATTTTAAATTATCAAGAATATTAAGTTCCGCATCGGCATCAATTCCGAAAATTCTGGCTTTGATCTGCTGATAGCTCCAAACCGGGAAAACGCCTCTGTTTGAAGATTCGATACCCGTTGGCACCTGATTGATAAAACTATCTGAAATCATATAATAAGGATTCACCTCAATATGTAATCCCTTTAAAACATTGAATTTCCCAATCATCGAAAGGTTAGCATTATAAACCGTTTCTTTCTGAATAGATAAATCTCCTTCCTCGATAATTGCAGCAGAATGATGAAGCCCATCAGAGAAAAGTTCCGCAGGGTTCGGAGTTCTGTCTGCTCGTGCGAAGTTTAATTTAAATTCAAAATTATTATCAGGCTTATAATTGAATCCCAAATTGGCAGAAAAATTATGATAATCTAGGATAGGACGCGTCAAAATTCGGCTGTCGACTTCCTGTACAAAGAACTGGGGATAACGACTTGCAAATTTTTCGTTCCAGTCTTTTGCATCATAATATTTGTAAGCATCATATCTGCTGAAATCATATCGCGCCCCGGCTTCTGCATTTAGCGTTGAACTGAATTTATATTTAAATACAGAAAAAGCACCTGCATCATACTTATAATAATCAGGAATTAAACGTCTTGCTTTCGTTGCAGGATTTGGGTAGTTATCCTGAAAACCTGCCGAAAGACCGCTTTCTAAGCTCCAGTTTCCTCTTTCTAAAAGATGGGTAAGACTGGCAGAATGCGTAATCAACCGCAGATCCATCGAAGGAAGTTCATTGAGCTCTCCTCTTCTGATATCAAATTCCTTACGGCGATTCATCTGAAAACTATATTGAAAGCTGAGCTTTCCAAAGTTTTCAAAACGTTTGTAGGCCGACAGTTTTGCAATATGATGCTCAACTTCCTGCTTAGGATTCACAATATCATAACTGAAATTATCAAGATAATAAGGCTGTCCAAATTTGATGGCATTTCTAAAATCTAAATTATTTCCTAAATGCGCACCTTTGAAAATCCCGAATTCCTGATTGATTCCGCTGTATGAAACATCGAAGCCCTGCATAAAACCATGATTTCCAAACGAGAAATTAAAAGAATTCACCTCCGCTCCTGTATTTTGAAGCGTGTGATGTGGAATGTATAAATCTCCCAACTTTTTATAACTCCCGCCAGTTTTTACAAACCACTGGTTAGTCCATGTTTTAGCTACGTTCGCTGATATTTCACCTCCTCTACCATTAGAAATACCGGAAAGTTTTATATTTCCCATAATGGTATCTCTTTTGGGCAAAACTGCAGGTTCCAAAACTACTGCTCCGCCGACAGCATCGCTTCCATACTTCAATGCAGAAGCACCTTTCACGACATCGATGTGCTCAAAATCATTCACATCCACATTGGGAGCATGCTCTACACCCCACTCCTGTTCCGCCATTTTCACGCCATTGTTCACGATTGCAATTCGGCTTCCATACAAACCGTGAATTACAGGTTTTGAGATATTATTACCTGTTTTAAGTGCCGTAACTCCAGATATTTTCGATAATAAATTCCCCAGATTTTCTGTAGAATTTCTTTCGATTTCCGTTTTATCAAGTGTTCGCATAATCACAGAACCTTTCGTTTTGTGGCTTCCGTGTATGGTTACGGTTTCTATATCACCCGTATGGTGCTCTAAAGTAATTGCTAAATGCAAATCTCTGTTGACTCCTACATTTTCAGTATAATCATCACACAGAGCATGTTTAGCAATGAGCTGATAATTTCCTGCAGGAATATTTTTAAATGAAAACTCTCCTTTTTTATTGGTATTTGCTGTAAAATCTCCGATTCGTACCACTGCATTTTCAAGCATGGTTTTATCGTGAAAATCCTGAACAGTTCCCGCTACCGTGTAAGTTTTCTGTGCGTTTGTTATTGCAAATCCGCATAGGATAAGCAGTACACTATATATCAATTTCATTGTAAATAGATTGATTGTGTATGTTTCAAATTACTCATTATTATAAATGAATAACATGAAAAATACATCCGTTAAAAATTTTGAATTGGATTTTTTACTTGAAACTGTAAACCTTTACGTTCAATCTTGAATCATTAAGATTTTATTGAAGTAGTTTAGAATAGCTAAATTCAGCTTAGCTTTTTAAGAGATACCGAAAAAATCTATCTGATTCTCTTAACGAAACTTAACTCCTAAATTTACCTGAACGGTTTTAAAAAAGTCTAGTTTAATTAAAATAACATCATGCAGCTAAAACTATTCAAATTTGAAAAATTTAAAGCAAAAAAATCCGAAAAAGAATCTATTGATTATGAAATTGCGGGAGGTCCGCGAAGTTGAAAAGAAAATTTAGTTTGTGACCAGATTTTTTCCTGTACAGCAAAAACCTGCTCTACCTCATGAGTATGTTTGATCAAAGTGAAACTAAATTCGTCTGGTAATAAAGTATTTCCTGTTGCTAAGAAATGACAAGCCAAACAGTCGCCTGCTTTTTCTTTCGTATCAGTTTTTGAAATAGAGTTTTCAGTTTTTTTAAGATTGAAATGCTTAAAATCTGCAGACTCATGGCTGTGAAAGCTTGAAGAAAAGAGCGCAAAGAAGTAAATCCCAAGCATCAGCTTTGAGATAAAATTCTTTAATTGTCTACTTTTCTTAGAAATCATTGGGCAAAATTATAAAAATAAATTAAAAACTTAGATAAAGTTTTATTAAAATGCTTTGAATAATATGTAGAAATGAATGCTGTTTTGTTACAAACCATCCAAAAAAATATTTTGAGACGCTTCGAGAACCTCAGACATCTTTAATACTAACTGTTTTCTTCATCCTGTTTGTCATTTCGTAGGAATCTATGCGGAATTTTTAGAGATTGAATTGTAAAAATCAAAGTTTAGATTCCTACGGAATGACAAATGAGACGGATATTTTTTAGTATTTAATTAGAAATTAATCCAATTGTGTTCCCAAATGTTCCCATTCCTGCAATGCAAGGTCGAGATCTTCTTTGGTTTTATTGTATTTTTCTAACGTTTCTTCAGAAGGATTTTCTTTTGTGAAAGACGCTTCGAAATTTTCTATTGCAGTTTCCAGTTCAGAAATTTTTTCTTCTACTTTCTTTAGTTTATTCTGAATACTTTTTTGCTCTTTGCTTACCATCACTGTCGATGGCACATCAGCTTTTGGCTCCACTTTAACCTCAACCTTAGCCTTTACATCATCCGTGTGAAGTTTTGCCTTCTCTGCAGAAATTTCTCTAATGCTTTCTTTCTGTCTGAAAACAAGATATTCGTTGATATCGCCTAAGAATTCTTTCATTTTACCGTCACGGAATTCGTAAATCTTGTCACAAAGCCCTTGTAAAAATTCTCTATCGTGAGAAATCACGATTAACGTTCCTTCAAATTTCTGCAAAGCCAATTTGATAATCTCTTTAGACTGAATATCCAAGTGATTGGTAGGCTCATCCATAATCAATGTGTTGAACGGACGAAGAAGCAATTTACAAAGCGCCAAACGGTTTCTTTCACCTCCGGAAAGTACTTTTGTCTTTTTATTTACAGCTTCACCCTGAAAAAGGAAAGATCCTAATAAATCTCTAACTCTTGGTCTTGTTTCTTCGGTTGCTGCATCTTCAGCTTCTTCCTGAACGGTTTTGTTTGGCGTTAAAACTTCCTCCTGATTTTGAGCAAAGTAACCAATATTGACGTTATGGCCTAAATTCCAGCTTCCTGAATAATCTTTTATATCGCCTGAAAGAATTTTTGCCAGAGTTGTTTTCCCTTGTCCGTTTTGACCGAGAAGAGCAATTCTATCGCCTCGTTGAACGATAAAATCTACATCATCAAAAATTTGTTTTTCGCCATACGCTTTTCCAAGATTTTCAGCTTCGAAAATAACTTTCCCGGGAACCTGTGATTGTACGAAACGGATATTGAATTTAGAAACATCTTCGTTATCCACTTCAATACGCTCTATTTTATCTAATTTTTTAATCAAAGACTGCGCAAAAGAAGCTTTTGTAGCACTTGCACGGAATTTGTTGATGTTATCTTCCATCTGCTTGATTTCCGCATCCTGATTCTTTTTAGCCTGAATCAGCTTTTCACGACGGTCTTCACGCATCACCAAATATTTGGAATAATTGGCTTTATAATCGTCTACTTTTCTGTTATTTACATCAAAAGTTCTGTTACAAACGGCTGTCATAAACTGTTTATCGTGACTTACCAGAAGAATTCCTCCCGGATAATCTTTCAAGAAGTTTTCGAGCCAAATGATCGATTCCATATCCAGGTGATTGGTAGGCTCATCGAGAAGCATCAAATCGTTTTTCTGAAGCAGCAATTTTGCCAATTCGATTCTCATTCTCCAGCCTCCGGAAAATTCGTCAGTTATTTTTTGGAAATCATCCGCTTTAAAACCTAAACCAAACAAAACTTTTTCGATATCACCTTCCAGATTATAGGCATCGTGATGCATCAAAAGATCATTCAAATCGGTCATTCTGTTAATCAAATCTGTATAAGAATCACTTTCATAATCGGTTCTTACCGTCAATTGATGATTTATTTCTTCCAGTTCATCTTTCCATGCATTAATTTGCTCGAAAGCCTGCATGGTTTCATTCCAGACAGTTCTTCCTTTCACAAAATCAAGATCCTGCTTCAGGAAACCGATGGTAATATTTCCTTCAGGAACTACGTTTCCTTCATAGAAAGTAATTTCGCCGGAAAGCATTTTCAGAAGCGTAGATTTCCCCGCTCCGTTTTTACCAACCAAACCAATTTTATCATCCTTTTTGATGGTGAAATTTACGTTTTGAAATAAATAATTACCTGAATGATGTAATCCTAAACCCTGAACAGAAAGCATTTGAAATGAATATTAAAAGTGAATATTGAATATGAATCTTTTTCGGGTGCAAAAATACGGAAAAGAAATGAATGACAGGAAAATAAAAAAAGAGCCGTCAAAAATGACAGCTCCCCGCTAAATTTTTAAAAACATTTGCCTAGAATTTATTTCAGAAACTCAGCAGGTGTATTTACTTATTAATAAAGAAAAAAACTCCGTTAAAATAAGCACAGCAAAATAACGCAGTAAAATAAAAAGTATAATGAGTAGAAATACCCAAATATAAAAATCCGTATAAATACGGATTATATGTTTTTTTAAGCAGGAGAATAAATATTGTTAACAATGGCATAAATCACAATTCCAACTGTATTTTTAGCGCCAATTTTTTCGATAGCTCTCTGCCGGTGACTTTCTACCGTTCGCGGACTAATAAAGAGTTTTTCTGCAATCTCGTGATTGGTAAACTCCTGGCAAATCAACTTCACGACATCTTTTTCTCTTTCAGAAAGATCATCATCCATACTAAAGAGTGACTTTTTTTTGGAAGTACTATTCATATAAGAAAGAAGCATCTCGTGATCTTCATTCGTAAAGAAAATGCCGTTTTCGAAGACTTTTGATATCGCTTCTATAAATAATTTTTTATCAGAATTTTTCGGCAGGAAGGCAGAAACCCCCAACTTGACCATATAGCCAAGAACCGATGTTTTGTAATGGGACGAAAGGATAATAATTTTAAGATCGGGATATTTGTCTTTTAGAATCTCCACCAATTCGAAACCGTTCATAGGCTGCATCTGAACGTCAACTAAAGCAATATCCGGGAAATCTTCTGTGGGACACTTCTCAAGATTCTCAAGAAAGAGATTTCCGTTATTTGCCATCATCGTTACCGAAAAGTTTTTTTCTTTTGACAACAGCATTTTTACTCCTTCAAGAATCAACTGCTCATCATCAACCAAGGCAATTTTTATATGGTGGCTCATTATTTTTTCTGAATTTTAAAGATTAATCGACTTCCTTTATTTATGATACTTTTCCATTTGAATTGGGCATCCATAGACTGTAGCCTTGATTCTATATTTTTGATTCCCATTCCTTTTTTCACCTTTTCATAATCAAATCCCTGTCCGTTATCAAAGATAACAATTCCTGTAAAATCTTTAAAATCTTTAATGAGAATATCAATTTTATCTGCACTTGAATGCTTGATCACATTTGTTGTAAACTCCTGTATTATCCGGTAAATCTGAACTTCTATGAAAAGATCTTTCTGGATGTATTTTGGGGAAACAAAAAGTGAAATATTGATTCTTGCTGACAAATTGGTAATCAGCTCTTCGATATACAAAATCAAGCCTAATCTTTCTAAATTCACAGGATAAAGCGAGTGCGAAATATTTCTGGTACTGTCTATCAATTCTGAAATCTGATTAGCAATAACTTCAGAAGTAGAATCATCTTCGATATCAAGATTATTCAGCCATAAAGAAAGGATGTTTAATCTGTTTCCTATATCATCATGCACTGAAATCGCAATTCTTTTACGCTCTTCTTCCTGTACTTTGGTATTTTCTAAAACCAGCTTTTTCTGATGCTGAATTTCTGCTAAATTCTGCACTTCTTTTTCTTTTATAATACGGTCTACAAAAGTTTTGTAAGCCATCAATATAAAAAACACGATAATTGCAAGTGTTACAATTATCAGAATAAGCAGATTGATATTTAAGGTTACTTCTTTAATTTTAAAAAGGTATATATAATTGAACAATATAAAATACTCGATAAAACATTATTCACTCCCAAAATCATATAAAAATTGTCCTCCGACAAATCTTTTAGCTGCTGCTGTACAATGAAAAAAAATACAGAAACAGAATAATAGAAGAAAATGCACGCATCAATCAATGTAAAGCGGCTCATCTTTTTTTCAGTTTTTATTTGCTGCAGTAAAGTAAATCCTGCAAAACAAATTATGATAATATTAGAAGCTACTTTCACTTCGTCATTATTAATATTCAAACCAGGAATTGCATTTACAATTAAAAAAAGCAAAGCTGCAAACGAAATAATTCCAAATGAATATTTGGGCAAATCGAGTTTTGCGATAAACAAACTTACAAGAAGTAAAAATTCGCCTGCTATATAATAAGGATATAAAAAAGAAGTATCTTGTAATTCAAGAACATAAGCAAAAAAAAGGCTGATCACTTCAATAAGAAAAAGAAAAACAATATAATAAACATATTGTTTTTCTTTTTTATCAAGAATGGTAAACTTCCAAATTACAAGAAAAATAATTGCTAAAAGTAATCCGTAATTCAGAAATAAAAACGTTTTATAAAAATTTACCACTTTTTTATATTATTATTAAAGGTCAAAATCTGGTATTTTACAAACTGGTGGACAAGGTTTTGCCCAGTCATATGTATTTGAAATTGTTTCTACACTTCCGCCTAAGTTATTATGCACACCAATAAATATAAGTGCCGGAAGCTGCTTCTGATAAATCTCAGAATATTTTAACCCAAAAGAACACACAAAGCTGAATTGTTGATCGCCATGACATATCTTGTCTACAGGAACGTAGAATTTGTTGAAGATACCCTTACCTCCGTTTTGTTTATATTCTGCATAAAACCAATCTTGCCCGTTATTTTGCCAAGATTCAATTGAGTCTACTGCTTTATCCTGCTCCATGATTGGTTTGTTAGCAATTGGATAATACATGTCAGAATCATTATCGATCTTACGCATATCTTTTGATAACACTACTTTTTTTACAACAGAATAGGTTTGAGTTTCCGTCAATGTAATATCTTCCTTTAAAGGTTCAAAAACAGAATAAGGAACTTCGCCAACAGCTATTCTATTCCCTTTTTCATCGAGCGCGCTGAGCATAATGCTTAAACGACCTTCAACAACACCTACTTCAGCACAAAATTCTTTGTTTGCATTTGTTTTTCTGAGCCAGTCTACCTGCTCAGTTGAGATATTAAATATATGATTTGCAGGAAAAAGCTCTTCAAGACTTCTCAAATTTGTCTTCGCATACACCCATCCCTCCATTGCTGTGGTATACTGTTCTCTGTTTAAGTTTTGCATAGATAAAAGTTTTTTTAGTTTAAGCGATAAAATTATTGAATCTGCCTAAGCTATCCAAACATTGCATGAATAAATAATAATTATTTAATAATTTCTCACCGTCACATGAAAACAGCTTTGTTGTTTTTCTTTAATATAATAAATACGGCCTGCATTGACATAGTATTTTAAAACTTTTTCTAATGCAGCCTCCATTTTTGGATTATTCCTTAAAACCCCATTAAATCTGACATATGAAATATCGAATGAATTACCGTAATTGTGTGAACTTATCCCCAAACTCGCATTAGAATTTACTCTTCTCAATCTGCATTGATCTTCCAATGTTCTGGTAATTGATGAAACTGTAAAAGTATGGCCTTTTGTTTCTTTACTGAATCGGGCACCAATTTTTTCTAATGTAGCTTTCCCTTTAGAAACCATCCATGCTCTGCTGTAATCTAGCTTCTGGACTTTATACCCTTTACCCGATTTTTTAATTGAATGAAATTTTCCGCTGTTGATGTATTTCTGAACCGTGCCTGTTGTTTTCAATAATTTCACATTAAAGCTTTTTGAAGCATCCAGATGCGGCTTATAAAGAGGGGTCGCCTCAACTTTTAACACTTCAGAAAGATCATAGCAAGGCAGCACTTTTTTGGATTGCTGACTGTGAAAAATTTGATTAAAAAATAAAGGGATTATAAATAGATACTTCCTCATTAAATATCATTTAAAATGTAAAACGGATAAATATTGACTTTCTTACGTTCAAAGATATTAATTTAATGCAACGACATACTATTTTACGATTAAAAAAAATACCTTAAAAAAAGTTAATTACTACAAACACCCTCAAAAATAAATCCAATATTATGTAATAATAAATACTTAAAATAAAAAATCATTGAATTATTTATTTTTGTAAATTAGCTTACTAATCATAAAAATACAATAAGGGATGATTTCAAAAACCTCAAAATTCGTAGCTGAGATGTTCGGCACTATGGTCTTGGTCTTAATGGGTTGCGGAAGCGCTGTAATCGCAGGCGCAGACGGCACTACAGGAGTAGGACTTTTAGGAATTTCTTTCGCATTTGGTCTAAGCGTTGTTGCAATGGCTTATGCAATTGGCCACATTTCGGGATGCCATATCAATCCTGCAATTTCTATCGCAATGGTTGCTGCAGGAAGAATGAAAATGGGCGAAGCAGTTCGCTACGTTATTGCTCAGATTTTAGGAGCCATAATTGGAGCAGGTATTCTTTATCTTATTTTCACCAATCATCCCGGCGCAGAAATGAAACCCTGGGCTTTAGGATCCAACGGTTGGGGAACAGGCTACCTCGATCAGTACAATACGCTTGCGGCTTTTGTTGCAGAATTTGTTTTCACTTTCATCTTTTTGATGGTAATTTTAGGATCAACTTCCACAAAAAATATCAATGGTGGATTTGCAGGCTTAGCAATTGGATTTTCTTTGGTTTTAATTCATATCGTTGGAATTAAAATAACTGGAGTTTCTGTAAATCCGGCAAGAAGTATCGGCCCGGCAATATTTGCTGGTGGCGAAGCTCTTACTCAGCTATGGTTATTCATTGCAGCTCCCGTCTTAGGAGGAATTTTTGCAGCTTTCACCTATAATTTCATGATAGAAAAACCAGAATCAGCAAATTAATAAACTTCTATATAAAAATCAATTCCTGTCTTTTTGGCAGGAATTTTTATTTTGCTTTCTTGATCTCAAAAGGATTTTTAAAGATCAGCTCTTCATGTTTTCCCTTCACCTCCATTTTTTTATATAATAAATTAAGTGCCATTTTTCTTATAAAAAGATCTTTATCAGTGAGATTCCAATAAGAATCTTGATGAACTTTCACAGGTTTTCGGATTAAATAAAATTCGGTTTCCCAAGAATCTACATTATGATAAAACTCAATAATTCCGCAATGATCAGGAATCGCAGAATGCTCAATCATTCCCATTGGCAAAAGAAAGCTGAAAGAATTGCAGATATAATCGCCGCAACAAATCTTATCATGCTTTAGAAATTTTTCACCGGTCGAAGCATTAACATATGATTTCTTAAAATCATTTTTAAAATCACTTTTAGACAATTTAATTTCTATTTCGTGACTGAAACCTCCAGCATTAATCACCAAAATATCCGCTTCCCAATCTGCCTGAAAATGATTGGTCAACACAATTTCCTTCTCAAAATCACATTGAGAATGAATATAAGCATGAACCAGTTCCTCTATTTTTAACATTAATTACTTTTAAGAAACAATTATTAAACTCTAAAATCCTCCCACACTAAAACCCTCAAACACAATCAGCTCACCAACAAACTGCAACCCCGAATATCCGAATGATCAATTCTTCCTAAAACCTGAAATTTATCGCCTGCAATTTTCCCTAAATCCTGAGTGGCAATAAACGAACACGAGTGAACATTTGCCAAATCGATGATATTAATCGCTCCGGTTTTTCCATGTTTTTCATAACTAAACGGATCTTCTACATTTCTTATTAAAATGCGCATCCAGTTTGGACATTGATATTCGTTTTGTCCTAAAGAATATGCCTGCGAAAGAAGCTCGGTCATAGAATATTCAGAATAAATTTTGTCGGTTTTAAAGCCTTCCTGCAAAATTACCAATAATTCATCTTTGGTCATTTCTTCTTTTCTGCCTTTCATGCCACCGGTTTCAATCACAGTAAGCGTATTAGAAAACTGGAGTGTCTGCGAGTTTGAATTACAGAAATCTAAAAAGTCTAAAAGCGCAAAAGAAACTCCGAAGAGAATGACTTTTTTATCTTTTAGATCATTCAAAAGTTTAAATAAATCTTCATGATTGTAAAGGAAATATCCATTTTCAGGTTTTCCCGATTTTTTCATTAAAAAATCAACCATATAAATTAACGAAGAGTTCTGTTTCTCAAGATAACTTGGCAGCAATCCGAGAAAAATAAAATCTTCGGGCTTTCCGATGAATTGTTCAAAACTTCTATAAATACTTTCCTTATATATATTTTCGTCGGCAATGAAATGTTTAGACAAATTCATCTTTGTTGTTCCTGAACTCTGAAAAAACAGATCAGTTGAAACATTTTTATCTAAAATCTGATGATTTTTGAACATTTCGATAGGCAAAAATGGAATCTTGTCTAAAGTTCTCACTTCTTCCGGATTGATTTTCAGATAATCAACAAACTTTCTGTACACTTCTATATTGTCATACTGACAACGAAATGTCCTGAGTGATGCAGCCAAAAAGTCATGCTCTGTCTTTATGTCGAATATATTTTCCAATGATATAAATATTTTAAAACCTCTTATTAGCTCAAAATGAAGCATTTATTATAACAAGCATAGCTTTTAATTATTTTTTAATATTAAAATTAACGATTTGGTCGGGTTATTGCAATTGAAACCCCGGAATATGGATTAGTAATAAAGGTTTATACCTTTATTTCGGAAATTACCTCAATTATGGGGTAATTTTTTTTATTCCTGTTTCTCAAAAGTTTTCAATTGAAAGTCATATTCGAAAACTCCGTAGGTAAAATAGGAAATCCAGTCTCCCAGATTGATGTATTTTGAATTTTCAGCTAAATCTAAAACCATCGGCAAATGACGGTGACCATAAATAAAGTAGTCTATATTTTCTGTTTCGAGCTTCTTTTTAGAATAGATAATTAAAAACTCTTTATCCTCACCCAAAAAAGCTTTGTCTTCGTCTCCTGAGATCATTTTGTTTTTCTGCGACATATATAACGCAATCTTCATCGCAATATCTGGGTGCAGCCATTTGAAAAACCACTGCGCAACAGGATTTGTAAAGACTTTTTTCATTCTTTTATATCCTTTATCTCCAGGTCCCAAACCATCACCATGTGCCAGAAGAAACTGTTTTCCGGAAATTTCAAAATATTGTTTTTTATAAAAAACAGTGCAACCAATTTCTTCTTCAAGATAATCTTTCATCCACAAATCGTGGTTTCCTACAAAAAAATAAACCTGAATACCACAATCCTTCAACTCGGCAATTTTTCCGAGAACACGCACATAACCTTTTGGAATCACGTGATTCCATTCGTGCCAAAAATCAAAGAGATCACCCATCAAAAATAAAACCTGAGCATCTTCTTTGATCTCATTCATCCATCGGATAAATTTTTCTTCACGCACTTTGCTCTCCTTAGGATTGGGAGCTCCAAAATGCTGATCTGAAGCAAAGTATACTTTTTTTCCCGGCTCTAAATTGATGGTTGTTTTAAGCACCTTTTATATTTTAAATTCAGTAAAAAAATATTAATTATCTTCTGCAAACCATTCCCCGTAAGAGTTTTCGGTTTCGTGAAGTTTTAGATATGCTAAAGAAATTCCTTCCGGAAGTTTTGATTTTACTTTTGCAGCGATGGCATACAACATATTTTCGCAGGTTGGCTGAAAAGTACAGTAGATCACTTTATGTCCCTGGTTTTCTAAACCTTCACCCAATTCTCTATGCGGAGAAACTCCGTTAATTAAAACAGCATGATCCCAAACATCAACGATCTCCGACTTTACAATATCTTTAATATCGCCAAAATCTACCACCATTCCATTTTTAGGATTTTCAAGATCATTTACAGGTTTTCCTTTCACAGTGACGAAAAGCTTATAAGAATGCCCGTGCATATTTTTACATTTTCCGTCATAATTGTACAAAACATGAGCAGTTTCGAATGTAAAAATTTTTGTAATACGTATCATGGCGCAAAGATAAGGAAATTCAATATTTAAACGAATAACCTTTCCTTCGACTTTATTTTTAATTAAACTAAAACACCATAGAAATAGCTACAATAAGCACAATCGGCACCACAATAAAAGCAATTGGTAAAATAAGATTGACGATTGCTTTTCCTATCGAAAATTTCTGTACCTCAGAAAGCCCGATCACCGTAAAAACAAGAGATGTAATTGATAAAAGAATTTCCATGGCAAATGAGATCCAAAAAACGATACTTCCCGCAATACCGGATTCGAGATAGTCTGAATTATTTTTAAAATAACCGAGACCATAAACCGCAATCTGTAAAAATACAAACACCAATCCGATGATTGAAGGAATCATTGCATAAGCCATCATCCGGTAAATTGAAGATGTATTTCCTGCGCCGTTTAGCCATTTGCCGGTCCAGCTTAATAGCGCGGCATAAATGTAGTAGGAAATCCAACCCAACATTCCTCCCAGAATAACACAGCCAAAAACAATTGAAAACATAGAAGAATGGTCACCCAAATCTTTTGAAGAGGCACGATCAAAAGCTCTTACCATGCCTGCAAAAATCATCAGAATGTATAGATATTTTTCGTACTGAGTATCATTTATAAATTTGAAAATCCTTCTTGGCTCAGTCCAGATTTTTGTAAAAATATCTTTATCGGTAAGGACATCGTACTTTTCGAACTCTTCAAAATGATCTTCTGTATATTTTGTTTCCATGTAGTTTTATAGATGCACGAAAATAAACATATTTATCAAAAATCAAAGTAAACTCAGCCAATTCTCATCCAGCCTCTTAATTTTCTGCGTTTTTTTATCAATAAAAGCCCAAAGCGTAAGAGAATCGACAACCAAAACATCATTGCAGTAAAACTCAACCTTTCTGGGCTGCCGGATTCCTTCCGGTGGTTTTGGATACGTTTTTACCGTAATTAAATCTCCTAAATAGACCTGTTTTTTATATTGAATATGATGATCGAGAAGCATCCAGATATCATCCGGGAAATCTAGTTTATGTTTTACAGAATCCCAATGTTCAGCGGCAATTTCTTCCACCCATTTTACATATTGCACATTATTGACGTGATTATTTAAATCGATATACTCTTCTGTAATTTTTATTTGCTTTTCAAAAATCAAACTCATCTTCTTCAAATATTTATTCAAAAATAAGGCATAAAATATAAAAACCTCCTCAATGAGAAGGTTTCAAACAACTAAATTTATTTAGAATGAACTTTTTAATATTTTTCTGTTGGAAAACGCAAAGGTGTAAGGAAATCTACAAAGCGTTTCTTTTAATGTGCAAAGATTTATCTTTGATTTTCTTGCGCCATCAAACGTTATATTTTACTTAAGCTTTGCATCTTTGAGTTTTTCCAACAAATTATCTCTATTTTTTTTTAATGAAACTGTGCTGTTTCTGTAGAATCTTTCATCGCAACGGTGGCCGAAGAACCGCTTGTCACAACATTCTGAACCTCATCAAAATATCCCGTCCCCACAAAAGACTGGTGTTTCACCGCTCTGAAACCTTTTTCCTGCAAAGCAAATTCACGCTCCTGCAATTCAGAATAACCAGCCATTCCTTTTTCTTTATATGCTAAAGCCAATTCAAACATCGCCGTATTCAATGCATGGAAACCTGCCAGCGTAATAAACTGGAATTTATAGCCTAATTTGGCCAATTCTTCTCTGAAATTCAGCATTTCTTCAACACTTAATCTCGCTGCCCAGTTGAAAGATGGCGAACAATTATAAGCCAGCATTTTTCCCGGAAATTTAGCATGAATTCCTTCAGCAAACTTTTTAGCCTGCTCCAAATCGGGGTTTGAAGTTTCCATCCAGATCAAATCTGCGTAGGGAGCGTATGATAAACCTCTGTCGATTCCCTGCTCTACTCCATTTTTCACAATATAAAAACCTTCGGAAGTTCTTTCGCCTGTTACAAATTTTTTATCTCTGTCATCAATATCTGAAGTCAGTAAATCCGCAGCATCAGCATCTGTTCTTGCGATGATTAAACTTGGAACGCCTAAAACATCTGCCGCCAAACGAGCCGAAATCAATTTATTGATCGCTTCCTGAGTCGGCACCAAAACTTTTCCGCCTAGATGACCACATTTTTTAGCAGAAGATAACTGATCTTCAAAATGAACTGCAGCAGCTCCGGCTTCAATCATTTGTTTCATCAATTCATAAGCATTCAGATTTCCGCCAAAACCAGCTTCTGCATCGGCAATGATTGGGACTAAATATTCTTTTTCTCCGCCTCCGTTTACCGATTGTATTTGATCTGCTCTCAACAAAGCATTATTAATTTTTTTCACTACAGAAGGCACCGAATTCGCAGGATACAACGATTGATCGGGATACATTTCACCGGACAAATTTGCATCTGCTGCAACCTGCCATCCTGAAAGATAAATAGCTTCTAAACCTGCATCAACTTCCTGCACCGCTTGATTTCCCGTTAATGCTCCTAATCCTGCAACGAAGTCCTGAGAATTTAATTTGTTCCAAAATTTCTTTGACATTTCAGTCGCAATCGTATAATCTAATTTGTAAGAACCACGAAGCTTTAAAACATCTTCCGCTGTATAAGGTCTTTGTACACCGCTCCAACGTGGGTTTTCCAGCCAGCCTTTTTCTATTTCCTGTATTTGATCTTGTCTTGTTTTCATACTATTTATGATTTAATTATTTTTTGATGTTAATTACAGTTAGTTAGTTAGTTAGTTAGTTAGTTAGTTAGTTAGTTAGTAGCTCTTAAATAGCTTTAAACACTCAGACACTACAACATTCAAACACTACAACCCTCAAACTCACTCACTATCCCACTTAAATAAATGGATATGCTTTTAGGGTTAAAAATTCTTCGAAGTTTTCACAGAAAATCAATTCGTTGAAAAGCTCTTTTGCCAGATTAAATTTTCCATTTTTGAAACGTTCTTCACCCACATATTTTTCGATGCGTTCCAATTCTTCAAATTCCCATTGAAGGATCATTTCTCTCGTCAATATTCTGTCATCATTCAATACCGCTTCATTTTTCAGCCATTGCCAGATTTGGGTTCTCGAAATTTCTGCTGTTGCGGCATCTTCCATTAGGCTATAAATAGCTGCTGCTCCAATTCCCGTTAACCAGGATTCGATATAAAGAATTCCGACATTGATGTTTTTACGAATTCCTTTTTCGGTAATTTCTCCTTTTGGAATTTCCAGCAAGTCACGTTCTGTAATTTGATAATCAAACTTTTTATCGATTTGATTTTTTTCTGGCATAAATTGATCAAAAATATCTTTTGCTACAGAAATTAAAGCTGGATGCGCCACCCAAGTTCCGTCGTGACCGTTTTTCACTTCTCGTTCTTTATCATTTCTTACTTTTCCGAAAGCCCGGCTATTCGCTTCATAATCATTTTTAATAGGAATTTGTGCCGCCATTCCGCCAATTGCATGAACATTTCTTTTGTGACATATTTCAATTACTCTTTTAGAATAAGCACTCATAAAAGGTGAAGTCATCGTCACCTGATCTCTGTCGGGAACGATAAACTCAGGAAGATTTCTGAATTTTTTAATGAATGAAAAAATATAATCCCAACGTCCGCAATTCAAACCGGAACTGTGTTCTTTTAATTCAAATAAAATTTCGTCGATCTGAAAAGAAGCCGTGATTGTTTCAACCAAAACTGTTGCTTTAATAGTTCCTTTCGGAATTTGAAAATAATTTTGAGCAAAAACAAAAACATCATTCCACCAACGAGCTTCTTTGTAATGTTCTAGTTTTGGAAGATAAAAATAAGCTCCACTTCCGTTTTCCTGCAACCTTTTTATATTTCTGAAAAAGTAAATTCCAAAATCGATTAGCGAAGCAGAAGTTTGTTCACCATTAATTTCAACATGTTTTTCATTTAAATGCAAACCTCTTGGACGAACCAGTAAAACAGCCGTTTTCTCATTCAACTGATAAGATTTTCCCTGTTCATTCGTAAAATCAATTCTTCGGTTAATTGCATCCGAAAGATTGATCTGTCCTTCCATACAATTCTTCCAGGTAGGTGAATTGCTGTCTTCAAAATCTGCCATAAATGTTGAAGCCCCGGAATTCATAGCATTGATTATCATTTTTCGATCGACTGGTCCGGTAATTTCCACTCTTCTGTCGAGCAAATCTTCCGGAAGCGAAGCACAAACCCAGTTTCCGTTTCTTATTTCTTTAGTTTCAGGTAAAAACTTCGGAAGAATTCCTTTATCAAATTCCTGTTGTGTCTTTTTTCTTGCTTCTAAAAGATCAATTCTCTTTTGATTAAAATTTTGATGGAGCTCTACCAAAAAATCGATTAAATCATTAGTGAAAATTTCTTCAAACTCGTGCTGAGACTTTATTTTTAATTGTGTTTTTGTTTTCATAACCTATTGATTTTGTGATTCAACATTACAAACCTAAATAAAAATTTTCACATACAGCGAACGTTCGCTAAATTTATTTTAAAAATTATTATGCTAAAAATCGCTTCTAAATATTATATTTGAATTATGAATTCTGATAGTAACTTTATCAAAACGGTTTTCGGACTGAAACTAAAACAGCAGAGACAAAAGAAAAATTGGTCTTTGCAGGATCTTGCTGTGAAGACCGGTTTATCAAAATCTTATCTCAATGAAATTGAAAACGGAAAAAAATATCCGAAACATGATAAGATTATTCAGCTTTCAGAATCTCTGAACTGTACTTTTGACGATTTGGTTTCGACAAAACTTGATAAAAGCTTAGCCCCTTTTAACGAAATTCTGCAATCTGATTTTTTTAAAGAAATTCCTTTGGAACTTTTCGGAATTAACAAAAATAACCTCATCAGTATTATCAGCGACGCTCCGAAAAAAGTGACAGCTTTTATTAATGCTCTTATCGAGATTTCACAGAATTACAATCTGGGAAAAGAGCGATTTTATTTTGCAGTTTTGCGTTCGTTTCAGGAATTGTATGATAACTATTTTCCTGAAATTGAGGATAAAGTTGTACAATTTGCCCAGGAAAATCTGTTGGAAATCAGCAAAAACTTACAACCTGATGTTTTAGAAAAAATTCTGACTGAAAAATTCAATTACGCTATTCAATCTGAAGATTTTGAACGATACGGAACGTTGGATCATCTTCGTTCATTATTTATTCCTGAAAAAAAACTGTTGCTTTTAAACAAAAAATTAGAGCAAGATCAGAAGACTTTTATTTTTGCTAAAGAAATCGGATTCAATGTTTTAGAACTAAAGAATCGTCCAAGTACTTATTCATGGCTGGATTTTGGAAGTTTTGAAGAGATTCTGAATAATTTTTATGCCTCTTATTTTGCCGGAGCTTTATTGATTTCAAAAGAAAAAACAGTTAAGAAAACTTCCGAATTTTTTCTGCAAAACGATTGGAAACCCACTAATTTTGAAGATTTAATTGAAAATTTCACTCATTCGCCGGAAACATTTTATTATAGATTAACAAATGTTCTTTCTTCGGAATTGGGAATTAAAGATTTGTTTTATTTATGTCTGGTTAAGAAGAAAAATTCAGATAAAATTCAGATCTTAAAGGAATTGCATCTTAATCATCAACAAGCTCCACATGCCAACGCCACCAACGAACATTACTGCAGAAGGTGGATTGCCATAAAAAACCTATATGATTTAACAGAGAATGAAACGTTAACGGATGCACAAATTTCACATTACAAAGATCAGGGTGTGAGTTATCTGGTGATTTCCACGTCACAAAAAAACCCGTTTTCGGATGGAAGCAACAGAAGTTATTGTTTGGGAATTTTATTGAATTCACAGACCATTAAAAAAATTAATTTTATTAAATCTGAAACTTTAAAAACTATCAATGTCGGTGTGACTTGTGAATCGTGCAGCATTGCAGATTGCGAAGTGAGACAGTCGCCGCCAATTCGTCTTGAAAAAGAGTATTTTAACTCGAGTATGAAAAATTCGATTGATAAGATTCGGAAGGATTTTTAGGTTGGGAGTTGGAAGCTGGATGATGGAAGTTTAATGTATTTAGAATATTTTTATAATAAAATTCTGTAAAACTTTAACATTAAGATAATTAAGAATTTAAGAACTTCTATAGATTACTACTCGATAAAACAAGTGTATATTTTTTTTAGAAATAAACAAAGTTTATTTTAATTAAGAGCATTTAAGCAAGTGTCATAATAAAAGCTTTCAACTTCAAGCATCTATCTTCCAGCTATTTTCACTATCTTAGTTACAATAAACACACAAATGATTTTAGATATTTTCTTTCCGAATCGTTGCATTCACTGCAACCGGATTATTGACGGTGATTTACTTGTCTGCAATCTTTGCTTTGAACAAATTCATTTTACGCATTTCAATTTTTTTGAGGAAAATTATATTAAAGAAAAATGTAAACTTCTTTTTCCTATCGAAAATGCTTTTACATTAATGAAGTTTGAAAAGGAAAATTTAAGTAGAAAAATCATTCACGAGCTGAAATATAAAAGCCGTGAAAAAGCCGGAAAGATTTTAGCAGAATGGACGACGGAGCGTTTAGATTTCAATAAAGAAAAACCGGATTTATTAGTTTCTGTTCCATTGCATCCGAAGAAGCTGAAGGAAAGAGGTTATAATCAACTGCATTTGTTTACAGAAACATTATCGAAGTTTTATGAGATCCCTTTTAGTCATAATTTAATTAAAAGAAATCACTATTCAAAAGCTCAGGCATTGAAAGACAAGCAACATCGTCTGGAAACTCAGAATACTTTTTCAATTACTGAAAACATTACAGATAAACATATTTTATTGATCGATGATGTTTTCACCACAGGAAATACACTGGCTTCAATTGCCTGGGAAATCCTGAAAGCAGGAAATAACAAAGTAAGTGTTTTGGTAATAGCAATGGACGAATAACACTTGTAATACAAACGAAAAATTGGTCGTATTTAAAAAATACAACCAATAATTTATTTTAAATTTAAAAAATATCTTAAAACTACCGCTGAAGTTTTTCTCCGTAGCTCAAATCTCCGGCGTCACCCAAACCTGGTGTAATATATCCTTTTGATGTTAAATTCTCATCAATTGCACCTACCCAAATTTTCGCATCGGGATACGCTTTTTCGATCGTTTCTACGCCTTGTCTTGAAGCAATTGCTGCAACAATGTGAAGTTGAGTTGGTGTTCCGTTTGTTAATAAATCTTTGATTGCTTCAATTAAAGAAGCTCCGGTTGCCAACATAGGATCTGCAACAATCAAGGGTCTTCCGTCAATATTCGGGCACGTAAGATAATCCTGTTTTATTGAGAAATAATCATTGGCGTCGTGCTTTCTATAGGCTGCAACAAAACCACAATCTGCTTTATCCAAATAATTTAAAATACCTTCAAATAAAGGAACTCCGGCTCTTAAAATGGTGGTAATTACCGGTTGAACAGCAATTTCTTTAACCTTAATTGTATCTAAAGGAGTCTGAATCTCAATTTCTTTATACTCCAAACTTTTACTGATTTCGAACGCTGCAATTTCTCCGATTCTTTCCATATTTCTACGGAATCTCATTCGGTCATGCTGAATTTCTACATTTCGAAGTTCGTTAATCCATGAATTTATTAAAGAAAATTGTTGTGAAAGTATTACTGTCATTATTTTGAATAAGCTTATTGCAAAATTATGAAATAAAAATAAATCCCTCTTAGAAAATCTAAAAGGGATTTGGTAAAATTATTTTTGTCTGAAATATACTTCGATCGGAACTCCGGTAAACCCGAATTCTTTTCTCAATTGGTTTTCAGTAAATCTCTTGTAAGGTTCTTTAACGTATTGCGGTAGATTACAGAAGAATACAAACTGCGGCGACGGCGTTGGAAGCTGTACGCAATATTTGATTTTAATGTATTTACCTTTATTTGCAGGTGGCGGAGTCTGCTCGAAAATCGGAAGCATAATTTCGTTTAATTTAGAAGTTTTAATTTTCTTCTTACGATCTTCATAAACGACCATTGCCATTTCAACTGCTTTCAAAATTCTCTGCTTCGTTAAAGCCGAAACAAACAAGATTGGAATATCGCTGAATTGTCCGATTTTATCTCTGATAGATTTTTCGAAATCTCTGATTGTATTGGTTTGCTTATCTTCAACCAAATCCCATTTGTTGACAACGATCACAATCCCTTTTCTGTTTTTCTGAGCAAGACCAAAGATATTCATATCCTGAGATTCCCATCCTAAAGTAGCATCAACCATGATAATAACCACGTCAGAATACTCAATAGAACGAATTGATCTCATTACAGAATAGAATTCTAAATCTTCATTTACTTTAGATTTACGACGCATTCCGGCAGTATCTACCAAAACAAATTCATGTCCGAATTTATTGTATAACGTCTGGATACTGTCTCTTGTAGTTCCTGCAACATCAGTTACAATATTTCTATCTGCATCAAGCAATGCATTGGTCATTGTAGATTTTCCTACGTTTGGACGGCCTGCAATGGTAATTTTTGGCAATCCTTCGAAAGGATCTGTATAATCTTTAGTTGGGAAATCTCTTACAATATCATCCAAAATCTCTCCTGTCCCAGAACCTGTTGCAGACGATAAAGTATAATATTTGTCGATTCCTAACTGATAAAATTCAGTTGCATCCACTTCTTCTTTAGCAGAATCTACTTTATTGATTACAATATAAGTAGGTTTGTTTGATCTTCTCAGCATTTCGTGGATCTCATGATCCGTATCGGTAAGGCCTTCTTCTACATTCAGCATAAAAATGATTGATGTAGCTTCGTCAATAGCTAACTGTACCTGCTTAGAAATTTCTTCCTGAAAAACGTCATCGTTATTAACATCATAACCTCCGGTATCAATTACGGTAAATTCTACACCATTCCAGTCAGATTTTCCGTAATGACGGTCTCTGGTTACCCCTGCAGTAGAGTCTACAATAGCCTCTCTTCTTTCTAATAAACGATTAAATAACGTGGATTTTCCTACGTTGGGACGCCCAACAATAGCAACAATATTTGACATAAAAAATGTTTAATAATCCTTCGACAAAGCGATAGGACAAGATTATCAATGAGTTACTCCAACTTTTGGAGCTCAATTTTTTGCAAAGGTAAGCTTTTATTATTTAAGCAGTAAAAATCTCTTTGATTATGAATATGATATTTTGAAATAGTGGTTTTTTATCATTCTAATTTTTAATGAGTTTATACTCAATCGCTATAATAATTAAAGCAAAAAAAAGACAGCCAAACGACTGTCTTCATAAAATATGATTTATAAATTATTTTAAATCAAATCGATCTAAGTTCATTACTTTAGTCCAAGCTGCCACAAAATCTTTTACAAATTTCTCCTGAGCATCCGAACTAGCATATACTTCAGCAATAGCTCTCAATTCAGAATTTGACCCGAAAACTAAATCTACACGGCTGGCCGTCCATTTTGGTTGCCCAGTTGATCGGTCAGTTCCCATATACAATTCGCTATCTTCTGAAATGCTTTTCCATTGCGTGCCCATATCCAAGAGATTTACGAAGAAATCATTAGTCAAAACTCCGGGACGCTGAGTGAATATTCCATTTTTAGAACCATCAAAATTAGTATCTAAAGCACGCATTCCACCAATCAATACCGTTAATTCCGGTGCAGTAAGGGTTAATAATTGCGCTTTATCAATTAACAAAGATTCTGTAGAAACAGAGAATTTTTTCTTTAAATAGTTTCTAAATCCATCAGCTGCAGGCTCTAAATATCCCATTGATTCTACATCTGTCTGTTCTTGTGAAGCATCCATGCGACCCGGAGCAAAAGGAACCGTAACATTTTGCCCGGCATCTCTGGCTGCTTTTTCGACGGCTGTATTTCCTGCCAAAACAATTAAGTCAGCTAATGAAATCTTTTTGTTTCCACCCTGAGCATCATTAAACTCTTTTTGAAGATTTTCTAATACTCCTAAAACTTTTTGCAACTGAACAGGATTATTTACCGCCCAATCTTTTTGCGGAGCCAAACGAACTCTTGCACCATTTGCACCACCGCGTTTATCACTTCCTCTGAAAGTTGACGCAGAAGCCCAAGCCGTAGAAACCAATTCAGAAGTATTTAACCCAGAATCTAATATTTTGCTTTTCAGCAATTCAACATCAGCATGATCAACTAATTCATGATTCACTTCAGGAATAGGATCTTGCCAGATTAATTCTTCCGCCGGAACTTCAGGACCTAAATAACGAGCTTTCGGTCCCATATCTCTGTGAGTCAATTTAAACCAGGCACGAGAAAAGGCATCTGCAAAAGCATCAGGATTTTCAAAAAAGTTTCTTGATATTTTTTCATATATCGGATCAAATCTTAACGAAAGATCTGTAGTAAGCATCGTTGCTCTGTGTTTTTTATCAGGATCAAATGCATCAGGAATAATGTTGGCTCCGTCTTTCGCTACCCATTGGTGAGCTCCAGCCGGACTTTTAGTTAATTCCCATTCGTTTTCAAATAGATTCTTGAAGAAAAGATTGCTCCATTCTGTTGGCTTTTCAGTCCATGTCACTTCCAATCCGCTTGAGATTGCATCTTGCCCTTTTCCAGATTTATAAGAACTATTCCATCCAAATCCTTGTGCTTCAATTCCGGCTGCTTCAGGTTCTTTTCCAACATGATCTGCCGGACCGGCACCGTGAGTTTTCCCAAACGTATGCCCACCTGCGATTAATGCAACCGTTTCTTCATCATTCATTGCCATTCTCCCGAAGGTATCACGAATATCTTTTGCTGCTAAAATCGGGTCAGGATTTCCGTCCGGTCCTTCAGGATTTACATAGATAAGCCCCATTTGTACCGCCGCCAAAGGTTTTTCAAGATTTCTTGAATGAACATCTCCATCGGCATCATCATCGGTTGGAAGAACACCGCGACCTTCGACAACGCCGTCTGAACCATGCACATAACGCATATCGCCACCCAGCCAGGTTTTTTCAGTTCCCCAATAGACGTCCAGATCCGGCTCCCAAACATCCTCACGGCCTCCTGCAAATCCAAAAGTTTTGAAACCCATTGATTCTAATGCGACATTTCCTGTAAGAATTAAAAGATCAGCCCAAGATATTTTTTTACCATATTTTTGTTTGATCGGCCAAAGCAATCTTCTTGCTTTATCTAAACTCACATTATCCGGCCAGCTGTTTAAAGGTGCAAAACGCTGTTGTCCTGCTCCTGCTCCACCTCTACCGTCACCTACACGATACGTTCCTGCGCTGTGCCAAGCCATACGGATAAATAAAGGGCCGTAATGACCGAAATCTGCCGGCCACCAATCTTGTGAATCTGTCATTAATGCATGGAGATCTTTTTTTACACTTTCAAGATCGAGACTTTGAAATGCTTCAGCATAATCAAAATCTTTTTCCATAGGATTTGATAAAGAAGAATGCTGTCTCAGGATATCAACTCTCAACTGATCCGGCCACCAATCTTTATTGTTGGTTCCGTGTCCTGCAACATTTTCTTTTTTCATCGTTCCATTATGAAACGGACATTTACTAATGTCATTTAAATCGTTTTCCATATAGTTTAATTTTTATTTAATATTATCAACTCAATGCAAACTTACAACGCTCCTTCAATAAATACAATCTATTAATAATATTTTTACGATAGTCATAAACTATAACATATTCTTGGATGCTAGTTTAATCGTGAAATATCTAATAATGCAATTAAGGTAATGAAATCTGGCATTATATTAGATAAAAAACAATAACAACTTCAGATATTTAGAATAATTCAATTTTAAAGGTTGTTTTCAATATTTAACATATTTTTAATTCCTTAAAATTTAATATCTTTATTTGTTTAGAACTCAAATCTTATGAAAAAAGTAATTGTTGTTATTCTTGTTGCGTTTATAATCATTCAGTTTTTTCCGATTGATAAAACCAACAAACCGCTAAATCCGGGAATGGATTTTTTAAAAATTAAAACCAATACTTCTCCGGAAATAGCGCAAATGATCACCAATTCATGTTACGACTGTCATTCTGATGAAACTAAATATCCTTGGTACACGAGTATCGCTCCGGCTTCTTGGTGGATAAAAAATCATATTGATGAAGGAAGAAAACATCTTAATTTCTCTACATTTGCCACTTACGAACCGAAAAGGCAAATTCATAAAATGGAAGAGTGTGTAGAAATGCTTGAGAAACATGAAATGCCTTTAGAGTCTTATTTTCTGGGACATCAAGATGCAAAACTGACTGATCTCCAAAGAAAAGAACTGATTACTTATTTCAAAAGAGAAATTCAGGAAACAAAATTTAAAACCCAATAAGAATTATGTCTGAAATCTGGGAACAAAAACACATTGTATTTTTTGACGGCGAATGTGGTGTATGCAATTTTTGGGTACAATGGATTCTTGAAAGAGATAAAAAAGATCAGTTCATGTTTTCTTCTCTGCAATCAGACTTCGGACAAAAATTTTTATCGGAGAGAGGTTTAGAAACAAAACAATTCAACACCTTGTACCTTTGGAAACCTCATCGCTATTATCTTGTAAAATCTAAAGCTGTTTTAAAAATCGCCAATCTTCTCGGTGGAATTTATAATATATCAGTGATCGGGAAATTAATTCCGGCCTTTATAAGTGACAAGGTTTATGATAAAATTTCTGAAAACAGAATGAAGCTTTCGGCTCAAAAGTGCTTCCTACCCGATCAACATCAGAAAAAGAAATTTATCGAAGTCTGATTTGGTTCAGAATTTGGTATCTGATTATTATATAAATACTTTAAATATTTCCATTAAATTTTTATAAACATTTAAGTTTTTCGGAACATTATTTTTATTAATCCATATATTTGCAGACTATGGAATACAATACCCAAAAAACTCATCTCAATATGCCGGAATATGGCAGAATAATACAACAGTTGGTTGAGCGTTGCAAAGAAGTTTCAGACAAAGACGAAAGAAACGAAATGGCAATGGCAATCATTGATTTTATGGGTCAGAGAAACCCACAGCTCCGCGACGAAGAAAATTACAAACATAAACTTTGGGATCACCTTTACATTCTTGCCAATCATGACCTGGATGTAGATTCCCCATATCCTTTCCCTACAAAAGAAGAACTTGAAGAAAAGCCCAAAAGAATGGAATATCCTAAACTTCAGGGTGATTTTAAATTTTACGGAAAAAGTATTCTTCAACTGATAGAAAAAGCAATCGAACTTGACGCAGGCGACGAAAAAGAAGCCTTAATCGAGGTGATTGCCAACAACATGAAAAAGTCTTACAATGTTTATAATAAAGAACATGTAACAGATGATGTGATTTTCCGTCATCTGAAAGAACTTTCTGAAAACAGATTAGACCTTACCGGTATAGAAAGCTTAGAAAAAAGCAAAATCTACTACGCTACCAATGCCAACAGGAATAACAACAATAAAAACACAAACAACAAAAACCAACCCGCTAAAAGAAGATTTAACAATAACAACAATAATCATAAGAACAGAAGGTAATGAGTGGAACATTTCAAATAAGAGGAGGAAAAAGACTGCAAGGTGAAATCACTCCACAGGGAGCGAAAAATGAAGCTCTTCAAATTTTGTGTGCAGTTTTGTTAACTGATGAAGAGGTAAGAATTAAAAATATTCCAGACATTCATGATGTCAACAGACTTATCGAGATCTTGGGAGACTTCGGGGTAAAAGTTACCAAAAACGCTCATGGAGATTATACTTTCAAGGCAGATAATGTCAATTTTGATTATATAAAATCTAACGAATTTAAAAAAGACGGTGCCAAACTGAGAGGATCAATCATGTTGATGGGACCGATGTTGGCCCGTTACGGGGAAGCTTACATGCCGACTCCCGGAGGTGACAAAATAGGAAGAAGAAGATTAGACACTCACTTTCAGGGTTTAGTAGAACTTGGTGCAGAATTTAATTATGATGAGGAAGAATATTTCTACTCATTAAAAGCAAAAGAACTGAACGGAAAATTTATCCTTTTGGAAGAAGCTTCTGTAACCGGAACTGCAAACATCGTAATGGCTGCTGCTTTAGCGAAGGGAAAAACCAGAATCTACAACGCAGCTTGCGAGCCATATTTACAGCAACTTTGTAAAATGCTGAACAGAATGGGTGCAAATATTTCAGGAATCGGTTCAAATTTATTGACGATTGAAGGAGTAACTCATCTGAACGGAACTGAGCACACTATGCTTCCGGATATGGTAGAAATTGGTTCATGGATCGGTCTTGCTGCGATGACAAAATCTGAAATCACCATTAAAAATGTAAACTGGAATCAATTAGGAGTTATTCCAAACACATTCAGAAAGCTGGGAATTCAGTTAGAGCAAAGCGGTGATGATATTTATATTCCGTCTCAGGAACACTATAAAATCCAGAAATTTATCGACGGATCTATTCTTACCGTTTCAGATGCGCCTTGGCCAGGATTTACTCCAGATTTGCTTTCTATTATTTTAGTCGTGGCAACACAGGCTAAAGGAAGTCTTTTGGTACATCAAAAAATGTTTGAATCGAGATTATTTTTCGTTGATAAATTAATCGATATGGGTGCTCAGATTATTTTGTGTGATCCGCACAGAGCAACCGTTATCGGCTTAAATCAGGAATCTCCGCTTCGTGGAACAACCATGGTTTCTCCGGACATCAGAGCAGGAAATGCACTTTTAATTGCAGCACTTTCAGCAGAAGGAAAATCAATTATTCATAATATCGAACAAATCGACCGTGGTTACGAAAACATCGATGGAAGATTGAAAGCGATTGGAGCAGATATTGAAAGAATTTGATTTAGTTATTAGTTATTAGTTATTAGTTATTAGTTATTAGTTATTAGTTATTAGTTATTAGCAAAATTAACTTTTACGATTCAATTTAAAATATAAAAGCGTTCAGAATTAATTTTCTGAACGCTTTTTTTTATTAAATTTTAAACACATTTAAGTTTTAGGCATATTTAAATTCAATAATTTTTTGAAGCTGTTGAGCGAAGATTGTTTTACCAACCGCCGCCTCCACCGCCTCCACCTCCGCCGCCGGAAGATCCACCACCGGAAGATCCGCTTGATCCGGAACCACCAGAATAGGACGAGCTCGATGAAGAACCTGATGAGGACGAAGATGAAGAACTGCTCACAGGAGCTACCGTGGTTTCACTAAGCGTACTGGTAAAAGCACCCGCAAATCCATATCCGAAATGAGAGTGAACATTTTCATACGGTTCAGCAGAATCCATAGTTTCCTGCAGTTTATCTCTAAATCTTTTCCCCCAAATTCCTTCGACTCCAAAAACAATAGCGTACGGAAGAAATTTCTCATATACATCCGAAGTCATTTCCGGAGGATTATGAAATTTCAGTTGGTTTTCTTCAGCAGCGCTTAAGTACATTTTAAAACCATCAATCTCAGATTCCATTTTTACTTTTTCTTCACTCGGTTTATTGACCAAATAACGAAATATTAAAATGGAAATAATCCCAAATATTAAAAACTTGAAACAGTTCGATTCAAAGGTTGTAATATCATCAGAACCTCCAAATGCCATGAAAAACATAGGAATAATAAATGTCAGCGAGAAAAACAATACTACTAGAAAAATCAGTTTGTTTCCTTCCTGCCATGTCGCTACCAATATTACAGCAAACAGACTCGCAAAAAGACTGATAACAGAAGCTATCATTAAAGTTTGAAAACTCCATGTTACGAAAGAGTTTACAATTAATGCAAGAAAAAAAGTAACAAGAATAATTTTCAGGGCTTTGTAAACAATTTTTTTGTTGGATACTTTATCTACAAAAATTTTATTTTCATCAATAATAAATTCTTTGAAATTATCTACCGCCTTTTTAATTTTAGAATTGTACGTTCCGCTTACCGAAATTGTCTTTTCTTTTCCAAATAATTTTTTCAGAAGCAGCTTTTGATCACCCTGCAAATTATCATTTTCTGATCCAAGCTTTTTTAAAGTAAACATTTTTGAGAGAAAAGTTTCTTTAATATCTTTTACCTCATCAATATCTACAAAACCTTTTACAGAAAGATCTACAAGATTTGCGGTCACCAAACTGGCATCAAATTTACCTTTATCGATATAACCTAAAGATGCAGGAGACAGATTATTGGGTGCATTAAACTGTGGAATAACGACAGGTTTTTCCGGATCTTTTCCATATTTTCTCCAGTTTTTATAGTAGAAAAACAATAGATAAAAACCAACGATAACCAATGAAAGGCTCGTCCAGTTTCTTTTAATCCATTTAGAAAAAACAGAAGGTTCTTTTAAAACACCGGCTTTAAAACCTACAGCTACCGTAAGATTTTGATGCTCATTTAAATGGTTCGCTTTAAAAATAATTTGCGTGGAAGAGATCAAATCACTGGTACAGTTTCGTTCTGTACTCCCTTCATTACCTGTATAACAGGAATTTTGGAGAATATCTGCATTTTTCGGTAAATGAACCGTTGCCTGAATATCTTCCACAGGAAAAGACCAATCTGTTCCATTGACGTTCCAGTAAAACTCATCATACCCTTTGAAATTCCCAATCTGATCCTGCGTTTGATAAACAATTTTGTAGGTATAAAAACCTGAAGCAAGTTGATAGTCTTTATTACCAATATAAATCGTAAAAATACCATTCTCTTTCTTGGCTTTATAAGGTTCTTTTACACCATTTTTTTCAATAGCAATGATTTTATAGTAAACACTTTCTTTTCTGCCATTAATTTTTCTTACCGTTGGTAAAGCACGGAAAATCCCTCTTTTAATTTCATTACCATTCGCAAAAACTTTGATGATTTCTGTTACAGTAACGTCTGCATTTTCAGCAATATGAATATCAGAATGAAAAGAAACAATCCTCTCCCTCTGGATATTATTTTGATTAAAATCTAAAGAATCTTCTTCAACGACAGGTAATGCAACCACCTCATTCTGTGCAAAAACAAGCATACAGAAGAATACAGCAAAGACTTGTATAAAATTTTTCATATCTAAAATTTTACCAACCGCCGCCACCGCCACCGCCGCCGCCGCCGCCGGAAAATCCACCGCCGCCTGATCCTGAACCAGAACTACTTCCTGAGCTTGAAGGCTGTGTCGCTGAAGATTGTATTGATTGTGTTAAACTGGAATTGAGCACACTTGCCATCGCAAAATGATTCATGGATGAGCCAACATACCAATTGCTTTGATATTCGTAAGACATTTTTTTGAGCAAATCGTCAAATTTCTTACCCCAGATATCATCCACACCTAAAACCATCGCAAAAGGCAACAATTTTTCAAAAGATTGTGGCGTCATTTCAGGTGGATTGTGAAATTTGATTTGTTGATTTTCAGCGGCTCCCATGTACATTTTAAAACCTTCAATCAAAGATTTTTTTCTTAGTTTTTCTTCTGAAGGGCGTTTAATTAAAAACTGATAAATTACCAAAGACATAAAGCCTAAGACAATAAAAATATAACATACATTAAAATTATTGTCAATCGTAAAATCGCTTCCTTTATAAAGAAGAACTCCCAAAAGCACCAATGCAATAACAGGGAAGATCAGGAAGATTTTAAACAAACCAGGATAGAATTTGAATAAAACGATCGCAATCACAAAAGCCACCGTTAAAATAGCAAGAATAAAAATTCCTAAAAATACTTTTTCAAATTCCGGGAAAATGGTAAAACTTACAAAAAGTCCGAGAAAGTAAACTCCCAAAATGACTAAAATTGGTAAAATGAGCTTTTTAGAATTATTCCCCGCATTTAATAATGTATCATGCTGAAATTTAAGCGTTGATTGAAAACTTCTAACAGCCTGTTCGATTTTAGAATCATATTTTCCGTCGAATTTGATGCTATCTGAAAGGTTTGAAAACAAATTGTTCATCAAATTAATTTCCTCTTTTGCTAAATCTTGATCTGGATTTTTTAGTTTTTTTACCGTAAATTGTTTCGATTTAAACAAACCAAAGATTCCGGGATCTTCATCTTCAACGATCTGTACATACCCTTTTATCGCTAAATTAACCAAAGCAGCAGTGAGATATTTATTCTTAAAACTTTCACTGTTGATAAAACCTAAAGAAGCCGGTGACAAATCATCAGGCGAATTGAATTGCGGATAAACGGTTGGGATTTCAGGATCGACGCCATATTTTTTCCAGGTTGAATAATAATAAAACAGCAATCCTAAAAAGATGATAATTCCACCAATTAGAATTCCGAATTTCTCAAGAAAAGTAGGTGGCGGTGGCGGAACCATAACTCCTTTTTTAAAGCCAACTGCAATCGTGAGACCTTCACCTGATCCCAAATCTTTTGCACTCCATTCGATTGAATGCTCAGAAAGAACTTTAGCCATACAATCCTGAGAAGTACTTCCGTAAGCGCCTTTATAACAAGAATTCTGAATAATCCCTGCTCCTTGCGGAAGATTTACTCTTGCCGAAATACTGTCAACGGGAAAATTCCAGTCGTTGCCATTCACGTTCCAATATAATTCATCATACTTTTCAAAAAAACCAATTTGCTTTTCGGTAGTATATTTTATTTCGTAATTATAATCTCCCGGAGTTAAAATGACATCTTTATTTCCGACATACACTTTGAGATAACCGTCTTCAATTTCTTCGTGAAAATCTTCATCAACACCGTCTTTCTTTACCGAAACGATATTATATTTCACTTTCTGAGTTCTGTCGTTTAGATTTCTTACCAAAGGCAGCGATCGGAAAATCCCTCTTTTGATATTTTCACCGAGGCTGTGAACTTTTATTTTCTCAGTAATACTGAGTCCAGAATTTTTGTCGACATCAATATCTGCATGAAAGGATAAAATCTTTTCAGAACCGCTCAGTAAACCGCTTTGTTCTTCACCAACAGCTACAGTTCCGTCAGCTTCCTGCGCAAAACCCAGAGAAAAGAAAAGGAGAAAAAGAAATGCTACAATCTTTTTCATTACTTAAAATTTTACATTAGGAACTTCTCTTTCGGCAATATTATCAAGCTCAAAGAATTTAGACTTCTCAAATTTGTACATATTGGCGACAATATTGCTTGGGAAAGATTCTACCAGAGTATTGCTTTCTCTTACCGTTCCGTTGTAATATCTTCTGGATTTTTCTATATCGTTTTCGATTGAACTCAACTCAGCCTGTAGTTGCTGGAAGTTTGCATTGGCCTTCAGATCGGGATATTGCTCTGCAACCGCAAACAAATTTACCATTGCCTGGTTCAGGTTTTTCTCAGCAATTTCTTTTCCTTCTACAGAATCTGCGCCTACTGCTAAATTTCTAGCTCTTGTTACATTTTCTAATGTTTCACGTTCGTGAGTAGCATAACCTTTTACGGTTTCAACCAAATTGGGAATCAAATCGTGACGTTTTTTAAGCATCACGTCAATACTGCTCCAAGCTTCCTGAACGAGATTTCTAAGTTTTACGAGGCGATTGTAGATAGATACTCCGTAAAGTACTGCAAGAACTAACACACCAATAACAATAAGTGCAATCATAATTTTGTAATTTAATTTAGATTAAAAATAATCTTTTTCTCTGAGAATTGAATAAAATCTATAATGAATATTAATTCCGTTACTTCGAGTAGATTTTGGAAAATCTTATCGAGAAGTTGATAACAAAAGTTCTCGATACAAATTCTTTCAGAATTTTACTCAAACTGACGCTCATCCAGAATAATCTTAACATAAATTAGATTTAAAAAAATAAAAAAAGCGCTCAATAAATTGAACGCTTCTCAAACTATATGGACTTACAGCTTTATGAATACTTTCTGCAGGTATATTCTACAGTGGTATTCAAGAGTTTATTGTTATTCAGGAAAAATTCAAGTTCCTGAGATTCTTCATCTGTTGCATTGATATATAACTGAAATGAGCCAAAATTGTTTCCGTTCATATACTCCACATTTGCGCTTAATACTTTGTAACAAATTCCCATCTGCTGATAAATAGCATTTAAAAGATGATCAAATTTCATTTTTCCGTTCAGTTCTACTTCAAGGATCAATTCTTTTTTGATAAGGTTTACATTTTTTGGCAAAGCCTGCAAATTGGTTGTAATCATAACTAAAACATTTTTGATTAAATAATACTTTCTGAATTACATATTTTTAAATATTTTCTCATTAATTCTTTCACAAAAGTATAAAAAAATATTAGTCTACCAAATTAGTAGGGTAATAATTTTAAAATTTAGCACAAAAAAAGAGAAGCCCTCCAGTTTCTCCCATTTTTACAACACTCAAATGATTATAAAAAAGCCACGAATGCACGAATTTTAAATTATTTCCAAATTAAATTCGTGTATTCGTGGCAAAAATAAATTTTTATTATAATTCTTTTATCCTTTCGATTTTGTCTGAACCCGCCAGACCATTTGGATTGCAACCCAGTTCTCCTTCCGGAACTTTAAGATTTTTTTTAGCATAAAATTCTTCCCAAAACATATTTGTTTTTCCGGTTTTAGGATCAATGAAAGTCATTGGTTCTAATATAAAGATCTTATCTTTCCTAAATGCTCTTTCGATGTAATCTGAACAATAATAGGAATTATCGTCTAAAATATAATTGAAGTTATAAGGTTTGCCCACCATAGAATTTGCCTTTTCAATGGCATCAGGAATATTTTTCTGAAACTGAGGTTTTAATCGATATAAAACAACTTTTTGTCCGTCATTGGCCTGATCTTTTAGAAACTCATTCAAATTTTGTTTTTGAGAACCACCTTTTGGAGCTGCGTGAAGAACGAAGACACCCGTTTTATCTTTTTGTAAAATTCCGATATGATCAAATGAAGCGTTTTTCTGCTTTTGCGTTACATTATTGATCGCACCCGACAAACCGCTTTCTTTTGCCGTCACAAACAATAAATCTCCGTTTTTCAAGCCTAAAATCTGAGAATTTTTACAACTTAAAACGAAAAAAAGAATTGAAAATAAGAAAACTAAGTTTAAGCGGAGTCTATTTTTTAAGGTTGTTTTCATAAATATTGATCCATTCATCTACAGTCATTTTTTTACTCAGTTCAGCAATTAATTCAAAAGGAATTTCATCCATTTTTTTGAAACGGATACACGATTTTCCCATATCCAGTTTTCTTTTTGAATGTTTAGGAAACTCCGCTACAAACCAATCTAAAAGTTCAGGTTTTGCATACATTCCCATATGATACAAAGCGATAAAATTTTTCTGCGAAGCCATACTCATAAAAGGCAGTGGCGATCCCGGTGTACAATGATAACCTGCCGGAAAAGTTTCTAAAGGAACATTCCAGCCGATCATTCCATAACTTACCCCCTGCTTAAAACCTTGAGGTAAATTATCGTTGACTGTATCAAACATTTTTTTGAAAACCTCCTGTCTTTCTTCCGGAATTTGTGAGATATAATCTTCTACTGATATTGATGGAATTTGCATTGTTTCAATTTTTAACAAATTTAAAATAAAAGGCTTTAATTAAATTGAAATCTTTCTGAAAATAAAAACAGCCTTACATAAATGCAAGGCTGCTAAAAAAAATAATTCAAAAATAATTTACTTTTTAATGGCTTTCACCGTATTTTGAGAACCGTCTTTGAAATACATTGTAATCAAATAAAGTCCTGAATTTAATGAGCCTAAACTGATTTCCTTGGTAGGATTTTCTATAGTTTTCACCGCTCTTCCTGTTAAGTCGAATACTTTTACCATTTTCAAATCTTTAGTTTCAGAAAGATTAATTACGTCCGTAAAAGGATTTGGATAAACTTTAATATTTTTATTTTTAAGAGCAGATTCTGAAGTACTCAAGTTTGCCGACTCCACTGTAAAATTATCTATATGGAAATCATAATCCTGACTATCACTTACAGTACCTGTTGTTCCATAAATTGCAAAAACAGTATTAGCACTATTATACCCTACTAAATCATATGTGTATGTTGTTGACGTATTTGAAGGTGCATTGGCAGCATTCCAAGTTTGAAGTGACGTCCATGTAGTACCTCCATCGTTTGAAACCAACAATTGAACATTATCATCAGAACCCATAGCTGAAGTACCTGTTGCATTGTAAGCTGTTACACCATAATCAAATTTAACTCTATAGCCTCCTGCTGATAAATTAAAAGCATTAGTTTTTAACCAACCTGTTTTACCCGTTGTATAAATATTCATCTTCATAGAACCAGTGGAACCGCTATTTAAGAAACCGCCAGAAACCCAATAAGCAGTAGTTCCATTTGGCCCTGTTGATGGTGAACCTCCCGAAAGATTATTCGCCCAGCAATTACCCGGAGTAGTATTGAAGTCATTCGTATAAGGAGGAACTACAGAAGCACACAAAGTAGTAAATGAACCTACATAAGACCATGTACTTTTATTTGTTGTTCCACATGAAGAACGTATCCATAAATAGTAAGTTGTAGCAGCATTTAAACCTGGAACAACTGTTGAAACACTTCCTGCAGCAGAACTTCCAGAAATAGTTGTTGTACCAACAGGAGCTGTATTTGTTGTTGCATAGTAGTATTCATATCCACCTGCTGGAGCTGCAACTGGAGCAGTCCAAGAAACAGTAACATTATTTGCTGTAACTGCAGATGTTGTTACAGCTGTTGGAGGTAAACATGAAGGAACCGGTTCCCAAATAACGTCATCCCAGTAATATCCTTTTCCGTCTGCGGTGTTTCGTACCGCCAATCTTGCATTTGCAGGAACAGAAGAAGGAACAATCACCGTATATTCAGGATTAGTACTTGTATAGTTTGTATTGGCAATGCTTAAAGCCTGAAGCAACACAAAAGTACTTGGGTCTGTAGGATTCGTAACATATCCAACATTCAATGTACCGGTTGCAGCACTCACCCTTGCTTTTAATCTTAACCAATGTGTACCAGCATTAATGTTGCTGAATTCTGGTAAGACAACTGTACTCGGTGTTTGAGCAGAAGTATTTGTCTGATAAATATTTCTTATTCCTGATGCCGGTGTAGAAGAACTTATTGACATTGTTCCATTAACAAAATTCCTCACCCAGCAATCAGGAAGAGTGGTACTCGCAGCATAAGAATCAAAATTCTCAGACAAAGAGGTCATCGGCCCGCATGCCGTTTTAAAAGTTCCTGCAAAAGACCAAACACTTTGAGCTGTTGTACCTCCACAATTTGTTCTTACCCAATAATAATAAATTGTATTAGATTGTAAGCTTCCGACTTGAGTCGTTACTCCTGAAATATTATTTAAAATCGGAGCCGTCGTAGAAGTTGGCGCAGTTGAACTTGTACTGTAGTAAACCCCGTAAGTAGCAGCTTGCGAGCTTGATGAAGCAGTCCAGTTAAGGGTTACTCCATTTGCCGTTATATTTGTTGCAGCTTGTAATACTGGAGGTGTACAAGTTGAATAAGCATCTGCCGAAAAAGCAAAGATATTCGCATGCCCTTGAGCTGTAGAAGTTTTTGTAACGGTTACACTTTGAATCAGCTTAGCTTGATTCGCTGGATCAATTGTTAATAAACTCTGATAGAGTCTTGGATTAGTTCCATTCCCAGATTCCAAAGCATTTGTTGTTCTATTAATTCTTCCGAAACCTTGAATAGCAAAACCAGTATTATCATACCAATCTGAAACCGCTACCGCTGTAAAAGTTTGTGAAGTATTGTCTGTGAAATTAACAACTACAGTGACCGTTGACGAACCACTTCCTGTAGTTGCAAGCATATAAAGTTTAAAAGCTGCTTTCGGTGTTGTAAAAACTACTGTTCCTGAATCATTTGTATTGGATAGTTTTAAAGAGTTGTTACCTGTATAATTTGGCATAACATAACTTAATCCAGGTGTAGAAGCTACCACACTATTGATAATCCCGTTTGAAGGAAGACCATATGTAAGAGCAGGACTTGTCGCAGTTGCCTGAAAATCTTGTGAAACAAAAGCGTACGAAACACCATCGACATCAGTAGTTGTAGTAACAGTTGCAGATCCTATTCCATTAGCAATTACATCAGATGTGAGCCCTGATTGAATCGGCATTGTTTGATAGTTTTGTGCAAATGCAAGCGAACTGGTAAAAATACCCAGCGCACCCAGCAAGAGAGCTGGTTGAAGTTTTCTCATATTTATTTTTTTATTAGTTGGCGTAAAACTATGAATTAAATCTAAAACCACAATATTAATTTTAAATTATTTTTAAAACAATTAAGATATTAACACATTATAATCAAAACATAAACATTTATACAATTTTTTATTATATATTTTTTGAATTATTAACATTAATAATACAATTAATAACCACCACATAATATTCCCAATATCAGTTCAGATATTTTCCCATGAGCCGAAATATTTTGTTATTTTTGTGCATACAAATTTTAGACAATGCCAAACATTTCAAACAGAGCACAACAGATGCCGCCTTCACCGGTAAGAAAACTGGTTCCTTTTGCCTTACAGGCTAAACAGAGAGGTACAAAAGTATATCACCTGAACATCGGGCAACCGGATATCGAAACTCCAGAAACCGCTTTGAATGCTTTAAAAAACATTGATTTAAAAGTTTTGGAATATGCTCTTTCAGAAGGAAATATTGAATATAGAAAAGCATTGACAGAATATTACCACTCTTTAGATTTTACAGATCTTACTCCAGATAATTTTATCGTAACAAACGGTGGATCTGAAGCTTTAAATTTTGCTATTTCTACCCTTTGTGATGATGGTGACGAAGTGATTATCCCTGAACCTTATTACGCAAATTATAACGGGTTTACAAGCACATTTAATGTGAATGTAGTTGCCATTCCTTCTTCTATTGACACTGGTTTTGCACTTCCTCCGATTGAAGAATTTGAGAAGAAAATCACGGCAAAAACAAGAGCAGTCGTTATCTGCAACCCCGGAAATCCTACAGGATATCTTTACACTCGTGAAGAACTTCAGAAATTAGCGGAAATTGCTTTAAAATATGACATTGTTGTCATTTCTGATGAGGTGTACAGAGAATATGTTTACGATGGTAAACAACAGATTTCAATGCTTGCTTTTCCTGAATTGAGTGAAAACTGCATCATCATCGATTCAGAATCTAAGCGTTACTCAATGTGTGGTGTAAGAATTGGTTGTTTAATTACCCGTTCAAAAAAAATTCATGATGCTGCAATGCTTTTTGCACAAGCAAGATTAAGCCCGGTACTTTTGGGACAGATTGCTGCAACTGCTGCTCATCAAAATGACGGCGCATACATCAGAGCTGTAAGAGAAGAATATACTCACAGAAGAAATGTTTTGGTTGATTTGCTGAATGCAATTCCGGGAGTAATTTGCCCTAAACCAAAAGGAGCTTTTTACTGTGTTGCCGAACTTCCTGTAGATGATACTGAAAAATTTGCACAATGGCTTCTTGAAAAATATACTTTGAATAACGAAACTATTATGGTTGCCCCTGCAGGAGGTTTTTACAGCAATCCTGAATTAGGTAAAAAACAGGTACGAATTGCTTACGTTCTGAAAGAAGAAGATTTAAGAAAAAGTGCGGAAATCCTGAAAAATGCACTTGAAAAATACAAATTAGAGTTCAATCTTTAATAATACAAATATGTCGGCAGTAAAAATAAGTGATTTGAAAATCTTCGTTTCAATGTTTTTACTGCTGATTTTTTTTTCGTGCAGCGATAAAATTGCTGATAAAAATTCGGATTCTAAAAGCGAAGCAATCACTTTCATTGGTTTCTCGGAGATTGGGGGCGAGCTCGGTTATTATAAGGTCATCAAAGTCACCAAAGATTCCATTCATCTTGAAACAGGGAAAACTTCAGAAAAAACACACAGGCAATGGCATTCGGCAATAAATCCGGAAACATGGAAAAATCTTATTTCATCTTTTAAAATCAAGAATTTAGACAGCATCAAAAGCTCACCAAGCATTCAGCCAATTGATGGAATTGATGAGAGTTTTCAAATCAAAACCAGTAAGAAATCACATGTGTACGTCAACGCACACAGCGATATTCATTATAATCAATTTGCTGATTTCAAATTAAAACTCAACAGAATCCTTCCGAAAGAATATCAATAAAATTATTTACATTCTAATATTTACTCAATCTAATGCAGGAAAATTTTTCACTAAAACCTTTCAATACTTTTGGAGTAGAAGCAAAAGCAAAATATTTTGTTGAAGTAAATACTGCAGAAGAATTTATCGAAACTCTAAAACTCTCCCACACTCAAACTCTCCCCCTCTTATTCTTAGGCGGTGGAAGCAACATTCTGTTTACAAAAGACTTTGACGGTTTAGCGATACAGTTAAATTTAAAAGGAATTTCTGAAGAATTTTTAAATGAAAATGAAGTTTTAGTAACTGCGAAAGCCGGAGAAAACTGGCACGAATTCGTTATGTATTGCTTGGGTAAAAATTATGGCGGACTTGAAAATCTTTCTCTCATTCCGGGAAATGTGGGAACTTCACCAATGCAGAATATCGGTGCTTACGGAACCGAAATAAAAGATCATTTTGTAAGTTGTAAAGTTTTGAATTTACAAACATTAGAAGTTGAAAATTTTGATCTGGCAAAATGCAGATTCGGGTACAGAGATTCCATTTTTAAGCAGGAAGGAAAAAACCAATATGTGATTTTGGAAGTTAGTTTTAAATTGACCACTCAAAACCACGCCATTAAAACAGAATATGGCGCCATAAAATCTGAACTGGAAAATTTAGGCATCATAAATCCAACAATTCAAGATGTTTCAAAAGCGGTGATCAACATCAGACAAAGTAAACTTCCCGACCCTAAAAAAATTGGTAACGCTGGAAGCTTTTTTAAAAATCCCACCATTCCTTTAGCTCAGTTTGAAGAGTTGAAATCAAACTTTGAAAATATTCAAGGTTATCCGAACGGAAATTTCGTAAAAGTTCCTGCTGGCTGGCTCATCGAACAATGTGGCTGGAAGGGAAAACAAATAGGAAATGTAGCTTCTCATCAATTACAATCTTTAGTCATCATCAACGCTACAGGAAACGCTTCCGGAAAAGAAATTTTTGATTTTTCAGCTTTAATTATTGATTCCGTAAAAGAAAAATTCGGCATTGAACTCGAACGAGAAGTGAATATTCTTTAGCTAAAACCTCTTCATACCACTCGTCTGACATTTGTCAGTTATTTTAATTTATTCTAAATAAATTTCATATCCGCCAATTTAAATCCTATTTTTGCGGTCGATTTTGCTTTCGACAAACTAAAATAATGATGATCAGGCTCTTACCATTTATAGTACTTTTTTTCTTTGGTTCTCAACTTTTATTAGCTCAAAACGAGAAATTACAATTAAGCATCATAATTTCCGGTGAAAACCAGCAGAAAATGAAAGGTGTTACCGTAAAAAGTTCTCAAAACTCTGCGGTTACAGATGAAAGTGGTATTGCTACATTGTTTCTAAGCGAAGGAAAACACCACATAAAAATTTCCCATTCCAATTATCAGGAAAAAGAACTTGATGTTAACTTGAACAGTTCAAAAACAATAAACTTTCAGCTTCAGCCTATCGATAAACTGGAAGAGATCGTCATTTTCTCGAAAGAAGGTAAAGGTTTAACAACTAAAACCATTATCGACAGAAAAGCAATGGAACATTTGCAACCCTCAAGCTTTACAGATTTGATGGAGCTCTTACCGGGCGGATTGGCAAAAACACCTAATTTAAGTTTCAACAACAGACCCATGCTTCGTGAGAACAGAGGCGATTTATCTTATAAAAATACAGAATACAATACATCTGCCTTGGGAACGCAGTTTATGATCGACGGAAACGTCATCAACTCTAATGCAGATATGCAGGTTTCTTTAGACAACAGGCAATTTTTAGAAGGACCAATGGCTCGAGAAACTGCAACCACCGGAGTAGACATGAGAACAATCTCAACCAATGATATTGAAAAGGTAGAAATAATCAGAGGAATCCCTTCGGCTTCTTATGGTGATTTAACTTCCGGAGTCATTAAAATTGAAAGAAAAATCGGTGAATCACCTTTGCAGGCGAGATTTAAAGCAGATGGTTTTAGCAAGCAATATTACGTAGGAAAAGGTTTTAAAATTAATGAGAACTGGCAAATCAGTGCCAGTGCAGACTTTTTAGATTCTAAAGCAAATCCGACCGATGATTTTGAAAACTACCAGAGAATGACCGCTTCTATTCGTTCAAAAAAGAAAGGCTTATTGTGGTCGAATCCTTTGGAATGGCGCTCAAACATTGATTTCTCGACAAATATTGATTCTAAAAGAAATGATCCGGACAACGGTGTTCCGGATATTGACCGTTATAAACAAACCAGAACAAGAATTAGTTTTACCAATAACTTTTTATACAGTTTAGACAAAGCTTCATTTTTTGATAAGATCATTTTAAATACTGCGATCAGACAAGGATTTGAAAAAATAGATCAGACAAAACTGGTACAATTGTCCGGACCGAGATCTTTTTCTTTAGCCACGGAACAGGGAGAAAATGTAGGCGTTTTTCCGGTTCTGCGATACATCAGCGAATACAGTACAGAAGGAAAACCGCTTGACATTACAGCGCTTCTTCAAACTACAGGAACGAGAAATACTTTTGGAATCAATCATCAGTATGAAGCCGGTTTAGACTGGAGATATTCTAAAAACAACGGAAGAGGTTTAATTTATGATATGAATTCTCCTTATGCCGCTTCTTTTACCAATTCTAGACCAAGGCCGTTTAATAATATTCCTGCATCCAATTTGATGGCTGCATTTTTAGGAGATCAGATGAGCTATGCAATTGATGAGCATAAATTTACATTATACACCGGATTACGATTCTCAAAACAAATGGGAATGGACAAATCTTATGCTATCAGCAAAAAAGTTTTTGTGGAACCAAGATTAAATCTTCAGTACAATCTTCCACATGTAATGATCAATAACGCTCCTTTAAAAACAGATGTTACGCTTGGATACGGGCAATTTTACAAGCAACCTACTCTTCTGATGCTGTATCCGAACAGAGAATTCTGGGATTATACTCAGCTGAATTATTATCACAATGACGCACAATACCGTTACGTCAATTTCATGACGTATGTACAGAATGTTGAAAATAAAAATTTAGAGGCCGCAAAGAGCATTAAGAAAGAAATACGACTAGATCTTTCTTATAAAAATCACAATTTTTTCTTTACCTATTTCAAAGAAAATATGACGAATGGTTTCCGACCGATGAAACATACTGTTCTTCATACTTTCAAGCAATATGATGCTTCACAAGTAGACCTTTCGCAATGGAATAACGGACCGAATTTAGCCGACACTCCTTATACTGATAAAAAAACCAATGCCGAATATATGGTTACCGAAAACGGAAGTGCCATTATCAAAAACGGTATCGAATTCGGATATACGTCACCCCGTTTCAAAGCAATCAATACAAGATTTACCTTAAGCGGAGCTTATTTTAAAACACAATTAAGAAACTCTGTTCCTGTTGTCGAAAGACCTTCTGCATCAATAGGCGCAGACGGATTTCCCTATTATGGAATTTATCAGAATGACAATGGATATGTGAATTCTAATATGAATTACAACCTTTTTATCGACACTTATCTTCCTAGTTTAGATCTTACAATTTCTGCATCATTCCAAGGAAGTGTGTTTGATCATCAAAGAAAAGATCAAAGAACTGCCGAACCTATTTCTTATTACGGGATCGATGGAATTATACACCCATTTACAGAAGCAGATAAAACCGACACTTATAAACAATGGCTGGTAAGAAATGTTTCTGTAACCGATAATATGCCGACAGACTACACCTTTACGATTGTGGGAAACTTAAAAATCACAAAAAGCATTTACAAAGCACTCAGAACATCAATGTTTGTAACGAGAATTTTCAATTACAGCGCTCCTTATACCTTCAATAATGTTACTGTATACAGAAAAGGTGCTAATACTCCATACTTCGGGATGGAACTGAATTATAATTTTTAAAATAAATAGTAATAAATAACAAATAGAAAACGACATGAAAAAAAGAGTTATACTACTAAGTTTGGTAGCAGCGATGGCAACAGGATTTACCGTTACCTCTTGCTCAAGTGATGATGATTTTGGGGTAACCGCGAAACAAACCGGTGTATTGACACTTAATTTCACAGGTGAAAATATTACAGAGTATACCAATTTGGAGGTAGAAATTTTGGAAATCAATACGAAAACCATAATTAAAGAAACACTGAAAAAAGAAAATGCACATACCTTTGAGGTTGCTTATGGTTCATATAGAATTACAGTAAACGGTGTTGTCATTGCCAGCAACGAAGAGGTAAGAGCTGCCGGTACCGGACAAACAGATATTACCTCAGCTGTTAAAAATCTTACCATTCCTTTGTTTGTAAAAAAATTCCATGAAGATTTTATTATTGAAGAAGTATTTTTTACCGGGGTAAAAACATCCGACAACAAAAATTATAATTCTAGCCGTTATTTTAAAATCACCAACAACACCAATAAGATTCTTTTTGCAGATCAATTAATTATCGGGCAGTCTGAATTTTTAACAACAGACGACAAAAATCCTACTCCTTACAATAAAAATTTATCTTTTGCTGTAAAAGGAGTAATGGTATTGCCTGGAAACGGAAATCAATACCCGGTACAACCTGGAGATTTTATTGTGATTGCAGACAATGCGATTAATCATAAACAAAACACAAGCACAGCATACGATTTGCACAACGCAGATTTTGAATTCCCCTCTACAAACCCTGCTTTAGGACAAGTTGACAATCCTTCTGTTCCAAATGCTGAAGTTATTTATACGCAGATGACATTCAACATGTTCTTTCTTCATAACAGAGGTTTTGAAAGCTATGTGATTGCACGTTTCCCAACAGGTGAAAACAAAGATTCATTTCTTCAGAAATTCAAGTACGATTACAGTTATCAAAACAGCGCAGGTAGTATTACTTCAAAAAGCGTTTACTCGATCCCGAATTCATGGATCATCGATGCTGAAAACAATTCTGTTCCTACAAAATTCATTCATACATTAACTGCTCCGGGTATTGATTCAGGATGGGCTTCCGTAGGTGCTACAGATAATGATGCTAACCGTTACGGAAAATCGATAAGACGTAAAACCGCAGGAACCATGACTAACGGTAAAAACCTTTACATGGATACCAACAATTCTACAAACGATTTTACTAAAGATGCAGTACCAAGTTTAAAAGACGGTATTCAACATTAATAAAAATTAGTATTTGAATAATACTTAAAACTATGCTCAATTTAAAACATTCTTTTTCACTGATGATTATCGCTTTTGCTTCGCTTTCTGTAAAGGCGCAAGACAGCATTCAGCTTTATCAGAAGATCAATAATCAATACAGTATAGAAAGAAATTTTAGAAATCAATTTTACTATAATCCGGCAAATAAGTCGGATTATAGTTCGTCTTCATTCTCAGAATTTAATGTTGGTTATTATAATGATGATCAAAAAGTGTATCGTCAGCAGCTTGGTGCAGGCGAAAAAGGTTTAACCGTAAATGCTAAATCTTTTTTAAAGCTAAATCCAAATCGTACAGTTTGGGGAAATGCAAGCTATCAGAATATTAAAAAAAAATCTTTCCGATGGAATGAAAATCTCGATTACGAGCGTATTGCACCTTATACAACAGCAGATTCTTTAGGTGGAACTTTAAATTTGGAACGTTATTATTTTGCCGGAGGAATGTCACAGAAAATCAACAAATGGACGATTGCCGGTGAAGTAAGCTATCTTGCGCAACTAGGATATCGTAGCCGTGATCCTAGATTAAAAAGTACTACTTCAGATTTAACACTAAATTCAGGAGTGAACTATAAAGTATTCAGAGAATATGAAGTGGGAGTTTTTGGAACGTTCAATAAATATACACAAAACAGTTCTTTAACTTTTCAAAGTGTTTTAGGAAAACCTTTTGTTTACCAAATGGTAGGATTAGGTATTTCAAATTATTTTTTCAGTGGTGGTGTTAATCCTTCTCAAACTTTTGAAGAATTTGGCTACAAAGGAGGAATTCAAATAAGTAATCAACAAGGAAAAGATTTTTACCTTCGCACTTCAGCAGGACGTTCAAACAATACAAAAAGTCATCGTGACAATGGAGGAAATACAACTTTTGAGATTTCAGAACTTGAAAATAAAAACATTGAGCTGGAAGGAGCAAAATTTTTCACTCTTAAAGAAAACCATAGAATAGGAATCTCTGCAAATTATAAAGCTATTGTAAGAACTGGTTCAGAATTTGGGTATTCTGTGAACACCAATGCTACAGAGCAAATATTTAAAAGAAAATCTTACCGTTCAGAAAATTTTATCAGCTTAATAAAAGTGTTGTATCAATACAACAGCGATAATTTTACAGTAAGTGCTTCGCCATTTTTTGGATATGAAGAAATTAAGGAAAGAAATCTTTATCCCAACTCAGGGCAAAAATTTGAATACTCATATTTTGGTCTAATGGCAAATTATCGTCAATCAATTAATTCTAATCAGGCCATTTCGTTTCAACCTTATTTTTCTAAAAGAATGGTCAATAAGTCGATTAATGCATTGAGTCTTATGGAAAATCAGGAAATTAATGACTGGATATTACACGATTACAACTTTCAGGCAAGCGACATCAGCACTTTTGGAGCGTCTTTAAGATACGACATCAAATTGGAGAAACTTCCGGCATTCTTTGTAAGTGCAGAATATCAATCACAGAAAATTCAGAAAAAAAACAATAATTTTGTCGGCGCAAGTTTAGGAATTACATTTTAGAAATTGAAAGATTAAAATAGTAAGAGATTAAAGATTTTATGAAGTAGTCCTTAAAGCGAAGCTCAACTTAATTTGCCTCAACTGCTTAATGAACCTTAATGGTTTAAAAATTAAAATAAATTTATAATAGAAAAGTATCAAAAGAATATTTAAATTAAGATGAAAAGAGGAATTTATTGGAGTTTAGGATTGATATTATTTATTCTTTGGAGTTTCACTTCAAAAGTCGGAAATGAGTTATCAAATATTCAGGATCCATCTATTGAAGATATTGTAAAAAGCTACAAGAAAGCGATTACAGAATGGCCAAAACCGAATATTGACCACGGCGTAAAATGGCAGGAATTTGCTGCGATCAAAACCGATTCAGCTTTTTTCACAGAACAAGATAAACCGAATGTTATTTTAGGCAAAATGCTTTTTTTTGATCCTAAATTATCTCAATCTAACCAAATTTCCTGCAGCACCTGTCACGATCCAGAAATGGGTTGGCAAGACCGAAGACGTGTTGCCCTTGGAAACGACCATCTTTTAGGAAACAGAAATACCATTTCTCTTTACAATATTGCCGAAAGAACTTCTTTTTTCTGGGACGGAAGAGCCAAAACTCTTGAAGAACAAGCTTCAGGACCTCTTGGAGCACATCACGAGATGGCAATGGATGTGAAAACACTGCCTGCAAAAATTCAGAATATAAAAGGGTATAAAATGCTTTTCAAAAATGCATACGGAACTGAAAAAGTTACGTATGATAAAATTGTGAAAGCCATTGCTGATTTTCAGAAAACCATAAAAAGCCAGCCAAGCCGTTTTGATAAATTTCTTGAAGGAAAATACAGTTCGTTGACAGACGAAGAAATCTACGGGATGCATATTTTCCGTACGAAAGCACGTTGTATGAACTGTCACAGCGGAAAATATTTAACTGACGAATCTTTTCACAATATAGGTTTAACGTATTACAAAAGAAAATATGAAGATCTTGGTTTGTATAATATCACCAAAAAAGCAGAAGACGTTGGAAAATTCAAAACGCCACAATTAAGAGATTTAGCACTCACCCAACCTTGGATGCACAATGGTCTTTTCGACAGTCTTGAAGGGGTTGTCAACATGTACAACAGCGGAATGCATCAACTCGATCCTAACGCAGAAAAAAAACTGGCAGATCCGCTTCACCCTTCTACAGATCCTTTATTGCAAAAGTTAAATTTAAATAAAGAAGAAGTAAAAGCTTTGGTTTCTTTTCTTGAATCTCTTTCAGGAACAAAATATAAAATGAGAAGACCTGAGTTTCCTGTGGAATAAATTAATTTCTTTTTAAAATCAATTCTTCGTTCGTTTTAATAGAATAGCTTATTTTAGTTCAAATATTTCTAAAATAGCTATGACTGGTAAAAAATCTTCTGATAAAGAATTAAAACAAACGATTCAGAATCATATCGATAAAACTCATTATGTAAAAGTTTTCTTTTCCGAAGAATGTCCGGAAGAGTTTACATCAGGCTTTATCCTGAATGTTTCTGAAAACTTTCTGATGATTCAGGAGTCTCACAATTTTACTTTAGACGGAATTAAAATCATTCCTTACAACAGAATTGAAGGCACTCGTCACAAGAAATTCGAAAAAACTTCTGAGAAAATATTTTCAGAAGAGGGCTTGATAAAATTCAATCAAAAAATCCTCAGCAATACTTCATTAAAGAATTTTGAGTCCTTATTTAAGTCTTTAAAAAAGCAAAATTTCCACTGCATCGTCGAAAGTTCCACAAAAAAGAAAAACATATTTTCAATTGGCGAAATTTTAGAAATAAATGAAAAGTCAGTCGTTATTAAAAATTACGACGCTACGGGAAAAATTGAAAAGACACCTGATAGAATTCTATTTGAAAACATTAACTTCATCACTTTCAATGATCTCTATTCTTTGACATTCAGAAAATATTTAAAAGAATAAATAAAAAATATCACAAATGAAAATCGCCATCATCGGAGCCGGAAATATGGGTTTATCTTTTTCAAAATCATTTTTGAAATACGAACTCATTAAACCTGAAAACCTTCACCTGATCACCAGAAGTCAATCAAAAATTCTGAAAATAAAAGAAGAATTTCCCAAATCTGAAATTTCTGTGTTTGAAGACGTGAAAGATTTGGATGCAGATCTTATTATCATTGCTGTGAAACCACAGGATTTTCAAAAAGTAGCGGAAAGTTTTCAGTTTTCTTTAAACGAAAATCAGATGATCTTGTCGATTATGGCAGGGATTAAAATTGAAAAAATCCAAAAATCTTTACATCACAAATCCGTTGTAAGAGCAATGCCCAACTCTCCTACTCTTTTGGGAATGGGAATTACCGGCTATACTTCTGCAGAAGGAATTTCTTTTAATCAGTTAATGAATATCGAAAGACTTCTGAACAGCACCGGAAGATCTGTCTATTTGGAAAACGAAGATTTACTAGACGGAGTTACCGCTCTTTCCGGAAGTGGACCAGCATATTTTTATTATATCGTAGATGCAATGATTAAGGCCGGAACACAAATGGGAATTGATGAAAATTTGTCTAAACTGTTCGTAAAGCAAACGATGTTGGGCGCTTATCATTTGATCAATAATTCTGATAAAAGTTTGGAAGACCTGATAAAAGATGTGGCCTCAAAAGGCGGAACGACAGAAGCCGCATTAAAAACTTTTGAAGAAAATAATTTTAAAGAAATTCTGCAGCAGGGAATTTTAAATGCTGAAAAACGTGCAAAGGAATTGAATGGGTAATTTTTTTACTAATTAATACATTTAGTTTGTCGTTCCGTAGGAATCCATACAAGATTTTTAAAAGAGCTAAGATTCCTGCGGAATGACAAACTTGACGTTGAATTATTCAACTACAAATTGGCTAAATTTAGTTTCTAAGATTCTTTTCATTTGCCAACCCAACAAAACTCCAAAAGTATTCAGAATAACATCATCCACATCAAAGACTCCCAATCTTGAAAAATATTGCAGTGCTTCAACAATCACGATGGCAGAAACAAAAGTTATGATGAGGTTTTTCAAATTATTTAACTTTGGGAAAATCCAGCCTAAAAAACCAAAAGGGATAAACATCACGACATTTCCCAAGACAATTTTAATAATATCAAACCAACTTATTGTTTCCTGAATAAACCAAACTGTTGAAATAATAGGTTTAATTCTCACAATATGATCTTCATACTGCAATCTTCCCATTCCGAAAAACATCAGATAGAGCAAAAAAATGGTATAAGGTAAAATGATGAATTTATAAAATTTCTTTAACATCATTTGCAAAGTTATTCATTTCAAAAGCATTAAATTTGTGTGTTAAACTAAATTAATGAAATACGTCTTACTTACGCTCATTTCAGCGATGTTGCTATCGGTTTCGTGGCCGACTTACGGAGTTCCGTTTTTTATATTCTTTGCCCTCGTTCCGCTTCTGATGATGGAACATGGTGTTTCTAAATTTTCAAATTACAACAGAAAAAGTTGGGTCGTTTTCGGTCTTTCTTATCTGTGCTTTGTAATTTGGAATGTTGTTACTACAGGCTGGCTGTACGGATCAAAAAACCCTGATGGAAGTCATTCTATGATGGCCGTTGTATTTCCGGTTTTGGTCAATTCTTTTTTATATTCACTCGTTTTTCAATGCTATCATTGGTATAAAAATGCACAGGGAACGTATTGGGGAATGGCTTTTTTAGTAGCGATCTGGATGAGTTTTGAAAAATTTCATCTCAATTGGGAATTAACGTGGCCTTGGCTGAATCTTGGAAATGCTTTTTCAGATTATCCGAAGCTGATACAGTGGTATGATACTCTGGGCGCAACTGGCGGAAGTTTCTGGATCTTGCTTGTTAATTTATTGATATTTTACACCATCAGAATTTGGGAAGCCGGAAGAAAAAGAAAAGATTTAATCATCAATATTTCTGCAACGGTACTTTTGATTGGTCTTCCGATGATTATTTCATTAATAAAATTCAATAGTTTTAATGAAAAACCTGTTGGTGAAGTCAGCGTTTTAATGTTGCAGCCGGATCTTGATCCTTATGGCGAAAAATACTCTAAAGACAGCATCACCATTCAGAATGAGCTTTTAGCTTTAGCTGAAAACAATACCAAAGGAAAGATTGATTATTATATTGCTCCCGAAACGGCAATTCCGGGAAGAGGCTCTATTTCTGAAACTGCTTTTGAAAAAAGTGAACTACTCAATAACGTAAAAGGTTTTCTTGCAAAACATCCAGGTTCTGTTTTTGCAACGGGAATTTCTTCTCACAAATATTTTTTAGATAAAAATACTGTTCCAACAAATGCTTATCAGATCAACGACAGAGTTTGGGTAGAAAGTTATAATTCTGCAGTACAGATTATTCCGAATCAAAAAGTTGAAGTTTATCACAAAGGAAAGCTTGTTCCGGGTGTTGAAATTTTCCCTTACATGAATGTTTTAAAACCTCTTTTAGGCGATGCGATGATCAATCTGGGAGGAACGGTTGCTTCGCTTGGAACAGATAAAGAGCGTGTTGCATTTTCAAACCCTTATAATAAAGGAAAGATTGCGCCGATTATTTGTTATGAAAGTATTTACGGTGAATTTGTAACTGATTACGTAAAAAAAGGTGCCAATTTCCTCGGAATTATGACCAATGATTCTTGGTGGGGCGTAACAGAAGGTCACAAACAGTTGCTTTCTTACGCAAGAATGAGAGCCATCGAAACCCGAAGAGAAATTGTACGTTCTGCAAACAGCGGAATTTCTGCACACATTAATGCAAAAGGTGAAATTTTAGAAGACACTTTCTACGGCGATCAGACTACTTTATTTGCTAAAGTTAATCTTTATGAAGGTGAGACATTTTATGTAAGAGCAGGAGATTTTCTTTCGCGAGTTTCTATTTTTGCGTTGGGATTTTTGCTTTTTTATTTTCTGATTAAAAGATTTCAGAATAAGATGAAGAAGGAAAACAAAAAGTAAATTTTAAATATTGAAAGTTTTATATAAATAGAAAACCAGCCTTTCAGCTGGTTTTCTCTGTGTAATTTAAGTTTAAAAAATCAAATTCAAACTACTATTTACTTGATCATTATTTTTTGGGTTATCCAGTTATCTTTAATTTTAATTTTCAGAATGTACATTCCTTTTGGAAGATCAGAAACGGTTACCGACTGATCGCTGTTGAGCTGTACATTGAGTTTTTTACCATCCATTGAATACATTTCTACTGCAGAAGCTTTTTCGCCTTTAATAAAAACTTTTTCAGAAGCCGGATTTGGATATATCGACAGTTTTGTTTTCGGTGAAAAATCATTTACCCCTAATGTATTTTCTACCGATGGATCGGAGTAAACTTTGGATGCATCAATTGATCTTACACTCCAATATACTTGCTGAATAGCAGGATCGAGCGTTAAAAACCAGGAAGGTGTGGTCACAATATATTTTGCTACATCTTGTGCTCCTTGAGTCGTCCCTACTTTAATTTCATATTGCAAGGCATTGACCGGAGTTTTATCATCGGTTGCGCCACTCCATGTAAAATTGAATGTATTTCCGTTTTTGTTTAACTGTAAACTCGTTGGAGCGGTTGGTTTTAAATTGATTTCTGTAGATATATTTTTATACAATTTAGTGAATGAATTTAAATCTGGATCAGCCCAATCGAAACCCGTCATTAAAACATCCAAATGATTATTTCCGTCATAATCGAAGAGTCTTATGTTTCCTGCTCCTCCTAAATTATACAAAGAAGTATTGCTTGTTTTTGTAAAAGATTGAGAAGCCGGATTGTAAAGAAAAACATTCACCGCTCCGTCATTATTTTTATCATCACCAATGACTACAAAATCGTAATACCCATCATTATTAAGGTCACCTACATCCACACTCGAAGCAGAAAGTCCTTCTCCAGGAATTTCCTGAATCGTAAAACGTCCTGTTCCGTCATTCATAAAGACTCCAAGATATTCATCATAATTTCCATCCTGACCAATCGCCACCAAATCTAGAAAACCATCTGCATTGAAGTCTGCATAGGCCAATTTCCCACTGGCTAAAGGCAATAAAGTTTGAGATTCCTGAAGTGTGCCATTCGAATTTAGATATACTTTAAAAACAGGATTGGTATCTTTATCATAACCGAAAATAATTACATCCAACAATTGATCATTATTCAGATCTAATACTTTAAAACTTCCATTCTGCGTTCCGGAAAGCCATGACTGAGTTAATTGGAAACCATTTCCTGAGTTTTTATAAAAACTTAAATCATAGACAAAACCGGTTCCGTGCACATATTGAGGCCCGTTGATTGCATAATCCTGTTTTCCATCATGATTAAAATCAAAAACTTCTATAGAGCCGTAAACTTTTCCGGCAGTATCTTCAACTTTTGAAAAACCACTTCCATTATTCAGAAAACGATAATGTTTATAATTAACAACATCCTGATAACTCAAACCAGTAGAAACAATATCTAATAATCCGTCATTATTATAATCTATAAATTTAATATCTCCTAAATGAGTAACATCTGTACTTAAATTTCCATAAGCAGAAAAAACACTGTTATTATTAGTATAAATCTCATTAAATGTAACGTCGGCCGTTCCGTCTGCATCATTATCTACTGCACCGTTATATACAACATCCGGTTTTCCGTCATTATTAAAATCCCCAATATCGCTGGATCCGTAATAGAAATTTTTTATGCTGCTGGAAACTTCAGAAAAAGTTTGAGACTGAAACATCATGGGAATAAAAAAAGCAAAACATACAACTTTTTCATTTTATTTTTATTTAGATTAATTAAAAACAAAGATACTGTCAAATATTATTTCAGGTTTAAAATGGAGACTGATATTTATCACATGACCGCATCTGAGAGACTTTAAAGAATGTAAATGAATGGGTAAGTCATTAAAAATGATAAATATTTATTATAAAATTTATACAAATACTTGTCTATCTAAAAAAAACTTCGTTATTTTGCAACCTCAAATATTATACAAATAAGAACATCGAGATATGTCAAGAATTTGCCAGATAACAGGAAAGCGTGCAATGGTTGGTAACAACGTTTCCCACGCTAATAACAAAACGAAGCGTCGTTTTGAAATTAACTTATTGGAAAAGAAATTTTACCTTCCAGAGCAAGACAAGCATGTTACGCTTAAAGTTTCAGCTCATGGATTGAGAATCATTAACAAGATTGGAATCGAAGAAGCTATCGAAAGAGGCATCAGAGAAGGATTGATTAAAAAGAACTAAAATCATGGCAAAAAAAGGAAATAGAGTTCAAGTAATACTTGAATGTACAGAGCACAAAGAAAGCGGTATGCCAGGAATGTCTAGATACATTTCTACAAAAAATAAAAAGAACACTACAGAAAGATTGGAATTGAAAAAATACAATCCGGTTCTTAAGAGATCTACCCTTCACAAAGAAATCAAGTAATTTATAAATATAATTTACCATGGCAAAGAAAGTAGTAGCAACCCTACAAAGCGGACAGTCAAAAAAAATGACTAAAGTCGTGAAAATGGTGAAGTCTTCTAAATCAGGAGCTTACGTTTTCGAAGAAAAAGTAATGAATGCAGACGAAGTTGACGGTTATTTGAAAAAATAATTCACAACTTTATTTACAATACAAAAAACTACTCATATTTTGGGTAGTTTTTTTGTTATCTTTGCTTTCTGAGCTGGAAGTCAGATGTTGGATGCTGGATGTTTACAAAATAAGACATTATGGTTTTAACATCAAACTTCCTACGCCCAGCTTCCATCATTAATTAAAATTCCATAATTCATACAATGAGTTGGTTTAAAAATATTTTCAAAAAAGAAGAAAAAGAAACTTTAGATAAAGGTCTGGAAAAATCTAATCAGGGTTTCTTTGAAAAAATGACTAAAGCCGTAGTCGGCAAAAGCAAAGTAGATGACGAGGTTCTGGATAATCTGGAAGAGATACTTATTGCTTCAGACGTTGGCGCTTCTACGACCATTAAAATCATTGAGAGAATTGAAGAACGTGTTGCCAGAGACAAATATGTCGGCGTAAACGAATTAGACCAAATTCTACGTGAAGAAATCTCCGGGCTTCTTTTGGAAAATCCTCATGCAGGAAGCGGAAACATTGATACAAGTAAAAAACCATACGTTATTATGGTTGTCGGCGTAAACGGCGTGGGTAAAACCACAACTATCGGAAAACTGGCTCATCAGTTTAAATCTGAAGGTAAAAAGGTAGTTTTGGGTGCTGCAGATACATTTAGAGCTGCTGCAGTAGACCAGCTTGTTATCTGGAGTGAAAGAGTGGGCGTCCCTATTGTAAAACAGGACATGGGATCAGACCCTGCTTCTGTAGCTTTTGATACCGTGCAAAGCGCCGTTGCTCAAGATGCTGATGTGGTTATTATTGACACGGCAGGAAGGCTTCACAATAAAATTAATTTGATGAATGAGCTTTCTAAAATCAAGAGAGTGATGCAGAAAGTAATTCCTGATGCGCCTCATGAAATTTTATTGGTTCTAGACGGCTCTACAGGACAAAATGCTTTTGAACAGGCCAAACAATTCACAGCAGCAACTGAGGTGAATGCTTTAGCAGTAACCAAATTAGACGGAACCGCAAAAGGCGGAGTTGTCATTGGTATTTCAGATCAATTTCAGATTCCGGTAAAATATATAGGTGTTGGAGAAAAGATGCAAGACCTTCAACTTTTTAATGGTACAGAGTTTGTAGATTCGTTCTTCAAGAAGAGATAAATTCTCTTTTGAAAACAAATTATTCAAATTATTAACATTAAAAAATTACAATTATGGGATTTATTACTTGGATTATCTTTGGTCTATTGGCAGGAGCACTTGCTAAAATGATTATGCCTGGAAAACAAGGCGGTGGCTGGCTTATCACGATTATTCTTGGTATCGTCGGTGCTTTCATCGGTGGCCTTATTGGAGTATATATTCTTCACTGGGGTGATGTAGATTCTTTCTGGAACTTCAGAAGCTGGTTCCTTGCCATTGGAGGTGCTATCATTGTACTTTGGCTTTACGGAATGGCTACTAGGAAATAAAAAAATCCTTTAAAAAAAATAAAATCCCGATTTGAAATTTTCAAATCGGGATTTTTTATGAACAATATAATTTAGTTGATTTTGATTCTGTAAGGCATTTCCATTTTCACCTCAGATTTTAATTTCTCATCGGTAAGCTGTTCCAGAATTTCATAGTTTGCTTTACCAATTTTGTTTTTGATCACTCTTGCAGAGATGTCGTCTTCATTCATATCATCAAAAATCTGCTCAAAAGCAGTCATTCTTTTAGGATAAGAAGCAACGTTGTAAGATTTCAAGTTTGCTTTTTGTGCAGCAAATTTCACGGCATCATTTAAAGTTCCCAATTCGTCTACCAAACCGATTTCTTTTGCACGAACTCCGCTCCAAACTCTTCCGCCTCCGATGTTATCGATCTGCTCGAAAGTCTTCTTTCTGTTCTGTGTTACAAAATATACAAATCTTTTGTAAGTACCTTCTACGCTTCTCGTCATTAAATTTACTCCATAAGGCGTAAGACCGTGCAATGAAGAATAATACGCTGAGTTGGCATTGGTAGCAACAATATCAGAACGCACCCCATTTTTATTGGCAATATCTTTAAAGTAAGGCAATACTCCGAAAACCCCGATTGATCCTGTTAAAGTATTCGGTTCAGAATAAATTTTATCGGCACCCATTGCAATATAATAACCGCCTGAAGCAGCGTAATCACCGAAAGAAACTACAAGAGGTTTTGTTTTTTTCAACTGCTGAAGTTCAAATAAAATCTCATCAGAAGCATTTGCACTTCCCCCCGGAGAATTAATTCTTAAAACGACAGCTTTTACCTTATCATCTTTCTGAAGCTCTTTGATGTATTTGATATATTTTTCAGAATAAATATCACTGTATTCATCGCCATTATTGATAGAACCTGATGCATATAGAACCGCAACTTTTTCACCAGAGCTGTCTTTGTCATCAAATGAATCGATGTATTTTTGAAGTGAAAATTTGTTCAATTTATCCTTTTCAGCAAGACTTAGCTTGGTTCTGATCAATTGATCATATTCACTTTTCTGAATCAGCTTATCTACCAATTTATATTTTACAGTTAAATCAGGAATCATTCCATATAAGCTGTCAACAACAGTTTTGAATTCCTCAGACTGCATTTTTCTTGAAGCCGCCATCTTTGATGAAGTATTCCCCCAGATATCATTCAATAAAGTACTCAATTGCTCTTTATTTTCGGGAGAAATATCATTTCTTAAAAAAGGCTCAACAGCAGATTTAAACTTACCGTGACGGATTACTTCAATACCGATACCATATTTTTCGGCAAAATCTTTAAAGAAAGTAACTTCAGTTGCCAGACCTTTAAGCTCAATTCCTCCAGACGGATTCAGATAATACTGATCCGCAACAGAACCTAGATAATAAGAAGCCTGAGAAACAGAATTCCCGTATGCGTAAACAAATTTTCCGCTCTTTTTAAAATCTTCAATGGCATTTCTCAGATCATCAATCTGCGTAGTTCCTGCATTAATATTATCCGTTTCGATACTTATACCTTTAATATTATCATCATTTTTTGCTTTATGAATAGCTTCTACAGCATCATAAATCAGGATGTTTGTATTTTTATCTTTTAAATTAAAGATACTTTGTTCTTCTTCTGTAGGACTATCAATAATAGATGTCTTTAAATTAATAGTTAAAACAGAATTCTTTTTTACATTAACAGATTTCTCCCCACTCACTGAGCTGATCGCAATCATAATAATAAAAAAGAAGAAAAACACGAAACATAATATGACAATAGCCACTATATTTGCGAATACATTTTTAAAGAAACTCTTCATAAACAATCATTTTCCGATATGTCGCAACATAAGGTGGTTTTGTTACTAGGAAGTAACATTGGTGACCAAAAAAATAATATTGACACCGCTTTAAACAAGCTAAGTGAGACCTGTACAATATTAAAAAAAAGTGAATACTTAACATCAGAACCCGTAGAATTTGCCAGTTCTAATATTTTTTGTAATATTGCAACAATAATATCTACTCACCTATCACCTATACAACTGCTTGATTACGTGAAAAAAATAGAAATTGATATGGGTCGGCTTACTGATTCTACAGTTTCAAAAGTTTATACAGACAGAATTATAGATATTGATATTGTGAAGTATGGTGAATTAAAATTTGTATCAGAAAGATTAGAAATCCCTCATAACAGACATCTTTTTGAAAGGGAATTTTCCAGGATATTATTAAAGGATTTTATTTAAAAAAACAAACACATAAAACATATTGTATGAAATTAGGTTTATTATTATTGGCCGCTTTGCCTATTGCTACCTATGCACAGGACAGTATTTCCGTAAACTCTACCAATGAGTATCCCAATACGTTCTCTTCCGGCTCTGCAAATATTCAAAAATTTGACAATAAAGCAAGAAGATTCAGCGATTGGTCTATTTCTGTAGGTGGCGGTGCAGCATTTATGATGAACTCGGATCTTACTTCTTTTTATGATAAAAAGGTTAATTGGGGATACAACAGCTATGTAAGTATCGACAAACAAATCTCTCATACATTCGGAATAAGCCTTGCCTACCAAAGAGGTGAAACCAACCAAAAAGGAATACAGTGGGATTCTCGTGGGATAACAGCGGGTGTAGGAGAAGCAAAGACAAAATATGATCAGATTGCTCTATTAGGAGATGTTAATTTGTCTAATCTTTTGAGAAGAGCAGATAATCATTCACCTTACAGATGGGCTTTCCATGGTTATGGAGGAATCGGCTTAATGAGCTACAACACATCTTTACATGATAATGATGAATTTAGATGGAGCAATTCACCTAGAAGAGTACCTTTGTTTATAGATCAAAAACTTGATATTAACTCATTTTTTTACCAATTTGGTGCGGGTCTGAAATATAATGTTTCTAGACTTATCGATATCGAAGCCAGAGCAATGTATATTATCAGTGGTGATGATGAATTCGATGGCGGCGGTTATGCAGAGCCAGCAGATTACGATCCTACCAGTGGTAACTCAAAATACAACATGATCAATGATAAAAGATCAGATAATATGCTTACCGTTAATTTAGGTGTATCATTTAAATTAGGTAAACATATGTCTCACTTGACTTGGCATGATCCTTTACAAGAGGTTTATTACAGAGCAAATGTACTAGAAAACACAGCAAGTGATCTGGTTGTATGTGAGAAAGGGGACAACGATAATGATGGAGTATGCGACGACTGGGACAGAGAACTGAACACTCCTGCAGGAGCGAGAGTTGATGGTGCCGGTGTAGCATTGGATCTGGATCTTGACGGTGTCATCGATTTATATGATAAATGCGTAACTGTTCCTGGGCCAGTTGATAATAGTGGCTGCCCAACCAATTAAGCATCAAGTAATAATTCATTTAATTAACTAAATAAAAAAATACATACTATGAAATTAAGTTTAGCAATTGTTGCCTTAGCACTAGCTGTTCCTACAGCGAGCTATGCACAAGATTCAATAGCCGTAGTTTCTACCGACGAGTATCCAAATACATTTTCTTCTGGCTCTGCCAATGTTTCACCGTTCACACAAAAATCTAAAAGATTTAATGATTGGGCAGTGTCATTTGGTGCAGGTGTACCTTTACTTCAATCGGGAGATTTAACTTCCATTAAAAACGGTAACGGTAAAAATCTTTTCGGTTACTCTGCTTATGTGAGTGTCGACAAAGCAATTACTCATGCTTTCGGTATTAATTTACAGTATGACAGAGGTGAAACAAGACAAGGTTGGTTCAATACAAAAGATCCTGCTCCTTCTAATAATTTAAATGAAGTAGGTGCAAGAACACAATATGATGCAATCTCTTTATTGGGAGACATTAATTTTTCAAATCTTTTAAGAAGAGTTGATAACAAGTCTACGTACAGATGGGCATTACATGGTTATGCAGGTATTGGTACAATTGCCTACAGAGCATATCAGAAAGATGCCAACGGACAAAGATTAATGACAGAAATTAAGCCTTTTAAATTTGGTTCTTTCTTCGGACAAGCAGGAGCTGGACTTAAATTTAAAGTAAACAGAAGATTAGATCTTGAAGGAAGACTAATGTATGTTTACACAGGTGATGATGAATTTGACGGTGGTGGAGCTCAATATAGCGCTATTAATCAAAGAGAAGAGCAGGTTTCTGATAACTTCTTCAACGCTACAATTGGTCTATCTTTAAAATTAGGAAAACACGAATCTCACCTAATGTGGCATGACCCATTACAGGAAATTTATTATAAATTAGATGTTTTGGCTAACAAAAACCAGGATATTGAAGTTTGTAAAAAAGGAGACGCCGATAATGACGGAGTTTGCGACGATTGGGACAGACAACTTGATACTCCTGCAGGAGCAAGAGTTGACGGTGCTGGTGTAGCTCTTGATGCAGATTTAGACGGTGTAATCGATCTTTACGACAAGTGTGTAACAGTTCCTGGACCAGTTGAAAACCAGGGATGTCCATTGACGCCGACAACTCCGGTAGGACCAATCGATGAAACTGTGACTAACATGGAAGGAATTGAGTTTGATTTAAATTCTGACAGAATTTTACCAAATAACACACCTATCCTAAACAATGCTGTAAGCTATATCAACTCTTCAAGCGGCACCTATACTGTAATCGGAGCAACTGATACCAGAGCTTCTGACGAATACAACCAAAAATTGTCTGAAAGAAGAGCAAACAGTGTTAAAAACTATTTGATCAAAAATGGTGTAGATTCTTCTAAATTAAACGCTGTAGGTAGAGGTGAAAAAGACCTAAAATACCCAGAGTGTGATCCTGCTACTAAATGTCCTGAATGGAAAAACAGAGCAAACAGAAGAGTTTATTTCGAAGCTAAATAATAAAAAATTCTTATCATATAATTAAAGCCATGCATTGCGTGGCTTTTTTTGTGTCAATACTTTCCTTACATTTACCTTATGATTTCCTCGCAAGATTTTAATGAGCTTAAAAATAAAACCCTTAAACATTTTTGGGGTTATGATCAATTTAGAGATGCACAAGAACAGATTATAGACTCTGTTATCAACAGAAAAGACACCTTAGTTCTTCTTCCTACCGGTGCCGGAAAATCATTATGCTATCAGCTTCCAGCTTTGCTGCAGGAAGGAACTTGTCTTGTCATTTCACCTTTACTGGCATTAATGAAAGATCAGGTCAACCAATTAAAATATAGAGGAATTGAAGCAGAATATCTTAGTTCGGAATTGGATGAGTTTGATGCCGAAGTCATTTATAACAGATGCAAAGACGGTCTCACAAAATTATTATATGTTTCACCCGAAAGACTCACCAATAAATTATTTATTCAACAAATTGAAGAAATTCAGTTATCATTTATTGCAGTCGATGAAGCGCACTGTATTTCAGAATGGGGACAAGATTTCAGACCCAGTTATCAGAACATTAAAGATTTCAGAAAAAACAATCCGGAAATTACGTGTCTTGCATTAACCGCAACGGCAACTCCAAAAGTTTTAGATGAAATTAAAAATAAACTGGAACTTAGAAATCCACAGGTATTTCAAAAAAGTTTCAAAAGAGACAATATTAAAATTTTCACCGAAGAGATTTCAGATAAATATCAAAAAGTTTTTAACATCCTTAAATACGCTAAGGAGTCGGGAATCATCTATGTGAGAACCCGAAAAGATGCCGAATTACTCACTGAATTTCTTCACAGACATAAGATTCAGAATGTTGATTATTTCCATGCAGGGTTAACAACAAAAGATAAAAACGAAAGACAAAATTTCTGGAACAACAGTGATCAAAATGTATTAATTTCCACCAATGCTTTTGGAATGGGAATCGATAAAGATAATGTACGTTTCGTCATTCACTTTTCCCCTTCTCAGTCGATTGAAAACTATTATCAGGAAATCGGGCGTGCCGGAAGAGATGGCAAAAGAAGCTTTGCATTTATGCTTTGGAACAAACAGGAGATTTCAAATTTTGATCAAATTCTAAGAAATCAGATTCCAAATAAAGCTGAGTTTCTAAAGATTATTTCTTATTTGTATTCTAAATTTCAGGTGGCTGAATTTGAGCTTCCCGAAAAGGTTTTCCAATTAAATACTTCAGGAATCCAGAGTTTCACGAAACTTTCAACAGCGAAGATTAAAAATGTTCTGAATTTCCTTCATACCCAGGAAATCATTTTCCACAACAGCAACAAAAGTTTATCGTCTCTCGAACTTTTAATTAAGCCTGATGAAATTGATCAGCTTCCACAGAAAGACGCTTATTTTATCGAACTTCTTCTACGTTCCGTTTCAGGAATTACAACACACAAAGTAATGTTTAGCGAGCAAAATGTAAGCAACAAAATAGGGGTAAGTATTCATCTGATCAAAGAACGTTTGAAAGAATTACAGCAGAAAAATTATCTTGAATATATTGATGGAGCTTTGGCAAGTGTAAAATTTTTGAAACCACGGGACGAGAGAGCTATCAACAGCCTATATTGGAATCTTTTTGAGCATATTCAGAAAAATAAAATCCAGAAGTGGGAAGAGATGAAATTTTTCATCGAGGATAATCAATACTGCAAAATGAAATTGATCCTCTCTTACTTTGGCGAAAAAAACACTAAAAACTGTGGACAATGCACTGTCTGCGAAAAAAATAAACAATCTATTTTTGGTAAAAATGTTTCTTTGGAAATTTTGAATGTTTTAAATAAAAAGCCGGCAACTATTGAAGAAATTTCTGTGCAGTTACAATTTCAGACCAAAGAAAATATATTAGAAAATCTTATATTTTTGTTGGATTCAGGAAAAGTAAAAATGCTGAATTTTAGAACATACGCTTTGACATAAGTAATAAGTAATGAGTAATAAGTAATGAGTAATTGATAATAACAATTAAAAAATTCATAACTCATAATTTCTAACTTATAACTCAAGAGTTTATCTTTGCACCATGAAATCATTGAAAGTCGTTTTTTTGGGCACTCCGGAGTTTGCAAAGACTGCATTGGAAGCCATTCATCAATCTCATCATGAAGTTGTAGGCGTTGTAACCGTTGCTGATAAAGCAAGCGGACGCGGGCAAAAGATCAACCAATCTCCTGTAAAAGTTTTTGCTTCTGAAAATAACATTCCTGTTTTTCAGCCTGAAAAATTGAGAAATCCTGAATTTTTAGAAGAATTAAGAAAATTAGATGCTGATGTTTTTGTAGTAGTCGCTTTTAGAATGATGCCTAAAGTGTTGTTTGAAATGCCTAAAATGGGAACTTTCAATCTTCATGCTTCATTGCTTCCAGATTACAGAGGTGCCGCTCCAATTAATTATGCGGTAATTAATGGAGAAGAAAAAACTGGCGCAACCACTTTCTTTATTAATGAAAAAATTGATGAAGGAAATATTTTATTACAGGAAGAAATTCAGGTTTTGGAAAATGAAAACGCAGGAAGTCTTCACGACAGATTAATGGAAATGGGTTCAAAATTGGTGGTAAAAACTTTAGATGGATTAGCTGAAAATTCAATCACAGAAAGGCCTCAGCCTGAAGTGGAACATCCAAAAAATGCTTTTAAGATCTTCAAAGAAGACACCAGAATCGACTGGACGAAAAATTCAAAAGAAGTTCATCAGTTTATTTTAGGAATGTCGCCTTATCCGGCAGCTTTCACAACTTTAAAAATTGGTGAAGACGAAAAAGGATTAAAAATATACAATGGAAAATTTGAACTTTTAGATCATGGAAAACCAATCGGAAGTTTAGAGATTTCAAAAAATGAATTTAAAATCTATACAAAAGACGGAATGTATTTCCCTTCAGAATTACAGTTGGAAGGAAAGAAAAGGATGAATGTTAAAGATTTTCTAAACGGGTTTAGAAATTTCGACGAAATAAAAATGGCTTGAGAAAATCAAGCCATTTTTTTATTGTAAATTATGAATAGTGAATAGTGAATTTTCTCTGAAGTCAATTAATTTCATTGTCAATTCAAAAACTGCAACAAATTCACTTGCGAAGCAAAATTGACTTTTGACAATTCACATTTTAATATTTCACTTTTAAAGTTGAACCATCTCTGTCACCTCAACATCATAACCTCCGACCTGAGGTTTTACAGTAGGATTTTGAGTGATTACTTTAAATTTATTAATTCCTAAATTTTTCAGAATCTGAGTTCCGATTCCGTAATCTCTGTAATTGAAAGCAGCAGTAGGATGCTTTTGCTGTCCGTCCTGATAATTTAAAAACTGCTGTAATTTTTTTAGTGTATTTTCAGAATTAGATACATTATTAATGAAAATAATTGCTCCTTTTCCTGCTTCATTCACCATTGATGTTACTTTTTCCAACAATGGTTTTTCACCGTTATTTAATCTTGTCAACACATCAAAATAAGAATCAGAAGACTGTACTCTCACCAAAACCGGCTCATCTACAGCCCAGCTTCCTTTTGTTAAAGCAAAGTGGATCTGATCGTTTGAAGTTTCTCTGAAAGCAAAAAAGTCAAATTCACCATAAGCTGTGTTTACTTTTCTTTCTTCCAGTCTTTCGATAAGATTTCCTTTTTTAAGTTGATAATGAATCAGATCTTCAATAGATACGATCTTCATATCATGTTTCTGAGCAAAAGCAAACAATTCCGGCAAACGGGACATCGATCCGTCTTCATTCATAATCTCACAGATTACTCCACCTTCTTTCAAACCTGCAAGACAAGTAAGATCGATTGCTGCTTCGGTGTGACCCGCTCTTTTCAGAACGCCACCTTTTCTTGCGCGAAGTGGGAAAATATGACCCGGACGCATAAAATCTGTAGGCTTAGACTTTTCATTCATCAAAGCTAAAACGGTTTTTGCTCTGTCCTGAGCAGAAATTCCGGTAGAAGTTCCGTCACCTAAAAGGTCGACAGAAACAGTAAATGCAGTCTCTTTAGGATCGCTGCTTCGGCTTACCATCACATCCAAGCCAAGTTCATCGCATCTTTTTTCAGGAAGCGGCATACAAATAAGCCCTCTTCCGTGAACAGCCATAAAATTGATCAGTTCAGGTGTCGTTAGTTCGGCAGCACAAAGAAAATCACCTTCATTTTCTCTGTCTTCATCGTCTACCACTATGATTATTTTACCATTTTTAAGGTCTTCAATGGCCTCAGGAATAGTATTTAATTTAATATCAGACATTTTTACTTTAAATTTTCGCAAAGATACTCATAAAAATAAGCATCAACAATTAATATGAGCGGTTTGTGCGACCGCTTTCGCTTAACTATAAAAGTTGCAGAAGATTTTAACACATGAGGCATATAAGTTTTTAGCCAAAGCTTTGAAAATATTGAGAATACACAATTTTCAAAATGTTTGATTTTCATTTTAAACTTAAAAAAATCTGCGTCAATCTGTGAAATCTGCGGGATTTAAAATTAAAACAAAGAATCTGTGGCTTTTTTTATAATCTCATACGATTCCAGTCTTTTTTGATGGTCGTAAATATGAGAGTTAATCATCAGTTCATCCACCTGATATTTTTCCTGAAAGTTTTTAATCTGTTCAGCAATTTCATCCTGGTTTCCGATAAAACTGAATTTCAATTTCTGTAAAACCATCGATTTTTCCATCGCTGACCAAACCGTATCCATATCTTCAATCGGCGCTGGAAAAGGTTTTCTGTCGTTTCGGATAATATTAATAAACGCCTGAAATAAAGTCGTAGAAAGAAAGTGTGCTTCTTCAGAAGTTTCTGCAGCAACACCGTTCACACAAGCCAAAACATAAGGTTTGTCTAAATATTTTGAAGGCTCGAAATGTTCTCTATAAATTTTAAAAGCCATATCCATTTGTTCGGGAGCGAAATGTCCCGCAAAAGCATACGGAAGTCCTAATTCTGCAGCCAACCAAGCACTGTCTGTGCTTGAACCGAGAATATACATCGGAATATCTAAACCTTCCCCCGGAATTGCACGAACCAAAGCATTTGAATTTTCTTTGGAAAAGTATTTCTGCAATTCTAAAATCTGTCTTGGAAATTGCTCATTGATGATTGCCGGATTTCTTCCCAAAGCCTGCGCCGTCAAACCATCTGTTCCCGGAGCTCTCCCCAAACCAAGATCGATTCTTCCCGGAAAAAGTGATTCTAAAGTTCCGAATTGTTCGGCAATAACGAGCGAACTGTGATTTGGAAGCATAATTCCTCCTGAACCCACTCTTATTTTTTTTGTTCCGTTGGCGATAAAACCAATCAGAACGGAAGTTGCAGAACTGGCAATGCTTTCCATATTGTGATGTTCGGCAAGCCAGAATCTTTTATAGTCTAAATTTTCAGCAAAGTTTGCCAAAGACAGACTGTCCTGAAAAGTATCGTGAATGGTTTTCCCCTGTTTTACGGGAGCCAAATCAAGCACGGATATATTAAAATTTTTCATTTATTAAATTTAACCACGCAAAGTTAAGGCTAATAAATTGCATTAGTTACTTTTTGTAATTGATGGAATTGATTGGTGTGTTGTGGGAAAAACTATTGATAATAATTTTTGTTTATAATTACAAATATTGTTAAATTTAAAAATGGAAGAAAACTTATCAAAAGAAGAGATTAGAGAGATTATTAATGATTCTAAAAGAGAAGTTTATACTGATATGTCTTTAATACATCCCTCATTCAATAAAACTGACATAATAAAAATATCCCCAAAAGGTCTAATTTTTTTTCATGGTAATCAGGATACTGGATTTATACACATTAATGAGAGGCATTCTAGTTTATCACAAAAACCATTTTGGAGAAATTCAAAATTACAAACTCAATCAAAATTTCATAGTTCAATATTTCCACTTCAATATGTAGAAATTGCAGATCAAATTTTTAAATCAGAAAATTTAAATCTTGAAAACAATACTTCAATAGAAAACATTGATTTGTACATAGGGACATTCAAAATTAATGGTATTCAAGAGAAATATCGATTAATGCTTTACAAAGACACAAAAATCATTCATAATTTATACCCTATCACAAAAGATAATAATTTAAAATTTAATAAAAGATTTTCTCGAGGATCTCTTAATTTCAACTACTCACTTGACGATGATTCAAAATCTATATTTTTACCTTATTATAATGAGAATAAGGAAATTTCTTATAGTATTTACATAACTTTTGATTTATCCAAGAATATTAAAACAATAAAGATTAGTAAATATTCTGCTCAGACCGAAGTTAGTAACAAAATATTTACTGAGAAAAAAATTACAGAAAGTACTTCTGATATCGACTTACGAAATTACCAATATAAAGAATTGCTAGATTATGAAAAACAATTTCAAAATCTTTAAACCTTAGCTTCTATCTTTCTCCTTCTGATACGTAAAATGATTAATTAAAATTCTGATTTCATTAAATTCAAAATCATTTGGTAACGCAGTTTTCCATTCATTTAAAGTTTCCTTTGGATCTCTGTGAAACATTTCCTTAAACGTTTTAATTTTATCGGAAGTAATCACTCTTGCAATATCCAACAAACCTTGTTCAGCAAATTTTGCCAAATGACCAATCACCGTTTCTTTTACCAAACCTCTTTCCATCGCAATTTCCGAGATCGTTTTCCCCTCTTCAAACAACTGGAAAGTAAGAACCTGAGACGGAACTTTTGCAATTTTCATGCTGACTTCCTTATCATTTTTTTCATCCAAAAGCTTGGCTTCCAGTAAATGAATTTCCTTTAGACTGTTCAGGTATTCTTCAATATCTTCCAACCAGTTTTTGAGTTCTTCATTATATTGTTTTAATCCTTTGGCGCCTTTTATTTCAGCATAAAAATCTTTTAGCGGATTAAAAATTTTGTCTCTGATTTCGGTAAAAAAGAAATTCACCGCCCCTTTTGATTTGCTTTCAATCTCTGACCAGTCTTCTTTCTTTTCAATAAATAGATTCACTTTCTGGAAAATAATCCGCTCCAGTTTTTCAAAAATCTTACCTAAATTCAAAACATCTCGCTTCAACTGAAGATACAGCTGATTAGATTTTGAACGGTCGATACTTTTGGTAACAATTGAAAGGTTATTCCACTGTTCTACTTCTTTTAAAAACCATTGACAATCTAGCGTACGAAGCAGTTTTCTGATGCTGTAATCGTATTTTTCCTGATTTAAAATACTTTCAACGTTATCATTTGCCTGCGTTTCGCCCTGAAATTTCAGAATACGGTTGTCTTTAAAAATAACTTCAGGAGTAATTTTAGATTTTAAAACAATTCCTTCCAACGTTCGGCAACGTGACAAGGCAACGTAAACCTGACCCGCAGTAAAGCTTTTTCCGGCATCAATAATCACTTTATCAAACGTCAAACCCTGACTTTTGTGAATCGTCACCGCCCAGGCCAATTTTATAGGAAACTGCTCAAAGCTTCCCAACACTTCTTCTTTGATATTTTTATCGGTGTCGAGAGAATATTTTTTCTGTTCCCAAACTTCCCTTTTTACCGTAATTTCTCTTTCGCTTCCGTCAAGAATGACTTTAATTTCGTTTTCGTCTAGAGAAGAAATTTCGCCTAATTTACCATTGAAATATTTCTTTTCACCCGAAATATCATTTCTGATAAACATCACCTGAGCTCCGACCTTTAATTCTAAAAACTGCTCATTCGGATATTGATTTTCTTTAAACTCACCAAAAAGTTTAGCTTCGTAAGACTTGGGACTTACTTTTATATCTTTCAGTTTTTCCTGATTGATATCGTCTGCCATTTTGTTGTGCGAACAGAGATAAACGTAAGGTTCTTCTCCAGCTTCAAAACCCGGATCATATCTTTCGTTCAAATGATTAAAATCTATATTGGCAACATCGCCGTCACGAATAGCATTTAATATTTCTAAAAATTCCTGATCGGTTTGACGGTACACTTTCGTTAATTCAATCGTCAGTAACGGAATATCTTTAATCGCCAAACTGTCGAAAAAGAAAGGCGAATTGTAAAACATTTTTAAGACATGCTCATCTCTCACCACAGGAGGAAGCTGATACAGATCTCCGATGAACAACATCTGAACGCCACCAAAACGCTGATTATTTCTGCGGATAAATCTCAAAGAAAAATCCATCATATCCAAAACATCGGAACGAAGCATCGAAACCTCATCAATAATCAAAACCTCAACTTCTCTTAACAGTTTTAGCTTATCTTTTCGGTATTTGAAATGTTGTTGAAGATCAAGAATATTATTCGCCAAACTACTGTCGATACGGTCTGTAGTCGGCAAAAAAGTACGCAAAGGCAACCCAAACATCGAGTGAATGGTAACTCCGCCAGCATTGATTGCAGCAATTCCGGTGGGTGCTACAACAATGTGCTTTTTTTTCGTTTTGTTTACAAATTCGTTTAGAAATGTGGTCTTCCCCGTTCCTGCTTTTCCTGTAAGAAAAACGCTTCGGCTGGTGTATTCAATTAAGTCAAAAAAATGATTGTTCATCGTCTGCAAAATTACGGAAAATGTGAATAGGCATAAACTTTGATTCGCTTAAAAAAAATAATTTATGAAAAATTCTCTCATTAAATACTCAGCTCTTGCATTAATCAGCGCATTTACAATGACTTCATGCGCCTCTTCAAAGTCTGCTGACAATACGAATTTGCCCATAGATATTCTGGATAGACCTGCTGATGAAAGCAGCAAAAAATATGATGAAGCCAATTTAGATAAATTAAAAAGCATCATCGAATCTGAAATCGCTAAAGAAAAATGCACCTCATCTTCAGACTGGGCTTTTGCGCCAATGGGAGCTAAAGCTTGCGGTGGACCCGTCTCATACATTGCTTATCCTAAAAAAATAGAGACTTCAATTCTTACAAGAATTGAAAATTATACCCAGACCATGTCTGAATTTAATAAAAAATACAGCATTACTTCAGATTGTATGATGATTGCAGAACCATCGGGCATAAGATGCCAAGGTGAAAAAGCAGTTTTGCTCTATTAATAATTTAAATCAGTTTTTTACTGCATGATAAAAAATATTTAACCGCTAAAGATTCAAAAGAAATAATAACGAAAATAAAATTCAAAAGTTTACAAAATGTAAAAAACCTACATTGTCAATCATTTTTGCAAACTTTTGAATAATTTAAGCCCAGAAAAATCTTTTGAATTTTTTGCGTTAAAAAGACACTATTTACTAAAAAAGCTCTGAACTAATTTATAGTCAGAGCTTTTTACATTTATTTTTTTGTGACCTTAATCTTTATACCAAGAAGAATATTTCACATAATTATCTGCAATTCTATTCACTTCACCTTCCAGAAGTGCAGCAGAAATATCTTTAATTTTTCTGGCAGGAACACCACCCCAAACCTCACCAGATTTGATATGAGTTCCTTGCGTTACCACAGAACCTGCGCCAACAATAGAATTTTCTTCAATTGTACAGTCATCCATTACGATAGAACCCATTCCAATTAAAACATTGTCGTGAATTCTGCATCCGTGAACGATTGCGTTGTGACCGATCGAAACATTATTGCCGATTTCCAGAGGAAACTTTTCATACGTACAGTGCAACATGGCATTATCCTGCACATTTACTTTTTCGCCCATCTTGATATAGTTCACATCACCTCTAATTACTGCATTATACCAAATACTGCAGTTTTGCCCCATCACGACATCACCAATAATAGTTGCAGTCTCTGCCAAAAATGTATTTTCTCCGATTTGCGGTGTCTTTCCTAAAAGTTCTTTTATAAGTGCCATATTTTTATTTTGAAAATTTAAATTCTTTGAGTGGAAGCCAATAATAGTTAGGTTTAAAAATTTGAAATTCAGATTGAGCATTTTTGAGTTTACGATAATTCTTAAAAGGAATAATAATTCCATCTATATATCTTTTTGATAAAAATTCAGATGGATTAATTCCGGTAATTTTTTGAGCACCTTCATCTGCGACAGACAAATTCTTCACAAGGAAAGCGATGTCTTCTGTCATCTCTTCGGCACACATTAAACAATCTGCGGCTTCAAGCTCGAAATGAGCAAATTCAAAATCTTTCTTCAGATCCCTGAGATATTGATAAAAAAAATCTCTGATTGTATAAAAATTTGAAGTTTCGAATAGACGTAAATCAATATCAACATTTCCTAAACCGTTTATTGATACACTTAAAACATAAAGCTTCTCTTGCATTTTTTGGTTATCTGCATGTTCAGAAACATATGAGAATAATTTTGCAAGATTTCCGTCCGGCAAAACAATTTTTTGATTAAAAAATTCTTTAGAGCAAATATCTGCATCTTTTTCATTAATAAAAGTAATCCCCAAAGAATAATTCAATCCCATAACTTCTAAATTAAACTCATAGCTAAAATCTAACTACCAACCCCTAGCTTCTAAGTTCTAAATCCGTATTTTTGTACTCTCAAATTTAACGAAAAAATGCGTACGATACTTATAGAACCAACAGAAAACCCAAAAGTGATGAAATTTGTTGCTGATTACAACTTGATTCCCGGGTCTTTAGAGTTGGACAGAGATTCAGATATATCAGAAATTCCTTTGGCACAAGAGCTTTTTAATTATCCTTTTGTGGAAAGAGTTTTCATTACCGCCAACTTTGTAGCAATTGCAAAACAGGATACTGTAGAATGGGAACATGTTGTTGATAGTCTGAAAAATGTAATTGAAGACGAGCTTTTGGCAAATCCAAGAATTTACCTTCAGAAGAAAAAAGAAATGATTGAGATTTATGCTGAAATGACTCCGAATCCTAATGCAATGAAATTTGTGGCAAGCAAAATGCTGATGCACGGTTTTGTAGAAGTAAAATCTAGAAACGAAGCTGAAGGAGTTCCTTTGGCTCAGGCTATTTTCACAGAATTTGATTTTGCGAAAGAAGTATTTATTTCAGATAATTTTGTAGCGGTTACAAGAGACAATTCTGTTGAATGGCATCAGGTAATGATGGCTGTTCGTGGTTATATTGCAGAATATCTTCAAAGCGGAGGCGTAATTTCAAATATTGAGTCTCAAAAGCATGAAAACCCTGTAGAAAAAATTATCAACAGAGATTATACCGATGACGAACAGAAGATTTCTGATATTTTAAATGAATATGTTGCTCCTGCAGTAGAGAACGATGGCGGAAAAATTTCTTTGATGGAATATGATGCAGCCAACAAAACGGCAAAGATGTTGCTACAAGGTGCTTGTTCAGGCTGCCCAAGTTCAACAGCTACCTTAAAAGGCGGAATTGAAAATATCTTAAAACAATTCGTTCCGGAATTAGTAGAAAGAGTGGAAGCCGTAAACGGATAAAAATATTAGTATTGAGTAATAAGTATTTTGAATACTGCTTATTGCTCATTACCAATTACTCATTACTTATATATATGAAAGGAATATTATTAGTGAATCTCGGTTCACCAAGATCTACCTCTGTACCTGATGTACGAGAATATCTGGATGAATTTTTGATGGACGAAAAGGTGATTGATTACCGATGGTTTTTCCGTGCACTTTTGGTACAGGGAATTATTTTAAATACAAGACCTGCAAAATCGGCCGAAGCCTACAAAACGGTTTGGACAGATGAAGGTTCGCCATTGATTGTGATCACTCAGAAAATTCAGAAAAAACTTCAAAAACTCGTTGATGTTCCGGTGGAAATCGGGATGCGATATGCGCAACCAAGTATTGAAGCTGGTATTCAGAAGTTAGTTGATCAAGGAGTTTCTGAGATCGTTCTTTTCCCGTTGTATCCGCAATATGCGATGAGCACAACGGAAACGGTGATTGAAAAAGCAGAGGAAGTAAGAAAGAAGAAATTTCCGGGAATTAAAATCAATTACATTCAACCTTTTTACAATAGAGAAATCTATATAGACTGTCTTGCAGAAAGCATTAAAGAAAAACTTCCTGAAAATTTTGATGCCTTACAATTTTCATATCACGGAGTTCCGGAGCGACACATCTATAAAACAGATCCTACGAACACCTGTAATCTGAACGATTGTTGTTCCAGAGAAAACAATCCGAGTCATCAGTTTTGTTACCGTCATCAATGTTTTGATGTGACCAATTCTGTGATTAAAAAATTAGGTTTACCTAAAGAAAAAGTGATGGTAACCTTCCAGTCAAGATTAGGGAAAGACAAATGGATGGAGCCTTACACTGATGAAACTTTAGAAACTATCGGCAAAAAAGGAATTAAAAACCTTGCAATTGTTTGTCCGGCTTTCGTTTCAGACTGTCTTGAAACTTTGGAAGAGATTTCTGTAGAAGGAAAACATCAGTTTGAGCATGGTGGCGGAGAAAATTTTCACTACATCCCCTGTCTGAATGATGAAGACCGCTGGATTGACGTTGTAAAAACCCTCTGTGAAGAGAAGCTTAATGAGTTTTATCTAGTTTAAATCTTATTTTTTAAAAATACAAAAGGACATTTGATAATCAGATGTCCTTTTTCTATTTATTTTCAATAACACCCCCCAAAAAAAACACTGAAAACCATTAATAAACTAATTTTTTCTAAAATAATTGTAATTTTAATAGGGGTATATTTTGTTTTTAAATATTTTTTCATACTTTTACCCTATCAAAAGATAGACATTACCTAAAATTTTTAGAAATAATGGATACAAGTATAGAAATCTTAAAAAAGAAGATTGAGAATTTCACTCCCGAACTTGCAGAGGCATTCATTAGAATTGTTGACAATCTCGATGCAACTGTAAAATCTCATGCTTCGCAGTTTCAGTTGGATGAAGTTTCCAGCAGAATTCAGTTTCACACAGAAAATCCTGCTACGAAACTTGATTTTTTTGAAAACATCTCAGAATTAGAAAAAATCTGTGCGTAATGAAAGTTTTACTGTCATCGATTGCAAAAAATGACATTAGAATGCTGATGCGGGTCTTTAATGCGGAGGAAGAAAATAAAGACAAGTATTTTTTGAATGATTTAAAAGAATCGATCAATACTATTTTGAACGATTACGAAAAATTAGATATAAAAACCAGGGAACTTCAGGTTTATAAAACGGAAAATTTCCCGGTACAGATTTATTATTTGTTTGAAGATAATGATAGTCTTTTTATAACGGCAATTTTTAAGGAAAATAATTAAGAATCCTTTTTGTATAGAACTTTTTTGACATTATTATATAGTTTAATTTTTCTGTTGATGTCTAGTTATTAAGACATTAAACACTTTCGACAGACCTTCCAAATGTGCAAAATTTGGAAGGTTTTTTATTTTAAAATATAAAATTCCTGTATTATCTCACCGGCGTTCTGAATTCTCCGTATCCTGCCAAACCATCATAATTTCTTCCGAAAGGTTTATAATATAAAAATGCCTGATACAAATTTTCTGTCTGCCAAAAATTACCGTTAACTTCTCCAAGATTCAATGATCCGTTTGCTTCCTTCGAAGCTAAAATATAATTATAAAAACCTTGCTTCATATAAATTTTTGCAATGTATTGTTTAGCGGCTTCATCATAATGCATCTGGAATTCTTTGGTTGCTTTAAAATCATTAAATCCGCCCACGATATACAATTCTTTATCCATCGGGTCAGAATCTAAAGAAAAGTGCACCCAAGCATAATCAGCTTCACGAGCTGCATCTCTTTCTAAGCCTAAATCATTTCTTCGGTAATACCAGGCTCCATTTACATCAGGCTGATATTGATAATTTAAAGGATATGCCCATACCGGATGAAGATATGTTTGATTTACGCCATCTACAATCCCGGTTTCACGCACCATATCTGCAGCCATTCTCATGTTTTTATTGTCGAAATAATAAAATTCATTATTTCCGGGAAAAGCAAGATTCAACTGTTGAAAAAGCAATTTATTTCCCATTGTTGCGCTCGGTTTCTGATTCGTAATCTTCATATTGGGATTGTTATTCTGCATCACGGTAAGTGAAATAGAATTTACATTTGAAGTTAAATCACCTGCTTTTGCAACGGCTTGTACTTCTACTCTCTGATTGATATTCGGATTTTTGGCATCTGCAATTCTTGAAATATTCAACGCTAAATTCACATTATCTTCCACGACAGAAAATCGTCTTTTGAAAAGTGGCTGATCTACCGAGCTTTTATAAACAATTAATTCAAAATTTCCTGAAATTTTTGGTTGTATTTTTTCATTCGGAAACTTTAAAGTATAATGTGTGTAAGCCTGAAGCGTATTAAAAGAATACTGAAACTGATCAAGCAACGCATTCATCGAACCATTCGCAATTTCACTGAAAAAAAGATTATCATCTTCCCAATTTCTGTCAAAATGCTTAATGGTGTATCGGTAAAGCTCGCTTGAATTGGTTAAATCATCGAAACTCAACACCAACTGCTGATTCATCGTGATTACCGGCGTCTCGTCATTGGTCTGAGGATTAAACAACTGAATACTTTGAATGTTCTGCCCGAAAGCCAGCGAACCTAAACTGAGTAAAAATATCTGCAACGTTTTCATTATGACGAAGATAACAAATCTCTAAAGAATATTGTATTTTTGATAAAAAAATATTCAGAATATGTTTCAGATACAGGTCTTCGTGTTCAATTTTGCGAGTGAAAATACTTATGTTCTTTTTAATGAAAATAAAAATGCATGGTTGATTGATCCGGGCAATATGAATGAGCAGGAAACTCAGGCAATTTCAAATTTCATCACTGAAAATAATTTAAAAATTCAGAAAATAGTTTTGACCCACGCTCATATTGATCACGTTTTGGGTTTACAGTGGGCTTACGATACTTTTAAAGTTCCTGTCACGATGCATCAGGATGACAAAGAAGTTTTGGATATGTTTCAGATCAGCGGTATGAGATTCGGCTTTACGCTTGATCATATTAAGGTTGACCTAAACTACATCAAAGAAGGCGACGAGCTCGATTTCGATGGTGAAAAATTTAAAATCTACCATGTTCCGGGACATTCTCCGGGAAGTGTTGTTTATCATAACGAAACTCAAAAATTTATGATCTCCGGTGATGTTTTGTTTGAAGGAAGCATCGGAAGAACAGATTTGTACAAAGGAAATTATGATCAATTGATTGAAGGAATTAAAACAAAACTATTTGTTTTGGATGAAGAAACACAAGTTTTTTCGGGTCATGGAAATCCTACAACAATTGGTTTTGAAAAACAGTATAATCCGTTTCTAAAATAGAATTTAATTCACAAAAAAACCGTCAGAATATGACGGTTTTTTCTATTTAGAATGAAAAATTACTTCCATTTGATATTACAACCCATACTTGGTCTTTGAATTTCTTCCTGTGGCTCACCGATTAAAAGATTTTCAAAAGCAATAATCAGATCTTCGCCCGTCACATCTTTATGATTTCCAGGTCTTGAATCATCCATCTGACCTCTGTAAATAAGGTCTAATTTATCATCGAAAAAGAAAAAATCTGGTGTGCAAGCTGCGTCGTAAGCTTTTGCAATAGACTGGCTTTCGTCATATAAATACGGAAAATCAAATTTTCTTTCAATCTGGAATTCAATCATTTTTTCAGGTGAATCTGCAGGATATTTTTCTACGTCATTAGAATTAATTGCGATAAACTCAATTCCTGCCTCATTATAATCTTCGTATAGCTCTGTCAACTTATCGATAATGTGGAGCACAAACGGACAATGATTGCACATAAAGATCACCAATGTACCTTTTTCGCCTTTCAAATCATCCAATGACTGAATTTCATTACTTTTTGAAGGGTTTGGAAGTTCAAAAAACGGGGCTTTTGTGCCTAACGCCAACATATTTGAGGGAGTATTCATATCTTTTATTTGTTCACAAAGATAAAGATTTCTTTTAGTAGTTGCTAAAACAATCATATAATTGAGTGAGGCTATTTATTCTATTAATTTTTACAATAATTAAAAAATAACTCATGCGAACTCCCATTCCGTCAACATTTGACAATGATAGAAGTTCTTGAAAGTCTTTTCTTCAAAATTAAATTTAAAAATTTGTTTGGAAGATGTGTTTAAAAGTTTGTAGTTTTGCTAACACTGTTAGTAAAATAAAATCATGGGTTTACATGAACGTCGTCAAAGAGAAAAAGAATCTATCCGTGCAAATATATTGCAGGCTGCATTCACTTTGGCCAAAGCTGACGGTTGGGCATCTCTTTCTATTCGTAAAATAGCCGATGCAATCGAGTACAGCGCTCCTGTCGTTTATGATCATTTTGAAAACAAAGAAGCGATTTTATATGAAATTTCTATCAACGGATTTCATTGCCTTCAAATAGAATTATTAAAAGCTCAGAAAAAACACGAAACTCCGGAAGATCAGTTGACAGCAATTGTTGACGCTTATTGGAATTTCGCATTTAAAAATAAAGAATATTACCAACTAATGTTTGGTTTGGGAATGCAATGCAGCGGAAAGGGTTTGATGAAAGAAGAGTTTTCTTCTTTTCAGGATATGATTTTCGACTGTACTTTTGAGATCATTAAGAAAAAAGGTTCAAATCAGGATAATGCATGTCATTCATCTCACGCATTGTTTTCAGCGGTTCATGGATTAATTTCAATTATGATGATGAGAAATGATGATATTCCTTCAACAATGAATAAAACAACTTTAGACGAAACCGTTTCGGCTTTTATTAAATCTTTGTAAATTTTTTTTAAACTTAATATTAACACCGTTAGGAAAAATTGATACTGATTATCAAGGTTTTCATATAAATTAAATAATTATTAGCCTACCAAATTTTTGTGGAATGGTCTTACCAATTAATATTAACACCGTTAGATAAAATAACACAATTAACATATATTTCATAAAACAAAATCCAATTTAAAATTATATTCATGAAAATGACACATTGACCCGACAATTAAAATCTGTTATTTTTTTTAGCTTTAAGTTAACGCCGTTAGAAAACATAACAATATTAATTAAAAAACGACATTACCTAATTTAATACTTCATTAAAAAAATAAACTTAAAATGAAAACAACTGCAAAAGCAAGAATTATTATACTTATATCGAGTATCATTCTTTTACAAAATTGCACAAAAGCAGCAGAAGGCACTAATGCTACTCCGCCCGCTCCTGAATTGCCAGTTTACACCGTTACTACATCACCAGCAACCATCTATCAAGAGTTCCCAACCGCATTGGAAGGTAAAAATAATGTAGAAATCAGATCTCAGGTTGACGGATATTTAGATAAAATTTATGTGGAAGAAGGCGCTTACGTAAGAGCCGGACAACCATTATTTAAAATAGATTCCAGAGCTTACGGAGAGCAAATGAATATGGCAAACGCCAATTTACAGGTTGCCAATGCCAATATTCAGAAAGCTAAAGTTGAGGTTGACAGACTTCAGCCATTGGTTGCTGCAAAAGTAGTTTCTGATGTACAGCTAAGAACTGCAAAAGCCAATTATGCAGCAGCAGTGGCAGCAGGTTCACAGGCAAAAGCTTCAGTTGGCGGAGCTAGAATCAACGTAGGATTTACAACAATCACTGCGCCCGTAAGCGGTTACATCGGAAGAATTCCTTACAAAAAAGGAAGTTTGATTTCAAGAACAGATGCCAATCCGTTGACCATGTTATCTGACATCAGTGAAATCTATGCCTACTTCTCTTTAAGCGAATTGGATTTCATTGGTTTCCAGAAAAAATATCCGGGAGCGACCTTAAACGAAAAACTCAAAAATATGCCAATGGTTGATTTGGTAATCGCCGACAACAGTACGTATCCTCAAAAAGGTAAAATGAGCATCGTCGACGGACAGTTTGATAAAACCACAGGAGCAATCAGCGTTCGAGCAGTTTTCCCAAATGCAAACGGAGCATTGAGAACTGGCAATACAGGCCGAGTTCGTATGCCGCAACTATTTGCAAACACGCTTGTCATTCCACAAGAATCAACTTTCGAAATACAGGATAAAACCTACGTTTATGTTGTTGGGAAAGATAAAAAAGTAATCAGCAAACCAATAACAATTTCTGGAAAAACAGAAAGTTATTACTTTATTTCTGAAGGACTTGCTGCAGGCGAAAAAATCGTCTACACCGGAATCGGAGCATTGAAAGATGGCGTTGCTATTCAGCCAAAAGCGATTTCTTCTGATAGCCTTTTGAAAGCAAGACCTTTGTAAAACCGCCTAAAAACTTTTAATACAAAAGTCAGAAAAGCGTTTAAACAACATTAAAAAATAAACTTCTTATGTTAAAAAAATTCATAGATAGACCGGTACTTTCTACGGTTATCTCCATTATATTGTTGCTATTGGGAGCAATGTCGGTTTTCAACCTTCCGATTACGCTGTTTCCCGATATTGCACCACCGAGCGTTCAGGTGACGGCGTTTTATCCGGGAGCGAATGCAGAAGTTGTCGCCCGTTCCGTTGCGGTCCCTATTGAAGAAGCAGTGAACGGTGTTGAGAACATGACGTACATGACGTCAAATTCAAGTAACGACGGATCAATGACCTTGAGTGTATTTTTCAAGCAAGGTTCAGATCCCGATAATGCAGCGGTAAACGTTCAAAACCGTGTTTCCAAAGCGATGAGCCAGCTTCCGCAGGAGGTTGTACAGGCTGGAATTTCAACTCAGAAAGTTCAAAACAGTATGATTATGTTTATGGGATTATCAAGTGATGACCCGAAACAATATGACGAACTTTTCTTACAGAATTATTTGAAAATCAATGTTATTCCGCAAATTCAACGTATCCCCGGAGTTGCGCAGGCACAAGTTTTCGGAACGAGAGATTATTCAATGAGACTTTGGCTGAAGCCTGATCGTTTAGCCGCCAACAATCTTTCTCCGCAGGAAGTTTTAGCTGCAGTAAAAGATCACAATCTTGAAGCTGCACCGGGACGTTTGGGACAGGGAAGTAAGGAAACTTACGAATACATTTTAAAGTATAGAGGTAAATTAAATAAAAATGCAGACTACGAAAATATCGCCATCAAGTCTAATAGCGACGGATCATTTTTAAGATTAAAAGATGTTGCAAGAGTAGAATTTGGTTCTTACACGTACACCGCTGCGAACAGAGTTGACGGAAAACCGGTTGCAGGTTTTGCGATTTTACAAACTGCAGGATCTAATGCAAACGAAATTCTAACTGAAATTGAAAAGCAGGTTGAGCAGATGAAACCTTCACTTCCAAAGGGAGTTGAGCCCATCATCATGTACAATTCAAAAGACTTTTTGGATGCATCAATTCATCAGGTTGTGGAAACGTTAGTGATTGCATTTATCCTGGTGTTTATTGTGGTATTTATTTTTCTTCAGGATTTCAGATCTACATTAATTCCTGCGATTGCCGTTCCGGTAGCGATTGTCGGTACATTTTTCTTCCTTCAGATGTTTGGTTTCAGTATCAACATGTTGACCTTATTTGCTTTGGTTTTAGCCATTGGAATTGTTGTGGATGATGCGATTGTCGTCGTAGAAGCCGTCCATTCAAAAATGGAACAGACAGGAATGCCCGTTGAACAGGCGACTACAAACTCAATGAGTGAAATTTCGGGAGCGATTATTTCCATTACATTGGTAATGTGTGCGGTATTTATTCCGGTTGGTTTCATGCAAGGTCCGGCGGGAGTTTTCTATAGACAGTTTGCTTTTACTTTGGTGATTGCGATTTTGATTTCAGCGGTTAATGCATTGACTTTAAGTCCGGCTTTATGTGCTTTATTATTAAATGATCCTCAAGGAGAACATGGCGAGCATGGTCAGAAAAAAGGTTTTGGAGCGAAATTTTTCAATGCTTTCAACAAAAGCTTCAACAACATGACCAGAAAATATATTTACAGCCTTAAATTTTTAATTAAAAATAAATGGGTTGCGGTTACCGGTTTAGCGTTACTCACAGCGGCAAGTGTTTTCTTGATCAATAAAGCTCCGACAGGATTTATTCCTACAGAAGATCAGGGATTTGTTTTGTATGCAGTGAATACTCCTCCGGGAAGTTCATTAGACAGAACGCACAGAGCCACTGAACAGATTGATAAAATCATCAACGGTGAAAAAGCCAAAAATCACCTTTGGGTAGCCGACGGAATGAACTTCATCAGTAATTCCAATGCTTCTCCTTATGCTGCAGGTTTTATTAAACTGAAAGATTTTGAAGACCGTGGAGAAGTGAAAGATCCCGATCAGATTGCTGCGGGCTTGACAGGAAAAGTAGCACAGGTAAAAGATGCCAGTGCATTCTTCTTCAACTTCCCTACCGTACAGGGTTTTGGTAACGTTTCAGGGTTTGAATTTATGTTGCAGGATAAAACCAACGGTTCTTTTGAGCAGTTGGGAACAACGACTCAGGCATTTATCGGAGAATTGATGAAACGTCCGGAAATTGCTTTTGCATTCACCACTTATGCAGCCGGAAATCCTCAATATACAATTGATGTAGACACCGATAAAGCGAATCAATTGGGAGTTTCTGTGACAGAATTGATGCAGACCATGCAGATCTATTACGGAAGTAGTTTCGTTTCTGATTTCAACAGATTCGGAAAATATTATCGAGTGATGGCTCAGGCTGATATTCCTTACAGAACTGATGCGAATTCTATGGAAGGAATTTATGTTAAAAATAAAACCGGCGAAATGGTTCCTGTAAAGACTTTGGTGACATTAAAGAGAACTTTCGGACCAGAAACGGTTTCAAGAAACAACTTATTCAACGCTGTTACGATCAACGGAACTCCAAAACCTGGTTACAGTACCGGAGACGCCATTAAAGCCGTAGAAGAAGTTGCCCAAAAATCGCTTCCAAGAGGTTATGGTTACGAATGGACAGGGATTACCCGTGAAGAAATCAAAACCGGCGGACAAACTGCTTTTGTATTTATGCTAAGTATCTTATTTGTATATTTCTTATTGGCAGCTCAGTACGAAAGTTATATTCTTCCATTTGCAGTTATTTTGACCATTCCTACAGGGATTTTCGGAGTATTTGCTTTCACAGGATTAGCCGGAATTGATAATAACATTTACGTTCAGGTCGGATTAATCATGCTCGTCGGATTGTTAGCGAAAAATGCGATTCTGATTGTCGAATTTGCCGTTCAGAGAAGAAAAGCAGGAAAAACATTGATTGAATCTGCTCTTCAGGCTTCAAGATTACGTTTAAGACCGATTTTGATGACTTCATTTGCCTTCATCATCGGTATGTTACCATTAGTTTGGACTCAAGGTGCGGCGGCAAAAGGAAATCACTCGATCGGAATCAGTACCGTTGGCGGAATGTTTACAGGAGTTGTCTTCGGGATTTTCATTATTCCGGTGATGTATGTGATCTTCCAGTATTTACATGAAAAAATGCCAAGCCGAAAGAATAAAAGACTTCAAAAACAAAAATTGGAGGCAGAACTTTTAGCAACAGCACATTAATAAAAAATGATTAACAAAACTTTGAGATCTGAAATTCGTACAAAAATTTTTCTTCAAATTTAATTTTTAAGATTTTCTAAACCAAGTAAAGTATTTTCTCCTACTAAAGACAACTTTGCTTACCACTCAAAGTTTTGTGATCAATTTAAATATATAGACTTATGAAAAGAGTAAAAAATATAATCATCGCTTTTGGGATTGCATTAGGTGCAGTTTCTTGTGTGCCGAAATTGGCATATCAGGAAACGAAACCCGAACTTCCCGAAACATTCAAATACACCGCGACCGCAGACACTGCAAGCGTTGCCAACTTAGAATGGAAACAATTTTTCAATGATCCCATTTTACAGGATTTAATTGAAAAAGGAATTAAAAATAATTTCGATTTACAGATTGCCTTAAAACAAGTCGCTTCTTCACAGGAAAAACTAAAGCAGGCAAAATATCTTCAATATCCTGATGTAGGTTTCGGAGTTTCAGCACAAATTTCAAAACCTTCCAAAAACAGTATGAACGGACAAAGCTTAAATTTATTTTTAGGGCAAAGTCACGTTGAAGATTACAATGCTGCATTCAACTTATCTTGGGAAGCAGATATTTGGGGCAAAATAAAAAATCAGCAGGAAGTTTCAAAAATGCAGTATCTGCAGACTTATGAAGCGACAAAAGCAATTCAGACACAGGTTGTCGCAGCGATTGCTCAAGGTTATTACAATTTATTGATGCTTGATAAACAATTACAGATTGCAAAATCAAATTTAGATTTAAGCACCAACACGCTTTCACTTACAGAAAAATTGTGGCAAAGCGGCGACACGACTTCATTGGGAGTTCAACAGGCGACTGCTCAAAAGCAATCAACAGAACTTTTAATCACTCAGCTGGAACAAAACATCGCCATTCAGGAAAATGCATTGAGTATTTTGGTCGGTGAAAATCCGAATAAAGTCAACAGAACCATTGAAATGTCTGACACTTCTTTACCACAGGATATTTCTGCGGGACTTCCTGCAGCGATGGTGAGCCGTCGTCCGGATGTTCGTCAGCAGGAATTGGTTTTATTGGAATCAAATTCAATCGTGGGAATTGCTCAGGCAAATATGTATCCTTCATTGAAAATTACAGCAACCGGTGGAGTGAATTCATTTAAAATTGATAACTGGTTTTCAATTCCGGCTTCATTGTTCGGTTCTGTTTTAGGAGGATTGACTCAGCCTATTTTTCAGAAAAGACAATTGAAAACGAATTTAAATGTTGCTAAAATTCAAAGAGAGAAAAACGTTTTAGCGTTCCGTCAGTCTGTTTTGAATGCGGTAGGCGAAGTTTCTGATGCTTTGGTTTCAAACGAAAGTTTAAAAGTTCAGGAACAAAAAGCAACAGAGCAGGTAACAACATTGAAAAATGGAATTAAAAGCGCAGAAATGCTTTACAAAGGCGGTATGGCCAATTACTTAGAAGTGATTACCGCTCAGGGAAATTCTCTGCAGGCTGAACTGAATCTTGCGTCCGTAAAAAGACAGAGATTAAGCAGTATTGTAGATCTATACCGAGCTTTAGGTGGCGGATGGAAGTAGTAAATTAATTATATTGTTTGAAGTGCGGTCTTTCGGGATCGCATTTTTTTGTTTAAATACTCCTTTGTCATTCAGAGCGAAACGAAGTGAAGCGTAGAATCTAGGCTGGATTTGTAGAGTTTTGTAATTGCGTTGTTGAGATTGCTTCGGAATGACAAATTCGGAGCAGAATTTTTTAACGCAAGTTTTATTTAAAAGGTGTGTAATTTTTAAGGAGCAAAGAATAGCGACAAAGTCGCCTAAGGCACAAGCTTCATAAGAATCAATTTTATTGATTCCATGCTTTGCTTCTTAAAATTATTAAGAATAGAAAATAAGTCTTTGCGTCAAAAAAACTTTAAACTGAAGTTTTAGAATTTATATATTTAATCAAATCGTCAAAATCCTTTTCAGAATATCCCAACTGCAAATAATGAATATCATCCGCTTTTCGATACCAAGTCAATTGTCGTTTTGCATATCTCCGGCTATTTTTCTTAATTTCAGAAACTGCAAATTCCAGATCCCATTCTTCATCAAAATATTTAAATAATTCAGAATAACCAACCGTATTCAAAGCGGTCAAATGTTTGAATTTTTCTAAACTTTTTGCTTCATCCAACAAACCTTTCTCCATCATGATATCCACTCTCTTATTGATCCTATTGTACAATTCTTCTCTCGGGGCTTCAATTCCGATGCGAATGACATTAAAATCTCTGGAATCTTGTGAAACAGCAATTAATTCAGAATATTTTTTATTCGTCTGCCAAATCACATCAATGGCTCGCAAAAGGCGTCTGTGATTATGAAAATCTACTACTGAAAAATACTCAGGATCTAATTCTTTCAGTATTTCCTGCAGTTTTTCGATTCCTTCATCATCGAGAATTTTCTGAAGTTTATTTTGATTTTCATCATTTGCCTCCGGTAAATCATTCAAACCTTCAATCACCGCTTTTTCATACATCATACTTCCGCCAACTAAAATCACAGTTTCATGATTTTCAAAAAGTTCGTTGAGTTTTTTTAAAGAATCTTCTTCATATTGACCGATCGAATAATATTCCTGAACCGAAAGATTTCCTATAAAATGGTGTGTTGCTTCTGCCAATTCTTCTGAAGACGGAGAAGCCGTTCCGATAATCATTTCCTTAAAAAACTGACGAGAATCGCAGGAAACAATTTCTGTGTTGAAATGTTTTGCCAGATCAATTGCCAATCTCGTTTTTCCAATTCCGGTAGGTCCTACAACAGAAATCAAGTTTTTATTTTTCACTTTGCTAATTTACGAAATTGAGTTAATTTGATTTTTTATTTTTTGCTATAAAACAACAAAGAAAATGAGATATAATTTGAACCATTAAGAATATGTAAGTTGTTAAGTCTAATTAAGAAAATCTGTACTATTTTTAAGCATTATGCTAAAAGCAAAGCTCATCTTAATATTTTTTCGCTTCTTCTTTAATCTTAACGGTTCAAAATATTTAATTGAACAATTAGAATATAGATGTTGAAATTTCATCTTATCACAGTATAGACTTAAATGTTTATCTTTGTACGACAATAAAAAACTATGATTTTATCAATGACCGGCTTTGGTAGAGCCGAAGGTGTTTTTGAAGGAAAAAAAATTTCGATCGATATTAAATCACTGAACAGTAAGAGCTTTGATTTGAATATCAAAATTCCTTTACGTTACAAAGAAAAAGAATTTGAAGTAAGAAAAATTCTAAACGATAGAATCATCCGTGGAAAGGTAGATTGCTACATTAATATTGAGAATCTTGAAGAAACGAATGATGTAAAAATCAACAGAAGTTTAATCGATTCTTACATGAATGAGCTTAAAAATATCGCTTCAGACGGACCTGATTTTGAATACCTTAAAATGGCAGTAAGACTTCCGGATGCCATCACTTCAAGACCAGACGAACTGACTGAAGGTGAATGGGAATCTTTGGCGAAAATTGTAAATAATGCAGTCGACAAATTCCAGGAATTCAGAAAGACTGAAGGAAAAATTCTTCACGAAGAACTGGAAAGAAACATCAAAAATATTGATAGATCTTTGGCAGAAGTTGTTCCTTATGAGCAAGTGAGAATTGATGCCGTAAAAGAACGTTACATGAAAACTTTAAAAGAGTTTGAAAACGTTGATGAAACAAGATTCTATCAAGAAATGGCATATTTCACTGAAAAATTAGACATTCAGGAAGAAAAAGTGAGACTTTCTCAGCATTTGAAATATTATTCTGAAGTGATGGAAAATGAAGATTTTAATGGAAAAAAACTTGGGTTTATTTCACAGGAAATCGGAAGAGAAATTAATACTTTAGGATCTAAAGCCAACCACGCTGAAATTCAAAAATTAGTCGTGATGATGAAGGATGATTTGGAAAAAATTAAAGAACAAACGTTAAACGTGTTGTAAACAGTTATAAGTTATAAATGATGAGTTATAAGTTGCTTGTTTGCATACTTTTCGAATAACTCATCATTCATAACTCATAATTCATAACTAAAAAACATGAATAAAGTTATCATATTTTCAGCGCCATCGGGAAGTGGAAAAACAACGTTGGTAAAACATTCTCTGGAAGCAATTCCTGAATTGGAATTTTCTATTTCATGCACAACGAGGCAACCGAGAGGAAGTGAAATTCATGCGATTGATTATCACTTTATTTCGCCTGACGAATTCAGACAGAAAATTTCTGAAGAAGCTTTTGTCGAATTTGAGGAAGTTTATACTGATAAATATTACGGTACTTTAAAATCTGAGGTAGAAAAGATCTGGAATCAGGGAAAAGTTGTTATTTTTGATGTAGACGTAAAGGGCGGAATTTCATTAAAAAAATATTTTGGCGAAAAAGCATTATCTATTTTCATAGAACCTCCTTCGATTGCCGAATTGGAAAGAAGGCTGATTACAAGAAACACCGATGATGCCGAAACCATAAAAACCCGCGTGGAAAAAGCCGAAGAAGAGCTTACCTACGCCATAGAATTTGACAAAATCGTGATCAACAGCGATTTGGGTCAAGCAAAAATAGAAATAGAAAGTTTAATAAAAAACTTCATTGGGAATTAAAGGCTGGATGATGGAAGCTGGATGATGGAAGTTTGAAAACTATAAATTCAAACAACATCATTGCTAACTTCTAGTTTCTAACTTCTAATTTCTAATGAACAAAAACATTGAGGCTAAAATGAGCACCGAAACATTAGAAAAAGCTAAATCAACACTTCCCGTAAAAGGATTTTTAGATATAAAAGATATTGATATTCCTCAGGGAGAAGATTTGGTAAAAGCAATTCTTCAACTGAAGGAAGAAAAAAATGCCGTTATCTTGGCGCATTATTATCAACCGGGAGAAATTCAGGATATTGCTGATTTCCTGGGAGATTCTCTTCAACTGGCAAGACAGGCAAAAGACACCGATGCCGATATGATTGTATTCTGCGGAGTACATTTCATGGCTGAAGCTGCAAAAATTCTGAACCCGACGAAAAAAGTTGTCCTTCCCGATACAATGGCTGGGTGTTCTTTGGCAGACGGCTGCAGTGGTGAAGGTTTGAGAAAAATGCGTGAGCAACATCCGAACGCTTTGATTGCAACTTACATCAACTGTAATGCAGAAACAAAAGCAGAAAGCGACATCATTGTAACCAGTTCAAACGCTGAAACGGTGATTGAAGCTTTACCAACTGACCGACCGATTATCTTCGCTCCGGATAAAAATTTAGGTAGATATTTATCTAAAAAAACCGGCCGCGATATGATTCTTTGGGACGGAAGCTGCATCGTACACGAAGCTTTCTCAATGGAAAGAATTGCACAGCAATTAGCAGATAATCCTGATGCAAAAATGATTGCACACCCTGAAAGTGAAGAAGCTGTTTTGAAATTGGCTCACTTCATCGGTTCTACTTCTGCTCTTTTGAATTTTGTTGAAAAAGATGATTGTCAGAAATTTATCATTGCCACTGAAGAAGGAATTCTTCACGAGATGAGAAAACGTGCACCACATAAAGAATTGATTCCAGCCTTGGTTTTTGACGAAAGCTGTAACTGCTCGGAATGTTTTTACATGAAGCGAAACACAATGGAAAAACTGTATTTGTGCATGAAATATGAACTTCCTGAGATTATCATTGAAGAAGAACTTCGTCTGAGAGCTTTGAAACCGATTGAGGCAATGCTTGATCTTTCGAAAAGTATTAAATAAATAAAAAAGCACTGTTTTCACAGTGCTTTTTTATTTTAACGAGGAAAACAGTCTGCGTGTACTAAAACTTTAGACTTACAACATTCTGGTAAAGCATGAAACGCCTCACATGAGCTAGGAAAATTAGGACCATAAGGCCCGGGAGGACAATTTGCATTGCAAACTGCACCACCATTAATTGATTTTAAATTTTCTCTGTTTAATTTTTTTAGATTTTTCATATTTATTTGATTTGTTTATTTATTAAATATAATACTTTTGTCTAATATAAAAAAACATGAGCAAAATCTTTTTAGAAGATGTAAAAATATACGCTTATCACGGCGTTCTTCCCGAAGAAAATAGTATCGGAACATATTATATTTTAAACGCTGAAATTCACACAGATTTATGGGATGCTGCAGTTTCTGATGATCTGAATGACACAATCAGTTATGCTGACATTAACGATATCATTCATGATGAGATGAAGATTCAATCTAAATTGTTGGAGCATGTTGCGGCAAGAATTATCACGAAAATCAATGAGAAATTTAATCAGATTTCTTACATAAAATTAAGAATTACCAAAACAAGCCCGCCAATGAAGGGCGAAATGAAAGGTGCAAGTATTGAGCTGGAAAAAAGTTTTTTATTGGGCGGAATTACAGAAAATGAGTAATTTTCAGTTTAAAAATAAAAACACAGTGAGATGAAGATATTCAAAATATTATTTCTTTTGTTTTCTGTCGGTATTTTTGGGCAAAGCAACGTTTCCGGCAATCCTATCTATAATTTTCCAAAAATAAAATCCAGCATTACAATGCCGGTAACCATTCCGTTATCGGAAATCAGCAATATCATTAATGCTTCGGTAAAAGACATGATCTTTCAGGATGATTCTTATACCGATAACGATAATGACCAGTTTAAAGTAAAAGTCTGGAAAACACGACCGATACGCTTAGTCGGAGATGTCAATCAAAACATACTGATTGAAGTTCCTCTAAAAATATGGGCAGAAAAAGGCATCGGAACTTTGGGAGTTTATACGTATCAGGAGACGACTTTTGAAACGGTAATGTATTTTAAAACGGCTTTAAGCTTTAAAAATAACTGGACGATAAGCACTTCGACACAACCAATGGGTTTTAAATGGGTAAAAAAACCGGTGCTTGATTTTGGAAAAATTAAGATTCCTATTACGTCTTTAGTCGAAAAAAGTTTGAAAGAGCAACAGCAGAATTTCTCCAAAATTATTGATAAACAAATGGCAGAACAGCTCAACTTTCAACAATATGCTGTTTTGGCGTGGAATGCATTTTCTCAACCTTTCAATATTTCGGAAGAATACAATACCTGGTTGAAAATTACACCGATCAACGTAAATATTACGCCGCTGAAATTCTACGGCAATCAAATCAATACCAATATCGGCATCGATATTTTTTCGGAAACTTACACAGGAACAAAACCAGAAGCTTCGCAGCCTGTGAAAATGGTGATGAATTTTAATTTCATTCCTCTTTTAGCAGATCAATTTTTACTGCAGACCACTGCTAATATTCCTTTTTCTGAAGCGACCGGTATTGCAAAAAAAACATTTTTAAATAAAGAATTTGATATCAGAAATTCTAAAGTAAAAATTACGGATATCAAGGTTTACGGAGAAGCAAACCGTATTATGATCGAGGCTGAAACAGAGGGTTATGTGAACGGAACCGCTTTTATTTCAGGTATTCCTGTTTATGACGAAGCTAAAAGAAAAATTGTACTTTCCGACACCAAATTTAAGCTTAGAACATCAAATATGCTTCAGAAATTAGCAACTTCTCTTTTCAAAGGGAAAATTGTGAAGATGATAGAAGATGAATACGGAATTCCGACAAATGATCTCGAAACATCGTCTAAAAAAAGTATCGAAGAAGCATTCAATAAAGAATATTATAAAGGATTGAAAATGACGGGTAAAGTTTTTAATCTCAAACCCCATCAGATTCTTTTGAACGACTCCGGAATTACAGCTGTAATTGATATTAATGCAAACTTGAGATTTACCTTAAAAGGATTTTAAACTAAAACTATATAATCATGAGAAAATATTTACAAATTATTGACAGGCACAGAGCTACAAAGGGGATGAGGTTCGCAAATATTCTTGTTGACAGAATTGCGTTTAACTTAATTTTTTTCGCTTTAGGTCTTGCAGGCGGCATTCTTGATGGAATTTTTGGAATGTATTATTTCACAAAATTCTTTGATCAGCTAGCAGAATTAGGAAGAGTTGCAGATATTATCATCACCAGCGTTATATTTTTCTTCTATATTTTTCTTATGGAATATTTAACCAAAGGAAGAAGTCTGGGAAAATTCGTGACCGGCACAAAAGTATTGATGACAGATGGCACAGAACCTACTGTGAAAGATTATTTTAATCGAAACATAATTAGATTGGTTCCTTTCGATGCCTTATCTTTTTTTGGAGAAAACGGATGGCATGATAGCTGGAGCGATACTCGAGTAATCAACATCAGAAATTATGAGGCTGAAAGACAGAGTAAGAACGAAATTGATGCCATTGGAGTAAAAGAAATTGCATAAAAAATTTGGAGAATATTTTTATTTTCCTATATTTGCACCACCTAAAAATGGTGCTTTGGCCGAGCGGCTAGGCAGTGGTCTGCAACACCATCTACAGCGGTTCGAATCCGCTAGGCACCTCTTATTTTAATCCCTAATCTACAATAGTTTAGGGATTTTTTTGTGCTTAGAAATTGTTAAACAAATTGAATATTTGCAGTAATTCACTGATAATAAAATCAATAAGCCTTTCTTTTCGAAAAATACTTTTTGTAATGAGGAAATCCTTGGCTGTAATACCAAAATCCCGAATTACTGCTTTGACGACTTAGAAAAACAGAAATCAAAAATATAATTAATAAAGCACTTCCTAATAATATAAAATTCTGAAACAGTAAAATACAATCTGACATTTCCATTGGTTAGTTTTAGTAGTATAAATATATGTATTACAGATAATAACAAAAAATAAATTCTCTACAATTAGAGATTTATATTAAAATAAAACAGTAATGGTTAAATTTTGAATCTCTGCAGCAATCAAATATATTAACGTTTTTAAAATTTTAACATTCCTTAACTAAACCTTGGCTTCATAATTGAAATTATCATTGTCTAGACTTCAAAAGTTTAAGAGATAGAAAAAATTTGAGTTATGAAAAATATAGTTTTAGCAGGAGTGATCTCAATATTTACATTGACCGCCTGTAAGAAAGATGATAATAAAGTTGCTGAAAAAACATTAGAACAGCAGAAACTGGAGTTCCAGGCAAGACAGCTTGATATCGAAAAGCAAAAACTGGCAATCGAGAGAGAAAGATTTGCCTACGAGGCACAAAAGAAAAGCGATAGTATTGCTGAAGTTGAAAAAGCTAAAACAGCAGCTGCTGCAAAACCTCAGGTAATCAGAGAAACCAAAACAATATACAGAGATGCGCCTTCTTCTAATAACGGAAGCCAGGCAAGCAACTCTTCATCACAAGGAACTACGACAGCTAAGAAAAAAGGGATAAGTGAAGCTGCAAAAGGTACCGCAATTGGTGTAGTAAGTGGTGCTGCGCTGGGAGCTATTGTTAATAAGAAAAACCGTGGTGGTGGTGCCGTAGTTGGTGGTATTATCGGAGGTGCAACAGGATATACTTTAGGTAGATCACAAGATAGAAAAAGTGGTCGTGTACAACCTAAATAATTAAATATTTTCAAAAACATGAAAGATTGCTTATTTTTAGGCAATCTTTTTTTATGCTATTAATCCTATTCTCCGCAATTTTTCTGATTACAACTTTAATGGGCTGGGGTAAACTGGCTGAAATTGTTGTTGGGAAAAATCTATACGGAACCTCAGGGAATATCTTAACCGGCATCTTCTCGATCAGTTTAATTTTCACGGTCTTATCATTTTTTATTCCGCTGAATTTATACGTTGAAATCCCTGCAATTCTAATCGGGATTTTTTACTTTTTTAAAGACAAACTTTATACAAATTGCTTTAGAATTTCAAAGAAAGACGCTACCATTTTGGGTGTTTTAGTACTATTGATTCTATTTTCAGGCTCTTTTTATCCTTTTATTGCAGACCATTTTGGATATTATGTTCCTACAATAAAATGGCTTACAGAATACGGCTTGGTTAAAGGTATTTCAAATCTCGATCTTGTTTTGGGGCAGATGTCGGTTTGGCATATTGTACAGGCAGGATTCAGTAATTTTGCAGATCCTTTTTTTAAGCTTAATGCTATTTTACTGATTATATACGGAATGTACATTGTCGAGAATAAAAGCTGGGTTCAAATTATTTTCATTCCCATTTTACTTGTTTTTTCACAATCGCCAAGCCCGGATCTTCCCGCAATTGTATTTTCTCTGATTATTTTAAATGAAATTTTATCCGGAAACAAAAACCTTTCTTTTTTATTCGCATTTTCTGTTTTTACTTTCTCAATTAAGCCAACCGTGATCTGGTTGCCGCTTTTCGTACTGCTCTACTCTATTTTTATTTCTAAATTTCAGTATAAAAAACTTATTTTCGGATCATTGGTTTTTCTTCTATTTATCATAAAAAATATTTGGACATTTGGATATCCTGTTTTTCCTTTTACGATATTTGATTTAGGAATTTCCTGGAAACCCAATCCTGAACTTTTAAAAGCTTCCTCACAATTTGCCAAAGTAAAAACTTTTGATGAGCAGTATTCTTATGCCGAAATTTTAAAATTCTCATGGTTTGATTATATTAAAAACTGGCTTTTTCTGGACGGAATCAAATCAGTTATCAACATTTCTTTCGTTACAAGTTTAATAGGATTCACTGTGTTTTCTATTATTAAAAGAAAAAAAATCATCAGTTTAATTTGTATTTCAATATTGATTAAAAGCATTTTGGTATTACTTTTTTCTGCGCAATATCGGTTCTTTATCGATGTATTTTTCGTTATGTTTTTCGTAGTCTTTTTCGAAAGTTTAAATAAGAAATATGCGCTTTTAATTGGTTCGGGTTTAGCTATAATTTTTGTAAGTCTTTTTTCCTATCCAAAAATCGTTCAGCAGTTCGTTCCTAGTTTTAGATTGGGTAGAAACTTAACTCAATTCGAAGTAAAACAGGTTTTAAAGCCTTCTTACTATATCTATAATCAATACAATTCTTTTGAAATTGGTGATCTTAAATTTAACGTTTCAAAAAGACATCCTTTCAGTTTTGACACTCCTATTCCTGCAATCTCCGAAAGCTATATTATTGATTATCAAAAAGAAATGTTTTTCCCACAACTCATCGATAAAAGGAACCTGAAAAAGGGTTTTATCTGGAAAAAGCTTAATATTAAAGAAAAAAAGGAAGTCGACAAAACAATCGAAATCATCAAAAAGAGTTATCAGTAAACCAATTGCCAAAGGCTTTATTATCTGAATAAAAAACGGTAATTTTGTAGTATGTTCAATACTTTAGGTAATCTTCTCAGCCTTACCACATTTGGCGAGAGTCACGGCGCAGCTTACGGCGGAATCATCAATAATTTCCCGGCAGGTCTGGAAGTCGATTTCGAAAAAATTCAATATGAGCTGGATCGCAGAAAACCCGGTCAATCAGCAATCGTTACCCAACGAAAAGAAAGTGATACCGTACAATTTCTTTCTGGAATCTTCGATGGTAAAACCACGGGAACTCCAATTGGTTTTTTGATTGAAAATGAAAATCAGAAATCAAAAGATTATGATCATATTGCGACTTCATATCGCCCAAGTCATGCAGATTTTACGTACGATCAGAAATTCGGAATCAGAGATTATCGCGGCGGCGGAAAATCTTCTGCAAGAGAAACTATCAACTGGGTGGTTGCCGGAGCTTTAGCAAAACAACTTTTAAAAGATATTGAAATTAACGCTTACGTTTCTTCCGTAGGCGAAATTTTCTGTGTAAAACCTTATCAGGATTTAGATTTTTCTAAAACTGAAAGCAATGAAGTACGTTGTCCCGATACCGAAACTGCCGAAAAAATGATTTCAAAAATTAAAGAGATCAAAAAAGCAGGCAATACCATTGGCGGTACGATTACCTGCGTCATCAAAAATGTTCCTGTGGGAATTGGTGAACCGGTTTTTTCTAAACTTCAGGCCGAACTGGCAAAAGCAATGCTCAACATCAATGCCTGCAAAGGTTTTGAATATGGAAGCGGATTTTGTGGTGCGAAAATGACAGGAAGTGAGCATAACGATGAGTTTAACACCGATTTTTCTACTAAATCAAATCTTTCAGGCGGAATTCAGGGTGGAATTTCCAACGGAATGGATATTTATTTCCGTGTGGCTTTCAAACCTGTAGCAACCATTTTGAGACCTCAAAATAGTGTTGACAAAGACGGAAATGCAGTTACGGTAGAAGGAAAAGGAAGACACGATCCTTGTGTGGTGCCGAGAGCGGTTCCCGTGGTGGAAAGTTTAGCCGCATTTGTTTTAGCCGATCTGTTTCTGATCAACAAAACGCGAAATAGTAATCAATTTTAATTTAATTTTAGTAATAATGAAAAATTACTGGGACAAAGCCATATCATTTGAAGAATATCTCCAAATTGCCAACCAAAGACTTGAAAATCCTGCAACTCCGCACGATGCTGAATATAAAATGTATTACGAGCTCGGCATCCAGAGAATGGATCGAACGGTGAAAAAATTTGCCATCGACGAAGAACAGGTCACTGAGCTTACATCAAAAAATTTCAACGGGAAGATTTTAATTATATCTGAAGCCTGGTGCGGTGATGCCAGTGCGACGGTTCCTGCTTTGGCGAAGTTTTTTGAAGGACATAATGAAGTGAAAATCTTCTTAAGAGACAGCGATAAAAGTTTAATTAATCAGTTTTTGACCAACGGAACAGAGTCTATTCCGAAAGTCATTATTTTAGATGAAAATTTTAATGTGAAAAATTCTTGGGGACCACGTCCAAAATTCGGGCATGAATTATTATTAAAATTTAAAGCCGATCCTGAAGCCTATCCAAGAGAGAGTTTTTACAACGATCTTCAGGTATATTATTCCCGAAACAGAGGCAAAGATGCAATTCAGGAAATTTTAGAATTACTGTAAATATATATCTATGAAAAAACTGACTACTTACGTTGTTATCCTCGTAGTTTTAGGCGTTATTTTTTTTGTTCCCGGAATACGTAATTTTCTAAAAGATCAATTTTTCCCGATTGCTACGATAGAAAATGCGGTACACATCAGTGATGAAGATTACGATGTCGACTTGCAGGGCATCAACGTACCGAGTACAAATCTGAAAAACTTTAAGAACAAACCTGTTTTTCTGAATTTTTGGGGAACATGGTGTCCTCCGTGCAGAAAAGAGTGGCCGTCAATACAAAGATTGTACGATAGAAGAAAAGAAAATATAGATTTTGTTTTGATCGCAATGAAAGATGAAGAAGCTACCGTAAGAAAATTTCTAAAAGAAAATAATTACACTGTTCCTGTGTATATCGCACAAAGCCCGATCTCTGAAAAGATACTTCCAAAAGCTTTTCCCACAACCTTTCTGCTCGATAAGAACGGAAGAATTTTGATAAAAGAAGATGCTGCAACTGACTGGGATGCAGAATCTATTCATCAGTTTATAGATAATATTGTTAAATAACTTTAACTAAAATTTTGATTAAGTTGGTACAAATTTTGCGAATTTCAAAGAGTTGAAAATTATTTTAAAAGCAAACACAAAATGAAATATTCAAAACTCAGTCTTGCCAAAGAGGCAATTGCCCACAAAGGCTTCGTAAAAAAAATACCCGATATTTTCAGAATGATGAATATGTGGAGAAAAGGGATGTATCCGGTAAAAGCAATCGATCTTATTTTACCGTTGGTAGGTCTTCTTTATGTAATTTCTCCTATAGATATCATTCCAGATTTTATCATTGTAGCAGGAGTTTTAGATGACTTGGCAGTTTTATCTTTAGCTATTCCTAAGCTAATCAGGGAAGTCGATAAGTTTTTACTTTGGGAAGCCGAACAAAAGTACAGTACAAACGGTGGAAAAATCATTGATGCAGAAATCGTTTAAATAATTTAACTAAACATCCTTTCGGGGATGTTTTTTTATAAATAAGCACTTCTTAATCAAGATGATTTTTTTTAAACATTAAGGAAATTAAATTTTTAAGAATTAACTCAATTAAGACTTTTTTAAGTTTTACTAAAGTAAATCATTAAGCAACATCCATAAATCAATTTATTGATTCTTAACAATTCTTAAACTTTTAATGCTCTTAATGGTAAATTTTAAAATCTCTTTTCTAGCAAAATTCATAATTCACAATTGACTTTAACATCAAATCCTTAAATTTGCACTATCTAATAAAAAATTAATGGAAAGTAAGAAAGAATTCTTTTTGGAGTGTTACAAACTGGGCATCATCAAATTCGGAAGATTTACATTAAAAAGCGGTATCGAAAGCCCGTTTTATGTAGACTTAAGACCTTTAGCATCAGATCCTAAAATTTTAAAAAACCTAGCCAATTATTTACTGGAAATGCTTCCTTTAGATAATTTTGATTTGATTTGCGGAGTTCCTTACGCAGCACTTCCTATGGCAACTGCAATGTCATTGGAAAGCTACATCCCATTAATTATAAAAAGAAAAGAAGCAAAAGAGTACGGAACAAAAAAAATGATTGAAGGAATTTACCAGAAAGGGCAAAACTGTCTGTTGGTAGAAGATGTCATCACTTCCGGAAAATCTTTGATCGAGACCATTGCTGAAGTTGAGCAGGAAGATCTGAAAGTAGCCGACATCGTTGTGGTTTTAGACAGAGAGCAAGGCGGAAAACAGCTTTTGGAAAGCAAAGGTTTCAGAGTTCATACTTTATTTAATATCTCTGAAGTTTGTACCATTCTTCAGGAAAACGGTGAATTGAGCGATGACGAAGTAAAAAGAATTCACGATTTTTTACAGGGAAATCATATTCAGTTTGAAGAAAAGAAAAGACTTTCTTACCAGGAAAAATTTGAAAATGCACAGCATTCTGTTTCAAAAAAATTATTAGAAACCGCATTAGCCAAAGAATCAAACCTGATTGCATCGGCTGATGTTACAACTACTCAGGAATTATTGGAACTTGCTGAAAAAGTGGGACCAAATATTATTGCTTTAAAAACACATATCGATATTATTTCAGATTTCGATTATCAAAATACGATCGTTCCTTTGAAAGAATTGGCTACAAAGCACAACTTCTTATTGATGGAAGACAGAAAATTTGCCGATATCGGAAATACGCAGGAACTACAGTTCACAAGCGGAGTTTTCAAAATTACAGACTGGGCAGACTTTGTAACTTCTCAGGTTATTGGAGGTTTCGAATCTTTAGATTGCTTCAAAAATGTAGGGGTTGTTGCCATTATCGGCATGTCTTCAAAAGGTACCTTAACGACAAACAGCTACAGAGAAGAGGCTTTAAAAATAGCTTTATCTCACCCCAACGTAATTGGCGGAGTTTCTCAAAATTCGCTTCCTGAAGAAATTTTATTATTTACTCCGGGAGTTAATTTAGCAGATTCTGGTGACGGAAAAGGTCAGCAGTACAATACTCCGGATCATGTTTTCAAAACACTTCACACCGACTTCATCATCGTAGGAAGAGGGATTTACAAATCTGAAGATCCTACAGAAGCTGCTCTTACGTATAAAAACGAAGGTTGGAACGCCTATTTAGCTTCATTGTAAAATAAATAATCACTATTTGCTCTCATGTCCTTGGGAGCAAATTTTATTTTATGGAGCACATAGAATACTTCTTATTTTTAATAAATGTTAACTAAAAATCATAAGAATTGTATCTAAAATACGTTATATTTGAAGCTTTATTGGGATATTGAAAAAGTTTAGCATTGGCCTTTTTTTGATTTGGGGAGTTGTACAGGTTTCTGCACAAAAGGATAGTATTTACATTCATGCAAAATTATCGCAGGACAGAAAAACATTTGAAATCAATCAGGATATTGTATATCATAATCATTCTGATAAGGCTCTGAACAGCATCAAACTTCTCAACTGGATCGCCGCATACAACAAAAGAGGAACTTCTTTAGTATACAGAAAACTGGAAGACCGCAACAACAGTCTTCATTTTGCAAAACAGGAAGAGCTAGGAAAAGTTTTAGAACTAAACATTAAAACTGCAGAAAACCAAATCATTGTACTTCCTAATACTTCCGAAGAAAATTTATTTTTAAATTTAAATGAAGCGTTACCAACAGGAAAAAGCATTAAATTTCAACTGCAATATAAACTGCAGCTTCCTGACAAAAAATTTACCGGTTACGGCACTTCCGAGCAGGATATTGCTCTAAAATATTTCTTTATTGTTCCCGATCATTTCGATCCGGAAAATATTTCCGGAAGAGATTATCACGATATTGAAGAATCAGTAAACTTCAACACGTATTGGTCGGTTGATTTTGATACTCCTTCAAATTCTTTCATCCAAAGTAATCTTCAGCAGATACAGCCTAATTCATTCAAAGGATATTTAGATTCGGATCCAGAATTTATTATTTCAAAGAATAATTTTCCTACGATAAAAGTAAATACAGATGATATTAAGACCGAAATAAAATTTGGATACAATATCAGCAAACAGGACATTCAGAATCTTGAGTTTTACCTTCCGTTGCAATTGAGATTCATTAAAGATAAAATCGGTTTTGCACCTGAACAACTTTTTATTTCGGAGAAATTCAGAGCAAAAGAAGATTTTTTCGGAAATAATGATATTAAATTCTGGAAATTTAGGTTTAAATTATTTTCGGATGCTGAAAATATCGATTTGGACTACTTTGGAATCATCTCAAAGAAAATTCTTGATGAAAGCATCATAACCGACAAACAGGAAAATCATTGGTTCAAAAATGGTTTAAAATCATATCTTGAAATACAGTATCTGAAAAAATTCTACGGAGACGCAAAACTTCTTGGAAATCTTCCTGAGACTAGTTTGTTAGGAATTAAACCTTTAAAATTATTCCATTCTTCAAGGGTAAAATTATTAGATCGTTACGGTTTGGCTTACCAATATATCATGTCTCAGAATCTCGATCAGAAAATTGATGAGCCTTTTTCTGTCTTGAGTAACTTTAACGACATGGCGATTAGCAGTTTTGAAACGGGAAGTCTTTTCAGTTATTCTGCCGATAAAATGGGAGAAGAAAAATTTAACAACTTATTAAAAAACTACATCGCTGAAAATACGGATAAACAAGCTTACCCAGAAGATTTTTTGGATCAACTTGCAAAAGAAGAACCTTCAACGTCATATCTAAAAGGATTTTTAAAGCAGAAAAACAGAGTCAATTTTAAACTGAAGAATTTCAGAGTAAATAATGAGTTGCTTGATATCAAAATTGCAAAAAATACAGATGAAGCGATCCCTGTAAAGCTGGAAACCCAAACTAGAAGCGGCGACAGAACTTCTTACTGGATAGAAACCGAAGAGAATGAAAAGCTGAAAACGGTAAGTCTTCCGTCACAAGATATTTATAAAATCACTTTAAATAACGATTATATATTTCCGGAAGCGAACTATCGAGATAACTTTCTTTATACAAAAGGATTATTTTCGAATGCAAAAAAAATTAAATTTAAACTTATAAAAGATATTCCGAATCCTGAGTTTAATGAAATATACCTGAATCCAAGAATACGTTTCACCAATACTTACGATAAATTTTTGATCGGTGTAAATTTTAAAAACCAGTCACTTTTTGATCAGAAATTTCTATATTCATTAACTCCGTCATTCAGTACAGGAACAGGAAAAATGACAGGCTCAGGATCAGTTTCCTACTCTTTTTTGCCTGCAGAAAGTGTGATTCAGAGATTGACTTTTGGAGTTTCGGGATCTTATTTCCATTACGATTATGATCTGGCTTATCAGAAAAATTCACTCTACTCGAATATTAATTTCCGAAAAAATCCGAGAAGTACGGTAAGCCGTGGTTTAGGAATTTCTTACACTTATTTTGAACGTGATCTTAACGCTAAAATGATTGCCAACCGTGATTACGACAAGTATAATCTTTGGACAGTTGGGTATGGCTACACCGATAATCAGATGATTCACGAGAAAAGCTTCAGTCTGAGTACGCAGGGAATGGAAGATTACAACAAAATTACTGCGGAAGGTTTTTACAGATGGGAATTTGCACCAAGACAGAAGCTTAGCTTAAGGCTTTTTGCAGGATATTTTGTAAGAAACGAAACCCGGAACAACACTTTTAATTATGGAATTTCAAGGGTTTCAGATTATTCGTTTTCATACAATCTTTTAGGGCAAAGTGCATCCAGCGGAATTTTATCGCAACAGTTTATTTTAGCTGATGGTGGTTTTAAATCTTTCATTCCGGGAACCGTTAATCAATGGATTACTTCTTTCAATGTAGACTCCAGCGTTTGGAAAATTTTCCATGTATATGCAGATGCCGGTGTGTATAAAAACAAAAATAACCCGACACAGTTTATTTGGGACAGTGGTTTGAAAGTTCGTTTAATCCCTGATTTTCTAGAAATCTATCTTCCGGTACAGTCTTCTTTAGGTTTTGAGCCCGGGTTTAAAGACTATGGAAAAAGAATACGTTATACTTTGGTTCTGAATCTGAGCACGATCATTAATGCAGCGAGGAGAGGCTGGTATTAAAATAAAAAAGAGTTGTCTCACGACAACTCCTTAATATAAATTTAATCTATAATTAATCTTTCAAAATCTTCTGAGAAACAGGTTGATTATTCACCAATCCTGTTACAATATAATTACCTTTTTGTAATTCAGCAACATTTAAAGAAGCTCCATCTTTTACAGAAGCTGTTTTTACCAACTGACCAGATAATGTATATACTTTTAGGTTTTTCACCTCTGCATCGAAAATAATTTCATCATTTTTAACCAGTGAATTTTTGATAAACCCTGCTTTTTTAGAGAGATTATTGATATCATTTACCGCTAAAGTTCCCGATGTTGATTGTGGCGTAGGTAAAGTCGCCGTAAAATCTACATTGTTATTATTGGTATCCCCAATCGTTCTGGAAATCGAATTTAAAATGGTTGGTGACGGAGCTGATCCTGCACCTTCAAACTGATTTGCCGAACCGTAGCCTACAAAGTCTAAAACATTGGTAGAAGTTGGTGACGTAACCTGCGTTGCATTACTCGCTAAAGCGACTTTTCCAGAAGTAAGTGAAAGACCAATACCTACACCTACACCAGGTGAACCATCAAAATTCAAGAGAACAGTTACAATAAGGTTGGGATTAAGTAAATTAATGAGTCCGCCTAAACCATCAGAGCCTTGCTGAATTAAGTACGTCTGTCCCGGAGTCAACGTAATGTTAGGTATCGTGTTGTACTGAGTAAAAGAGCCACTGGAAGATGCATATTGAATAGTTGCGCCATTGAGAGAAGCATTAGAAGAACCAATATTTTTCAATTCTATGAAATCATTTGTAATGGCTGCTCCGAGAAGCCCGCCACCTGTATAAATTTCATTAATAACAATCTGAGCATTAGAAAATGCTGTCATCGAAACAAGTCCGATAAAAGTAAATACTTTTTTCATAATGTGATATTTTGGTTAATTCATAATAATTTAAGCAAAATTAATACCATATTAACAACAATATACCACATATGTTGAATTTAAAAAATACACAAAAGTAGGTAAGCACAAAAAAACCGCTTCCAAGAAGCGGTTCATAATTATTATTGATTAGAAAATCAGATTAGTTTTTTAAAATTTTCTGAGAAACAGCTTGGTTGTTTACAGTCCCGGTAACGATAAAGTTTCCTTCAGCTAATTCAGCAATATTTAAAGTTCCGTTTGCTTTTACAGATGCAGTTTTTACTAGTTGACCTGTTAAAGTATAAATTTTCACATCTTTTGAATCAGCTCCAAAAGTAATCTCGTCATTTTTTACGAAAGTGTTTTTCACGAAATTTGTTTTAGATTTATTAAAATCTGAAACAGCTAATGAACCAGCTAATGGCGTTACAGATAAATTATCAACTGCCAATAAACAATCTGATCCAAAATCATCAGCGTCTGACCATTTAATCCATACAGAACCTCCATTAGCAACATTCAACCCTGTAATACTAAAATTCTTCGCAAGTTGATTAGCCGCAGCATTTCCATCCACAGGGGCTGCAGCTGTTGTAGTTGTCAAAATCTCAGTTAAATTCCCCGCAGTCATTGGCGTCCAAGTTGCAGCTGCGTCATCAATACTTGTTGCATTGGTACTATAAGAAAACACTACAATTTCATTAACAGTCGCATTACTTCCACTTCTCCATTGCTCTTCAGTAAAAGAAACATTAATTGAAGTAATTGCAGAACCTGTATTATTTGTTAATTGTGCTCCAAATGCAGGAACTGTAGAACCTGAAGATATACTTCCCAAAGCCCTGTCTGTAGCCGATGCAGCTCCAACACTATATACAGCACCTGAATTAGCACTACCATTATCTACAACTGGCGATAATGCTTGACCAACCGTACCAGATCCTGATGCTCTGTAAGCACTCCATCCCGTTGGTAAAGTCGTTCCCATTCCATCAAAATTTTGTGTAACAGCTGTTCCAACTGTTGTAAGGCTAATTTGTGCAAAAGACAATGTAGAAGCTAGTGCAATAGCTAAAAAATAAATTTTTTTCATAACGTAATTTTTAATTATTAATAATTTACATTGCAAAATTACCCTGTTTTTTACATTTAAGATAATATTTAAATTAATTTTCTGTTAATAATTCTAAAAACAAAACTGTTCATATTTTTTAGTTATTTTTACCACTTATTTTTAAGAGACTTGCGGAATTCTATTCTGATATTCGTTCTTTTTTTCATGGGCTTATCACTTAATAATGCTCAAATATTTTCATGGAAAAATCCCAATGTCCCAAAAGATTCTATCTCTTCTAAGAATGACAGTATTTTAGCTAAAAAAAAAGATAGCATTCTCGCTTTAAAATTCGGACAGGATATTTTTGCAAAAGACACGATGGATTTTGTGAAAACCAGCAACAGAATTATTGTAGACGAAGCGGTACTTGCCAAAAATGATTCTAAAAGATTTTTAGGAGAATTAAATTCAAAAGGTTCTATTATCCGCGGGATCACTTTCGGTAACAATCAGGGACAATCGGTGCAAAGCTCAATGGATCTTCAGATCTCCGGCAGGCTTTCAAAAGATGTTACAGTTTTGGCAAGTATTTCCGATCACAATTTACCGATTCAGGCGGATGGATACACGCAAACATTAGAAGAATTCGACAAAATTTATATGCAGCTTAATATTAAGGATAAATCTATTCTTAGAGCCGGACATTTAGATTTAGTAGATTCCAAAAATTATTTCGCAAAATATCAACGGCGAAGCATGGGTCTTCAGTTTCAGACACAGTTTGGAACCGATAACAAAACTTTTGTTGATATTTCGGCAGGTGTGGCAAGAAGTGAGTTTCACAGAATTCGTTTTCAGGGTATTGAAGGAAATCAGGGGCCTTATCGTTTAACAGGGAAAAACGGTGAACAATTTATTACATTAATTTCAGGTTCCGAGCAGGTTTTCATTGATGGTATTTTGATGAAACGTGGCGAAAACCAGGATTATATCATTAATTACAATACCGGAGAAGTTACTTTTACCAGTTTCAGACCAATTTTCCAGCAGAATTTCATTACAATTTCTTTTAATTATGCCAACAGAAATTATTCCCGCTATTTATTTACCGGAAAAGTTGAGCATCAAAGAGAAAAATTAAAATTAGGCTTAAACTGGTTTATGGAGAATGATAATAAAAATGCTCCATTAGCCTTAAATCTATCGAAAGAAGACGAGCAGATTTTAGCAGATGCCGGAAACGACACCAATTTAATGTATGCGCCTTCAGGTGTCGTTGCAGAATATGACGTCAACAAAATCCTTTACAGTCTCGTTCAAAATCCGAACGGAAATTATTACCAGTTTTCAACCGATGCAACGCAGACTTTATATCAGGTTTCATTTACTTATTTCGGAGCCAATCTGGGAGATTACAAATTAACCCAAACCACCAATAACGGACGGGTTTTTGAATATGTGGGCCCGAATTTAGGAGATTACCGTGCCGTAAGAAAACTTCCATCGCCGCAGAAAGCTCAGGTGTATACATTTAACTCTGAATACTTGCTGAAAGATGGTAAAATCGGAGCCGATATTTCGATGAGCAACTATGATATCAACTTGTTTTCGTCAAAAGATTCTGATCAGAATTTGGGATATGCTGCAAGGATTTTTGGGAATAAAACATTTACCAAAAACAATTGGAAAGGTACTCCAAGCTTTGAGTATCAATACATCGATAAGCAGTTTCATATTTTAGACCGTATCAATGATGTAGAATTTTCGCGTGACTTCAACTTAGCGCAGGAATTTAATGGGTTGACGCAAAACCGTTTCATCTTTAGCTTTTTAAATAAGTGGAATAACAAATCGACTTTAAATTACCGCATCAACTATCTCGACGAACAAGATTCTTATAAAGGAACCAAAAACGATCTCGATTTTAACTGGCTAAAAGGAAAGTTCAATACAAAAGGTAACTTATCTTATCTTAACACCAATGCTATTCTGCAAGACACAAAATTCATCCGTGGAGGCGCAGGAACCGAATACACCGGTAAAAAAGGAAGCTGGGCAGTGGGCGGAAGTATGGAACACAACGAAAAAAAATACAACGACACTCAATTGATGGATGTCACCAGTTTTAGCTGGAGAGAACTATTCGTTCAGAAAAAAATTGGCGACAGCACAAGAACCAAACTTTTGGCGAAGATGTACGTTAGAGAAAATGACTCGGTACGTGACAACAGACTTAAGAATACAAATAGGATTTTAGGTTTCATGGCCGAAAGCCAGCTTATTAAAACCGAAAAAACAACCTTAAACGCTTTGATTCATTACAGAAAATTCTTCTATAAAGATGATATTGTAGATGTAGATCAAAACAAAGATTTTGTTGTAGGTAATATTTTGTACAATCAGCAGCTTTTCAAAAACGGGATGCGACTTCAGGCATTCTACGAATTAGGAAACGGACAGGAAGCGCAAAGAGAGTTTCAGTACATCAAAGTAACAGACGGGCAGGGAATTTATAAATGGACCGATTACAACGGTGACGGAGTGCAACAGCTCGATGAATTTGAGATTGCAGAATACTCTGATCTCGCTCAATATATCAGAATCTACACAAATTCGGTGCGGTATATTCCTTCCAACAAAAACAAGTTGCAGTTGGCATTGTTCGTCAATCCGTCGGTCGTTTTCAGTTCGGAAAATAAATTTTTAAAACGCTGGAATTTTAACATCTCATTAAATTCTCAGAATTCATTCTACAAAAAGGATAAAGTTTTAGTGTTAAATCCTTTTGAAAAAGGCGAAAATCAGATTTTAAAAAACCAAAATATTTTGATGTCGGCACAGTTCAATCCTACCGAAAAATCTGGCTGGAACGGAAATTACCGATTTATACAGAACGACAACCTCATCAATGCCAATTTCAGTAACGAGGAACGAAATCAAACCTCCCATTTTGTGAATATCGGATATTGGTTTAATAAAGAATTCAGAATAGATTGGGAAAACTCCGTTCATGATTTACAAAATTCATCGCAGCTATTTGCAACAAGAGATTACAGGCTTAATAATTTTGAGACAAAGCCAAAAGCCACCTATAAATTCACAGATGCTATACAGGCAGAATTTTCGTCAGCGTACCGTGAAAAACAGAGAAAAGACGGTGAAGAATTACTGAAAGCATTCGACATCACCGGAACGATCCAGTGGGAGCGCAAGAAAACGTCTATCCGTGGAAACTTCTCATTTATCAACAACGACTTTACGGGAAACAGCTTCAGCATTGTAGGAAACCAAATGCTTGATGGTTTAAAACCCGGTAAAAACCAAGTGTGGAGCGTTTTCGTTCAGCAGGCAATCAACTCTTTCTTGCAGCTGAATTTAAATTATGAAGGTAGAAACTCCGGTGAAAGAACGATACACATCGGAAGTATGCAGGTAAAAGCCAGTTTTTAGGAGCTATTTCCAGCTCTTCGCTTTATCTTTTTTGTCCCAGGCTAATTCCATATATACAAAAAAGGATGCCGCTGCGATCTGGGCTAATTTTCAAAAGCTTAAGACCAACAAAATCTCTGTAATCTGTAAAACCTTATTTAACCTGAGTTCGGGTTAAACAATAATCGTAAAACACTAACTTTGAATCAAGTACATATTTAACGCAAAGGTTAATTTATTCTTTTATAATAAAGTAAGCAAAGAAGAATCAACAAGTTGATTTTATAAAGCTTTGCGAAGCCAATTTATTTGCTTTTGCTTTCTAAAATAGAAAGTTTTAATGATAAAATCTTTGCGTTTAATGATTTAAAAACTATTATCAGAATCGCTTATCCCGAACTGAGGTTATTTATTAAAAACAAAAGAGCCTTGAAAATCGAGTGATTAACAAGGCTCTTTGTAGACCCACAGGGATTCGAACCCCAACTGATGGTACCAAAAACCAGAGTGCTACCGTTACACCATGGGTCTGTATTTTTTAGTGATGCAAATTTACAGATTTTTTCTTTATCTGCAAATCAATTTCTATTTTTTTTGATTTTTCTTTTACCTCATCAGCAAACTTTCAACATAATCATCTGTCTATTAGACGTTCGTCTCAGTCATTCAATTTTTTAGGAAAAAATGAATTGAAGTCGTATTATTGATAGACTTCAATTCATTATCATTTTTATTTGACATCAATGATACATCTTCTTACGGCTTCCAGAAGCTCCACATCTTACCATTGAAAACAGCAAGCTGTTTAGCAGTGGTATCATACACCATCATTCCCGGTGCGGGATTAATAATATTAAGATGCGGACTCGCAACTCTGGGAAGAATCATCGCCTTGTTGGTATCTTCTAAAACCAATATTCCCGGGGTAGCTGTTGGCATACCAATTCTTACCGCCGCATCGGTGTTCTCTGTTGTTACATTATTCTGTATCGTTGCAAGATCTACAGTAGAATTTTGAGGATCTATGGTAGTTCCTGTAGTGTCTATTGAGAGATCTTTCCAGCCTGATGCATTTTTTGTTTTCACTTTATGGTCAGAAAGGTCATAGACTACAGTTCCTTCAACGGCGCCAGAAACAGCACCTGTATTGGTTACCCAGGGAAGTATCATGCCCCGGTTTTCGTTTCCGAATTCTAAGGAAATGGAACTGTTTTGTACCAATCCCTTCCCTACTGCCACCTGAGCAGGAATCAACAGCGTACTCACAAGGAGTACTGCTGCTGAAATTATAATGTTATTCTTATTTATCATTTTCAATTGTGCGTTTTAAAATTAAAATCACCTTTATTAATTACGGACAAGCCTGCGTATTAAAGCATTTCCAACCAGTCGGAGTTCCATCGGTATTAATGTATAGACAGTCTGAACTAATATTATACACCATCATTCCTTCTCTCAGATCACCTGCCGGAATAAGATTAATCTGAGCAATTGTCAATCTGTTGGGTACAAAACCTTTTGTTTTGGCTTCCAAGGCAGTCCATGCTCCTTTTCTTACCATTGGCCAGTTATCGGCATTTACTCCTGCTCTTCCTAGAGAAGTAATACCTTGTGGTGTGTCTAAAACTATTCCTGATGTAGCAGCAGGCACATAGCAGAAGCAGTTTGCAATAGCCATATTAATCGCATTGGCATAAGTAGAGGTATAATTGGTAATACCATTTTGATCAGGATCCACACTATCGTTCAATCCGTCATTATTGGCATCTGTTGCCATAGGATTAAGCTGACTTCCTGATAATTTAAATGCCGCTATTCCATAGCTTAAACCGTTATTATTCGTTACTGAAGCAGGCGTACTTATGTCTGTTGCAGGACTCACTCCTGACTCTGCTAAATCTGAACATCCGTCGCCGTCACTGTTTAGATCCAAATGATTTGGAACTCCATCGCCATCCGTGTCTACCGAACATATTCCAGGTTTAGGATGAGCTGAAGCAAGGTAGACAGGTGTAACGGCTATAACAGATGATATTTCCTGAATACCTGCAGTTCCTGTATTGAAAGCTGCAGTGTTACCTGCCGCTATTGTACCTACAGATCTGATCTGGTAATATCTGTATGGAGTAGGCACAGCATTGGCAAAAGTTACCGAAGTGGTGTTTAGTGCAATCCCATTACCGCTTGTCAGTAAAATATAACTTACCCCATCAACAGAGCCATATAGCTTTCCAAACGCACTGCCATTAGACATACCGCTTGCAATTTGAGTAACAGTAAGAGAACTTAAAGTAACCGGTGTTGGATAAGTAACTGTAAAGATCGTCGCTCCCGATGCTACCGATTGGTTTACAAAATTATAAGGATTAGCATCAGATGTATTACCATTATGTAAAGTAGCAATCTCTGTATTTGCTGTAGGATCTCCGGCAGCTGCATTAAGCGGAGAAGTAACACTAGTGATAGTATTGGCTTCAGCTGCAGTGTAGAAACAAGCAGGGCTTTCAACGGCGTCTACAATACCATCATTGTCGTCATCTATATCATTAAGATCGATTATTCCGTCGCCGTCAGTATCCGTACATACATTCAAAGCTGAATTTATTGCATATTGAGTATAAGTAGATGCATAATTAGTAATACCGCTATCCGGCATGGTCTCTACATTATCACCTATCCCGTTATCTCCATAATTACCACCAACAATAACATGAGTTCCCGGAACACTACCTCCTGCATTAAAGAAATTAGCCGGAACTAACAAAGCTTTATCAATACCTGCTTCTACAGCATCCGGGCAACCATCACCATCACTGTCTCGGTCTACATAGTTGGGAACGCCATCGCCATCGTTGTCAGAACTACATCCCATTTTGGTACGGTGTAGAGAAGGGTTATAGTTTTTATATTGAATCGTGAATTCTATTAATCGGGCATTATTGGTAATATTCACATTATCAATCCCTATAATTCTGTAAGAATGATATCTTGTGGTAATATGTTGGGTGTTGCTAAAGGTATATGTAGAGTTAGCAGTCAACATATTTTGACCTAAAGTATCAGACAGATCTGTCCACATATTGGTATCAATGTCCAAGCCTTGCAACTTCCATTTTCCACCCCCGAAAGCCACACCACCTACATTCAATTTTACATTGTCGATGAGTGCCGCATCAATGACCGGCAGATCAAAAGTAATCAATGCTTTATTTTGAATACTCACTGCTGGAGTTACTGCCCCATAATTGGTTGTTGCTGTATTATTATCATAAGTATTTGAAAGCGGATTAGCTGTTGCCCATGTAAAGTCTGAAGTTACTGCTTCAGTAATATCTATAGCCTGTGCTTCTGTATAAAAACAAGAAGGTGATTCTACCGCATCCGGAATCCCGTCATCATCAGTATCGATATCCATCAAAAATTTATTATCACAAGCACTCACATCTGCAGCGTCAGCAATAAAGTGGTAAGTATACACATGCTTATACGCATCAGGATTGGAGGGAAATTGTAAAACATCAGCAAAACCGTTGCTGCCATAAGGTCCCGGCACCATTGCATTGGGAACATTAGGAGTGGTAGAAGTTACTGCTCCTCCACTACCGTTCTTAACAGTCCCGGGTACAGATGCTTCCGTTGAATGGTTATAAAGAATCGCTTCTTTAGTATCCGGACAGTCATCGCCATCGCTATCCAAGTCTAGACGGTTAGGAATACCATCATTATCGGTATCGGTGAAAGCTCCGCAAGCTAAAGTACTTACTAAACTTACACCATCAAGCACAATGTATTGGATATTTCCACTAGAGACTTCATTATTTGTTGTAAAGGTTAAATCATGTGATGTTGCCGTAGGTATAAATGTCATTTCTACCTGAGACCACTCCTGATTAAGCGGCCCTAGAAAAGGTAAACTCGGAGAATATTGTATTTCGTTTCCTAACTGAACTTTCCAACGAATTTGAGGCGTTGTAACATTAACAGGGGTTGTTCCATCGATACCTGCATTGGCCTGATAAAATGTTAATTTATAAGGAACACCAATCGTTAAACCAGAAACAGTAGTTTTCATTTCTTCGATAATATTGGCATTTGTTAATCCGCCAACAAATATACCTCCGCTGGGAGACGCTTTCATTCCGTTTGCTATTCCGCCCCAATTTCCGGAGCCAACAACAGGTATTCTATAAGCTCCATTCAAAAGAGTTGTAGGATTCCACGAATCAATAGAATTATTTGTTTCTATCCAACCTGATGAAAAAGTAGCATTTCCATGTATGTTATTTTGGTTATTGCCATTGTTCGCGTTGGTCCATTCACTCGTACTGGCAACTGGTTGCAATATCTCAAATGATCCATCAGCTGAAAGAGCTTCACAAGGTATCATTTCAATCACATCCAAAACCCCGTCATTATCATCATCTATATCTTTAACATCAGGTATCAAATCTCCATCACTATCCAAACAAGCGCTTATTGCTGCATTGGTTGCATAATCAGTATAGGTTGATATATAATTGATGGCTCCGGCAGTGATAGAACTTTCAAACTGATTGAGCAATCCGTTGTTATTGCCATCGGCTCCCGTATTGTAGGTCGTTGTATTGTTAGCGGTGAATACGGTGTTTCCTGCTTCTACAGAATCGCTACAGCCGTCACCGTCGCTATCTAAATCTCTATGGTTAGGTACACCATCACCATCGGGATCGTTAGTACATGTTGGTTTGGGGTGTGCAGATGGAATATAATCGGAAGCTGCTGTTAAACCTACTTCTGTAATCGCAGCATTAGTTACTGTGCCAAGTATGCCTTGTAATCTGTATTTTGTATATATTGCCTGCGAACCGCTTGGAATTGCAAAACTCTGAATATTAGCCGACGAATTAGCCGGAGTATAAGTCTGCAAGGGTATCCATATAGTACCATTCCATCCATCAACGCTCACTGAACTGCCCGTAGCACCCAATGCATTTGCAGTGGCAGCATCATAACGAATGTATAGCGCACTTGCCTTTAAAGGAGTTGAAGGCCTTATTTCAAAGACCGTTAAGTTAACTTTGGTAGAATTATTTGTAAAAGCAAATGTTGTAGCTATATTATTATCATAAACATTAGCAATTGTACTTGTGTTTGCAACCTGTGTTGTAACAGACTGCGGAACAGCAATCTCAGCAGCAGTAGAGAAACAAGAAGGACTTTCTACAACATCTAATACCCCATCATTATCATCATCAATGTCATTAATATCTAAAATGCCGTCTCCGTCTGTATCAGCACAAGCTGCATAATTAGATCCTATCGCATAGGGGTTATAAGTTGAAGGATAATTAACAGTTCCTGGTGTTGTTGTACTTTCTACAGAATCGTTTAAACCATTGTTGTTTAAATCAATACCACTAGGCTTTAGCTGACTTCCTGTCAATTTATTTGCGGCAATACCATAGCTCGTTCCGTTATTATTGGTAGTAGATGATGGCGTACTGATGTCGCCTGGCGGGTTAGGCAAAACGCCAGATTCTGCCAAATCTGAGCATCCATCTCCATCGCTGTCTAAATCCAAATGGTTAGACACAGCATCTCCATCAGTATCGCAGCCTCCTGCAAACACTGACATCCCTTGTACAAAAACCTGATCAAAACCTGTTGTATTATTTGATCCGGATACTATGAACCTGTGAATTTTAGAGTTATTTAGAGTTTGGGTAGTATCTACACTCATTGTAGAGCCATCAGGAAATGTTCCTGTATAAATAACCGTACCTGCATCATCAAAACAGACTAATGTAAGCGTGCTACCATCTGTTGCCGGCTCTGCGGAAACCTGAATTCTGTCTACCAGCCTTTTCTGATTTGTAAAGGGATTATAGTATTCAAATGAATAGGATACAGAAACTCCAAAAAAAACATATTCGTTATCAGCATCTCCTGAATGACTGACAATATTAAAGTTATCACGAACGATATTATAAGGTGCCACCTTACTTCTTTCTCTGATAATTAAACCGTATTGACTATACAAAGCATCAGAAGCATTAAGACCGGCAGGTAATGTTTCTGTCAGATTTTTAACTCCACCTGCTATCGTCTGTATTCCGAATCCACATTCTACAGTATCGGGTATGCCGTCATTATCATCATCAAGATCTACACCGTCTGCGATGCCGTCTCCATCTGAATCGGCCGTGGCACTGATATTTTTATTAAGAGCATACTCAAAATAAGTAGAATTATAATTCACATAGCCGTTATTATCTGCATCCACCGCATCCACAAGACCATCGTTGTTCGCATCTACATCCGGGAATTGGTAATTAGAAGCGGTGTTGGTTGTAGCTCCTGCCTCCAGGGCATCAGAATAGCCATCTCCATCACTGTCCAGGTCAAAATGAGGGAGAATATTATCCCCATCGATGTTAGCATCTGTACAACTTGCTTTAGGATAGCGTGATGCGATATAATTATTTGGCATCAGCAATTTTACTTCTCTTATTTGGCTTCCTACAATTACGCCTGCCAGCCCCTGTAAACGAAATTTGCTGTAAGCCGTATTTTGATTTTGAGTAAAATTAAAAGTCTGGTAAAATCCTTGTGCCGTATTAGGAGCAGTGCTCGGATTAAATGCTGGCATCAATGTGATCCATGCAGTACCATTCCAGCCTTCCATCGTAAGAGAAGCTGCAGTATTAGAAAATTCCGTTTGTCCGTCAAAATTCATTTCAATCTGCAATCCCGCTGCTACAACAGGCCGGATTGGAGTGACTTCAAAGACGGTAAGATTTACTTTAGTAGTTCCAGTAGCAAAATTAAATAGCGTAGCAGGATTATTATCATACAAATTAGCTATTGTTCCTGAATGAGCAACCGTTGTTGTTACAGAAGCAGGAATGGCTATTTCGCTTGCGGTATAATAACAGTTCGGACTCTCTGTTGCATCCGGTACACCGTCATTATCATCATCAATATCAATGGAATTAATAACTCCGTCTCCATCAAAATCGTCACTCGGACCCGTCTGGGCAGAGACTATCCCTGATGAGAGGAAGGAAAGGAGAAGTATTTGGCAAAACAAACATCTCCAGAGGATAGTTTTTTTCATCATTTGTGTTTTTTTTAAAATTGTTATTTTCTTAAAATACTTGTTTAATACTGATAATTCAGTAATACAAAGCACCATATCAATAAACAAATATTATTTAACAAAAGTATATAAATTTTAAATAATTTCAACATTAATACTTAAAAACATTAAAATTAATCAGTTATTTTACACATAACATATTAAATACACCTAATACCAACTTGTGCATTTCACTCAGAAATCACTATAATTTCACAAAAAATCCAACAACAGAACTGTACTGTATCTTAGTACTTCTTACTACTTTTTCTTACAATTAACTGAGTCATCTTTTAAATATGTGAAGAGACGTTCCTGAATTTATTATTCAAAAAAATGATCCTATTTATTTTTCTATTTATAATTTTTATTACATTTGATAAACACAAAAACACAAATCTATTCCTCAATTAATATTCTGCTGTTCTCTATTTCTTGTCGATTATTTTTCAACATTGTGGCATATTAACTTCTTAATATAAAAACACTTTAAAAACAATAAATGATGTCTAAAAATCAAATCAGTGTAGAAATTCCTCAGGAAATTATCACACAAGTAAGCTCAAAATTTCAGGAGATTAAAGATCTTCTTGCTCCCTACATGGGAAACATGACGGTAGAAGAACGAAAAACGCTTCCTAAAATGAGTGATAAAAGCGTTGCTTTCGTCAACAAAGTTATCGAATACACGATAGCCAACCCCAAATTCGTCCCTACGATGATGGATGCGCAGGAGTGCAAAAAAGATTACATTGCCAACCAGGCTTTATTGCCATTGTATGCGGTATCTCAACAAGTAGGTGAAATGATGAAAGATACCATCATGCTTACCGGGCACGAAGCCTACGTGCAAGCTCTTTATTACTATGGCAGCGTAAAGTTGGCCGCCAGAGCAGGAGATGCGGAAGCAAAAACCATTGCTGAAGACCTAAGCAAACGTTTTCCCCGGGGTAAAGCCTCTTTAGATAACAAAGCTGGCGGCATATAATTGTTGTAGCCCGACCTTTTTACTCCGACATTCCAGCATTGAGCTCAAGTGTTTAAGCTGTCAGCTAAAACACTTGAGCTTTTAACTCAAACATTTGAGCATTTAGGTCTGATGTTTGGGTATTTTACTCAAATAACGGAGTGTATTAGTCAAGCTTTTAAATATATAGGTCGGATATTGAAGCTTTTAGCTCAACTGATAATGCATTACACTTGCGCATTTTGAATCATTGGGTTTTCGAAACAAGCGGAAGCTTTTGCTTTATTATCGCAAGGGTAGACAATGTTTTTATAATGAATGTATTTTTTAAGCTAAATAAAGGCATTTGACTTCGTCGAATCTTCTATTTCAGTTAGCAATGAAATACAAAGACTTTATGATCAGCATATAATGTTGATTTCTCAATGCACTTAAAAAAAAGAATACCTCTCATGCAAATCTGCACGAGAGGTATTTTTAAGTTTTCTAAAGATATCTTACGGCTTCCAGAAGCTCCATACTGTACCGTTGAAAACAGCAAGCTGTTTGGCAGTGGTATCGTAAACCATCATTCCCGGTGCAGGATTAATAATATTAAGATGCGGGCTTGCAACTCTCGGAAGAATCATCGCCTTGTTGGTATCTTCTAAAACCAATATTCCCGGTGTAGCTGTCGGTGTACCGATTCTTACCACCGCATCAAGGTTTTCTGTTGTCACATTATTCTGTATCGTTACAAGATCTACAGCAGAGTTTAAAGGATCTAACGTGGTACCTGTGAGGTCTACCGAGAGATCTTTCCAGCCTGATATATTTTTTGTTTTCACTTTATGGTCAGAAAGGTCATAGACTACCGTTCCTTCAACGGCGCCAGAAACAGCACCTGTATTGGTTACCCAGGGAAGAACCATTCCCCGGTTTTCGTTTCCAAATTCTAAGGAAATGGAACTGTTTTGTACCGATCCTTTCCCTACTGCCACCTGAGCAGGAATCAACAGCGTACCCATAAGGAGTACTGCTGCTGAAATTATGATGTTATTGTGTGTTATCATTTAGTTGTGTGTTTTAAATTTAATAAATTACTATTAATCCGGGCAAGCCAGTGTGTTAAAGCATTTCCAGCCAGTCGGAGTTCCGTCCGTATTAATGTATAGACAGTCTGAACTAATGTTATACACCATCATTCCTTCTCTCAGATCACCTGCCGGAATAAGATTAATCTGAGCAATTGTCAATCTGTTGGGTACAAAACCTTTTGTTTTGGCTTCCAAGGCCGTCCATGCCCCTTTTCTTACCATTGGCCAGTTATCAGCATCTACCCCTGCTCGGTGTAAAGAAGTGATCCCTTGTGGAGTGTTTAAAACTGTTCCTGATAAAACGGCAGGTCTGTAACAGAATAACGTACAAGATGCTATTGCTGCATTAATGGCGTTAGAATAAGTAGAAGTATAATTGGTGATGCTGTTTAGATCTGCATCAACACTGTCATTCAAACCGTCATTATTAACATCCGCAGCAGTAGGATTTAGCTGGCTACCGTTCGGGTTGGCAATCCCATAACTTCCACCAGCATTATTGGTCAACAACGGTGTAATGATATCCGTTGCAGGACTCACTCCTGACTCTGCTAAATCTGAACATCCGTCGCCATCGCTATCCAGATCCAAATGATTCGGAATGGTATCGCCATCGGTATCTACAGAACAAATTACCGGTTTTTGATGTGCAGAAGGAATGTAAGAAGCCGCCACCGTTGAGGTAATTTCACCAATAGTATTGGCAATAGCTAATGCTCCAGGTACAGAGCCTGTTTGTATTCTATAATATTTGTAAGGTTGTGTGGTTGTAATATTAAACACTATTGGTGTAGCTGTAATTAACGTAGCCGGACTTAAAGCCGCCGACCATGTAACGCCATCATTTGAACCTACAACAACTGCATTAGCATTGAGCGTTGTACTGATTCTTTGCGAAACACTCAACGTTGCCAGTTGCAGGGATGTAGGATATTCAATGGTAAATAAATTACTCCCGGTAGGATTTGCCGTTGCAGCAACTGCATTAAAATTAAATGTCAATGCTGCTCCACCGTCATGTAGCAACTGAATGTCACTGTCTATTTGATCATCATCCGGGCTGGTAAATTGTGAAGTGATTTTTGAGATGACATTAGCTTCCGCAGCGGTATAAAAACAAGCCGGGCTTTCAACGGCATCTACAATACCATCATTGTCGTCATCTATATCATTAAGATCGATTATTCCGTCACCATCAGTATCTGTACATAAATTTAGAGTGCTTACAATTGCATATTGATTATAGCTATATATACCGGTATACGCAGCAGATGAGGTATCATTTGTTTCAATACCAGAGTAAAATCCGTTTGAGCCATAGGCTGCAGGAGTATTATTACCTACAATAGCGTTGGCTACCCCTGTTTGTGTACCGCCTGTGTTTACCAAAGTTCCTGCTGAGGTGTTTCCTGCACCCGCCTGAGTTGCCGTTCCCGCTTCTACAGCATCCGGACAACCATCGCCATCACTGTCGAGGTCTAAATGATTGGGAATACCATCCCCATCAGTATCTGTAAAAACACCACAGCCTAAGGTACTTATTAAGCTCACTCCATCCATAACTATGTATTGTATTGCGCCTGATGAAACTTCTGTATTAGTTGTAAAGATCAACTCTCCTGAAGTAGCAACAGGAATAAATGTCATTTCTACCAGAGACCATTCCTGATTAAGTGGCCCTAAAAAAGGTAAACTCGGAGAATATTGTATTTCGTTTCCTAATTGAACTTTCCATCGAATTTGAGGTGTTATAGCATTAACAGGAGTTGTTCCATCGATACCTGCATTAGCCTGATAAAATGTTAATTTATAAGGAACACCAATGGTTAAACCAGAAAGTGTCGTTTTCATACCTTCAATAACACCGCCAGTTGTTAAACCACCAACGAATATCCCTCCTGCAGGTGATGCTTTCATTCCATTTGCAATTCCACCCCATTGCCCAGAACCGACAATAGGAATTCTATAAGCTCCATTCAAAAACGTGGTTGGATTCCAGGAATCCATAGTGTTACCGTTTTCTGTCCAGCCTGATGAAACGGTTGCATTCCCATGGATATTATTATTTGCATCGGCGCCAGTAGCATTAGTCCATTCACTCGTACTAGCAACTGGTTGCAATATCTCAAATGATCCGTCAGCTAAGAATGCTTCACAAGATATCATTTCAATGACATCCAATATGCCATCATTATCATCGTCAATATCTAGTACATCAGGTACGGCGTCACCATCACTATCCAAACAAGCACTTATACTAGCATCAGCAGCATAAAGAGTATATGTAGATGCATAGTTAATCGTTCCCGGAGTTGTAGCACTTTCAAACTGATCGAGCAATCCATTGTTATTGGCATCAGCTCCCGTATTGTAGGTCGTTGTATTGTTAGCGGTGAATACGGTGTTCCCAGCTTCTACGCTGTCACTACAGCCGTCACCGTCGCTATCCAGATCTCTATGGTTGGGTATACCATCGCCATCCAAATCATTAATACATGTTGGCTTCGGGTGTGCAGATGGAATGTATCCCACAATATTTTGTACACCGGAAACTTCATACGTCGTAATAGCCGGAGTATCTGTTCCCGCAACTTTTACAATACGGTAGTAGCGATAGCTGTTTGCTGTATTATTATTAATAGTAAAGGTTTTAGGATTCGTTGCCGTAGCTGCTGTTGCTGCCGTCATCAATTCATCCCATGTAATTTTATCGTTTGAACCTTGTATTTTAGCAGTGGCGCTCGTACCGAAAGTAGTTCCGTAATGAGATATACTGGTAAGTTTCACTGCAGTAGGATACTCTATATTATAGATAATAGCCCCATTTATTGACTGATTAACAGTAATAACATTGTTGCTTGCTGTTACAGATGTAATAACTCCGTCATGTATGAAAGGTAAATTTACATTGGCGCCATCATCATTTGGCAATGGAGTAGAAACTACCGCTATTACTCCTGCTTCCGCTGCCGTATAAAAACAGCCAGGACTTTCTACAGCATCCAATACACCGTCGTTATCATCGTCTATATCGGTAACATCAGGCATGGCGTCTCCATCACTATCTAAACAGGCGCTTAAATTTGCATTAGTTGCAAAATCCGTATAGGTTGATATATAATTGATAGTTCCAGTAGTTGTAGAACTTTCAAACTGATTGAGCAATCCGTTGCTATTAGCATCAGCACCAGTATTAAAACTAGTGATATTGTTGTTCGTAAATATCGTATTTCCGGCTTCTACAGAATCGCTGCATCCGTCGCCATCGCTATCCAGATCATGGTGATTTGGAATACCATCTCCATCTGTATCTACTCCTATACAAGATGCTTTAGGGTGCTGCGAAGCAACGTATTGGTAAGGTGTAAATGTGATCTCGCTTACACCAACATAAGAACTTGTACCTGCGACTCCAACTATTCTATATCGCGCATACGGTTTTCCAACATGCAAAGTATTATTAATACTGAAATCTGCAACTATGTTATTAGCAATGGGAGACGATAGGTCTTCCCAATTTGTACCATCACCACCTTGTAATTTAAAGGTAGAAGAAGTATTTGCAGAAAAAGCCCAGTTCACTACATCAAAATTTATAGAGGTAATAGCAATTGGGACAGGTAATAATATGTCGAAAACAGACCTCCCTATCCAATTTTGACCTGTATCAAAGGCAGATTGCGTAGCAACATTGTTATCATATGAGCTAGTAATAACATAGGGAGAAAACTGTGTAAGCTCTGACGTTACTGAACTAATTTTTGTTGCTTCAGCCTGCGTATAAAAACAAGAAGGACTTTCTGTTGCATCAAGTACCCCATCATTGTCGTCATCTATATCATAAAAATCAACGATACCATCATTATCGAAATCGGAGCAAAGATTAATGCTTGCTGACAAAGCATAATAATTATAGTAAGAGATATAATTTACATTTCCTGATGTACCATTTTCTACAGAATCGTTTAATCCGTTATTGTTCACATCCGCTGCTGCAGGATTTAGTTGACTTCCTGTCGGGTTGCTTATCCCATAGCTTCCTCCAAAATTATTTGTAGTACTTGGCGTAAACTGGTCGGTCAAAGGACTAACACCTGCTTCTGACAAATCTGAACATCCATCACCATCACTATCTAGATCCAGGAAATTCGGTATTCCATCCCCATCGGTATCACAAGCACTTGTAGATGCACCAGCGACCGCCACTCTGTCGATAACAAAATCGTCATTTACACCACCTGAAATTGAAGGATAAAATAATAAATAGTAATTTGCTGACGAGTTTGGAATAAAACTACCTGTAAAATTAACATAGCTTGGTGAGCTAGTATATGCCGGCAATGTATTTAGAACTCCTGACAATATTATTTTCTCCGGCATTTGAGTATCTGCATTGTACAACGTAACAATATATTTATTGGCAGATCCCGTCCCTCGGTTTCCTAAATCAAAAGTAAATTGATATGGAACACCTGCGATTAAAGCGTTAGGCAATTTATTAACGACAGGTCTTTGAGGATCATGTTCCTGCAAAACATACTGAAGGCCGGTCGCCGGATTTCCATTTTCATACAGATCAAACAACCCTCCTGTTAATGGAGAATTCACCTGATTTCCTCCGCCAATTCCATAATTATAAACATTTCCAGTATTTGTAATTGGGGTGACGGTAGGTGTAAAGGTATCTGTAATAGGAAGTGCAGTAGAAGTAAAGCCTATATACCAGTTTGGCAAACTATCTGCCGTTCCCGAAAAACCGCCATTAGCTGCCATATTTGCCAAAAGTGACGGACATTCTACTTTGTCAGGAATACCGTCATTATCATCATCAAGATCGTTTATATCTAAAATACCGTCGCCATCGGTATCTGCACAAGCTTTAAAATATGAAGCTGTGGCATAATAGTTATAGCTAGAGGTATAATTTACAATTCCATCTCCATCAGAATCTACGGCATTTACCAAACCATCACCATTAGAATCTACGTATGGAAACTGGTAATTAGTAGCTGTATTTGTTGTAGCGCCTGCCTCATAAGCATCACTGCAACCGTCGCCATCGCTATCTAAATCAAAATGCGGTAAAATACCATCACCATCGATATTGGCATCCGTACAGGCTCCTTTTGGGTAGAAAGAAGCAACGTACGAGGTAACATTAAAATCAAAATAAACTTCGGAAGCATTTTGGGCTGCGATATTAGAAGGCACCGCACCTGTAATTCTAATATATCTGTACGCCGTGGTCGCATTAAGCGTTACCGGATATTTAATGGAAGCGGCTACGCCTACACCACCATTAACTGTCGTATTGCTCCCAGCAGTCAAAGCTATTGCGGCCGACAGATCCACCCAATCCGAACCGTTGTTGGTATTGGAACCCTGTATCTTGGTGGTTCCGGCAAACTGAGTTGCTGTGTTGAATTTCAGATACAAAGCATCTAATCTTACCGATTTTGCAAATGTAAACAGATAGACATTGGCATTTTGAATGGCCTGACCAGCGGTGAATGTAACAGCTGTCACATTATTTACATTATCTGTTAATTGTCCAAAATTACCTGTCGTTGTCGTCAATGCAGAAGTAATGGTTACGCCGTTGAGAGTAGGCTTTGCGAGTGTATTCCACTCGTTGACATTATAAAAACACGCTGGGCTTTCAACTGCGTCGGGAACGCCATCATTATCATCGTCTAAATCTACGGAATTAATAATTCCGTCTCCGTCAAAATCGTCATTCGGTCCGGTTTGAGCATAGACTATACCTGATGAGAGGAGGGAAAGGAGAAATATTTGACGAAGCAAAAATTTCAAGAGAATCGTTTTTTTTATCATGTTTCAGTTTTTATAAATACAGAAAATTCTTCAGTCAAAACAAACTTTTAAATGTTTATCTGAAAATTAAAATATTAGCAAAATGATTTAAATAATCATTATTAATTAAACAATCTTAATTTAACATAATTTGGGAGACTAAGATATTCAAATTAATTTTTGAAATATATTAAATACTATTAATCAACCTCCTTATTAATAAAAACATATAAAAAAAACGTTAATTATCAAACACACAAAACTTTGAAAACCAATAAACTAATTAAAAAAAAGCGTTAATTATAGATATGTATCATAAAGCTATTTTTTATGGTTTTAATATCTATAACATAAACTCATTGCCAGCACAATAAGCATATTCTAAAAATCAGTAATTATCATCTATTGTAATCAAATATATACTGATTTTACTCAATTTTTAGTTATAAACAATGATTATCGTATTAAAATGAGTGTAAAAAACTTTCAATTACTGTTGTTCTAAATAACTAATCATCGAACTAAAAAATTCGTCGATTTTCAACCATTACAAGTAATGAAAACAACCAAAATCTAAAGTTGTATTAATTTTTTTTAAGCAGTTGGTACAATTGTGAGATAAAAATTCAAAATTTTTAGAGCGCCTCTTTTATTATATTCAATAATATGAATTTCGAAAAATAGCTCCGATAATTTTTATTTTTCTGTATTCTCAAAAAGCTTAAAAACATTTTCCGAAAGTCTTATTTCCAGCCATTTTTTAAACTGTACTTTATCTTTCGTTTTTAACAGAATAGATAAGGATAAAACAGTATTAATTTCCTTCACCAATGTAGAATCAGCGATTTATAATCGTAATTGACCTACAGCAATATCTGATAAGATTGTTTTAACCGATCTCAATAAAGAATTCCTGATCTAACATCATCAGAACTTTGTTTTAAAACATAACCTTTATACTTTCAGTGATTCTCGATGGGTTCTAAAAAAATAAAACCTCTCAATGCAAACGTTGCATGAGAGGTTTTTTCTAAGTTTTTTAGAGTATATCCTAAGGCTTCCAGAAGCTCCACACTGTACCGTTGAAGACAGCTAGCTGTTTGGCGACAGTATCATAAACCATCATTCCCGGTGCCGGATTAATAATATTAAGATGCGGACTCGCAACCCGGGGAAGAACCATCGCCTTATTGGCATCTTCCAGAACCAATATCCCCGGCGTGGCTGTCGGTGTACCGATTCTTACTGCCGCATCGGTATTTTCTGTGGTTACATCATTCTGTATCGTTGCAAGATCTACAGTAGCATTGTGGGGATCTATAGTCGTACCCGTAAGGTCTACCGAAAGATCTTTCCATCCTGATGTAATTTTTACTTTCACTTTGTGATCAGAAAGATCATAGACTACCGTTCCTTCAACGGCGCCTGCAACATCACCTGCACTGATCACCCATGGAAGTACCATTCCACGGTTTTCATTTCCGAATTCTAATGAGATAGAACTATTCTGTACCGATCCTTTTCCTATGGCAACCTGAGCATATACTAGCGTTCCACAAGAGAGAAAAGCCATTGCGTAAAGCATTCTTTTTACTAATGTTATTTTATTCATAATGTGTGTTTTTTACGATTTACAGATAAGTACTATTAAGGACATGCTCTTGTATTAAAGCATTTCCACCCTGTCGGAGTTCCGTCGGTATTAATGTAAATACAGTGTAGATCAGTATTATACACCATCATACCATCCTTTAGATCAGCTGCAGGAATATCCGTGATTTGCTGAGCAGTTAATCTGTTGGGTACAAAACCTTTAGTTTTAGCCTCAAGAGCAACCCAGCCACCTTTTCTTGCCATTGGCCAATTGGCCTTCTCAATTCCTGCTCTTGCCAAAGAAGTCATTCCGCTTTGAGTTTCCAATGCAGTACCGGAAGTAACTGCCGGTTTGTAGCAAAACAATGTACACGAAGCTATTGCTGCATTAATTGCGCTGGCATACGTATAAACTCCGGTATAAGCAGCAGTTGGCGTATCATTATTTTCTCCAGCATTATAAAAGCCGTTGGCTCCATAATTTGCAGGAGTATTGTTTCCCACAATTGCATTCGAAACACCTGTCTGTATGCCACTTGTATTTATCAATGTTCCTGTGCTGGTATGATTTGCTCCCGCATGACTTGCGGACCCTGCTTCTACAGCATCCGGACAACCATCACCATCACTGTCCAGATCTAATTCGTTGGTAATACCATCATTATCTGTATCTATATTGGTACATTCTATTTTTGTTTGTCCATTCACCTGGAACTCTCTAAATTGAGCATCACTTCCTGCCAAGCCATTTACCGGTGTGCTCCATGTTATTTTTACAGTCGCCGTATTGCCAACAGGGGTAAAAGATAAAGTTTTGTAACCATGATCAACTGACAAAGATGCAGGGTTTGTTTGATTAGCTACAGTTGAGAAACTATGTAATGTAACCCCATTCACAGCCAATGTCACACTATTAGCATCAGGATTCTGTATATTTAATGAATAAGAATGAAACTTTAACGTGTTTACAACTCCCGGATTAAGATCGGTAAGCGTAAAAGTAAATGATTCTGTACCGTTATCCTGGTATCCTTGTACATACGTTCCTGCTGATGCTAAATAATTGACACCGCTGTTAGCATCCTTTACACCGCCCCAAGTACCGGGACGATAATCTTCATATAAAGGCAGCCCTGTATCTATACAACTTTGTTCGACAGTGTCTAAAATACCATCGTTATCGTCATCAATATCAATAGAGTTGCTGATACCGTCGCCATCAAAATCTGTACATTTATTAGAATTTACATTAGTGCTTATATCCACTGATTGTCCTGTCCCTGCAATAGTAGGTATTCCCATCGTACCGGAAGTTGCACCCACTGTATTTCCTAGATTCTGGGTAATCGGCGCAGTGCTGGTTCCATTATAAGAAGCTCCGCTATTTCCTCCAGGAATGGAAGAATTCATAAGATGAGGTGTAGCAAAATCAGCACCGCCCTCAATTGCATCAGGACAGCCATCTCCGTCACTATCAAGATCAAACTTATCAGCAAGACCATCACCATCAGTATCTAAACACGTATTAATATAATAATAAACATCATCTATAAAAATATCGTCACCTGTAGAGCTATATTTGAATTCTATCTTCCCAGTTTCAGGAAGAGCTGCTGCATTAAAGACTATTTGTAAATCATAATAAGCAGATAAACCAATTGACCTTTGCGAAGAAGGACCCAAAAGACTTCCATTCACCCTAAACTCGGTAATAATACTGTTAGCTGCCGGATCTCTGGTAATTGTAGGATTATTTGAGTTGGCAGGATTGCTTATACCAAACAGCCTCACCCCTCCTAAGTAAGCACCCATCTCCATAGATTTTGTAGTAATGGCTCCTACGTTAGCAACATAATTTTCTGTTTTCACTTTTATCACATATATCGGGCTTGATGTACATGAATTTTTAAGAACTACATTTGATTGGGAGGCACTTGCTGCGGGCGATACACCATCATAACGACCCGTTAAGGCATTAGCATAATTTGACCAGCCTGCCACCAATGACCAATTATTTGTATTAGAATTAAAAGTAGGATTTACTACGGTATTGAAAACACCAGTACCCTGCTCGAGTGTATCTGGAATACCATCGTTATCATCATCTAAATCAGTTTGATTGACAACGCCATCACCGTCGTAATCATCTGTAGGAGCTGTCTGGGCTGAGAGATTGCCAAAAAACAGAATCAGGAATACAGCCAGAAATTTACTATATAGCATAAAGCTACATAAGGCATAATTTTTTTTCATCGAATGTGTGTTTTTGTGTTATTAATTTTTATTTTATAAAAATTATTGTAATAAAATATTCATTAATTATTTGTGTTTAATATAATTTTAAAAAGATCTAATTCACCGTCGAAAACTGCTGACTGTATGTCTGCATTTCATAAATCAAAAAGAATAGTGAATTATAGGGTACAATTACAGACCGAAAACAGTCCAGTATTGTAGTTTAATCAAGAGTTCCATATTTGTATTTTCAGCAAAACTACAATATTTTTATCAAATAACACTATGTATCAAATAGTAAAACTGACCATTCATAAATTATAACTAAGCAAACAGCCTGTTTATAATGATTTAAACAAATAAAATTTATTTTAGAAAAATCAGTAAAAGCGAGATAATTAAGTGATTTTAATAAAAGACATGCTGTAAACTTTATAAATTAACTTCTTTGCATTTTACTTTTCTAATTGTCTTTTTTTGAGTCCTCTTTAAGTTTCAAAACCTGAATATTTTTACTATTAAGTCTCGTTGAAAGCCAATTTTGAAGTTTATCTGTTTCTACAGGCTTATTTTCATTGTCTTTATACAACAAAACCAGTTGAATTTTTGTACTGTCTGTATCAGGATATTGCTCCACCTTACCCAAAGAAATATTCTCTACCTCCGGGAAAAGAATTTTCATTTCTTTAATGAGCTTCGGATCTTCTACTCTGTACTTTCCAAGTTCGTTATTGAGTTTGCTGATGATCACATCCTTTTCAGAAACAGAAGATTCCTGTTTATCGAGTTCCCTCAATATTTCAGATTTTAGATCGCTGTCATTTTGTCTAATTGTGAGTTCGGTATTTGATAAACCTTTTTCCTCAAGCAATTTGTTGTAACTCACAATTTCCCTCTTTGATAGTTTCTGATTTAGAAAAGCAAGATCAATTTTTTTGGGAAAAGTATTATAACTAATCTTCTTATATATTAAGATGTATCCTTTAGAATTAAATTCAGAATTGATGAATTCTTCAACAGATTTTGTAAATTTTTTCTCATTGTAAAGATTATATGCCAGATAAAAACTCGGGACAATCATTACTACGATAAGGGTTGAGATTCCGTAACGAATCCTTTTTTCATATTTACTATCGATGATAACAGAAGGATATTTGAGATATTTAACTACAAAAAAAGTGGCAATACAGATAAAGAAACAATTGATGACATACAAATAGAAGGCGCCAAAAAAATAGGAAAAATTAGAAGTAGCCAACCCAAAACCAGCTGTACATAATGGCGGCATCAAAGCTGTTGCAATAGCTACCCCGGGAATCGGATTCCCTTTCTCAACCCTTGTTATGGCGATAATTCCTACCAAACCTCCAAAAAAAGCGATCATTACATCATAAATATTGGGAGCAGTTCTCGATAGTAATTCTGACTGAACATCTTTGAACGGACTGACATAAAAATAAAACGTAGAAACCGTAAGACTTACTACAGTAGCAATAAGAAGATTCTTAATCGATTTTTTCAATAATGGAAAATTGTAAGTCCCAAGCGCAAAACCAGCTCCCACGATAGGCCCCATCAAAGGGGAAATAAGCATCGCTCCTATGATTACTGCTGTAGAATTCACATTCAATCCTATCGATGCAATAATAATTGCACAAGCAAGAATCCATAGGTTGGCACCTCTAAATGAAATATTAGAAATTACATTTTCAAGTACCTTTTCTTTTTTATCCTCGCCGTTATGAAGATTAATAAAGTTGAATAAGCTATCAAACATTTTTGCTTTTTTAGGTCATAAAAATAAGGTTTTCAATAATACCTATCGATAAAATCTCTGTTTGATTTTAAAATTCAATTTTTTTTGATATAAAAAAGTTTACACGAATTGATTGTAATAAAGAAAGAGATATCCTGAAGACACATACCTTATAAATATTGGCTCTATCTACAGAAACATTACATTTTAAATAAAATTTCGTTAATCCGCTAGTTTCTCTAAAAAGATAATGCTAAATCTCAGGATATGGAGGATTAATAATTAGATAGATTAAAAAAAACAGGAGAAATGATAATCATTTCTCCTGTCAAAGTAGACCCACAGGGATTCGAACCCCAACTGATGGTACCAAAAACCAGAGTGCTACCGTTACACCATGGGTCTGTTTTATTTTGGTGATGCAAATTTAAAGCTTTTTTCTTTATTTGCAAATCATTTTTTAATTTTTCTTTAAATTTACAGATACAATATAACGCTCCGAATATGCTGCTCGACTTCAATAATCTCGAAATTAATAATTTACATCCCGAAACTGATTTCGAGAAAAAAGCGATTATTTTCCTAAAAGAATGGTTCTCCGAATCTAAAACGGTAAAAGTACAGACTTCAGGTTCTACAGGTACCCCAAAGATTATTGAGATTGAAAAAGAAAAAATGCTTAATTCGGCAAAAATGACGTGCGATTTTTTAGACTTAAAAAAAGGAGACACTGCTTTGGTTTGTTTGCCTGTAGAATATATTTCAGGGAAAATGATGGTTGTGCGAGCAATTACCCGAAAGCTGAAACTCATTATTTCAGACCCTTCTTTAAAACCATTGGAAAATTTAAATGAAAGGATTGACTTCTGTGCAATGACTCCTTTGCAGGTTGAAAATTCGCTACATAAAATTCATTTTATAAAAAATCTGATTATTGGGGGAGCTGCCGTTTCTGAAAGTTTAAAAAGTAAAATACTACAAACTCTTCAACACTCCCACTCTCCCACTCAGATTTACGAGACGTATGGAATGTCTGAAACCCTTTCTCATATTGCTTTAAAGAAAACCTACCCTATTCAGGATCAATATTTCAATGTTTTTGATGATATTGAAATTTCGACGGACGAAAGAAATTGTCTGAAAATCTATGCGCCACAACTTAATTCGGAAATATTGCAGACGAATGATTTGGTGGAAATAAAAAACACAAATCAGTTTAGGTTTTTAGGTAGAATTGATAACGTGATTAATTCCGGAGGTGCAAAAATATTCCCAGAACAGCTTGAAGCTTTAGTAAAGAAAGAAATTGCAAATGAAGTCGTATTTTTAGGAGTAAAAGATGAGAGTTTGGGACAGAAATTGATTTTAATTGTTGAAGGATTCGAAAGCGAAAATCTCAAATCTCAAATCTCAAATCTCAAATTTGAAAAATCTTTTCATAAGCCGAAAGAGATTATTTTTGTGGAAGAAATCCCCAGAACACCGAACGGAAAAGTAAATCGTCTGGAATTAAAAAGTATTTTTGATATTTAGTAATTATTATATTGTATCCGTTTTAACCACCCGTCTTTCGAACTTATTCGAAATCCACCCTCCAAAAGAGGCAATTTGAGTCGTAAAAATATTATTATGAAAGATTTTTCCAAAGAACTGACTTACAAAACTTCACGAAGCAGCGGTGCAGGCGGACAAAACGTGAATAAAGTAGAAACTGCTGTTACGGTTACCTGGAAAGTTTCAGATTCTGAATTTTTCAATGATAGGCAGAAAGATCTGATCTCGGAGAAACTGAAAAACAGAATAAATCTGGAAGGATTTTTATTTTTAACGGTTTCCGAAAGCCGAACGCAACTTCAAAATAAGAAAATTGCCACAGAGAAAATCTTAGAATTGGTGGATAAGGCTTTAATTATTCCAAAATTCAGGACAAAAACAAAACCTACAAGATCTTCGGTGGAGAAAAGGATTGAACAGAAAAAACAACATTCCAGTAAAAAGGAAAACCGACGTTTTAAATTTTAGACGAATTTTGATAAAAAAATCCTCTTTGCGTAAGGGATAGAAGAGGAAATCCTTTTTGTTTGGGCTGGGAAAAGAAGAGGCAACAAAAAGATTGTAACGAATAGCCCGACCCGAGCCGTGGGAAAAGCTTTGGCGAGGGATACGCCCAAATAATATTTTAAAAACTCTGTGAACTTTTCACTTCCAACTTCCCGCTTCCAACATCTTTCATTATCTTTGTGAAAATTTAAAAATAATGAGCAAACCGATTACTGAGTTCATAGAAAAATATTATCTGCACTTCAATGCAGCAGCTTTGGTAGACGCATCAAAAGGATATGTTGCCCACCTGAAAGAAGGCGGGAAAATGATGATTACTTTGGCCGGAGCAATGTCTACCGCTGAATTAGGAAAAATTTTGGCTGAAATGATCCGTCAGGATAAAGTTGATTTTATTTCTTGTACAGGGGCAAACCTTGAAGAAGATTTGATGAATCTTGTAGCGCATTCTCATTACGAAAGAGTTCCTCATTACAGAGATTTGACGGCTCAGGACGAGTGGGATTTGTTGGAAAGAGGCCTAAACAGAGTGACAGATACTTGTATTCCTGAAGAAGAGGCTTTCAGAAGATTGCAGAAACATATTGTTGAGATCTGGAAAGATGCTGAAGCTAAAGGTGAAAGATATTTTCCGCATGAATTTATGTACAAAATGATTCTTTCTGGAGTTTTGGAGCAGTATTATGAGATCCCAAGAGAAAATTCTTGGATGATTGCAGCGGCTGAGAAAAACCTTCCGATTGTAGTTCCGGGATGGGAAGATTCTACAATGGGTAACATTTTCGCTTCTTACTGCATTAAGGGTGAACTGACGGCTACAACAATGAAATCGGGTATCGAATATATGACGTATCTGGCAGATTGGTACACTAAAAACTCAGCAGGAAAAGGGGTTGGTTTCTTCCAGATTGGTGGAGGTATTGCAGGAGATTTCCCGATTTGTGTGGTTCCGATGTTGTATCAGGATATGGAAATGCATGATATTCCGTTTTGGTCATATTTCTGTCAGATTTCAGATTCTACTACTTCTTACGGTTCTTATTCAGGAGCTGTTCCAAACGAGAAGATCACTTGGGGGAAACTGGATATCACCACACCGAAATTTATCGTTGAAAGTGATGCTACGATCTGTGCACCATTGATGTTCTCTTATATTTTAGAAAATTAATAAAGAGGGGAGACGGAAGTCTGAAGCTTGAAGTTATATAAAACGTTCCAAATTTTTGGGACGTTTTTTTTTGCCACGAATGCACGAAATCTTTTGTCAATAAAAGAAAACTCTTTGTGAAATTTATGTTTTGAATAATAGCGTGTCCCTCGCCAACGCAAATCCTAAGCTCGGGTCGGGCTTCTACAGGCTTCACTCCGTTTCGGTGCTTTGCACCGCTCGCTTCGCTCGCGCCTTTCATATCCCTCACGCAGATTTGTCAATCTAAAGAATTGGTCAACACGAAATAGCGATATGCCAAAATCCCTTTCTGCAACTTGGTAAGTTTTGTTGGATCTTTATCGCTCAGCTTAGGTAAAACAGCTTTATTGATTTTATTTAAAAATCTGAAAATGGACTTTTTCATAAGTTTAGTTTTAGATACAATGATCATTCAAAAATTATGCAACAGTTTTTAGTGGGTTAATAAATGAAATTTTCAAGGCATCTTTCTTTTCCCCGGCCCTAAAGGGAGAAAATGCACTGAACATTTCATCAAATTACTCCCTTTAGGGTTGGGGAAAGAATTTTGATGAAATTAAATTAGCACTTTAACTTAGTTCTACAAAATATAAATGTCCGCATTTCTGCAGACATTTTATTATTAACTTGAGGTCGGGATAAAAGATTGCGATAATAGTTTTTACATCATTAAACACAAAGGTTTCAAAAATAATTTTCAAGACATCTTTTTCCCCAACCCTAAAGAGAGGAAATGCGCAGAAAATTTCATCAAAATTACTCCCTTTAGGGTCGGGGAAAGAATTTTGATGAAATTAACTCAGCCCTTTAATTTAGGTCTTTAAAATAAAAATGTCCGCATTTCTGCAGACATTTTATTATTAACTTGAGGTCGGGATAAAAGATTCCGATAATAGTTTTTAAATCATTAAACGCAAAGGTTTCAAGAAAAAATTTTCAAGACATCTTTTTCCCCAACCCTAAAGGGAGAAAATGCACTGAAAATTTCATCAAATTACTCCCTTTAGGGTCGGGGAAAGAATTTTGATGAAATTAGTTAATAACTCTGTAAATCAGCAGTTTAATTTAGGTATTTAAATTATAAATGTCCACATTTCTGCAGACATTTATTATTTATTACTATTGCTGATTACCTACATTACGAGTTTCCATACATATTAGATTCTCCGCCATCGATAGCGATTACCTGTCCTGAAACATAACCATTTTCATCACTCAAAAGATAAGCAACCAAGCTTCCTACATCTTTAGGATCACCCAATCTTCTGGTCGGGTTTCTTGATGCATACTCTTTTTCAGCAGCTTTAGGATCTGCAGGATTTACCTGATTAAAAGCTTCAGCAACCATTGGCGTTAAAATCGCACCCGGCGCAATAGCGTTGGTCAAAATATTATCTTTTCCATATTCTAAGGCTGCATTTTTGGTCATTCCCGCAACTGCATGTTTTGTGGCAACATAAGCGGTCTGATTCAGAACACCTCTGATTCCACCAACAGAAGCTACATTTACGATTCTTCCGCCACCATTTTTCTGTAATTCAGGAATTACATATTTCATTCCGTAATACACTCCTAAAAGATTGATATCAATTACTTTTTTGAAAACTTCAATATCATATTCTACCAATGGAGCCTGTTTACCTTCAATTCCTGCATTGTTGTAAAGCCCATCGATTTTCCCGAATTCTTTGACAGTTGCATCAACATAATTTTTCACATTCTCTTCTACAGAAACATCTGCTGTAACCGTCAGAAATCTACTTTCAGGATACTTTTTTTCTAATTCTGTTTTTGCTTTATGCAGAGCTTCATCATTATAATCTACCAAAGAAACATCTGCGCCTTTTGAAGCTAAAACATCCGCCGCAGCTAAGCCTAAGCCCATTCCTGCGCCTGTTACAATTATTACTTTTCCTTTTAAATTTGTCATGATATTTGATATTTAATTCATTGCTTCAATTTACAACAATAATACCTTTGCGTTTATTGATCTATGATAATATTTTGTTAAACTTTGATTAGCAATATCTTATAACGGAATAATATTATAGTTAAAAAAACGTTTACCTCTCAAATAACAATTTAATAAATATACTCATCTGTACAAAACTATAATTTCTTACATTTGAATGTCTGTTAAATCTAAATATGAACGAAGTTTTCAAGCAGCAAGTGTGGGAAATTACCAAATTAGTTCCAAAAGGAAGAGTGACGAGCTACGGAGCAATAGCAAAGGCGGTCGGTTTTCCCAATCACTCCCGTCATGTTGGGAAGGCAATGGGTGGCTGTCCTAAAGATGTTCCTGCTCACAGAGTAATTTCAAGTTCGGGAACTTTATCCGTTCCGGAATTTCAGGTGAAATTGGAAGCAGAAGGAATTGAGGTTGAAAACTTCAGAATAAAAAGTTTCAAAAAACTATTTTGGAATCCTTTGGATGAATTATAATTTAATTCAGAATGTATTTTTACGGTTCAGTACAAAAAAGTAACAGTTCGGTGATTTAAATTTTTAAAAAAACCTTTATACATACTATATTTGCTTCATAATTAAAACAATATTATGAAAGCTAAAACTCTTATTACACTTTTTGCATTATCCTTATTCAATTTTTTCAGGCTCAGATTGATGACAAATTTTATCAGCCTAGCAAAGAATTGAAACCAATTGAAAACTTAAAATACGAGGAAATCAGTTACCCGGTTGATAAAGATACGATTACTGCTATCGTTTTAAAACCGAATTCTTCAAAACCAAAAGCTACTATTTTATTTTTCCACGGAGCAGCAGGAAATGTTTCTACCTATATTTTTATGACAAGACCTTTGGTAGAAAGCGGATTTCAAGTAATTATGGTTGATTTCAGAGGATACGGAAAATCTACAGGCACGCCAACCCATGTGAATATTGCCCAAGACGGACAAAAGTTTTTTGACTATATCACAAGGAGAAAAGATGTGAAAAACACGAAAATCATTATCTATGGCGCTTCTTTAGGATCACAAATTTCAGCACATCTAGCCAGAGCTAATAAAGATAAAATATCAGGATTGGTAATTGACGGAGGAATGTCTTCATTTGCAGATATTGCCGCAGTTTTTGCGCCACAATTTAAAGATGCTCTTGCAAAAATGTTATCTTCTGTCTATGCTGCAAAAGAAGATATAAAATACACAGAAGGACTTCCAAAACTATTTATTTACAGCAAAAATGATAAGACCGTTCCTTTTTCTCAAGGTGAGGAAATTTATAAAAATGCTTCTGAACCGAAACAGTTTTTAGAGTTTACTGCTGATCATTTAAGCGCTATAACTGAAAAACCAGCGGAGGTTGTGAAAGCAATTGAAGATTTAATAAAATAAACCAAAAAAAACGGGCACAATAAAGTTGTGCCCGTTTACAATATAAATTAGTTTAAATTACTTCTCCAGTTGCTTATAGCTTCTCTGAATAAAGTCTGTCAACTCTTTTCCTTTCAACAGGTTTTGAGAAAGTTTAGCCAAGTCTAAAGCATGTTTAATTAAGCCTTCTTTGCTTTCTGCATCTTCAGTTTTCAAAATCTGGTTGGCAAATTCACTATTAGAATTCACTACCAGATTATACATTTCCGGGAAACCTCCCATACCGAACATTCCGCCACCTCCGGTTGCCTGCATATCTTTCATTCTACGCATAAATTCTGGCTGGGTGATTGTAAACGGAGCATCATTGCTGTCTAAATCCTCCAGCTGAACAGTGAATTTTTTATCATTAATAGATTCTTCAACATTTTTCTTTAATGATTCTTTTTCAGTTTCATTTAATTTAGAAATTGCAGGTTCGTCTTTTTTAATCAAGTTATTGATGTGGTCTGCATCTACTCTTGCAAACGAAATCTTCTCTTTTGAAGTTTCCAATTTTTGAATTAAATGCGGAACGATTGGCGAGTCTAAAAGAATAACTTCATATCCTTTATCTTTCGCAGACTGAATGTAAGAGTGTTGCTCATCCGCATTCGTAGCGTAGAGAATCACCAAATTACCGTCTTTATCAGTTTGATTAGCTTTAATTTTTTCTTCTAATTCATTCCAAAGGAAATATTTTCCGTCAGTTGTTGGATAAAGCGCAAATTTGTCAGATTTTTCGAAGAATTTCTCTTCAGAAATCATTCCGTATTCGATAACGATTTTGATATCGTTCCATTTTTTGTCATAATCTTCACGGTTTTCATTGATCAACGAAACCATTTTATCAGCCACTTTTTTCGTGATGTAAGAAGAAATTTTCTTCACCGCACCATCAGCTTGCAAATAAGAACGAGAAACGTTTAACGGAATATCCGGAGAATCGATCACCCCTCTCAACAACATCAAAAAGTCAGGAACAATTCCTTTCACCTCATCGGTTACGAAAACCTGATTTTGGTACAACTGAATTTTATCTTTTTCGATATTTAAATTATTCGCCAGTTTCGGGAAATATAAAACTCCTGTCAGGTTGAACGGATAATCAACATTCAAATGAATATTAAATAGCGGCTCCTCAAACTGCATTGGATACAATTCGTGGTAGAACGCTTTGTAATCTTCATCTTTTAATTCGCTTGGAGATTTCGTCCAAGCCGGAGTTGGATTATTAACAATATTATCAACCTCAACAGTTTCGGCAACCGCATCTTCTGCAGCACCTTCAGGCAAAGGAAGCGTTTCAGTTCTTGTTCCGAATTTAATTGGAACAGGCATGAACTTGTTGTACTTCGTCAACAATTCACGAATTTTTCCTTCTTCTAAAAATTCTAAAGAATCTTCTGCGATGTGAAGGATAATTTCAGTTCCTCTGTCTGTTTTAGCAGTCGTTTCTTCTAAAGTAAATTCAGGACTTCCGTCGCAAATCCAGTGAACAGCGGGCTCATCTTTAAATGATTTAGAAATAATTTCTACTTTTTCTGCTACCATAAAAGCAGAGTAAAAACCTAAACCAAAGTGCCCGATAATTCCTGAATCTTTAGCCGAATCTTTATATTTCTCTAAGAATTCTTCAGCTCCGGAAAATGCAACCTGATTGATGTATTTTTCAACCTCTTCAGCCGTCATTCCCAAACCTTGGTCGATGATGTGAAGTTTCTTGTTTTCCTTATCGATTTTTACCTCAATTTTCGGGTTTCCATAGTCTACTTTTGCTTCACCGATGTTGGCTAAGTGTTTTAATTTTAAAGTAGCGTCTGTGGCATTTGAAATTAATTCTCTTAAAAATATTTCGTGATCGCTGTATAAAAACTTTTTAATCAACGGAAAAATATTTTCCACCGAAACATTGATATTTCCTTTTGTCATTGTTATTGATTTTTAAATTATGATTATGTATTCTCAAATAAAATACCATTGAAAAGAAAGTGACAGATTGGCATTTTTACAGTTCCGGAATGTGTGAATGTCTACAATAAGAAGTAAGCTTCTATTGGCTGCGCAGCGACGACCTCTTCGATGCGCAGTCATTACCTGCTCACTGCGCAGTATTGATCTCAAAGCTGCGCATATTCTATAATCAGTGTGTATCAATAAAAAAAGACAGCCTTTCAGCTGTCTTCAGTATTTCAATCGACACAAATTATTTTTTGTTATTGATGATCTCTTCTTTCACTTTGTTTTCAAGCTCTTCAGCCAACTCAGGATTGTCTTTCAACAAATCTCTTACACCGTCACGACCCTGACCAAGTTTAGTTTCACCGTAGCTGAACCAAGAACCGCTTTTCTTCACAATTCCCATATCAACGGCAGTATCTAAGATCTCACCGGTTTTAGAAACTCCTTCCCCATACATAATGTCAAATTCTGCCATTTTGAAAGGCGGAGCCACTTTGTTTTTTACAATCTTCACTTTCACACGGCTACCAACAGCTTCATCACCATTCTTGATTGGTGCACTTGCTTTTCTGATGTCTACTCTTACCGAAGCATAGAATTTCAATGCATTACCACCTGTGGTAGTTTCAGGGTTTCCGAACATTACACCAATTTTTTCTCTCAACTGGTTGATGAAAATCACGGTACATTTTGTTCTTGAAATAGTTGCTGTCAATTTTCTCAAAGCCTGAGACATCAATCTTGCGTGAAGACCCATTTTAGAATCTCCCATTTCACCTTCAATTTCGGCTTTTGGCGTCAATGCTGCTACAGAGTCAATCACTACGATGTCGATTGCACCTGAACGAATCAAGTTATCAGCAATTTCCAAAGCTTGTTCACCGTTGTCAGGCTGAGAAATAATAAGGTTTTCAAGATCGATTCCTAATTTACCTGCATACCCTCTGTCGAAAGCGTGCTCAGCATCAATAAAAGCTGCAATTCCGCCTGCTTTTTGAGCTTCTGCAATTGCATGTAAAGTCAAAGTTGTTTTACCTGAAGATTCAGGTCCGTAGATCTCAATGATTCTACCTCTTGGATATCCGCCAACGCCCAAAGCGATGTCTAATCCTAATGATCCAGATGGAATTACTTCGATAGTCGTATCAATTGCACTATCTCCCAAAGTCATTACAGTTCCCTTTCCGTATGTTTTATCTAGCTTATCAAGCACCAATGCAAGTGCTTTTTTCTTATCATCTATGTTGCTCATATCGTATTAAAATAATTTTATCAAAATTACATAATTTAAATTTTAAAAGCTAATATTTTTGTCTTTGAAATTTGATTTTAGCGTTAAAAAAATGATAAACTTTATCTCTTTTAAAAAGAAAAATCAACGCAGAAATTTTTGGAAATATTGATTTGTTATTTTTAAAAGAGATAATTTTTCGGGAGCTTAATCTCGCTTTCCGCTGTATCTTTTTCGCCCTTGCTTTTTACCAATCCTATCCAGAAAAAGGATGTCGCTGCAATCGAGGCTATTGATAAAGTTTATTCACAAAATATGGGTAATGAGCAATGGGTAATGAGTAATTCTTTAATGGAAATTTGAATTCTGCGTAATTCTCAAATAATCCTCCAAAACTTTCATTTGATCTTTATTTCCTTTTTTTATTCTCGCTTCAAGGCTTACCGTAGCATCATATATTTTATTGATGATCTTTTTTGTAACAGGAAAACCTTTTTTGAAGGGAACATCGGGAATCTGCAGTCTTTTACAAACTTCATCGCCCAGTAAGAACCACGTACAGCAAATGTGTAAATACCGTAGATTTTTTCTTTGAAAACTGTATTTCAAAATAGGATTTTCTAAAGACTCGTTCAGTAAGGAATGTGCCAGCAAAACTGAATCTTTATCGGAAGACGGCTGTATGGAAGTCCATAAATAAAAATACTCTGTAGCCTGTTTTTTGTCGTCTGGAAGAAGGTTTTCGGGAATTCCCAATAAATATCCCACGTATTTCCAGAGGTGAAAAAGCCCTTTCTCTTCCTCTTCAGAAATGGTATTACCAAATTTATGAAGACTGTGCAGGAAAACGAGACTAAAACCAATGTAAGTTGCCATCATATCCCAGGAATTGATGGGTTCTCCCCAATTTTTGGTATCCCAATTTTTGTAATGCTTTTTAATCGAAAGCCTTGCGTAGGAATGGATAAGCCGGGTTTTAATGGCAAATTCATATCCTTTTTTGTGAACTTCCAACGCATCATATCTTGTAACATTTACCCAAAAATCAAGTGTTTCCGAAAGTCTTTTTACAGCTCCTTTTTTTAGAGCTTCGGTGGCAACCAACGGTTTGTTGAGATAAGCATAGTCGTAACCGCCAATTAGGCAGTAATCTCTGAGCGAAATCAAAGAATCGAGATTACTACGCATACATAGCTCTGCTCCAGATTTTATTAAGTCATAATCAAGCCATTCGGGAAGTTTTTGAGTCTGGGTAAAAAGCTTTTTTACACTTTCGGGAGCTTCATCATTCTGTGAAATTCCATTTCTGATATATTGTTCGATCTCTCGTGATGCTTCACTATACTTTTTGGTAAAATAAACATCTTTTACAACCTCATCTCCTACTTCATCTACATGATAATAAAATGGCGCAAATTTTTCAAAGTCTTTAAAGTTCACGTCTGCCCCAGAAAAATCGATCAATTTCTTTCCGTTTCCTTTCGTCCAAAAATCTTTGAAATGACGAGAATCTTTAAATCTTGGCAGTAAACTATAGTCTTCCATTGATGATAAAGGTACAAGTTTTACGCCGAAAATAGTTTGTGAGATTTGTCAGTTCTCATTTAATACATAATATTTTTTACCGTAATAGAATTAAAAAAAGTATTAAGAAAAGAAGAATTCAAAAGTTTATAAATTGTAAGAATAATTGACAGGTGATAGTTGATATACTCAAATTATCTGATGTAAACCTAACAGGTTTCTGAGGCAGTATGAATATTTAATGCTTGTCTGCAATTTCTCATTTTTTATAACTTTTTGTATTCTTTGCTAAGTTTACGCCTTTGTATAACTTTAAAACAGCCAAATTTTAATATTCTTGTTTGCCTTTGCGTTAAGTTGTGAACTTTAGATGTTTCTTTTGCAACTTTTAGGTTTAAAAAATATATTAACCTTAAAAAGAAAAAACCGCCCCAAAAATGGAACGGTTTAACTATATCTAAAAATTTTAGGATTAAGCTAAAACTTCTTTTACTTTGTTTGCAGCTTCTTCTAAAGTAATTGCAGAATGTACCGGAAGACCAGACTCATCAATTAATTTTTTAGCTTCTACAGCGTTAGTTCCTTGTAATCTCACGATCAATGGAACCGGAAGGCTTCCCATCGCTTTATAAGCATCTACAACACCTTGCGCAACTCTGTCACATCTTACGATACCTCCGAAGATGTTGATCAAAATAGCTTTTACGTTTGGATCTCTTAAGATAATTCCAAAAGCAGTCTGTACTCTTGCAGCATCTGCAGTACCACCAACGTCTAGGAAGTTAGCCGGGTTACCACCAGATAATTTAATGATATCCATCGTTGCCATTGCAAGACCAGCTCCGTTTACCATACAAGCAACGTTACCGTCTAGTTTTACGAAGTTAAGACCTGCTTCACCAGCTTCTACATCAATAGGATCTTCTTCTCTTGTATCTCTAAGAGCTTCAAGATCTTTGTGACGGAACAATGAGTTACCATCCAAAGTTACTTTAGCATCTACAGCGATAATTTTGTTATCAGAAGTTTTCAAAACCGGGTTGATTTCGAAAAGAGAAGCATCAATTCCTGTGTAAGCGTTGTATAATGAAGTGATGAATTTTGTGAATTCTTTGAAAGCATTTCCTTCAAGACCTAAGTTGAAAGCAATTTTTCTAGCCTGGAAACCTTGAAGACCAATAGCTGGATCGATCAATTCGTTGTGAATCAAATGAGGAGTTACTTCTGCAACGTGCTCAATATCCATACCACCTTCAGTAGAATATACGATTGTATTTTTACCTTGAGCTCTGTCTAAAAGAATAGAAACATAAAATTCTTTAGTTTCTGTTTCTCCAGGGTAATAAACGTCTTCTGCAACCAAAACAGAGTGTACTTTTTTACCTTCAGCAGAAGTTTGTGGAGTTACCAACTGCATTCCGATGATGTTTTGAGCATTTTCTTTAAGCTTATCCATGTTTGGAGAAAACTTTACACCACCACCTTTACCACGACCACCTGCGTGAATCTGTGCTTTTACAACCCAAGCCTGAGCTCCGGTTTCAGCAGTCAATTTTTCTGCAGCTGCTACAGCTTCTTCTACGTTGTTTGCAACAAAACCACGTTGGATAGCTACTCCATACTTTGATAAAATCTCTTTTGATTGATACTCGTGAAGATTCATATTATTTTTATTATTTTATTTTAATATTTAAAGGTTGACAAATTTACTAAAAAGACATGGAAATTCAAGTTTATTGACTTAAAAATTAAGAATGTATTCTGGATTTTTCCTGATGCCTAAATTAAGAAAAGATTTAAAATATAGAAAACCACGAAAAAAAGCAGCTTTCTACAATTATTGTTGTGAACCAAGTGCAAGCGCCGAAGATTTAAAACAGCTTGTTTGTAATCAAATGCAAAATACATTAGTTTAAAGCTAGTTGTTTATAATAGAATGCAAATTACATTTATTTAAAACAGGATGTTTGTAATCAAATGTAGTTGTATTTTGTTTACAACATATTGTTTGAATTCAAATGCATTTTTATTTTTAAAAAATCAATTGTTTTATTGCTAAATATTTAAAAAAACAAGTTTTTATTATTCATGGTATATTTAAGATATAAAAAATGATCAAGAAATATCAAATATTTTTTTGAAGCGAATTGTTTATTATTTATTCTCCTGAAATTTATTCTTCAGTTAATTTCTCAGACTGTGAACCAATAAACGGAATTTTCGGAGCTAGAAAATATCCTGTCAAACTTGCAAAAAGTATCGGAACGAAATACGTAAACCCTGTCAAAGTTCCCAAAATAATCGTTGTACTCATCGGCGTTCTTGTCACACACGCGTTGATTGCCGCCATACAGCTTACAATAGCTAAAGTAGTGTCAACTGTCGGAAATAGTTGATGAATAATCAATCCTAAAGTCGTTCCTACAAAAAACAGCGGAATAATAAAACCACCTCTCCATCCGGAAGTTACGGTAATCGCAATAGCTAAGATTTTAAAAATTAAAATGACAATTAAAAAATTCAAGGTATAATCTCCATTGATCAATTCATTCACTTCATGGTGTCCGAAATACCTTGTCAATGGAAAATAGAAAGCGATAATTCCAAGTAAAATTCCGCCTACCAAAGTTTTGATGTAGATCGGAAATTTTCTGTATTCGAAGATTTTTTTGAAAAATTTAACCACAAAAATGAAAATCCAGCCAAATAAAGTTCCTACAATCCCGAAAGCGGTTGCATAGGCAAAATCGTAAACTCCGGTGTAATGATAGGCTTTCAAATCCCAAGTCGCTCCGATTCCCAAATGAATAATCAAAGCAAACATCAGATAACTGAAACAACTCGCTACCAAAGCCGGAATAATCGCTTTATAATATTCCACGGCGTGTTTGTGATGAAGAATTTCAAGGGAAAATAAACTTCCGCCAAGCGGAGCGCCGAAAAGAGCGGTAAAACCAGATGCCATTCCGGCAATACTCAGAGAACGTAATTCTTCGCCTTTCAATCTAAACAATTTTCCTAAATAAGTTCCGGTAGAACCGGTAACCTGAACCAAAGGTGCTTCCGGACCCAAACTTCCACCCGATGCCACACAAAAAAGAGATGACAAAATCATGGAAGGATTATTTTTAGGGTCTAATTTTCCTTTATTAAACCGGATATTATTAACAATTAAATGTATTTCTCCCGGATCACCAATAAAATGAATGACCAAACCCGCCAAAAGACCAGAAATTGCCATCGTCGGAATCACCATCCAGCCTTGAAAGTGATGCAGAAATTCTGTGAAATGTTCGAGTACAATCCAGTATAAACCGGCAATTATTCCGCCGACCAAACCTGTAATTGCCCACATAAAAAAAGTACGGCTGAATACGAAAGGATTGAACCTCATCGGTTGATCCAAAAGATTAAAGGTTCGTATTAAACGACGTCTTCTGTTGATTTTCATTTTAATTTATTTTAAAATTACGATCATCATTTGTTGAAAGTGTATTTGTTTTTTTAATAAAAAGTGTTTATTGAACCATTAAGAAGATATAAGCAGTTAAGGTTGGTTAAGATAAAATCAAATAGATTTATTAAGCATTCCGCTCAAAGCGAAGTTCAGCTTAATTATTCTTAACTTTTTACGAAATCTTAATGGTTAAATTTAAAATGAACTCTTAAATTCTATTCTTTACAAAATAAAAGATTAACATCAACCAAGCTAAAATCATAAACAATCCTCCAAGTGGTGTAATCGGTCCTAAAAATTTAAGGTTTGCACCCAAATAATCTTGTAAACTCAATCCGTAAATACTGAAAGAGAAAAGCATTGTTCCTGCAATCATCAGAATAGAAATCCATTTTTGAGATGAAGTGTCAAATTTTAAAATATATCCTGCAATCAGCAAAAAGAAAGCGGCATACATTTGATATCTTACTCCTGTTTCAAAACTTTCGAGTCTTTCCACAGATAAAATTTTCTTTAAAGCATGCGCTCCGAATGCACCCAAAATAACGGATAACATTCCGTAAGCGGCACCGAAGACCAAAGTAATTGTTTTCATTTTATAATTCTTCTAATTCTAGTTTTAAATATTTCTTTGTTTTGTAATCCTGCCAGGTTCCGATGATTTTATTTCCTTTCAAATCTGCTTCGATTAAGGCTCGGGGCACCCATTGTTTTAACTCTTCACTATAATAATCATCTTCTGTAATCGACAAATGATCGTGAACAAATTCTCCTCTCCAATTGATCAGTTTTTTATTTTTATCATACCAATAAGAAGCTGAAAAAGAATCATCTTCATTAATAGAATTGATTAAAACGGTGATTGGATATTTTCCGTCGATTTTCCCTTTATACAGTTTATTATTAATACTTGTTTTATCAACTTTTTCGGAATCTGACAATAAGTTTTTTGCATACGAACTCCAATATTTTCCCAAATCTTTGTACGGAAATTCTACAACATGACTACCAAGGTCATCCAACGCTCTCATCGCATGATTAGAACATCTTCCGGCAACAAATCTTATTTTATCTTCTGCAAAATAATATTCAATTCCGTCTAAAGTAAAATCGGTAAAACAATCTTCATACATTGCAATCTGATCCAAAACTTCTTCCGAAGGATTTTTATCTGATTTCAATTCTGTAAGAAAATCATTAACTTCTTTCTTGACACTTTTCTGAATTAAATTTTCAACCGTTTTTTTTGAATTAGGCTGAAATAAATCTTTAGCATTAATTAAATTTCCAGTTCTCAAATCAAAGTTTTTCCAACTATCAAAACCTTCCGGATACGCTCCTGAAGCCTCTCCAGTGATGGCAATGCTCAAAATGTTTTTTGGAGTTTTAAGCTTTTCCCAACCATAAAAATAAACATAGTTGGAATACGACGTTTTTCCTGTAGACACCAATTGAGAAGGACTTCCTGCTGAACTTGGAACATATTCAAGCTGATCGACCTGCAAAAATGTGTTGATTTTATTTTCTACGAAAGGTTTTTCTGGATAAGAGACTTTAGGAAATGCAAAATCTTCAGATTTAGGTTGCAAATCAGTTATTTTTAAATTTTTCTGTTGCGAAAAACTTAAACCGGAAATCAAGAGGAAGAATAGAATTTTCTTTTTCACTATAAAGGATGTAAAAAATATGAAACCAACCTGCTAAGAACAATTGCGCCTCCCAAAATAACAAACATTTTCCAAAATCTTTTAGAACCCCTAAAACCGGGATTATTTGTTTGTTTAAGAAATATTCCAAACACGATAAAAAAAACAGCCAGAATAATTTGTATCATTATTTTTCTCTCAATCTGTTAAATTCATTAATCACTTCGTGATGCGTCACCGTTTTATCTTTAAAATACGTCACAAAATGTTGTTTCTCTTCTTCCGTCGCACCCATTTGGTTTAAAATATTCAAAAGATGCATTTTCATGTGACCTTTCTGAATTCCTGTGGTTACTAAAGAACGTAAAGCCCCAAAATTCTGAGCCAATCCTGAAACCGCAAGAATACTCATCAATTCCTGAGCAGAAGGTTTTCCAAGAAGTGCCAAAGAGAATTTCACTAAAGGATGAAGATTCGTCAGACCACCGACAACTCCTACAGAAATCGGAAGATCGATCCAGAATCTGAAAATTCCGTTATCGATTGTACAATGCGTCAACGAAGAATATCTTCCGTCTTTTGCAGCATAAGCATGCGCACAAGCTTCTGTCGCCCTGAAATCATTTCCTGTTGCGATGACCACAGCATCAACACCGTTCATAATGCCTTTGTTATGCGTCGTTGCACGGAAAGGTTCTATTTCGGCGATCGTAACCGCCTGTTTGAATTTTCTTGCAAACTCTTCATTTGAGATTCCGCTGTCGTCTTTCAAATCTTCAATTTTACAAGAAACCTCCGCTCTCACTACACAATCGGGAGTGAAGTTGGAAAGAATATTCATCACGATTTGTAAAGAATTTTTCTCTTCCTGTGTAAAATCTTCACTGATGACGATTTCCTGTTTTAAAGTTTTTCCGAACTGCTCCAGACATGAATTGATAAAGTTGGCTCCCATAGAATCTACGGTATCAAAACTTGCTTTTAGCTGATAATAATTGGGCATTTCGGAAGTTTTGTCGACTAATTTTATGTCTAAAATTCCGCCGCCACGATTTCTCATGTTTGCCGTAATCGCCTCTGTTGCTTCAAACAGTTTTTTCTTTAAATTGAAATTAAAAAAATGCTGAAGTTTATGAGATTCCACATCAATAATAAAATGGGTGTGCCCCAATTTTTCGGTGTTGATGATGGTTGTTTTAAATCCGCCCTTATCTATCCAGAATTTTGCTGCTTTCGAAGCCGCTGCAACTACCGAACTTTCTTCCACCGCCATTGGCAAGGCCAATAATTTTCCGTTGATCAAGAAATTGGGAGCGATACCGTAAGGCATATAAAAATTGGAAATTGTGTTTTCAGAAAACTCGTCATGAAGTTTCTGTAAATCTGCATTTTCGTTCCAATATTGATTGAGTATATTTTGATAATCCTGGTTTCCTTCGAGATATTCGTTAACAAGCCAATCTATTTTTCCCTGTTTGGTTAATTTAGAAAAACCTTCTACCGGTTTATGATTCATATGGATAATTTTTATATGTCGTGTGTAATCGTAATTTTTACGACTTCACTCATAAATTTAATGTCCGTAAATATACTAAATTTGCTTTGGAAATATGTTGATAAGTTATTGCTAAAAACACTGACTTTTCTCAATTTTGGACTTAATTTTGCTTAATAACAAAACCGTTTCAACCCATTTTAATTTAAAACTAAATGAATTTTGACCGCATAAAAGAGAAGCTTGAAATACTTGCAGATGCTGCAAAGTATGATGTTTCGTGCTCATCAAGCGGCGGAAAGAGAAAAAACAACGGTGGTTTGGGTGACAGCTCAGCAAGCGGAATTTGCCACACTTACACCGAAGACGGGAGATGTGTTTCGCTACTCAAAATTCTTTTGACCAATCATTGCATTTACGACTGTATTTATTGTGTTTCCAGAAAATCAAATGATATTAAGCGTGCTGCTTTTACGGTGGAAGAAGTGGTCGATTTAACGATAAGTTTCTACCGCAGAAATTATATTGAAGGTTTATTTTTAAGCTCAGGAATTTTCAAAGATGCCGACACCACAATGGAACGTTTGGTACGTGTTGCGAAAAAACTGAGAATTGAGCATAATTTCAACGGATATATTCATTTGAAATCGATTCCCGGAGCGAGTGACGATTTGATGAATGAAGCTGCGTTGTACGCAGATCGATTGTCTGTAAACCTTGAAATTCCGACAGAGTCCGGACTTAAATTATTAGCACCTGATAAAAATCGTGAAGATATGCTTCAGCCGATGCGTGTCGTTCAGAAAGGAATTCAGCAATATAAAGACGAAAAGAAAATAATCAGAAGTGCTCCCAAATTTGCTCCTGCCGGACAATCTACTCAAATGATTGTAGGTGCAACGAATGAAAACGATTTACAGATCATCAAAGTTGCCGATCATTTTTACAAAAATTACGGTATGAAACGGGTTTACTATTCGGGTTATATTCCTGTTACTGTAGATAACCGATTGCCATCAATTACTTCCGAAGTTCCTGTTTTACGGGAAAACCGTTTGTATCAATCAGACTGGCTGATGCGTTTTTATGGTTTTAAAGCAGATGAAATTTTAGATTTTAACATGCCTTTTCTTGATTTGGAAGTTGATCCGAAATTAAGCTGGGCATTGCGACATCTGGATCAGTTTCCTGTAAATCTCCAAACTGCAGACTATAAAATAATATTGAGAATTCCCGGAATTGGTGTAAAAACTGCACAGAAAATCGTAAATGCAAGACGTTTTCAGGTGTTAAGTATTGACCATCTTAAAAAATTGGGAGCAGCGGTAAACCGTGCTAAATATTTCATTGATTTCACCTACGGAAATCCTTTTTTACGACATTTAACCGATTTAAATTTGAGGAAATTGATTATTGGTGGAAGTCAGTCTAAATTTCAAAATCAGTTTACGCAGCAATTGAGTTTGTTTTAATCAGTTTAAACACAAGTTTCACAAATATTTTTTCACAAAAACCACAATTTTAAGTACTTTTCAAACTCCAATACACTCAAACCCTCCAACTCAAATGACCACTCTACTCTACGACGGCAGTTTCGAAGGACTTTTTACTGCAATATTTGAGGTTTTCGAATATCGTTATAAAGATGTGGAAATTTTTAGCAAAGAGAATTTTCAACAGGAAAATATGTTTGCAGAAATTCATGAAGTGATTACACAGCAGGAAAAATCTGAAAGAGTCTTAAACAAATTAGAACAAAGCATCGGAAAATCAGGAATTAATCAATTACTGAAAGTTTTTTTGTCAGAAGATCAGGAAATGGAAAAGCTGATTTTATCTTCTGTACAACAATCTATCAAACATCCCGGAGAAAATATTTTGCAAAATTTTGCGGATGAAGATATCCTTAAAATCTCAAAAATATGCAAATCGGTAAGCAGAGAAAGACACCGAATGACTGCTTTTGTACGTTTTGAAAAAATGCAGGACGACATTTATTTTGCAAAAATAGATCCTGATTTTAATGTTTTGCCTTTAATCCGAAAGCATTTTAAAGATCGTTACGCTGATCAAAAGTGGATGATTTATGATTTGCGTAGACATTACGGTTTGTTGTATGATTTAGAACAATGTGAATTCTTTTATCCTGATAAAAAGGTAGATTTAAACCAATATCAGCAAAAATTTCACGAAGAAGAAAAAAAATATCAGACGCTTTGGCAAAGTTATTTTACTAAAACCAATATTAAAGAAAGGAAAAATACAAAATTGCACATCCAGCACGTTCCAAAAAGATATTGGAAATATCTCACAGAGAAATGGTAAAAAAAGTTTTGGTTAAAGCCAAATTATCATTACAAAAGAAAAGCCGGGCTAAAGCCCGACCCTATTGATATTTTTCATAAAATTTTCTCGAAACAAACACTGTTTTCAATTCCTGCGTATTGTCCGTAATTTGGAATAATGGCATAACCGCATTTTTTATAAAGAGCAACAGCTTCTGTTTGCTTTTTGCCAGTTTCTAAAACTGTTTTTTCATAGCCAAGCTCTTTTGCCCAGATTTCCACTTCTTTTAAAACTGTTCCAGCAAAGCCTTTTCCACGATAATCAGGAAGCGTAAACATTCTTTTTACTTCCATTGTATTATCGTCAATGGCTTTTATTGCTCCGCAAGCCACTGGTTTGTCATCTTCAAAAATTACAATACAGTTTTTCAGCAGATCAATTTTATTATACTGGTCGTAAAAAGCATGATCTTCGCCATCTATTTCAGTAAGATAAGCATCTAGTTTTTTGACAAGATTTTGAAAATCGTTATTTTCTGAAGTTGTTCTGAGGATTTGCATTTTATTCGGATTTAAGCTTCTTTAGCAGATTTAATTTAAAAATTCACTACAAATTCCCTTTCATTAATCAACTCAGCAATTGCCAACATATCTTTCCCAATCAAACGGTCATCTTCAAGTTTATCAACTTTTGTACGAAGAATTGCGAAGTTCTCTTCAATTATTTTTGAACATTTTGCAGGCCTTCTGAATTCTAAACCTTGCGCAGCAAACATTAATTCAACTGCCAAAATATTGACCAAATTCCCAAGAACCTGATTGAATTTTCTTCCTGAAATACTTCCCATCGAAACATGATCCTCCTGCCCCAAACTTGTTGGAATAGAATCTGCAGATGCCGGAAAACAAAGCGTTTTATTCTCGGTCACCAAAGCTGCAGAAGTATATTGTGGAATCATAAATCCAGAATTCAAACCTGAACTTTCCGTCAATAATCTTGGTAAACCGTATTTCCCTTCCAATAATAAATAACTTCTTCTGTCTGAAATATTTCCTAATTCAGCTACTGCCAACGTTGCATAATCTAAAGGCATTGCCATCAATTGTCCGTGAAAGTTTCCTCCTGAAATAGATTCTTCAGCGCTTAACACAATCGGATTATCGGTAACAGAATTTAATTCTGTTTCAGCCATTATTTTAAGATGTTCAAAAGCATTTCGACTTGCACCGTGGACTTGCGGAACGCATCTCATAGAATAAGGATCCTGTACTCTTTCGCATTCTTCGTGAGCTAGTAAGTTTTCAGAATTCTTTAAAAATTTCAGCATTCTCGCCGCTACTTTTTTACTTCCTTCAAACGGTCTGATGTCGTGAAGTTCTTTTTTAAACGGACTTGCAGAACCTCGGTACGCTTCAAGACTCATTGCAGCCGTCATATCTGCTAAGTCTAATAAATATTCAAATTTTTCTAAGCCTTTTATGGCATGAGCTAAAATAAACTGAGTTCCGTTGATTAATCCCAAACCTTCTTTAGGTCCTAAAACCAATGGCTCAAGATTGTTTTTTTCTAAAACTTCAGCGGTTTCGAAAATCTCGTTTCCTACCCAAACCTGTCCGAGTCCTAAAAGTGGTAACACCAAATGTGAAAGCGGCGCCAAATCACCTGAAGCTCCTACAGAACCCTGTTCCGGAACTACAGGAATAATATCTTTTTCAAGCATCACAATAAATCTTTCAATCACTTCCAGAGAAACTCCTGAAAACCCCTTAGACAAAGCATGAACTTTCGAAATCATCATGATTTTTGAAAATTCTTTATCAATTGGTTTTCCCACTCCTACTGCATGAGAAATAATTAAATTATATTGAAGCTGAGCTGTTTCATCAGCCGAAATTTTAGTATCACAAAGAGGCCCAAATCCTGTATTAATCCCATACACACAACGATCTGACTCTACAATCTGTTTTACATTATTCTGAGATTTTATAATCTGCTCCTTCGCTTCTTTACTTAACTGAGCTTTATTTGGGTCTTTACAGATTTCCAAAACATCATGAAAACTGAAAGTATCTATACCGTATATCATTTCAAAAAATTTGCTTAAAAATACACATTTTGAAGCATACCGAAAAAACAGATTAAAGCTAAAATACAGCATTCTTAAATTAAACAATATTTTGGCTCATAAAAACACTCAACAATTGTAAAATATTTTATCAAATCAACAATTATTTAGTTATTTTTACCGCATTAATTTAAACTAATATCTATGAAATTTAAAGCTCTATTATTGGCACTTTCGTTATCAAGTGCATTTTCATTTGCCCAGGAAAAGGTGAAATATTCTAAAGAGGACATCAAAAAAATGGAAACGTATTTATTCAATGAAGGATTTAATATCCCATCTCCAAAGAAAATATCTACCATTATCATGAAAGATGGTACTATAAAAAAGGGATATTGCAGCAAAGTTGATTCTAAAAGAGGACAGATTTACGAAATTGCAATTAAAGACAGCGCCACAAAAAAACAAATGACTTTTAATGCTGAAAATGTAAGTGAAATGTACATTTACCCAAGTAATGCTGAAAAAATTGCAAAAGTTGGAAAATATTTTGGAAACATCAGAAATTTTGGAACTAAAAAACTGACAAAAAACACAACTGCTGAAAGCATTCATTTCATCAATCAAACTGTTTCTTTAAAGAACAAAAAAGATGACAAAGAATTTTTGATGCAGCTCATCAATCCTGAATTCAATGACATCATCTCTGTTTATTATGATCCGAGAGCAAAAGAAACTGGTGGTTTTTCAGTTGGCGGTTCACCTCAATTGGGTGGCGGTGTTATTAAATCTTACTATGTAAAAAAAGGCGATAAAGTAATGTGGCTACACAAAGATGATTTTGAAGACAACTATGATTTCTTATTTGGTGACAATGCAGAATTCGTGAAAAAATATCCAAAAAAATCTGTAGAATGGGATTATTTCAGCTTTTTGGTAAGTCAATACACCGAAATGACAAACGGATAAAATAATTTAACAATAAATCTGAAGCTGTAGAAATTCTGCAGCTTTTTTGTTGTTTTCAAATACATTCAGAATGCTTAATTTTGTGTTATGAATCCGTCTTTAGAATTACAACTTAAAACTTTACCTTCCGAACCTGGCGTTTATCGATATTATGATAAAAACGAAAATCTGCTGTATGTAGGAAAGGCAAAAAATCTAAAGAAAAGAGTACTTTCTTATTTCAACAAAACGCTTTCCGGTTACCGTACCAGAATTATGGTCGGAAAAATAAACCGTCTTGAAACCACCATTGTTAACAGTGAATATGATGCACTTTTATTGGAAAATAATCTGATTAAAGAACATCAGCCTTTCTACAATGTGATGTTGAAAGATGATAAAACATATCCGTGGATTTGCATTAAGAATGAAGATTTTCCTAGAATTTTCCTTACAAGAAATAAAATAAAAGACGGCTCAGAATATTTCGGACCTTACGCAAAAGTGCGCCCCGCAAAGATTTTATTGGATACGATTAAGCATATCTATAAACTGCGTACCTGTAATTTAAATTTAGCTCCAAAAAAAATTGAGGAAGGAAAATACAAAGTCTGCCTTGAGTTTCATATTAAAAACTGTGAAGGACCGTGTGAAGATCTGGAAAGCAAAGAAGACTATGACGAAAAAATCGATGCGATTCGCGGGATTGTAAAGGGTGATTTCCGAAGAGCAAAAGAATATCTCATCAATCAAATGACGAAATATGCATCTAATCTTCAGTTTGAAAATGCCCAAATTATTAAAGAAAGACTTGATATTCTGGAGGATTATCAGGTAAAACATACGGTCGTAAATCCGGATATTGATGATGTGGATGTTTTTGGAATGACGAGTGATGAAACGGCTGCTTACGTTAATTATTTCAAGATTAGAAACGGGAATATTATTCAGAGTTTTACGACAGAAATCAAAAAAATGCTTGAAGAAAGTGATGAAGAAATCATGGAAGAAGCTTTGATTGAAATCCGCCAAAAATTTGATTCTGATTCTAAAGAAGTGTTGCTTCCGTTTCACTTAACCGTTGAAATCCCTAATGTAAAACTGATTGTTCCGAAGGTTGGAGACAAAAAAAGAATTGTAGAACTTTCAGAAAAAAATGCTAAAGAATACAGAATTGAAAAACTGAAACAGGTACAGATTGTAGATCCCGAAAGACATTCTAACAGAATTATGGCAGAAATGCAAAAACTCCTGAGGATGCCCGTCGAGCCGAGACATATCGAAGGTTTTGATAACTCTAATATTCAGGGAACCAATCCGGTTTCGGCATGTGTTGTTTTCAAAAACGGGAAGGCAAGCAAAGCAGATTACAGAATCTTCCATCCTAAAACAGTTACGGGTCCTGATGATTATAAGACGATGGAAGAAGTGATTTTCAGACGCTACAAAAGAATGCTGGATGAAGGAGAAAGTTTACCTCAATTAATTTTGATTGATGGTGGAAAAGGGCAACTATCTTCCGCAGTAAAAAGTTTAAAACTTCTTGGTCTTTACGGAAAAATTACCATTGTGGGAATTGCCAAAAGATTGGAAGAAATTTTCTTTCCCGAAGATCCTATTCCGTTGTATCTCGATAAAAAGTCTGAAACGCTTAAAATTTTACAACAAGTACGTGACGAAGCGCACCGTTTTGGGGTAAGACATCATAGAACAAGACGAACCAATTCTACGATAAAATCTGAGCTTGAGGAAATTCCGGGCGTTGGTGAAAAAACAATTGAATTGCTTTTATCTAAATTGAAATCAGTTAAAAGAATAAAAGAAGCCAACCTTGAAACTTTAGAAGAAATTTTAGGAAAATCTAAGGCAAAAATACTCTGGGAATTTTTCAATGCCGGATAAAATAAAAAACTCTTATCGATGATAAGAGTTTTTGAATTATTGTTCAAGGGAATTTTTAAACTCCTCCCATTACATACATATTTTCCATTGTAGGAATCTCGCTTCCACCTTCTTTTTCCAGAGTAATGGCAAACGCCTGTGCGCTTGGAATGTTGGCTAAAGCTATCTTTGCATCTTTGTCGTCTGTATACATTCCGGCGCTTACCGGTTTTCCGTCTGCAATTGCCCACAATTGGTATTGCATTCCTTCCGGTGCTTTTGGCAAACTATTTGCGGTTAGATAAACATCTTTTGAAGTTTTATCCCAATATACGACAGCGTTGGATTCGGGATGTTTTTCAACACCCGCCAAAACAATTTTAAGCATGTTCGGGTTTGAGGTAATCTTCAATTTTTGCTCAAGATTTTGCATCGCAAGGTTTTGAGATTGCTTATCAGATTTCAAAACAGCTAATTCGTTTTTCATTTCGTTTTGGCTGCTCATCCAATACAGGTTGGCTCCAACACTTACTAAAAATAAAACAGTGGCTGCTACGGCAAAATTTTTCCAGCCGTTACTTTTTTCTATCTTCCTTTCCTGTGTTTTTATCTGTTGAGTCTCCAACTTTGGTTCAACATTATTTAAAGGAATTACAGGTTTTTCATCTTCAACATTTTGTTCAAGTTGAATTTTATCCCAAATTTTTGATTTTAAGTCATTGGGCGGTGTCACTGCCTGCGCTGTTGCAAGCAATTCAAAAGTTTTTTGCGCTTCTTCATAAGCGGCTTTCACTTCAGCATTATTCTTCATCACACACTCCAAAATTCCCGCTTCCTCTGGAGAAGCATGGCCTAGAATGTAAGATTCTAGAATTCCGGATGATATGTATTCTTTACTATCCAATTTATTGATAATCTTTTAACAAGTCTTTTAATTTAAGTAATGCATTTCGCATTTTGGTCTTTACAGTGCCCAACGGCATATTCAGTTTTTCTGATATTTCACTCTGCGTGAATCCCTGATAATAAGCAAGATCAATAAGTTCCTGTTTATCAGACTCCAAACTTTCAAGCACTTTATTAAATCCAATAAAATCTGAATTGTTGGTAGTTGTAAGTTCCGCATTTTCATATACGAAATCTGGAAGGGGTTGGTTTTTAAGTTGGTTTTGAAAACTTTTAGATTTAAGATAATCAATAGCTGTATTTCTAGCAATATTAATCATCCAAGTATAAAATCTACCTTTCACAGCATCATATTGATGAATAGAATTCCAGATTTTTACGAAAACATCCTGAATAATTTCCTCTGTATATTCTTTAGACTGAACGATTCTAAGGATTACACCATACAACGCACCAGAATAGTTTTCATACAAATGATGAAAACCAGCTTCGCTTTTCTTTCTCAGTAAAACGATAAGTTCTTCTTCTGAATAAGTTGTTTTTATGGTGGATATTTTTCATATCAAATGTAGTAAAATAAAGTAAATAATGAGAAAAAACTTTTAAAAATTTAATGTCATTAATAATGAGTCATAAAATATTGAGTTACCGTTAATTTATGTTAAAATAAAAATTTTAAAATCTAAACCAATCTGCTCTTCGTAAATGATGGTAACGAGACAAAAACAATTACTCAATTAATAATATTTAAAAATTAAAAAAATGAACACAAGATCAAAAATCGCAGTATTTGGAATGGTAGCTTTATCATTGGCATTCAGTGGAAATGCAGCTGCACAGCAAATGAAAGAAAAAACAGTAATGGTAGGTGGAGCTGCAATGTATCCTTCGAAAAACATTGTTGAGAACGCAGTAAACTCTAAGGATCACAAAACTTTGGTAGCTGCAGTAAAAGCTGCAGGATTAGTTGAAACACTTCAAAGCAAAGGTCCTTTCACAGTATTCGCACCAACTGATGCAGCTTTTGCAAAATTACCTGCAGGAACTGTTGAGAATCTGGTAAAACCTGAGAATAAGGCAATGCTTACAAAAATTTTAACCTACCATGTTTTACCAGGAAAATACAGCGCAAAACAAGTTTGGGCAGCAGTAAAAGCAGGAAATGGTAAAGCAATGATGAAAACGGTACAAGGCGAAGAGCTTACATTCTGGACAAAAGGAAAAGACTTATACGTTACCGATGCAAAAGGTAATAAGGCGAAAGTTACCATTGCAGACGTTAACCAATCAAATGGTGTAATACATGTAATTGATACGGTATTGATGCCTTAATTTTAGTTTTTATGGTTTATTTTAAGGAAGGCTTACCTGAAAATTCAGGTAAGCCTTTTTTATGTTTATAAAAAGTTTTATTGCTATTTTACAGGTGAAAATACTTCTTTAGAATACTCATCATTATTCCTTGGAATTTCGATCACCAAATTTCCGTTTTCATAATATCCTGTTGTAGATTCGCCTGAACCCAATTTAATTCTGAAAACATCTTTTTTAGTAGTCTCTTTGAAAGTGGCAAAAGGAACTGAACTATTTCCATCAACTAAAATAAACTGAGCCGCATCAATCTGAATTTTCTGAAGACTTAGTTTTCCGTTGCTGTATTTTTCAGCTTTTGAACTTTGAGATTTTTGTTCGGTTACTTCAGGAGTCTGTTGAACTGCTTGTATAGACTGAACCTCTTTTTTATACTCTGTATTTTGAATTGGGCGAGACACAGGGATACTAACAAAAGTTTTGGACAAAGCATCTTTAAAACCTTCCTCGTACTCTTTAATTGAAGAGCTTCCTTTTTCAGAAGAAATTACCTTATCGTTGCAATCTTTCAATTCTAAAACAATTTTATTCCTAAGAAAACCACTATCATTTATAATATTTGCATTCAAAACATTACACGGATTCGCATTAGCTTCTTCCGGCCATTGCCCTCTATTTTCAGAAATTACAACATATTGTTTAGATTTCAAATGATTAGTTAAAAAAGTACTGAGGCCGTAGTTTGTTTTTTTAAAACTTTCATAAGCTGTCGGAACAACTACGTATTTGTAATCTGAAACTTTCTGTGCATATGAAAGCATTACACAAAAAGACGATATTATTACAGATAATTTTTTCATAAAAATATATTTAAACTAAATTAATCATTTCTAAATTCTCCCATATCCAGTTTTAATGAGAAGAAATTAGAATAAAAATTGGAACCTCCGATTCCCGAATTACTGATTGCGTAATCAAGCGTCAAACCTCTGTAACGAATTCCTATCCCTGCGCTTGGCTGAAAAGAAACTTTTCTCTGAAGATCTTCAATATCGGTAATCGACTGAAATCTATTAACACCCAATCTTACAAAGATCATTTTCTGGTATCCTAATTCTGCTCCTGCGTAAGGCGTAATACTTGCAAAATCTGTTGAAAGAAGAGCTGCCGTTTTAGCAAAATCTACATTAATTCCAGCTTCCGGTAAAATATAAATACTGCTGTTAATATTAAACATTTTACTTGCGCCTGCATTTAATTTAGGCATTGTCAACTCCATTTTATCAGTTGGAGCAGGGTTAAATTCTTCGCCGTTTACAATGGTAGACAATTCTTTTTGATTCACACTCCAGAAATTGACAGTCGTAGTTGCATCACGAAGAACACCTCCGAATTTCCAGCCGTTATCAGCTTTATAAATCGCTCCTACATCAAAACCAAAACCATATCCACTTGCAAATTTCCCGACATTTCTATAAACGATTTTAGCATTTACACCGACATCCAATTTTGGATTTCCACCAGGGTTAAATGCATAAGAAATAATTCCGGCATAATCTGATTGTGAGAATTTAGTAATTTTATCATAATCAATATTTCCTTCAGTATCGATTAATTGAGTGGTATTCAAAATATTATCTACACCAAGCCTTACAATGGAAACTCCAAAAACGCCGGTTTCCAAAACTTTGGCGTAGGCCAGATAATCATATTTTGCAATAGATTCAAAATATTCTGCGTGCATTGCTGCGCCTTGCCAATCTCTTGTAATGCCATTCAAACCTGCGGGATTCCACATCGGCGAATAGACATCATCCTGATTGGTCATTACGGCACCTCCCATCCCGATTCCTCTCGCTCCGGCACCTATATTTAAAAATTCATTGGAATATTTTCTGATAATCTGAGATTGAGAAAACCCAAATAAAAGGGAAAATACTAATAATAGATATTTTTTCATCGTGTAGAAATGGATGCTTAGTTAATGTTTTTTTGTTTTCTAGTTTTTATCAGCGCGTTTACAACAATTGCCAAAATCATAACCAAAGATGCAACATAAAATACCGGGCTCATGTGTTCTGATTCTCCAAAGATAAAAAAAGCTAGTATAATTCCGTAAACTGGTTCTAAATTAACTGTTAAAATTAAAGTAAAGGGCGAAATATATTTCATAAGCTTCACCGATTCGAACATAGGATATGCTGTAAATACGCTTGCCAACAAACCTATTAACGCAAGATCTTTATAGTTTATTTCGTTCATCTGCATGATTTGTCCTGTTGCCAGATAAAATATCATCAGAATAAACCAACCTGAGAAAATTTCATAGAAAATAATATTTCCGGAACTGGTTTTTCCGAAAAGTTTCCCATTAAAAACAGAGAATACAGTTCCGAAAATTGCGCACAAAACTCCGTAAAAAATTCCTTCTTTATATTGAAACTCGGTTTTAAAAATAAGTAAAATACACGCAACAATCACAGTTCCCATTACCACTTCAGAAATATCAACTTTTCGTTTAAAAACAATTGGCTCCAAAACTGAAGCAAACAAAGTAGACAAAGAAAGGCAACTTAAAGCGATAGAAACATTGGAAACTTTAATCGAATAAAAAAAGCAGTACCAATGCAGCGCCATAAAAAGACCAACACCCGATAACTGCAAAAACAGTTTTTTTGAAACTTTTATACTCTCTTTTTTATAAATCCTTATAAATGCATAAAGAAATATGGCAGCGAAAACCATTCTGTAAAAGACAAGAATCTGGGCATTTGCGGTGATCAGTTTACCTAAAATAGCAGTGAATCCCCATAAAAAGACAATTAAATGTAATCTGAAAAGCGCTAATTTCTGCATATTGATCCTCTGAATTTTAAACAGACAAATTTACAAATAGCTTTTCATTAAATTTAAAAAAATCTAAGATTACTTTCATTATTTCTAATGATCATTCCCACCTTCTGATTCGGCTTAAATTTAATTCTATAAATTACTTTAATACTGAAATTCAAATATAGAAATATTTGGTATAAAATCCAAAAACCCTGAAAGTCTATGAAACTTTCAGGGCCTTCAAATAATAAACTATTAAAAAAATAAACTAGGAACTTAGAGTATTTATATAGAAACTTTCATTTCTATTACTCTATTGTAAAGTTAGCAAAATATGCACCAAAAAAAACATGCAATTTGTTAAAAATATCATAATTTATTGATAATTAAACCCTTAACATATTATAAAACATATTTTATTACTTTTTCTAAAAATAGTATCTTTAGCCAGATTAAAATATAATTTCATGGATATTGAATTTAACAAAAGAGAAGATCAAAATAAATTAAAATTATCTGAAATAAACCGTTTGCTGACAGAAATAAAAAAAGGCGGCGGCGAAAAAAGACTTCAGAAACTTCGTGATGAAGGGAAAATGACAGCAAGAGAAAGAATAGAATATCTTCTTGATAAAAATTCAGATTCCATAGAAATTGGTGCTTTTGCAGGGTACGAAATGTATGAAGAGCACGGCGGTTGCCCAAGTGGCGGTGTTGTGGTTGTAATGGGTTATGTTTCAGGAAAACAATGTTTAGTTGTCGCCAATGACGCTTCCGTAAAAGCAGGTGCCTGGTTTCCAATTACCGGAAAGAAAAACCTGAGAGCGCAGGAAATTGCCATGGAAAACAGACTTCCAATCATTTATCTGGTAGACTCTGCGGGAGTGTATCTTCCGATGCAGGATGAGATTTTCCCGGATAAAGAAATGTTTGGAAGAATTTTTAGAAATAATGCCAAAATGAGCGCTGCAGGTATTATCCAGATCTCGGCTGTGATGGGAAGTTGCGTTGCAGGTGGAGCTTATCTTCCGATCATGAGTGACGAGGCTATGATTGTAGACAAAACCGGATCTATTTTCTTAGCCGGAAGTTATTTGGTAAAAGCTGCAATTGGTGAAAGTATAGACAATGAAACTTTAGGTGGAGCAACAACGCATTGCTCAATTTCAGGAGTTACCGATTATAAAGCTAAAGATGATAAAGATGCTTTAGACCGCATTAAAAATATTATGAAATCTGTTGGAAGTTATGAAAAAGCAGGCTTCGACAGAATAGAAAGTTTTCCACCAAAAGAAAAAATAGATAATATCTTCGGAATTATGCCTGTGTCACGTGCCGATCAGTACGATACTTTAGAAATTATTAAATGTATCGTTGATAATTCGGAATATGAAGAATACAAGCCAGATTATGGTAAAACTATTATTTGTGCAACTGCAAGAGTCGATGGCTGGTCTGTAGGAATTGTTGCCAACCAAAGAAAATTGGTAAAAAGTGGTAAAGGAGAGATGCAGTTTGGTGGAGTAATTTATTCTGATTCTGCTGACAAAGCAACCCGCTTTATAGCAAATTGCAACCAAAGAAAAATCCCTTTGATCTTTTTACAGGATGTAACAGGATTTATGGTGGGTTCGAAATCTGAGCACGGTGGAATCATCAAAGACGGGGCAAAAATGGTAAACGCTGTTTCTAATTCTGTTGTTCCTAAATTTACAATCATCACAGGAAATTCTTATGGTGCCGGAAACTATGCAATGTGTGGAAAAGCGTATGATCCGAGATTAATTGTAGCTTGGCCATGGGCAGATTTGGCTGTAATGGGAGGTTCTCAAGCAGCAAAAGTTCTTGCACAAATTCAGGAATCTACTTTGAAAAAACAAGGAAAAGTAATTACTGAAGAAGCGCATCAGGAAATTTTAGATACCATTACAAAAAAATATCAAAAACAAACAGAAGCTACTTATGCAGCTTCAAGATTGTGGACTGACGCCATCATCAACCCTATCGATACCAGAAAATGGATTTCTATGGGTATTGAAGCCGCTAACCATTCTCCTATAACTGAAAAATTCAATTTAGGAGTAATCCAAGTCTGATTAATACTCGGTTTTAAAGAATTTTGCCCTGCTTTTAGAAGTGGGGCTTTTTATATTATGTTAAATAGTCCTAAAGAATTATAAAGTTTCAAAACGACATACTACTAGGGTAAGATTTTTGTTATTAGATTATATCTAAAAACTAATAAGCACTACAACCTCTTTTTAATTACTAATCCCAAAAGGAAACCTATGAAAAGATATTTTGCAGTATTTATTGCCTTATATACCGTCGTTTTATTGTACATGATGTTTTATGCATCTGGAAGAGAACCTTCTGAAATTTCATATATTCAGCATCAGCCGTTTATCACTATACAGCATTTTTTTAATGATAATAATATAGATAATCAGGCTTTTATTGTCAACATATTTGGAAACATATTCTTATTCAGTCCGTTTGGATGGCTGGGATTATGCATCAAGAAATTCAACCGTATTATTCCTATTACATTGTTCTTTTTAATAGCAATAAGTACAATTGAATCAATACAATACCTCACAGGAAGAGGTGTTGCCGATATAGATGATGTATTTCTGAATACACTCGGAATGTTGCTGGGTTATGTTCTATTTAAATACGCAACCTGGAAAAACATTGCCAACATTCAGGTTCACTTTCAACTAACAGAAAACAAAGAGCCTATCACAGCCTCTTAAATTTACAAAGCCAATAGATTATCTGTTGGCTTTTATATTTACTAAAATTTTCAGTCCACTTAGTTGAATATTTAGATTTTCAGGAGCTTTATCCGGCTATCCGCTATTGCTCCTCACTCCTTTCTTCGCCAAAGCTAAACCTTCGACTTTTCAATTCCGTTGCGGGGTAACCGCTGCTATCCGGGCTAGGGTTAGTTACATTCTACAGTAATATTTGTGCCTTAACTACAATTAAATGCTTCAAATTCATCTTTTAAAATTCAATATTTACATCTTTAAATGTAAATCTCAAAAATCAAGATTTTAAGCAAGATTTACACTCAAGATAAAAGGTAAAAACCTAACAAACACTCCTTCGGAGTACAACCTTTGTAGAACATCACAGCATTATTTTCATAAGCTCCGGAGGAGCGAAATAACTAACAACTAACAACTAACACTTATCACTTATCACTTATCACTTATCACTTATCACTTATCACTTATCACTTATCAAAATTACACATTGCTTATTGCTAATTGCCTATTACTTATTTCTCATGATTTAGGTTTAGAGCAAAAAAAAAGTCTCATACAAATGAATGTATGAGACTTTTAAAAAAAACTGGCGGCGACCTACTCTCCCGCTTTCGCAGTACCATCGGCGCTGGTGGGCTTAACTTCTGTGTTCGGAATGGGAACAGGTGAGCCCCACCGCTAAAACCACCCTAAAGGTTGTAT
>Ga0160461_1000030_pt1 | contig 261990 bp, 233 predicted proteins | sample HID1975I_E6MG_FD_108266 | JGI IMG/M metagenome (GOLD analysis project Ga0160461, IMG submission 108266) | Enriched soil microbial communities from UW Madison campus, WI, USA - HID1975I_E6 MG | ecosystem: Environmental > Terrestrial > Soil > Unclassified | place: USA: Madison, Wisconsin... | reverse complement strand
GGGCGACACGGTCATCGCCGGCCAGTACGGCACGCTCACCATCGGCGCGAGCGGCGCCTACACCTACGTGGTGGATGAGGATGCGGTCAATTCGCTGCCGGCCGGCGCGACGCTGGAGGACGTATTCAGCTACCAGCTCAGCGACACCGGCAACCTGACGGCGGTGGCCAACCTGACCATCACCATCGTCGGGGCCAACGACGCGCCGCTGCCGGTGGACGACACCGCCGTGGCGCTTGAGGCCGGCGGCACCTTCAACCAGACGGCCGGCATCGACCCGCAAGGCAACGTGCTGAGCAACGATTCGGATCCGGACACGGGCGACCAGCTGGTGGTCAACGGCATTCGCGCCGGCACCCGGGACGACGGCGGCCCCGTGACGCTGGTGGTCGGCGACACCAGCGTCGACGGCCAGTACGGCACGCTCACCATTCGCGGCGATGGCACGTTCACCTACGTGGTGAACAACACGCTCGATGCGGTGCAGCGCCTGCGCGACGGCGATTCACTCACCGAAACTTTCTCCTATCACTTGCGCGACCAGTTGTTCGGCAGCGCGGTCGGGCAACTGGTCGTGACGATCGACGGCGCCTGGGACGCGCCGGTCGCGGTGGACGACAGCAACTATGCCGTGCCGCGCCTGATCGACAGCCCCGGGCGGGATGCCGTGGGCAACGTCATTGCCGGCGGCCCATTGGGCGCCGGGGCCGACAGCGACGTCGACGTGCCGGACCTGAGCACCGTAGCGGGCATCCGCCCCGGTGCAGAGGCGGTACCCGGCGCCTTCGACGGCGTGACGGCGGGCACGACCAGTGCGGACGGCACGCAGGTGGTCGGCCAGTACGGCCGATTGACCATCGGCGCCGACGGCAGCTACGTATACGTGGTCAATCCGCTCAATGAGGAGGTGCTGGCCCTGCAGGCCGGCGAATCGCTCATCGAGCGCTTCACCTACCAGTCGGTCGACCGCGGCGGCCTGAACGACACGGCCGAGCTCGTCATCACCGTGTTCGGCCGCAACAACCTGCCGTTCCCGCAGCCCGACAGCGGCGACGCGGTGGAGGCCGGGGGCCTGAACAACGACCGGCCGGGCGTGGACCCCGGCGGGAACGTGCTGACCAACGACATCGACCTCGACCCGCGCGATACGCTGACCGTCAGCGCGGTGCGCACCGGCGGCCTGCTCGAGTCCGGCGCTGATGGCGTCGTGGGCCAGCCGCTGCGCGGAACCTACGGCACGCTTCTGGTCAACGCGGACGGCACCTGGACCTATACGGTGGACAACAGCCTGGCCGCGGTGGAAGCACTGCGCACCGCCGACCAGACGCTGGAGGAAACCTTCACCTACACCGCCAGCGATCCCCAGGGGGCCAGCCGGCAGGCGACGCTGCGCATCGTCATCGCCGGCAGCAACGACACCCCCATTGCACAGGACGACGGTAACGAGGCGCTGGAGGCGGGCGGCATCGACAACGCGACGCCCGGCACCGACGCCACCGGCAACGTGCTGGACAACGACAACGACGTCGACGGCGTGCAATACGGCGAGACCGAGCAGGTGCAGGCCTATGCCGGCGCCAACGGTGCGCAGGGCGAGGCCGGCAGTGCCGTCGCCGGCTTGTACGGGCAGATCGTGATCAATGCCGACGGAAGCTATCGCTACGTGATCGACAACGCGAATCCGGCGGTGCAGGCGCTGCGCACCAGCGGCGAGACGCTGACGGAAACCTTCAGCTACGTCATGCGCGACGCGGCGGGCGCTGTCTCGCAGGCCAACCTGGTGATCGTCGTGCGTGGGGCCAACGACAACCCGGTGGCGCGCGACGACAGCAACGTCGCCAGCGACCAGGTGGTGGCGCCGCAGGCCGGCGGCAACGTGCTGCCCAACGATTCGGACGTCGACGGCGGCGACGCGCTGCATGTCGGCGCGGTGCGCACCGGCGCCGAGAGCGGCGCCGGAACGACCGGTGCACTGGGCCAGCCGCTGGCCGGGCGCTACGGCACGCTGGTCCTGAACGCCGACGGCAGCTACACCTACGCCATCGACCTGACCAACCCGGAGGTGCTGGCCGCGGCCGGCTTCGGGCAGATCCTGCAGGACGTGTTCACCTACACGGTGGTCGACCGCGCAGGCGCCACCGACCAGGCTCAGTTGGTGATCCACCTGGACATCTCGGCGCCGCGCATTGACAACGGCAACCCCGAATATTTCGGCCGCGACCGCTTCTGGCCCGAGCCGCCCACGCTCGGCCTGCAGGTCGAGCCGGGCCTGTTCGTGCAGCCGGTGGTGCGCCAGAGCGAGCTCCAGGACTACACCGACCGGTTGTCGGCCAGCGGCACCGAGATCGCGCTGGTGCTCGACCACTACACGCTGCAGCCGCCGACCTCGTTCACCTACGGACTCAATTCGGTGGGCGGCGAGTTCGTCGGCGAGGTGGTGCGCAACAACGCGCTGGCGGCACAACTGGAGCTGGCCCGGCTGCTGGGCCGGCATGGCCGTGTCAGCCTGACGGCCGACGGGCTGCTCGCCGATCCTTCGCTGTTCTCGTCGAGCGCGGCCAGCCTCACCGTGGGGCCGACGCAGCGGCAGGTGCCGGACGCAGAAGCAGGCGGCAAGCGCAGCCCGCTCGCGCAGGCGCGCGCCACCATTCGCGTGGCCGACGCAGCGCCCGTGCCGCTGGCTCCGGACAACGGCGACGTGCAGGCCCTGCCGTCGGCCGGCGACACCCTGGCCCTGGCCGAGCCGGTCCCGGTCGCCACGGCCTCCGCCTTCAGCGAACAGCTCAGGCGCGCAGCTGCCCAACTGCATTCACAGTTCTTCCAATAACAAGACCAACTCATGCAAATGCAAATGCAAAGACTCAGGACCCCTGTCTCGGTTGGCGTCGCCTTGCTCCTGACGGCCTGCGCGGCCGTCAAGGAGCCCAAGCCCTTCACTGAAGACGAGAACAAGGAACGGGCCAAGGTCGACCAGTTGCGCATGTACGAGCAGCAGGAGCCGGTGACCGGCCCGATCACGTTCTACGAAGCGGCGGCCCGGGCGCTCAAGTACAACCTCGACTACCGCCTCAAGCTCATGGAGAGCGCGCTGGCCGCCAACCTGCGCGACGTCTCCAGCCACGAGATGCTGCCGCGCCTGGTGGCCTCGGCGGGGCGCTCGGGACGCAGCAACGATTCCGGCGGCACCTCGATCGGGATCGAGGACCGCCAGGTGAGCTTGCGCCCGTCGACGTCGGAGGAGCGCTACCACACGGTCGCCGGCCTGGGCCTGTCCTGGAGCACGCTGGACTTCGCGGTGGGCTACTACCGCACCGCGCAGAAGGCCGACCAGATCCTCATGGCCGAGGAGCGCCGCCGCAAGGTGGCCCAGAACGTCCTGCAGGACGTGCGCAGCGCCTATTGGCGTGCGCTCGGCGCGCAGCGCCTGCTGCCGCAGGTGGACGGGCTGCTGTCGCGCACGCAGGACGCGCTGCGCCAGGCGCGCGAGGCGCAGGACAAGGGGCTGCTGCCGCGCCAGGAAATCCTGGCGTACCAGCGCGCGCTGCTCGATTCGGTGTCGCTGCTCACCGCGCGCCGGCAGGACCTGGAGTTCGCCCAGGCCGAGCTGCGCGCCCTCATGTCGCTGCCGCCGGGGGCGCCCATGCAGCTGGTGGACGCGCCCGACCCGGCGCTGCCCAAGCTCGGTGCCGACCTGTCGCAACTCGAGCAGGTCGCGCTGGTGCGCCGCCCGGAAATCCAGGAGGAGTGGTACCGCAAGCGCGTCAACCAGCGTGACCTGGACATCGCCAAGGCCCAGCTGTGGCCCAACGTCGGCGTGTCGCTCGGGGCGCGCTACGACTCCAACATGTACCTCTACAACGACCAGTGGCGGGCGGCCGGCATCGACGTGTCGATCAACCTGCTGCGGCTACTGCAGCTGCCTTCGCTCAATGCCGCGCAGGAGTCGCAGTCGCAGACCGACGACGCGCGGCGCATCGCGCTGTCGATGGCCGTGCTCACCCAGGTGCGCATCGGCGCACTGCGCTACTCGCTGGCCATGCAGGAGCTGCAGTTCGCCAACCAGAGCCTGAAAGTCGACACCGAGCTGCTCGACTACGCCCGCTCGGCCAAGAAGACGTCCGTCGGCTCCGACCTGGAAGTCATCCGGGCCGAGGGCCGCTTCCTGCTGTCACGCTACCAGCGCGAGGCAGCGCAGTCGTCGGCCGAGGCCGCCTGGGGCCGGCTCTACAACTCGGTGGGCCTGGACGTGTTTCCCCAGCAGATCGACAGCCACGACGTCAAGACGCTCGCCGGCGAGATCGAGCGCATGACCACCGATGTCGAGAGCTATCGCCTGATCGGCGCGGTGCCCGGCGACGGCAGCCCGAACCTGGCCCGATGACGCGACCGAAACTCCTGCGCGCAGGCGCGCTTTCCTTCATCCTGGCGCTGCTGGGCACGGGCGGCGCCGCGGCGCAGAACGGCATGCCGCCGCCGGCAGCGCCGGCCATCGACCCCAACGCCATCCGCGTGCTGCTGGTGTCCGAACTGGAGACCACCCTGTCGGCGCAGATGGCCGGCAAGCTCGGCGACTTCAAGGCGTCGCTGGGCCAGAAGGTGCCCAAGGGCGACTTGCTGGTGCCGCTCGAATGCGCCGAGCAGCAGGCCCGCGCCAACATCACCGAGGCCGAACTGGCCCAGGCGCGCCAGAACCTGGCCGCCAAGCGCAGCCTGCGCGACCTCAACGCGGTGGGCGACCTCGAGGTGTCCATGGCCAACACGGCATTGCAGAAGGCCATCGGCGAGCGCCGCCTGGCCGTCACGCAGGCGAGCTACTGCCAGGTGCGCGCACCGTTCGACGCGCGCATCGCCAAGGTCTACGCCAAGCCGTACCAGACGGTGCAGGCCGGCGCGCCGCTGTTCGACCTGGTGAGCGACAGCGCGCTCAAGGTGCGGCTGAACGTGCCGTCGGACATGATCCGCCAGGTGCAGCCCGGGCAGGCTTTCCAGGTTAGCATCCTGGAGACAGGCAAGACTTATCCGGCGCGAGTGAGCGCCATCAGCGCACGGGTCGACGCGGTGGCCCAGACGGTCGAGCTCGAAGCCCGGCTGGACAAGGCCTACCCGGACCTGATCGCGGGCATGAGCGGGGTGGCACGCTTCCCCGCGGCGCAGTGAACGACCGCGTCCAGCTTCCGCCGCCCCAACTGCTGCTGACGCTGGCGGCGCTGCGCGACAAGGCCCTGGCGGCCGCGTCGCTCAATGCGCTCGCCTTCGCCATGGCCAACGACCTGTATCCGCTGCTGCGGTTCCGGCAGGCGTTGGTGTTCGCCCAGCCGTCGGTCGGGCAATACAACCTGCTGTGCGTCTCGGGCCTGGCCAAGCCGCAGGAGGATTCGCCCTATCTGGTGTGGCTGCGCCGGACGATGCGCTGGCTCGGGCCGAAGATCGTCGGCACCCAGCCCGTGTGGCTGGCGCGCGCCGCGCTCGATCCGCCCGCCGAGGTGGCCGACGGCTGGGCCGAATGGTGGCCCGCGGGCGCCTGGTGCGTGCCGCTGCACGGGCGCAGCGGGCAGCGGCTGGGACTGGTGCTGTTCCTGCAGGACGCGCCGCCGCCCGAGCCGCTGCAGCCGGCCTTGCAGGGGTTGTGGAACACCTGGGCGTATTGCTGGGGCGCATTGAGCGGGCAGGGCAGGCTGGCGCGCTGGCGGCCGCGCCGGCGCCATTGGATCGCGCTGGCCGCCGTGCTGGCGGCGCTGTTGCTGGTGCCCGTGCGCCAGACTGCGCTCGCGCCGGCCGAGATCGTCTCGCGCGAGGCACAGGCCATCAGCTCGCCGATCGACGGCGTGATCGCCCGCATGCAGGTGCGGCCCAACCAGGCGGTGGAGGCCGGCGCGCCGCTCTTCATGCTCGACGAGACCACGTTGCGCAATCGCGCCGACGTGCTGCGCAAGGAGGTGGCCGTGGCCGACGCCGAGCTCATCGCCGCCAGCCAGCGCGCCTTCGACAATCCGCAGAGCAAGAGCGAGCTCACGGTGCTCAACGGCAAGTCGCAGCAGCGGCGCTCGGAACTGGCCGGCGTGCTGGCCCAGCTGCAGCGCACGCAGGTGCTGTCGCCGCGCGCCGGCGTGGCCGTGTACAGCGATCCGAACGACTGGATCGGCAAGCCGGTCAGCACCGGCGAGCGCATCCTGCTGGTGGCCGACCCGGCCAAGCCGGCCATGCGGGTGGAGCTGCCGGTGGCAGACGCCATCGCGCTCGAGCCCGGCGCGCCGGTCACCCTCTACCTCACGGCCTATCCGCTCACGCCGCTGCAAGGCAGGATCCTGGAGACGAGCTACCAGGCGCGCACCACCGACGAAGGAGTGGTGGCCTACCGGCTGCTGGTGAGCATCGACGACGGCGAGGAAGCCCAGCGCCGCCTGGGCCTGCACGGCACCGCCAAGCTGTACGGCGGGCGCGTGGTGCTCGGCTACTACCTGCTGCGCCGGCCGATCGCCACCGCGCGTGCCTGGCTCGGCTGGTGAGGGCGCGAAGGTGATGTTCAACGCCGCCGCCATGGCTGCCGACGTGCCGGTGCCGCCGCTGCGCGAGGACCTGCGCCTGGGCGAGGCCGCTGCCGGCGCCGACGGCGAGCCCAGCTGGATGATCCAGGACACGGTGGTCAACCGGTTCTACCGCATCGGCTGGTTCGAGTTCGAATGCCTGCTGCGCTGGGGCCAGACGCCGCGCCTGATCAGCGAGCAGATCGCCAGCCAGACCGCCTTGAAGCCCGATGCCGACCAGGTGCTGGGCTTTCGCCGCTTCCTCGAACAGAACCAGTTGCTGCGGCCCGGGCCGGACGCGGTCGACAAGCTGCGTGCGCGCAGCGAAGGCAATCCGTGGCTGACCTGGAAGGGCTGGCTGCACCACTACCTGTTCTTCCGCATTCCGCTGGTGCGGCCGCAACGGATGCTGCAGGCACTGGCGCGCCGGCTGGACTGGCTGTTCCATCCGTTCATGGCCTGGCTGGTGCTGGCCCTGAGCCTGCTGGGCCTGGTGATGGTGGCGCACCAGTGGGACACGTTCAGGAACGCCGTGATCGAATCGTTCTCGGCCGAAGGTCTGCTCGGGTTCGCGCTGGCGCTGGTGGTGGGCAAGACGCTGCACGAGATGGGCCATGCGCTCACCGCCACCCGGCTGGGGCTGAAAGTCGCGCACATGGGCATCGCCTTCGTCGTGCTCTGGCCGATGCTCTACACCGACACCGGAGAAGCCTGGAAGCTGCGCAGCGCGCGCGCGCGCCTGGCCATTGCCAGTGCCGGCATCGTCACCGAGCTGTCCGTCGCGGGGCTGTCCACGCTCGGCTGGGCGCTGAGCGAGCCGGGGCCCCTGCGCGACGCCTTCTTCTACCTGGCCACCACCGCCTGGGTGCTGTCGCTGGCGCTCAATGCCAGTCCGTTCATGCGATTCGACGGCTATTTCATCCTGTCGGACCTGCTGGATTTTCCGAACCTGCACGAACGCGGCCAGGCACAGGCGAGGGTGGCCATCCGGCGCGGGCTGCTCGGCCTGGACGAACCGTGGCCGGAGCACTTCGCGCCGCGCCAGCGCCGCCTGCTTGTCGCCTTCGCCGTCACCACCTGGATCTACCGGCTGGTCATCTTCGCCGGCATCGCGGTGGCGGTGTACTTCCTGTTCTTCAAGGTGCTGGGCATCTTCCTGTTCGCGGTCGAGATCACCTGGTTCATCCTGCGGCCGGTCTGGCGCGAGGTCGGGCACTGGTGGCAGTCGCGCAGCGGCGTGCCGGCGTCGCGACGGCTGCTGCTGGCGGCCCTGCTCGGCGGGATGGTCGCGCTGCTGGCCGTGCCATGGCAGACCCAGGTGCACGGCTGGGGCATGGCGCGGGCCGAGCGTCAGTTGCGCGTGTTCGCGCCCTATCCGGCGCTGATCCGCGAGATCCACCCGGTCGGCCGCGTCCAGGCCGGCCAGCGGCTGGTCATGCTCGGGCAGCCGGACATCGACGAGCGCGTGCGCCGCAGCGAGGCCGGCGCGCGCAGCTACGACGCGCGCCTGCTCGGCCTGCTGGCCGACCCGGCCGGATCGAGCGAAGACGTTGCCACGCGGCAGCGGTTGGGTGTGGAACTGGAGGAAGGCCGGGCCGCCCGCTCCGAGATCGAGCGCCTGAGTCTGCTGGCGCCCTTTGCCGGACTGTGGCGCGACGTCGACCCGCAATGGGCGCCCGGCCAGTGGGTCGGCACGCGCGAGCCGGTGGGCGTGCTGTACGACCCGTCCAGCTGGCAGGTGGACGCCTACATCAAGCCCGACGAGGTGCATCGCATCGAACCGGGCGCCGGCGTGCGCTTCTATCCGGAGGGGCAGTTCGAGCCGATCGAGGGCCGCGTGCTGGCCATCGGCAGCACACGCACCAGCCAGCTGGAAAGCCCGATGCTCTCGTCGCGCTACGGCGGCCCGTTGACCACCACCAAGCAGGGCGAGGCGCTGACACCGACGCCGGCGCTGTTCCACGTGCTGGTGCAGCTGGACGCCGCGCCGCCGGCGCACCAGGAAACGCGCGGCCAGGTGCAGATCGACGGCGCCCGGCGCAGCGTCCTCGTCGAAGGGCTGACCCGGCTGGCGGCGGTGCTGCGGCGCGAAGGCGGCTTCTAGGCCGTCCGGACGAACAGGTCAGGCGCCCGCTTCCGGCGCGGTGGGCAGGGGCGCGCCGTGCGCGCCGGCGTCGATGTACAGCCGCCTGATGACCGGGTACCGGGCGCGGACCGCCTTCTCGATGGCGGCGATCGTCCGGTCCGCCTGCGCCGTGGTGCTGCCGGGGTCGAAATCCAGGTCGATCACCGCCAGCACCTCGTCCGGGCCCATGTACATCGACAGCACCTGGCCGACCGCGTGCACATGCGGCTGGGCCCTGGCGATGTCGCGGATGGCCCGCGCCGTCTCGGGGCGGATGCCTTCGCCGATCAGCAGCCCGCGCGACTCGCGCACCAGCAGCACGGCCACGCCAGCCAGCAGCAGGCCGATCAGCACCGAGGCGGCGCCGTCGAGCTCGGGCATGTCGAAGCGGTGGCTGGCGTAGACGCCGCCGGCGGCAATCAGGAGCCCGGCCAGGGCCGCGCCGTCCTCGGCCAGCACCGTGTAGGTGGCCGGGTCCTTGCTCGAATGCAGCGCGTTCCAGAACGGTCGCTTGCCGCTTTGCCCAAGGAACTGGCGCAGCGCGATCGCGAAGCTCGTGCCCTCGAACAGCGCCGCCAGCGCCAGGACGACGTAGTTCCATGTGGGATCGGTCATGGGCTCGGGATGCCGCATGTGCTGGATGCCTTCGTAGAAGGACACGCCCCCGCCCAGGCCGAAGATCAGCACGGCGACGATCAGGCTCCAGAAGTACAGCTCCTTGCCGTGTCCGAAGGGGTGTTCCGCCGTGGCTGGCCGCTTGCTCAGGCGCAACCCCACCAGCAGCAGCACACCGTTGATCGTGTCGACCGCGGAGTGGATGCCCTCGGACAGCATGGCGGAGCTGCCCGTGATGCCTGCGACCACGAACTTGGTCACCGCGATGGCAACGTTGGCGGCCATGGCGCCGTAGATCGCAATGCGTGATTCGGCCATCGGGCGACTATGCACGCGCGCCGGCGGGCATCGTGTAGGAGGCCGGCGCCCGGCGTCAGCGGGGCGAGGCCTGCGCCTGCGGCCCGGCGCTGCGTGCCAGCCACTTCATGTAGACCAGCGTGGCGACCAGGCCCAGCAGCAGGTACAGCGCGATCAGCGCCGGCACGGCATGGTCCTGCGGGAAGTTGGCCGCGGCCAGCGTGAAGGCCACGCCTGGATGGCGCGACGCGGTCGACACGGCCAGCACCAGGCGATCGCCGGTGTCGGGCCCACCCAGCAGGTGGCCGACGACCAGGCCGACCACGATGAACACCAGCAGCACCGCCCAGGTGCCATGGCCCATCACCTCCAGCAGCGCCTTGTGCATGGCGAACACCACCACCAGGCCGGCCAGCGGCAGCAGCCATCCGGCCAGCACGATGGCGGGCCGCGCGATGCGGCCGGCCATTGCCGGCAAAAGCGCGCGCACGGCCATGCCGACCAGCAGCGGCGCCACGATCATCTTGAGCACGGTCAGGGCGATGGCGCCCGACCCGAGCGTGAAGGTCTGTCCGAAGATGAGTCCGAGCACCTTCACCCAGACGGGAATGAGCAGCAGCGACAGCAGCGCCATGCACACCATGAGCCCCAGGGCGTAGGGCGCATAGCCGCCGCCCTTGCCCTGGCGCCGCGGCAGCAGCGGGGGAATGGGCGAGATGGCCAGGCAAACCAGGGTGACTTCCAGCGCGCCGGGCAGATCGAACAGCCAGACCAGCACCAGCGCGAGCACGGGCATCGCGAGGTACATGGCCAGCAGGCCGCGTGCCAGCAGTGCCGGGCGGCGCAGCACGTAGAGCAGGTCGCCCGGCGTTGCCTCCAGGCCGATGGCATAGACATTGATGATGACGCTGGCCTGCAGGCACAGCTTGATCAGTTCATGAAGATCCATGGAGATGTCCCCGGAGCAATTGCCGGCCGCCATCAAAACACAAGGGCGCGCGCGGGGCAAATGCAGCCCCGCACGAGCCGCGGGCAGCACGCGAAACCTGAACACCGACGCAGCCGGCCTGCCGTCCCGGAGCCGGCTTCCCCAGGGAAAGGCATCGCGCCGGCCGGCCCGGCAAATCCGAACACTCCCGACGCACGGAATTCTTAGACTCCAGGGTTGGCGCCTGTGCCATGAGCGCCGCACGAATCAGGAGAGCCCATGGACTGGCAAACCCACGAAATCAGCAATCAGTTCGACGAACTGACCAACTACAACCTCTACGACACCGATGCCCCGCTGCGCGAGGCGATGGCGCGCGCCGGCGCCGGCTGGGCAGGCGAAGACCTGAGCGGCTATGGCGCCAGGCTGGGGGCGGCGCAGACCTGGCAATGGGCGGCAGATGCCAACCGCCACACTCCCGAGTTCGAGGCTTTCGACGCGCGCGGACGGCGCACCGACCGGGTCGACTTCCATCCCAGCTGGCACGAACTGATGCGCATGCACCGCGAAGCCGGCTCGGTGTCGATGGCTTTTCGCGAGCCGGCGCGGCGCGGCCGCTGGGCGGCCTGGGCCGCGCACTTCTACATGGAAGGCCAGGTCGAGGCCGGCTCCATGTGCCCGTTGTCGATGACGCAGGCCTCCATCCCCGTGCTAGGCAAGGAGCCCGGCCTGTGGGCCCGGTACGGCGACAAGCTGATGAGCGACACCTACGATGCGCGCGACCTGCCCATCGAGCAGAAGTCGTCCATCTGGATCGGCATGGGCATGACCGAGAAGCAGGGCGGCTCCGACGTGCGGGCCAACACCACCACGGCGACGCCCATCGGCGCGGGCGGGCGCGGCGGCGAGTTCCTGATCCGCGGCCACAAGTGGTTCTTCTCGGCGCCCATGTGCGACGCCCACCTGGTGGTCGCACGCACCGCCGACGGTGGCCCTTCGTGCTTCTTCGTGCCGCGCTGGAAACCCGACGGGACCCGCAACCCCGTGCGCATCCAGCGCCTGAAGGAAAAGGTGGGCAACCGCAGCAACTCCAGCAGCGAGGTCGAGTTCCAGGACGCCTGGGGCATCCTGTTGGGCGAGGAAGGCCGCGGCATTCCCACGATCATCGAGATGGCCACCTACACCCGGCTGCACTGCGTGCTGGGAAGCGCGGCCATGCTGCGCCAGGCGAGCGTGCAGGCGATCGCCTATGCGCGCCAGCGCAGGGCGTTCGGCAACGTGCTGGCCGAGCAGCCGCTGATGCGCGGCGTGCTGGCCGACCTGGCGCTGGAAAGCGAGGCCGCCCTGGTGCTGGCCATGCGCCTGGCCGAGGCCTACGAACTGGGCGACGACCCGGCCCAGCGCGTCTGGAAGCGCGTGATGACGCCGGCGGCCAAGTTCTGGGTCTGCAAGCGCGCGGTCGAAGCCACCGGCGAGGCCATGGAGGTCTTTGGCGGCAACGGCTACGTCGACAACGGGCCGATGGCCCGCCTGTTCCGCGAGGCGCCGGTCAACTCCATCTGGGAAGGTTCGGGCAACGTCATGTGCCTGGACGTGATGCGCGCCATCGGCCGCGAGCCGCAGGCGGCCTTCGAGCTGCTGGACCAGCTCGGCGCCGACGCCAATGGCGACGCCGCTGTGCAGGCCGAGGTCGAGGCATTGCGCGGCATGCTCGCCACCAAGCCGGATGAACTCGAGGGCCTGGGCCGCCGCTTCGCGCAACGCCTGGTGCTCACGGCGCAGGCCGTCCTGCTGCGCAAGCATGCGCCGGCGGCCGTCGCCGACGCCTTCATCGCATCGCGCCTGGATCCGCAATGGGGCCGCGTGGTGGGTGCGCTGGACACGCGGGCCATCGACGTTTCCAAGCTGCTTCAGCGCGCACTGCCGGCCTGAGCTGACCATGAACCTCGTCTCGATCTTCGACAGCTACGTGCGCAAGACGCCGGACAAGGCGTTCGTGCGTTTCGACGGCCAGGGCATCAGCTATGCGCAGATGCAGCGGCGCTCGCGCCAGGCCGCGCGTGTCCTGGTGGAGCTTGGCGTGCGGCGCGGCGATCGCGTGGGGTTGATGTGCTTGAACACCCCCGCCTTCGTCGACGTGCTGCTGGGCGCCTGGCGCATCGGCGCGGCCGTGGTGCCGATCAACCACAAGCTGCAGACGCCCGAGGTCGACTTCATCCTGTCGCACAGCGGCGCGCAGGTCTGTGTTGCGGACGCCGCCCTGGCGACGGTGCTGCAGCCGCTGGCGGGCCGCGTGGCCCTGCTGTCGACCGAAGGCACAGTGCCGGGCTGGCGGCATCTCGACGGCTTGCGCGACGCCGCTCGCGGCGATGCGCCGCAGGAAGAGGCGCCGCCTCACGAGGACGAAGTCGCCGAGATCCTGTACACGTCGGGGACGACCGGGCGGCCCAAGGGTTGCGTGCACACCCATCGCACGGTCACCCTGTCGGGCATCACCTCCGCGCTGGGGCTGTCCATCACGCGCGACGAGGTCACCCTGATCGCCATGCCCGTGTGGCATGCCTCGCCGCTCAACAACTGGCTGGCCGGCACCTTGTACATGGGCGGCACCGTGGTGCTCCTGCGCGAATACCACCCGCTGCATTTCCTGCAGGCAGTGCAGGGCGAGCGCGTCACCCTGTACTTCGGGGCGCCGGTGTCGTTCGCGGCGCCGCTGCAGGCCGTGCCCGGCTTCGCCGAATTCGACCTGTCGAGCGTGCGCGCATGGATCTACGGCGGTGGACCGATCGGGCCGGACCTCGCGCGCAAGCTGGCCGCGGCCTACCGCAGCGACGCCTTCTACCAGGTCTACGGGATGACCGAGACCGGGCCGACCGGCACCACCCTGTATCCTGACGAGCAGGTCGCCAAGGCCGGCTCCGTCGGCCGCGTCGCCTTGCCCGGCGTCGACATGCGCGTTGTACGCGACGACGGCCGCGACGCCCGGCCCGGCGAGGTGGGCGAGATCTGGCTGCGCGCCGGCTCCACCATGCGCGGCTACCTGGACGACCCGCAGGCCACCGCCAAGGCGCTCACCGACGACGGCTGGTACAGGACCGGCGACGTCGCCCGCATGGACGAGGATGGCTATCTGTTCATCGTCGACCGCATGAAGGACATGATCGTCACCGGCGGCGAGAACGTGTATTCCAAGGAAGTGGAGGACGTGCTTTCGGGGCATCCTGGCATCGCCGACGTGGCGGTGGTGGGCAAGCCGCATCCGGAATGGGGCGAAACCGTCGTGGCGCACGTGGTTGTCGCCGGCGCCGCGGCACTGGACGGCGATGTGTTGCGCAGCTACCTGGCCGACAAGCTCGCCAAGTACAAGATTCCTCGCGAATGGGAGTTCGTGCAGTCGCTGCCGCGCACGCCGACCGGCAAGCTGCAGAAGTTCATGCTGCGCCACTGAGCGGCGCCGGGGGCACTGCCTACCGTCGCCCCAGCACCACGTGCCTGAATCGATCCATCATGGTGCGCCTGTCCTTGAGAATCGACCCGATCGGCCGAGCGCGGAACGTGGCGCGCTCCTCTTCCAGCACCTGGTGCAGCGCCTCCAGGTTCTGCTGGTTGTAGTGCCACAGTCCGTTGACGACGAAGCGGCCGGCATGGCCGTCGACCTGGGACGAGATGTGCACGTCGGTGGCGCCGATGCGCAGCAGGGTCTGCGCGCGCGCCGCCGCCAGCTGGGCCGCGCCGCCGAACAGGTCGATCTGGCGGGAGAACGTGACGCTGATGGCCTGCACCTGCGGGAAGTTCTCGGTCACGAAGGCGCAGACCTCCAGGAAGATGAAGCGGCCCACGTGGCGGCCTTCCGCCTTGACGATCGGTTGCGGGTCGAAGGCCTCGAGATGGATTTCGGTGCCGTCGCGCAGCAGGGGTACCGGGTCGAGCACTGCCAGGAACTCGCCGCGGTTGTAGACGTGCATCGGTTGTCCGAGCGCGTAGGGCGAGCCGCCCGGGCCCCGGATCGTTAGGAAGCCATGTTTCATGCGCGAGCAGGTCTTCTTGTTATGTCCCGCCCGCCGATCCCGCGGCGCCGCCGGCGCCGTGACGAGGAAGCCGCTGGCGGGCGGCCAGCCGCCACTATAGAAGCACAGGAAGCGCCCGGCGCAAAAAAAACGGCGCAACCGTGCACCGCGCCGTGCGATGGGGCGCGCGCGTGGCGGAGCCGCGCCGCTCAGCTGGCGGGTGCGCGCTCGGGGCCGCCGCAGGCGTCGCCGCTGATGGTCACGCCGTAGACATCGTCCCCGACGGTGTAGAGGTGAACGAACCGGATGCCGCGCGCCATCATCGCGCGCGTGTTGGGCGTGCCGCAGTTCTTGGCCGTCAGGTGCGCGCGCAGCAACTCGGGATCGACCCGCGCCACCCGGACGTAGTGGTAGGTGGCCGTGCGGGTCTCGGGCGAGTACTCGGCGCCCACCAGGACGGACTGGTCTTCCATGCGCATCGGCACGTGCTGCAGCACGGCCTGCACACCACTTTGCATGCCGGTCTGCAGTTCGGTGTCGCTCATGCTGGCCAGGCGCACCGAGTCGTCGGCGCCGAATCCGATCGCGGGCGCCGCGAAGGCGATGGCCAGGGCGGCAAGGCGAACCGGGCGCCAAGCCGCGCGCCGTGGTCGCGCGGCAGCATCGGTCGCCGGATCGCGAGGGGGGAGTTGCAAGGCAAGGGACATGGCATGACCCTCAAGGACAGATGAGCAAAAGTATGACTTTAGTGTTCACAACGGTCAACAAGGCGTCCGGGTGCCGGCGCCATCCGTAGTCGGCATGCCGGACCGTCCGTGGGCCTGACAGATTGTGAAGCGAATTGAAGTCGCAATTGATTCAAATTCTAAAAAAATAATCTGTTCAATATTTCCGTGGCGCGCTGTCCGGCTGCAATGAAGTGGCGCCGAGTTCTCCCTTTTCGGTCAATAAGATCGATCGCGCAACCGCCGATAAAAGGCGGTGCGAACAGGGAGAAATTCAACAATGTCATTTGCACTATTTGCGCGCCGCCGCTTGGGCGACGCAACGAAATTCATCCGCTTGGCCTCGGTCGCAGCTGCCCTTTGCGCCGCAAACGAGGCCGCGGCGTCGTCGGCCGCATTGATCGACGCCGACAATCGGCAACTCCGGCAGGACATTCAATGGCTGATCGACCGCGGGATCATCGAATTTTCCGCATCGAGCTGGCCTGTTTCAATTGATGCGCTTGAATTTGCAATTGCTCACAAGTTTCCCGTCGAATTGACGCATGCCGACCACGAGGCCCTGCGCTCCGTGCAACGCTTGTTGCAACTCGAGCGGGAAGCTTTCGGCGTCGAGCTGGGCGCCGTCTCGCGTGCGCATCCGGCGCTCGCCGACGGTGAAGACGGGCGCTCCCGTGGCCGGCTGGGCGTCTATGCGCGGGGCGAAATGGGCAACCTGGCCGGCCGGCTGCAGGCCAATGGCATGGCCGACCCGAGCGGCGCCGCCCACTCGAACACCAACCTCGAAGGCAGCTATGTCAGCGGCGCATTCCTGGGGCAGATCGTCTATGCCGGCCAACTGGCGCGCTGGTGGGGGCCGGGCCAGGACCAGAGCCTCATCTGGTCCGACTCGGCCGAAGCCATTGCGACCGTCGGGCTGCGGCGCGGCAGGGAAACCGCGCCGGACTCCCCCTGGCTCTCGTGGATCGGCCCGTGGGGCTACGACCTGTCCGTCGGCACGTTGCGGCACTACCGTTCGAACCCCGGCACCCGGATCCTCGGCATGCGCCTCTACGCGCGGCCCATGCGCGGCCTGGAGATCGGCGCCTCGCGCTTCATCCAGTGGGGCGGGGGCGATGGAGGGGGCCTGGCGTCGCTGGGCGATGCGCTGGTCGGCCGCGCCAATTCGCCGGACCGACCGGCCAACAACGAGATCGCCGGCTTCGACCTGCGCTACGGCATGGCGTTCGGCGACAGTGCGATGGCTTTCTATGGGCAGGCCGTCGGCGAGGACGAGGCCGGGTCCTGGCCCGCCAAGTACATCGGCCTGCTGGGTGCCGAGTACAGGCATGGGTGGAGTTCAGCGCGGCTGCACTGGTACGTCGAGGCGGCCGACACCAAGGTCAATCGCGCGTTCAGGGCAGGGGCCCGTGGCGAGCCGCACGTGGCGTACGAGCACAGCTTCTTTCGGGACGGGCTTCGGCACGACGGCCTGCCCATCGGCGCCTGGATCGACGGCGATGCGCGTATGTATTCGGCGGGGCTGAACGTCGCGGCCGGCGGCGCGCTGGACTTCAGGTATGGCTTCAGGGTCTTTCACGTCGCCGCCGACGCCGGGGCCGGCTGGCGGGGCGCCCGCGTCCACGCGCCGGGCAGCTTCCAGGGTGGGCGCATGGCGATCTCGTGGCGCTACGGCAAGACGGACCTGGGCGTCGCCATGAGTGCGCTGGGTGGGCGCGGGCGGCCCTATGACGTGGGTGCAGGGTTGTTCGTCAAGACGCGGTTCTGAGGCCGCCGCGCCACCGGCGGCGGCCCACCCGTGGTGCGTTCAGTCTGCCTGCTGCCCGGGCTTCGGTGTGTCGCCGTCGCGCGCAACGTTCGCCACGCGCAGGGGCAGCGCAGGCGCATCGCCCGACTTGTCGATGCCGGCATACACCGTCACGTGCGGGAAGGGCATCTGGATGCCCTTGGCGTCGAAGGCGGCCTTCATGCGGCGCAGGTACTCGCGCCGCACGCCCCATTGCTTCGAGGCGGCGGTGCGCAGGCGCGCCTTGAGCATCACCGCACTTTCGCCGAGCTGGTCCAGGCCGGCCATTTCGAGGTCGTCGAGGATGACGTCCTTCCAGTCGGGGTCCTGCCGCATCTGCCCGGCCACTTCATGCATGACGGCGATGACCGTGTCCACTTCCTCGCGATAGGCGACGCGCACGTCGAACACGGCGTTCGAGAAGTTGCGCGTCATGTTCGACACCGTGTCGATCAGGTTGTTGGGAATGAAATGCACGGTGCCGTCGTAGTCGCGCAGGCGCACGTGGCGCAGGGTGATGTCCTCGACCGCGCCGCTGATGTTCGCGACCCGCACCACGTCGCCGGTGCGGATCTGATCCTCGAACAGGATGAAGAATCCGGTGAAGTAGTCCTTGACCAGGCTCTGCGCGCCGAAGCCGATGGCCAGGCCGACCACGCCGGCCGCACCAAGGATGGGCGCCAGCGAGATGCCGACCTGCCCAAGGACCAGCATGAAGGCCACCGCGCCGACGATCACGGCGATGAGGTAGCGCATGACGCGCGCCAGCGTGGCGGCGCGGCTGGCGTCGGCAGAGTCCATGTGGCGTTCGGCGCGCATGCGCACCAGGCTCACCATGCGATGGAGCATGTGCGTGGCAACCCAGGCCAGCACGACGATCAGCAGGATGCGCAATCCCGTCAGGGCAGGTGCGCCCCAGCGGTCCCAGTCGATGTTGTTGATCAGGTTCATGTGTTCAGGTTTGTTGGGTTTGTCGAGGCCGATGGCGCGCAGCCCGGACGGCCTGCACGAGGTGCGGCGCCGGCCCGAAAAGGCTCGGGGAAGCAGTGGCCTGAGACCTGCACGCATGGTGCAAGTTCCCGATCGTCATCCGGGAAAACGAGTCCGGGAAATCGAGCAGGCCGTGAAGTATCTTACGTGCAGCGCAAGATTCAATAATGCCGGTACCCGGCCCGCCGGCCGCAAGACTACAGGAGACATCCATGCTCAAACCGCTGTTGGCGACATTCGTGCTCGCCGCTTCCGCGCTGCTGTCGGGGCCCGCGCAGGCCGATCCGATCATCATCAAGTTCAGCCACGTGGTGGCCGACAACACGCCCAAGGGCCAGGCCGCCATCAAGTTCAAGGAACTGGCCGAGAAGAAGCTGCCCGGCAAGGTGAAGGTCGAGGTGTTTCCCAATTCGCAGTTGTTCGGCGACGCCAAGGAGCTGGAGGCGCTGCTGCTCGGGGACGTGCAATTCATCGCGCCGTCGTTGTCGAAGTTCGACCGCTACACCAAGAAGATCCAGCTGTTCGACCTGCCGTTCCTGTTCGACGACGTGGCCGCGGTGGACCGCTTCCAGGCCAGCGCGGCGGGGCAGGGCCTGCTGACCGCGATGAAGGGCAAGGGCCTGCTGGGCCTGGCCTACTGGCACAACGGCATGAAGGAACTGTCGACCAACAAGGACAAGCTGCAGCGTCCCGAGGACGTCAAGGGGCTGAAGTTCCGCATCCAGGCGTCCGACGTGCTCGAGGCTCAGTTCCGGGCGCTGGGCGCCAATCCGCAGAAGATGGCCTTCAGCGAGGTCTACCAGGCGCTCCAGACCGGCGTGGTGGACGGCCAGGAGAACACCTGGTCGAACATCTATTCGCAGAAGTTCTTCGAGGTCCAGAAGACCATCGCCACCACCAACCACGGCGTGATCGACTACATGGTCGTGACCAACGCCAAGTGGTGGGACGGCCTGCCGGCGGACGTGCGCAAGGGTCTGTCCGAGGCGATGGCCGAAGCCACGGCCTACGGCAACGGCATCGCCAACGAATTCAACGAGCGCGACCGCAAGCGCATTGCCGAAGGCGGCAAGGCCAAGGTGGTGACGCTGTCCAAGGAAGACGTCGCCGCGTGGCGCAAGGCGATGGAGCCGGTGTGGAAGAAGTTCGAGGGCGACATCGGCAAGGACCTGATCGACGCGGCCCTGAAGTCGAACAGCAAGTAGCGCCATGCGTTGGCTGCACCGACTGGAGGAGGGCGTGATCGCCTTCCTGCTGGCCGCCATGACGCTGGTCACCTTCGGCCAGGTGGTCGCGCGCTACGGATTCAACTACAGCTTCACCTGGGCGCTGGAACTCAACACGGTGTTCTTCGCCTGGCTGATCTTCGTAGGCATGTCGTACGGCGTGCGGGTCGGTGCGCACATCGGCGTGGACCTCCTGGTGCGACGGCTCGGGCCGCGCAATGCGCGCGTGGTTGCTGCCGCTGCCTGCGCCCTGTGCCTGGCCTACGCGCTGATCCTTACCTGGGGCGGCATCGTCTATCTGCAAAAGATGTACGCGGTCGGCATCCTGATGCAGGACATTCCCGTGCCGCAATGGATCCCGCGCATCGTCCTGCCGCTGGGCTTCGCGCTGCTGACGCTGCGATTCGCCGAGCTGATGTGGCGCGTGCTGCGCGGGCAGGCCACCACGCTGCTGGGCGACGAGGCGCAGGATGCGCTGAAACTGCGCACCGACACGCCCGGCGCGGCCGATGCTCCGGAGGCGCGCCCGTGACCACCGCCGTCCTTTTCGTGCTGCTGTTCGCCTTCATGTTCATCGGCATGCCGGTGGCGGTTGCGCTGGGCATGTCGTCGCTGCTGACCATCCTGGTGCTCGGCCGCGATTCCCTGGCCTCGCTGTCGCTCAAGCTGTTCGAGACTTCGGAGCACTACACGCTGATGGCGATCCCGTTCTTCCTGCTGGCGGGGGCGTTCATGACCACCGGCGGCGTGGCGCGGCGCATGATCGCCTTTGCCGTCGCCTGCGTCGGCCACTTGCGGGGGGGACTGGCCATCGCGGCGGTGTTGGCCTGCATGCTGTTCGCGGCGGTGTCGGGTTCGTCGCCGGCGACGGTGGTGGCCGTAGGCTCGATCGCCATCGCCGGCATGGTGCGCGCCGGCTACAGCCAGGAGTTCGCCGCCGGCGTGATCTGCAACGCCGGCACGCTCGGCATCCTCATCCCGCCGTCCATCGTGATGGTGGTGTACGGCGCGGCCACCGAGACCTCGGTCGGGCAACTGTTCATCGCCGGCGTGATCCCGGGCATCCTCCTCGGCTGCATGCTCATGCTCGCCATCTACCTGCGCGCGCGCGCCATCGACCTGCCGCGCCAGCCGCGCGCGAGCCGCGCCGAGCTGTGGCGCGCAGGGCGCGATTCCCTCTGGGGCATGCTGCTGCTCGTGATCATCCTCGGCGGCATCTACGGCGGGGTGTTCACACCCACCGAGGCGGCGGGGGTGGCGGCGGTGTATGCCTTCGTGATCGCCGTGTTCGTCTACCGCGACATCGGCCTGAAGGACGTGCCGCGCGTGCTGGTCGACGCCGGGCGGGTGACGGTGATGCTGATGTTCATCATCGCGAACGCGCTGCTCTTCGCCCACGTGCTCACCACCGAGCGCATTCCGCAGGCCATCGCCGAGCAGATCGTGGGCATGGGGCTGGCGCCCTGGCAGTTCCTGATCGTGGTCAACGTCCTGCTGTTGGTGGCCGGGGCCTTCATGGAGCCGACCGGCATCGTGCTGATCCTGGCGCCGATCCTGTTCCCCATCGCCACGCAGCTGGGCATCGACCCGGTGCACCTGGGCATCATCATGGTGGTCAACCTCGAGATCGGCATGGTCACGCCGCCGGTCGGCCTGAACCTGTTCGTCACGTCGGGTATCACCGGCATGCCGGTAACGCGGGTGGTGCGCGCAGCCATGCCATGGCTGGCGGTGCTGCTGGTGTTTCTCGTGATGGTCACCTATTTGCCGGCCATCAGCCTGTGGCTGCCGAGGCTGCTATTCTGACGGCGTGCCTTCGCAACCCATCGAAGACTATGCGCTGATCGGCGATTGCCATACCGCGGCCCTGGTGGGCCGCAATGGGTCCATCGACTGGCTCTGCCTGCCCCGTTTCGATTCGGCGGCCTGCTTCGCAGCCCTGCTGGGCGACGCGCGGCATGGTCACTGGCTGGTGGCCCCCGCGGTGCCGGTGCGCAAGGTCCGGCGCCGCTACCGGCCCGGCACCCTGATCCTGGAGACCGAGTTCGAGACGAGCCACGGCGTGGTGCGCCTGGTCGATTGCATGCCCATCGCCAATGGACGCTCCGACGTGCTGCGCTTCGTGGTCGGCGTGCGCGGGCGCGTAGCCATGCGCATGGAACTGGTCATGCGGCCGGACTACGGCTCGATCGTGCCCTGGGTGCGGCGGGTCGACGGCGGGCTGCTGGCCACCGCCGGGCCCGACGCGATGCAGCTGCGCACGCCACTGCAATTGCGCGGGCGCCACATGCGCACCTTTGCCGAGTTCGAGGTGGGCAAGGGCGAACGCATTCCGCTGCACCTGGCGCATCGCCCGTCGCACCTGCCGGCGCCAGAGCCGCAGGATCCCGAGCGCCTGCTGGCCGACACCGAGAAGTACTGGCGCGACTGGTCCGGCCGCTGCACCTACCGCGGCCCGCGCCGCGCGGACGTGCAGCGTTCGCTGATCACGCTCAAGGCGCTTACGTACCTGCCGACCGGCGGCATCGTTGCGGCGGCCACCACGTCGCTGCCCGAACAGTTCGGCGGCGTGCGCAACTGGGACTACCGCTACTGCTGGCTGCGCGACGCCACCTTCACCCTCAATGCATTGCTGCTGGCCGGCTACACCGACGAGGCGGTGGCCTGGCGCGAGTGGCTGCTGCGCGCGGTGGCCGGTCGGCCGGCCGACATGCAGACGCTCTACAGCGTCACCGGTGAGCGGCGGCTGGACGAATACGAGCTCGACTGGCTGCCCGGCTACGACGGCGCCCGGCCGGTGCGGGTCGGCAACGCCGCGGCGCGGCAGCTGCAGCTGGACATCTACGGCGAGCTGATGGACACGCTGCACCTGGCGCGCCATGCCGGCGTGCCGCCGCAGCCGCACGCCTGGCAGATCCAGCGCAAGCTGCTCGACTATCTCGAGCGCCGGTGGGAAGAACCGGACGAGGGCATCTGGGAGATCCGTGGCCCGCGCCGGCAGTTCACCCATTCGAAGGTCATGGCCTGGGTCGCATTCGACCGGGCCATCAAGTCGGTCGAGCAATTCGGGCTGGACGGGCCGGTGGCTCGGTGGCGCGCGCTGCGCAGCACCATCCACGGACGCGTGTGCCGCCAGGGCTTCAACCGGCGCCGCAACGCCTTCGTGCAATGCCTGGGCGGGGCCGAGCTGGACGCCAGCCTGCTGCTGCTGCCGCAGCTGGGCTTCCTGCCGCCCGACGATCCACGCGTGATCGGCACCGTGGAGGCGGTGCAGCGAGAACTGACGCGCGGTCCGCTGGTGTGGCGCTACCAGACCCACACCGGCATCGACAACCTGCCGCCGGGCGAGGGCAGCTTCCTGCCATGCAGCTTCTGGCTGGTCGACGCGCTGGCCCTGATTGGCCGCCATGCCGAGGCCGAGGCGCTGTTCAAGCGCGTGATCGCGCTGCGCAACGACGTGGGGCTGCTGGCCGAGGAGATCGACGCGGACAGCGGGCGCATGCTCGGCAACTTTCCGCAGGCGTTCAGCCACATGGCGCTGGTCAACACGGTGCGCGTGCTGGGCCTGTCGCGCCAGCGCATCCAGCGCTCCGGGCGCGAAGGCGAGCGCCCGGCTGCGGCGCCATCCGCCGCCGCCCGGCGCCAGGGCGCGCGCAAGGCCGCGGGCTGACGCGCGCCGGGCGGCTTCTCAGGCGGCCGCGGCCGACTGGCGCAGGTGCAGCACCACGCGGCGCGTGTCCGGCTCGTCGTCCGGGCCGTGCTCGGGCACGAAGCCCAGCGCCCGGGACAGTCCCAGCATGCCGGTGTTCTCGCGCAGCATGATGGCGTAGAGCCGCTCGTAGCCGCGTGCGCGCGCATGCGCGATGAGCTCGCTGAGCAGTATCCGCCCCAGGCCCTTGCCCTTGAGGTCGGAGCGCACCAGCAGCGCGAACTCGGCCTGCGACAGGTCGGGGTCGGCCACGGTGCGGCCCACGCCCAGCGTCTCGGGTTGGCCATTGGCATCGATGCCCTCGGCGATGAAGGCCATCTCGCGGTCGTAGTCGATCTGCGTCATGCGCGCCAGCTCGCTGTGCGGCAGGTCCTTGCGCGGCGAAAAGAAGCGCAGCCGCATGTCCTCCATGGTGGCCTGCTGCACGAAGGCCGCATGCTGCGGCTCGTCCTCCGGGCGGATGGGGCGCAGGGTGATCTGCCGCCCCTGCCACTCGAGGCGCCGCGTCCAGCCGTCGGGATAGGGCACGATGGAAAAGCGCGCCGCGCCGGCCACCGGCGCCGACGCCACGCGCACCCGCACCGTGCCGGCCAGGGCGTCCTGGTCGTCCAGCCACAGCGGGTCGATGTCCAGTTCCGCGAGCAGCGGCTGCTCGGCCAGCAATTGCGAAATGGCGATCAGTACGTCGTACAGCGCGTCGAGCCGCACCTGCACCCGGAACCGGTCGCCGTGCTCGCCCCAGCGGGCCACGCGCGTGTGCTGCACCAGTTCGCGTGCCAGCACGCGATTGAGCGGCGGCAGGCCGGCGGCCATGTCCTCTTCGCCGCCGCCGCCGTGGCCGCACAGGATGACCGGCCCGAACAGCGGGTCGATGCGGCTGGCCACGTGGACCTGGCGCGACCGCGCCGCCTTCGCCAGCGCCGGTTCGCTCTGCGCATCCGGGCCGGTGGGCGCCAGCGCGATGCCGTAGGCGCGCAGCAGCGCATGGGCCTGCGCCGTGTCCAGCCATTCGCGGCCCTGGACGCGGGCCTGCTCCAGCAGCTGCCGGGCAGCCTCTGTGTCGGGGCTGGCGTTCTCGCACGCGGCGGGCACTTCCATCAGCGCTTCCTGGTTGCGCCGGTAGGTCTGGAGCATGGCGAACGCGCGCACCGCGTTCTCGGGCGTCAGATAGCACGGCACGCCGGCCCGATCGAACAGCTCGCGTGCCGGGGCGATGGCGGCGTCGCCCATCCAGCAGGCCATGACGCGCGGCACGCCGCGCTCCTGCAGGGACGGCAGGCAGGCCCGGGCGATGTCCTCGGCCGCCACGTTGGCGCTCGGGGCATGGAGGAACAGCACGGCGCCGGCCTGCGGTTCGGCCAGCAATGCCGTCAGCGTGGCGGCATAGGCCTCGACCGGCGCATCGCCGCCGATGTCCACCGGGTTGTGGCACAGCCAGGGCATCTTCAGGCGTTCGGCGGCCTCGATCAGTCCGGGGCCGGGCTCGGCCAGCGTCACGCCGGCCATGGCGGCCGCATCGGCGCTGGCCACGCCGGCGCCGCCGCCGTTGGTCATGATGGTCAATGTGCTGCTGCGATTGCCGCGAAAGCGCGCCAGCGTCTGCGCGCCCATGAGAAGGTCCTGCAGCGTGTCCACGCGCAGCATGCCGGCGCGGCGGATCGCGGCGTCGTATACGCGGTCGTCGGCCACCGGGCCACCGCCGGCGCGCCCTACGGCGGCGGCCAGCCCGGCGCCGGCGCGCCCGGCCTTGACCACGATCACCGGCTTGTTGCGCGCCGCCGCCCGCGCCGCCGACAGGAACTTGCGCGGTGCGGTGACGGCCTCGATGTACAGCACGATCGCGCGCGTCTTCCAGTCGCTGGCGAGCCAGTCGAGCACGTCGCCGAAATCGACGTCGCAGTGCTCGCCCAGCGAGACCAGGCTGGACACGCCGATGCCGCGGCCGCGCGCCCAGTCGAGGAAGGCCGTGACGAGCGCCCCCGACTGCGAGACGAAAGCCAGCTCGCCCGGCCTGGCGCCGATGTTCGCCAGGCTCGCGTTGAGCCCGATATGCGGGTTGAGCAGGCCGATCGAACGCGGGCCGAGCAGGCGCATGACGTACGGGCGCGCAGCCACCAGGGCGGCATCGCGCTGGCTGGGGTCCAGGCCCGGCGTCATGATGATGGCCGCGCGCGTGCCCATGGCGCCGAGCTGCGCCACCAGCGGCGCGATGGTGCGCGGCGGCGAGCACAGCACCGCCAGTTGCGGCACCGCCGGCAGGGCCTTCGCATTGGCGAACACCGGCTCGCCGTCCAGTTGCGCATGCTTGGGGTTGACGCCCCACAGCGTGCCCCGGAACCCGCCCGCGCGCAGGTTCTTCCAGACCGTCGCGCCGACGCTCCCGGGCCGGGTCGAGGCGCCGAAGACGGCCACGCGCTCGGGCGTGAAGAGTTGGTCGAGGTGGCGGACGGTCAAGGCAGGCTCCACAGGTCACTGGCGACGACGAATGCTGCCCTGCATGCCTCGGGGCCGCAAGCCTTGCGCCCCGGGGCGGCCGGCCGTCGTCGCCCCAGGAAAACCCCGGCCCGACAGGGACAGGGCACCTGTCGCATCATGGACCGCGGTGCTCCTGCCGGAGCCACGCCGCGAAGGATTGCCCATGCCGACCGAGTCCCGCAGCCCATCCCGCCACCCCCGCACCGCGCCTTCGGGCCGGCCGCTGCCGCCGCAGGCCATCAGCCAGGCGGTGCTGGCCGAGAAGTACGCCAAGGGCGCGGAGCGCAGCATCGACGACGTGCGCCGGCGCGTGGCGCATGCGCTGGCACAGGCCGAGGCGCCCGACCAGCGCATCGCCTGGGAAGCGCGCTTCGCCGAGGCGCTGGCGCAGGGCTTCCTGCCGGCAGGGCGCATTCAGTCCGCCGCCGGGACCGACCTGAGCGCGACGCTCATCAACTGCTTCGTGCAGCCGGTGGGCGACTCGATCTCGGCCGAGGAGGAGGGCTATCCGGGCATCTACAGCGCGCTGACCGAGGCGGCCGAAACCATGCGCCGCGGCGGCGGTGTGGGCTACGACTTCTCGCGCATCCGGCCGCGCGGGGCGGCGGTGGCCAGCACCCAGTCCAGCGCATCGGGGCCGGTGTCGTACATGCGCGTGTTCGACCGCTCCTGCGAGACGGTGGAGTCGGCCGGTGCGCGGCGCGGCGCGCAGATGGGCGTGCTGCGCTGCGATCATCCGGACGTGGAGGAGTTCATCCACGCCAAGGACACCGGCGACCTGAGCAACTTCAACATCTCGGTCGCCTTGACGGACGCCTTCATGCAGGCGGTGCAGGACGACCGCGCGGTGCAGCTCGTGCACCGCGCCGCGCCCGGGCCGCGGCTGGCGGCGCAGGGCGCGTTCCAGCGCGAGGACGGCCTGTGGGTGTACCGCACGCTGCCGGCGCGCTCGCTGTGGGACCAGATCATGCGGGCCACGTACGACCATGCCGAGCCGGGCGTGCTGTTCCTGGACCGGATCAACACCGACAACAACCTGTCCTACTGCGAGCACATCACGGCCACCAATCCCTGCGGCGAGCAGCCGCTGCCGCCGTACGGATGCTGCTGCCTGGGCTCGATCGACCTCACGCGCTTCGTGCGCGAGCCCTTCGAGACGAGCGCCGGGTTCGACGAAGAAGGCTTTGCCGCGCTGGTGGCGGTGGCCGTGCGCATGCTCGACAACGTGCTCGACCTGAGCCCCTGGCCGCTGTCGCAGCAGCGCGAGGAAGCGCAGCGCAAGCGCCGCATCGGCCTGGGCTTCACCGGGCTGGGCGACGCGCTGGTCATGCTCGGCCTGCACTACGACAGCGATGCCGCCCGCGCCATGGCCCGGCGCATCGCCGAGCGCATGCGCGACGCCGCCTACGGCGCCTCGGTGGACCTGGCCGGCGAGAAGGGCGCCTTCGGCCTGTTCAACGCCGACCTCTACCTCAGCCGCGGCACCTTCGCGTCGCGCCTGCCGGCGGCGCTCAAGGAGCGCATTCGCAGCGCGGGCATCCGCAATTCGCACCTGCTGTCGATCGCGCCCACGGGGACCATCAGCCTGGCGTTCGCGGACAACGCCAGCAACGGCATCGAGCCGGCCTTCTCATGGCGCTACACGCGGCGCAAGCGTGGCGCGCAGGGCGAGGTCGAGGAGTTTGCGGTGCAGGACCACGCATGGCGCCTGTACCGGCACCTGCGCGGCGAGGACGCGCCGCTCACGCCGGCGTTCGTCACCGCGCTGGAGCTGAGCACGTCGGCCCACGAACAGATGGTTGCAGCCGTCGCGCCCTACGTCGACACCTCGATCTCCAAGACGGTCAACGTGCCGGCCGACTATCCGTACGAGGATTTCAAGGACCTGTACCTGCGCGCCTGGCGCTCGGGCCTCAAGGGCCTGTCGACCTACCGGCCGAACGCGGTGCTGGGGTCGGTGCTGGTGGCCGAGCCGGCGGCCGGCACCGCCGGAGACGCCGCGTCGGCGAGCGGTCGTGTCGGCGCGCTCATGCTCGACGGGGCGTCCGCGGCGCCGGACGGTCGGCTGATGCTCGAGCGCGCGCCGCAGCCGGTGCTGGCGTCGCTGCGCTGGCCGGGCCGGCCCGAACTGCCGGCGGGAAACGCGGCCTGGAGCTTCATGATCCGGCACCCCTTCGGCGAGTTCGCGCTGTTCGTGGGCGAGCTGCCCGACGGGCCGCGCGCGGCGCCGTTCGAGGTCTGGTTCAACGGCGCGGAGCAGCCGCGCGGACTCGGTGCGCTGGCCAAGACGCTGTCGATGGACCTGCGCGCCAAGGACCCGACCTGGATGCGCCTGAAGCTCGATCTGCTGGCCACCGTGCTCGAAGAGCGCGATTTCGAGATGCCGTTTCCGCCGCATGGCGAGCCGCGCCGCTTCCCCGGCGTCGTGGCGGCCACCGCCGCGGTCATCCGCTGGCGCTGCGAGCAGCTCGGGCTCTGGCAGGACGAGGCGCAGGCCCCCAAGCCGGTCATCGATGCGCTCTTCTCGCGCGAGGAGCCGCGCACCGGCCCCAACGGCACGCTGGCCTGGGCGGTGGACATTCACAACCCGGCCAGCGACGAAGCCTTCACGCTCACGCTCAAGGAAGTGCTGCTGCCCGACGGCCAGGGCGGACGCGTCGCGCGGCCCTGCGCGCTCGGCCTGTCCGGCAACCATCCGCGCGCGCTGGATGGCCTCGCGCGCATCCTGTCGCTGGACATGCGGGTGCTCGATCCGGCATGGATCGGCATGAAGCTGCGCAAGCTGCTCAACTACGCCGAGCCGCTGGGCCACTTCATGGCCTTCGTGCCGGGCCTGCCGGCCGGGCAGCAACGCCAGCAGGTGTGGCCGTCCACCGTGGCTTACCTGGCCCGGCTGGTGATCCACCGCTACGCCATGCTGGGTGTGCTGGACGAGGCCGGCTACCCCATCGCGCCGATGGGCATTCTGCAGGCGCCGGCGGAAGGCACCGCCGGCGGCGCAACGACGGCGGCCCCCATGGCGGGCATGCGCTGCCCCGAATGCGGCAACGCCACGCTGATCCGGCGCGATGGGTGCGATTTCTGCACCGCCTGCGGGCACGTCGGCAGCTGCGGCTAGCCGACTCGCGAGCCCGTGCGGGCGGCTTGCACCGCCACGCCAGGGCCCCGGTCAGGCCGCCATGCGGCCGAAGCGGCCGCTGTTGAAATCGGCCACGGCCTGGCGGATCTCGGCTTCGCTGTTCATCACGAACGGGCCGTAGCCCACGACCGGCTCGTCGATCGGCTCGCCCGCGAGCCACAGTACCGTCGCATCGCTGTTGGCCTCGATCTCGACCGCGCTGCCGGTGCGGTCGAAGTGCACCAGTTGCCCCTCTCGCGCCACCGCGCTGCCGTTGACCAGCACCGTGCCGTGCAGCACCACCAGCGCCAGCGTGTCGCCCTCCCTGGCGGCGAAGCGGCCAGTGCGGCCCTGGCCGATGCGCACGTCCCACACGTCCATGGGCGTGAAGGTGCGCGCCGGCCCGCGCCTGCCGTCGAACTCACCGGCAATGACCCGCACCCGGCCGGCGCCTTGGGGCAGATCGACCGACGGGATGTCCGCGTCCAGGAGGGTCTGGTAGCCCGGGCTGGCCATCTTGTCCTTCGCAGGCAGGTTGACCCACAGCTGCACCATCTCCATGGTGCCGCCGCGCTCGGTGAAGGCCCGCGAATGGAACTCCTCGTGCAGGATGCCGCCGGCTGCCGTCATCCATTGCACGTCGCCCGGCCCGATCAGGCCGCCGGCGCCGGTGGAATCCTTGTGTTCCACCTCGCCCTGGTAGACGATGGTCACGGTCTCGAAGCCGCGGTGCGGATGCTGTCCGACGCCGCGTGGCCTGGAGGCCGGCTCGAAGGATGTCGGCGCCGCGTGGTCGAGCAGCAGGAACGGGCTCAGGTGCTTGCCCAGGCCGTCATAGCCGAACAGCGATCGCACCGGAAAGCCGTCGCCCACCCAGTGCGGACGTGGGGCGCTGTAGACACCGAGAACGTTTTTCATGCTCATTTCCTTGCATCGCCAACACGATGGTATTGGCCGATGGACCGAAGATAGGGCCGAACGGCGAATCCGGTAGATCCTTCGGATCGCCTTCAGCGTCCTGTCTGGTGAACGCTGCCGCCTGTCCGGCCGGAGGGCTTAGCATTCGATCCAGGACTCAAGATAAAGGATTGACCATGAAGATTCTTCTGGCCGTGGACGGCAGCGAATTCACCCGCCGCATGCTCGACTACATCGCGAGCCACGCCAACATCTTCGGCGACTCGCCCGACTACACGGCCCTGACCGTCGTGCCTGCGCTGCCGCCGCGGGCGAAGGCCTTTTCGAATGCGGAGACGGTGCGCGAGTATTACGACCAGGAGGCCCGTGCGGTGCTCGACGCGCTGGGCGAATTTCTGGCGGAGAAAGGGCTGCGCGCCCGCACGGAACACCGCGCCGGCGACCCTGCCAGCGAGATCTCCACCGCGGCCCGCGAGGGCGGCTACGACATGGTGGTCATGGGCTCGCATGGCCACAACGCCCTCAAGAACCTGGTGCTCGGTTCGGTCGTGTCGAAGGTGCTGGGCGGCTGCGAAGTGCCGCTGCTGATCGTCCGCTGAGGCGACGCGGGCCGGTGGGCGGCCCTATTCCAGGTGCTCGAAACGCAGGCCCGAGGTCGGCGTACTGACATGCACCTTTTCGTCGTCCCCGCCGGTGCGCGCCCGGTCCTCGGACTGGGGCGGCCGCACCAGCAGCGTCGGCACCGGCGCGGCGCGCAGGATGCTCTCGGCGCCGCTGCCCATCACGACGCGCCCGATGCCGCGGCGTCCGTGCGTGCCGAGCACGATCAGGTCGGCGGGCCATTGCTGCGCCTGTGCCGCCACGGCATCGGCCAGTCTGGCGTCGAATCCCTCATGCAGCACGACCTCCACCTGCACGCCGGCCTGCGCCGCCTTGGCGCGCGCCGACTCCAGCAGGCGCGTGCCGGCTTCGCGCAGGGTCTGGATCCAGTCGCCGGCCTGGCCCGCGTAGGCGTCGACCGCCATGGAGAACGAAAGGTCGTCGACGACATGGAAAAGCCGGACCTGGCCGCCGGTCACGCGCGCCAGGCGGATGGCTTCATCGAGCCCGAAGGAGGAGGTGTCGCTGCCGTCGATGGGAACGAGGATGTGCTGGTAGGGAGCGGACATGACTGGAGCCCTTGCAAAAGAAGTCTCCAGTGTGCCGCGCCAGCGGCGTCGCGCAGCGCGCGCGCGTCAAGGCACCGGTGGCGCGAGGGGCTTGGCTTGCCAGGGCACCGGCCCGCGGCGCAGGGCGCTCAGGAATGCAGCCCGCAGGCCCGAACGCTGGGCCAGCCGGTTTCGCGGCCCATCATGGCGCGCGCATAGAGGTAGTTGCGGCGGGCCGAATCGGTCAGGTGATCCATGTCCACGCAGCCTTGGGCGTCGCAGGGAAACGCGTAGCCGCGACGGCCGGTGAACAGGGAGGGGAAGCGAAGTTCCCAGCCGGTGCCGGCATCCGGAAATGAAGCGGTGATTGCTTGCATGACCATCTCCTTCGGCGCCGTGACCCGCGCCAGGGTTGAAACGACTGGCGTCGCCGCCATGGCTTCGTTTATGCCGATGAAACGACTGAAGGGGTACTTCTTTCAAGCTCAAGAGGAAGTAGGCGGATCGCACAGGCCGAAGGCAGTGTCCGTCTTACGGCGCGCTCCTACGGGGCGGCGGGCCGTTGGATGGCATGCTCGGCGCACAGACCCATGACCCAGCCGCCGCTCGCCACCACGACAGAAGACGCGCTGATCCTGTTCGACAGCCTGGACGGCGTCGACGAGGCGTTCATGCTCGGCCGCTGGCGTGGCGAGGGCCTGGCCACGGGACATCCGATGGACGGCCTGCTCGAGGCGTATCGCTGGTGGGGCAAGCAGTTCGACAGTCGCGACGCCGTGCATCCGTTGCTGTTCTCGGGCCGGGACGGCAAGGTCGTGCCCGTCAACCCGGCATGGCTCGGCGCCGGCCTTGGCCTGGTCGGCCGCGTGCCGGTGCCGCGCTCGGACGCGGCCGGCCGCGTGTTCCAGTCGCTGCTGGCGGTGCCGGGCCTCCTACGCACCACGCGGCCGCGGGCCAGGCTGCGCATGATGGTCCATCGCGGCAAGTGCAGTGCGACGATGGTGTATGACCAGTGGCCGATCCTGGACGTGTTCCGCCGCCTCGACGCGGACAGCGTGCTCGGCCTGATGGACGCGCGCGGCATGGCCAGGCCGTTCTTCTTCGTGCTGCGGCGCGCAGCCGGCGACCGGCCGGCCTGACGCTGTTGCGGTGCCGACACGCCGGGTGTCGGACGCGCACCGATTCGGGGGCATCATCGAGGTTTTGCCATTCTTGCCTTGCCACCCGGCGTGCTTCATGAACATTCCGCGTCCTGCCTCGTTCCGACTCCTTGCGCTCGCTGCCGCGTCGCTGCTGGCGGCCTGCGCCGCAACCACCCCGCCGCAAGGCACGCCGGCCGGCATGCCCGCCGGCGCGGCTGCCGCACCGGCGCCCGGCACGGCGGCCGACCCGTCCGCCGGCTACGGCCTGACCGGCACCCGTTGGCAACTGGTCGAGATCCAGGGCGAGGACAACCAGTCGCCGGCCCGGCCGGCCAATCCTTCGCGCTATACGGTGCAGTTCGGCGCGGAAGGACGTGTGTCGTTCCAGCTCGACTGCAACAAGGGGCAGGGCATGTGGCGCGTGCAGCCCATGGGTGATGGCCACACCGGGCCGCTGCAATTCACCGGCCTGCAACTCACCGAGGCCACCTGCGGCCCGTCGCCGCTCGGCCCTCGCGTGGCGGCGGCGCTGCCGCAGGTGCGCGGCTACCTGGTGCGCAACGGGCAGCTGTTCATGTCGCTGGCGGCGGACGCCGGGCTGCTGACCTGGGCGCCGGCACCCTGACGCGACGGGGGCGGCGGTTCAGGTGTCCGCCTGGATGTGCTCCTTCCGGATGACGTCGCGGAAGAAGATGCTGTCGTCGTGCACGCGCCGGCTGAAGGCGTCGTGGCTTTCGAAGTCCGGGAACATCGCCGACAGCAGGAGCTGCTCCCTGGCGCCGGGCGCGCCCATCGCCTTGCGAGCCGCCTCGCTCATGCGCGCGACGATCTCGGGCGGTGTGCCCTTGGGTGCGAACAGGCCGAACCAACTGCGCGTGTCGATGTCGAAGCCGAGCTCCTTGAGCGTCGGGACGTCCGGCAACTCGGGATTGCGCGCCGGCGTGGTCGACGCCAGGCCCTTGAGCGAGCCGTCCTTGACGCGCGGCAGCGTCACCGGGTCGTACATCACGTCCACGCGTCCGCCGATCAGGTCGGTCATGGACTCCACCGAGCCCTTGTAGGGCACGTGCACCACGTCGATGCCTGCCTGCTTGTGCAGCAGCACGCCGGTCAGGTGCACGATGGAACCCACGCCGTTGGAGGCGAAGGTGTACTTGCCCGGCGCAGCCTTGGCGGCGTCGACGAAGTCTCGGTAGTTTCGCCACGGTGCGTCCTTGCGCGCGCTGACCAGGCCATAGCTGGAGGCGAGCTTGGCCACCGGCGCGAAGTCATCCACGGTGAAGCGCACCTTGCGCAGCCACGGCGCCACCGCCACCGTGGCCGTGGGACCGACGAAGAAGCCGTAGCCGTCGGCCGCCGCGCGTGCGGCGAACTCCGTGCCCAGCGTCGCGCCGGCGCCGGGCTTGTTGTCCACGATCACCGGCTGTCCCAGTTCGGTGGACACGCCGTTGGCCACGAAGCGCGTGATCTGGTCGGACAGCCCGCCCGGCGGATAGGGCGTGATGAAATGCACCGGCTTGTCCGGCCATCGTCCAGGCTGCGCCCGCGAGCGCTGCGAGAAAAAGGGCAGCGCGACTACCGCGGCGGCGGATGCGCAGAAGCTGCGTCGATGGAGTTTCATGACAGTCTCCGTGTGGAACAAGCGAGTCGTCTCAGTTCCCGCGCACGCCGATGGCGGGCAGGAGTTGCGCATACATCTTTTCGTCCGCGGCAAGCCCGGCCCGGAAGATCTCGGGGGTCTGCCATGCGGCGATGGAATTGGCGCGCACCAGCGTGTCCTGGACCTCCTTGCGTGCGAGCACGGCATGCAGCGCATCGGACAGCCGGGCCACGACCTGGCGCGGCGTGCCCTTGGGCGCCAGCACGCCCCAGCCCGAGCCCTTGGAAGTCTCGATGTCGAATCCGGCCTCGGCCAGCGTCGGCACTTGCGGCAGTTCCGGATGGCGCTTGCCGTAGAAGGTGGCCAGCGGGCGCACCCGGCCGGCCTTGACCATCGGGGTGATGGCGCCGTCGATGACGAAGTCGACCTCGCCGGCCACCAGTGCGTTGGCCGCGTCGGCCGAGCCTCGGAACGGAACGTGCAGCACCTCGATGCGGGTGGCGCGCGCCAGCGTGGCGCCATAGACATGGCCGGCCGACGCTTCGCCGGCCGAGCCGAAGGACAGCTTGCCCGGGTTCTTGCGGGCGTAGTCGACGAACTCGCGCAAGGTGGTCGCCGGCAGCGACTTGCGCACCGCCATCACGGCCACGTAGTCGGCCACGCCGCCGACGGCCTCGAAGCTGTCCAGGCTGTAGCTGAGCTTGCGAAGATTGGGCAGTACGGTAAAGCTGGACGCTGCGCCCAGCAGCAGCGTGTACCCGTCCGGCTGGGCGTTGGCCGCCAGTTCGGTGCCGATCTGGGTGGTCGCGCCGGGCTTGTTGTCCACGACGAAGCTGGCGTCCAGCGCGCGGCCCAGGTGTTCGGCCACCAGCCGCCCGAGGATGTCGGACGAGCCGCCGGGCGGGAAGGGCACCACCATGCGGATGGGTCGCGCTGGCCAGGCCGCGTCCGCCCATGCCATCCGCGGGGCAGCCAGCACCGGCAGCAGCAGCGCCAGCGGAGCCAGCAGGCGGGATCTTTGTACGTCGGTCATCGGTGTCTCCTCGTGCCGTGTCTCGATGCAGTCGCGCTCGAATGCGGAAGGCGCGGTCAGCGTCCCGTGTACTGGGGCGTGCGCTTGTCGCGGAAGGCCGCCATGCCTTCGCGGGTGTCGGCGCTCTCGCGCACTGCGTTGAGCTGGCGCATCGTCTCGGACATCGACTCGGCCGGGCTCTTGGGCAGCACGTGCTGGTTGACGAAGCGCTTGATGGTCGTGAGCACCAGCGGCGCGGACTCGGCCAGCGTGCCGGCCTGCTCCATGGCGACTTCCAGGTGCTTGCCGGTGGCGACCAGGTCGCTGACGAGGCCGATGTCGTAGGCGCGCCGCGCGTCCATGGTGCGGCCCAGCAGCATCAGGTCCATGGCCGCCTTGTGCGGGATACGCGCGGCCAGGCCGGCGATCATGCCGCCGGTGAAGCCCAGGCGCGCCTCGGGGTACGAGAAGCGGGTGCTTTCGGCGGCGACCACCAGGTCGCACATCATGGTCAGCACCATGGCGCCGCCGACCACCCAGCCGGCGGTCGCCGCGATGATCGGCTTGTCGGTGGTGAAGCCGGCGCCCGGAATGCACCGCCACAACTCGGGCAGATTGCTCACGTCGGCCCCGGAGGAAAACGCATCCTCGCCCGCGCCGGTGATGACGGCCACGCGCTGTTCCGACGCATCGAACTCGGTGAAGCCCGCCTGCAGTTCGAGCGCGGTGTCCTTGCAGATGGCGTTCTTGCGCCCCGGGCGGTTGATGGTGAACAGCGTGACCTTGCCGTGGCGTTCGATCGTGATTTGCGACATGCGTGTCTCCTTGAAAAAGTCGGTTGGATGAATCAGGCCCGGCCGATGCGCGCACGGGCGTCGACCGCCACCGCGCCATGGCCCTGCAGGCGAACCTTGAGCGGGTTGACTTCGATCTCGAAGTCGCGGCCCACGGCGTCGAGGTCGTGGGCCAGCCAGCCCAGCCGGACGACGGTGTCGACCACCGCCTCCACGTCCAGTGCGCCGCGCCCGCGATAGGCACCCAGAAGCGGCGCTACCTTCAGCCGTTCGATGGCGCGACGCGCGCTGGCGACATCCACTGGCGCGGGCAGCACGACCAGGTCCTTGAGCAGCTCGACCAGCACCCCGCCCGCGCCGACCACCACCTGCGCGCCGAACTGCGGGTCGCGCCGCGCGCCGACGATCAGCTCCAGCTCGCCGCTTTCCTGCTTCTGCAGTGAATAGCCCGCGATGCGCGCCTGGGGAGCGCGGCGGGCGACGCTGGCCTGCATCGCGGCCAGGCGCGCGCGCAGGTCGTCGGCGTCCGCAATGTCGAGCGCCACGCCGCCCACGTCGGATTTGTGCGCGATGTCGGGCGACGCCACCTTGAGCACCAGCGGGAAACCCAGCGCGCCGGCGGCATCCACCGCCTCGTCGGCGTTGCGCACGAGGCGTTCCTGGTTGACCGGAATGCCTGCGGCGAGCAGCAATGCCTTGGAGTCGGCCTCGCCCAGCGTGCCCTCGGCCGGAGCGGCGGTGTGCGCCATGCCTTGCGGGCGCACGGGGGCGTCCGGCTCGCGATGGACCGACCAGGATTTCCACCCGCGCAGGACCGCCATTGCCTCGGCCATGGTGTCCACGTAAGGCAGGCCGCGCTGGGCCAGCATCTGGCGTGCGGGCGTGGCCACGCGGCCGGGCAGCATCACGTACAGCGTGGGCTTGCCGCCGGCGGCCGGACGCTCGGCGCCATCGGCCAGCTGGCGCGTCAGCCCGGGTACGTCCGGCGCCGTGGTCAGGACCATCAGACCGAGGTCCGTGGCCGGATCGGCCAGCGCGAGTTCGGCCGTCACCACGCCAAGCTCGGCCGTGCCCTCGTGCTTGCGGCCGCCGATGTCGATGGGGTTGCCGGCCTGGCCGTCGGAATAGTGTTCGGCCAGGCCGGCGCGAGTGGCCTCGCCGAAGCGCGCCAGGCCGATTTCCGCGTGCGATAGCTGGTCCGCAGAGATCGCCCCGCCGCCGCCCGAGGTGGTGACGACCGCGACGTCGCGCACGCGGCGACCTGGGTAGCGCACCATGGCGCGCGCCAGGCTCAGCATGTCCAGCGGATCGTCCAGCATGACGACGTTCTCGCGCGCGCAGATCGCCTGCAGGGCGGCGAAATCGCCGGCCAGGCTGGCGGTGTGCGAGTAGGCCGCGCGGCTGCCGTCGTCGGTGGCGCCGGCCTTGACCATCAGCCAGGGTTTGCCGACGGCGCGCGCGCGCCGGGCGAGGTCGACGAAGCGCTGCGGCGACTTGATGCCTTCGACGTAGCTGCAGATCACCTGCGTGCGATCGTCCTCGATGAGGAACTCGACGAAGTCGCACAGTTCCAGGTCGGCCTGATTGCCAACCGAGACGCAATGCGAGAAGCCGATGCCCATGCCGTGGGAGCGATCGAACAGCGTGCCCATCAGCGCGCCGCTCTGGCTCACGAAGCCGATGGGTGCCTCGATCAGGCGGTCCACGTCGAGCGCGGGAGAGGAACACAGCACCAGCCTGTTGGCCGGGCTGATCAGGCCCAGGCAGTTGGGGCCGATCAGGCGCATGCCGTGCGCGGCGGCAACGGCCACCACTTCGCGCTCGAGCGCCAGGCCTTCGGCGCCGGCGTCGGAGAACTTCGAGGTGATGATGATCCCGGCCCTGGCCCCACGCGCGGCGCAGGCGGCGATCTCGGCCTTGACCTTGTCGCGTGGCAGCGCCATCACGACCATCTCGGGCGGACGCGGCGTGGCATCGACGCTTGGAAAGGTCTTGAGGCCGAACAGTGTGTCGCGGCCCGGGTTGATCGGGTAGACCTCGCCGTCGTACTTGTGCTGCAGCAAGGTCTTGTAGAGCCGGCCGCCGAACTTGGTCTGGTCTTCGGAGGCGCCGATCACCGCCACCGAACGAGGGTTGAGCAAGGTCTTGATGGACGCGCTGGATGAGGTTGGGGTCACGTTGAACTCCTGCAGGAAACTTGGAGAGCGGCTTCGGCCCATGCGCCGGGCCGCGCGGCCGGCGCGGTCGCGCCTTGGGTTCGGGGCGGCGCTAGGTTTGCGCCTTCGCCGCGTACTGCGCGCGGATCTCGTCGGTGTGCTGCCCGAGGGCGGGCGGCATGCGGCGGATCGGGAAGCCCTGGCCGTTGAGCCGCACCGGCGAGGCGAAGGTCTGCGTGCTCCGGCCATTGGGCAAGTCCATCGGCTGCACCCAGCCCATGTGCGCGGTCTGCGGATCGGCCAGCGCGTCCGCATAGTCGTTGATGCGGGCGTGGGGAACGCCGGCTTCGTGAAAGGCTTCGATCCAGTGCGCCACCGGGCGGCGCGTGAAGACCGATTCCAGGATCTCCTTGAGCGCGGCCTGATCGGCGGCGCGGCCGATGGTGCTGGAAAAGCGTGCGTCGTCGGCCAGTTGCGGCATGTCCACCACGGCGAGGACCGACAGCCAGAGCTTGTGATTGCCCGCGGCGATGGCGAAGTACCCGTCCTGGGCCCGGAAGGCCTGGTATGGCGCATTGCGCGGATGCGCCGAGCCCAGCTTCACGGGGCTGCGCCCGTTGCCGAAGTACTCGCTGGTCTGCAGCGCGGCGATGCCCAGCGTGCAGCCGAACATCGGGATGTCGATGTGCGCGCCGCGGCCGCCCGCACGCACGTGCGCCAGCATCGAGGCGATGGAGAACGCGGCGTAGAGGCCGGAGGCGAAATCCGACAGCGGCACGCCGCACTTGACGGGCGCGCCCTCGGCCTCGCCGGTGACGCTCATTACGCCGGCTGCCGCCTGGATCGTGAGGTCGAAGCCGCCTTCGCCCGAGCGCGGGCCGCTCTGGCCATAGGCCGAGATCGAGCAGAACAGCAACCGGGGATGCTCGGCCGACAGGCTGGCGTAGCCCAGGCCCAGCCGGTCCATCACGCCGGGGCGGTTGTTCTCGACCACCACATCGGCCTGCAGGATGAGCCGGCGCGCCAGGGCAGCGTCGCCCGGATCCTTGAGGTCGAGCACGGCCGAGCGCTTGTTGCGGTTGAGCGATGCGAAGTTCTCGCTGTAGCCCTCGTTGAGCGGCGGCCAATGGCGCAGGCCGTCGCCGGCGGGCGGCTCGATCTTCACGACCTCTGCCCCCATGTCGGACAGCAGCATGGTCGAGAACGGGCCGGAGGCGGTCGAGCAGAACTCGACGACGCGTACACCGGACAAGGGCAGGACAGGGGTCTCGGAAGGTGTCATGAAGTCGATGCCTGAGACGGGTCGACCCTTCGGATCGACGTTCCGGTGGTTGAATGCAATTCCATAAAATGGAACACGAGTTTTATAATATGTGAACGCATTGTGCCCTAACGAGCGATTCCGGACCACTCCCCCCGCGTGCTGTCGTCTCCGCAAGCGTTCGGCACTTTGGCCCGTTTCGGGTCGATATTCGCTCTTGCTGATTCAAACTCGGCCTCCTACGATCCGCCACGCGCCGCAACAAGGCGTTCAAGACAATGGAAGCCTGGAGACAACTCAGCAACAAGGAAGCCACTCTCCTGGACCGCGTGTTCTGGTCCAGCGGCATCTCGCGCACGGGGCTCGCGCAGGGCGCGGCCGTGTCCAAGAGCCGGGCCAATGCCGCCGTGGCTGCGCTGCTCGAGCAGGGCCTGATCGAGACCGCGGCGGCGCGCCAGGACACGGGCGGGCGCCGCGCAGAGACGCTGCGCCTGTCCCCGTCGCTCGGCGTGCTGGTCGGGGTGGCCATGGGCGCGACCGGGCTCGAGGTCGGCGTGCTGGCGCCGGACATGGAGATGCTGGCTCACCACAGCGAGCCGGCCGACGTGCGCGACGGCCCGGCGCGGGTGCTCGCCCGGGTTCGGGTCCTGATGCGCGAGCTGCTGGCGCGCTGCGGGCGCAAGCCGCACGAGGTGATCGGCATCGGCATCGGCGTACCGGGGCCGGTGCATTTCGAGCGTGCCCAGCTGGTCAATCCGCCGCTGATGCCCGAATGGGATTCGTACGCCATCCGCGATGACCTGCGCGCCGACTTCGCCGCCCCGGTGTGGGTGGACAACGACGTCAACGTGATGGCCCTGGGCGAGCTGTGGCGCATGCAGCGGCAGATGGCCAACTTCGTCGTCATCAAGGTCGGCACCGGTATCGGCTGCGGCATCGTCTGCCACGGCGAGGTCTACCGCGGCGCCAGCGGGTCGGCCGGCGACGTCGGCCACATCTGCGTCGACCCGCATGGCCCACGCTGCCATTGCGGCAACGTCGGCTGCGTCGAGGCCATGGCCGGCGGCCGTGCCATCGCCCGCCTGGCGGAGGAGGCCGCGCGCGCGGGCCAGAGCCAGATGCTGCGCTCGTTGCTCGACGAGCAGGGCACGCTGCGCCTGGCCGACGTCGCGCAGGCCAGCCGCGCGGGCGACGTGGCGGCCAACGCCATCGTGCAGCGCGCCGGACTGCAGGTGGGCCAGATGCTGGCCTCGGTGGTGAACTTCTACAACCCGTCGCACGTGTTCATCGGCGGCAGCGTGCAGCGCTTCGGCCCGTCCTTCCTGGCCGCCGTGCGCCAGAGCGTCTACCAGCGCTCGCTGCCGTTGTCGACGCGCCAGCTGGAGATCCAGTACACGCCGCTGGCCGAGCGCGCCGGCATCATCGGCGCCGCCACCCTCGCCATGCAGGAAAGCCTGCGCAGGGCCCAGCGATGAACGCCGCAGCGCAGCCCGTGCCCGCACTGGCCTTCGACGGCATCGTCAAGCGATTCGGCCCGGTGCAGGTGCTGCACGGGGTGAGCTTCGACCTCGCGCCGGGACGCATCGTCGGCCTGCTGGGCGAGAACGGAGCGGGCAAGTCCACGCTGATGAAGATCGCCTCGGGCTACGAGTCGCCCAGCGCCGGGCAGCTGCGCGTGGACGGCGAGGCGGTGCAGTTCGCCGGGCCGCGCGCGGCGGAGAACCACGGCATCGTGCTCATCCACCAGGAGTTCAACCTGGCCGAGGACCTCACGGTGGCGCAGAACATCCACCTGGGCCACGAGAAGCGCGGCCGCTTCCTGCTCGACGATGCGGCCATGCGCCGCAGCGCGGCGCAGGTGCTGGACGAGGTCGGCCTGGCGGTGCACCCCGACACGCCCGTGCGCCAGCTGATCGTGGCCGAGAAGCAGCTGGTGGAGATCGCCAAGGCGCTGTCGAAGAAAGCGCGCATCCTGATCATGGACGAGCCCACGGCCACGCTCACGCCGGGCGAGACGCAGCGGCTGTTCGCACTGATGAAGCGGCTGCAGGCCGAGGGCGTGACCATCGTCTACATCTCGCACAAGCTCGACGAGGTCGAGCGCATCTGCGACGAGGTGATCGTCCTGCGCGATGGACGATTCGTCGCGCGCGACGCCACCGCGGCACTGACGCGGCTGCAGATGGCGCAGCTGATGGTCGGCCGCGAGCTGTCCGACCTGTACCCGCCGCGCACGCCGCCGGCTGGCGCCGAGGTGCCGCCACTGCTAGAGGTCGAGGGGCTGAGCGTGCCCGGCTGGGCCCAGGACGTGAGCTTCACGCTGCGCCCGGGCGAGGTGCTTGGCTTCGCCGGGCTGGTCGGCGCCGGGCGGACCGAGCTGTTCGAAGGCCTGCTGGGCCTGCGTCCATCGAGCGCGCGCCGGGTGGCGATCGATGGCCGGGCGGTACGCATCGCGAGCCCCGGCCAGGCGGCGCGCCTGGGCCTGGTCTACCTCAGCGAAGACCGCAAGGGCAAGGGCCTGCACGTCGATTTCGGCCTGGCCGAGAACCTGACGCTGATGGACCTCGATCGCTATGCCGCGCCCTGGCTGGACCGCGCCCGGGAGCGCGCCGCGCTCGGCGCCGCGGTGGCCGAATACGGCATCCGCACCGGTGCGCTCGACGTGCGCGCCGGCTCGCTGTCGGGCGGCAACCAGCAGAAGCTGGCTCTGGCCAAGGTGCTTCAGCCCGAGCCGCGCGTGGTGGTGCTCGACGAGCCCACGCGCGGCGTCGACATCGGCGCCAAGCGCGAGATCTACCTGCTGATCCGCCGCCTGGCCGAGCAGGGCCGGGGCGTGATCGTCGTCTCGTCCGAACTGATGGAACTGATCGGCCTGGCGCACCGCGTCGCGGTGATGCGCGGCGGACGGCTGCAGGCCGTGCTGCCCAACGAGGCCCTGACCGAAGAGGAATTGATCGCCCATGCCACAGGCACCCACTGAAACAACGCCCGGCGCCACCCGCGCCGGAGTGCCGCGCAGCACCACGTGGCGCGGGCGCTTGCATGCACTGGGCCCGGTCATCGGGCTGCTGGTGGTGTGCCTGGCCGGCTGGGCGCTGAACCCCGACTTCGCCAGCATCGACAACGCGATGAACGTGCTGACCCGCACGGCGTTCATCGGCATCATCGCGGTGGGCATGTGCTTCGTCATCATCTCGGGCGGCATCGACCTGTCGGTCGGCTCGATGGCGGCGCTCATCGCCGGCTGCATGATCCTGCTGATGAACTGGCTGGCGGCGTCGGGCCTGTCGCCGCTGGCCTGCGTGCTGGTCGGCATGGTGTTCGCGCTCGTGCTCGGCAGCCTGTTCGGGCTGGCGCACGGGCTGCTCATCACGCGCGGCGGCATCGAGCCGTTCATCGTCACGCTTGGCACGCTGGGCATCTTCCGCGCCTACCTAACCTATTTCGCCGACGGCGGCGCCATCACCCTGGCCAACAACCTGGCGGACACCTACGCGCCCGTGTACTACGCAAGCGCGCTGGGCGTGCCGGTGCCGGTCTGGGTGTTCGTGGCGGTTGCGCTGGCCGGCGTGCTGCTGCTCGACCGCACCGCGTTCGGCCGCTACGTCAAGGCGATCGGCTCCAACGAGCAGGTGGCGCGCTACGCCGCGGTCGAGGTGGACCGCGTCAAGGTGCTGACCTACGTGCTGCTCGGGCTGTGCGTGGGCGTGGCCACGCTGCTGTACGTGCCGCGGCTGGGCTCGGCGTCGCCCACCACCGGGCTGCTGTGGGAGCTCGAGGCCATCGCCGCCGTGATCGTCGGCGGCACCGCGCTGCGCGGCGGCGCCGGCAGCGTCGGCGGCACCGTGGTCGGCGCGGTGCTGCTGTCGGTGATCGGCAACATCCTCAACCTGACCAACATCATCAGCGTGTACCTCAATGCCGCGGTGCAGGGCTTCGTGATCATCGCGGTGGCCTTCACCCAGAGAAAGAAGCGGCGCTGACCCGGCAACAAGTTTTTTCCGCCCGGGCGGCCGCCCGGTTCCTTCCGTTCCACCAACGACCCCTGAGGAGACAGACCATGAAGTTCCGCAACCACATGCTCGGCCTGGCCGTCGCGGCCCTGGCCGCCGTCGGCAGCGGCGGCGCCGCCGCCCAGCAGAAGGCGCCCAACGTGGGCGTGGCGATTCCGGCCGCGACGCATGCCTTTACCGCCGGCATCGTGTACTGGGCCAACCAGGCAAAGAAGGACCTGGAGAAGGCCCACCCGGGCATGAAGGTGACGGTCAAGACGGCCGCCAATGCGTCCGAGCAGGCCAACCAGCTGCAGGACCTGGTGACGGCCAACAAGATCGACACGCTGGTCGTTTTCCCGTTCGAGTCGGCGGCGCTGACGCAGCCGGTCGCGCGCATCAAGCAGAAAGGCGTCTACGTCACCGTGGTCGACCGCGGGCTGACCGACCCGAGCGCGCAGGACGCCTACGTGTCGGGCGACAACACCGCCTTCGGCCGCATCCCGGCCGAGTACCTGGTCAAGGCCCTCGGCGGCAAGGGCAACATCGTCGCGCTGCGCGGCATCCCCACCACCATCGACAACGAGCGCATGGACGCCTTCACGGCGGTGCTCAAGCAGCACCCGGGCATGAAGCTGCTGGACGCCAAGCACGGGAACTGGAACCGCGACGACGCCTTCAAGGTGATGCAGGACTACCTGACCCGCTTCAAGGAGATCGATGCGGTCTGGGCTGCGGACGACGACATGGCCGTTGGCGTGCTCAAGGCCATCGAGCAGGCCAAGCGCACCGACATCAAGATCGTGTTCGGCGGCGCCGGCATGAAGGAGATGGTCAAGACGCTGATGGACGGCACCGACCCGCGCATCCAGGCCAACGTGTCGTATTCGCCCAAGTTCATCTACGACGCCATCAAGATCACCGCCGAGGCGCGCCTGAAGGGGCAGAAGCTGCCCGAGAAGACGATCATTCCGTCGGTGCTGATCACCAAGGATAACGCCAAGGACTTCTACTTCCCGGATTCACCCTTCTGACGGAGGTTCAGAGATGGCCAGACCCGTTACCTTGTTCACCGGCCAGTGGGCCGATCTGCCGTTGAAGGAGTTGGCGCCGCTGGCGCGCAGCATGGGCTACGACGGGCTGGAGCTGGCGTGCTGGGGCGACCACTTCGACGTCCGGGAGGCGCTGCGCTCGGACAGCTACGCCCGCTCGCAGCGGGCGGTGCTGGAGGCGGCGGGGCTGCAGTGCTTCGCCGTCGGCAACCACCTGGTGGGGCAGGCGGTGTGCGACCTGATCGACGAACGCCACAAGGCGATCCTGCCGGAGCGCATCTGGGGAGACGGCGACCCCGAGGGCGTGCGCCAGCGCGCGGCCAGGGAGATGCAGGACACGGCGCGGGCGGCCGCGCGCATGGGCGTGAAGACCGTCACCGGCTTCACCGGCTCGTCGATCTGGCACGCGGTCTACGCCTTCCCGCCCACCTCGCAGGCGTTCATCGACAAGGGGTTCGAGGACTTCGCGACGCGCTGGCGTCCGATTCTCGACACATTCGAGGCCGAAGGTGTCGATTTCGCGCTCGAGGTGCATCCGACCGAGATCGCCTTCGACGCCGCCTCGGCGCAGCGCGCGATCGAGGCGGTCGGCGGGCATCGCCGGTTCGGCTTCAACTTCGACCCCAGCCACCTGGGCTACCAGGGCGTGGACTACGTGGGCTTCGTGCGCCGGTTCGCCGACCGCATCTACAACGTCCACATGAAGGACGTCTGGTGGGGCAAGGGCGACGGCACGGTGGGCGTGTTCGGCGGCCACACGGCCTTCGGCGACGCGCGGCGCAACTGGGACTTCCGCAGCGTCGGGCGCGGGATGATCGACTTCGAGTCGCTCATCGTCGCCTTCAACGACATCGGCTACGCCGGCCCGCTGAGCGTGGAGTGGGAGGACAGCCGCATGGACCGCGTGCACGGCGCGACCGAGAGCGCGGCCTTCTGCAAGCGGCTGGATTTTCCCGCGGCGGCCGGTGCCTTCGATGCGGTGTTCGACCGTGACCGGCAGGCCACGGGAGGGATGGCGGGATGATCGCCGCCGCCAAGGCGGGTGCCGGGCCGCGGCGGCTGCGCGCGGCCATGGTGGGCGGCGGGCAGGGCGCCTTCATCGGTGCGGTGCACCGCCATGCGATGGCGCTCGACGGGCGTTATGCGCTGGTGGCGGGCGCCCTGTCGTCCGACCCGGCGCGGGCCATCGCCTCGGGTCGCGAGCTCGGCATGGCCGAATCGCGCACCCATGGCAGCTGGCAGGCGCTGCTGGCGCACGAGCTGACGCTGCCGGCGGCCGAACGCGCCGAGCTGGTGGTGATCGTCACGCCCAACCACGTGCACTACGAAGTCGCCAAGGCCTTCGCCGAGGCCGGCCTGCACGTCGTGTGCGACAAGCCGCTGGTGCACACGGCCGCCCAGGCCGCCGAGCTCGAGCGCATCGCGCGCGCCAGGGGCATCGTCTTTGCCGTCACCTACAACTACATCGGCTACCCGATGGTGATCCAGGCGCGCGAGATGGTGCGCGCCGGGCAGCTGGGCGACATCCGCCGCGTGGTGGTCGAGTACCACCAGGGCTGGCTGGCCACCCGCGCCGAGGCCGAGGGCAACAAACAGGCCGACTGGCGCACCGACCCGGCGCGCAGCGGCATTGCCGGGGCCATGGGCGACATCGGCTCGCATGCCGAGAACCTCGCGGCCACGGTGACCGGGCTGGCCGTCGAGGCCATCAGCGCCGACCTGCACACCTTCATGCCCGGGCGCCGGCTGGACGACGACGCCAGCCTGCTGCTTCGCTTCGCCGGCGGCGCGCGCGGCGTGCTCATGTGCTCGCAGGTGGCCACCGGCTGCGAGAACGACCTGCGGCTGCGCGTGTTCGGCAGCCAGGGCTCGATCAGCTGGCGGCAGGAATCGCCGAACGAACTGGAGTTCCTGCCGCTGGACGGCCCACGCCAGTTGCTCACGCGCGGCTCGCCCTGGCTGGCCGAGCCCGCGCGCCGCGCCACGCGCCTGCCCAGCGGCCATCCGGAGGCGTTCATCGAGGCATTCGCGAACATCTACCTGGCGGTGGCGGACGCGATCTGCGCCGATCCCGCGGCGCGCGCGGAGGGCACGCAGCGCGGCTACGCCGACGTGAGCGACGGCGCGCGCGGCGTGCGCTTCATCGAAGCGGCGGTGGCGTCCTCGGCGAGCGACAGGAAGTGGTGGCCGGTGGGGTAGCAGGCCCGTCGAGGGCAATTCCCGTCCCTCTGCAAGAATGTTAATAGACAGTTAAACTTCGTAGTTATCCTGCCCACCAGCCGCGGGCAGGCGCCACGGAGGAACCTGTCCGCATGCCCGCCCACCTCGCCGAAGCCACGCCCGCCACAGAATCCGACGCCGTCCATGCGCTCGCGGTGGACCTGCGCACGGTCGCCTCGCAGTTGCGCCGGCGTCTGCGCCAGGAGGCCTCGGGGGCCGACTGGAGCGAGTCGCAGCGCGCCGTGCTGCTGCGCCTGGAACGCCACGACGGCGCCACCGTGACCGAACTGGCGCTGGCCGAAGGCGTGCGCTCCCAGTCGATGGGCGCCACCGTGGCGGGCTTGGTCGAGGCCGGCTTCGTCAAGGGCAGCCCCGATCCGGCCGACGGCCGGCGCACGCTGCTGTCGCTCACGCCGCACACCCGCCAGGTCTTCCGCCAGGTCCGCGCCGCGCGCGAGGACTGGCTGCAGCACGCCATCGAGGACCGCTACACGCCGGCCGAGCAGAAGCAGCTGGCCGCGGCGATGCGGCTCATGCGGCGCTTGCTGGACTGACGCCCGGCCGCAACGCCATCGACGAATTCAAGGAAAACGAACCCATGCCAGTCACAACCCTCGACACCCGGACCGCCCTGGTGCTCATCGATCTTCAGAAAGGCATCGTCGCCATGCCGGCGGTGCACCCCGCCGCCGACGTGGTGGCGCGCGCGGCCGAACTCGCTGCCGCCTTTCGCCGCCACGGCCTGCCGGTGGTGCTGGTCAACGTCGACGGGTTCGCACCCGGCCGCACCGAACCGCAGCCGGCGCGGCCTGCGCCACCGGCCGACTGGGCCGAACTGGTGCCCGCGCTCGGCGCTCAGCCGCAGGACATCCGGATCACCAAGAAGACCTGGGGCGCGTTCACCAGAACCGGCCTGGAGGCGGCGCTGCGCGAGCGCGGCGTCACGCAGGTCGTGGTGGCCGGCATCTCCACCAGCGCCGGCGTCGAATCGACCGCGCGCCATGCCGTCGAACTGGGCTTGAACGTCACGCTGGCGGTGGACGCGATGACCGACCGCAATCTCGAGGCGCACACCAACAGCGTGACGCGCATCTTCCCGCGGCTGGGCGAGACCGGACGCACGCAGGACATCCTGGCGCTGCTGGAGGGCAGGTGAGCAGCACCTTCCGCTCGCTGAAGGTACGCAACTATCGCCTGTGGGCGGCCGGTGCGGTGGTGTCCAACGTGGGCACCTGGATGCAGCGCACGGCGCAGGACTGGCTGGTGCTGACGCACCTGACCGACCACAACGCGACCGCCGTCGGCATCGTCATGGCCCTGCAGTTCGGCCCGCAACTGGCGCTGCTGCCGCTGACCGGCCTGGCCGCCGACCGGCTCGACCGGCGCAAGCTGCTGATGGCGACGCAGACGGCGATGGGCCTTCTGGCGCTCGGGCTGGGCCTGCTGACCATCAGCGGGCTGGCGCAGCTGTGGCACGTCTACGTGTTCGCGCTGCTGCTCGGCTGCGTGGCCGCCTTCGACGCGCCGGCGCGCCAGACCTTCGTGGCCGAACTGGTGTCGGAGGCCGACCTGTCGAACGCGGTGGCGCTCAACTCGACCTCGTTCAATGCGGCGCGCATGGTCGGGCCGGCCGTGGCGGGCATGGTCATCGCCGCCACCGGACCGGGGCAGGCCTTTCTGTTCAACGCGCTGTCCTACGTCGCCGTGCTGGCGGGTCTGGCGAGCCTGCGCAAGCAGGAATTGTTCGCGCGCGAAGGCGTCGCCAGCCGCCGCAAGGGCTCGCTGATGGAGGGCTTCCGCTATGTCTGGAACCGCCCGGACCTGCGCGCGGTGCTCGCCATGCTGTTCCTGGTCGCCACCTTCGGCCTGAACTTCCCGATCTTCATCTCGACCATGTCGGTCAGCGCCTTCCATGGCGGGGCCAGCCAGTACGGCCTGCTGTCGTCGACCATGGCCATCGGCTCGGTCACCGGCGCGCTGATGGCGGCGCGCCGGGCGCAGCCCCGGCTCGGGTTGCTGGTGATCGGCAGCGCCGTGTTCGGCTTCGGCTGCCTGGCGGCCGCGCTGATGCCGCATGTGCTGGGCTTCGGGTTGGCGCTGATCATCACCGGCGTGGCGGCGCAGACGCTGACCACGTCCACCAACAGCCTGGTGCAGCTGTCGACCGATCCGGCCCTGCGCGGACGCGTCATCGCCATCCTGCTGGCGATCCTGCTGGGCAGCACGCCGGTGGGCGCGCCGGTGGTGGGCTGGGTGGCCGACACCTTCGGCCCGCGCTGGGCGCTCGGCGTGGCCGCGGCGGCCGGGCTCGGCTCGGCGCTGATCGGCTTGCGCTACATGGTCAAGTACCGCGGGCTGCGGCTGCGCCGCGAAGGGCGCCGGCTGCGCTACAGCGTCCAGCCGGCCGCGGGCGCCGCGCCGGCCGTCGATGCCGTGCCGGCACCCACCAGCGCGGCGGCGTCCTGACGTGCCGGCTCGCCGGGCCGCCACGGGGCCGCCGGGCGGGGCCACGGCTCAGATCGACTGCTGGTCGACCCTGCCGGACAGCGCCGCCGCGCTTTCCTTGCGTTCGCTGTACCGGTCGACCAGGTAGCCGCTGACGCCGCGCGTGAGCAGCGTGAACTTGAGCAGCTCCTCCATCACGTCGACGATGCGGTCGTAGTAGCTCGACGGCTTCATGCGCCCGGCTTCGTCGAACTCCTGGTACGCCTTGGCCACCGAGGACTGGTTCGGAATGGTGATCATGCGCATCCAGCGGCCGAGCACACGCAGCTGGTTGACGGCGTTGAAAGACTGCGAGCCGCCCGAGACCTGCATCACCGCGAGCGTCTTGCCCTGCGTGGGCCGCACGGCGCCCAGGGCCAGCGGAATCCAGTCGATCTGCGCCTTCATGATGCCGGTCATCGCGCCGTGGCGTTCCGGCGAAGTCCACACCATGCCTTCGGCCCAGCGCGCGAGGTCACGCAGTTCCTGAACCTTGGGGTGCGTGTCCGGCGCGCTGTCGGGCAAGGGCAGGCCCGCGGGGTCGAACACCTTGACCTCGCCGCCCATCGCTTCGAGCAGTCGCGCCGCCTCGAACGTCACCAGCCGGCTGTACGAGCGCTCGCGCAGCGAGCCGTAGAGCATCAGGAAGCGCGGCTTGTGCGGGGAAGGTTCATGCACGCCCAGGCGTTCGGGCGCCGGGACGTCGAACAGCGCGGCGTCGAGGGCGGGAAACGCCGAGGAGTCTGGGAGGGGTGTGTTCGGCGCCATGTCGCGGTCAGGTTGGGGTTTGTCCGGCTTCATACCAGTTCCGCGATCGGTTCACGACCGAAACCACGGCGAGCATCACCGGCACCTCGATGAGTACCCCGACGACCGTTGCGAGCGCCGCGCCGGACTGGAAGCCGAACAGGCCGATGGCCGTGGCCACGGCCAGCTCAAAGAAATTGCTTGCGCCGATGAGCGCGGATGGCCCGGCAACGCAGTGCTTGACGCCAAGCCGGCGGTTGAGCACGTAGGCCAGTCCGGAGTTGACGATCACCTGAATGAGGATGGGCATTGCCAGAAGCGCAATGACGATCGGTTGGGCCAGGATGGCTTCTCCCTGGAAAGCGAACAGCAGGACCAGCGTCAGCAGCAGCGCGGCGATGGAAAGCGGCGCAAGCCTGGCGAGCGCGGTTTCGAGGTGCGCGGCGCCGCGACGCAGGAGCGCCCTGCGAGCGAGTTGCGCGATGATGACCGGCACGACGATGTAGAGACCGACCGACACCACCAGCGTGCCCCAGGGAACCGCGATGGAGGAAAGGCCCAGGAGCATGGCCACGACCGGCGCGAACGCGATGACCATGATGGCGTCGTTCAGCGCCACCTGCGACAGCGTGAAGTACGGGTCACCCCGGCACAGCTGGCTCCATACGAACACCATGGCAGTGCAGGGCGCCGCTGCCAGCAGGATGAGGCCCGCCACATAGCTGTCGAGCTGATCTGCCGGAAGGTATGGCGCGAATACGTGCCGGATGAAGATCCACCCGAGGAGCGCCATCGAGAACGGCTTGACCGCCCAGTTGACGAAAAGCGTGACGCCGATGCCGCGCCAGTGCGAGGTGACCTGCCCGAGCGCGCGAAAGTCGATCTTCAGCAGCATCGGAACGATCATGAGCCAGATGAGCAGGCCCACGGGAACGTTCACCTTGGCCACCTCGAGTCTGGCGACGGACTGGAAGAACTCCGGCAGCAGCCGGCCCAGGGCGATGCCGACGGCGATGCATGAGGCGACCCACACGGTCAGGTAGCGCTCGAAGAGGCCGATGGCGGCAGTCGGCGGCGACGATGACGCGACGTTGGAGGAAGTGCTCATCGAACGCTAGCTCGCCGATATGGCGTGCAGCGCCGCCTGAAGTTGCGGATCGTCCAACTCGGACATTGGCAATGCCAACAGCTGCAGCATCCGGTAGCCGACGGCCTGTCGCGTCAGTTCGAATGCTGCGGCCCTTTCCGGTTCTGGGGCGTTGGATGGGTCCGGATAACCCCAGTGGACCTTGACCGGGCTTCCGGGCCAGTACGGGCATTGTTCCGCGGCTGCGCTGTCGCAGACGGTGATGACGACGCGCATCCGCGGCGCAGTGGCGCTGGCGAACTCGTCCCAGCTCTTGCTGCGGCAACCCTGTGTGCCGACCCCCGCGGCCTGCAGGGTTTCGACCGCCAAGGGATTGACGCGCCCGCTGGGGGCGCTGCCGGCGCTATAGGCGCGCACATCCTTGCCGAGGCGGCCGGCCCAATGGTTGAGCATCCCTTCGGCGAGCACGCTGCGCGCGGAGTTGTGAGTGCACAGGATCAATACGTTGGTGGTCATGCCGCGCATCCGGTGACCGCGCAGGCCGCGCCTTGGCAGCAGTTGTCGGTGAGATAGCCAAGCAGGGCGTTCATGTTGTCGTAGGCGGCCCGGTAGATGAGGTGGCGGCTGGCGCGCTCCTGCGTGACCAGGCCCGAGCTCGTCAACTCCTTCAGATGGAACGAGAGCGTGGCGGGCGGGACGCCCAACGCCTGCTGCATGACGCCGGGCGTCAGCCCGCCGTCTCCCGCTACCACGAGCGCTCGAAATACATCGAGTCGCAATGGATGCGCCAACGCGGCCAATGCCTGAACGACTTTGTTTGATTCCATTATTCGAGAATACTCGAAATAATGAGGAATGGTCAACATGAACGCAGTCGGCCAAGACTGTCGCGGTGGACAGCCTTGGCCGAGGCGGTCGGATCAGGGGTTCACGCCGCGTCCGGCATCCGTGCCAGCAGCTTGTCCAGCGTGACCGGATAGTCGCGCACCCGCACGCCGGTGGCGTTGTAGACGGCGTTGGCCACTGCCGCGGCCGCGCCGCAGATGCCGAGTTCGCCGACGCCCTTGGCCTTCATGGGCGAGGAGGTCGGGTCGACCTCGTCGAGGAACACGACGTCCTGGTGCGGGATGTCCGCATGCACCGGCACCTCGTAGCTGGCCAGGTCGTGGTTGACGAAGAACCCGTAGCGCTTGTCGACCACCAGTTCCTCCATGAGCGCCGCGCCCACGCCCATGGTCATGGCGCCGATCACCTGGCTGCGCGCCGTCTTCGGATTGAGGATGCGGCCTGCCGCGCACACGGCCAGCATGCGGCGCACCCGGATTTCCGCGGTGTGCATGTCCACGCCCACCTCGGCGAAGTGCGCGCCGAAGGTCGATTGCTGGAAGGTCTTGGCCAGGTCGCCGTATTCGATGCCGTCCTCGGCCACCAGTTCGGACTCGCGCGCGGCCTGGCCCAGCGGCACGGTGTTGCCGCCCGGTGCGCCGACGCGCCCGTCTGCGAACACCGCGGCCTGCGGGTCGAGGCCGAGCTTGCGCGCCACCTGCTCGCGCAGCGCCATGCATGCCGCGTACACGCCGGCGGTCGCATTGTTGCCGCCCCACTGGCCGCCCGAACCGCAAGAGACGGGCAGCGCCGAATCCCCCAGCCGCACCGACACCTTGTCCAGGCCCACGCCCATCATCTCGGCCGCGGTCTGGCCGATGATGGTGTAGCTGCCGGTGCCGATGTCGGTCATGTCGGTCTCGACCGTCACGGTGCCGCGCCCGTCAAGCCGAACGCGCGCGGCGGACTTCATGGTCAGGTTGTTGCGGAACGCCGCCGCCATGCCCATGCCGACCAGCCAGCGGCCCTCGCGCGCCTGCGCCGGCCGGGGACTGCGCCGCGCCCAGCCGAACTGCTCGGCGCCCATTCGCATGCAGGCGATCAGCTGGCGCTGCGAGAACCGCCGCTGCGGATGCTCCGGGTCGACCTGGGTGTCGTTGAGCGCGCGGAACTCGATCGGGTCGATGCCGAGCTTCTCGGCCATCTCGTCCATCGCCATTTCCAGGGCCATCATGCCGGGCGCCTCGCCCGGCGCGCGCATTGCGTTGCCTTCGGGCAGATGCAGTTCGGCCAGCCGCAGCGCGGTCAGCCGGTTGGCGCCGGCGTAGAGCAGGCGGGTCTGGTTGACCGCCGTCTCGGGCCCGCCGCCGGGCTGGTCGCCCGACCAGCTTTCGTGGGCGATGGCGGTGATGCGCCCGTCGCGCCCGGCGCCGATGCGCACACGCTGGAGCGTGGCCGGCCGGTGCGTGGTGTTGTTGGGCATCAGCGGCCGCTGCAGCGCCACCTTGACCGGGCGGCCTGCGGCGCGCGCGCCGAGCGCGGCCATCAGCGCGTCGGCGCGCAGGAACAGCTTGCCGCCGAAGCCGCCGCCGATGAACGGCGAGACCAGCCGCACCCGCTCCTTGGGCAATCCGAGCGTCTTGGCCAGGTCGGTGGTGCTCCAGTCGATCATCTGGTTGGCGGTCCAGACCGTCAGCCGATCGCCCTGCCATACGGCCAGCGTGGCGTGCGGCTCCATCATGCAATGCGACTGGTCCGGCGTGTGGTAGGTGGCGTCGAGCTGCACCGGCGCGGCGGCGAAGGCGCCGTCGAAGTCACCGACGCGCGTGGCGCCAGGGCTGCCCATGCCGTCGTCCTTGGGTACCGGTGCGTTGTCGCGCTGGGCCTCCAGGTCGAAGCTGCCGCTGCTGGCGGCGTACCGCACGCGCACCAGCTGCGCGGCCGCCCGCGCCTGCTCGAAGGTCTCGGCCACCACCACGGCAATGGCCTGGTGATAGTGGTCGATCTCCGGGCCACCGAGCAGCTTGACCGTGTTCTTGTCGCCCTTGCCGAGCGGGCCGGCGTTGTCTGCCGTGACGATGGCCAGCACGCCGGGCGCGGCCTTGGCGGCGGCCAGGTCCATCGACTCGATGCGCCCGCGCGCCACGCCCGCGCCGATGATCCAGCCGTAGGCCGGCCGGGCCGCGATGTCGTGCCGTTCGTAGGCATAACCGGCGACGCCGCCGACCTTGCGCGCGCCGTCGATCCGATCGACCGGTTGCCCGACGACGCGCAGCCGGTCGATCGGGTTCTGCGTGGCGGGTTGATCGAATTTCATGTGCGTACCTTCCCTTCGGCCAGGGCGGCAGCGATGGTGCGCTCCGCCAGTGTCAGCTTGAATCCGTTGTCCGCCGTCGGCCTGGCGCCGGCGAGCACGGCGTCGGCAGCGGCCTTGGCGCCGCGCGGCAGTTGCGCCTCCGCGGCTTCCACGCGCCAGGGCTGTGGCGCCACGCCGCCGAGCGCCACGCGGCCGCTGCCGTCGGGCTGGACGATCGCCGCCACCGAGACCAGGGCGAAGGCATACGACGCGCGGTCGCGCACCTTGCGGTAGACGTGCCTGCCGCCGGGCGGGCTGGGCAGGGTGACGGCGGTGATCAGCTCGCCGCGCTCGAGGTTGTTCTCGAGGTGCGGCGTCTGACCCGGCAGCCGGTAGAAGTCGGCGATCGGGATGCGCCGCTGCGCGCCGCCTGCCTTGACGGTCTCCACCGTGGCGTCGAGTACGCGCATCGCCACCGCCATGTCGCTCGGGTGGGTGGCGATGCAGGCCTCGCTGCCGCCGATCACCGCCAGCTGGCGCGTCATGCCGCCGATGGCCGAGCAGCCGCTGCCCGGCGCGCGCTTGTTGCAGGCCATGTCGGTGTCGTAGAAGTAGGGGCAGCGGGTGCGCTGCAGGAGGTTGCCGGCGGTGGTCGCCTTGTTGCGCAACTGTCCCGAGGCGCCCGCCAGCAATGCGCGCGACAGCACGGCGTAGCTGCTGCGCACGCGCTCGTGTCCGGCCAGGTCGGTGTTGCGCACCAGCGCGCCGATGCGCAGCCCGCCTTCGGGCGTCGGCTCGACGCGGTCCAGCTTGAGCCCGTTGACGTCGATCAGGTGCCCCGGCTGCTCGATCTGCAACTTCATCAGGTCGAGCAGGTTGGTGCCGCCGGCGATGAAGCGAGCCTGGGGATGCTGCACTGCGGCCGCCGCCGCTGCCTCGGGCGTGCTGGCCCGTTCGTAACTGAAGGCTTTCATGAGGTGCTCCCGCTGCGCCGGCCGGCCACCTCGGTGATTGCCTCGGCGATGTTCGAGTACGCGCCGCACCGGCAGATGTTGCCGCTCATTCGCTCGCGCAGTTCTTCGGGGCTGAGCAATGGCTGTGCGGTCAGGTCGGCCGTGACGTGGCTGGGGATCCCGCGCCGCACTTCCTCGATGGCGCCGACCGCCGAGCAGATCTGCCCCGGCGTGCAGTAGCCGCACTGGAACCCGTCGTGCCGCACGAAGGCCGCCTGCAACGGATGCAGGTGGCCGGGACTTCCCAGCCCCTCGATGGTGGTGACGTTGGCGCCCTCGTGCATCACCGCGAGGGTCAGGCAGGAATTGATGCGACGCTCGTCGACCAGCACGGTGCACGCGCCGCACTGGCCGTGGTCGCACCCTTTCTTGGTGCCGGTCAGATGCAGATGCTCGCGCAGCGCGTCGAGCAAGGTGGTGCGGTTGTCGAGCGTCAGACTGTGCTGCTGGCCATTGACGGTGAGCTTGACGGTGCCGGACGGCGGCGCGACACCGGCGCCTCCCGCTGGCGCGACGGCGCCGGTGGTGCTGGTATCGGTAGCGGACCACGCGGCGCTGGCCGCCGCGGAAGCACCCGTGGCAATCAGCAGTTCGCGCCGCGAGAGCGAAAGGGAAGGGCAGATCGGGGGCATGTTGGACTCTCGTTCGTGGGGATACGCGCCCACCGGCAATCCGCCGGGCGCTGGCGCGGAGTCTTTGAAGACACAGTTCCTAGACTAGGAGCGCGCGGCCGGCCCGCTGTAGGACGACTGCGCCTGAAACCCTCGGCGCAGTCAGCGCGCCCGTGCAGGCGGCGGCGCGCCGGGCGGCTCGCGGACCGGGGGCGTGTGGACCGGCGGATCGTCGATCGGTGCGGGCTCCGGCTCGGGCAACGGCGGCGACGGCGCCGGCGCCCCGGGCGGCACCTCGATGCCCGGGACGTCGGTGCCCGGCATGGGTGGTACCGGCATCGGGGGCGGCACCTCGGTCGCGGGCCCGGCCAGGCGGGCGCCCTCGGGCGCGGTGGACATGTCGGTCATTCGATGGTTCCTCGTTGCGGCGCTGAAGCATTACGCCGGCAGGACGCGGCCGCCGCGAGCCTCGGCTTCGAGCAGGGCCAGCAGTTGCCGTTCGCCCAGCCGCAGTCCGCGGCATGCCGGCGGGCGCGCGGCCCACGGCTCCGCGCGCAGCGTGGCTGCCTCGGGCGCGGCCTCGATCAATGCCATGACGGCCGGCGCGATGTAGGACTTGCGGCAGACGGCCGGCGTGTTGCCCAGTTGGGCGGCGACGGTGCGCACCACCTCGCGGGGCGCCGGTCCGTGCGGGTCGAGCAGCAGTTCGAGCGCGGCGACGCTGGCGCGCCACGTGCGGAACACCTTTGCCGTGATCTCGGGCCCGCCTTGCTCGCACAGCCACGCGTTGATGTCGTTCGACGAGATGCGCCGGCGCCGGCCCGCGGCATCGACATACTGGAACAGCGCACGTCCGGGCAATGCGGCGCAACGGCGCACCACCCGCGCCAGGCACGGGTCTTCGACCTGCAGCATGTGCCGCACGCCGCTCTTGCCGACGAAGTTGAAATGGATGGAGTCGCGCGTGATGCGCGCATGCGAGCACTGCAGCGTGCTCACGCCGAAGCTGCCGTTGTCGCGCGCGTACTCGACGTTGCCGATCCGCATGCCGGTGCTGTCGATCAGCCGCACCAGTGCCGCGGTCACCCGCTCGCGCGTGGGTTCACCGTCGGCGCACAGCTCGCGCTGCACCTTGCGGCGCAGCGTCGGCAACAGGCGGCCGAAGCTCATCAGCGCGCCGAACTTCTGCTGGCTCCGCTCGGCCTGCCACAAGGGGTGGTAGCGGTATTGCTTGCGGCCGCGCGCATCGCGCCCGGTCGCCTGCAGATGGCCGTCGGCACTGGCGCAGACCCACACGTCCACATAGGCCGGCGGTATCGCCAGCGCGCGGATGCGGGCCAGCACCGGTTCGCTGCGCACCATTCGCCCGCGCGCGTCGAGGTAGACGAAACGCCGGCCGCGGCGCGCGCGACGCAGGCCGGGCTCGTCGTCGCTGACGCGGCGCAGGGTGCCGGACAGGGCCAGGGCTGGAGGCATGCCGCTCATCACTGCGCGGCGCTCACGCGCCAGATGGTGTTGCCCACGTCGTCGGCGACCAGCAACCCGCCCTTGCCGTCGAGCGCGACGCCGACCGGGCGGCCCTGAGCCTCTCCGTCGTCATTGAGAAAGCCGGTCAGCACTTCGATCGGCCGACCCTGTGGCTTGCCGTCCTGGAAAGGAACGTAGATCACCCGGTAGCCGCTCGGCGGGCGGCGGTTCCACGAGCCGTGCTGGCCGATGAACACGCCCGACGAATATTGCGACGGCAGCCCGCGACCGTCCGACCAGGCCAGGCCGAGCGACGCGGTGTGCGCGCCCAGCGCATAGTCAGGAATCAGCGCCTTGGCCACCAGTTCGGGCTTCTGGCCTTCCACGCGGGTGTCGACGTTGCCGCCGTAGTAGCTGAACGGCCAGCCGTAGAAGCCGTCGCGGCGCACCGATGTGAGGTAGTCGGGCACGAGGTCGCTGCCGATCTCGTCGCGCTCGTTCACGACGGTCCACAGCACGTTGCCGCGCGGCTCCCAGGCCATGCCGTTGGGGTTGCGCAGGCCGGTGGCGAACAGGCGCTTCTCGCCCGTGGTCCGGTCGATCTCCCAGATGGCGGCGCGGCCCTGTTCGGCCTCGAGCCCGTTCTCGCCCACGTTGCTGTTGGAGCCGACGGTCGCGTAGAGCTTGCTGCCGTCCGGACTGGCGATGAGCGACTTGGTCCAGTGGTGATTGATCTCTCCGGCTGGCAGGTCCGCCAGCTTCTGGCCCGGCGTGCCGATGCTGGTCTCGCCTTCGGCGTACGCGAATCGCATGACGGCGTCGGTGTTGGCGACGAACAGTTCCTGCCCGACCATTGCCATGCCGAAAGGCGAGTTGAGCCCTTCGAGGAACGGCGTCTTGACCTCGGCCCGGCCGTCGCCATCCGCGTCGCGCAGCAGTGTGATGCGGTTCGCGCTGGGCGTGCCTGCGCCGGCGCGCTTCTGCACCGCGCTCATGATCCTGCCGCGGATGCCGGACGGCTCCTTCGGCGGTGCATTCGTCTCGGCCACGAGCACGTCGCCATTGGGCAGAACCAGCAGCCAGCGCGGATGGTCCAGTCCCTCGGCAAACGGCTGTACCTGCAGGCCGTTGGCGGCTTGCGGCTTGCGGCCCTCGGACCACCCGACCGCCTTGGCCACCTTGACGGTCGGCACCAGGTTCTTGTCAGGCGGGGGCAGTTCGGGGTTGGGACCGATGCCCGCTTCCAGCGGCAGGCGCGCAGTTTCCATGCAGCCGCACAGCACGGCGGCCGCCAGGGCGCAGCAGGCGCCGACGGACAGCGGACGGCGTGCCCGGGCGGCGGTGGTCGTGATGCAGGTGGTCATGCCGTGCTCAGTCCTTCGGCGTGAGCTGTCCCGCGGCGCCGCCGGCGCGCGAGCGGGCCGAGCGTCCGATGGATGCGCCTTCCTGGTAGTTGCGCACCGGCACGTTCGGCTCCGGCCGACGCGGCGCCTTTCCCATGGCCGCCTTGTCGCGCGCCTGGCGGTCGAGTTCGGGCTGCGTGTCGTTGGCGGCGGGATCAGGCGCGCCGGAAGGCTTGCGGTCTTGCGTGTTCATGGCTGGAACCCTGGGTTACCTTGTCGCGCCATTAAGCGATGGCGACGCGGCGGCGCGCTGTCATCCGTCGGCACGAGGCCATGTAGGACCGTCCTGCGCAGGCGGGGCGCGACGGCCGCCGCGCGTAGGAGAGAGCTTGCCCGTCGGACGCGGTCGACCTACGCCATGCCCGTGCCGGCGCCGACGGTCCACGGCGCGGCGCAGCCCTAAGGTGGAACCTCGTCAATCGAATCGAAAGAAAAGGAGTGCCATGACCATGGACGATCGCAAACCGTATGCCTCTTCCGCCGTTACCGCCGGAGTCGATCCGGTCCAACCGGAATTCGCGCCGGGATCGGCTGCCGCCATCTCTAACGAGGACGTCGTCGACGTGCTCAACGATCTTCTCGAGAACTGCCGCGATGGCGAATACGGCTTCCGGACCTGCGCCGATGAAATCGAAGGCGAGCCGAATCTCAAGAAGGTCTTCACCGACCGCGCCCAGGGCTGCCAGCGTGCGGCCAGCCAACTGGAGCGGCTGATCGTCGCGTACGGTGGCAAGCCGGCGGACGGCGGCACGGCCACCGGCGCCATGCACCGCGGCTGGGTTCACGTCAAGGGCGCCGTGGGCGCCGACGGCGCGGTCTCGATGCTCGAGGAATGCGAGCGCGGTGAAGACGCCGCGGTGGCACGCTACCGCAAGGCGCTCAAGGAAGATCTGCCGGCGGACGTGCGTGCCGTCGTCCAGGAGCAGGCCGATGGCGCCAAGCGCAACCACGACCAGATCCGCAACCTGCGCAACAGCGCCAAGGCGGCAAAGGCCGCACGCTGACGCCGTTCACGCGCGGGCGCGCCGCTCAGAAGCGAATCTTGACGCCGACTGAACCTTGCACCGTGGTGGCGACCTTCGCGTCGCCGCTTCCGGTGTGGAACAGCCGGCCGATCTCGCCGTACAGGCTTGTCGAGGGCGACAGCGCCAGCGTCAGGCCTGCGGCCGTTTCCAGGGAGTCGTAGCCGACCGGGCTGGACATCGTCGTGCTGCCGGCCGGACCGACGAAGCGCGTCTGGTCGGATCCGGAGAAGCCATGCCACCAATTCACACGCGCATAAGGCTGGAGCCGGCCGATGCCGGTGGTGACGTCACCGGTCAGGCGGACACCGAGACGGCCGATGACGGCGTTGGCGCTGTCCTGCTGCACGATGGCGCCGCTGATCGCGGCGTCGTCGATGCGCTGGCGGTTGTAGATCAGCTGGGCCTGCGGTTCCAGGCCCCAGCCGCTGCCCAATGCAAACCGCTGGCCGGCTTCGACAGACGCCGTGATGCTCCTTCCGTCGACGCCAGCGCGGGCGGCTGACGTGCTCGCCGAAATGTCCTGCCAGCCCTGCTGCAGCACGAGGTCCACATACTGGCCCGCGGCATTGGCGTACGTTGCGTAGCCGCCAAGGTACTGGGTATTCACGCGAAGCTGGCCGGCGCGGCCGGCCATGCCGAGGGTGCCGTTGATGCCATAGAGGCCGTCGACGTCCGCATCGCTGCGCAACTGTCCGAAATACAACCCAGCATTCCAACCGGCGGCGGCCAGCAGGTCGACGCCTACTTGCAGCCCCGTCATGTCGGCGCTGACGTCGGGCGCGACAGCCGTGGCTTGCTGCAGCTCCGTGCGGTTGCCCAGCAACCGGCCCCAGACGCGGCGTGCGCCGTCGTTGTTTGCGGCCGGCTGCGCGTTCTCGTCGCCCATTCGCTGGTGCAGGTTCGACAGCATGGCCACGTCCGCCTGGCGCAGCAGTTGCGGCAGCGCGGAATGGAGCGGCACCTCTGCGCGATACGTCGGCAGCGCGACGGCAGCCGGGGCGGGCGCGCTCGCGCTCGAGGGCGCTTCGAGCTTCACGGTGGTCGGGCCACTGGGCGCGGATGCGGGTGACGGCGACGGGGCAGGTGCCGGAGGAGCCGGAGGAGCGGGAGGAGCGGGAGGAGCGGGAGGAGCGGGAGGAGCGGGCGGCGGCGCGGTCACGACGGCGGTGGAACGCAGGTACCAGTCCTCGCCGGCGCCGGTCGCATCTGCGGCATACAAGTGGTACTCGTACGCGCCGGCGTCCACGTGGCCACCGGCAAGCGCGAACGCGTCGCGCGTGGTCTGAGCGGTGGTGTCGGCGCCGTTGATGCCCCGGACCACGGCGATGCCGTTGCCGCTGGTCAGCGCACCCAGGCCGCCGAGGTTGGTGATCGACAGCGTGGTGCTCCCGCTGGCCTTGGCGCCGGGTCCGTCCAGCACCAGCGCATCGGTCGCGCTGGCGCTGTCGCCCAGCGCGGTGCCCATGCGCAGCACGCCGCCGCGGCCGACGAAGGCGCCGGTCACCGTCAGCGTGGTGCCCGGGGCGGCGCCGAGCAGGGAGACGGTGCCGCCGTTGTCCAGCGCGGCGACGGTCTGGCTGTGACCCGCCAGGTCCAGCGTGGCGCCGGCAGCCACCACGTGGGCCGAGCGAGCGCTGAGGCTGCCGGCGGCACCGGCGCGCAGCACGCCGGCGTCGACCGACGTGCTGCCGCCATAGGTGTTGTGTCCCGCGAGCGTGGTCGTGCCGCTGCCGGCCTGCACCAGGCTGCCGTTGCCGCTCACCACCTGGCCGAGCACGAGGTCGTTGGCGCGGCGGATGGCCAGCACGCCGTCGTTGACGATGTCGCCGGCGATGCTGCCGGTGTTGCCGCCGTCGCCCAGCTGCAGCGTGCCGGCGGCGATGGTCGTGCCGCCGGCATAGCTGCTGTCGCCGGTCAGCACGGTGGTGCCGCTGCCCAGATGGCGCAGGCTGCCGCTGCCGCTGATGGCGCCCGGCAGCGTGAAAGTGTCGCTGCGGTCGATGGCCAGCACGGCGTTGTCGACGATGTCGCCGGCCACGCTGCCGGCGGTGCCGCCCTTGCCCAGTTGCAGGGCGCCCTGAGCGATGGTGGTCGTCCCGGCATAGGTGTTGTCTGCCGACAGCACGGTGGTGCCGCTGCCGGCCTGCACCAGCGCGCCGGTGCCGCTGATGGCGCCAGCCAGGGTGAAGGTGTCGCTGCGGTCGATGCGCAGCATGCCGTGGTCGACGATGTCGCCGGCCACGCTGCCGGCCGTGCCGCCATTGCCCAGTTGCAGCGTGCCCGCGGCGATGGTGGTGGCGCCGGTGAAGCCCTGGTCGCTGGTCAGCACGAGCGCGCCGCCGCCGGCCAGCTCCATGCCGCCGCTGCCGGTCAGGCTGCCGCCGTAGCTGCCGCTTGCCGTTTGCGAAAAGCGCACCAGGCCGTTGTCTTCGATGGCCTGCGGAGCGCGCGCCGCGTCCACCTGCAGCGTGCCGCCATGGACGGTCACCGGGCCGGTGAAGGCGCTGGCGTCGGTGTCGAGCACGAGCGTGCCGTCGCGCACCGCGATCGCGCCGATGCCGACCGCCGACAGGTCCTTCTGGAACGTCCAGCTGCCGCCTTCCTGCTTCTCCAGGCTCTGGAAGCCGCTGATGTCGCGAGCATTGGCGAAGGTGTCGGTGCCTTCGCCCAGCAGCACCAGTGCGTTGGTGCCGCCGCCGCCGCGCACCGCACCGCTGATGCTCGCGCCGGTGCCAATGCGCAGGGTGTCGTCGCCGTTCGCGAAAGTGACCGACCCGGCGAGCGTGCCGCGGTTCGTGAGGTCGATCGCCATGGTGCCGTTCACACCCAGGACGGGACCGGTGCCGTTCTGCGAGCGGATCACGCCGCCCGCCTCGTTGATGACGGTGTTGCTGCCGCTGCCCGCCTGGAACCAGATCGCCGAGGTGGCGCCGCCGGCCCCCTCGATCAGTCCGCTGTTGCGGATGGTGTTGCCGCTGCCGATCGGGTTGATCGCTTCGCCCTGGCCCGATGAGCCGCGCGAGATCACGCTCGCACCGGCGTCGATGGTCAGCGTGTTGTTGTTGTTGAATTCGATAGTGTTCGGGCCGGTGCCGTACGTGCCGTTGGCACTGCTGCCGTTGTTCTGCACCAGCGCGCCGCCGTGCAGGTGCAGCGTGGAATCGTCGCCAAGGCTGATGGCGGTGGCATTGCCGACGTCCACGACCGCATCGGCCAGCACGTCGAGCGTGACCGCAGCGGTCGCGCTGCCGTTGCCCACGCGGGTGGTCTGCACCGTGTCCGCGCTGCAGGTGATCGCCCCGGCAGCGGTGGTGCATGCGGCCCGGGACTGGGCGGCGGCGGCGCCAAGCAAGAGCGCGATACATGCCAGGCGAACCGGCGTGGCGGCCCAACGGGGCTGTGCGTTGGCGGTGCCCGGGTGGGCCTGCGAGGAAGGGGGGGTGCGGCGGTTGGCTTGGCTCATGTTTATTTGGAACTTACGTTTTAGCGCGTAAGTTTACAAATAAACACAATCAAGTCCGTAAAGTGAAACCCTTTGAACTACACCGGCGCGCCATTTGTCACGGAAGCGCCTGCGGGTCGCGATTCAGAGAACGCGCAGCCGGCATGCGGCCAGAAAAAACCCTCCGGTCCCGGGCGGGAAGGGAGGGGGCAGTCCGCGAGAGCACGCGCCTTGGCGTGTCCGGCGGCGGGCTACTTCATGCGCGGGCGGGAGATTCGGTGCGCTTGACGCTCGAGGCACTCAGGAGGGAAGGAACGACATAGCCGTCGCGGAACACGGTGTCGATGGTGCCCTTGACGTGCTCGTTCGGCCGGGCGGTAACGTACTTTTCGTCCGGCGTCTTGTACAGCACGATGGTGCAACTGGCGCTCTTGCTGAAGGCACGGGCGACGCCCTCGGCCTGGCTACGGGTGGGATAGATGTTCATGCGACTTGACTCCTCCAAGCGATGTAAGAAAGCGTAACCCATACGTACTCATTTCTGAATCGGAGTTTTCACCACTGTCGCAAAACTGTGACTTAGTTGTGAAGCAAAGGGGTCCAGGCGGCGAGTTGCTCGTTAGGGCGAGACGCCAGCGGGCCGATCGAGGTTCTCGCCGTCGGCGCTAGCGCAGGCTGGTCTGATATTCAACGCGTATCAGCCATGCGCTTTTCAATATTGGACAGCATCGGACCTGCTCCATACAGTCGCCGCGAGTCCTGCCCAGCGGGACGCACACAACCGGAGACAAGCAAACATGCATACGCGCAGAACCACCCTGGGCGCCCTGGCCGGCGCCGGCCTGCTGGCGCTCGGCAGCCTTTTCACGACCGCCGCGCAGGCGGCCGACGGCTTTCCGTCGAGAACCATCCGTTTCATCGTGCCGTTCGGCCCCGGCAGCGGCACCGACACCTCGGCCCGATTCTTCGCCAAGCGGCTGCAGGACCTGACGGGCCAGGCGGTCGTGGTGGAAAACAAGCCGGGCGGCAACGGCTTCCTGGCGGTGCGCCAGGTGCTCTCGGCGCCGGCCGACGGCTACACCGTCTTCATCGGCAGCAACTCCACGCTGGCGGTCAACGCGGCGCTGTTCAAGGAACTGCCGTACGACCCCGCGGCCGACTTCTCGCCGCTGACGATGATGATGCGCTCGCCCGCCATGCTGGTGGTCGGCCCCGACGCGCCGTACAAGGATCTTCAGGGCCTGCTGACCTATGCCCGCGCCAACCCCGGCAAGGTGAACTTCGGCGCCGGCTCGGCCGGCTACCAGCTCATGGGCGAGTTGCTCAACGACGCGGCGAAGGTGCAGACCGTGCACGTGCCCTTCAAGGGCGCCGGCGAAACCACCACCGCGGTGGCCGCGGGCACGGTGGACTACGCGTTCGCCGAGGTGACCGCGGTGCAGGAACTGGCCAAGGGCGGCCGCGTCAAGGTGCTGGCCGTGGCGGCGGACAAGCGCGTGGCCACCTCGCCCGACGTGCCCACCGCCGCCGAGGCCGGCCTGCCGGGCTTCGAGGCCTACACCTGGGTCGGCGCCATGGTCAGCAGCAAGACGCCCGCCGCGGAGACGGCGAAGCTGGCCGAGCTGTTCACCGCCATCTCGAAGATGGACGAGACCCGCGCCTTCTACGAGCGGCTGGGCGCCACCCCGATGACCGGCGGCCCGGCGCAGATGCGCGAGTTCCAGAAGAACGAGATCGCGCTGTGGAAGCGCATCGTCGTCCAGGCCAAGGTGCCGCAGCAATGAGCCATCGCCCGGCCGCTCCGAAGATGGCTCGCACCGCAGCGCGCAGCGCGGAGGTTTCCACATGAGCCCATTGGCCGGGGCGCCTACCGCGATGCCGCCCGGCGCGTTGAGCCGGGTGAAGGTGCTCGACCTGTCGCGCGTGCTCGCCGGCCCGTGGGCCGGCCAGACGCTGGGCGACCTCGGCGCCGAGGTCATCAAGGTCGAGCGCCCGGGCCACGGCGACGACACCCGCGCCTGGGGCCCGCCCTTCGTCACCGACGTCCAGGGCCAGCCCACCGGCGAATCCGCCTACTACATGTGCGCCAACCGCAACAAGCAGTCGGTCACCATCGACTTCACGCGGCCGGCGGGGCAGGCGGTGGTGCGCGCCCTGGCGGCGGGCAGCGACGTGGTGATCGAGAACTTCAAGTCCGGCGGGCTGGCTGCCTACGGGCTCGACTACGAGAGCCTGTCGGCGCTCAATCCGCGCCTGGTGTACTGCTCGATCACCGGCTTCGGCCAGACCGGTCCGTATGCGCACCGCGCCGGCTACGACTTCCTGATCCAGGGCATGGGCGGGCTCATGAGCATCACCGGCCAGCCCGACGGCACGCCCGGCGGCGGCCCCGCCAAAGTGGGCGTGGCGCTGGCCGACATCCTGACCGGCCTGTACGCGAGCACCGCCATCCTGGCCGCCCTGCAGGCGCGCGAAGACACCGGCCGCGGCCAGCACATCGACCTGGCACTGCTCGACGTCCAGGTGGCCTGCCTGGCCAACCAGGGCATGAACTACCTGTATGGCGGCAACGTGCCGCAGCGCATGGGCAACGCACACCCCAACACCGTGCCTTACCAGGACTTCCCGACGTCCGACGGCCACATGATCCTGGCCGTGGGCAACGACGGGCAGTTCGCGCGTTTCTGCCAGGCGGCCGGTCGCCCCGAGTGGGCCACCGACGAACGCTTCGCGACCAACGCCGCGCGCCTGGCGCACCGCGAGGTGCTGGTGGGCCTGCTGCGCGAGCTGACCGTGCAGCGCAGCACGCGCGAGTGGATCGCGCTGCTGGAGCAGCATGCCGTGCCGTGTGGCCCGATCAACACCGTGGCCGACGTGTTCGCCGACGAGCAGGTGCGCGCACGCGGCATGCAGATCAGCATGGACCATCCGCAGGCCGGCCGCGTCCCGCTGGTGGCCAACCCGATCCGCCTGTCGGACACGCCGGTGCAGTACCGCGCCGGCCCGCCGCAACTGGGCCAGCACAACACCGACGTGCTGCGCGACCGGCTCGGCATGTCGGCAGACGCCATTGAAGAACTGACCCGCCAAGGAGTCCTGGGATGAGTACCCTGAACACCCTCGCGCTCTCGCGCATTCCGGCCGAGGACGAGGCGCTGCGCGCCGAAGTGCGCGCTTTCCTGGCCGACGCGGTGCAGGCGCTGCCGCCGCACGTGCGCGCCCGCTCGTGGGGCGGCTACAGCACCGAGTTCAGCCGCCGCCTCGGCGCGCGCGGCTGGATCGGCGTGACCTTGCCGCCGCAATACGGCGGCGCCGGCCGCAGCGCCTTCGCCCGCTACGTGCTGGTCGAGGAATTCCTCGCCTGCGGCGCGCCGGTCGGTTCGCACTGGATCGCCGACCGCCAGAGCGGACCGCTGATCCTCAAGTACGGCACCGAGGCGCAGAAGCAGTTCTACCTGCCGCGCATCTGCCGCGGCGAGGCGTTCTTCTGCATCGGCATGAGCGAGCCCAACGCCGGGTCGGACCTGGCGAGCGTGAAGACGCGCGCGGTGCCCGACGCCGAGGGCTTCGTGCTCAAAGGCCAGAAGATCTGGACCACCAACGCGCACCACTGCCACTACATGATCGCGCTGGTGCGTACCTCCGGCGCGGCCGAAGACCGGCACAAGGGCCTGTCGCAGGTGATCGTCGATCTGTCGCTGCCGGGCGTGACGGTGCGACCGATCACCGACCTGTCCGGCGACAGCCATTTCTGCGAGGTCTTCTTCGACAACGTGCGGCTGGCGCCCGACGCGCTGATCGGCCGCGAAGGCCAGGGCTGGGAGCAGGTGACCGCGGAGCTGGCGTTCGAACGCAGCGGGCCCGAACGCCTGTTCTCCAGCATCGTGCTGTTCGACGAATGGCTGGCTTGGGTGCGTACGCCGCAGGGCCGCAGCGAAAGCGCGCTGCGGCTGGCCGGGCGCATCTTCACCGAGCTGGCGCCGCTTCGGGCGATGTCGGTGTCGGTGCAGGAAAAGCTCACCCGCGGCGAAAGCCCCATCGTCGAGGCCGCGCTGGTCAAGGAACTGGGCACCACGCTCGAGCAGTTCATCCCGGCGGCCATTGCCGACGACCTGTTCTCGCGCGACGCCGGCGAGGTGCCGCTGGAGCTGCTGCGCACGCTGGCCTACGTGACCGAGGTCGCGCCCTCGTTCTCGCTGCGCGGGGGCACCCGCGACATCCTGCGCGGCATGATTGCGCGCGGCCTCGGGCTGCGCTGAAGAAGGGAACACGGATGCAAGACGATCTGTTTGCAGACGCGGCGCGCCAGCTGCTGCGCGACCAATGCACGCCGCAGGTGGTGCGCGCCATCGAGGCCGGCGGCTCGTCGCAGGCGCTGTGGGACTACCTGGAGCAGGGCGGCTTCGCAGATGCGCTGGTGCCCGAGGACGACGGCGGCGTCGGCCTGGCGCTGGCGCAGGTGTTCGGCCTGTGGGAGCTGTGCGGCGCACATGCGATGCCGGTACCGCTGGCCGAGACGATGGTCGCGCGGGCGCTGCTCGCCGGCGCCGGCACCGACCGCCCCGCGGGTCCGATCGCGCTGGCCGAGGGGACGCTGCAGCCCGACGGCGGGCTGCGCTGCCCGGCCGTGCGCCTGGGCCGCGTGGCCGATTCGGTGCTGGTGCAGCGCGAGGGCGGCTGGCACCTGCTGCCGGTGGCGCAGGCGCGGACCGGGGCGGCCGCCTTCTGCCTGGACGCCAGCCTGGATTGGGACGCCGCCCAGGTGGCGGCGGCGCCGTCGCCGGCGATCGCGCTGCCGGCCGGGCTGGACCTTCGCACACTGCAGGCCTGCCTGACGGCCGCGCAACTCGCCGGCGCCCTGATGGACGTGTTCCAGCGCACGCTGCAGTACGCGAACGAGCGCAACCAGTTCGGCCGCCCGATCGGCAAGTTCCAGGCGATCCAGCACCAGCTGGCGGTGATGAGCGAGCATGCCTTCGCCGCCCGCATGGCGGCGCAGCTGGGCTGCGCAGGCGACGGGCTGTTCCCCGACCGCCTGCGCGTGGCCGTCGCCAAGGCGCGCTGCAGCGTCGCCGCGCTGGCGGTGGCCGAGGCCGGCCACGCCATTCACGGCGCCATCGGGTTCACCGAGGAATACGACCTGCAACTGCTCACCCGCCGCCTGCACGCCTGGCGCCAGACCGCGGGCTCCGAATCCTGGTGGCATGACGTGGCCGGCCGGGTGCTGGTCGACCAGCACCGAGGCCTGACGCTCGACCTGCTGCGCACCACCACCGACGTCACCGAAGACATCACCGCATAGAGAGACACAGACATGCCATTCCTGAACATCCAGCGCGACGGCGCCATCCTCACCCTGACCATGAGCCAGCCCGAGACGCGCAACGCGCTGACCGGCAACACCGCGGTCGAGGAGTTCGTCGAGGTCTGCGACCAGATCCGCCGCGACGCCTCGGTCAAGGTGGTCATCCTGACCGGCGAAGGGCCCATCTTCAGCTCCGGCGGCAACGTCAAGGACATGCGCCGGTTCTTCGACGACGCGCTCACGCCCGACGTCATCCGCGAGGAGTACCGCCAGGGCATCCAGCGCATCCCGCGCGCGATGCACCAGCTCGACGTGCCGGTGATCTGCGCCGTCAACGGGCCGGCCATCGGCGCCGGTCTGGACCTGACCTGCATGTGCGACATCCGCATCGCCGCCGAGAACGCGACGTTCGCGGAAAGCTTCGTGCGCGTGGGCATCGTGCCGGGTGACGGCGGCGCCTGGCTGCTGCCGCGCGCCGTGGGCCGCGCCAAGGCGGCGGAGATGGCCTTCACCGGCGAGGCCATCGACGCCCGGGAGGCGCTGGCCTGCGGCCTGGTCAGCCGGGTGGTGCCGGCCGACCAGCTGCTGCCGCAGGCGCGCGCGCTCGCGGCGAAGATCGCCGCCAACCCGGGCGTGGTCATGCGCATGACCAAGCGCCTCTTGCGCGAAGGCGAGCATGCCAGCCTCGAGTCGCTGCTGGAGCTGTCGGCCGGCTACCAGGCCATCGCGCACAAGACGGCCGACCACCGCGAAGCGGTGACGGCGTTCATCGAGAAGCGGGCGCCGAAGTTCCAGTGAGGCGCACGGCCGGACCGCGCTAGCCGCCGGCTGGCCGGTCGCCGGCGCCCTGGAGGAATTCCAGCGACAACAGGTTTCTCAGCGCCGGGTTGTGATTGCCGTCGAGCCAGGCCAGGCCGTGATGCAGCCGGCAGGCCTTGGGCCCGAGCGACTTGAAGACGATGCCGGCGATCGGCTCCTGCTGCTGCAGCTCGCTGGGCACGATGGAAACGCCCGTGCCCGCGGCCACCAGGCACAGCAGCACCTGCGAGGTTTCGCTCTCGCGCACCACGTTCGGATCGAAGCCCGCGCGCAGGCATTCGTCGTCCATCGCCCGGCGCAGGTGAAAGCCCTGGTTGGACGGGTAGCCCACGAAAGGCTCGTGCGCCAGCTCGGACAGGTCGACGCGCTTGCGCGCTGCCAGGCGATGCGTGGCCGGCAGCACCAGCGAGAACTCGGTGACCGCCATGCCGTGGGTGCGGATCTCCTTGTCTGCAATGGGCAGGAAGCACAGGGCCAGGTCGAGCTGCCGCTCGAGCAGCCGGGCGCGCAGCGTGCCGGTCGGGTGCGGCCCGACGAGGTCGAGCACCACGTCGGGAAAGCGCCGCCTGAATTCCATCATCAGGCGCGGCAGCAGGCGCTGGCTGGCCCGCCCGCTGTAGCCGACCCGCAGGATGCCGCTTTCGCCCCGGGCGGCGCGGCGGCAGGCCTCGGCGGCCTGGTCCAGTTGCCCGAGCAGCGGGGCGACGGCGGCGTAGTAGGCCTGCCCGGCCGCGCTGAGCTCGACCTTGCGCGTGCTGCGAAGGAACAGCTGCGCGCCCAGTTCTTCCTCGAGTTGGCGGATGCGCTGGCTCAGCGGCGGCTGGGCGATGTGCAGCCGCAGCGCCGCGCGCGTGAAGCTCTGCTCCTGCGCGACCGTCACGAAGCTGCGCAGGTGCTTGAGTTCCATGGGGCCTGGCGCTTGATTAAGACCGATTCAGTATAAATCGGCGGTCCAATTGGTATTGGACGGTATGAAAGCGCCCCCCTAGGATTTGCCTCCATCGCGCAATTCCCGCGCAGCAGACTAGGAACTCATGGCGCCCCTGAAAGACAAACTGGCCCTCGTCACGGGCGGCAACAGCGGCATCGGCCTGGCCATCGCCCAGCGGCTGGCGCAGGACGGTGCTCGCATCGTGATCAACGGCATCGTGCCCCACGAGGAGGGCGCTCGCGTATGCGCCGACATCGCCGCGCAGCATGGCGTGCAGGCGCACTACCTGCGGGCCGACCTGCGCGATCCGGTCCAGATCGAGGGCCTGATCCGCGCCGCCGGCGAATTCACCGGCTCGATCGACATCCTGGTGAACAACGCCGGCATGCAGCACACCAGCACGATCGAGCAGTTTCCCGTGGACACCTGGAACGACATGCTGGCGGTGAACCTGTCCGCGAGCTTCCACACCATCCGCCTTACACTGCCGCTGATGCGCGCACGCGGCTGGGGCCGCATCGTCAACGTGGCCTCGATCAGCGGCCTGCGCGGACGCGCGGGCAAGGTGGCCTACAACGCGACCAAGCACGGCCTGATCGGCATGACCAAGTCGGTGGCGATCGAGACGGCCACGACCGACATCACCTGCAACGCGATCTGCCCGGGCTGGGCGCACACCGCGCTGGTCCAGCGGCAGGTGGAGGCCAAGGCCGAGCGCGACGGCACCGATATCGAGACCGCGACGCGCGACCTGATCAGCCTCCGGCAGCCTTCGGGCCGCTTCGTCAAGACCGGCCAGCTGGCCGGCATGGTGGCGTTCCTGTGCTCGGACGACGCGCAGGAAGTGCGCGGCGCCGCCTGGACCATGGACGGCGGCACCACCGCGCTGTAGTGCCATGGACATGACCACGCACATCGACCGCACCCATGGCGCCGCCCTGGCGTCCTGGGTCGAATCCGCGCACGGCCATGCGCAGTTCCCGATCCAGAACCTGCCGATGGGCGTGTTCGCGACGGGCGCATCCGCGCGGATCGGCTGCGCGATCGGCGACCAGGTGCTGGACGTGGCCGCGGCCCTGTCGGCCGGCCTGCTGCCCGACGTCGACACCCGGACGGCCCGGGCCGTGACCGGCGAGACGCTCAATGCCTGGATGGCGCTGGACGCGGCGCAGCGGCGTACCTTGCGCGTCGACCTGTCGCGCCTGCTGGAGGCCGGCTCGCATACCGGCGCCATCGCGCAGCGCCACCGCGGCGTCATCCTGCATGCGCAGGAGGACTGCCGGATGCTGCTGCCGGCCCAGGTGGGCGACTACACCGACTACTACGCCGGCATCCACCACGCGTACAACTGCGGCGTGATCTTCCGGCCCGAGCAGCCGCTGCAGCCCAACTACAAGCATCTGCCGGTGGCCTACCACGGCCGCGCGTCGACGCTGATGCCTTCGGGCGTGCCGGTGCATCGGCCGAGCGGACAGGTGAGGGTGGACGGCGACGGCGGCCCGCAGGGCCGGTTCCAGCCGACGGCGCGCCTGGACTACGAGCTGGAACTGGCGATCTGGGTCGGCCCCGGCAACCCGCTGGCCACCCGCATCGACATCGCGCAGGCCGCGCAGCACGTGGCCGGCTTCGGGCTGCTCAACGACTGGTCCGCGCGCGACATCCAGGCCTGGGAATCGGCGCCGCTCGGCCCGTTCCTGGGGAAGAACTTCATGACCAGCGTCTCGCCCTGGGTCGTCACCAGCGATGCGATGGCGCCGTTCCGCGCCGCGCGGATGCCGCGCGATGCCTCGGACCCGCGCCCGCTGGCCTACCTGGACGACGCCGACGACGCCGCCTGCGGCGGCCTGTCGATCGCGCTCGAAGTGCACCTGTCGACCCGCCGCATGCGCGAAGCCGGCCTGGCGCCGCACCGCCTGTCGCACGGCGACGCCAGCGCGTTGTGGTGGACACCGGCGCAGATGGTGGCGCACCACACCGCCGGCGGCTGCAACCTGCGCCCCGGCGACCTCATCGGCACCGGGACGATCTCGATGCCCGAAGGGCGGGAGTGCGGCTGCCTGCTGGAGATGACCCACGGCGGCAAGCGGCCGGTGCAGCTGCCCAACGGAGAAGTGCGCTCGTTCCTCGAGGACGGCGACGAGGTCGTCCTGCGCGGCACATGCCGGCGCGAGGGATTCGCCTCGATCGGATTCGGCGAATGCAGGGGGCAGGTCCGCGGCTGAGCCGGGCCTGGAATCGTTTTGAAGCAACGCCGGCGCGTGCAGCGCCGGCACACATGGAGACTGAAGATGTTCAAGAAAATCGCAGCCGCTCTTTCGGCCGTCGGCCTACTGCTCGGGGCCCAGGCCGCCGCGGCCGCGGACTATCCCACAAGGCCGGTCAAGCTGATCGTTCCCTATTCGCCCGGCGGCGTGACCGACCAGTTCGGGCGCACCTTCGCCGAGCTCGCCAGCAAGCGGCTTGGCCAGAGCATCGTGATCGAGAACAAGACCGGTGCCAACGGCACGCTGGGCGCGGTGCAGATGCTCAACACCGATCCGGCCGGCTACACCATCACCATGACGCCGATCGGCGTCTTCCGCATGCCGCACATCATGGGCACGCAATACGACCCGATGAAGGACCTCACCTACCTGGGCAGCATGGTGGGCTTCAACTACTACATCGTGGTCAACGCCAAGTCGCCCTGGAACTCGCTGGCCGACCTGGTCAAGTACGCGAAGGACAAGAAGGGCCCCGTCAGCTACGGCACGCCGGGCGCCTACAGCAGCCAGCACATCGCCATGGCGCAGCTGGGCGACAAGGCGCAGGCCGACTGGACCCACATTCCGTACAAGGGTGACGCGGACGCCATCTCGGCGCTGCTGGGCAACCACATCCAGGTGATCGTCAGCGCCAGCACGGTGCTGCCGTACGTGCAGGCGGGCCAGCTGCGCGTGCTGGCCTCGCTGGGCGACAAGCGGACCGACGAAATGCCCGACGTGCCCACGCTGTCGGAGCTGGGCTACCCGGTGGTCCACACCTCGCCGGTCGGCTTTGCCGGACCCAAGGGCATGGACCCGGCGGTGGTCAAGAAGCTCGAGTCGGTGATCTCGGACACCTACAAGGACCCCGAGTTCCAGTCGACCATGAAGAAGCTGGGCCTCTCGCTGCAGTACATGGACCACGCCACCTACACCGACTACGCCCGCAGGATCTACGAGGGCGAAGCGCAGTCGCTCAAGAAGCTGGCCGCCACGGTCAACTGACCGGGGCCGGGCCGGGCCGGGCAGGCATTTGGGCCGCACGCCCCCGAATGCCGCCAAACTTGTTACTCCCCTGTGTGCGCTTGTGGGCGACAAACTGTCCCCAGACGCAACGCGCCGTCCGGCGCATCAACACAGGAGATCCGAGTCATGGCCCATTCGGCAGAGAACAGTCAGGAAGGCGGGCGCGCCGCGATGCACACCCCGCCCGTCGTGTCGCCCCAGGCATGGGAGGCGGCGCACCAGCGGCTGCTGGTCAAGGAAAAGTCCAACACCCGCGCCCGCGACGCCCTGGCGGCCGAACGGCGGCGCATGCCGTGGATGGCGGTCGACAAGGCCTATGCATTCGAAGGCCCCGCAGGCAGGGTCGACCTGCCCGGGCTGTTCGACGGCCGCCGCCAGCTCATCGTGTACCGCGCGTTCTTCGAGCCGGGCGTCTTCGGCTGGCCCGAGCACGCCTGCCGCGGCTGCTCCATGGTGGCCGACCAGGTCGCCCACGTGGCGCACCTGAACGCCCGCGACACGACGCTCGTGTTCGTCTCGCGCGCGCCCCAGGCGGACATTGACCGCCTGAAGGCGCACATGGGCTGGCAGATGCCCTGGTTCACGCTGACCGACAGCTTCGACGCCGATTTCGGCGTGGACGAGTGGCACGGCACGAACGTCTTCTTCCGCGATGGTGACAAGGTGTTTCGCACCTACTTCCTCAACAACCGCGGCGACGAGCAGATGGGCGGGACCTGGAACTACCTCGACATCACGCCGCTGGGCCGGCAGGAAATCTGGGAAGACTCGCCTGAAGGCTATCCGCAGACGCCGACCTACAAGTGGTGGAACTGGCACGACAGCTACGTGCCCGATGCGCCGCCCGACAAGACGTGGGTGAAGATCTCGGACGCGGGCGAGGCGGCGTTTCGCGAACAGAGCGCGGCCGCGAAGAAGGTCTAGCGCGGCGCCTTCACGCCCCGCGCTGCCAGCGCACGGTACTGCGTGGGCGAATGGCCGGTGGCGCGGGTGAAGAACTTGCTGAAGTAGGCCGGGTCTTCGTAGCCGATGGCCTCGGACACCTTCTGCACCGGCATCGGCGTGTAGGCCAGCAGCCGGCGCGCCTCCAGCATCAGCCGCTCGTGCAGCAGCTGCAACGCCGACTGGCTGGTCGCGCTGCGGCAGCTGCGGCTGAGGTGGTCCGGCGTGACGCCCAGCGCCTGCGCATAGAAGCCCAGTTGGCGCTGCGCCTTGAAATGCTCCTCGGCCAGCGCCCGGAAGCGTTGCACCAGCGCGTCGCGCGCGCCGGGCGCCTGGGCCTTGCGGGCCTGCTCGCCGTGCAGGCGCAGCAGCAGCACCGCCAGCAGCGTCGCGATGGCCAGCAGTGCCGGCACCCGGCCCGGGCCGGCGCCGCGAAACTCGCGCGCGAGCATCTCGAACAGGCCGCTGCACTCGGCCGCGTCTTCGGGTGACAGGTCGGCCAGCACGAAGGACTGGCCCAGGCCGGAAGCCACCAGCTGCGTGCCGGCCAGCAACTGCTCGAGCGTGGCGCTGGGAATGGTCGCCTGGTGGCCTGCCGCATCGCGCGAATGCCGGAAGGCATGGACCGAGCCGGGTGCGATGAGCAGGACCGCCGGCGCCTGCGCCTGCACCGGGCGGCCGTCCACCGTGCCGCTGATGCGGCCGCGCTCGAGAAGCTGGATCTGGTGCAGTCCCTGGTGCCGGTGCGCCGGAATCGTCCAGTTCATCTCGCGCCCACGCACCGCCACCGCTTCGTAGTGCAGGCAGTCGTCCGGCTGTTCATGGCGAACCTCCTTGTACGGGACGAGCAGCAGCGGCGGGGTAGCGGACTTCACGCGATGGGGACGAATGCAGGCGATGCCGGAAAACTACATGCCGGGGTGCGATTTGTCCATTCCCGGCAACACCGGGTCGCCCGACGATGCAGGCCACGACAACACCAAGGGCGCGATGCCCACGAGACAAGCCATGCAACGCAGACAGCTCCTTCATCTCCTGCAGGCCGCCGCCGGCCTGGCCGCGCTGGCGCCGCTTCGCGCCGCGCTCGCGCAACTCGACGGCAATGCGTCGATCGTCTCGGGGTTTCCGGCCGGCGGCATGGGCGACCACGTTGCCCGGCCCCTGGCCGAGAAGCTGCGCGGCAAGTACGCGACCAGTCTCGTGGTGGAGGCGAAGACGGGGGCGGGCGGACGCATCGCGGTCGAATACGTCAAGCGCGCCGCGCCCGACGGGCTGACCATCCTGCAGATTCCCAGCTCGCCCATGACGCTCTACCCGAACACGTACAGGAAGCTGAACTACGACCCGCTGGCGGACTTCGCGCCGGTGACCACCACGGTGAACTACGCCTTCGTGCTCACCGCCGGGCCCGGCCTGCCGGCCGACGTCAGGACCGTGGCCGACTACCTGAAGTGGGCCCGGGCGAACCCGCAGCAGGCCAGCTACGGCGTACCGGCCGCCGGCTCGGCGCTGCACTTCGTGGGCATGATGCTGCAGAAGGCCGGTGGCACCGAACTGACCGCCGTGGCCTACCGCGGCGGGGCGCCACTGCTCAACGACGTGCTCGGCGGCCAGATCCCGGTGAGCATCAGCGTGCTCGGGGAGGTGATGCCGCACGTGCGCGCCGGCAGGCTGCGCGGCCTGGCGGTGTCGAGCGCGCAGCGGTCGCCATTCCTGCCCGACGTGCCCACCTTCGCCGAGCAGGGCTTCGCGGACATCGTCGTGCAGGAGTGGCTGGGCTGGTTCCTGCCCGCGCGCACGCCCGCCGCGACCGTGCAGCGCCTCAACGCGCTGGTGCGCGAGGGCCTGCAGGAGCCCGCTTTCATCGAGGCGCTGGCGCAATCGGGGCTGCAGCCGATGCACCAGAGCCCGGAGGAGTTCGCGGCCATGGTGCGCGCCGACAAGCAGCGATGGGCCGGCATCGCCAAGGCGGCCAACTTCACCGCCGAGGAATAGAACGTGACGGCATCGAGCATGAACGGGGCGCAGGCGCTGGTGCGGCTGCTGCTGGCCGAGCAGGTGCGCGACGTGTACGGCATCGTCGGGGGCAAGCTGGGGCCGCTGCTGCAGGCCATCTCGCAGCACGAGCAACTGCGCTTTCTGGGCCTGCGCCACGAGGCCGCGGGGCCGATGATGGCCGCCGCCGCATTCGCCGGCTCGGGGCAGATCGCGGTGGCCCTGGGCGAGATGGGGCCGGGCGGGCTCAATCTTGCGTCCGGGCTGGGCGTGGCTTTCAACAACAACCTGCCGCTGGTGGCCATCACCACCAACCAGCACCGCGCGGCCAGCTACCCGCACAGCGGCATGTTCATGGACCTGGACACGGTGGCCGTGACGCGCCCGATCACCAAGTGGAACGCGGTCGTGCACGACGCCCGGCGCCTGCCCGAGTTGGTACGGCGGGCCTTCCGCGAGGCGCTGGGCGGCCGCCCGGGGCCGGTGCACCTGGACATTCCGCAGGACGTGCTCGCCCAGCCGTGCCCGTTCGACGATGCGGCGCTGGCAGTGCCGCCGGCGCGCTATCGCGCCCTGGGACGCGTGCGTCCGGACGCGGACGAATTGCAGCGCGCCGCGGCGCTCCTGCGCGCGGCGCGGCGGCCGGTGATCGTCGCCGGCGGCGGCGTGGTGGCGAGCGGCGCGCAGGACCGCGTGCAGGCGCTGGCGCAGCGCTGGGGCGTGCCGGTCGTGCCGACGCAGATGGCGTTGGGCGTGGTGGCCTCGGACAGCGCGCATTTCATCGGGCACGGCGGGCTGATCGCCGGCGAGCCGGTGCGCCGGGCGTTCGAGGGTGCCGACCTGGTGCTGGCGCTGGGCTGCCGCTGGTCGTCATGGATGTGGGACGAGGGCGGTCCGCTGTGCCGCGGCGCCCGGCTGGTCAGCATCAACGTCGATCCGTCGGCGCTGGGCCATCCGGCCTTGCACGAGGTCGGGTTGCAGGCCGATGCCCGGGCCGCGCTGGACGCGTTGATCGAGGCCTGCGACGACGGCCTCGGCCAGGCCGTCGAGCGCGACTGGCTGCCCGGGCTGCGGCAGGCGCGTGCGACGTACGAGGCGCGGCTGGCCGCATCGGGCGAGGAGGGTGCGCAAGGCGAGGCAATGCACCCGGCGGCCCTGGCCCGCGCCATCGGCCAGGCGCTGCCTGCCGATGCGCTGGCGGTGTTCGATGGCGGTCACACCTCCTTCTGGAGCAACGACCTGACGCCGGTGCACGCGGTGCGTACGCGCTTTCACGAGCCCGGCATGAGCCACCTGGGCTTCGGGCTGCCGTACGCCATTGCGCTGCAGGCGCAGCAGCCCGGCCGCACCGTCGCCCTCGTCACGGGGGACGGCTCCTTCGGCTTCACCCTGAACGAACTGGACACCGCGCGGCGCTACCGCCTGCCGGTGCTGAGCATCGTGCACAACAACGCCGCCTGGGGCATCATCCGCGCCGGGCAGCGCCGCGCGCTCGGCTTCGAGCTGGGCACTGCGCTCGACGGGACGGACTACGCGGCCATCGCGCGCGGGTTCGGCTGCCACGGCGAGCGCGTGACGTCGGCGGCCGAGGTCGCACCGGCGATGCGGCGCGCGCTGTCCTCGGGGCTGCCGGCCGTGCTCGACTGCCAGACCCGTTTCGTGCCGCACCCGGCCATGCCCGCCTTCGGCAGCATGAACCGCTACGGTTTCGAGGCGCTGGCCGGCTCCGAAGGCGACCATTGAACGACGACACGACCAGACACGAGTACAGGAACCACACATGCCCAGCCTGACCCTGCAGCAAGCCCAGACCATCATCGAAGCCGCCCTGAAGAAATCGAAGGAATCCGGCTACCAGCCCATGGGCATCGCCGTGCTCGACGCGGCCGGCAACCTCAAGGCGTTCGCCAGCGAGGACGGCGCCAGCATGTTCCGCTTCGACGTCGCACGCGCCAAGGCCTGGGGCGCCGTGGGCATGGGCGTGGCCAGCCGCAAGCTGGCCGAGCGCGCCAAGGACAACCCGAACTTCTTCGTCGCGCTCGCCGCCACCGCCGACGGAAAGTTCCTGCCGCAGACCGGGGCGGTGGTCATTCGCGACGCCGCCGGCGGGCTGCTCGGCGCGGTCGGAGCCAGCGGCGGCACCGGCGACGAGGACGAGGCCATCTGCATCGCCGGCGTGCAGGCCGCCGGCCTGGCGCACGGCTGACGACACACCCGCCGCGGCTCAGGCGGCCTGCCAGTCGGGCAGGCGTGCGTTGGCCTCGCGTCGGTTCACCTCGTAGAAGATGCCGCGCAACCAGCGGTTGGACGCGTCGTTCTGCATGCGCCGGTGCCAGTACTGCTGCACCTGCAGCTGCGGCGGCTTGAAGGGCAGCTCGATCGTCTTGACCGGGATGTGCCGCTGCACCACCGTGGCGATGTCGTCGGGCACCGTCGCGAGGAGGTCGCTGCCGGGCAGCAGCGACAGCAGGCTCATGAAGTGCGACAGCTCCAGCGTCACGTGGCGGTGCCAGCCCTTGGCCTCCAGGAAGCTGTCGAGCATGTGGGCACGCCCGTCGGGTCGCACCAGGATGTGCCGGGCGGCCAGGTACTGCCGTGCCGTCATGCGCGAAGGCGCGGCCTCGTTGCGCACGCACGCGATGCAGGTGTAGGACGTGCGAAACAGCGCCTGGCGGAAGTAGCCCGCCTTCTGCAGGTCGGGGAAGAAGCCGACCGCCAGTTCGGCGTCCCCGGCTTCGAGCGCCTGCGCCGCCGCCGTGCGCGGCATCGACAGCGCGCGCAGCCGGACCTGCGGCGCCTCCTGGCGCAGGCGGCGCAGCACGCCGGGCAGGAAGGCCACCTCGCCGATGTCGGGCATCAGCAGCGTGAAGCTGCGCTCGGCCCGGGCCGGATCGAAGCCTGCCGGCTGGAGGATTTCGGACTGGATCGCCTGAACCACCCGCTGCACCGCCGGCGCCAGCGCCTGCGCGCGCGGCGTCGGCTCCATCTGCGCGCCGGCGCGCACGAACAGGGCGTCGTCGAAGACGGCGCGCAGCCGCGCCAGGGCGGCGCTGGTGGCCGGCTGGCTCAGGCCGATCGCCTCCGCCGCGCGGCTGACGCTGCGCAGCCGCGCCATCGCATCGAACAGCACCAGCAGGTTGAGATCGACCGAACGAATATCCATGGCATGGATTCTATGTATCCATGTCATCGACTGTTCAAATGGCGATGCCGTTCCTAGCATGCAGGCTCCAAGAACGAAGGAGACACCCCATGCAGCGCAGAGACTTCGCCCGGGCGGCGATGTTGTTCCCCCTGGCCGGCAGTTCCCTGCTGCGCGCGCAGCCGCAATGGCCGCAGCGCCCGGTCAGGTTCATTCTTTCGCAGCCGGCGGGCTCCGGGCCGGACATCCTGGCCCGCTACGTCGGCGAACAGCTCGCGCGCGGCTGGGGCCAGCCGGTCGTCATCGACAACAAGCCGGGCGGCCAGAACGTGATCGGCGCACAGGCCGCCGCCCGCGCCGCGCCGGACGGCTACACCTTCTACTACGCCACCACTGCCGCGATGGTGACCAACGTCTTCACCTTCAAGACGCTGCCCTACGACCCGGCGAAGGACTTCGCGCCGGTGCGCCTGGTCGGCCGCAGCCCGTTCGTCATTGCGGCAGCGGCCGGCTTCCCGGCCAGGGACCTCAAGGGCGCGCTGGCGTTGGCCAAGGCGCAGCCGGGGAGCATCACCATCGCCACCGAGGGCCCCAAGACCTTCTCGGGCATGCTGGCCGACAGCGTCGCCAAGATGGCAGGCGTGCAGTTGTCGCAGGTGCCCTACACCAAGGCGACCGACGCCATGCAGGACGTGCTCGGCGGGCGCGTGCAGCTGGTGTGCCTGCCCGACGCGGCGCTGACCGCCTACCTGCAGGCCGGGCAGGTGCGCGCACTGGCGGTGAGCACCGGCAAGCGCCAGGCGTCCATGCCCGACGTGCCCTCGTTGTCGGAGACCTTCCCCGGCTTCGAGTACGCCGGATGGAACGGCCTGTTCGCACCGGCCGGCACGCCGTCGGACGTGATCGCCCGCGTGAACCGCGACCTGGAGGCCGTGCTGCAGCAGCCCGAGGTGGCGCAGCGCCTGCAGACCCTGGGCTCGCAGCCCGAGCCGCGCATGAGCGTGCCGGAGTTCGAGTCGTTCATGCGCGGCGAGCGCGAGCGCTGGGCCGCGCTGGTCAGGCAGCTGGACATCCATCCGGAGTAAGCCGCGCATGCACGCCAGCGTCTGCCACGGCTGCGGCGGCATCGACGTGCACTCGCACGTCGTGCCCGAGAACTTTCCGCGCCACCTGGGCGCCCGGCTGCCGCCCGAATGGCCGTCGATGGCGCCCGCGCATGCCTGCCACCGGCACGTGATGATCTCGGGCAAGGTGTACCGCACCGTGTCCGACGCCTGCTGGAGCACCACCCGCCGCCTGCAGGACCTGCCTGGCATGGGGCTGGACCTGCAGGTGATCTCTCCAATGCCCGAGCTGCTGTCGTACTGGATGGACGCCGCCGATGCGCACCAGCTGCTGCGCTACACCAACGACGTGATGGCGGCGATGGTGGACGAAGGCGGCGGGCGCATCGCCGCGCTCGGCGCGGTACCGCTGCAGGACCTCGACCTTGCCGTTGCCGAGCTGGAATACGTCGTCGGGACGCTGGGCTTCGCCGGCGTGGAGGTCGGCAGCAACATCAATGGCGTGCCGATCGGCGCGCCGCGGTTCGACCCGTTCTTCGAGGCCTGCGAGGCGCTTGGCGCGGCGGTGTTCGTGCACGCGCTGCGCCCGGCCGGCATGGACCGGCTGGTCGGCCCGGCGCCGCTGCAGCAGGTGCTGGGCTACCCCGGCGACGTCGGGCTGGCCGCCGCGTCGGTCATCACCGGCGGGCTGATCGGGCGCCGGCCGCGCCTGCGCATCGCGTTCAGCCACGGCGGCGGCACGCTGGCCTCTCTGCTGCCGCGGCTGCAGCAGGGATGGGCGGTATTCCCCGCGCTCAAGGAAAGCATCGACGTCGCCCCGGCCGACCAGGCCCGGCGGCTGTTCTACGACACGCTGGTGTTCGACACGGCCACACTGCGCCACCTGGTGGCGTCCTTCGGCGCGGACCAGCTCATGGTCGGCACCGACTACCCGTTCAACTTCCACGACCGCACGCCGGTGCAGCGCATCGAGGCCGCCGGCTTCGACGCCGACACGGCGGCCGCGCTCGTGTACCGCAACGCCGGGCGTTTCCTCGGCCTGACGACGAAAGAGACGACACCATGAGTTCTCCATGGATCGAGGGCCTGCGCAGCGTGGCCCTGCATGTGCCCGACCTGGCCCGCGCCGAGGCGTTCTACACCGGCACCTGGCAGCTCGAGGTGGCGCACCGCGGCGACGGCGTGCTGTACCTGCGCGGCACCGGCGGCGACGCCTACCTGCTGGCACTGCACCAGGGCGGCGAGCTGCCGCAGGTGCGCCAGGTAACGCTGCGCGCCCGCAGCCGGGAAGCGCTCGACGCCATCGCCTCCAACCTGGCCGGCACCGGGGCCACGCTGCTCGCGGCGCCGCATCCGCTCACGCGCGACCCCGCCGGCGGCGTCGGCATGAAGTTCAAGGACCCGCATGGGCGCGTGTTCCAGGTGGTGCATGGCGACGAGCGCCGGACGGACGCGCCGCCGGCCCGGGACCGGCCGATCCGCCTGACGCACGTGGTGCTCAACAGCCATGCGGTCGACGAGACGCAGGCCTTCCTGGAGCAGGCGCTGGGTTTCCGGCTGGCCGATCGCACCGGGATCATGGCCTTCATGAACTGCGCGGGCGACCACCACACCATCGCCATCGGCATCTCGGACAACGATGCGCTCAACCACATCGCGTTCCTCATGCCCGACTTCGAGTCGGTCATGCGCGGCGGCGGCCGCATGAAGGACGCGGGCTTCCCGATCCGCTGGGGCCCCGGCCGCCACGGCCCCGGCAACAACCTCTTCAACTACTTCATCGACCCCTTCGGCGTGGTCATCGAGTACACGGCCGAGGTCGAGCAGATCGACGACAGCTACGCCTCGCACGGGCCCGAGCACTGGAAGTGGCCGCCCGGCCGCGTGGACCAGTGGGGCATCTCGCCCGCGCCCGACGCCACGCTGAAGGAGGCGCAGCGGCGCGTCTTCTTCGCACCCCAACCCTGATTCACGAGAACGGAGCATCCCGACATGAAGTTCACCACCTACCTGCGCCAAGGCGCCCCGCGCCTGGCTGTCGTCGACGGCGGCGACCTGATCGACCTGAACGACGCCGACGCGCAGGTGCCGGCGGACATGCGCGCGGCGCTGCGCGCCGGCGCCGATTTGCAGGCGGCGGGCCGCCGCGCGATCCAGGCCGGCAAGCGCCAGGCGCTGGACGGCACGAAGCTGGCGCCGCTGGTGCCCGAGCCGGGCAAGATCATCTGCCTGGGCCTGAACTACTACGACCATGCCAAGGAGGGCGGCCGCGAGAAGCCGGACTACCCCTGGTTCTTCTTTCGCGCGGCGTCGTCGCTGGTGGCGCACGGCGAGGCCGGCTGGCTGCCGCGGGTGTCGAGCCGCTTCGACTACGAGGCAGAACTGGCGGTCGTGATCGGCACGGCCGTGCCGCGCCACACGACGCAGGCCGACGCGCTCGGCCACGTGTTCGGCTACGCCTGCTTCAACGACATGAGCGTGCGCGACTACCAGAAGCGCACGCCGCAATGGACCATCGGCAAGAACTTCGATCGCACCGGCGGCTTCGGCCCGGTGCTGGTTACCGCCGACGAGCTGGCGCCGGGCGCCACCGGCCTGCGCATCCAGAGCCGCCTGAACGGCCAGGTGATGCAGGACGCGAACACCGACGACATGATCTTCAGCGTGGCCGAGACCATCGCGCTTCTGGCCGAGGTGTTGACGCTGGAGCCGGGCGACGTGATCGTGATGGGCACGCCCGCGGGCGTGGGCCAGGCACGCACGCCGCCGGTGTGGATGAAGGCGGGCGACACGATCGAGATCGACATCGAGCGCGTGGGCCTGCTGTCCAACCCGATCGCGAACGAGGCGGCGTGAGCAGCGCGGACGACACCCTCTACGACGTGGCCATCGTCGGCTACGGGCCGGCGGGGCAGGTCGCCGCCGCGCTGCTGGGGCAGCGCGGCCTGAAGGTCTACGTGTGCGAGCGCCTGCCGGACGTCTACCAGATCCCGCGCGCCATCGCGCTGGACCACGAGATCATGCGGGTGTTCCAGCAGATCGGCGTGGTGCAGGACATCGAGCCGTTCACCGAGCCGTTCACCAATTCCGAGTACTACGGGGTGGACGGGCAGCTCATCCGGCGCATGACCATGGTGGCGCCGCCCCACCCGCAGGGCTACACGCCGTCGATCGTGTTCACGCAGCCGCCGGTCGAGCGGGCGCTGCGCGCACGGGTCGCGCGGCTGCCCGACGTCACGGTGGCGCTGGGCGTGGAGATGCGCGAGATCGTGCCGGACGACCGGGGCGTATCGCTGCGCGTCGACGGGCCGTGCGGCGACAGCCGCGTGGTGCGCGCGCGCTATGCCATCGCCTGCGACGGCGGCGCCAGCGGCGTGCGCACGCAGCTGGGCATCGGCATGGAAGACCTGGACTTCGACGAGCCCTGGCTCGTGGTCGACGTGCGGGTGAACGAGCGCGGCCTGGCCAGGCTGCCGAAGGTGAGCGTGCAGTACTGCGAGCCGCAGCGGCCGTGCACGATGGTGATCGGCCCGGGCAACCATCGCCGCTGGGAGATCTCCATCCTGCCGGGCGAGGACCCGGCGCACCTGGCCACGGCCGATGCCACCTGGAAGCTGCTGTCGCGCTGGCTGTCGCCGCAGGATGGCGAGCTGTGGCGCCAGGCGAGCTATCGCTTCCATGCGCTGGTGGCCCGGCAGTGGCGGCAGGGGCGCGTGTTCCTGGCCGGCGACGCGGCGCACATGCAGCCGCCGTTCCTGGGGCAGGGCATGTGCCAGGGCATCCGCGACGTCGCCAACCTGTCCTGGAAGCTCGCGGCGGTGCTTGCGGGCGAGGTGCAGGGCGCGGCCGCGCAGGCATTGCTCGACAGCTACGGCACCGAGCGCCAGGCGCACGTACGCGAACTCACGCGGCGGATCAAGGCGGTGGGCGCGGTCATCTGCGAGCGCGACCCGGACAAGGCGCGCGCGCGCGACGCGCAACTGCTGCGCGACTGTGGCGGCGTCGTGCCCGACACGCCGCGCCAGGACATCCTGCCCCGCCTCGAGGAGGGGTTGCTATCCGGCAAGGCCCGCGCGGGGCGCGGCAGCCTGTTCCCGCAGCCCTGGCTGGCCGGCGCGGACGGGCAGCGCCGGCGCATGGATGAAGTGGCCGGCCATGGCTGGCGCCTGGTGCTTGCGCCGGACGTTGCATGGCAGCCGGTCGACCCGATGGAGGGCCTGGCCATCGTCGCGCTGACCGACGCCGACGATGCCGAAGGCGTGGCCACCGGCTGGTTGCGCCGGCACGAATGCGTGGCGGCACTGGTGCGGCCGGACCACTATGTCTTCGGCGTGGCGCCGGGCGCCGGCGACATCGCGGCGCTGTGCGAGGAGGCGGGCGAAGCGCTGGGGCGCACGGCGGGCGTGGCCAGCATGACCTGAAGACGGCGGCGCGGGCGCGCGGGCCGCAGTCGCTCAGGAGGAGGCGCCGCCGTGGCGGGCCCGCAGCTGCGCCTTCAGCACCTTGCCGGTCGGGTTCTTGGGCAGCGCGTCGACGAAGGCATAGCGCTTGGGCCGTTTGAAGCGCGCGATCGAAGCCAGGCAGTGGGCATCGAGCGAGGTTTCGGTCACCGGGCCGTCGGCCACCACGATCGCCACCACGACCTCGCCCCATTCGGCGTCCGGCGCACCGATGACTGCCGCCTCTCGCACGCCCGGGTGGGCGAGCAGCACGTCTTCCACCTCGCGCGGGTAGATGTTGCTGCCGCCGCTGATGATGACGTCCTTGGACCGGTCCTTCAGGTGCAGGAGGCCGCGCTCGTCGACCAGGCCGACGTCGCCGGTCCAGAGGGCGCCGCCGCGCAGGGTGCCGGCGCTGGCCGCAGGGTTGTTCCAGTATCCGGCCATCACCGTGGGGCTGCGCACGACGATCTCGCCGATCGCCCCGACCGGCAGGCGTGCGCCGTCGTCGCCGAGGATGTCGATCTCGACCGTGCTCTGCGCGAAACCAACCGACGACAGCATGGCCTGGTCGTCCTGCGCGACCGCCCTGGCGATGAAGTCGGCGGGCAGTGCCGAGATGGTCATGGGGGTCTCGCCCTGGCCGTACATCTGCGCGATGCGCGGCCCGAAGCAGGCAACCGCTGCCTTGATGTCCTGCGCGTAGAACGGCGCGCCGCCGGCCAGCAAGCAGCGCAGGCCAGGCAGCGGGCCGGGATGCGCGGCCTGGTGGCGCACCATGCGCGTGATGATGGTCGGGGCGGCGAACAGGCTGGCGTTGCGGTGATGGCGCAGCAGCGCGGCCAGCTCGGCCTCGTCGAAGCCGCCGCTTTCGGGAATGACCTGCAACCCGCCATGCATCCAGTAGGGAATGGCGTAGAGGCCGCTGCCGTGCGACAGCGGCGCCACGTGGACGATTGCGTCGTCAGCGCCGACCGCCAGCATGTCCGCGTGGAAGTTGAGCGCCATGTGCACCAGGTTCGCGTGCGTGAGGACGACGCCCTTGGGGCGGCCGGTGGTGCCGCTGGTGTAGAAGAGCCAGGCCGGCTCGTCGTCGGCGCCCCGGGCCGCCGCTTCGGCCTCGGCCGGCGCGTCGGCATGCCGTGCCGCCTGCCAGGGCGCGTCCGCGACGTCGATCCACTGGACGTCCGTGGCGTGCGCATCGGCCGCCGCCAGTTCGCGCAGGAACTCGCCGTGCGCCAGGCACACGCGGGCACCCGCGTCCTGCAGGATGAACCGCACCTCGGCGGCGTGCAGCTTGCTGTTGACCGGCACCGCGCACAGGCGCGCGTGCCAGATGGCCAGCATGGCCTCGGCATATTCCTCGCAGTTCTTCATGGCCAGGCACACGCGATCGCCGGCCTGCAGCCCGAGATCGTCGCGCAGGTGGCGCGCCAGCGCGTGCACGCGCCGCGCCAGCGCACGGTAGGGCAGGGCGTCGCCCATTCCCCGCACGAGTGCCGGGCGGTCGGCGAACTTGTGGACGCTGCGCTGGAAGAGTCGGGCGAGATGCATGGCGGGTATCAGTCGATCTTGGCGCCGGAGAACCTGACCACCTCGCCCCACTTCTCGATGTCGGAGGCCAGCGCCGAGGCGAAGGCGTCCGCGCTGCCGCCCAGCGGCTGGAAGCCCAGCGCGATCAGGCGCTCGTTGAATTGAGGATCCTTGAGCGCCGCGTTGACCGCCTGGTTGATCTTCTGGCGGATCTCCGCCGGCGTGCCCTTGGGCGCGAGCAGGCCGAACCAGGTGTCGGACACGAGCGCCGGGAAGCCGAGCTCGCTGGTGGTCGGCACGTCCGGCATCATGGGCGAGCGCTTGTCGGCCATCACGGCCACGGCGCGCAGGCGACCGTCCTTGACCAGCGGCGCGGCCGCGGCGGTGCCGGGGAAGGCGACCTGCAGCCGCCCGCCCACCAGGTCCGTGAAGACCGCGCCCGGGGAGTTGTAGGGAATGTGCAGCATCGACACGCCCATCGTCTTCTTGTAGAGCTCGCCCGACAAGTGGTACGAGCTGCCCGAGCCGGTGGAGCCGAAGTTGAGCTGGCCCGGATGGCTCTTGGCATAGGCCGTGAGCTCGGCCAGCGACTTCACGCCCAGCGAGGGATCGACGACGACCACGTTGGGCACCGAGCCGATGAGCACGATCGGGTCCAGGTCGCGCTGCGGATGGTAGGGCTTGGCGTGGTACAGGGTGATGGCCGGCACCAGCGTTCCGGTCCAGCCGAACAGCAGCGTGTAGCCGTCGGCCGTGGACTTGACCACAGAGGCGGCGCCGACGTTGCCGTTGGCACCGGGCCGGTTCTCCACCACGAAGGATTGCTTGAGCGACTTGCCCAGTTCCTCCGCGACCAGGCGGGCGAGCGGGTCCGCGCTGCCGCCGGGGCCGGCCGGCACGACGATGCGCACCGGCTTGGTCGGCCAGTCCTGCGCGTGGACGCTCAGGGGCGCGGCGATGCCGGCGCACAGGGCGAGCGACAACAGGCGCCGGCGGGAGGTGCGGTAAATCGTGTTCATGGGAAGTCTCCTTTGCTTTGATGGATGTGGCGACCGGGAACGTGACGGGTGCGCGGCCTGGCGGCCGCGCGGTCAGTACGACTTGGGCAGCTGCAGCACGCGCTCGGCGATGTGGCTGAGGATCAGTTCCCGGCTTACCGGCGCGATGCGCGGGATCATGATTTCGCGCAGGTAGCGCTCGACATGGAACTCCTTGGAGTAGCCCATGCCGCCGTGTGTAAGCACGGCGCGCTCGCAGGCGCGGAACCCGGCCTCGGCGGCGAAGTACTTCGCGGCATTGGCGGCGGCGCCGGAATCGCCGCCGTTGTCGCACAGCCAGGCGGCCTTCATGGTCAGCAGGTGCGCCGCCTCCAGCTCGATCCAGCTTTCGGCCAGCGGGTGCTGGATCGCCTGGTTCTGGCCGATGGGGCGGTCGAACACGACCCGCTCGCGTGCATAGTCGGTCGCCTTGCGCAGCGCGATCCGCCCCACGCCGACGGCTTCTGCGGCGAGCAGCACGCGCTCGGGGTTCATGCCGTGCAGGATGTACTTGAAGCCTTGCCCTTCCTCGCCGATGCGGTCGGCCACGGGAATCTCCAGCCCGTCGATGAACAGTTCGTTCGAATCGACGCACTTGCGGCCCATCTTCTCGATCAGGCGCACGTCCACGCGGGAGCGGTCGAGGTCGGTGTAGAACAGCGTCAGGCCGGCCGAACGCCGGCCCGGGGGCAGGTCTTCCAGCGGCGTGGTGCGCGCGAGCAGCAGGATCTTGTCGGCCACCTGCGCGGTCGAGATCCAGACCTTCTGGCCGTGCACAACGTACTTGTCGCCGTGGCGCACCGCGCGCGTCTTGAGCATGGTCGTGTTCAGGCCCGTGTTGGGCTCGGTCACGCCGAAGCACGCCTTGACCTCGCCGCGGGCGATCGGCGGCAGCATGCGCTGCTTCTGTTCCTCGGTGCCGAACACCGCGACCGGCATCAGCCCGAAGACGTTGATGTGGATGCTCGAGCAGCCGCTCAGGCAGGCACCGGTCTCGGCGACGGCCTGCATCATCACCGCCGCTTCCTGCACGCCCAGGCCGGAGCCGCCGTAGGCCTCGGGTATGGCGGTGCCGAGCCAGCCGGCGTCGCCCATGGCGCGGTAGAAGTCGTGCGGAAAGACGCCGTCGGCGTCGCGCTCGAGCCAGTAGCTTTCGGGAAAGCGCGTGCACAGGTCCTGCACGGCCTCGCGGATCGACTGGTGTTCGTTGCTGAGTTCGAAGTTCATGGTGTGCAAGGGCGGCGATGTGGATGGGCGGCCTGCCGCGTCAGCGGCCCTGCCAGACCGGCGAACGCTTTTCGGCGAATGCGCGCGGCCCTTCCTGCGCGTCCTCGCTGAGGTAGACGCTCTCGAACAGGTGATGGGCGGCACGCAGCGCCGCCGAGCGGCCCATTTCTGCCGAGAGGTAGACCAGTTCGCGCGCGGCCTTGACGGTCAACGGCGCGTTGGCGGCAATGCCGCGCGCCATGTCGAGCGCGCGTTCGCGCAGGTCGGCCAGCGGTACCACGTCGTTGACGTAGCCCAGGGCGAGGGCGCGCTGCGCGGAGATGGGGCGCGCGGTCAGCAGCACCTCCATCATGATGCGCTGCGGCAGCATGCGGATGAGCGGGGCGGCCCAAGGCATGCCGCGGCCGACCTTGGCCTCGGTGATGCCGAAGCTGGCGTGCTCGGCCGCGATGCACAGGTCGCACATCTGCGCGAACAGCCAGCCGCCGGCCAGTGCCACGCCGTTGACCGCGGCGATGGTCGGCTTGGAGATCTGCACCACGTCCTGCAGCACCGGGAACATGTCGCGCGGCGGCACGGCGAGCCCCATGGCGGCAGCGGCCTTGAGGTCCATGCCGGCGCAGAAGGCCTTGTCGCCGCTGGCGGTGAGGATGCCCACGCGCAGGGCGTCGTCGGCTTCCAGCCGCAGCCACGCCTGGCGCAGGCCCTCGATCACGCCCGCATTGATGGCGTTGCGCTGCGCCGGCCGGTCGATGGTGACGACGGCGATCGCGCCGTCCACCACCTCGAAGATCACCTCGTCAGTCAGCCTCATTGCTCGCTCCCTGCCGCCGCAGTCACGGGTGGCGCGCTGGCGGCACCGGCTGCAAGCATGGCCTCGACCTGCGCGGGGCCGTAGCCGAGCTCGCCGAGGATGGCGCGGGTGTGCTCGCCCAGGCCGGGCGCGGGCCTCGGCGCGCGCGGCTTGAAGTGGGCCCAGGTGACCGGCATGCGCATCGTCCGGATGGGCCCCTCGCTGGGATGCTCGACGGTCGAGAAAAAGCCCGTGGCCGCCAGGTGCGGATCGTCCAGCACGCTGCGCAGGCTGTGCATGGGCATGAACGGCACGTCGGCGCGCTCGAGCAGCGCCATCCATTCGGCCGTCGAGCGCTCCTGGAATATTCCGGCCAGCACGCCATAGACATGGTCGATGTGGCGCGAGCGGGCGCCATAGGTGGCGAAGCGGTCGTCCTCGCGCATGAGCGACTCGCGGCCGATCTCGCGCAGGAAGCCCTGCCACTGCTTGTCGGTGTAGACCAGCGCGCAGATGTAGCCGTCCCGGGTCTGGTAGGGCCGGCGTTCCGGCGACAGTTGCCGGGCATAGCCGCCTTCGTCGAGCGCGGGCTCGAAGGTCAGGCCGCCCATGTGGTCGCCCAGCACGAAGGCCACCATGGTCTCGAACATCGGAATGTCGACCCGGTCGCCGCGCCCGGTGCGCGTGCGCGCCTGCAGCGTTGCCAGGATGGCGCTCACGCCGGTCAGGCCGACGATGCGATCGGCCATGGCGGTCGGCACGTAGCGCGGAATCCCGCCGGAGGCGCGGGCGATCAGGTGCGGCAGGGTCGACGCGCCCTGGATCAGGTCGTCATAGGCCGGGCGCGCGGCATACGGCCCGTTCTGCCCGAAGCCGAACAGGCCGGCGTAGACGATGCGGGGGTTGAGCCGCGCGACGTCCTCGTAGGCCAGGCCCAGCCGCGCCATGGCCTGCGGGCGCACGTTGTACATGAGGACGTCCGCATCCTCGAGCATGCGCTTGAGCGCGGCCAGGCCGTCGGGGTTCTTCAGGTCCAGCACCACGCTGCGCTTGTTGCGGTTGGCGTTGAGGAAGACCGGGCCCATGTCCTCGTGGCGCGCCGGCCCGATCTGGCGCACCAGGTCGCCGCGCGGCGCCTCCACCTTGATCACGTCCGCGCCCATGTCACCCAGCATCTGCGATGCGAACGGGCCCATGAGGACGGATGTCATGTCCACGACCTTCAGGCCCGCCAGCGGACCGGACCCTTCCTCGGCAGCGCCGGGCGCGGCCGGAGTTTCATTCCTGTGCATGAACAAAGCATACTTGCACAGGAACAAATAGACAACGAATCGCAGCCTGGGGACTTCCCTGAGCGGGCCGTGGCGCCGCGGCCGCGGTTTAATGTGCGCGCGCCGTTCGGCGCCATGTCCCGGAACCATTCATCGTGAACGTCAAACAAGCCGCCTACGTTTTGGACCTGCTCGAGTTCTTCGCCACCCACCAGAGGCCGGCGAGCCTGGCCGAGATCGCCCGGCACTTCGGATGGCCTCGCTCCAGCACCTTCAACCTGCTGGGCACGCTCACGAGCCGCGGCTTCCTGTACGAGCCCAAGGCCAAGGCCGGGTACTACCCCGCGCCGATCTGGGCCTCGCTGGTCAACCGGATCGAGGCGGCGCAGCCGATCCCGCGGGACATGCGCGCCTTGCTCGAGAGCCTGGTCGAGGAAACCGGCGAGACCGCCGTGCTCGCCGCCGCGAGCGGCGCCCATGCGCTGTTCGTCGAGACCGTGGAGTCGCCCAACTCCGTGCGCTACGCCGCGCCGGTGGGCAAGCGGGTGCCCTTGCACGTGACGGCCACCGGACGCGCGCTGCTGTCGCAGATGAGCGCCGACGAGCGCGCCGCGGTGCTGAAGAAGGCCACCTTCGAGCCGCACACCGCCACCACCTTGCTGACGCCCGCCGAGGTCGAGGCGGAGATCGAGCGTTCGAGGGCGCGGGGCTGGTTCGAGGGCAACGCCGAATTCACGCCGGACCTGGGCGGCGTGGCATTGCCGTTCGAGCTGGCCGACCGCCGCTTCGCCCTGCTGGTGGCCGGGCCGTCGTACCGCATCGGAAACCGGCTGGAGGCGCTGGCCAGCACGCTGCGCGAGCGGCTGAAGGCGTATCTGGACGCGCAGTGAGCGCTGCGGCGGGGCCCTGGCGGGTAGAGTAGCCGCGTGACCGATTCCCCCAGCCCGCCGCCTGCCGTGAACCCCGGGCCCGACACGGCGTTCAGCGTCTCCGTGCGGGCCCTGTGCGCGTTCGCCGCACGTTCGGGCGATCTGGATCTGCGCTTCACGCCGGCGCCGACGGCGCAGCAGGGCGCGGAGGGGCACCGCATGCTGCAGGCCAGCCGCGGAGCCGGCTACGAGAGCGAGATTGCGCTTCGCCTGAGCCGCCACGGGCTGCTGGTGCGCGGCCGCGCCGACGGCTTCGACGCGGCGGCCTGCCGGCTCGACGAGATCAAGACGCACCGCGGGCCGCTGGCGCGCATGCGCGAGAACCAGCGCGCCCTGCATTGGGCACAGGCCAAGGTCTACGGCGCCATGCTGTGCGAGTTGCGCAGCCTCGTGGCGCTGTCCATCGCCATCGTTTACCTGAATATCGAGACCGACGAGGAGACGGTGGTCGAGGCGCGGTTCACCGCGCAGGAGCTCGCGCTGCATGCCGACGCGCTGTGCCGCACCTATGCCGGCTGGGCCGAGCGCGAGCGGCGCCGCCACGCCGCGTTGGACGCCGGCCTGCAGGCCCTGAAGTTTCCGCAGCCGCAGTTCCGCCCCGGCCAGCGCGCCTTTGCCGCGTCCGTCTACCAGGCCGTGCGCGACGGCCGGCCGGTGCTGGCGCAGGCGCCCACCGGCATCGGCAAGACCATCGCCTCGATCTACCCGGCGCTCAAGGCACGCACGCCGGCGCGGCTCGACAAGATCTTCTACCTGACGGCCAAGACCCCCGGCCGCGCCGTGGCGCTTCAGGCGCTGCAGCGCCTGCAGGCCGGCGCGCCCGAGCTGCGGGTGGTCGAGTTGTCGGCGCGCGAGCGCGAATGCGTCCATCCCGGCCGCGCCTGCCACGGCGACGACTGCCCGTTGGCGCGCGGCTTCTTCGACCGCCTGCCGGCGGCACGCAGCGAGGCGGCCGAAGTACAGTGGCTCGACCGTGCGGCAACCGCGCGCATCGCGCAGCGCGCCGCCGTCTGCCCGTACTTCCTGGCGCAGGAGATGGTGCGGTGGGCCGACGTGGTGGTGGCCGACTACAACCACTATTTCGACACCCATGCGCTGCTGTTCGCCATGGCGCAGGAGGACGGGTGGCGCGTTGCGGTGCTGGTGGACGAGGTGCACAACCTGGTCGACCGCGGGCGCGCGATGTATTCCTGCGCGGTCGACGGCAAGGCGCTCGACGATGCGCTGGCCATCGCCCCGCCGGCGGTCGCCGGTGCGCTGCGCAACGTGCGGCGCGCCTGGCACGCCGCAAGCCGGGACGCCGCTGCGCAGACGGCGCCCGCGCCCTCCGGCTCGGAGCAGGGCGGCCGGTTCCGGCACGAGGTGCCGCAAAGGCTGGCGCAGGCCGTGCGCCAGGCGGTGACCGCGATGTCCGAGCACCTGGCGGAGCAGCCCGCGGCCGGCACCGGCAGCCCGCTGCTGGCCAGCTTCTTCGAGCTGCTGCAGCTCGACCGCCTGATCGAGACCTTCGATCGAGACTCGCTGCTCGAAATCTCGGGCGCCGCTGCGGGTGCCGGCCACGGCGTGCTGGCCCTGCACAACCTGGTGCCCGCTGCGCACCTGCGCCGCCGCTGGGCGGCCGCGCACGCCAGCGTGGGCTTCTCGGCCACGCTCTCGCCGTTCGAGTTCTACCGCGACACGCTCGGGCTCGCCCAGGCGACGCTGACCCTGGACGTGCCTTCTCCGTTCCATGCGGACCAGCTGCAGGTGCGCGTCGCCGCGCGGCTTTCCGGGCGGGCGCGGCACCGCGCGCAGGCGTTGCCGCGGCTGGTGCAGGAAGTCGCGTCGCACTACCGCGCGCGTCCGGGCAACTACCTCGTCTTCGTGGGAAGCCTTGCCTATGCCGAGGCGTTGTCGTCCGCGCTCGGCCGAGGGCATCCGGACATTCCGGTCTGGACCCAGGCGCCGGGCATGGACGCGAGGCAGCGCCAGGCGTTCCTCGACCGCTTAGCGCCGGCAGGGCGAGGCATCGGCGTGGCGGTGCTCGGCGGCGCCTTCGGCGAAGGCATCGACCTGCCGGGCGACCGGCTCGTGGGCGTGTTCATCGCCGGCCTGGGCATTCCCGTGCCGGACGCCCTGAACGAGCAGATCCGCCAGCGCATGGAAGAGCGCTTCGGCGACGGCTATGCCTATGCCTACCTCTATCCGGGCCTGCAGAAAGTGGCGCAGGCCGCCGGACGCGTGATCCGCACCGAGCAGGACCGCGGCACGCTGGTGTTCCTGGACGACCGCTACCGCGAGGCGTCCATCCAGGCGCTGCTGCCGTCGTGGTGGGGATGGCCGGCGCTGCCCACGTAGAACCCGCACCGGTTCCGATACCATGACTTCCCATGCTTACGAACCGGTCTGCCCGCGCCTCCGAAAAGACGACGCCCGCGAAGAAAACCGCGCGATCCCCGAGTGCCGAGCGTGTGCAGCTCACGCCCAATGACTGGATCCGCGCGGCCACCGAACTGCTGATCCACCGCAGCATCGACGCCGTGCGCGTGGACGTGCTGGCGAAGATCATGGAGGTCACGCGCGGCAGCTTCTACTGGCACTTCAAGGACCGCGAAGACCTGCTCAACCGCGTCCTGCTGAGCTGGCAGGATGCGCAGACCGAACAGATCATCGCCCGCTACCGCAAGCAGGGCGTGCAAGCCGAAGACCTCATCCGCGAGCTGGTGGAGCTGCCGTTCCACGGCCGCGCGGCGCTCAAGGGGGCATCGGTCGAGCTGGCGATCCGCGCCTGGGCCCGGCGCGACGAAATGGCGCGCAGGGTCGTCGACGCGGTGGACGCCAAGCGCCTCGTGTACCTGCAGGAGTGTTTCGGCGAGCTGGGCTTCGCCGAGCCCGACGCGAAGTCGCGCGCCTTCGTGCTCTATTGCTACATGCAGTCGGAATCCTTGTTCCACAACCAGGGCAGCACCGACGACAAGCAACGGCGGCAACGCTTCGTCGCCGAAACCCTGCTGGCCGGCCGCTAGCGCCCGCCATCCCGCACTGACGTCCCGAGGGCGGGGAAACCCTAGCGTCAATCCCGAGCGGCGACCCTAAACTCATCAATACACAACTGTATGGATGGTGGTCGCGCCGGACCGGGCGCGGCACCTGGTCCGCTTCTCGTTTCCCATGCGCACTCCCATTCTTTCCAGCCGCGGCGATTCGCTCGCACCCCCTCGCGTCATTCGCCAGGATCTTGCCGGCGGCGCCTTCGTGCTGCGAAGCGAAGACCCCTTGCAGGCCTGCAGCCGATGCGTCGGCGACTGGCTCGACGACTGGGCCATCGCCACGCCGGACGCCGTGTTCCTGGCCGAGCGCGGCAGCGACGGCGAGTGGCTTCGCCTGAGTTACCAGCAGGTGCGGCAACGGGTTGGCAGGATCGCCCAGGGCCTCATCTCCGCCGACCTGCCGGCGGACCGGCCGGTCGTCATCGTCTCGGACAACGGCATCGACCATGCCTTGCTGTCGCTCGCGGCGCTGTACATCGGGCGGGTGAGCTGCACCGTCTCCAGCGCCTACACCCGCATGACCCGCGACTGGAGCAAGCTGCACGGCATCCTGGACATGCTGGAGCCGGGCCTGGTGTACGCGTCGGACGCGGGCGTGTACGGCGAGGCGCTCGCCCTGTGGAAGGGAAGCGCCCCGTTGTACTTCAGCCGCAATGCCGGCCAGTTGCCCGACGCACGCACGTTCGAGTCGCTCGCGGCCGGCAGGGAAGGGCCGATGGTCGAGCGCCTGGCCGCCGCGGTGACGCCGCAGACGGAGGCCAAGTACCTGTTGACGAGCGGCTCGACGGGCCATCCGAAGGTGGTGGTCAACACGCACCGGATGCTGTGCGCCAACCAGCAGCAGATCGCCCAGGTCTGGCCGTTCCTCGAGCGCGAGCCGCTGGTGCTGGTGGAATGGCTGCCATGGAGCCACACCTTCGGCGCCAACCACAACTTCAACATGGCGCTGGCGCACGGCGGCGCGCTGTACATCGATGAAGGGCGGCCCGCGCCGGGGCTGATCGAGAAGACGCTGGCGAACCTGCGCGAGATCCAGCCCAACTTCCATTTCAACGTGCCGCGCGGCTTCGACATGCTGCTGCCCTACCTGGAAAGCGACCCACAGGCGGCCGCCGATGTCTTCGCCCGCCTGGACGGCCTGTTCTACGCCGGCGCCGCCTTGCCGCAGAGCACGTGGCAGCGGCTCCAGAAAGTGGCCGCGGGCGTGCGCGACCAGCCGCTGTGGTTCACCTGCGCATGGGGGGCGACCGAGACGGCGCCGGCGATCACCACGGTGCACTGGGAAATCGAGCGCGCCGGCTGCATCGGCCTGCCGCTGCCGGGCTCGGAAGTGAAGTTCGTGCCCAACGGCGAGAAGCTCGAATTGCGGGTCAAGGGGCCGCAGGTCTTCGCCGGCTACCGGCGCGCGCCCGAGCTGACCGCGGCGGCCTTCGACGAGCAGGGCTTCTATCGCATCGGCGACGCCGGCAAGCTGGTCGACCCCGACGATCCGGCCAAGGGCATCGCCTTCGACGGACGCGTGGCCGAGGATTTCAAGCTCACCAGCGGCACCTGGGTGTCGGTGGGCACCGTCCGCCTGCGCGCGGTCAGCGCCATGTCGCCGTACGTCGCCGACGCGGTGGTGACCGGACACGATCGCGCCGACCTCGGCCTGCTGCTGTTCCTGTCGCCGCAAGGCCGTCAGTGCGAACGCGCGCAGGTGCTCGGCCACGTGCGCAGCGCGCTGGCGGCGCTGCGCGAGGGCGGCGGCGGCAGCTCCCAGAGCCCCGGCCGCGTGCTGGTGCTGGAGGACGCGCCGGCCATGGATGCCGGCGAGATCACCGACAAGGGCTACGTGAACCAGCGCGCGGTGCTCGCCCGCCGCGCGGCGGACGTCGAAGCCCTTTACGCCGATTCGCCTGACCCGCGCGTGGTCATGCTCTGAACCAGGAGAACTTCTTCATGCGCTTCGACAATGCCTTCATCCCGCTCCCGCTGCTGTGGAGCTCGCCGTTCATCCGCTGGCAGGGCGCCGCCGCCGACATCTCGGCGCTCGACGTGGCCGTGCAGGTCACCCGCGACGCGCTCGCGGGCGGCGGGTTCGACCCGAAGGACGCCGGGCAGATCGTGTTCGGAACCACCATCCCGCAGTCCGGCAGCTTCTATGCCCCGCCGTGGGTGGCGGCGCAACTGGGCATGACCGGCATCGGCGGGCCCGCCATCGCGCAGGCCTGCGCCACCGCCGTGGCCTGCCTGGTCAGTGCCGCCGCCGCGTCGCAGCTGGGCGAGGGCGAGACGCAGGTGGTCGTCACGGCCGATCGCACCAGCAACGGCCCGCTGCTGGTGTTTCCGCGCAGCGCCGCGATGGGCGGCGCGCCGCAGACCACGCACTGGGTGCTCGATTCGTTCGCAGCCGATCCGTGGACGCGCGAGTCGATGCTCTACACCGCCGAATGCACGGCGGTGGACGGCGGCTTCACGCGCGCGCAGTGCGACGAACTCACGCTGCTGCGCTACGGCCAATACCAGGATGCGCTCAAGGACGACCGCGCCGCACAGAAGCGCTACCTGCGTCCCATCGTCATCGAGACACGCAAGTCGAAAACCGTGCTGGCAGCCGACGAGGGGATCAGCGAGTACAGCGCGGCCGGCCTCGCCAGGCTCGCCCCGGCGCGGCCGGACGGCGTCATCACCCCGGGCTCGCAGACCCATCCGGCCGACGGCTCGGCCGGCGCCGTGCTCACCAGCAGGGACAAGGCCATCGGCCTGGCCGCCGGCCAGCCGGTCGTGCGCCTGCTCTCTGCGGCCTTCGCGCGCGCCGAGAAGGGCCGCATGCCCAAGGCACCGGCGCTGGCCGCGGCCCGGGCGCTGGCCGATGCCGGCAAGGGCGTGGCCGACCTGAAGACCATCACCACGCACAACCCGTTCGCCGTCAACGACCTGTGGCTGCATCGCGAGACGGGGTTTGCGCTCGAGCGCATGAACCCGCTCGGCTGCAGCCTGATCTATGGCCATCCCCAGGCGCCGACCGGCCTGCGCGCTATTGCCGAGCTGGCGAACGCCCTGGCCATGCAGGGCGGCGGCGTCGGCCTGTTCACCGGCTGCGCCGCCGGGGACATGGGTGCGGCGGTGGTGGTCGAGGTGTCCTGAGGCGGGCCGACGCGGTCCCGACTCAGGGCGCGTTCACTTTCGCCCAGCTCGCATCGGGGTCGAAGGTGCGCATGGCGCGTGCCTCGGCGTCGCTGCGGGGGCCCAGGTCCTTCTGGTAGAGCACGCCGTCGTGGCTCACCATGAAGCTGGTGACGCCGGTCTGGCCGTAGCGTATCGGCCAGGCCACCAGTGCGAAGCCGCTGCGCATGCGTGCGCCGATGACGTAGTCGTAGGCGCCGCCGGGGGCGTTCGGCCCCTGGGCCTCGAGGATCCTGAAGTGGTAGCCGTGGTATCCCTCGCCGGGCTTGATGCCGCCGAAGGCCGGCCCGAGCGGGCTCTGGCCCTGGACGTCGTCTGGCCAGTACAGGCCGTCATGCTGGCCTGGCGCGCTGACGAACTTGCGTGCATAGGACAGCACGCCATCGCCGTCGCGGTCGCGCAGCGCGTATTCCTTCTGGGCGTCGTAGTAGGCGAGCACCGCCTGCATGGCCGCCAGCTCGTTGCGCCCGATGCGGCGGGTGAGCATCTCGTCGGCGCCGGCCCTGGTGTCGAAGCGCCAGCTGCCGCCCTGGCTGACCAGCGGGATGGGCAGGGTCCAGCCGCCTTCGCCTACCGCAAGCTCCGCCGTATTCGCGCCCTTGGGCACGATCTTGTGGGACGCATCCCATGCGGCCAGGAACGCGAGCAGTTCGCTGCGACCGATCTCGTCGGTCTGCACGAAGTGCTTCCAGTCGGCGCCCAGCACCGTGCGCAGTGCGCCCGCGTCGTCGCGGGCGATGGCGTCGTGGAAGGCCTGCGCAGCCGCCTCGGGGCTGGAATAGGCCTGCTGCGCCGGCGCGAGCGCTGGCACGCAAAGGGCCGCGACTGTCAGCAGCGCGACCGTGGCGGTACGGCGTACGCGGCAGGAAAGTTGGTTGATGTGCATGGTGTGCTTCCTGTCTACCGGCGTCCACCGCGTCCGCCACCGCCGGCGCGCCCGCCACCTGCGCGGCCGCCGCCGCTGAAGCCGCCGCCGCCGTAGCTGCCGCGGCTGCCCGAATGCTGCGACATCGACTGCCGGCTGGCAGTGCCCCGGTCCATCTGCTGGCGCGCCTGGCCGGCGTTGCCGGCGCCCCGCAACGCGCTGTCGCCGGCGGTGCCGCCGCCGCGCGAGTCGACACGCGCTCGCCCGTCGTTGCCGCCAAGTCCGCCCTGGCCGCGCGCGGCAGCATCGGCCCGCTGGCGTGCGCCTGGGTCGTTGCGCAGTTGCTCGCGGCCCGCACCAGGATCCATGCCGCGCTGCTGCAGGGCCGACTGCGCCTGCTGGCGCTGGGCGTCGCGGCCGCGGAAGTCTGCGCGGTTCTCCGCTCCCGGCACGTTCTTGCCGAACTGCTGCTGGCTGCGGCTGTCGCGGTAGGGCACGCCGCGCCGGTTCTGGGCGTTGTGCTGGAACCGGTTCTGGCCCGCGTTGAGCTGGCGGTTGGTGTTGAGGCTGTTGTAGCGGTTGACGTTGATGTTGACGTCGCCGCCGCCCCAGTTGCAGCCGCCCCACAGCGCCGCCGTGGCGGCCACGCCGACGCCGAATGCGATGCCGGTGGCCAGCGCCGCGCCGGGGTAGTAGCCCGGGTAGTACATCGACGGCGGATACCAGTAGTACGGCGGGTAGGCCGGGTACGGCCACGTGCCGTACACCACGGTCGGGTTGTAGGTGGGCACGTAGACCGTCTGCGGATTGGCGGGCTCGATGGTGATGGCCTGCTGCTGCACCGTGACGGTCTGCTGCTCGGTGGTCTTGAGGTTGCCGCTCTCGCGTGCCCGCGCCCGCAGCCGCTGGGCGGAATCGAGCACGTCCTTCGACGAGGCAAGGAAGGCGTCGCCCAGGTTCTGCACCCAGTCCGGCTTGTCGCCCATGGTCTGCAGCACCTGCGGGAATGCCACCAGCGACTTCACGCTCGGATCCCAGGGCTGGCTCTCGACGGCCCGGACCGCGGCGTCGCCGCTCTGGTCGGCGTGGGCCTTGGACCACCTGGCCGCGTCCGCCACGTCGGCCGGATAGGTGGACGCCATCAGCACCTGCGACAGAAGCGAGTCCGGGTACAGCGCGATCGGCGCCATCATCTGGTCGATCTGGGCCTGGCTGAACGTGCCGTCCGCCGCCGGCGCGGTGGACTGGGGTGCCGGTGGCGGCACGCCGCGCTGCGAGGTGGTCGTGGTGGTCGTCGTGACGGTCGCCGGCTGTACCGCCACCGGCACCGGGTAGGCGCAGCCGCCGAGCAGCAGCGCGAGCGCCGCCGCGCAGGGCAGCATTGGCGAATGGGCAGAGCGGTAGACGTTCATTGAAAGGCCTCAGGCAAGCATCCAGACCAGTACCGTGCCGCCGATGGACAGCAGCACGTGGCCGAAGGCGACGGTGCTCGAATAACCGATGACCGCGACGGGGCTCTGGGAACGCTCCTGCACCGCCGCCAGCCCGGCCGTCATGGTCTGCGCGCCGGCGAGTGCACCGAGCAGCAGCAGCGGATTGAGCCCGAGCACGTAGCGACCCAGCAGCAGCCCGGTGACGAGCGGCACGAGCGTCACCACGATCCCGGCCAGGAACACGGTCAGGCCGATGTCCTTGAGCGCCTGGACGAACACCGGTCCGGCCTTGAGGCCGATCATCGCGACGAAGGCGGCCAGGCCGATGGACTTCATCAGGTCGGCCGCATCCGCGGGCAGCGCGCCGAAGTTCGGGTGGATCGAATTGCGCCAGCCCATGGCCAGCCCGACCAGCAGGGTCGCCACGCTGGTGCCCAGGGCTACGTGGACGCCACCGGCGGGAAACGCCACGACGATGCCGAGCACGGCCCCGGCAAAGATGGCCAGGCCCAGCGCCAGGTAGCTCGTGTTCCCGCCTGTCTGGAGCACGTCGCCGAGCAGCGGGCTGACGCGGCGCACCGCCGGCTCGAGCCCGTGCACCGTGAGGACGTCGCCCACCAGCAGCCGGGTGCCAGGCATGACGGGAATCTGCTCGGTGCCACGGCGCAGCGCCTTCACGTAGACGCCGCGGACATCGGGCGCCTCGTCGCGGATCTCCTGCAACGGGCGATTGGCCAGGTCCCGGTTGCGCAGGACGATGTCGAAGGTGGCGGCGGGCACGTCGAGCAGCTCGCGGTCGAACACCTCGCGGTTGCGCTCGCCGATCGCGCGGATCAGCGAGGCGTGATGCCCGATGACGGCGACCACGTCGCCCTCGGCCAGCACCAGGGCGGGGGTGGTCTCGATGACCTGGCCGCCGCGGCGCAAGCGTTCGATGAAGATCCGCTCGTCCGACACGGCGGCCTCGACCTGGGCGATCGTCTTGTCGATGACGCCCGAGCCGGCCCCGATCTCGTAGGCACGAAGCTCGAACATGCGCCACGCCGAGGCAATGCCCGGACTGTGCCGTTCGAATCCCATTTCCTTTTCCAGCTCGAGAGCCTCGGCCTTCATGTCGATGCGCAGCAGCCACGGCCCGACGTTCGCGCAGAAGAAGATGACGCCGAAAGTGCCGAAGACGTAGGTCAGCGCGTCCGCCACCGGAATCTGCGCGATCAGGCGGGATTTCTCGGCTTCCGCGATCGGCAGCGAGCGGATCGCCTCGCTGGCGGTGCCGATCACCGGCGATTCGGTCAGCGCGCCAGACATCAGGCCGGCCGCGTAGCCGAGCTCCAGCGACAGCAGCCTGGCCATTGCGAAGGCGGTGAGCAACCCCACGGCCGGCATGAAGAAGGCCAATGCCACCCAGCGCCAGCCGCCGTCCCGGACCCCCCGCACGAAGCCCGGCCCGGCGGAAAAGCCGATGCCGTACATGAACAGCAGGAAAAGCAGCGACTTAGCAGTGTCCGACACCGGCACATGCCAGAAGTTGCCGATCAGCACGCCGGCCAGCAGCGAGCCGGTGACGGGGCCGAAGCCGACACCCCCGATCTTGAACTTGCCGATCCAGTAGCCCAGGCCGATGGCCAGGAACACCGGAACCTCCGGGTTCTTCTCGAAGATGGGCGTCAGCCAGTCCATGGCACGCCTAGAAGATGTGCTTGATGCCGAGGTCGAAGCCCGCCGAATGCCGGTCGGGCGCAGTGAGGGCGCCGTTGAGCGTGAACGATGCACCGCCGCTGTTGTGCAGGTAGGCGTAGGTTCCGTACACCGAGGTGCGCTTGGACAGGTTGTACACGTAGCCCACCGCGGCCTTGTCGCCGCGCGGGTCGTCCGGCTCGTCGGTGCCGTAGGACGAGAACGAGAACTTCAGTTGGCCGGGCCCGATGGGGAACACGGCGCCGACCAGATAGCCCGTGGCGGTCACCGGCGAGATCTGCTTGATCTCGTCGTGGTAGTAGCCGGCACTGATCTTCATGAACTGGAAGTCGTACGAGGCCCCGACGTTGACCACCTCGATGTCGCCCGTGGTCGCGCTCTGGCCGTACTGGGTGCGGCTGCCGGCCACGGCCACGGCAAACCCGCCGCCGGCCCAGCCCAGGCGCCCCGCGAAGCCGTCGCCGTCGTCCGGGCTCGGCACATTGGACACGTCGACGTTCTCGCCCATGAAATACTGCGCTTCGCCGAAGAAGCCGCCCAGGTTCGACGGCAGGAAATAGGCGACCATGTTCGATGCCCGCGTCGCCGTCGTGCCGGCAATCGTCAGCGCGTCGGCAAGGTTGGCGCCGACGCCGCTGGTCGTGAACGGATCGACGTCGTCACGGTTGCGAAAGATCGACGTGAAGTCGCGGCCGAGCCGCAATTCGCCCCAGTTGCTGATCAGACTGACCGTGGACCGGCGGTTGAACAGGGCACTGGTGGTGCCGCTGGGCTGGTTGTTGGTCGATGTGGTGCCGCCGGTGCCGTCGTCGGCGTTCAGGCCGGCTTCGAGCCAGAAGCCTGCGGCAAGGCCGCCGCCCAGGTCCTCGAAACCGCGCACGCCCCACCGCGATGCCGACGTGCGTCCGCTCGCCAGCTGGGTGCGGCTGGCCTCGGTGCCGGTGCCGTAGGCCAAGCCGATGTCGACAATGCCGAACAACGTGACCGAGCTGCTCGTGACCGGCCTGGTGACCTGGGAGTTCTGAGCCGCGGCGGCAGCCGCGTTCAGAACGAGGGCGGTGAAGGCCAGCACTTTCAGTGTCCGCATGGGGGGCTCCTCGTCGTGTAGTTGAACTTCAGGCTTCCTGCGTTCCGGTCCGGCCCTTGCGTCTGCCCAGCGCCTGCGGCTTGAGCAGCTTGAGGCCGAGGGCCGCGTTGTACCCGTGAATCTCCTTTACGTCGAGCTTGCGCATGAACTCGATGGTGTCCGACGCGATCACCTGGCCGGGAACCATGATCGGGAAGCCCGGCGGGTAGGGGATCACGAAGTTCGCTGCCACCAGCTGCGGGCCCTTCTGCAGGCGCTCGCCGATCGCCTCGGCATCGAGCTTGACGTGCTCGCAGTCCTCCTCGCGATACGCGGTGTAGAACGCCGCGCGCATGTGCCCCTCGGTGGTGCCGCTTTTCGCGTCGTCGCGGAACGCGTCGTGGAAGTGGCTGAAGTTCGGCAGGTCGGGCACGTCCTCCATCAGCGCCTTGACCCGCTGCTCGAAGGCTGCGCGCACGGCCTTGCCGCCTTCGTGCAGGCGACGGTCCACCTGGCGGGAAATGTCCGCCAGCACCTTCAGCAGGTGCGCGATGTCGCTGCGGGTGTTGTTGATGTTGATCTGCACCAGGATCGAGTTGCGCGAAGTCTTGTTGATCTGCACGTCGTAGTCGGCCGCCAGAAGGCCCTTGAATTCCGTGCCGTCGTACCCGGCGCGCCCCGTGACCAGGGTGATGCGGGTCGGGTCGAGGGCAAACTCGTCGCCGTCCCAGGCGGCGAGCACCTCGCTCCAGTCGGCATGAGGACGCCCGTACTCCTCGACGCCGGAAGCGCGGAACGCCCTGGGCACCATCTCTCCAGGCGTCAGGATGTGGAAGTACCTGGAGATCAGCGAATGGTTGTTGACCTGCTGGCGCAAGTCCAGGGAAAGGGCGATGGCCTGCATCACCAGTTCGTAGCCTTCGAGCTCCATCTGGCGTCGCGCCACGTCCAGCGACGCGATGATCTGCTGGTTGGGCGAGGTGGAAGTGTGGGTGTAGAAGGCCTCGTGGAACTGCTCCTGCACCTCGGCGAAATCCTGGTCGTGCACGAGGATCATCGAGCCCTGGCGCAGGGCCGACATGGACTTGTGGGTGGAGTTGGTCTGGTAGACCCGTATCCGCGCGAGGTCGGGATCGGGCATGAGGCGCTTGTCCAGCAGCGAAGCATCGGCCGGGTCGAGCGCGTCCGCGACCTTGCCTTCCATCGAGGCCTTCCACTGCTCGTACGCCTGGCGATACTCCGGCGACAGCAGCCGGTCTTCCAGCGCCCGGGCTGCCCCCATGCCCGTGCGCCTGCGGTGGAACGGAGAGAAGCGGGCAAAGGCGAACCAGGCCTCGTCCCAAAGGAAGATCAGGTCCGGCTTGATGGCCAGGCATTCCTCCATCACCCGCCGGCAGTTGTACATGTGGCCGTCGAAGGTGCAGTTCGTCAGGTCCAGCACGCGGGCCAGGTGCAGCTTGCCTTCGGCCTTGAGCGTGAGCAGCGCCTGCTTGATGCTGCGCAGCGGCACGGCCCCGTACATCGAGTACTCGACCATCGGAAAGGCTTCCAGGTACAGCGGCTGGGCGCCCGCGAGCACCAGGCCGTAGTGGTGCGACTTGTGGCAGTTCCGGTCGATCAGGACGATGTCGCCAGGCCTGCACAGGGCCTGCACGACGATCTTGTTCGAGGTCGACGTGCCGTTGGTGGCGAAGAAGACCTTGTCGGCCCCGAAGGCACGCGCCGTGAGTTCCTGCGCCTCCTTGATGTTGCCCACGGGGTCGAGCAGGCTGTCCAGGCCGCCGGTGGTCGCCGAGGATTCCGCCAGGAACAGGTTGGCGCCGTAGAACTGTCCCATGTCGCGGATCCAGTTCGACTTGAAGATCGACTTGCCACGCGCCAGCGGCAAGGCATGAAATGTGCCGATGGGGCGCGCCGCATACTTCTTGAGGTTGTCGAAGAAGGGCGTGCGATAGCGGTCGCCGACACCGCCGAGGATGCTCAGGTGGATCTCCATCAGTTCCTCGACCTCGTAGAACACGCGCCTTAGCGCCGTCGCCTGGACGCTGGTGGCCACCGCCTCGACGTTGCGCTCGGTCACCAGGTAGATGTCCAGCTCGGGGCGGATCGCCTTGAGGAAGCTGGCCAGCATCAGCCCGTTGTCGTGCTGCAGACCATCCTCCTCGAATTGGCCGAAGCGCTTGACCAGGTCGCCGAGCTTGGGCATGGGGTGCTTCGAGCGCAGGCGAAATCCGTCGTAGATCACCACCGCCTGCAGGTTGAAGTTGACGATGGTGGCCACGATCGCGTCGTCGAGGCTGAATGTCTGCACCACCTCGTAGACGAACGGATCCTCCGTGCGGCGCAGCTTGCGCATCTCGCGCTGGATATCGGCGGTACGCGATGCTTCCGGCGAGACGGTCAGCACTTCGAAGTAGGGTCGGCCGCCCGGATCGGACGACAGGCCGGGCGGGATCCGCTCGCCGACGTCGCCCTCGGCCTCTTCCTCGATGTTCCAAGCCGCAGGGTCGCGCCGATACGAGCCCGAGAAGATCGACAGCTTGATGCGATGCACGGCATTCGCGAAGCCCGTCAGGTCGCCGGCCGACAGCAGTTCGCGCAGCGCGCGCATCAAGGCGCTGCCGGGATAGGCCCAGTAGCTTTCCGTCGGCTCGAGCTGCTCGAGCAGCGCCTGGACTTCGGCCGCCAGGGTCGCGTTGGTGCCGCCGCCGCGCAGTTGCGACTGCGTGACCGCCTGCAGGCGGCTCCAGGAATCGCGCCGGGCTTCGGAGCCGAGAAAGAAGTCGACCATGGATGCCTTGCCGGTCGATGCCTGCTGAGCCATGTGCTTCTCCTTCGATGGGGTGAAAGCCGATCCCTGCGCGGCATGAGGCCGCCTTCGGGCATCGGCAGTATGGCCAGCATCAAAGCGCGCCCGGTTGATATTCATCAACATGCCGCCGATATCGCGAGCCATAGAATCCGGTCGCCCTGGCGGTTGCGCCCCTTGCGCGGCCGACTCGGAGGTTCGTCATCGACGAAGAGGAGATCCAGGATGGATTGGCTCGTGCAATCGTTGAAGCAATACCCCGAGCTGGGCCTGTTCGCCGCGCTGGCGTTCGGTTTCTGGCTGGGGCCCAAGAAATTCTTCGGCTTCAATCTCGGCGCGGTGACTGCCACCCTGATCGCCGGCGTCGTCATCGGGCAACTGGGCCTTTCGATTCCCGGGCCGATCAAGTCGGCGTTCTTCCTGCTCTTCCTGTTCGCGGTGGGTTACGGCGTCGGGCCACAGTTCTTCGCGGGGCTTGGCAAGGATGGTCCCAAGCAGATCGCCTTCACCCTGATCGTGATGGTCGCCTGCCTCGTGGTGCCGATCGCCTGCGCGTACGTGGCGGGGCTGGACGTCGGATACGCCGTCGGGCTGTATGCCGGCTCGCAGACCATCTCGGCGTCGATCGGCGTCGCCACCGACCAGATCAACAAGTCGGGCCTGCCGCCAGAAGTCGCCAAGAGCATGCTCGGCGCCATACCGGTGGGCTATGCCGTCACCTACATCTTCGGCACGGTGGGCTCGGCACTGCTGCTGTCCAAGCTGGGGCCCAAGATGCTCGGCATCGACCTGGTCCAGGCCTGCAAGGACTACGAGGCGCGCCTGGGCGGCGGCGCCAAGGCTGCGCAGCCGGGCATCCTGTCGGCCTATCGCCGGTTCGAACTGCGTGGCTACCGGATCACAGACGCCAGCGGACTGGCCGGCAGGCGCTGCAAGGACACGTTCCCCGGCGTTCGGGTGTACTTCGAGCGCATCAAGCGCGGCAGCGAGATCATCGCGGCCGATGCCGATGCCGTGCTTCAGGCGGGCGATCTGGTCGCCATCTCCGGAGCGCGCAAGCTGCTGGTGGAGAACGTCGAGTCCATCCTCGAGGAGGTCGAGGACCGCGACCTGCTCGATCTGCCGGCCACCGTCGTGGACGTCTTCGTCACCAGCAAGGCGCTCAACGGCAAGACGATCGCCGAGTTGGCCGAACTGCCGGCGGCGCGCGGCGTCTACCTGGCCAAGATCACCCGCCAACTGGTCGATATTCCTCTGCTGCCCGGCACGGAGATCCTGCGCGGCGACGTCCTGCGTATCGGTGGGGCGCTGCACCATGTGAACGCGGTCGTGGACGTGCTGGGCTACGCCGACCGGCCGACCGATGCGACGGACATCTCCTTCATGTCCGCCGGCATCCTCGTCGGCGGACTGATCGGGGTGCTGAGCGTGACGGTGGGCGGGGTGCCGATCAGCCTGTCGACCTCCGGCGGTGCGCTGCTGGCCGGTCTGTTCCTGGGTTACTACCGCACCATCAAGCCGAAGTTCGGACAGATCCCGGCTCCGGCGCTCTGGGTCCTCAACAATCTCGGGCTCAACGTCTTCATTGCGATCGTGGGCATCAACGCCGGGCCCGACTTCATCAGCGGATTGCAGAAGCTCGGCGTGAGCCTGTTCCTGTGGGGCGTGGTGGCGACGTCGGTTCCGCTGCTCATCGCCGTCTTCGTGGCGCGCCATGTCTTCAAGTTCGACCCCGCGATCCTCCTGGGCTGCTGCGCCGGCGCCCGCACCACCACCGCCGCGCTGGGCATGGTGCAGGACGCCGCCAGGAGCAACATTCCCGCGCTCGGCTACGGCATGCCCTATGCCGTGGGCAACACCTTCCTGACCATCTGGGGCCTCGTCGTCGTCATCATGATGATGAAGCTCACAGGCGGCTGATCCGCTCGGCCGCGTCACTCCGGCCGCTGCAGGTCCTTCAGTTCACATCCACGCAAGGAGTAGGCAATGGACATCATGACCCTGCGCAACTACGAGTCGCTCGGCCCGTTCGAGATCAAGAACTTCCTGGCGGAGGCGGCCAGCAAGGCCGCGAAGAAATCGGCCTTGACCTACCTCAATGCCGGGCGCGGAAACCCCAACTGGGTGGCAACCGAGGCGCGCGAGGCGTTCTTCACGCTCGGCCATTTCGCGGTGACGGAAACCCGACGGGTGATGGACGTCGAGCCGGGCATCGGCGGCATTCCGCGCGTGGACGGCAGCGCCGAGCGGCTGAAGGCCTGGCTTGCCAGGTACCCGGACCTGCCCGGCACCAGCTTCCTGGCGCGCATGGTGCCATGGGCGGTGAACAAGTTCGGCTTCAAGCCGGATGCCTTCGTCGGCGAACTGGTGGACTCGATCATCGGCGACCACTATCCCGAGCCGGACCGCATGCTGCATCACAACGAGATCATCGTGCGCGAGTACCTGCAATGGGCCATGGTGGGCGAGCCGCGCCCCAAGGGCGAGTTCAAGCTCTACGCGGTCGAAGGCGGAACCGCCGCCATGTGCTACACCTTCAAGGCGCTGAAGAACAACCGCCTGCTCAATGCGGGCGACACCATCGCGCTCGGCGTGCCGATCTTCACGCCCTACCTGGAGATGCCGCACCTGGAGGACTACGACCTGCAGATCGTGCCCATTCACGCGCCCCAGGAGAACCGCTTCCAGTTCACCGACGCCGAGCTCGACAAGCTGCTCGACCCGAAGATCAAGGCCTTCTTCATCGTCAATCCGGGCAATCCGTCCGCCATGGCGATCTCGCCGGAGGTCATCGGCAAGATCGGGGACATCCTCAAGAAGCGCCCGGACCTGCTGCTGCTGACCGACGACGTGTACGGCACCTTCGTGCCGGGCTTTCGCTCGCTGCTGGGCGCCTATCCGCGCAATACCATCGGCGTGTACTCGTACAGCAAGTACTTCGGCTGCACCGGCTGGCGCCTCGGCGTGATCGCGGTGCACGAGGACAACATCTTCGACGAGAAGATCGCCCAGCACGACGCCGCCACGCTCGAGAAGCTGGACAAGCGCTACGGCACCCTGACGCCGCATCCGCGCGAGATCAAGTTCATCGACCGGATCGTGGCCGACAGCCGAGACGTGGCGCTCAACCACACGGCGGGACTGTCGCTGCCGCAGCAGGTCATGATGAGTCTTTTCTCGCTGTACGAACTCATGGACGAGGAAAAGCACTACCAGAAGGCGTGCATGGAGATCTGCCACCGCCGCACGCTGCTGACGCTGGAGGGCCTGGGCATCGACGTGCAACCGAATCCGCTGTTCGACAACTACTACGGCCTCATCGACCTGGAGTTCTGGCTGCGCAAGTACGGCACCGAGGAACTGGTCGACTGGATCAAGGTGAACGTCCATCCGCTGGACATCGTCTTTCGCCTGGCCGAGGACCATGGGATCGTGCTGCTCAACGGCGGCGGCTTCGAGGCGCCCGACTGGTCGGCCCGCATATCCTTCGCCAACCTGGACGAAGACGTCTACGAGAAGATCGGCCGCGCGGTGCGTGCCGTGGCGCGCAACTACGTTGACGCTTTCCAGCGGGACACCGGCAAGGTCGTCACGCGCAAGGAAGGGTAGCGGCCGGAGCGCGCCAGCGGCTAGGGGTGCGGGGAGGGCGCGTCGATGTGGTTTTCGAGCGCGTACCGCACCAGTTCCGCGGTACCCGAGACCTGCAGCTTTTCCTGGATGCGCGTCTTGTGCGTGCTCACCGTCTTGACCGACAGATGGAGCGCGTCCGCGATGTCGACGACCCGCGCTCCGGCGGCGATGCGCTGCAGCACATCCAGCTCGCGATCCGTCAGATGCGCATGGCCTGGAGCGCGGGCCATTCCGTTGAGCTGTTGCACCACGCTTTCGGCCAGTGCCTCGGTGACGTAGGCGCGGCCTGCTGCCACCCGTCTCACCGCGCGCAGGAGTTCCGTGGCGGCCGCGTCCTTGGTGACATAGCCGTCCGCGCCGGACTTGAAGGCGCGCAGCGCGTACTGCTCCTCGGCGTGCATGCTGAGCACCAGTACGTGCACTCCGGGAAACTCGGTCTTGATGCGGCGCACCAGTTCGAGCCCGTTCATCCCGGGCATGGACAGGTCGACGAGTGCAAGGTCGAACTCGGCCTCGCGCAGCAACTCCAGCGCCCGGTGTCCCGTCACCGCCTCGGTCAGGGACCAGTTGTTCGCGACCGGGTCGAGCACACGAATCAGGCCTTCCCGGACGATCGCGTGGTCGTCGACGAGAAGCAGGCGCAGTGCCGGCCTGCACAATTCGGCAGCAGACAAGTTACCTCCTCGGACCCGGCGCGATCGCGCGCCTTCGGATTCTCCGCAGTGGCACGCACTATGGCGCCAAAACGGCCAATCCACAAGGCGGGAGTGCGGCGACCGGCCTGCGGTGCGGATCGTCCAGCCTAGGAATAATCCTAGGCGCCATGTCGGGCATGTCCGAGGCGAGGAGGAAACCCGCACGCAGGCGGCGCGGGGCATTCCGATTGTTGCCAGGAATGCATCACGTGCATGCTTGCCTCCTCGCCACGCCAGTGATGGCCGCAGTTGCGGAGAGTCCCGATGAATGTTCCCCAAGTCCAGGTCCAGGCTCAGACGGAAGGCGCAACGACCGAGGCAGGCAGCCGGCGTACTGGCGCATACCGGTGCGAACGCACCGACCTCCAGGCCATGCTCGACCTGATCGGCGTCTCCATCGCCGACATGCCTGCGCCGACGCTTCAGCCTGCGGTCCGCCGCATCCGGGCTGGAGAACTGCTCTTTCTGGAAGGGGCGCCGGCCAGTTCCATCCATGTCGTGTGCACCGGCACCTTCAAGGTCTTTCGCACGGCCGAGGATGGCTACGAGCAGGTGTTCGGCTTCTTTCGCCGCGGCGACCTGCTCGGCTGCGACGCCCTGTCGGCGGACCATCACGTCATGGCAACCGTCGCGCTCGAGCATTCGACCGTGTTCGCCGTCGGATTGCCGGACCTCTACGCGCTGTCACGCTCATCGCCTTCGTTCTACAGAGGCATGATGCGGGCCGTCGCCAAGTCGATGCTGCACTTGACGCAGCTGTCGGACATGGTCGCCGCGGTCGCTTCCGAGGTGCGGCTGGCCAGGTTCCTGTTGCACCTGTCGCAATGCATGTCGAGCTGCGGGCAGTCCGCCAGGTCCCTTCGGCTGCAGATGACCCGTCGCGACATCGGCAGCTACCTCGGAGTGGCCCACGAGACCATCAGCAGATCGTTTGCCACACTGGTCGAGGCAGGGCTGATCGAGGTCGAGCAGCGCGTCGTGGATATCCGCGACCTCGATGCACTGCAGCGGTATGCCCAAGGCACGCGGGCACCGGCAAGGGCTCACAGGCCCGGGGGCGGCCGCGCGGCCGCGGCGCTGGAAAGCTCGGCGATATAGTCGCGCGCCTGGTGGAACTCCATGGCCTTGTCGAAGTAGGCGACGGCACCGGCCTGCATGTGAGTCTCGCGCATGGAAGCCCAGGCGTACTGCGAGAACATGATCACCTTCACACCCGGGTAGTTCTGCCTGACGAACAGCAGGACATCGAGGCCGCGGTCCTGTCCGCGCAGCCTGGCATCGAGGACGACGAGGTCGGGCCGGTGCTGCGCGACAGCCTCCAGCGCGGACGCCACGTCGACCGCGAAGCCGACCACCTCGACGCCAGGCGCGGTGGCGATCAATGCCCCGAAGCTTTGCTGGATTGCCGAGGAGTCGTCAACGAGCAGCACCTTCACGTCTTGCCCCCGCGATGTGTCCATTGATGGCCGCAGCCATATTGCCCGTTCCGATCGCAGGCCGAGATGCGCCTCATCAATGAAAGCCCAGAAAACCGATCCCTTTTGAGGCATCCTTGTGTCGTCCGGCCCGTTTTTTCACGAGGCGGCGGTAAATCCCATGCACTCAGGGTTCGAAAGCCTTTCGATCCGCGCCCGCATCGCGCTGGGCGTTGCCGTCGTCATGCTTCCCATGCTGGCGTTCCTGGCGTGGCTTGTCTGGAAGGAGGTTTCGCTGGTGCACGACGCCGCGCATGAAAAGGTGCGCATGCTCGCCAGCGGGACGGCCGCGGATCTGCGGCGCGCACTGGACCAGTTCGAGTCCGCCCTGGCGCATGCGGCGGTGCGGCCGGCGGTCAAGGCCCTCGATCCGCTGCGATGCGACCGGTTGGCCGTGGAGTACGTGCGGGTCAGCCCAGCCGTGGTCGGGCTCGAGGTGCGCGATGCGCAGGGCAGGACCATCTGCCCGGGCGGCGACCATGTCGCCGCGGCAGCGATGGGCCCAGCGGCGGCCAGCCTGGATTCGAGCGCGGAGGACAACGCACTCGCGGTGCGCTCGTACATGCAAGCGCGCACCCAGGGCAAGTTCGCCATCTTCAGCTACCCGGTACGCGGTGAAGACGAAACGACCGAAGGATGGCTGCTGCTGGCCGTCGATCTGCTCGTGCTCAACGACAGGCTCCTGAACGCCACGCCCCCGGGCGCCGTGGTGACGGTGCTGGATCGGCAACGCACGATCCTGCTGCGCTCGCTCGAGCCGGCCAGATTCATCGGATCGCGGCCGACGGCTGCACAGGACAGCGGCACGCCGTGGCCGCTGCCGCGCAACCGACTCGTCGCGGGCACCGGCCGCGACGGCATCCCCAGACTCCTGGCTTCCGCGACTGTGCCGGGAGTGGGCTGGGAAGTGGTGGCCGGACTGCCGCGCGATGCCGTCCTGGCGGAGTACCGCGGCACGGTCCTGCGCACCGTCGCCATCGGCGCGGCGCTGTGCCTTCTGGCGCTCATGCTCGGGTGGCGCATGAGCGCGACCGTCGCCAATCCCATTGCGCATCTGGAAAAGACGGCCGCTTCCATCGCCAGCGGCAACCGTTCGGTTCGTGCGCGCATCGCCGGCCCGCCGGAAATAAAGGCGGTCGCGCGTCAGTTCAACCACATGCTGGACGCGCAAGCCCTGGGCGAAGCCCGCTTCCGCGGCATCTTCGAGACGACGGTCGACGCCATCGTGACGGCCGACGAGGATTGGCGCATCGTGCAAGCCAATCCCGCCGCGGCCGCGATGTTCCGATGCAAGCCGGAGCAGGTGGTCGGCGCCCCGTTGGACCGCTTCGTGCCCGCGTGGCCCCGGGGCCATCAGGGGCACGAGGCCGACGGCGACGAAGCGCCGTCCCAATTGCAACGCGAAGCGGTCGCCCTGCGCTGGGACGGGAAGGCGTTTGCGGTCGAAGCATCGGTCTCGCGCGCGGCCGTCGCCGGCAGTCCCATGTACACCGTGATACTGCGCGACATCTCGCAGCGCAAGCAGGCCGAACAGGATCTCCAGGCCAGCGCATCCAAGCTGCAGGCTGCGTTGGCCAGCATGGGCGACGCCATATGCATCGCCGACGGCGAGGGAAACGTCATCGAGTACAACGAGGCGTTCGCTGCCTTTCACGGCTATGCGCGTGCCGCCTGCGGCAGTTCGCTTGTCGAGCATCTGGAGGCGATGGACATGTTCGCGCCAGATGGAAGCCGCGCCCCACCCAGCCAACGCCCCCTGGCCATGGCATTGCGTGGCGAGTCGGCGACGAACGTGGAGTACCGCATCTACCAGAACGACACCGGCGCGTCACGTATCGGCAGCTACAGCTTCGCGCCCATCCGCTCCGGCGGCGGACGTACGGCCGGTGCCATCGTGACGACCCGGGACGTCACCGCCATCCGGGAAGTGCAGGCCGATCTCGAATCGTCGCACCTCGCCCTGCAACAGCTGGTTGCCACGCGCGAGCAGGTACAGGAGGAGGAGCGAAAGCGCATCGCGCGCGACCTTCACGACGACCTTCAACAGACGCTGGCGGCGATACGAATGGACTTGCAGGTCGCCGCAATGAGCGTCGACAAGGCCATCGATCTGCTGCCCCTGCTCGCCGGCATCGACCGGCGCGCGGAACAGGCGATCGCTTCGGCGCGCCGCATCGTGAACGACCTGCGCCCGCCCATGCTCGAGGACCTCGGCCTGACGCCGGCACTGGAAGCGATGGCTGTCCAGTACGCCCGGCAGACCGGCATCGAATGCACCTTCGAAGCAGGCGCCGGATTGGACGACCGATCCTTCGACCAGCCGGTTGCCCTGTGCGTGTTCCGTGCCGCGCAAGAGGCGCTCAACAATGTCGCCAAGCATTCGCACGCCAGCGCAGTGCATCTGCGGCTGGCGGTGGAAGGTGGCGCCGTGTCGCTCCAGGTCCGGGACAACGGCTGCGGAATCGCCATGGCCGACCGGCGCAAGTCCGGTTCGTTCGGACTGCTGGGCATCCGCGAGCGGGTTCGGGCCTGCAACGGCACGCTGCGCATCGATGGCAGCCCTGGCGAAGGCACGGTGCTGGAACTGTCCATACCGCTGGCGGAGGCGCCACCGGTGGCGGGCGCCCGCAATGCCCCGGCGTGAACGGCGAGCGCCTTCCCGTCAGGGCTGCTCGTCCGGATCGAAATCGAGCTCCACCTTCGCGCCGTTCGGGTCGAGGCAGAAAAGCTGCCAGGTACCGGCCCCGGCCTGCTGCCGCAGCTCGTACTGGGTGCCGCTCGCGTCGAACCGCGCCTTGACCTCGCGCAGGCCCTTCGCGCTGAACGCCATGTGGTCGATGACGCCGGTGCGCTGCGCGGGCACCGGGCGTCCGAAGTACATGTGCAGCACCGCCTGCGGGCCGCTGCCGTAAAGCCAGGCGCCGGGAAAGCCGAGGTCCGGGCGGTGCCCGACCTTCAGGCCGAGCAGGCCGGTGTAGAAGTCGAGGGTTTTCTGCTCGTCCTCCACGGTGATGGTGAAGTGGTTCATGCCGACGATCATGTGCAGTCTCCGTTTCGGGGCTTGTTCAGGGCACCAGGACGAGCGCGCCGGTGGTGGTGCGCGACTCCAGCCGGGCGTGCGCCTGCGCCGCCGCGTCGAGCGGAAAGCGTTCGATGGGCGGCGGCCTGATCGCGCCCTCGGCCAGCGCATTCCACACCCGCTGCGCGCGCTGCGCCGCCTGGGCCTGCGACGAGACGTAGTCGAACACCACCGGACGCGAGAAGCTCAGCGACTTGGCCACCAGTGCGTCAGGCGCGAGCGGCGCCAACGGGCCGCTGGCCTGGCCCAGGCTGATCCAGTGGCCGCGCCGGGCGAGGGCGGCCAGGTTCTCGTCCCGGGCCGCGTCGCCGAGCCCGTCGATGACCACGTCGGCGCCGCCGCACAGGCGCTGCATTGCGTCGGCAAAACGGTAGTCCCGGGTGACGATGACGTGTTCGCAACCATGCTCGCGCGCCACGCGCGCCTTGGCATCGTTCGACACGGTGCCCACGACCGTGGCGCCGAGCCGGCGCGCCCAATGGCAGACGAGCAGCCCGACGCCGCCCGCCGCCGCGTGCACCAGCAGCCGCGTGCCGGGCTGGACCCGGCCCAGGTCGTGCACGAGGTAATCGGCCGTGATGCCCTTGAGCAGCAGCGCGGCAGCCACCTCGTCCTCCACCGCGGCCGGCAGGCGCACCAGCCATTCGGCCGGCACGCTGCGCACGCCGCAATACGCGCCGGGCACGGGGCCGATGTAGGCCACGCGGTCTCCGGCCAGGAACCCGGTGACGTCCGGCCCGGCGTCGATCACGCTGCCGGCCGCTTCCATGCCGGGCACGCCTGGCGCGTCCGGCGCCACCGGCAGCATTCCCGGCACCCAGCCGCGGCGCAGGTACACGTCGATGAAGTTGATGCCGATGGCGCGCTGCCGCAGGCGGACTTCGCCCGCGCGCGGCGGCGCAGCGTCGACGTGCTCCGCGCGCAACACCTCCGGCCCGCCGTAGCTTTCCAGAACGACGCGGCGGGTCGGCAAGGGCAGGGCGGACGGCATGGCGCCGCCGGACGCGCCGCCCAGGTCGCCCGCCTGCAGCAGATAACGCCGAAGGTCCTCGAACCCGGCCTCGTAGACGCCCTTCGCCACCGCATCGCGCAGTTCGCGTTCCATGCCCGCCGGGGTGGCGAAGCTCGACTCCCAATGCCAGAAGGTGCGGTTGCCGTCGGTCACCGGCTTGAGCGTCACCGTGGCCACGTAGCGTTGCAACGGCAGCGTGGCCTCGACGATGCAGTAGGTGCTCTTGTGCTGGGCGTCGTCCAGCGTCAGCAGCTGTTCGCGGATGCGGTGGCCGTCCTTGAGCGTGAAACTGCGCACGCAGCCGACCTGGTCGCTGCGCTCGTTGCCTTCGATCCGGCTCGCCTCGACGGCGCTGTGCCACCGGTCGTGGCTGTTGAAGTCGCGCAGCACGGCCCACACGCGCTCGATCGGCGCGTCGATGACCGTGGAGCGGACGAGCTTGTGCAGCATCAGCGCAACGACCGCTTCAACGCGTCGAACCCGCCCTGGAAGACGCCGTTGCCGATCGTCTCGGTCAGTTCGCGCTCGCGGCCCGGCTCGCACTCGAATTCGGCGCTCCATTCCGCGAAGCAGCGCGCCCCGTCGGTCACCGGCGTGAGCTTGAGTGTGGCGACGTAGTTCGTCACGCCCATCGGGCTTTCCAGAATCTCGTAGGTGCAGCTGTATTCGTAGTCGGACAAGGCCAGCAGCCGCTCGCGGATCATGCCGCCGTCCTTGAGGTGGAAGTGGCGGATGCACCCGACGCGGTCGGCCGGCTGGCCGTTCTCGATCCGGCTGTCGGCAATGAGCGGATGCCACTGCGGCAGGCCGTTGAAGTCCCGGATGCGCGACCACACGTTGTCGGCGCTGGCATCGATGACACTGGACGTATAGACGTTGACCACGCGTCATTCCCTCTTTGCGCCGGCCGGCAGGGTGGCCTGCGCGCCGCTGGCGTCGCCGACCAGGCGCTGGATGTCGCCGCCCTCGATGCCGATCTCGCGCAGCAGCTGGTCGACCAGCGGCGCCTGCGCGCGAAAGCGCAATGCCGAGTTGACCAGCCCGTCGGCGAAGCCGCCGCCTTCCCCGTTGACCTGGCCACCCTGCGTTCCGCCCAGCCCGTCCACATGCATGATCTTGATGCTGTCGATGCGCTCCATCGGCCGCACCGATTCGCGGATGATGGCCTCGGCCTTCTCCACCAGCTTCATGCGCAGAGCCGACATGCGGGCTTCCGGCGTCAACATGTTGTGTGCTTCGTTCATCATCCGCGCCGCATCGGCCTCGATCTCGGCGCGCACGCGCATGGCCATCGAACGGATCTTCTCGGCGTCGGCATCCGCCTCGGCCTGGGCCCGGATGGCGGCGCCGCGCGCGCTGCTGGCTTCGCTCTCGGCCTGCGCCGAGGACGTCAGCCGCAGGGCGTCACGCTCGGCGGCCTGGGCCGCGGCAATGAGCTCGATGGCCTTCTTGCGCTCGGCCATCTCCACTTCGCGGGCGGTGAAGACCTTCTCCTCGGCAGCGACGGCGAGGGCGCGCGCGGCCTCCGCCTCGGCCACCGCCTCGCTCTGGGCCTTGCTCTCGCGCGCGACCGAGATCGCGCGCTGCTGCTCGGCCAGCTCGAGCGAGGTGCGGCGCTCGATCTCCGCGCTCTGGATGGCGCGCTCCTTGCCGATGCGGCCTTCCTCGAGGGTCTGCTCGGAGCGGATGCGCGCCGTGTCGATGCTCTGCCTGGCGACGATCTGCGCGCTCTCGGCTTCCTGTTCGCGCTGGGCCCGCTCGGTCGACACCTCGGCGCGCTGGCGGGCGCGGGCCATTTCCAGTTCGCGCTCCTGCGCCAGGCGCGCGTGCTCGCTCTCCCGGTCGATGTCGAGCGACAGCTTTTCGGCCTCGAGGTTCTTGTTCCGGATGGCGATCAACGTGTCCTGCTCGACGTCGTTGCGCTGCTTCTTGCGGTGCTCGATCTGCTCGGTCAGGCGCGTCAGGCCCTCGGCGTCGAAGGCGTTGCTGGGGTTGAAGAACTCCATGCTGGTCTGGTCGAGCTGGGTCAGCGACGCGGCTTCGAGTTCCAGCCCGTTCTTGGTCAGGTCCTCGGCCACTGCGTCGCGCACGCGCCTGACGTAGGCGCCGCGCTTCTCGTGCAGTTCCTCCATGGTCATCTCGGCGGCCGCCGTGCGCAACGCGTCGACGAACTTGCCTTCGACCAGTTCCTTGAGCTGTTCGGGCTCCAGGGTGCGCAGGCCCAGCGTCTGCGCGGCCGCGGCGACCGCCGCCTGGCTGGTGGCCACGCGGACGTAGAACTCGGCGATCACGTCGACGCGCATGCGGTCGCGCGTGATGAGCGCCTTGTCGCGCCCGCGGCTGACTTCGAGGCGCAGCGTGTTCATGTTGACGGGAATCACGTCGTGCACGATGGGCAGCACGAACGCGCCGCCGCCGAGCACCACCTTCTCGCCGCCGAGCCCCGTGCGCACGAAGGCCCGCTCCTTGGAGCTGCGCAGGTAGAGCCAGTGCAGCAGCCATACCGCGATCGCGACGACGATCGCGACCACCACCAGCACGAGAATGAATTGTCCGAATTGAGCGCCTGACATAGGTGTCGTCTCCAGTGATTCCGTTACCGCGTGATCTCGACGAAGCGCCTGGTCGTTTCGGTCAGGGCCACCTCGGCGGGCAGCCTTTCCATCGAACTCGCGCCGTAGAAGCCGGCACAGGCGGGGCAGTTGGCCAGGATGTACTGCGCGTCGGCCGGCGTGGCGATCGGGCCGCCATGGCACAGCACGATCACCTCGGGGTTCACGGCCCGCGCCGCCGCGGCCCATTCGTTGACGAGGGGGACGCAGTCGGGCAGCTTGAGGGCGGTGTCGGCGCCGATCTCGCCGCCGGTGGTCAGGCCCATGTGGCACACCACGATATCGGCGCCGGCGCCGGCCATGGCGGCGGCCTCGGCCGGGCTGAAGACGTAGGGCGTCGTCAGCAGGTCCAGCGCGTGGGCGCGCGCGATGAGCTCCACCTCGAGCGCATAGCTCATGCCGGTTTCCTCGAGGTTGGCGCGCATGATGCCGTCGATCAGGCCGACGGTCGGGAAGTTCTGGATGCCCGAGAAGCCGAGCGTGATGAGCCGCTGCAGGAACTCCTCGGGGATCATGAAGGGGTCGGTGCCGTTCACGCCGGCCAGCACCGGCGTGCGCTTGACCACCGGCAGCACCTCGTGCGCCATCTCGCACACGATGTCGTTGGCGTTGCCGTACGCCATCAGCCCCGCGAGCGAGCCGCGCCCGGCCATCCGGTAGCGGCCCGAGTTGTAGATCACGATCAGGTCGATGCCGCCGGCTTCCTCGCACTTGGCCGACAGGCCCGTGCCCGCGCCACCGCCGATGATCGGTCTGCCGGCGGCGATCTTGGCCCGGAAGCGTTCGAGCAGCGTGGTGCGTGCAATGCGCGGCATGGTGGTTGGTTCTCCCTTGTCTTGTCGTTCAGGCCTGCCGCATGCCGCCCGCGGGGCGGGACGCTGCGTCCTTCCATGCGACGACCAGCGCGTCGGCGAAGGCCTCGTCGTTGATGTGCAGCGGCAGGCGCTGCAGCTTGCGGTCGTGCCCGGTGCGAAAGCCTGCCTCGATGGCGGCGAACAGCGCGCGATCGGCCTGCGGGTCATGGAAGGGCTGGCCGGGCCTGTCGATGGCCGAGACGCCGCCTTCGGGGATGAGAAAGCGCACCGGCCCCCGCATCGCGTTGAGCTTGCCGGCGATGAATTCGCCGATGCGCCGGCATTCGTCGGCGGACGTGCGCATCAGCGTGACGTTCGGGTTGTGGCGGTAGAGCGTGCGCCCCTTGAAGCGCTCGGGCACCGAGTCCCAGGTGCCGAAGTTCACCATGTCGAGCGCGCCGCAGGAGCCGACGTAGGGCAGGGCGTGCCGGGCGAAGGCGTCCAGCCGCGTTGGCCCCGCCGAGAGCGTGCCGCCGACGATCTCGTCGGCGATTTCCGTGGTCGAGACGTCGATGGCGCCGACGATGAGCCCGGAATCGGCCAGCTTCTCCATCGACTGGCCGCCGACGCCGGTGGCATGGAAGACCAGGCAGTCGCAGTCTTCCTCCAGCCGCTTCGTCACGGCCTGCACGCACGGCGTGGTCACGCCGAACATGGTCAGGCCGATGGCCGGGCGCGCAACACCTGACCTGGCGGGCGGGTGCGCGATCATTCCGGCGAGCGCGTTCGCCGCATTGGCCAGCACCAGTTCGCTGATGCGGTGGATGCCCTGCACGTCGGTCACCGAGTACATCATGCAGATGTCGCTCGGCCCGACGTAGGGACGCGTGTCGCCGCTGGCCATGGTCGACACCATCATCTTCGGCACGCCGACGGGCAGGGCGCGCATGCCCTGCGTGGCCATGGAGGTCCCGCCGGAGCCGCCGGCCGAGATGATGCCGCCGAGATCGCGACGGGTGAGCAGGAAGCGCTCGAAGGCCTGCGCCATCGCCTCCATCGCGACGCCGCGGTCGCTGCCGAAGACGGCCGATTCGCCCTGCGGGTGATGCCGCGCGACCTCGCGCGGATGCACGCTCGCAGGCGAAGGCTTGCCGGAGGTCGACAGGTCGACCGTGGTGACCCGCATGCCGAGCCTTTCCAGGCACTGGCGCAGGAACGCGAGTTCGCGGCCCTTTGTGTCGAAGGTGCCGGCGACATAGGCGCAGCGGGCGGTGCCGGAGGCCACCGGGAACTCGAAGACCCTGGGCGCGCTGGCCTGGGGCGCATCCTCCACCGGTCCGGGCGGCTGCGGCGCCGCGCCGCCGTGGCGCGCCATGTCCCTGACCGGCGCTGCGGTGCTGCCGGCGTTCCAGCGCGTGAAGCCGCGCACCGTGCCGGGCGCCAGGTCGTCGAGGGACGGGGCCCCGTCCGCATGGGCGCGCCGGACCGTGAAGACCTGGGGCGGCGGCGGGTCCGCGGCGCCGCGCGCGTCGGCCGCCGGTTCGGATTCTTCTTCGTCGTCGCCGGAACGAACGCCCAGCAGCCGCTCTTGCAGCGCCTGGTCGGCGGCGAGCTGCGCGGCCGGCATCTCCCGCGCGATGCGTCCGTTGACCATCAGCCCGATGCGGTCGGCCACGGAGATGGCAACGCCGAGGTTCTGCTCGATCAGCAGCACGGCGATGCTTCCTTCGGCGGCAAGGTCGCGCAGCGCCTGCGCCACCTGCTCGACGATGACCGGGGCCAGGCCTTCGGTCGGCTCGTCCATGACCAGCAGGCGCGGGTTGAGCAGCAGCGCGCGGCCGATCGCCAGCATCTGCTGCTCGCCGCCGGACAACTGGGCTCCCCCGTTGCCGCGCCGCTCGGCCAGGCGCGGGAACATGGCGTAGACGCGGTCGACCTCGCTCCGCTTGCCGGCGACGAGGCGCAGCGTCTCGTCCACCGAGAGCGACGGCCACACGCGCCGGCCTTGCGGCACGTAGGCAATGCCGCGCCGGGTGATCTCGTTGGGCGCCAGGCCGAGGATTTCCTCGCCGCAGAGCCGGACGCTGCCGCGGGCAGGCACCAGTCCCGTGATCGCGTTGCACAGCGTCGTCTTGCCCATCCCGTTGCGCCCGACGATGCCGAGCACTCCGCGCTCGAGCGTCAGGCCAACGCCCTGCAGTGCATGGGCGTGGCCGTAGAAGACGTCGAGGCCGTCGACGGCCAAGACCGGTCCGCTGCCGGCACTCTTGCCGCGTTCGCCGCCGAACCAGGCCATCAGTGCTTGCTCCCCATGTAGATCGCCTGCACCTGCGCATCGCCTTCGATCTCGGCCGGTGTGCCGGTGCGAAGCTCGCGGCCGTTGTGCATCACCGTGACGCGGTCGACCACGCGCAGCGCGATGTCCAGGTCGTGCTCGATCAGCACGAAGCTCATGTGCGGCGGCAGGGAGCGCAGCAGCGCCACCAGTTCGCGCCGCTCGTGCGGCGACAGCCCCGCGGCGGGCTCGTCGAACAGGATGAGCCGCGGCGCGCCTGCCAGGGCCATGCCGATCTCCAGCTGGCGCTGCTGCCCGTGCGCCAGGTTGGCGACGCGCTCGTCGGCGATGTGCGTCAGCCGCGTGCGCTCGAGCAGGTCGCCGGTGGCCTGCGCCGAGGCACTGCCGGCGCGCGCGCGCAGGAAGCTGAACCGCCCGCTGGACACGCCGCGCACCGCCAGGAACAGGTTGTCGCGCACCGTCAGTTCGCGAAACAGCAGCGAAGACTGGTAGGTGCGCCGCATGCCCTTGCGGATGCGGTCCTGCGGCGACAGGTGGGTGATGTCCTCGCCGAAGAAATGGATGCGGCCGGACGTCGGCGGAAAGTCGCCCGTGATCGCATTGAACAGCGTGGTCTTCCCCGCACCGTTGGAGCCCAGGATGGCGTACTTCTGCCCGGCCGCGACCGTGAGCGAGACGTTGTCGACCGCCCGCAGCGCACCGAAGGCCCGCGTGACCCCGTCGAGCCGCAGCGCGTCGCCCGAGAGCAGCTGCACGGCGCCGGCCGCGGCCGCAGCCGCGTGCGCACCGGTGGCCGCGCGCGGGCGAAGCGGGGTGACCGACGCCATGCCTTCAGGTCCTGCAGTCGGGCACGTCCCGGGTACCGAGCCCCATCTTCCTGAACTCCGCCTCCGGCAAGCCCAGCGTCTGCGTGACGTCGGGCACGGTCTTGACCACCTTGTTGTAGAAGGAGCCGTCCGGCGCCTTGGTCACTTCGGTGATGTATGTCGTGCCGACGCCGTTGCGATTCGCGTCGATCCTCACGTCGCCGGCCGGGCCCTTGAAGTTGGTCTTCTGCAGCGCCTCGCGGTAGGCCTTCTGGCCGTCCGAAAGGTCGCCCTTCACCACGTCGAGCGCATCCAGCGTTGCCTTGGTGTTGATGTAGTACAGATAGGCGAACAGCGACGGGCTGGGAAAGCCGTCCTTGAAGTTGGCCTTGTAGTCGGCCACGAACTTCTTCCACTCGGGCGTGTCGATCGAATCGGCCATCGGGCCGGCCGACGCGGTGCCCAGCAGCGACTCGCGCCGCTTGCCCTTGTAGTTCAGCACCGTCTGGTCCACCGTGATGGAGCCGCCGACCATGGGCTTGTCGCCGCCGGCCTGCTCGTACTGCGTCAGGAAGTTGACCGCGTCGGCGCCGCCGAGCACCACGACCAGCGCGTCGACGTCCTTGGGTATGCGGGCGATCACCGAGGCGTAGTCCTTGGTGCCCAGCGGAACCCACGCCTTGTCGACCACCTTGCCGCCCTTGGCGCAGTAGCTGGCCATGAAGCCCTGCACCTGGGAGTACGGGAATCCGTAGTCCTCGGCGATCAGGTAGGTCTTCTTGTAGCCCTTCGACAGCACGTGCTCGCCCAGGCCGACCATCCACTGCGCGCCCTCGGTGTTGAAGCGGTAGAAGTTGGGCGCGGGGTCGCCCCAGGTGGCGGCCTGCGCGCCGGAAGAGCCGTTGACGAAGGTGACGTTCGGCTGCGTCTTGGCGTAGTTCTTGACCGCGATGCCTTCGTCGCCCGACAGCGGGCCGATCATGATGGCCACCTTGTCCTGCTCCACCGCCTTGCGCGTGGAGTTGACGGCCTTGTCGGGCGTGGCGTCCGACGAGACCTTGACGAACTCGATCTTCTTGCCGCCGGCCATCCCGTTCTTTTCTTTGAGCGCCAGGTCGGCGCCGCGCATGCCGTCCTGGCCCGGGGCTGCGAACGGCCCTTCCAGCGAAGCCAGCAGGCCGATCTTCAGGACCTCCTGCGCATGCGCGAATCCGCCGATCGACACCAGCGCCGCCGCAGCCACGATGCTGCGTGCGGACAAACGATTGCCTCTGCTCATGTCTCGCTCCTTCTTGTCATCGATGAATGCGGCCAGCGCCGCGGTTGGGGAAAATCGAGTTGCCCACGCGGTTGCACAGCGCCTGCCACAGGCCGAGCAATCCATCGGGCGAGAAGAGCACGATCGCGAGGAAGACCCCGCCGATCACGAGATTGAAGCGTTCGCGGTCGACCAGGTCGATGGCGAAGTTCTGGAGCAGCACGAAGACGATCGCGCCGATGAAGGCACCGATGGGGTGCCGCATGCCGCCGAGCACCGCAATGATGAGGATGTTGATCATTGCGCCGATGCCCACGGTGCCCGGGGAGATGCGGTTGTTGTACCAGACCATGAGAATGCCGCCGACCGCCGCGAGGAACCCCGCCACGGCATAGGCGGCCACCCGGTGCGCCGTCACGTCGAAGCCCAGCGCCTGCATGCGGCGCGGGTTGTCGCGGATGCCCTGCAGCGCGATGCCGAACGGTGCGCGGATCAGGTGCTTGATGAAGAAGTATCCCGCCAGCGAGCAGGCCAGCACCACGAAGTAGAAGGGCATGGGCGCGCGCAGGTCGACGCCCAGGAGCACCGGGGGCGAGACCTTGCTGAAGCCCTGGAAGCCGTTGAAGACGGTGTAGTTCTGCTGCGCGAGGTAGAAGAACGCCACGCCGACCGCCAGCGTGATCATGATGGTGTAGATGCCCTCGGTGCGCACCGACAGCCAGCCGATGCCGGCGGCCACCAGCGTCGCCAGTCCGATGGCCACGACCAGCGCAAGCCACCACGGCCAGCCCAGGCTGATGGCCGCGTTGCTGCTGGCGCCGAAGATCGCCAGCATGTAGGCCGCGAAGCCGGCCACGGTCATCTGTGCGAGCGACACCATGCCGCCATAGCCGCCGAGGAAGGTCAGCGACAGGGCGATCAGGCCGAGCGCGAGCGACTGGGCCCCGATCTGGAACGTGAAGAACGGCGTCGCGAAGAACGGGTAGGCGAGCACGAAGGCCAACACCAGCGCGTGGCGCCAGCGGATGGCACGGATCGAGGCGCGCGTGCGCGACCAGGCCGGCGCGGGCGCCTGCACCGGTGCGCCGGGCGGATGCAAGGCCGCGGCAGGCACGGCTGCGGCGCCGCGGCCGGCACGCGCCAGGTCGGTCGCCACGCCCGGCGAGTTCATGGCGCGGCGCCATTTCGCGGCGCTCAAGAGGCGGCCCCTGGAAGAAAGCCGCGCACGCATCCACCCGTCCGCGCGCTCATGCGTTCTTCCCCATCAGCCCGCGCGGCTTGAAGGCCAGCGCCACGACCATGATCACGAAGGTGAACACCACGCTGTAGGTCGGCGCATACGCCAGCCCGAACTGCTCGGCCAGGCCGATCAGCAACGCGCCGATGGCCGCGCCGACCACGCTGCCCATGCCGCCGACGATGACCACCACCAGCGATGCAAGGAGGTAGCGCGTGTCTTCGCCCGGCGAGATGGACAGCGCGGTGCCGCCGACCACGCCGGCGAGCCCCGCCATGCCCGCGCCGATCGCGAAGGTCAGCGCGAACACGCGCTGCACGTTGACGCCGGATGCTGCGAGCATGCCCCGGTCGTCCACGCCGGCGCGGATCATCATGCCGATGCGCGTGCGGGCGAGCATCAGCCACAGCCCGACGCCGATCGCCACCGAGGCGACCAGCACGAAGAGGCGGTACGTCGGGAACTTGTTGACCAGCGGCAGCGTGGTCGAGCCGTAGATCCACGCGGGCGGATCGAACGTGTAGATCTCGGCGCCCCAGATCCACAGCGCGACGTCGGCCAGGACGATCGACAGGCCGATCGTCACCAGCGTCTGGCGCAGGTCCTGCCCCTGCATGTGGCGGAAGATCAGCAACTGCATCAGCAGGCCCAGGACGGCCGCGGCCAGGAAGCCCGCGAGCACCGCCAGCACCCAGGAGCCGGTGTGCTCGCCGACGTACCACCCGATATAGGCGCCGATCAGGTAGAGCGAACCGTGCGCCAGGTTGACGTTGCGCATCAGCCCGAACACCAGCGTGAAGCCGCTCGCGACGAGAAAGTACAGCGACGCGAGCGTGAGGCCGTTGAGGAAGGTCTTGAGGAACAGCGTGTGGTTGTCCCACAGCGCCCACACGACGAAAACGGCGACCGGCACGCCGAACAGCAGCCACAGCCCCAGCCCCCGCCTGCTCACGCGGCACGCTCCCATTGGCGCTGCGACGCGATCTCGGGCGCCTTCGCGAACTCGCCGTCCTTCATCACCGCCAGGATTCGCTTGGGGTCGCGCAGGATCGACAGGTTGGCGAGCGGGTCGCCGTCGACCAGCAGCATGTCGGCCAGGTAGCCTTCCCGGATGACGCCGAGCTCGTCCGGCTTCATCATGACCTGCCCGCCATACAGCGTGGTGCAGCGGATCGCCTCCATCGGCGTGAATCCCAGGTACTTGACGAAGAACTCCAGGTCGCGCGCGTTCTGGCAGTGCGGCGTGAAGGCAAAGCCGTAGTCGCCGCCCGGCAGCACGCGGATGCCGCGCTTGTGCATTTTCGACAGGGACACGCAGGCGGCCTCCCACTCGGTCTCGTAGCCCATGTCGCAGGCCATCGCGTGGGTGATGCCCCAAGGCTCGGCTTCGTACAGCATGGCGTACAGGATCGCGATGCCGGGCGCGACGAAGACGCGGTCCTTCGCGGCCTCGAGCATGTCCAGCGCCTCTTCGTCGACGAAGCTGGCGTGGTAGATGAGGTCGATTCCATGGCGCAGCGCCTGCTTGACGCTCTCGGACGAACGCGCGTGCGCCACGCCGCGCTTGCCCCGGATCTTGACCTCGCGCATGGCGGCGGCGACCTCCTCGTCGAGCATCCAGGCGGTCTCCGAGGGCGACTGGGGCGTGAAGTTGTCACCCGAGAGGTTGAGCTTGATCGAGTCGACGCCGTACTTCAGGAACAGCCGCACCGCCTTTCGCATCTCGTCGGCGCCGCTGACGTTCACGCCGAAGCTGAACTCGGGGAAGGGCAGGTGCGGCAGGGTCTCGTCGCCCAGGGCCCCGAGCACGGTGATCTCCTGGCTCGCGGCCAGGTAGCGGGGGCCGGGGATCTGGCCGGCGTTGATCGCGTTGCGGATCACCACGTCGAGCCGCGCCTTGGCGCACGCGGCGCCGACGCACGAGGTAAAACCCGCCTGCAGGTAGCGCCTGGCGACCTTGGCGCACCACAGCACGTGTTCCTCCAGCGGCATGGTCTGGATGGCCGCCAGCGTGGCCGCGTCGTTCCAGGAGAAGTGCGTGTGGGCCTCGCACATGCCGGGCATCAGCGTGGCGCCCGCGCCGTCGATGACCTGCGCGCCGCCCGGCGAGATCGGCGCCGTGCTGCGCCCGACCTGCCGGATGCGGTTGCCACGCACCAGCACGCTGCCGGGGTAGGGGTTCTGGCCCGCGCCGTCGAGGATGCGGACGTTGGTGAAGACGACATCAGCCATGACATCTCCTGTGCACAGGCGGGTGCGCCACGTCAGGCCGCCCACCGGGTCATCTGCTGGCGCCGCACCGGCGGCGCGCGATGGAACTCGCCGTCCTTCATCACGGCCAGGATGCGCGACTTGTCCTGGAGCACCGTGATGTCGGCCAGCGGGTCGCCGTCGATCAGCAGGATGTCCGCCAGGTACCCCTCGCGGATGTAGCCGAGCACCTTGCCCATGCGCATCATCGGCCCGCCCCAGGCGGTGGCCGACAGCAGCGCCTCCATCGTGCTCATGCCGACGTACTTGACGAAATACTCCAGGTCCTTGGCGTTGGTGCCGTGCGGCGTCCACGCGAAGCCGTAGTCGCCGCCAGGGAGGATGCGGATGCCGCGCCTGCGCATCGCGCGCATGCTCTCCACGGCCGCCTCGAGTTCGCGGTGGTAGCCCATCTTGCGCGTGACCTCCGGCGTCAGGCCCCATTGGCTGGCGTGATGGCAGGTGTTGATCAGCCAGGCCAGCCCGGGCGCGATGAAATGCTCGGTCTTGTGCGCCTCGAGCATGTCGAGCGCCTCGGTGTCGGTGAAGCTGGCGTGGTAGATCACCTCGATGCCCTGCGTCACGCATTGCTTGATCGCCCAGGTCGAACGCGCGTGCGCCGCCACGCGCTTGCCCCAGTTCTTTGCTTCCTCGACGCAGACGCGCACTTCCTCGGCGGTGAACTGGCTCGACTCGCTCGGCATGCCGGTGATGGATTCGCCCGAAAGGTTGATCTTGAGGGAATCGACGCCGTACTTGCAGAACATGCGCACGCAGCGGCGCATTTCCTCGGCGCCGCTGACGATCGCGCCGAAGGCGAACTCCGGCTGCGGCAGGTGCGGCTGGGTGGTGTCGCCCAGGCCGCCCGGAACGGTGATCTCCTGGCTCGCCGCCAGATAGCGCGGGCCGACGATGGTGCCGTCGTTGATGGCGTTGCGGATCACCACGTCCAGGCGCGGCTTGGCGGTGGCGGCGCCGACGCAGCTGGTCCAGCCCATGTCGAGGTAGCGCCGGGCCACCTCCGCGCACCACAGGATGTGCTCTTCCGGCGGCATGCGCTGGATCGCGTCGAGGCTGGGCTGGTCGTTCCAGGAGAAATGCGTGTGCGCCTCGACCATGCCCGGCATCAGGAAGGCGCCGGCGCCGTCGATGACCTGCGCGCCGCTGACGGGCGTGGATCCGCGCCCGTACCCGGTCTTGACGACGCGCGAGATCCGGTTGCCTTGCACCAGCACGTCGCCGGTGAAGGGCGCCTCGCCGCCGCCGTCGAAGATCCGTACGTTGGTGAACAGCACGTCTGCCATGTTCAGCTCCTCGCGTGGGCCTGCAGGAACTCGCGCAGCTCGCGCCGGCATTCCTCGGGCCGTTCGATGGGTGTCCAGTGCCCGCAGCGCGGGAACACCACCACCCGCGTGCTGGCGGCCCGGTGCAGCTTGTCGGCCATGGCGCGCACCGCCTGCGGCGGCGCCACGCCGTCCTCGTCGCCGGTGACGAGCAGCACCGGCGCGGTGATCCGGTCGATGGCGGCGGGCTGTGCCGCGGCCAGCGCCTCGCAACTGCGCGCGTAGTTCTCGCCCTCCTGCCGCATGAGGCTCTCGCGCACGTAGGCCACGGCAACCGGCATGCGCTCGCGCGTGTCGGCCGAGATGGAAGCCTGCAGCAGCGCCTGCGTGATCTCCTGCATGCCGGCCGGGCCTTCGCGCGCCTTGGCGGCGCGCGCCGTGATGGCCGTGCGTGCGGCATCCGGCGGTGCGATGAGCGGGCCGAACATCGCCAGGCCGGCCACGCGCTTCGGATGGTCCGCGGCGATGTGCTGAAGCACGATGTTGCCCATCGAATGCCCGACCCAGTGCGCCCGCGCCACGCCGAGCCGGTCGCAGATGTCGAGCATGGTCGCGGCGTAACGCTCGATCGTCAGGTCGCCTTCGGCGCGCTGCGAGCGGCCGCTGCCGGGCAGGTCCACCCGGATCACCCGGTGGCGTGCCATGGCGGCCATCAGCGGCGTGAAGGTGTTGGTGCTGCCGCCGAGGCCGTGCACGCAGACGATGGCCGGGCCTTCGCCTTCATCCTCCACCGCGATGCGATCGATGATCTGGAGCGTCATGATTCGAACCTGTTCTCGATGGCGCCGATGCCGTCGATCTCGACCCGCACCACGTCGCCGGACCTGAGCCACTGCGGCGGGTCGAGCCCCATGCCGACGCCCGAGGGCGTGCCGGTCGCGATCACGTCGCCCGGGTGCAGCGTGATGCCGCGCGAGCACGTCTCGATCAGGGTGGGGATGTCGAAGATCATGTCTCGCGTCAGGCCGTCCTGCCGCAATGCACCGTTGACCCAGCCGCGCACGCGCGTCGCGCGGCCGTCCATCTCGTCGGCGGTGACGATCCACGGCCCCATCGGGCAGAAGGTGTCGAAGCTCTTGCCGAGGTCCCATTGCTGGTGGCGCATCTGCACGTCGCGCGCCGTCACGTCGTTGAGCACGGAATAGCCGAACACATGGTCCATCGCATGCGATGCCGGGATGTCCCGGCCGCCGCGACCGATCACCACGGCCAGTTCCGATTCGTAGTCGATCTGCACGGATACGGCCGGCGATGGCAGGCGCACCGCGTCGTGCGGGCCTATCACGCACTCGCCGAGCTTGCCGAAGACGATGGGCCAGGGGTCGCTTTCGGGCATGGCCTGGCGGAACACCGTGCCGGCGAGCTCGGCCGCGTGCGCGCGGTAGTTGCGCCCCACGCAGAACAGGCTGCGCAAGGGGCGCGGCAACGGCGAGCGCAGCGTGACCACTTCGACCGGAAGCCGCGTGCCCGAGGGCTGCGGCAGGGGCGTGCCTTGCGCCAGCGCCTGGATCAGCGGCAGCACGCCGCGCGATGCGTCGCGCACGCCCAGCGGCGTGGCTTCCCGCCCATCCGGCGAGATCGTGCCCACGTAATCGCGACCACCCCAATTCCAGCTGGCCAGACGCATTGACTTTGTCTCCATGGCGCCCCGCCGGTCTTGCTGCGTTGCGCCAGCCGCCGCGAGGTCTCGGAAGTCATACGGAAGTCGGGTTTGAGACTTGCGTCTCAAACTGGGATGGCTGCATCATATGGCCCGGGATCCGAAATTCACAAGAGATGCAGAGGGCTTTGGCGCTCCGTACAAACCCGATGGCGAGACTGAAACACAAGCTGAGCGAGCCCCCCAAACCACCCGAGCGCGGCGTGCGCGCGGCCACCTTCGGGCTGCTGCTCGACACGGCCATGGCCATCATCCGGGAAAGCGGCCACATCCCGTCCGTTGCCGAATGCGCGGCACGGTCGAAGGTCTCGCGGGCCACCGCGTACCGCTACTTTCCGAGCCGCAGCGCGCTGGTCACCGCGGTGATCGACAGTTCGCTCGGCCCGGTGCGCAAGCTGGCGTCCGACAACCCCAACGGTCGCGAGCGGGTGCACGAGCTGTTTGCGCAGACCTTTCCGCGCTTCAAGGAATTCGAGGCGCAGTTGCGCGCCGCCGCGCAGCTGTCCCTGGAGCAGTGGGGCCTGGAGCGCGCCGGCCTGCTCGAAGAGGAGCCCTACCGGCGCGGGCACCGCGTGCGCATCCTCGAGCATGCCATCGAGCCGCTCGCGCCGTTGATGCGGCCGGGGGTTCGCGACCGGCTGCACCATGCCCTGTCGGTCGTCTACGGCATCGAGCCCTACGTGATCCTCAAGGACATCTGGGGCCTGCGCGACCGCGAGGTCGAGAAGACCGCGCTCTGGATGGCCGATGCGCTGATCGACGCGGCGCTGCGCGAATCGGAGCAGAAGCCGGTCAAGCGCAACGCCGCATGACGATGCCCGGCATGCCGGGCAAGCGCGGCGCAATGCGCCCCGCTAGGGCTTGATCGCCACTTTCAGCACGCCGTCTCGCTGGTTGGCGAACAGGTCGTAGGCGGCGACGATGTCATCGAGCCGGTAGTGGTGGGTCACCAGCAAGCCCAGGTCCACGCGGCCCGAGGCAACCACATTCATGAGCCGCCGCATGCGCTCCTTGCCACCCGGACAAAGGGCGGTGGCGATCTGGTGATCGCCCAGGCCGGCGGCGAACGCCGACAGCGGAATCCTCAGGTCTTCGGAATAGACGCCCAGGCTGGACAAGGTTCCCCCCGGCTTGAGCACCCGCAGTGCTGCCTCGAACGTGCCTTGCGTGCCCAGCGCCTCGATGGCCGCGTCCGCACCCCGGCCGCCGGTGAGCTTCATGACTTCGTCGACCACGTCGCATTGCCTGAAGTTCAGCGTGACGTCGGCGCCCATCCTGGCGGCGATGTCCAGCCGGTGCTCGTTGCCGTCGACGCCGATCACCGTGGTGGCGCCGAGCAGGCGCGCGCCGGCGGTTGCGCACAGCCCGATCGGGCCTTGCGCGAAGACAACGACGGTGTCGCCGATCCTGATTCTTGCGTTCTCCGCGCCCTTGAAGCCGGTGGACATGATGTCCGGGCACATCAGCACTTGCTCGTCGGTCAGCCCGTCCGGGATCGGCGCCAGATTGGCTTGGGCATCGGGAACCAGGACGTACTCCGCCTGGGTGCCGTCGATCAGGTTGCCGAAGCGCCAGCCGGCCGTTGCCTTGTAGCCGTGGCAGCCGCAGCGTCCCGAAGGCACGAGATAGCTGCCGTCCTGGGAGGGTGCGCCGTCCTGCGCCGCGTACGAGTTGAAATTGGGGCAGATGGCGCCGGCAACCACGCGCTGGCCTTCCTCGTAGCCCTGCACGGCGCTGCCCAGCTTCTCGATCACGCCGACCGGTTCGTGCCCGATGGTCAGGCCGCTGGCGACCGGATACTCGCCGCGCAGTATGTGCACGTCGGTGCCGCAGATGGTCGTCGTCGTGATGCGCACCAGCGCGTCATTGGGTCCCACGTCCGGAACCGGCTTGTCGGCAAGCTCGATCCTGTGGCGTTCGACGAAGACGGCGGCTTTCATCATGGCTGACATGGAGAACTCCTCGATCGGGTGAAGGCGGGCCGCGGCGGGCGATGCAGATGCATGCCTGCGCACGGACTGTAGGAGTGCGGCTTCCAGTGCGGTTTGCGCTGGATCAAGCCGGCCACGGATGACGGGGCCATCCTTGGCGATCGGCAAGGAGAAATCATGGGCATTCAGTGGACGAGTTGCGGCTGGACAGCGGACGGTGCACAACCATGAGCGCGGGCGTGGAAATCGTCAACAGCATCGAGGAGTCGAAACGGCTCAACCGGCTTGCCAACCCGTCGAGCGCGCCGACCGGCACCGTCGAGGACCCCGGCGCCGATGGCCTGAGCGATGCGCAGGCTGCGCAGCGGCAGCGCAGTTTCGGTCCCAACGTGCTGCCGGCTGCCGGACGCAAGCCGCTGTGGCGCATCGGCTGGGACGCGCTCACGCAGCCGATGTTCCTGCTGTTGCTGGCCACCGCGGCCGTCTATGCGGTCCTGGGCGAACTCGGCGATGCCGCGATGCTGCTCGCTTCCGTGCTGCTGGTGGGGGCGCTGTCGATCTTCCAGGAGCAGCGCACCGAGCGCGTGCTGGAGGCCCTGAAGGACTTGTCGAGTCCACGGTGCACGGTGGTGCGGTCGGGCCGGGCCCTGAGGGTGGCCAGCCGCGAGCTGGTGCCGGGCGATCGCCTGCTGGTCAATGAGGGAGACCGGCTGGCGGCCGACGCACGCCTGCTGCCGGGCCATGCGCTGCAAGTGGACGAGTCTCAACTCACCGGCGAGTCCATGCCGGTCGCCAAGCTGGCGGACAACTGCGCCGACGCGGCGCGACTGCACGCAGGCAGCCTGGTCGTGCAGGGCGATGGCGTTGCGCTGGTGACGGCCACTGGCGCGGCCACGGCGCTCGGGCGCATCGGCAGCGCAATGGCGCAGATGCGCCCGCGGCCGAGCCGGCTGCAGGACGACCTGCGCCGGCTGGTGCAGCGCGTGGCCGTGCTGGCCATGGCCACCTGCCTTTTCGCGGCGGCGCTGTTCGCCTGGCGCGAAGGCTCATGGACTGCCGGGCTGCTGCTGGGCCTGACCTTGGCGATGTCCTTGATTCCGGAGGAGTTCGCGGTGGTCTGGACCGTGATGCTGGCACTGGGCGTCTGGCGCCTGGCGCGCGCGCAGGTGCTCACGCGCCGGCCGCAGGCCATCGAAGCCCTGGGCACGATCACCGTGCTGTGCGTCGACAAGACGGGCACGCTGACCCACAACCGCATGCGGCTGACGGCGCTGCACGATGGCGTGGCCGGCATCGACCCCGGGACGCCTGAGGCCTTGTCGCCGGCGCATCGCGCACTGCTGTCGGTGGCGCAGCAGGCCAGCCTGGCAGAGGGCGTCGAGCCGATGGACCGGGCGGTGTACGAGGCGGCCCGGCACGCAGGACTGGCGCCGCCCGATGCAGGCTCCGCCGGCGCGCGGCGCGGCGTGCGCGCCGGCGCGCCCTACGTGGTCCGGTGGTGGCGAGATGGGGCGGGCGGCTCGCAGACCGCGTGCGTCAAGGGCGCCCCGGAGGCGGTATTGGCGCGCTGCGATGGGGAGCCGTCCTTCTTGCGGGCACTGGAGAACACGGCCGCGCAATGGAGCGCTACGGGACTGCGGGTGCTGGCCGTGGCCCGGGGGGTTGCCCAGGCACCGGGCGAGGATGGGGCGCTGCCTGCGCCGATGCGCCTGCAGGCGATGGGACTGCTCGGGTTCATGGACCCGCTGCGCGAGCAGGTGCCCGCGGCCGTTGAAGAGTGCCGCCGCGCCGGCGTCCGCGTGATCATGATCACCGGGGATTCGCCGCAAACCGCGGAGGCGATCGCCAGGCACGCGGGACTTTCCGGCGGCCCTCCGGTGACCGGGGCTCAGCTGGCCGTCATGGATGAAGCGGCCCTGCGTGCCAGCCTTCGCGGCACCTCGGTCTTTGCCCGCATGGATCCGGCGCAGAAGCTGCGCATCGTGCACGCCTTGCAGGCCAGCGGCGAGGTCGTCGCCATGACCGGCGACGGCGTCAACGACGCGCCGGCCCTGCGCGCCGCCGACATCGGCGTTGCCATGGGCCAGCGCGGCACCGACGTGGCGCGCGAGGCCGCGGCATTGGTGCTGCTGGACGACAACTTTGCCTCGCTGGTGGAGGCCGTGCGTGCCGGGCGGCGCATCTTCGTGAACCTGCGCAAGGCGCTCGGATACCTCTTCGCCGTCCATGTGCCGATCGTCGGCGTGGCGCTTATGCCGGTGTTGCTGGGCGGCCCGGCTTTGCTGCTGCCGCTGCATGTGGTGCTGCTGGAACTGCTGATCGATCCCGCCTGTTCGCTGGTTTTCGAAGCGGAGCCACCGCCCGACGACATCATGCGCCAGGCGCCGCGCGCGGCGGGCGAGACCCTGTTCACCCGCGGCGCCGCGCTGCGCGCCGTGGCGCTGGGCGGCGTTGCATTCCTGGCCGTCGCGCTGGTTCAGTGGCTGCTGCAGCGGCAGGGGGCGGAACCGGAGCACCTGCGCCTGGCCAGCCTGGCATCCATCGTGGCGGGCAACCTGCTGCTGCTGGTGTGGTTCCGGCGCGGGGCTTGCGGCCATGCGCGCGACAACCGGGCGTTTCATGCGCTGCTGCTGGGCGTGTGTGCCGTGGGCGCGCTGCTGCTCGGGGTGCCGGCGCTGGGCGCGCTGTTCGGGCTTGCGGCAGTACCGCCGGCCTGGGCTGTTGCGCTGGCGGCGCCGGGTGCATGGGCAGCCTGGCAGGTTGGGCGCGGCCGTCGGCCGTCGGCTGACGGGCATGCGGCATGAATTCGCCTCCGGCGCGGGCAGGGCGACGCCGGCTTTCCACGCCAGGCCGCTCAGGCCCAGCCGCCACCCAACCCGGTCATCTCGTCGACCAGCACCGCCTGGACCAGGCGCAGGTGATTGTCGGCGCGCAGTGCCTGATCGAGGACGCCGTCGCGGGCCCGCAGCGACCAGTGTTCGGGCTTCGTCGCGTCGACCTCGAATGTGGCTTCGCTGGGAAACCGGCCGTCTGCGTCGGCAGGCCGGACGGCGAAACCGAGGCCGCGCGCCGACGCAGCGAACGCCTCGGCGCGCGGGCTGCCGGCGCCGCCGACCAGGTTGACCGACGCCGGCGCATGCGCGGCCAGCGGATGCTCGAGCAATGTCATGACGTCGGCCAGGATGGCCGCCTGATGCGCCTGGCTGCCCAGGTCGACCATGACCGGAACGCCGGCGCGGCGGGCAATCTGCAGCGGAACCGGTGGCGGCAGGCACTCGCAGGCGATGGCGTCGTACATCCGGCCCAGCGCGTCGCCCAGGAAATCGATGGCGCGCTCGGGCGGGTCGGCCCGGTGGGCGTAAGTCACCAGCGCCACACGGGCGCCGAGCTGGATTGCCGCTGCCTGGAGCAGTGCTGATTCCGGCCCGGGACGACAGCTCATCAGCACAGCCAGGTTCTTCTCGCGCAATGGCTGGTAGGAGGGGCGGACGCGCAGCTCGGCGCGGACGCGCCGCGCTGCCGCGAGCAAGCCCAGCATGGCGTCCGCGTCTGGCGCGCAGGGCGATGGCTGTCGCAGCGCGGAGAACGAAAGGAAGGAGAGCACGTCCGCCACATTAGCGAGCCGCCGTGTGCAGCGCTTGATCGCCGTCAAGCGAGGCGGCACTCACCAAGACACATTGCGGTCACAAAGTATTGACGCACTGTTACCCAAGGCCGGGGAACTGTCGCCGGGGTGTTGCAGTGCCTTCCTACGCTTGCGTCCAGTCCCCCCACCAGGAGCGAGCCATGAACGAAGGTATTCCGACCAGCGCACCCGAAGGCGTCGATGTTCGCAGCATTTCCGGCATGCTCGAGCTGCTCCGGCAGACCGTGCCGATCACGAAGCGACTGGTGCACGCCGGCGACACGGTGTACCGGGTGGGCCAGGAGTTCGCCTGCCTCTACGTGGTGAATTCGGGCTTCTTCAAGCAGGTCAACCTGTCCGGCGAAGGACGCGAACAAGTCGTGGCGCTGCACTTCAAGGGCGACTGGATGGGCCTGTGCGGCATTGCCGACGGCCACTACGCCTGCGACGTGGTGGCCATGGACACCGGTGAAGTCTGGGCGATACGCTACGACGCCCTGCTGCGGGCGGGGCTGCAAACGCCCGCCTTGCTGTCGGCGTTGCACGCCGCCATGAGCCGGGCGTTGACGCGCGACCATGACTGCCTGCTCTCGCTGTGCACTTTGCCGGCCGATGCCCGGGTGGCCGCTTTCCTGCGCTACTGGGCCGACGCCCTGGACCAGCGCGGGCTGCGTACCGACCAGTTCACGCTGCGCATGACACGCGCCGAGATCGGCAACTACCTTGGCATGACGCTCGAATCGGTCAGCCGCGCCCTGTCGCGACTCGCTCGCGGCGACGTAATCCGCTTTACCGACAAGGCGCGGCGCGACATCCACATTCCGCAGGTCGAGGCGCTGACCCGTTTCATCCAGTCGGGCAGCACGCCGCTGGGGGCGGCCGTTCACTAGGTGCCTGCAAGCGCCCGCAACATGGCCTGCTGCAGCGCGTCCCGCGTATAGGGCTTGGGCAACAGTTCCCATTCATGGGCGCCGTCGAGCAGCCCGCTGGAGTAGCCGGACATCAGAAGAACCGGCAGCCCGGGCAACTGGGCGCGGGCCACTTCCGCCAGTTCGGTGCCGCCCATGCCGGCGCCCAGCACGACGTCGCTGAGCAGGAGATCCACTGGCGCGTCGGAATCCAGAACGTCCAGCGCTTGCTCGGCACTGGCGCAGGCGACGACCTGGCACGCCAGCGAGCCCAGGAAATTCGCCACCACCTGCCGCACTTCGCCGTCGTCCTCGACGAGCAGCACACGCAGGCCAGGCGGTAGTTGGCGGGCGCTTTCGGTCCCGGGCGCGGTGGCGGTCTCGGTGGGCGGCTCGACCCGTGGAAGGTAGACGGTCACAGTGGTGCCGGCGCCGGGGCGGCTGTCCAGCGCGACCGTTCCGCCCGATTGCCTGGCGAAACCGTAGACGGTGGACAGGCCCAGGCCTGTTCCACGGCCGGCCTCCTTGGTGGTGAAGAACGGCTCGAAGGCACGCTCGCGGACCGACTCGGGCATGCCCATGCCGGTGTCGGCCAGCGCGATGGCCACGTAACCCCGTGCCGCCGGGGGGATCGGGCCTTCGGGCGCGGGCCCATGCGGGAGAGCATCCACCGCGCGGCAGGTGATGGCAAGGCTGCCGCCCTGGGGCATGGCGTCGCGCGCGTTGATGGCGATGTTCAACAGCGCCGACTCGAGTTGGCCCGGATCGGCCAGGCAATACACGGGCTGGGCGTCGAGCGTGATCGTCACGCGCTGGTCGAGCGTGCGGCGCAGCATGTCGGTCAGCGAGTGCAGCAGTGCCGGCGTGTCGACCGTCATGGGCTGCAGCACCTGCCGCCTGGAAAATGCCAGCAGCTTGGCGGTGAGTTCGGCGGCTCGACGGGTGGCGCGCGAGGCCGCGCCCACCACCTGCCGTACCAGGGGGTCATGCGCATGCACCGGCGCATCCTCCAATACCTGCAGGTTGCCGGAGATGACCGTCAGCAGGTTGTTGAAGTCGTGTGCCACGCCGCCGGTGAGCTGGCCTACCGTTTCGAGCCGTTGCGCGTGCTTGAGCGCCTCTTCGCTGCTGCTGCGCTGCAAGGCGGTGGCCAATATGTTCGAAAGCGCCTCCAGGAAGCGCACTTCGTCTTCGCCGAAGCGGTGCGGGTTGCGCGATCGCACCGTCAACACGCCGAGCGTGCGGCCGCGGTCGGACAGCGGGACCGAAAGCTCGCACAGGAAGCCGGCATCGCGATAGGGGATTCCGAGGGCGAAGGCCCCGTCGCGGGAGTGGCCGTTGACGACCACCGGACGGCCTCGCATCGCGACTTGGGCGGCAGGCGAGTCCGGGGCCATGGCCAGGCGGTGGCCAATGGCTTCGCCGGGGAGCAGGCCTACCCCGGCCGCGATGCGAAGCCAGGAGCCGCCGGGCTCGAGCATGAGGATCTTGGCCATCTCGACCTGCAATGCCTGCGCTACCAGCGCCGGTGCTCTCGCCATGAGGATGTCCATGTCCGGAACGTCCACCGCCAGGCGGCCGAACTCGGCCACGTGCTCGGCGTAGCGTGCGCGCTGCAGCGCCTGTTTCACCCGTGGGTATTCGGCCACGCTGCGGATGGCGGCGACCACGTAGGGAAGGCCATGCTCGACCAGAGGACTGAGGGCGATCTCGACCATGACCTCGCTGCCGTCCCGGCGGCGGGCCACCAGGTCCATCTGCGTGCCCATGGGCCGGCGGCGGGGTTCGGCGGCATAGGCCTGCCGGTAGGCCGCGTGGCGCGGCCTGATCGTGTCGGGCACAAGTTGCTCGACAGGCAGGCCTTGCAGCTCCTGCAGCGGATAGCCGAGCAGTTCAAGTGCCATCGGATTGGCAAGGCGGACGATGCCCTGGCCGTCGACCAGCAGCAGCGCATCGGGATAGGCGGCAAAGATCGAGCGGAATACCGCTTCGTCCTCCAGGCCCGGCAGCGATGGCCCGGCGGACATCAGCAGGCCTCGACTTTCGGCACGAGGATGTACCCGGCACCGCGCACCGACTTGATGATCTGCGGGTTGTTCGGGTCGCGCTCGATCTTGCGGCGCAGGCGCCCGATCTGCACGTCGATGGTCCGGTCGAAGGGACCGCCGTCGCGCCCGCGCGTGTGTCCGAGCAGGAAGTCGCGCGAGAGCACTCGGCCGGGATGGGTGGCCAGTGCGCAGAGCAGGTCGAACTCGCCGCTGGTGAGCGCCACCTCGTTGGCGTTGCCGTCGACGAGGCGCCGCGCCGCGGGGTCGAGCCGCCAACCGTCGAACCGCAGGACGGCATTCGTGGCAGGCGCAGGCGCCGGCGCGGCCACGGCGGTGGCGGGGGCGAGCCGGCGCAGCACCGCCTTGATGCGCGCCAGCAGCTCGCGCAGGTCGAAGGGCTTGGTGACGTAGTCGTCGGCGCCGACTTCCAGGCCCACCACCTTGTCGACCGAGTCGCCGCGGCCGGTGACGATCACCAGCCCGCAGTGCCAGTGCTCGCGCAACTGGCGGGCGATGGCGAAGCCGTCTTCGCCCGGCAGGCCGAGGTCGAGCAGCACCAGCTGCGGCGGATCGGCCGCCATCAGCTCCAGCAGGGCAGCGCCGCCGTGCACCTGGCTCACGCGAAAGCCCTGGCCGCCGAGGTAGCTTGCCAATAGTTGGGTGATGTCGGCCTCGTCGTCGAGAACCGCAAGGTGGATGGCTGGTTGGCTCACGCCGGCGATGGTAGTTCGCGGCGCGCCGCGCTTCAATCCGCGCATGCACGCCCATACCGGCGCATCGGCGACCGGGCGCCCCCGGCCCGGCCGGGCTGCACCTTGATCTGGCGCAAGCCAGGCAGGGCGCCTGGCATCCACCATCTAGCTGTTCGACAGGAACTGAAAGGACAAGGCCGTGAAGATTCTCATTGCCGTCGATGGCAGCGACTACACCCGCCGAATGCTTGACTACATAGCCGAGCACCAGACGACATTCGGTCCCGGGAACGACTTCACGGTCTTCCATGCGGTCATGCCGGTGCCGCACAGGGCGGCGGCGTTCGCCGGCCCGGACCTGGTGCATGGCTACTACGAAGACGAGGCGCGCATCGTGCTCGATCCCATCCGCGAGTTCATGAAGGCACGCAGTATCGAAGCTCGCTTCGAGCACAGGATCGGCAGCCCGGCGGCCGAGATCGCCAAGGCGGCCGAGAAGGGGCACTTCGACATGGTCCTGATGGGTTCGCACGGGCACAACGCACTGAAGAACCTTGTCCTCGGGTCGGTCGCGACCAAGGTGCTGGCCGCCTGCGGCGTGCCGGTTCTGCTGGTGCGCTGACATGAGCTACAAGACCATCCTCGTTCATCTGGACAGCTCGCCGCGCTGCGAGGCACGCACGGTGCTCGCGGCGCAATGGGCGCGCATCCACGGGGCGCATCTGGTGGGCCTGGTGCCCAGCGGACTGCAGGACGGCGTCATTCCCGCGAGTGACCTGGCCGGACGCAACGTCGATTTCATCGCGGAGTCGGCCGAGTTCCTGCGTCGGCGGGCGGAGGCCGTCGCCCGTGCGTTCTACAGGAACATCGGGGGCGCGCAGGCAATTGCGCATGAGGTGCGTCTTGTGGACAGCACGGCGATCGACGCGGTGGTGCAGCACGGCCGCACGAGCGACGTGGTCGTCCTCGGCCAGCACGATGGACGGCACGACCCGGGCGCAACAAGCGCCGACCTGGCACAGCGGACGCTGATGGAACTGGGCCGGCCCATCCTGATGGTGCCCTTTGCAGGCAACTTCGAGGGTGCCACCCGGCATGCCGTGGTGGCCTGGAACGGATCGCGCGAGGCCGGCGTTGCCCTTCGCGCCGCGCTGCCCGCGCTGCAGCAGGCGGCCAAGGTCACCCTGATCAACTGGTGCCGGCCCAGGGGCGAAGGCAACGGTCAGGAGCTGCTCGTACGCGAGATGCTGCAGTACCTGCAGCGCCACGGCATCGAAGCAAGTGCAGAAGGTGACGTGACCGAGATCGAGATGGGCGACGCCTTCCTGTCTCGCATCGGCGAACTGGGCGCGGATCTCCTGGTCATGGGCGGGTACGGGCATTCGCGCTTTCGCGAACTCGTCCTGGGCGGCGCCACGCGCCAGATCCTGGCGCGAATGACGGTGCCCGTGCTGATTGCGCACTGACGCAGGCCCGGCCCGGCCGACCCTGCGCTCAGGGCACGATGGCCAACTCGTTCCTGACGCTGGCGACGCCGGGCGCGGACCAGGCGACACCCTGCACCGCCTGCCGTTCGGCCCAGGAGTGGACCTTGCCCCGCAACGTCACGTACGGGCCATCGGCGCTGACTGTGATCGCCCTTGCGTCGCGCTGCGCCTGGCGTTGGAGCGCGCGCTCGATCTTCGCGGCGATGTCGGCCGGGTTGATCTGGGGCCGCAGCACCAGTTGGTTGGCGACCGACCTGACGCCGAACAGCTGGCCGACCGCGGCTTCCGCGGCATGGCGCTGGTATTCCCATTCCACCTCGCCCGTGAGCGTGACGCAGCCGTTCTCGACCATGATCCGGACCTTGCCGGGAGGCACGAAAGCGTTCCACGAAAGTGCGCGCTCCGACGCTGCGGCAATGTCGCTGTCGATCCGCTCGTCTCCCGCGGGGAGCTTGACCTGGAGTTCGACCGCTACGGCCCGCACCCCGGCCACCCGCTGCGCCGCGTGTTCGATGGCGTACTTCTCGGCGTGGCTCGCAGGATGGCCGGTGAGCGTCACCACGCCGTCCTTCACGAGCACGCCGACATTCGTATGTGTCACCGCCGGATCCCAGGCCAGTTCGGCCTCGACGTCGCGCTGGAGTTCTGCATCTGTCTTCATGGCATGTTCCTCTTGAGTTGGTGGAGCGTTCGGCAGCTCGCGGATTGCTTCTGGAGCGACCGTGATGTCACTGTAGAAGCGCCTTCGTCGCCCGCATTGCGCCAGATCAAGCCAGCCCAGCGACCGCCGCGAAGGCTGCACCGGGCCAGCTGGAAGCTCACTCGATGGACAGCGCGGCGCTCGGCACCTGGACATGAGCCTGGGCTTGGGTCCCGGCAGAAGCTGGCATCTGCGCCGCGACGGCCTCGGGCGCACGCACCAGCAGCACCGGTACAGGGGCGCTCCGAACGATGCTTTCCGCTCCGCTGCCCAACACCCAACGGCCGATGCCGCGGCGGCCGTGCGTGCCCAGGACGATCACGTCGGCCGGCCATTGGAGGGCTTCCAGTGCCACACTGTCGGCCAGCTTTCCGCTGATGGCGTCGTGCAGTGCCGTGTCGGCCTCGATGCCGCTCGCGGCGGCGATGGACTTTCCCTCATCCAGCAGCCTGGCGCCTTCTTCGCGCAGCACGTTGAGCCAGTCGCCCGCCAAGCCGGCGTAGGCGTCCATCGTCAGGGCAAAAGACAGTTCGTCGATCACATACATCAGGCGCAGGCGGCCGCCGGTGAGCCGGGCAAGCCGGATCGCCTCGGCCAGGCCGAGCTTGGAGGTGTTGCTGCCGTCGAAGGGGACAAGAATGTGCTCGTACATAGGGCCTCCTGATCTTGGGAGCCGCAGTATGGGTTGCCATGCACCCGCGCTGCCTTGATGTGGCGCAAAGGGCGCGACGCACTCGCTCCGGCCCGGCACGAGCGGCGTGAACCCTTGCGCTGGCGCAAGGCCGCGCGGCGGCACATGCGTGATCCTCGACTGCCGACCGAGGAGATCTCCAACATGCACGCAGCCACCCGAATCATCCGCGAAGAGCATGCCGCACTGTCTGCCATGCTGCGCTCGATCCTGCTTCTGCTGGTCGAGCATCGGCGCAAAGGCACCATGCCGGACTTCGCAGTCCTGCGCGCCATGCTGTTCTATGTCGACGAGTTCCCGGAGAAGCGGCACCACCGCAAGGAATCGCAGCTGCTCTTTCCGAAGCTTCGCGCCCGCACGCCCATCTCGCGCGAACTGCTCGACCGGCTCGACGACGATCACGAGCGCGGCGAGCGCAAGATCCGCAACGTGGAGCACGCCTTGCTGGCCTTCGAGATGCTGGGCGAATCGCGGCGCGAAGCCTTCGAGACTGCGGTGGAGCGCTATGTGGATTTCTATCTGGCCCACATGGCGCTGGAGGAGCGCGAGATCCTGCCCCTGGCCGAGCGCGTGCTGACCGAGGACGACTGGGCCGAACTCGACCGCGCCTTCCTCGCCAACCGCGATGCGCTGGCCGGCAGCGAACCCGAGCCCGAATACCAGGCCCTGTTCACCCGTATCGTGAACCGGGTGCCCGCTCCGCTCGGGCTGGGCCCTGAGGCCTGAATCGAGCCGCGGCGCCGCCAGGGCGCCGTCTTGAAAGGCGGCCGACGAAGCGCCCTGGTCCCGACTCAGGCCGACCGCTTCTCGAAATTTGCCTGGCAGGTGGCGCAGCGGATGGCGATGGGTTGCGCGATCAGGCGTTCACGCGGGATCTCGTCGCCGCAGCAGACACAGATGCCATAGCGGCCGTCAGCCATGCGATTGAGCGCAACTTCGATGTCGCGCAGCCGCTGGCGGTCCACTTCGGCTTCGGCCAGGAGCACGTCATCCTCCCGACCCGCCTCGGCCTCGTCGGCCCGCGTGTGGACTTCCTGCGTCGCATTCAAGGCGCCGCGAGCCAGCACCGTGGGCGACGCGGGGATCAGTTCGTCCAGGACCTGGCGCCGCATGGCGCCGAGCCGTTCGGCCAGTGCGGATCGGTCTGCGTCAGTGAGATGTTTCATGTGGACTCTCGCAAGCGTTGTGGCACGGCAGCGATGTTGTCGCTGCCGCAGCCGTACATGGCGATGGCCGTTTGTGCGTTCTGAACGGCCTACTGGATGTTGAGCAGCTTGTTTCCGGACTCGCCCTGGCGCTTGGGCAGGGTGAGGCTCAGGACGCCGTTCTCCATCCTGGCGGAGGCCGCCTTCTCGTCGATGTCGCTCGCAAGCGTGAAACCGCGCGACATGGTGCCGCGGTAGGTTTCCTTGAGCACCGAGCGGCCTTCCGTCTTTTCCTCGTCCTTCTTCACTTCGGCGGTAATGGACACGTAGTTGCCGTCGACCGACACGCGGACGTCCTCCTTCCTGGCGCCGGGCAGGTCGGCGGTGACCAGAAACTGCTTTTCGTTCTCGGTCACGTCGATGCGGATCTCGGATGGCAGTTCCGCGTCGTCGAAGAACGGCATGGGGCGCGCCCAGCGGCGCATGAGTTCGGGAAACATCGATTCGAAGCGATCGAGGCGTGTCAGTGCGTTCATGCTTGGCTCCTTGGAAGATGGGAAATCATCTGGGTCGGGGTGACGCCCAGGAAGTACGGAGCGGCCCCGGCACCGTCACTCTAGGAGCGGCGCCAGCGGGGGAGCTTGCGCTGCATCAAGACGCGCGCCCGCGGCGGCGATCGGCCGGCGCGACCGTTCGGGTCCTTGATCGTCATCAAGCCTGACGCCGCCCGCGCGCAGGACGATGTGGCCTCGATTCATACGAGTTCCTTCAACCCCGAAACGAAGCCGTCCTGAGGGGGCTGTGATGTACCGGCGAATCCTGGTTGCGATCGACGGCAGCCCGACGGCTGCGTGCGCATTGGAAGAGGCGCTGCGCCTGGCGAAGCTGGGCAATGCCCGGCTGTGCCTCTTGCACGTGGTCGACGAGATGAAGCACCTCACCGGCTACGAGACGTTCACCGCCTATGCCCACGACGTGCTGCCGCGCTTGCGCGCTGGCGGCGAACTGGTGTTGAAGAACGCCGCCGAGCATGCAACCCGTGCAGATGTCGAGGCCGACTGCGCTCTGTTCATGGCGTCGGCGGACCGGGTATGCGACGTGGTGGTGGCAAAGGCCCGCTCCTGGGGCGCGGACCTGATAGTCATCGGAACGCACGGACGGCACGGGTTGGAGCGGTTCTTCCTGGGCAGCGACGCGGAGCAGATCCTGAGGCAGGCGCCCGTGCCGGTCCTGCTGGTGCGCGGCGGCGCGAACCAGCCACCCACGCGCACCGGCTCCCGCACGCCGGGCGCCGGCAACGCGGGGCTGCTCAGTCCCGGGTCAGGATGGAAAGAATGACCCGAAACGCCAGCCAGGCGACAGCCGCCACGAGCAGGACGATCGATGCGAAAAGGAGGGACTGCTTCATGGTGCGATGGCCTCGGTCTTCTTGGCGCCGACGTTGCCACGCGCCGCATGGACCCGGTTTGACGCAGCGCAAGGAGTGCCTAGGGCCTGGCAGTGGCGGATATCGCCACCGGCACGTAGATCAAGCGCATGTTGCGCATGATCAGCAGGGCGGCCGTGCGCTTGCGTGGCAGCCTCTCCACGGCGGCGCGAAATTCCTCGACGCGTGCCACGCGCTGGTCGTTCACGGCCATCACCAGGTCCCCGGGGCGGATGCCTTCGCTGCGCGCCGAGCCGCTGGCCTCGCGCACGACAAGGCCTCCCTCCAACTTGAACTGGCGCCGCTGCTTGGCGTCGAGCTCCCCCAGGCGCAGGCCGAGCCCGTCGTTCCATTCGTCGGCAACGGCGCCCGAAGGATAGTTGCGGCGCGGGCTGCTCGGCTCTTCGGCCCACGTCACCCACAGGCTCCTGGTCCGGCCCTGGCGCCAGACGGTCAGCCGGCTGAGGCTGCCGGCGGGTCGATCGAAGATCTGCTGCATGAGCGCCGCAAGGGTGGCGACGGGCCGCTCATCGAGCGCCAGGAGCACATCGCCGATCGACATGCCGGCCGCGGCAGCGGGCGATCCAGGCTCAACCATCGCTACCAGAGCGCCCTTGGCCTGTGCCAGCCCGAAGGAGTCGGCAAGCGCCGGTGTCAGCGCCTGGAGTTGCGCGCCGAGCCGCGCACGATGCACCGCGCCGTCGCTGCGCAGTTGCCCGAAGGTACGCATCGCCACGTTGATCGGAATCGCGAAGGAAATGCCCATGTAGCCGCCGCTGCCCGAGTAGATCAGCGAATTGATGGCCACGACTTCGCCGCAGCGATTGAAGAGGGGGCTGCCCGAACTGCCCGGGTTGATGGCCACGTCGGTCTGGATGAACGGCACTTCTCCCGCGCCGGGGATGTATCGGTCGAGGGCACTGACCACGCCGCTGGTGAGGCTGCCGCTGAAGCCGAAGGGCGAGCCGATGGCGGCTACCCAGTGGCCCGGACGAAGCTCGGACGAGTCGCCTACGGGTGCCACCGGGAGCCCATGGGCCTCGATTGCGAGCAAAGCGATGTCCGTGCGCCGGTCGCTACCGACAAGGCGACCGGGATAGCGGCGCCCGTCGGCCAGATATACCTGGATCTCGTCGACATCATCGACGACATGCGCGCTGGACAGAATGAGGCCGTCGCTGCCGACGATGAGGCCAGAAGCGAGGTCGCGCTGTTGGCTCACCGGCATGGAAGCGGGCAAAGGCCAGGAGAGCCGGTCGCCGAAGTCCACTTCCGGCTGCAGATCCGGCTCGAACTCGCCTTGGTCAATGGTGCGGCCGACGCGCAATGTGCGGACGTCCACGACGCTGGGTGTGCGCAGCGCCACAGCAGTGGGCCCGGGCTCCGGCGGGGGCGCGTTGCACGTGGCGAAGGCTACCGATGGCGTCGCCATGAGCAACATCAACCTGCACATGGCAAGGCCCAGGCTGGTCATGACGTTCCTCTTGCTCGTTGACGACAGTGACTTGACTGTAGGAAGCGAACGAGGAGCGTGCGTTGCGCCGGATCAAACGAGGCGTCGGTGGCACGCGTTCGATGCAGCGAGATTGCGGGGCGGCTATGCCAGGCGCCGCAGGGCCGCGGCGGCTCGCCGAGACCTCAGGGCGTGCCTGGCGCAGGCATGCGCTTGCGGTGCTCGAAGACTTCGAAGACGGCCATGCCCAGCAGCATGGCCGCCACGAAGACGACTGCCTTGACTTCGCCCATGCCGAGCGCAACGAGCGCGGGGCCGGGACAGAAGCCGGCAATGCCCCAGCCGATACCGAAGAGGGCGCTGCCCAGGACGAGCCGCCGATCGATCCGGCGACCCGAAGGCAGGCGCATCTCGGCGCCCAGGAAGCTCCGCGCGCGGCGGTTCGCCACGGTGAAGGCCACCGCGCCCACGGCAATGGCGCCGGCCATGACAAAGGCCAGGGAGGGGTCCCAGAGGCCCGCAAGGTCGAGAAAGCCCAACACCTTGGCCGGATTGGCCATGCCGGACACGATGAGGCCCAGGCCAAAGACGAGGCCGGCCACGAAGGAGGCAAATGCAGCCATGAACGACTCTCCTCAGATGCCCAGCAGATGACGGATGACGAACACGGTGACGAAGCCCGCCCCCATGAAAATGACCGTGGCGACCAGCGATCGCGGCGACAGTCGGGACAGGCCGCAGACGCCGTGGCCGCTGGTGCAGCCCGCGCCGTAGCGCGTGCCGATTCCTACGAGGAGCCCGGCGACGATCAGGCTGCCGTAACCGGCATCGATTTGCGGCTCGGGCACGGCGGCAGACAGCAGGTAGACGAGCGGTGCGCCGACCAGTCCCAGAACGAAGGCAATGCGCCAGGCGCTGTCGCCGCTGGTCGGCCTGACCAGGCCCCCCAGTATTCCGCTGATGCCGGCGATGCGTCCGTTGAGCAGCACGAACATCGCTGCGGCAATGCCGATGAGCGCGCCGCCGGCGAGCGAGGCAAGCGGCGTGAAGTGGTTCCAATCGACGGACATCATTCTTTCTTGGGGCAGTAGAGGCGATAGAGGAGCGACAGGATCTCGAGCATGGAAGGATCTGCCACGCTGTAGAAGATGTTCTTGCCCTCGCGGCGCGTGTTGACAACGCCTTCGTTGCGAAGAACACCGAGCTGCTGTGAGAGGGTGGGTTGGTGGATGCCCAGCGCTTCCTCCAGGTCGCTGACGCACATCTCGCCCTGCGAGAGCTGGCACAGCAGCAGCAGGCGCGCCTCGTGGGCCAGCACCTTGAGGGCGCCGACAGCCTTGCCGGCAGCGCTGCGCAGGGCTTCGGGGTCGATGGTCGAGGCAGGATGCTTCATGGGGGTCAAGCCGAAACAAATTCGATTGCAATATTATGTACTTCAATATAATATTATTCAAGAAACTAACGCACATCCAAGGAGTGCCTCATGTCCAACCGCACGACCACCCAAGGTTTCTTCGATGCCAACACCTGGACGGTTTCCTATGTCGTCTGGGACCATGCAACGCGTCGCGCCGCCGTGATCGATCCGGTGCTGGACTACGACTTCAAGTCGGGGCGCACGAGCACAGTCTCGGTAGACAGGCTGTTGGCCTACGTCCGCGAGTTGGGGCTGCAGGTCGAGTGGATCCTGGAAACGCACGCGCATGCCGACCACCTGTCCGGTGCCCGTCACGTGCAGGCGCAGGTGGGCGGCCTGATCGCCATCGGGGAGAACATCCGCACGGTCCAGGCAACCTTCAGGACGCTCTACAACCTGGAGCGATCCTTCCTGCCGGACGGCAGCCAGTTCGATCACCTGTTCAAGGACGGCGAGGTCTTTCGGATCGGCGAGACACAGGCCACCGCGATGCTGGTCCCTGGCCATACGCCGGCCGACATGGCTTACCTGATCGACGGCGCGGTCTTCGTGGGCGACACGCTGTTCATGCCCGACGTTGGCAGCGCGCGCGCTGATTTCCCGGGTGGCGATGCGCGCCAGCTCTATGCCTCGATGCGCAAGTTGCTGGATCTACCGCCCGAGACGACGGTATACGTCTGTCACGACTATCCGCCGCCGTCTCGGGAGCCGCGCTGGCAGACCACTGTCGCCGAGCAGCGAGCGCATAACGTCCACATGCACGATGGCATCAGCGAAGAAGCCTTCGTGGCGATGCGCACACAACGGGACGCAACGCTGGACGTGCCGACGCTCATTCTTCCGTCGATCCAGGTGAACATACGCGGCGGGCAGCTTCCGCCTGCGGACGACAACGGTGTCGCTTATCTTCGTATTCCGCTGAATGCGCTGCCGGTGCATCGCCAGCCGGAGCCCGGCCCGCGGGACTGAATCGGGGCCGGAGACAAGCGCGCTAGTACTTCTCGGGAACGATCTTGAACGGATGATCTGACTCGCGATAGTCGCCGCGCTTTTGCCGCTTTGGCAGGATGATCTTGTTGAAACCGAGGTGGTTATGGAGAGGAGAACGTGAGCTGACAGGATTGAGATATGTCCCGCAATCCCGATTCCCAGTGCTCCTGCACTGTGGCGTCGCGTGTCCTCGGTGTTGTCGTGGGGGGAGGGGGGCGTCTTGGCAGGCATGACAGCATCGTAGGAGCCGCGCGTGCCCTGACTTGCCGCGCCGTCGCATTTGCGGTCGCGCGGTCTCACTTTCGTTCGAGCGGCAGCACCACGTGCGCGAACAGCAGCGCCAGTGCGCTGCCTAACAGCGTTTCCCAGGCTCGGGAGGCGAGCAGGGCCACCGAATGTTCTCCATGTGCGGCCAAGGTCAGCACCAGCGTGAAGGCATAGGCCGCACACGCAATGTCATAGCGCAGCGCGTTACTCCAGGCAAAGAGCATCATGGCCGCGGCGGCGAACGACCAGCCCAGCCAGGGCAGGTGTTCGGCCAGGGGCAGGGCGGCCAGGCCGGCCAACACGCCCACACAATTGCCCAGCATGCGTTGGCGCCCGCGGAGGAAGGTGTCGCTGCGGCTGCCGGCGATCACGTAGATGCAGCCGGTGATGGCCCAGCCGGCTTGCTCGAGTTGCAGCATCGCGTCCAGCGCGACGATGGCCAGCGCGCCCAGGGTGGCTTGCAGCCCCATGCGCATGCGCTCGGGCACCGGCCACGGCGCTTCCTGCTGCGGCGCGTGCAGCAAGGCGAGCCCCGGCGCAGGACTTGCCACCAGCCGAGCGGCCAGCGCCGACACCGTACCGACCACGCCCAGCAGCACCACCATGTGCGCGTCCACGTGCTGGGCCCCGACGCCATAGACAAAGATCTCTCCGATATAGAACTGCGATCCCATGCCCGCCCGCAGCGGCGTTGACCGGCGCAGGTACGCCACGACGAAGGCGCCCGTTGCCAGCAGCAGCTCCGGCGCATGTGCAAAGCGTGGTGTCAATGCCGGCGTGCAAGCGGCGAACAGAGCAGCGCCGGCACAGGCCGCCAGGCCCAGAGCAAGGATCTGACGCGAAGCCTGCGCGCGGGTCGGCGCGGTTTCCGAGACCAATGCCCACAGGGCGATGCCGCCGGCCATCAGGTCGAGCGGCACGTGCGCGTCGAAGCGCCAACCCAGCCAGCGCGCAGTCGGCGCGGCCAGGCAGGCCCCCAAGGCATAGCCCAGGATGAGCCGGATGCCGAACAGGCATGCGCTGCCGCCGGGGTCGAGCTGTGCCAGCCAGCGCTCAGCGCGCAGCGTGTTCATGGAGGGTGGAGACAAAAAGAAAGTGAAAAGAAGAGGGTGCGTCGATCGTAGGAAGGCAGGCGCGGTCGCACTTGTCCGGTTGTCTCACTTCTTGCACGCGTGGCCCCCGCAGGCGCCGGTGTGCAGACCGGATGCAATGGGCTTTCGGTCAAGAACTGGGACGCAAGTCAAACATCGAAAGCGATGCGATTCCCAGAATTCGTCCTTTACGCAGCGCACTTCATTTCATCTGGACCACGACATGAAAGTTTCTGAACCCGCGATTGGCGCCAGGGCAATCCGCCTGCTGAAAATCGCAATGGTGCTGGCCGTTGGCCTGTGGGCATTGCTGATCGCAAGCGACAACCTCGTTGACTACGACAGCAACTGGCAGTTCGTGCGGCACGTGCTCTCGATGGACACCGTGTTCCCGGACAATCGCCTGCGCTGGCGCGCCATCACTGACCCCCGGCTGCAGGCGCTGGGCTACTGGGCCATCATCGCTACCCAATGGCTGATGAGCGCGCTGTGCCTCGCCGGCGCCGCACGGCTTTTCGCCGCACGCCGCCACGCAGGCGCCTTCAGCGCCGCCAAGGCCCTGGCAGCCTGGGGCCTGGGCCTGGTCTTCCTGCTGTACTTTGTAGGCTTCGTCGTGATCGGCGGCGAATGGTTCTGCATGTGGCAGTCGACCATCTGGAACGGGCAGGCCAAGGCCGTGATGTTCCTCAGTTGCGCCATGTTCGTGCTGCTCGTGCTGCTAGTGCACGACGAAGAAGCGCCGTCATGACGGCGCGGTCGCTCCGTCGCCGATGGCCTGGGTTCCGTGCTCTGGCCGATTGGTCGGTTGCCCCATAAGATTCAGTAACCTCTTACCTTAAGAAGGTTGTCTTGACTTCAACGCTGGTTCTCACGCAAGTTTCCGCCCTGCCACGTCCTGCGCGCCGTCACTTGCGACTTCTGGTCCAACTGGCCATCGGGGCTCCGTCACCTTGACGTCCATCGCGGTCCTGGCCGACAGCGGCTCGCCTTGCCAGCAGGGCGGCGGAACGGCCTGCCAGATCAACTACACCGAGGGCAGCGTCGGGCATGGCCAGCCTGGACTCAACAGCCAGCCGATCATCAACACCCATCAACGCAGTCGGAGGCACCGGCGGCATTGGCGTGGACGACTCCAGCGGCGTGTCGGAGGCCACCGGCTGGACGCATGATGGATGACGCCGCCACGGCCCTGCGCGAACTCGGCACCGGCCTGCGCGCCGAAGCGCGCGGCTGGCGCTGGCGCCATTCACGCAATCTCGAGGCCCTGCGGCCAGTGGTCTCGGTGGCGCTGGCGGTGGCGGCCTGCCATGCGCTGCGCCTGCCGGACAGCTGGTGGGGCGCCATCACCGCCTTCACGGTGATGCAGGCGAGCGGCGCCGCCTCGCTCTACCGCGGTGTTCTGCGGGTGCTGGGCACGATCGCCGGTGCCGCCCTGGCCTGGTGGCTCGGGCCTCTTCTGGCCCATCATTCCTGGGCCTTCGTGCTGGGGCTGGCGCTGGTCGCGTGGCTGGGATTGTTCTGCGCGCTGGCCTTGCGCCATGGTTACGCCTGGGTGCTGGCGCTGGTCACATTTGCCATGGTGGCATGCCAGGCGCTGCAGGCCGACGGCGTCGCCCTGGCGCAATTCGCGCGCGATCGGGTGGCCAACGTCGCGGTCGGCAGTGCGTCCTGCATGCTGGTGGCCTGGCTGGCCGATCTTGCCAGCCGACGCACGGCGCCGGGTGACGCGCCCTGGCGGGCGGCGCCAGCGCCCGCGGACCTGCGGCCGAACGCCGCCCGACATGCCGCGCAGGGGGCAGTGGCGGTCGCGGTGCTGGCGCTGATCCTGCTCGCGGGCGAGTTGCGCCACTTCGCCCAGGCCATGGTCACCACCGTCGCGGTGCTGGTCGTGCCGCTCGAGGGCCTGGCCAGCGATCCGGTCGGCAGCGTGCTGCGGCGCATGGTGCAGCGCGTGGCGGGCTGCCTGCTCGCCATTGCGCTGGCGGGCCTGCTGCTGCCCTGGATCTCGGGCCATCCGCCGGCATGCCAACTCGCGCTGGCGGCCGGTGTCTGGTGCGCAGCCTATCTGCAGAGCGGCAGCGCCAGCGCGCGCTACGCGGCCATCCAGTTCGGCGTGGGCTTCATCATGGTCTTCGTGCAAGACCACGGCTGGCGGATGGAGGAGGCACCGGTGCTGCAGCGCATGGGCGGCATGCTGGCGGGGATGGCGGTGCTGTCACTGGTGATGGCCGCGGCGGGCCGCCGCACCGCCACCTCGCGCTAGGACGCATCGGCCGGGCTTCGCCGTCTTGCGACGCGGCGTCAAGGCATGGGACGCCGGCGGCCTTCGCGGCAGCATCCGCCTCGCACAATCGCCAGCATCATGCAGGCCCTGGAGCATCTCACCCTCGGCTCCATGCTCGACACCCTGGTCAGCGTGGGTGCTGCCTTCGTGCTGGGCAGCCTAGTGAGCTGACAGAATAATAAAAATGCGTTGTACAACAATGACTTGCGATATTCTGAACTTTTCGTGAGTAGGCTAGAGAAGTTCAAAATCTGCCGCGCTAGCCCCGAGAGTTCAGAATCTACATAAGGAAGTTCGCTTCAAACCTCAGAATCTGCTTCGGCCGCCAGCGAGCGACTCGGCATCGCGCCAAGCAGCGCGTCTGTTTTCGGCACGTCTAGGCATTTTTGAGAACGCTCTGTGGCGAGCAGTTCCGCCCAATGAGTCGATGGAGTGATTGATCCTAGGAAACCTCCCCCTTGTCCGAGTAGGCGCTGACGGCCGCTTGATTCGGACTCGCCATGGGCGAATCGGCGAGTCCGCGGCCGTGGCACGCTAACTCAGTTGGGAGGATCTACTACTCAGTCCTCTCAACCTCTCAACGGACTAAAGACGATCAGGCAGGCGCTCCGGCTGCGCTACGTGGCGCCTTCGTCCTTCCTCAATCGAGCTTGATGTTCAGTTTCTTCACCAGTTCCTGGACCCGTGGGTATATGCGACCGCTGCCTATATCCGAATCAAGAACGGCGAGAACAACCCTGCCATCATGGGCGCCATTGCGGGAGGGTCGCCTACATACCTGTCGACAGGAAACGGCACCTTGGGCTATGCGCCGCGCAGTGCAACGGGTTACGACCTCGGTATCCGCCACTCGTTCTAGTTGACGGGGCCCCGGGTGCCCCACCCGGGTCGCCGCTACCTGCCTTGTTGCGACGCCAGATGTCGCTCCAATGCTTCGCGGCCGCGCCGCGAACCTTCGGTGTCGACGCGATCTTCGAGGACCTGGGTGAGCTGCTTCAGTTGGCCAGCAGTCAGCCCCACATTCATGCTGATGCGCATGTGGGATTGCAGTTGAGCCTCGGCACCTGGCAAGGCAGACAGCATGCTGACCGTGGCCAGTTCGCGGCTTTGCCAGTCGAGGGTGTCGCGCTCGAAGATGTCGCCGAACAAGTGCGTCTTCAGGTACTGGTCAATTGCAGGTGCGAACTCGAACAACGCGCCCTGGACAGGCCCACCCGAAAGACGCGTCTGGTTGGACGTGCCCGCTGCAAGAAGGGCATCTCCTTTCGGTATCGGCCTGGAGGGCGTGCGGCCCACGGGATCTTGCTTGCCGCGCTGTTTTCTTGCGTCGACAACCTTCATCAGCTCGCCCAGCGCATTGAGGCTGCGCGGAAACCCGGCATACGCATAGAGCTGTACGAGCACTTCTTTGGACTCGTTGATCGTCAAGCCCGCATCCAGCCCCTGATTGAGCGCTGCGTTGAGCTTGTCCAGGTGGCCTGCCGCTGCGAATGCCGCGATGGGTACGATGGCTTGTTGACGGGCGTTCAAGGAGTCGGAAGCGCCCTGCGTCGCGGCCGGTTCTTGGTGCATTTTCGGGGTCTCCTGGGCAGCAGAAGTGAAGCTTGGAAAGGCGCTTGCCACACTCAACAGCAGGGCTGATGCACGGGCAAGGGAGCGAGAGCTGGCGCGTTCAACGAGTGCTGTATTGCTCATCGCTGACCTTCTCCATCCAATGAACGTTCTTCCCATCCACCGACCCGGTGACCGCCAGGTGGGTGAGGGCGGTCAAGGGCCCCGCGCCGTGCCAATGCTTAACGCCGGGCGGACACCACACGACGTCGCCCGGACGGATTTCCTGAACGGGCTTTCCCCATTCCTGAGTGAGGCCCACGCCCGAAGTCACCACTAGGCGCTGGCCGGCGGGGTGGGTGTGCCAGGCGGAGCGCGCGCCGGGCTCGAAGGTGACCAGTGCACCCGATGCATTGATGTCATTGTCGGCCGGCCAGACGGGATCGACGCGGACCCGTCCGGTGAAGAACTCGGCGGGGCCTGTGGCGGAGGCTTGGCTGCCGGCGCGCGCGATCTGCTGCGCGGGCGCGTCGGAAGGGGGCGCGGCGCCCGCGCCGCCGGAGGAATGGGCCGCGGCCGCACACACCGCGAAGTTCAGGAATCGTTTGTACATGTCGTCAGTTGCTATGGGATGGAAGCGTGGTCTCTACTCTATGAAGCAGTCGATTGGTTGAGAAGACTGCAAAATGAATACACCCTTGTGCAACCTGCTCACCAATGACGCGCGAAAACCTCAATGACCTGCAGGCGTTCGTAACCGTCGCGCGCGAACGCAGCTTCACGCGCGCGGCCGCCCACCTGGGGCTTTCGCGGTCTGCGCTCAGTCATGCCATGCTGGCGCTGGAGGCACGCCTTGGCGTTCGCCTGCTGACCCGAACGACGCGAAGCGTCTCCACGACGGAGGCAGGCGCGCGCCTTTTCAACGCGCTTGCGCCTCGCCTGGAGGAGATCGACCTGGAATTGAGCTCGCTCACGGCCATGCGTGACAAGCCAGCCGGGACGGTGCGCATCACCGCGCACGACCACGCGATCACCACCGTTCTGTGGCCACGCCTGGTGCCTTTGTTGCGCACGTACCCGGACGTGCGAATCGAATTGAGCGTGGACTACGCCTTCACGGACATTGCGGCCGAACGCTTCGACGCCGGTGTTCGCGTGGGCAACAGGGTGGACAAGGACATGATCGCCGTGCGCATTGCCCAAGACCTGCGCATGGCTGTGCTTGCGTCGCCCGACTACATGCGCGGCAGGCGGATGCCGGCCGAGCCACATGAACTGACGGAACACCGCTGTATCAATCTTCGGCTGCCCACGCATGGAGGGCTGTACGCGTGGGACCTTGAGAAGGATGGGCAAGCAGTGAAGATCCGGGTCGATGGCCAGGCCACCTTCAACAATACCTTCCTGATGTTGCAGGCTGCGCTGGACGGCGTAGGAATGGCCTATGTACCCCTGGACCTTGCCCGCGCGCACATCGAGCACGGGAGACTGGTACCTGTGCTCGAGAACTGGTGGCCAGCTTTCCCCGGTTATCACCTGTACTACGCCGACCGCAGGCAGATTTCACCGGCGCTGGCGTTGGTCATCGACGCGCTTCGCTTGCGCGATGCGAGCACCTAGGCTGGCTCGAAACGCAAATTGACAAGAACGGCTTGCGAGTCTGACAAGCTGGGGCAGGCTAGTCAGGTCGCTGTGCGCAATCTAGAGTAGTTTGGGCAGCACATCACGGGCTGAACATCACGCAAGGAAAGAACAGAATGCAAGGTACGAAGCTCTACGCCCCCGGCGACGTGCGCATCGAAGAGATGCCCGAGCCCGCCATCCTCAAGCCGACCGACGCGATCATCAAGCTCGCGGCCACATGCGTCTGCGGCTCCGACCTCTGGCCCTACCGCGGCCTGAACAAAGTCGAAGCGCCGATGCACATGGGCCATGAATACTGCGGCACGGTGGTCGAGGTCGGCAGTGCCGTCACGTCGGTCAAGCCCGGACAGTTCGTCGTCGGTTCGTTTTGTCTGTCTGACAACACCTGCCCCCATTGCCGCTTCGGCTTTCACTCCTCGTGCGTGCAGCGCGAGTTCATGACGGGTGCGCAGTCACAACTGGCGCGAGTGCCTCTGGCGGACGGCACCCTGGTGGCCCTGGAAAAGCAACCCGACGAGGACTTGATCCCGAGCTTGCTGGCCGCATCCGACGTGCTGGGCACGGGTTGGTACGCCGCCGATGCCGCGCGAGTGCAGCCGGGCAGCACCGCAGTGGTGGTCGGTGATGGTGCGGTAGGCCTAATGGGTATACTGGCCGCCAGGCAGATGGGCGCGGCGCGCGTCATCGCCATGAGCCGACACAAGGCACGGCAGGAGCTCGCACTGGAGTACGGCGCGACCGAGATCGTCGCAGCGCGTGGCGACGAAGGTGTTGCCGAGATCCAGCAACTGACCAAGCACGTCGGCGCCGACGCGGTTCTGGAATGCGTAGGCACCGCCGAATCGATGAAGCAGGCGCTTGCCGTTGCCCGACCAGGCTCCATGATCGGGTACGTCGGCGTGCCGCACGGCGTTGAGTTCGATGGCCAGCAACTTTTCTTCTCGCAGAGAGGCCTGCTCGGCGGTCCGGCGCCGGTGCGGCGTTTCCTGCCGCACCTGCTGGACTTGATCCTCACGCACAAGATCAATCCGGGCAAGGTGTTCGACCTGCAGATTCCGCTGGCGGACGTGGCCGAGGGCTACAAGGCCATGGATGAGCGCCGGGCAATCAAGACACTGCTGAGGATTTGACCACCGCGCGACCCACGGGTCGTCACGACTTTGGCGCGACCGCGCCAAGGTCGCCGAACCAGTAGGCGGCCGTCGCGCCACCGTCGCTCAGGAAGTCGCTGCCCGTGATGAAGCCGCCGTCGGGCCCCATGATCAGCGCAGCCAAGCTGGCGATCTCGTCCGGTGTGGCGGCCCGGCCCACTGGACTGCCCTCGATCATGGCGCGATAGCCGGTGCCTCGCGGTCCCGTGAGCTCATCTTTCGCAAGCGGCGTGATGACGATGCCCGGACTGATTGTGTTGACGCGCGCGCCTCGCTTTCCCCAGCGAACCGCCTCCGCCGCTACGCGAAGAGAGTTGCAGCGCTTGGAGATCTGATACGCCCGCAGGGAGTCGGTCACCTTGTCAGGCTGCAGCATGGGCAACGCGAGCAGGTTGTCGGTCGAGGTCATCGCCAGCGCCTTGTTTTCTTCCATCGTGAGTGCGGGCAGGCGATGGCCCGACTGGGAGGCGATGACTACACCTGAACCGCCTGGGGCAATGATATGGCCGACCTCTTCCAGGACCACCGCCGTTCCATAGAGATCGACCTTCAGGATGGTCTCGGGCGATGCTTGAGAAGGGGAGACCCCTGCTGCGTGGATCAACCCCGTGACGGGGCCGCGCGCCGCTGCTTGCGCAACGAGTGCCTGGACCGAGGCTCGCGAAGACACGTCGACCACGGCGGTGCTCGCATCGAAGCCGGCATTGCCAAGCACCTCAGCAGCCGCTTCAGCGTTCTGCGCCCGAACGTCAGCGAGTATCAGGTGTTTGCCAGTGCCTATGCGTCGCGCAATGGCCTGGCCGATCAAGCCTGGGCCGATGACGATGACGATCTGTTTCATCTCTCAATCTCCTACTGTAGGTTGCGCGGCACCGTCATGGCCGCAGCGTGTTGAAGTTTCGCGTGAGCCTGCCCACCCCGTGCGTCTGCGGCGGCGGTCAGCGTTTGCAGGTCGTTTCGTACGCTGGCGGGCTCCCCAGTGAGCGGCATGTTGCCCGCGTCCCACACCCCATCCAGAGATCCAGGTTCGTCGGCAGCGAGGGCGGCGAACATCACTTCCAGATTGGTGGTTGCCGCGCCGTGCTCGGCGACCAGTTCAAAGGTCTTTCCGAGCGCTGCATCCGATGTGAAGCTTGCCACGAGCACCTGCGCAATCTGGCGGCGAGAGACAACGCCGTCGCTCGGGTCGCCCGCTTGTCGCTTGTCTCCCTGCAGCGTGAGCAGGCGTTGCTGATCTTGCGCGTTGTAATCGAACCAGCCGGGACGGACAATGGTGTAGGGGAGACCACTGGCGCGAAGCAATCGCTCGCCGCGCCGCTTCCAGTCGTGGATCTCGGTCGCGCGGTTGTACGCGCCTTGCCGGTTGGTCACACCGATGGCAGTCATCAATGCAATCCTGGGAATACGCGTGCCATTCGCGGCCGACGCGCGCATCGCGGCGACTATGTTTCGCACGCCCCCGTAGTCAACGCGCTCCGCCTCGCTCTTCCCGCCATTGGCGCCGTGCGTGAAGGCGACTGCGTCGATGCCATCGACTGCGTCGGAAAGTGTGTCTGCCCGTGTCAAGTCACCGATGAAGCACTGCGCCTGCTTGGGCAACATACCGGCCCGTGGCGTGGTACGGACCAGCGCCCTGACGGAGTACCCCTGTCGGAGTGCCTCGGCAAGGACCAAAGTGCCGACGCTGCCAGTTGCGCCGACCACCAGTACATTCAAGGCGGCCGGTGCCGAGCGGAACTGTTGCGTCATGTATCGCCACCCAAGCTGACTTCGTTCACGTGGTGGCGGGGGCAACCGCATCCTGCCTTGTTTTGATTGGCCAGAAGGCCATGGCGGCGGCAGCGAACGCGAACAGAGCCATCAAGCCGGCAAGGGTTTGAGGCGATCCGTCCGATCGCACGGCGAGAATCAAGGAGGATGCGATGCCACTGCCGTATTGAAGCGAGCCGATCAGCGCGGCCGCCGATCCGGCAATGCCCGGCACGCCATCCAGCGCGCCGACGGTCGCACTCGCCGCCACGATGCCGTTGGTCGAGAAGAACACGAAGATCGGGATCGCAATGCCCACAAGTCCTCCGGACTGCGTCTGCGCCAGCGCGAACCCTATTAGCATCGCCGTTGCCGCGACTGCGGTGGCGGCGCGCAGCAGAGTGTCGATGCTGAAGCGCCGCACCAGTTGGCGATTGGCAAAGCTCAGCGCCATCAAGCCGACGATGTTTGCGGCGAACAGCCAACCGTAGTGCTGCGCATCGATGCCGAAGTAGTCGATGTAGACCTTAGGCGACCCTGTGATGAAGGCGTAGGCGCTGACGTAGAAGAAGGTGACGCACAGGGTGTAGCGCATGAAGGTGGCATTGCTCAGCAATTTCCGATAGTCGTGCAGAGCACCCAGGCGGGGGCCGGTGGAGCGCCGCTCGGCGGGGTAGCTCTCGGGCAGCCACCGCAGTGCCAGCACCATCAACGCGCCGAGCGAAGCTAGCAGCCAGAAGATGCTGTGCCAGGAACTCAATCGGATGATTTGGCCGCCCAGCAACGGACCGAAAATGGGCGCAATGGCCATGATGACCGTGAGTGTCGAGAGCACCTGCGCGGCCTGCGTGCGTGCATAGAGGTCGCGCACCATCGCGCGAGCCAGCATTGGACCGGTGCATGCGCCGAAGGCCTGGAAGACGCGCCAGAACACGATCTGCTCGATGCCCCTCGACAAGGCGCAGCCGACCGAACCGATCACGTACAGCGTAACGCCGATGAAGAGCGGCTTACGTCGGCCGATACGGTCGCTAACCGGGCCCCAGATCAACTGCGCCAGGGCGAACCCGATGAGAAATCCGGTGATGGTGAGTTCGACATTCCCCTGCAATTCGCGCTGCATTTGGGGCATGGCGGGCAGGTAGATGTCGGTCGACAATGAGGTAAACGCCATTAGGGCGCTGAGTAGAGCGAGCAGCAACCAGCCGGCCGGGGCGGTGGGTTGCTGCGGTGTTGGAGAAGACTGGGCGTGGTGGGGACTTGCCATGCGGTTGAACTCTAGGCAGTCCTTCATCTGTTCACTAGTCCCATTGAACTTGCTCCACAATCAAGAAGGAATTGACAATCGGATCCGATGGGCGAGCCGGACTACTTGATGGCCAACGCGAGCTGCGCAGAAGCGACTCCGCTGAATCGCCCCGGGGCGATTCAATCCTTGGTTCCATGGAATCCTGACCCGGATCAGGTCCAGATGGCAATCAACATTTGGAGAGCTGAGGGCATCTGGATTGGGCGACATCGACGCATACACCGGCGTACTTGAACAGTCACCACTGCGGGTCGGTAACTTCGCAGGATTCAGTTGCCGTAACGATGAAGGGTACTGGCAAAGTCGTCGAGAAGAGATTCACCAAATGACCGGAACAACGGCCGCCGGCCAGGAGCTGACTTCCCCTTGAGGGGGAAGTCGCATCGAAAGCGGCCGTCAACACAGTCCGGGCGGTGCCGCTGGACCAGCTAGAAGCCGCACGCAACCTGCGATAGCGCCCTTCGCAACTCTTTGGCTGCGGACTCGTCCGGTTGCTTCAGGGTCCGCCAAGCAATGATGCCGTCCGGACGCACGAGGACCGCGCCGTTCTGAGGCAGACCAAACACAGCTTCAAATGGTTGGCCTTCGGGGAACGTGATGTCAGCGCCAACTTGAACCGCGTTGATGCCCAAGCCGCTGGCAGCCGCCATCCAGCCGGGGTTCGCAGAGAGCAAAACGAAGTCATCGCCGAGCAAATCCAGGGAAGAAACCTTTACTCCAGCCTTGTTCACCCAGACATGAGGCGCGCGGGTTCCAGGCTGACCGGCCCATCGCTCAACAGTAGCGGCAGGAGGCAACTCGGATCCCGCTCCGATGACCGCGGAAGAGCGAACGAGTTGCCCGAACTCTATTTAACATAATATACATTGTATAAATTACGAACGACTCGACGAGACCGACACGTCTGGCCCACACCGATCCAAAACCCACGCCCGAACACCCCCTTCCGCATTCGCGAATTGCACCTGCTGAAGCCTCGGCGCATCCTCGGCGCCATGACTCTTCCTCTCATTCCCGACACCCACGGCGGCGTGCAGGCGCGCCATCAGGCGGCGCTCGATGACGGTCGTTTTCTCATTCAACGCTGCGGTGGCTGCGGCACGGCGGTGTACTTTCCGCGCGAGCTGTGTCCGCACTGCGGATCGGCCGAACTGGGCTGGGAGGCACCGGCCGGCACGGGCACCGTGTATTCGGTGACTACCGTGCGCCGCAAGCCGGAGGCCGGCGGCGATCTCAATGTTTCGCTGATCGACCTGGACGAAGGCGTCCGCCTCATGAGCCGCGTCGAGGGCGTGGCGCCCGGCGCGGTCCGGATCGGCCTGCGCGTGCAGGCCCGCGTGGTGCGCGAAGGCGGTGTCGGACTGGTGGTGTTCGACCCCGTTTCCACCGAAGCGCAAGGAGCCACACGATGAGCGCCGTCACCAGCGACTTGAAGACGCTGCGCGGCAGTGCCGCCATCGTCGGCGCCGCGACTTTCGGTTGCGGCGAAGCACCCGGCTACACCGACATGGAACTGCTGGCTGCATCCGCGCGCGCAGCGGTGGCCGATGCGGGCTTGAGGATGAGCGACATCGACGGCCTGTGCACCGCCAGTGCGAGTGCCACCATGTGGTCGATGCCGGTGGTCGAGTACCTGGGGCTGCGCCCGAGCTATATCGACGGCACGATGATCGGCGGCTCGAGCTTCATCGCCCACCTGCTGCCGTCCATGCGCGCGCTGCAGTCGGGCCAGTGCAACGCGGTGCTGGTCTGCTACGGGAGCGCGCAGCGCACGGCCGCGTTCGGCCGCAAGGAGGTGGTCGCCAGCCGGCGCTTCCTGGACCCGCAGCCGTACGAAACCCCCTACCAGCCGATGATGCCGCTGTCGGCCTACGCGCTGGCGGCGGCCCGCCACATGCACCAGTACGGCACCACGCGTCGGCAGCTGGCCGAGGTGGCGGTGGCCGCCCGCGCCTGGGCGCAGCGAAACCCCGAGGCCTTCATGCGCGGCCCGCTGAGCATCGACGACGTGCTGGGTGCGCGCATGGTCAGCGACCCGCTGACGGTGCGCGACAGCTGCCTGGTGACCGACGGCGGCGGCGCCTATGTGCTGGTCCGCGCCGAGCGTGCGGCCGACCTGCCCCGCACGCCGGTCTACGTGCTGGGCAACGGCACGGCCGTGTGGAACCGCCAGATCTCGTCCATGCAGGACCTGACGGTGACGGCCGCGCGCGACTCGGGCCGCGCCGCGTTCGCCATGGCTGGACTCAAGCCTGCCGACATCGACGTCGTGCAGCTCTACGACGCGTTCACCATCAACGTGCTTCTGTTCCTGGAAGACCTCGGCTTCTGCGCCAAAGGCGAAGCCGGTGCATTCGTCGAGAACGGCGGCATCGGCCCCGGGGGGCGCCTGCCGGTCAACACCAACGGCGGCGGGCTGTCATGCGTGCACCCGGGGATGTACGGCATCTTTGCGCTGATCGAGGCGGTGCGGCAACTGCGCGGCGAAGGCGGCGACCGTCAGGTTGCCGGCGCCACCACCGCGCTGGCGCATGGCAACGGCGGCACGCTGTCGAGCCAGTCGACCGCCGTGCTGGGCTTGCGCGAAACGCTCTGATCCGGCGGCGCGCCCGCCTACCACTTGCCGTCGGCAGGTCGCGCGGCGGGCGCCGGGGCCGCCTTGGGCGCGGCAGGCGCGTTGCCCGGCCGTGCCGGTGTCGTTGCCGGCGGCCCGCCCGAGCCGGCCGGCGCCTTCGCCGCCGTCAGCAGTGCTACAGCGTCCGGGCGGTTGCCTTTGCTGGCGAAGTCCAGCGCGGTCATGCCCTGCTGGTTCTTCATGGCCAGGTCGGCGCCCTCGTCGATCAGCAGCTTGACGGCCTCGGGCGTGCCGTACATGGCCGCCATCATCAGCGGCGTGGTCCCGTTGGGCGATTCGGCATCGATGAAGGCGGACTTCTCCAGCAACACCTTCATGACCTCGACCTGGCCACCGGTTGCCGCATAGTGCAGCGGCGCCCAGCCGGTCTTGTTGATGTCGGCGTCCCGCGCAATGAGCTTGGCCACCGCGTCCTTGCGGCCCTTGAGCGCGGCCATCATGAGCGGGCTTTCGTCGCTGCGGTTGCGCGTCTCGACATTCACCTTGGGCGACGCGATGAGCAGATCCGTCACCTTGGCCGAGCCTTCGCGCAGCGCCAGGATCAGGCCGGTCTGGCCATGCTCGTCGCGCTGGTTGGGATCGAAGCCCCGGTCGATCAGCCGCTGCACGCCGGCGGCGTTGTCGACACCCACGGCCCGGAAGAAATCGACCTTGTCGTCCGCCAGCGCGTTGCCGGAAAGCCCAGCAGCGACAGCAAGATAAAAGATGAAGTTAATGAATTTTCTGATCACTTGAGAACGTCCTTGAACAGGTCTTCGAAGTTCTTGCTTGTCGTACTTGCGACATCTTCGAGGCTGATCTTTCGAATATCGGCAATCTGCTGCGCCACATAGGGCACCAGCGCCGGCGTGTTGGTCTTGCCCCGGAACGGAACCGGCGCAAGGTAAGGGCTGTCGGTTTCGATCAGCATGCGGTCCATCGGGACGAACGCGGCCACCTGGCGCAGATCCTCCGCGCGCTTGAAGGTCAGGATGCCCGAGAACGAGATGTAAAAGCCCAGGTCGAGCGCCGCACGCGCCACCTCGGCCGTCTCCGTGAAGCAGTGGAACACGCCACCGGCACCCTTCCCGCTTCCGTCCTCGCCCTCCTCTTTCAGGATGGCAAGGGTGTCGGCGGAGGCTTCGCGCGTGTGGATGACGAGGGGCTTGCGCGTGGCCTGCGCCGCGCGAATGTGCACGCGGAAGCGGTCGCGCTGCCATTCCATGTCGGCCACGCTGCGGCCGCCTTTTCGCTCTTCCATCTGGTAGTAGTCGAGGCCGGTCTCGCCAATGGCGACCACCTTGGGACGCGCCGCCAGGTCCAGCAAGCGCTCGACGGTAGGTTCCTCGATGTCCTCGTTGTCCGGATGAACGCCGGCGCTGGCCCAGAAGTTGTCGTACTCCATGGCCAGGGCGTGCACGCCTTCGAATTCCTCCAGCGTGGTGCAAATGCACAGCGCGCGGTCGACCCGGGCCGCGGCCATGGCCTCGCGCAGCTGCGGCATCTGGCCGGCGAAGTCGGGAAAATTGAGATGGCAGTGCGAGTCGGTGAACATCGGGGGCGGGAAAAGGAAGAACGAACGCGACGGGCCGAATCAGGCAAGCCGGCGGACCCGACAGCGCGAAGGGGAAACGCGGGCGTGAAGCCGGAACGCGGGCGCAAAGGCCAAAGGATGCCAGATTGTCCAGGCACCCGCGCTGCCACGCCTGCGGCGGGCGCCTCGGCCTGGCGATCGCCCGGCGACGGCCTTCAGATCGTCTGCGTGGGCCGGTCGGACGCGCCCGCGCCAGCGAGCATTTCGTCGATCTTGGCCTTGAGCTGGCGCGATTTTTCGTCCGACGGGAAGCGCACCCCTACGCCTGGGGCGCGGTTGCCGGCGGCGCGCTCCGGCGTGATCCAGGCCACCTTGCCTGCCACCGGGTAGCGTTGCGGGTCGTCCGGCAGCGTCAGCAGCACGTACACGTCGTCGCCCAGGCGGTACTCGCGCGAGGTCGGAATGAAGATGCCCCCTTCCGCGAACAACGGAATGTAGGCCGCGTACAGCGCGCCCTTTTCCTTGATCGCGAGCTGGATGACGCTTGGGCGTGCCGGCGCGGCAGAGGTTGGGGCGGGTGCTGTGCTCATGAACGATTGGGTTTGCCGCCGGAGTTTAGGTGGACACTGGCCTGGGTCACAAGCGCTTCACGCATCAATCCGGCATTGAAGGGGTGTTCTGCGGTTTTTGCCGCATCGGCGAGGTCGCGCGCCCAGTCCGCCAGCGTGCGCAGCGGCGGCGCCGGCGGCAGGTCCGCGCTGGCGAAGAAGCGCGGTTCGGCGCCGGCGGCGCAGGCCTGCAGGTCGTGGCAGAGCTTCTGCAGCGCATCGATCGCCTGCGCCGGCGAGCGTTCGCCCAGCGCCGCCACCTCGCCGCGCCGCATGGCCTGGGGCAGCCGGGACCAGGCTTGCGCCGTCAGGCCGTCGCGCGCCAGGACCAGCGCGTCCTGCGGCCGGCCGCCGGCGGCACGCAGGAGCATGGGCGCCTCGGACTCGGCCAGCCCCTGCGCTTGAAGCCAGGCCACCGCCTCGGGCGTCTGCGGCCAGGGCATGTTGAAGGCCATGCAACGGCTTCGCACGGTGGGCAGCAGCTTCCACGAAGCCTCGCTGGCCAGCACGAAGCGCACGTCGCCGGGCGGCTCCTCCAGCGTCTTGAGCAAGGTGTTCGCCGTGACGCTGTTCATGCGCTCGGCCGGATAGACCAGCACCACCTTGCCCCGGCCACGCGCGTTGGTGCGCTGCGAGAACACGACCGCCTCGCGCATGGCCTGCACGCGGATTTCCTTGCTGGGCTTGCGCTTCTTGCTGTCCAGGTCGGACTGGGTCTGCTCGTCGAGCGGCCAGCCCAGTTCCATCTGCACTGCTTCGGGCATCAGCACGCACAAGTCGGGGTGCGTGCGCACATCGATCGAATGGCAGCTCGGGCAGCGGCCGCAGGCGCCCGTTGGGGTGGGCTGCTCGCACAGCCAGGCCGATGCCAGCGCCAGCGCCAGCTGGTACTGGCCGAGCCCGGACGGGCCTTCCAGCAGCAGCCCATGCCCGCGCAGGCGCAGCAGTTCGGAAAGCGGGCCCTGCAGCCAGGTGGGCAGAGCGGCGGCGGCCGCAGCGGTGCTCATGCTGGAACCAGTCCCCGTTGCGCCAGTGCTTCGCGCACCTGCTGCCAGACCTCGTCCCGGCCGCGCTCGGCATCGATGCGGGCAAACCGCGCCGCCCCGGCGGCGCGCGCCGCGTAGCCGGATGCGACGCGCCGGAAGAAATCGGTCGACTGCGCCTCGAAACGGTCGGGCTGGCGTGCGTCGGCCAGCCGCGCGGCCGCCACTTCGGGCGGCAGGTCGAACCACAGCGTCAGGTCCGGCTGAAGCAGTTCGCCATCTTCGCCCTGCCCCTGCACCCACTGCTCGAGGCGGCCAAGCACCTGCGCATCGAAGCCGCGTCCGGCGCCCTGGTAGGCGAACGTGGCGTCGGTGAAGCGGTCGCAGATCACCACGTCGCCGCGCGCCAGCGCCGGCGCGATCACCCGGACGATGTGGTCCCGGCGCGCCGCAAAGACCAGCAGGGCTTCGGTCAAAGGGTCCATCGCGTCGTTGAGGATCATCTCGCGCAGGCTCTCGGCCAGCGGTGTGCCGCCCGGCTCCCGAGTGCGTGTGACCGCCCTGCCCTGGCTGCGGAACAGCGCCTCGAGGGCATCCAGATGGCTCGACTTGCCGGCCCCGTCGATGCCTTCGAGCGTCAGGAACAGCGGCGCCGTCATCGGCTCGACTCCGGGCAAGGGCTCACGGCCTGTTTCCTCTCTGGTAGCGGTTGACCGCCCGGTTGTGCTCGTCCAGCGTCTCGCTGAACTGGCTGGTGCCGTCCCCGCGCGAGACGAAATAGAGCGACTTGCTCTGCGCCGGCTGGACCGCCGCGAGCAGCGCAGCCTTGCCTGGCATGGCGATCGGCGTCGGTGGCAGGCCCGGGCGCAGGTACGTGTTGTAGGGCGTGTCGGTCAGCAGGTCCTTCTTGCGCAGGTTGCCGTCGAAGGCTGTGCCCATTCCGTAGATCACGGTCGGATCGGTCTGCAGCGGCATGCCGACGCGCAGCCGGTTGACGAAGACGGCCGCCACTTCTGGGCGGTCCTGCGCCTTGCCTGTTTCCTTCTCGACGATGCTGGCGAGCGTGAGCAGTTCGTCCGGCGTCTTGAGCGGCAGGTCTGCGGCGCGCGCGTCCCATGCGGCCTGCAGGTGCCGGTCCATGGCGCGCATGGCCCTTTGCAGCAGCGCGACGTCGGTCGAGCCCTTGGAATAAGTGTAGGTGTCCGGGAAGAACCGCCCTTCCGGCGCCACGCCCGGACGGCCCAGGCGCGCCATCAGCTGGGCGTCGTCGTCGCCGGCGGTGAGCACCTGCAGCTGGTCGGCCTTGGCCAGGGCGGCGCGCACCTGGCGCAGGTTCCAGCCCTCGACCAGCACCAGGCTGCGGGTCGCCTCCTTGCCGCGCACGAGGATCTCCAGCAGCAACCGGGGCGTGACGCCCTGCGTCAGCTCGTAGCTGCCGGCACGAATCTGCCGGTCCTGACGCGACAGGCGGAACCACCAGTACAGCAGGTCGGGCGACGTCAGGACGCCGTTGGCGACGACCTGTTCGGCCACACCGCGCGGCGTGGTGCCGGGCTCGACCGACAGGTCGATGTTGGGCGCCTTGAGCTTGAGCGGCTGGTCGAGCCACCAAAGGCCCCAGGCACCCGCGCCGACGACGGCAAGCAAGGCGAGCAATAAGAGGTTTCGAAGAAAGCGCAGCACGTAGGCAAGGAGGAGCGCGAGCCAGTGTCGCAAGGCCCCTCGCGACGAGAGGAATCGTGGACGGCCATGATAATTCACCCATGACTCACGTTGCCGCCCTCGACGGGCACTGCGCCCTGCCCCAACTCGGCGTGATCGTGGCCGAGGGCCCCGACGCCGCCGCCTTCCTCCATGGCCAGCTGACGCAGGACTTCTCGCTGCTCGACGCCACCCAGGCCCGGCTGGCCGCGCTGTGCACGGCCAAGGGCCGCATGATCGCCAGCATGATCGGCATTCGCCCGCAGCCGGAGACGGTCGTGCTGGTGCTCGGCCGCGACATCCTGCCGGCGACGCTCAAGCGCCTGCAGATGTACGTGCTGCGCGCCAAGCTCAAGCTGCGCGACGCCAGCGACGAGTTCGCGCTGTTCGGCCTGGCCGGCGAAGCCCTGGCGGCCAACGGGCTCGACCCGGCCGCGCCCGCCTGGCGCCGCACGGCGGTGGGCGACGCCAGCGTGGTCTCGCTCTACCCCGCCGACGGCACGGCGCGCGCGCTGTGGATTGCGCCGGCCGGCGCCGCCGCCCCTCGGGGCGCCGCGCTCCACCCGGCGCTGTGGCAGTGGAGCGAAGTGCGCAGCGGCGTCGCGACGTTGAGCACGCCGGTGCTCGACGCCTTTGTGCCGCAGATGCTCAACTACGAATCCGTCGGCGGCGTGAACTTCAAGAAAGGCTGCTATCCCGGCCAGGAAGTCGTGGCACGCAGCCAGTTCCGCGGCACACTCAAGCGCCGGGGGTTCCTGTTGCACGCGGCCGCGCCGCTCACGGCAGGCGAGGAGATTTTCGCAGCCGGCGATGCCGAGCAGCCGGTCGGCACGGTGGTGCAATCGGCGGCGGCGCCGCAAGGCGGGTTCGAGGCGATCGCATCGCTGCAGGTGGCGGCCGCCGAGGCCGGCCAGTTGCATGCCGATGGCGCGGCCGCGCAGCCGGTGACGCTGCTGCCGCTTCCCTACGCGCTGCTCGCGGACATCTGAAGACGGCGTGCCGCGGCGCGAGCGGGCAAAAAAAACCCCGAGGCGCGGTGCGCGCGCTCGGGGGTGATCCTCCTGCCCATTGAACTTGTTGTTTCGGCCTTGTTGATTTCTTTCTGAGCGACCGATTCGGGACCTGTTGTTCCTCCGCGCTCTTGCCGTTGGCGCTTGCTGGTCAGGTCCTCGTGGCCTTTTTTGGCTCGTGCGACAGCAACGAATCAATTGAAACACTTAGTTCAATTTCTAGCCATGAGGACTTTCCTGTTGGGCTGGCGGAATTTTCGGCGTGGCCTGCGGGCAAAGCTTTGATGTACGTCAGCAACGTCCACGCTCAAAGCGTTCGCGCCATCTCGATGTGCATGATCCCGGCCTCCTCGAAGGGTTCGCCGCGCACGGCGTATCCCAGCCGCTCATAGAAGGCCTGGGCGCTGCGCTGCGCGTGCAGGCGCACTTCGCGGTCGCCGCGCGCGCGGGCCGAATCCTCGAGCAAACGCAGCACCGCCGCGCCCCAGCGGCCGCCACGCAGGTTCCGATGCACCGCCATGCGCCCGATGCGCGCCAGGCCGGGCGAATCCCCCTCGAGCAGGCGTCCGGTGGCGATCACGCGCCCGAGCGCGTTGAGCGCCACGCCATGAACCGCCGTGGCATCGTCCGCGTCCCATTCCAGTTCGGCGGGAATCGCCTGCTCCTCGATGAACACCTCGCGCCGCAGCGCGCCGGCGCCCTCGCCCAGTTCGCTCCACGTGCCGGTGCGTAGCGCGCAGACCGGCTCGCCGCGCTCGTACGCGGCAAGCAGCCCGCGCAGCAGCGGCGGCACCGGGCGTGACGTCTGGGTGGATGGGTCGGCAAACACATAGACCAGTTCGCAGCTCACGAGCAGCTGGTCGCCGCGGAACAGGCCGCCGTCGAACACCATCGAGCTGTTGCCCACGCGGGTGCAGCGCATGCCCACCTCGATCAGCTCGTCGATTCGGGCCGAGGCGTGGAATTCCACCGTCGCCTTGCGCACGTACAGGTCGCCCTGCAGCGCATGCATCGATTCCTCGTACGGCAGGGCCAGCGCGCGCCAGTAGTCGGCGATCGCCGTGTCGAAATACATCAGGTAGTGCGCGTTGAAGACGATCTTCTGCATGTCCACCTCGGCCCAGCGCACGCGCAGGCGATGGAAGAAGCGGAAATCGGACCGGCGCAGCAGTTCGGCCCTGGCGTCGGACCGGGTGGCGGGCTTGTTGTCTTCAGGCATGGAAGGCTTGGGTCAATGCGCGCGCCGCATCGGCATGCGCGCTCAGGGCTTCGGGAATGGCGCGGCCCATCTTGATGAATTCATGGGTCACGCCGCGGTAGATCTCCAGGTCGACCGGTACGCCGGCCATGCGCAGCTTGTCGGCATAGGCGATGCCCTCGTCGATCAGCGGGTCGACTTCGGCCAGGCAGATCCACGCGGGCGCGACGCCGTCCACGTCGGGCGCCAGGAGCGGCGCGAAGCGCCAGTCCTCCCGCTCGGCCCGGCTGCCGATGTACTGGCTGAAGAAATAGTCGATGACCGGCGCGGGCAACACCGGCGCGTCGGCCAGTTGCCGGTGCGACTCGGTGTCCTGGTGCGCCGTCGTGCCGGGATAGAAAAGCAGTTGCAGGGCCAGTGCCAGCTGTGCGTCGCGCGCCTGGATCGCGCAGGCCGCCGCCAGCGTGCCGCCGGCGCTGTCGCCGCCCACGGCCAGCCGCGCGGCGTCCAGGCCCCAGGCATCGGCGCCCTGGGCGGCAATGAACGCCAGCGCGTCCCAGGCATCGTTGTGAGCCGTCGGAAAGCGGTGCGCAGGCGCCAGCCGGTAGTCCAGCGACAGGACGGCGCAGCCGGCGCGCTGGCTCAGCACCCGGCACAGGGTGTCATGCGTGGCGATGCTGCCGACGGTGAAGCCGCCGCCATGGAAGTACAGCAGCACCGGCAGCTTCTCGTGCGACGGTGCGTACAGGCGAACCGGCAGCGCATGCCCGTCGCGCGCGGCGATGCGCAGGTCTTCGACGCGTTCCAGCGCCGGCTTGGGCACCTCCAGCACGCCGGCGCCTTTTTCGTAGGCGGCCCTTGCCGCTTCGGGGGCGAGCGTCTGCAGCGGCGGATGCCCGGCGCGCCGCATGCGGTCGACCACGTCTGCCATGCGGGGGGTGAGCGATGGCGGCGGCCTCATTTGAAGATCACGCTGACCGGTTGCAGGCCCGGCACGCCGTCGTAGCTTGCCGTGACCTTCAGGCCGGGCCGCGGTGGCAGCAGCGCGGAAAAAGACCCCAGGCTCACCAGTTCGCCGGGCCGCAGGGCCTGGCCTTCGCGTGCCAGCGCCTGTGCCAGCCAGGTCACGGCATTGAGCGGGTGATCGAGCACGTCGCTGCCCTTGCCGCTGCCGAGCGTGTTGCCGTGGGCGTCGCGCAGCACCACGTTCATGGCTGCCAGTTGTTCAAGCAGCGCCTGCTGCAGGGCAGCGTCCGTCGGCACCGCCAGCGGCTGGCCCTGCACCCCGAGCCGCGCGCCGACGTTGATGGCGGTGACGCCGTTGCCATCGAGCTTGGGCGGCGCGTCCACCACCAGGTCCGGCAGCTCGATGAACGGAATGATCTGGTCGATGTTCGCCAGCACCTCGGCCGGCGTGCGCGCCTTGTTGACGTCGGCGCTGCGTACCCGCACGAGCATGTCGGCCTCGTACAGCGGGCGGGCGCCGAAGGCGGCGCTGACCTGCGCACCATCGGCCAGCAGCATGTCGTTGTGCAGCACGCCCCACACCGGTTGGCTGGCCTTGAAGCGCTGCTGCACGGCCGGATTGGTCAGGCCGGCCTTGTAGCCCACGCGCATGCCTTCGGTATTGGCCAGGCGGGCCGCCACCTTGGCGCGGGTGCAGGCCGCGTCGGCCTCGCTCAGCCCGACCGGGGCGGGAAACGGCTTGGCGGCCTGGCGCGCCTGCATCAGGGCGTTGACCTGCGCATCCGGCAGGCAGCCGGGCGCTTCGGCGATGCGCAGCGCCGGCGGGGCGATCTGGCAGCCGGCCAGCAGCGCGGCTGTGCCGAGGGCGACAAGCGCAAGGGTTCGGGGCATGGGCAAGGCGGGCTCCTCTTGATAGATTGGCGGATTCGAATCCTAAGGCCCCCGACCCCCATGGCTCTCATCCAATACCTCACCCAGGTCCAGTTCGAATACGGCGCGGTGCGTCTGCTCAGCAGCGAATGCGCGCGCGTGGGCATCAACCGCCCGCTGATCGTCACCGACGCCGGCGTGCGTGCCGCCGGCGTGCTGCAAAAGGCGCTCGACGCGCTGGGCGACCTGGAGGTCGCCGTCTTCGACCAGACCCCCTCGAACCCGACCGAGGCGGCCGTGCGCGCCGCCGTCGAGATCTACCGGGCGCAGCGCTGCGACGGGCTCGTGGCGGTGGGCGGCGGCTCGGCCATCGACTGCGCCAAAGGCGTGGCCATCGCCGCCACACACGAGGGGCCGCTCAAGACCTACGCCACCATCGAGGGCGGCTCGCCACGCATCACCGAACGGGTGGCGCCGCTGATCGCCGTGCCGACCACCAGCGGCACCGGCAGCGAAGTGGCGCGCGGCGCCATCATCATCGTGGACGACCACCGCAAGCTCGGCTTCCACAGCTGGTTCCTGATGCCCAAGGCAGCCATCTGCGACCCCGAACTCACCCTCGGCCTGCCGCCGCGCCTGACGGCGGCCACCGGCATGGACGCCATCGCGCACTGCATGGAGACCTTCATGTCGGCCGCCTTCAACCCGCCCGCCGACGGCATCGCGCTCGACGGGCTGGAGCGGGCCTGGGGACACATCGAGCGGGCCACCACCGACGGCAGCGACCGCGAGGCGCGGCTGAACCTGATGAGCGCCTCGATGCAGGGCGCCATGGCGTTCCAGAAAGGGCTGGGCTGCGTGCATTCGCTCAGCCACAGCCTGGGCGGCGTCGACCCGCGGCTGCATCACGGCACGCTCAACGCCCTCTTCCTGCCTGCCGTCATCGCCTTCAATGCCGGGGCCGAATCGGTGCGCCAGGAGCAGCGCCTCCAGCGCATGGCCCGCGCGATGCACCTCGATACGGCCGGCGACCTCGGCCCGGCCATCCGCGACATGAATGCGAGGCTGGGCCTGCCCGCCGGCCTGGCCGAGGTGGGCGTCACGCCGGACCTGTTCGACCGGGTCATCGACGGCGCCATGGCCGACCATTGCCACAAGACCAACCCGCGCCTGGCCACGCGCGAGGACTACCTGCAGATGCTCGGGGCGTCGATGTAGCCGGAGACGACGGCGCCACGGGCGCGCCGGCGGCCGTACGATTCGCGACACGCTAGCATGCGCGCATGGCACACGAGCACCACGACGAGCACGGCCACGAGCACGGCCACGAGCACAGCGAACTCGGCGAGATGGACCTGCGCGTGCGCGCGCTCGAATCCGTACTCACCGAGAAGGGCTACATCGACCCGGCCGCGCTGGACGTGCTGATCGACACCTACCAGACGAAGATCGGACCGCGCAACGGCGCGCGCGTGGTCGCGCGGGCCTGGGCGGATGACGAGTTTCGCGACTGGCTGGCGCGCGACGCCACCGCCGCCATCGCATCGATGGGCTTTTCCGGTCGCCAGGGCGAGCACATGCAGGCGGTCTTCAACAGCGACGCGCAGCACCACATGGTGGTGTGCACCCTGTGCAGCTGCTACCCGTGGCCGGTGCTGGGGCTGCCGCCGGCCTGGTACAAGAGCGCGCCGTATCGCGCCCGGGCCGTGCGCGACCCGCGCGGCGTGCTGGCCGAGTTCGGCGTGCACCTGCCGCCAGCCACCGCCATCCGAGTCTGGGACTCCACCGCGGAGCTGCGCTATCTCGTCGTGCCGCAGCGCCCCGACGGAACCGATGGCTGGTCCGAGCCGCAATTGGCCGAACTCGTCACGCGCGACTCGATGATCGGCGCCGGGCTTGCGAGACCACCCACCGCGCGCGCCGAGGAAGACACCCGATGAGCTACCAGACGCACGCCGACCTCGGCGGCAGCCCCGTGAGCGGCGCGATCCTGCCCGAGCCCGAAGGCGTGGCGTTCCATGCCGATTGGGAGCCGCGCGCCCTAGCCCTCACCCTGGCCATGGGCGCAACCGGCAGCTGGAACCTGGACGCGAGCCGCGCCGCACGAGAGACGCTGCCCGACTATGCGCGCCTGGGTTACTACGAGATCTGGCTTGCCGCGCTGGAAAAGCTGATGGCCGAGCGCGCACTGGCGCTGCCGGACGAGATCGCGGCGGGCCGAATGCTGCATCCGCCGCAGCCGGTGGCTCGCGTCCTGCGTGCCGAGCAGGTGCAGCAGGCGCTGGCCAGGGGCTCGCCCACCGAACGGCCTGCCGCCCAACCGGCCCGCTTCGCCGTCGGCCAACGGGTGCGGATGCGCATGCCGGCGGCCGATCACCACACGCGCCTGCCGGCCTATGTGCAAGGCAAGCCGGGCACCATCGAGTCCGTGCATGGCACGCATGTCTTTGCCGACAGCCATGCGCAAGGTCTGGGCGAGGCGCCGCAATGGCTCTATACCGTCGTCTTCGACGGCCCTGCGCTGTGGGGCGACGGCGCCGAATCGGCGCAACGCGTGTCCGTCGACGCCTGGGAGAGCTACATGGACGCCGTGCCGGAGGCCGCGTGACGCGCGCTGCCGACATGCCGCTGACGGACCTGCCGGCGCTACCTATGGATGGCGGCGCACCGGTGTTCGCCGCACCCTGGCAGGCGCAGGCGTTCGCCATGACCGTCGCCCTGCACGCCCGCGGCCTGTTCACCTGGAGCGAATGGGCCGAGGCCCTGGCCGGGCAGATTGCCGCTGCGCAGGCGGCCGGCGACGCCGACCTGGGCGACACCTACTACCACCATTGGCTTGCCGCGCTGGAGCAACTGGTGGCGAACAAGGGCGTGGGATCGGCCCGCGAACTGGCTCGGCTGCGGCATGCCTGGCAGCATGCCGCCGAGCGCACGCCGCACGGACAGCCGATCGTCCTGCAAGCCCAGGATCTCGACGACTGACGGTTCGGGACGACGGCGCGCCCCTACAACGGCCGCAGTTCGCCCGGATCGCACTTCTCCAGCCAGCCGGCGAACTCGTCGGCCAGCCGCTGGGATTCGGCTGCGGCACGCGCCCAGGCCTTTGACCGGGCCATCCCGTCCTGCGCGTAGCGGACGAAATCGGTGCGATCGGGCAGCTTGCCGTCCGGCAGCGTCGCCACCCATTGCGGATCCGGCGCCAGAACCACCGTGCGGTCCAGGAAGTGCGTGGCCCGATGGCGCCACTTGAGCCCCTTGTCGAGCCAGCCGGGCACCACCGCCTGCTGGAAGTGCGGGTACAGCACGATGCCGTCGGGATTGTCGTAGGCCAGGTGCAGGTGGTAGTCGGTGATCCCGCCGTCCCAGTAGGCGCCCGGCGGCGCGCCCGGAATGTCGTGCACCGCTTCGAGCATGAACGGAATGGAGCACGAGGCCTGCAGCGCGGCCTCGAAGTTGGCCTCGCTCAGGGTCACCTGGCGTGTTCGGAAATCGCGCGTGGCGAACGGCAGCGCGGCGCCCGGCGTCGAGAACACCACCCGCTCCAGCCACGCACCCAGGCTCTTGCGCCGCACGCTGTTGGCGATGAAGGCCCCGAGGTAGCCGAACGGCGTGCGCGCTGCGCCTTCGCGGCCCAGGATGTGGCGCCCGCGCGCCGTCACGACGTGCAGGCGGTAGCGCGGGTTGGACAGCACCTGCGTCACGCGCCCGGCGTAGAAGGCGCGCAGGCCGTCGCCGAACTGCGCGCTGACCTGGCGCGCGGTCAGGCGCTTCTGGCCCGCTGGTACCTCGAACTGCTGGTGAATGTAGCCCTGCTCGAAATCGCCGAAGGCCTGGACGGCATTGTCCAGACAGCCGTTGGCCAGGCGCCAGGCGCCGATCGATGCGCCGACCAGGTCCACCGGCTGGCTCGAGCGCGGCAGCCACTGGCCGAACAGGAAGCGGTCGATCGGACCCAGGATCAGGCCCTTGGGCCCGCCGGCGGCGCCGGGAATGATGCGCACGTCCTGAGGCCCGAGGCCCTGGTCCTCGATGTGCCGGCGTGCGAGCGGCCCGGCATGGATGCGCAGTGCCTTCATGGTGTCAGGAGGATGTGCGCTGCCGCCGCGTGCGAAGTGGGTGCGCGGCCTGCCGCGTCACGCATGCGTTCAGCGGCGCAGCCCCTGCAGCTTGGCGAAGGCGTTCGCCATCTGCCCGCCCGGCTGCGGCGCGTTGTCGCGCCGCGCCTGCTGGCCACGGCCGGCTCCTTCGAAACGGTTTTCGCGCGCGCCGTCGCGGCGGCCCGGCTGGGCGTCCAGCTTCATCGTCAGGCTGATGCGCTTGCGCGCCACGTCGACCTCCAGCACCTTGACCTTGACGATGTCGCCCGTCTTGACCACCTCGCGCGCGTCGTTGACGAACTTGTGCGACAACTGGCTCACGTGCACCAGCCCGTCCTGGTGCACACCCAGGTCGATGAAGGCGCCGAACTGGGCGACGTTGCTCACCGTGCCTTCGAGCACCATGCCTTCCTGCAGGTCCGCGATGTCTTCGACGCCGTCGTTGAAGCGCGCCACCTTGAAATCCGGGCGCGGATCGCGGCCCGGCTTCTCCAGTTCGACCAGGATGTCCTTGACGGTGATGACGCCGAACTTCTCGTTCGAGAGCAACTCGGGGCGCAGGTGCTTGAGCATGTCGGCACGCCCCATCAGCTCGGCCACCGGCTTGCCGGTCTGCACCATGATCTGCTCGACCACGGGATAGGTCTCCGGGTGCACGCCGGTCATGTCCAGCGGGTTGGTGCCGCCGCGCACGCGCAGGAAGCCGGCGCTCTGCTCGAAGGTCTTGGCGCCGAAGCCGCTGACCTCGAGCAGTTGCTGGCGGCTGCCGAACGCACCGTTGGCCTCGCGCCAGCGCACGACCGACTTGGCCACGCTGGCCGACAGCCCGGACACGCGCGATAGCAGCGGCACACTGGCCGTGTTCAGGTCCACGCCGACCGCGTTCACGCAATCTTCGACCACCGCGCCCAGGGTGCGCGCCAGCTCGCTCTGGTTGACGTCGTGCTGGTACTGGCCCACGCCGATGCTCTTCGGGTCGATCTTCACCAGTTCGGCCAGCGGGTCCTGCAGGCGCCGGGCAATGCTGGCGGCGCCGCGCAGGCTCACGTCGACGTCGGGCATCTCCTGGCTGGCGAACTCGCTGGCCGAGTAGACCGAGGCGCCCGCCTCGCTCACGACCACCTTCTCGACGGCGGGGGCCGGCGCCCCGGCCTGCGCCGCCATCTTCGCCAGCAGCTTGATCAGGTCGGCCGCCAGCTTGTCGGTCTCGCGGCTGGCGGTACCGTTGCCGATGGCGATGAGGTTGACGCCGTGCTTGGCGCACAGCTTGCCCAGCGTGTGCAGCGAGCCTTCCCAGTCGCGGCGCGGCTCGTGCGGATAGACGGTCGCGGTGTCGACGAGCTTGCCGGTGGCATCGACCACCGCCACCTTCACGCCGGTGCGGATGCCGGGGTCCAGCCCCATCACCACGCGCGGGCCGGCGGGCGCGGCCAGCAGCAGGTCGCGCAGGTTGTCCGCAAACACCTTGATCGCGACCTTCTCGGCATCCTCGCGCAGCCGGGTGAACAGGTCCCGCTCGGACGACAGGCTCAGCTTGACGCGCCAGGTCCAGGCCACGCACTTGCGCAGCAGGTCGTCGGCCGCGCGGCCGGCATGGCTCCATCCGAGATGCAGCGCGATCTTGCCTTCGGCCAGGCTGGGCTTGCCGGGTTCGGGCTCGACCGGCAATGCCAGCTTCGCGTCCAGGATCTCCAGCGCGCGCCCGCGGAACACCGCCAGGGCCCGGTGCGACGGCACGCGGCTGATGGGCTCGTCATAGTCGAAGTAGTCGCGGAACTTGGCGACGTCGGGGTTGTTCTCGTCCTTGCCGGTGGCCAGGCTGGACCTGAGCAGGCCCTCGGTCCACAGCCATTCACGCAGGGACTGGACCAGCACCGCGTCCTCGGCCCAGCGTTCGGACAGGATGTCTCGCACACCGTCCAGCACCGCCGGCACGGTGGAGAAGTCGGGGCCCGGCTTGCCGTCGTCCAGCGTCTCTGGCGGTCGCAGAAAGGCCTGCGCCTCCTGCGACGGATCGAGCGTCGGATCGGCCAGCAGCCGGTCGGCCAGTGGCTCGATGCCCGCCTCGCGCGCGATCTGGCCCTTGGTGCGGCGCTTCTGCTTGAACGGCAGGTAGATGTCTTCGAGCTCCTGCTTGGTCGGCGCCGCGGCGATGGCGGCGACCAGCGCGTCGGTCAGCTTGCCCTGCTCGTCGATGCTCTTGAGCACCGCAGCGCGCCGGTCTTCGAGTTCGCGCAGGTAGGAAAGTCGCACTTCGAGGTCGCGCAGTTGCGCATCGTCGAGGCCACCGGTAGCCTCCTTCCGGTAGCGGGCGATAAAGGGAACCGTGGAGCCGCCGTCGAGCAGGTCGACGGCCGCTTTCACCTGGGTCTCGCCGACCTTCAATTCGGTGGCGATCTGGCGAATGATTTTCTGCATGAAATCCTGAACGCGAAGCCCCGGTGCGTCGGGCGCAGCCGGCAAAGCCTGAAAGTTTGCCACAGCGCATCCCGCGCCCCGGGCCGGAAACACGGGTGCACATTTCATTTGATCCGGGTACAATAATCCAACTTCGGAGAAACGAGATGCCGACAGAAACAACCCAGGAAGCCATCCCTGCTGACGCATCCACGCGCAGGCTGATCGCCTTCGCCGGCTCCAGCCGCCTCGACGAAGGCCCGGAAGACGAGTTGATCGCCCGGCTGCGCGCCAATCCCCCCGGCCCCGAGACGCTGCTGCGCATATTCGACGACGCCACCGGCGAGCGGCTCGAGCTCGACCTGCGGCCCGAAGGCGCCGGCACCGCCGTTCCGGCGCCCGCCGCACCCGCACCGCGCACGGTCGGGCGCCCGCGTCTGGGCGTGGTGGCGCGCGAGGTGACGCTGCTGCCGCGCCACTGGGACTGGCTCAACCGCCAGCCAGGCGGCGCATCGGTGGCGCTGCGCCGGCTGGTGGACGAGGCGCGCCAGGTGCACCGCGAACGCGATGCGCAGCGCGCCGCGCGCGAAGCCGCCTATCGCGTGATGACCGAGATGGCGGGTGACCTGCCAGGGTTCGAGGAAGCGACGCGATCCCTGTTCGCCGGGGAAGGCGCGCGCTTCGACACGCTGATCGACTCCTGGCCGGAGGACGTCAGGACGTTCCTGCGACGGCTCGCGTCGGGCGCGTGGACCGCCCAATGAACGAGCGCACGCCTTCGCCGCACGCCGAATCCCCGTCGACCGCCTCCGCCGTGCCTTCCGCGGGCGATGCGCCGGCGCTGGCTGCGGCCACCGCCGCCGCCGGTGCGGTGGCCGAGGCCGCCTCGGCCCTGCCGGCCGCAACCGTTGCCGTCACCGGCGCGGGCCCGGAGGCGCGGGACGCCGGGGCCACCGCCCCGCCGCACCAGCCGGCCGGCAGCACCGAGTCGCGCCCGCTGTGGAAGACGTTCCTGGTCTTCCTGGCGCCGATGCTGCTGTCGAACATCCTGCAGTCGGCCTCCGGCACGCTCAACAACGTCTACATCGGGCAGATGATCGGCGTCAGCGCCCTGGCCGCAGTGTCCAGCTTCTTTCCGGTGATGTTCTTCTTCATCGCGTTCACCATCGGCCTGGGCGCGGGCGCCTCGGTGCTGATCGGCCAGGCCTGGGGCGCGCGCCAGCGCGACAAGGCCCGCGCCGTGGCCGGAACCACGCTGACCGTGGGCGTGCTGTTCGGATTGCTGGTGGCGGTCTTCGGCGGCGCCTTCACCGAGCCCATGCTGCGCCTGCTGGGCACGCCGGCGGACATCCTGCCAGACGCCACGCGCTATGCGCGCATCGTCTTGATCGCCATGCCGGGGCTTTTCGTCTTCCTGCTGTCCACCGCCATGCTGCGCGGGGTGGGCGACACCGTGTCGCCGCTCTACACGCTGTTCATCTCGACCGGGACCGGCCTGGTGGTGACTCCGGCGCTGATCCGCGGCTGGTTCGGCCTGCCGCAGATGGGCGTCGCCAGTGGCGCATGCGCCATGGTGGTGGGCTTCGTCGCCGCCACGCTGTGGCTGGCCTTCCACCTGCGCCGCAAGGGCAGCCCGCTGGCGCCGGACGCGGACTTCGCCCGACACCTGCGCGTCAACGGGCAACTGCTCAAGGGCGTGCTGCGCGTCGGCGTGCCCACGGGCGTGCAGATGATCGTGGTGGCGGTGGCCGAGCTCGCCCTGCTCTCCTTCGTCAACGGCTTCGGTTCGGACGCCACGGCCGCCTACGGAGCGGTCAACCAGGTGGTGGCGTACGTGCAGTTCCCGGCCATCTCGATCGCCATCACTGCTTCGATTCTCGGCGCGCAGGCCATCGGCGCGGGCCGCACCGAGCGGCTGGGCGCCATCACGCGCACGGCGCTCCAGATGAACGTTGTGCTGACCGGCGCCCTGGTGCTGCTGGGCTACCTGCTGTCGCGCCAATTGATGGGACTGTTCATCACCAGCGAGCCGGTGATCGAGGTGGCGCAGACGCTGCTGCACATCATGTTGTGGAGCTGCGTCATCTTCGGCATGGCCTCGGCCCTGTCGGGCATCATGCGCGCCAGCGGCTCGGTGCTGGTGCCGACCGCGATCTCGGTCGTCTGCATCCTGCTGGTCGAGTTGCCCACGGCGTGGTTCATGAGCCATCGAATCGGGCTCAACGGCGTGTGGATCGCGTATCCCGCGGCGTTCAGCGCGATGCTGGTGCTGCAGGCGCTCTACTACCGGCTGGTCTGGCGCAAGAAGGCCATCAAGGCGCTGATCTGACAACGCCTGCGGGCCGCTTGCGGCGCGTTCAGCGCGAGACGTCCACCACCAGGCGGCCGCGCACCTTGCCCTCGAGGATCTCGCGTCCGGCATCGACGGCCTCGCGCAGGCCGATCTCGCGGGTCATGGCGTCGAGCCGCGCCAGGTCGAGATCGCGCGCCAGGCGCGTCCACGCTTCCTGCCGAACAGCCACGGGCGCCATCACGCTGTCGATGCCGCAGAGGGTGATGCCGCGCAGGATGAACGGCGCCACCGTGGCCGGGAAGTCCATGCCCTGCGCCAGGCCGCAGGCGGCGACGACGCCGCGGTAGCGGGTGCTGGCACAGGCATTGGCCAGGGTGTGGCTGCCCACCGAATCGACCACGCCGGCCCAGCGTTCCTTGGCAAGCGGCTTGCCGGGCGCGGACAGTTCGGCACGGTCGATCACCTCGGCGGCGCCGAGCCGCTGCAGGTATTCGCCCTCGCCCAGGCGCCCGGTCGACGCCACGACGCGGTAGCCCAGCCCGGCCAGCAGCGCAATGGCCACGCTGCCGACGCCGCCGTTGGCCCCGGTCACCAGCACGTCGCCATCGCCCGGAGCGACGCCGTGCTTCTCCAGCGCCAGCACGCACAGCATGGCGGTGTACCCCGCGGTGCCGATGGCCATGGCCTGGCGCGCCGAGAGGCCGTCGGGCAGCGCCACCAGCCATTCGCCCTTGACCCGCGCCAGTTGCGCCAGTCCGCCCCCGTGGGTTTCGCCCACGCCCCAGCCATTGAGAACCACCCGGTCGCCCGGGTGCCACCTGTCGTTCGTGCTGTGCTGCACCACGCCGGAGAAGTCGATGCCGGCCACCAGCGGGAACTTGCGCACCACCGGCGCCTTGCCGGTGATGGCCAGGCCGTCCTTGTAGTTGATGGTGGAGTACTGCACGCCGACCGTCACGTCGCCTTCGGGCAGGTCGTCGTTGGCCAACGGGCGGACTTCTGCGCGATAGCCCGCGTCATCCTTGTCGATCACCAAAGCCTGGAATGTCATGGGAGGTTTGCCTTTCCTGGTTTCTGAATGCCTGGGGCGGCGGCAGCCGCCTTCGTCGGGTCGATGCTACTGGAGCGTTCGCCGCCGGCCGCCGCGGCCCGCCGGCGGGTGGGGCTGCTGCTCGAACGCTGCCTGCACGATGGGACGCGCCCATTCGGGCGTGGCGCGCAGGGCCTCGGCGTCGTCCGGGCCTGGAAATCGCACCTGGCCGTGCACCGTCTCGAGCAGCAGCACCGGGTCGGGGATGGCTTCACCGGGCGCCGCTTCCACGCTGTTGTCGAAGACCTGCAGGCGGGCCAGGTGCGGCATCAGGCGCACGAGATTGAGGCGCGAAGCGCTCCAGCGCTCGCGGATCTTGGCCGCCGGGATGTCGTGCCCACCCGCGCTGACGCGGGCCTTCACGCGCTGCAGATGATGCTCCACCGTGGCCAGTCCGCAATAGAGCATGACCACGTCGTGCGTGGCGGCGGCGTCGGCCAGCAGCTGCGGGATGGTGTTGGCGCCCAGCGTGGTCTCGAAGGCGAAGTTGAGCCCCTGCGCAATGGCGGCCTCCAGGCGGGTGCGGCCATGCTGCCAGGCCCGTGCGTTGGCCTCCTGTTGCGTCAGGCCGAGCGCCAGCAGTTCACGCGCGTGGGTGTCGGGGTTGAACCAGGTCAGGCCATGCTCGGCCAGCAAGGCGCCACCGACCGAGCTCTTGCCGGCGCCATTGACACCGGCGAGCACGAAGATGAAGGGCCGCCGCCCCTTCGCGGCAGCGGCGCGGCGGCCAACGGCCATCAGAAGGTGGCGCCCGCCTTGGGACGCTTGCGGCCCAGCCGGCTGAGCTTGCCGGCCGATTCGAACAGCGCGTCGACCCGGTGCGCGGCGTCCGGTTGCTGCAACACGGCCAGGCGCTCGTCGAACCGCTGCGCCAGTTCGTCGAGCTGGTTCTGCTCGCGCGATCGCAAGGCCTGCAGGTCGTCGCTCAATTGCTGATAGGTGGCGGCGTCCAGCAGAACCATTTCTACCGAGGCGTGGTTCGTGATGGCCACGCTGCCGCTCTGGCGGACCTGGCGCACCACCTCGCCCCACTTGTTCTTCACATGCGTGGCGTTCTGGCGCGGCAGTCGCTCGAGGCTGGGCAAGGTGCTGGTGGTCATGTCGGACTCCTTTCGCACATTATGGCCGGAATGGACATTTCTCGGAGATTATGGCCATTTTGACCCTATTCGCTGCGACTGCCGGGCGCCGGCGGACCGACGCGCGGGTCAGACCCTGCCGACCAGATGCGCCGGACGCGGCGCGCGCACGCGCAGCGAGCTGGTCAATGCCGCGCAGGCAGCGCACGCCGCGGCCAGTCCGAGCGCGATCATCGGCCCCTTGCCGCCCTGCGTCGGCACGAAGCTGAACAGCACGGCCAGCAGCACCGCGCCCAGCGTCTGGCCGGTCAACCGTGCGGTGCCGAGCATGCCGCTGGCCGCCCCGCTGCGGTGCGGCGGCGGCGAGCTGACGATGGTGTGGTTGTTCGGCGACTGGAACAGCCCGAAGCCCATGCCGCACAGGGCCATGCGCCAGGCGATGTCGGCGTTGGCGGCCTGCGCCGGCAACAGCGCGAGCGCCGCCAGGCCGCAGGCCATCAGGCACATGCCGACGCCGCCCAGCAGGCCGTCCGGATAGCGGCCGATCAGGCGGCCGGCCAGCGGCGCCGTCACGACGATGGCGAGCGGCCACGCGGTGATCAGCAGGCCCGCCTCCACATGCGAGCGGCCGTAGGCGCCCAGCAGCAGGAACGGCAAGGCAATGAAGGCCAGCATCTGCGCACAGAAGGCCATGACCGATGTGCACATCGACAGCGCGAACACCGGAATGCGCAGCAGGTCCACCGGGAACAGCGGCAGCGGCATCCGGCGCTGGCGCCCGACATAGAAGACGCCGACCAGAACGCCCGCGCCCAGCGTCGCCCATGCCACCAGGGGCGCGCCGTGGACCGCGCCGCTGTCGCGAACGCCCAGGCCGTCGGCGCCGATGAAGATGAGCGAGAACATGAGCACGTTGAGCAGCACGTCCAGCGGGGCGATGCGCATGCCCTGGGCCTTGGCCACGTTGTGCGGCAGCGCCTTCCAACCCAGCACCAGCACCAGCACGCCCAGCGGCACGTTGAGCGCGAACAGCCACGGCCAGGAAGCGACCGAGAGAATGGCGGCGGCGACGGAAGGGCCGGCGACCGAGGCGGCCGCCACGGTCAGCGAGTTGTTGGCCATGCCTCGCCCCAGCCCGGCCGACGGATAGGTCAGGCGCACCAGCGCGGCATTGACGCTCATGATGCCGGCCGCACCCAGCCCCTGCAACGCGCGCGCCGCGATCAGCATGCCCAGCGAGTTCGAGAAGCAGGCGGCCAGCGACGACAAGGTGAACAGCACCATGCCGACCAGGTAGACGCGCCGGTAGCCGACCCGGTCGCCCAGTGCGGCCAGCGGCAGCAGCATGACCAGCGTGGCGATCTGGTAGGCGTTGACCACCCAGATCGCGGCCGAAGGGCTGGCCTGGAGCTGGCGGGCGATGCCCGGGAGGGCCAGGTTGACGATCGTGCCGTCGAGCACCGCCACGGCGATGCCCAGCAAGATGACCACCATGGAATAGGCGCGCTGCGGCTGCGGCAGCCCGTCGCGTACAGGCGCTGCACCGGCGTTCATGGCGTCGTCCGGGCGGCGCGCGCCGGCTTCGACAGTGGCCGCGGGACGGCTCATGCCCCGTGCACCCGCATGCGCTGGCCGGGCGCACCCAGCGTCAGCCAGGTCAGCAGCAGCGAGCCGAACACGCCAGCCGCCATGCCCACCACCATCATCACGGGCGAATGGCCGACGAACAGCGACGAGGCGCCCATCATCAGCGCGCCGGTGAGCATCTGCAGCGTCCCCATCAGCGCGGATGCGGTGCCGGCGATGCCGCCATGCGTCTCCAGCGCGAGCACGCTGGTGCTCGGAATGACCCAGCCGACGAACGCGCTGCCGACGAACTGCAGCGCCATCAGGACCCGGAAGTCGTCGCCGCCGGCCAGGAAGTACACCAGCATGACGCACATGGCTGCGGCACTGGCCAGCGCCGCGCGCCGCACCAGCCGCGGCAGGCCCAGGCGCGCGCCGAGCGCGGCCGTGAACTGCGCCGCGCCGATGAAGGCCGCGGCGTTCAGCCCGAAGGCCAGGCTGTACTGGGTCGGCGTGAAGCCGTAGTGGTCGATGAAGACGAAGGACGAGTTGGCGAGGTACACGAAGAACCCGCCCATGGCGAAGCTGCCGATGAACACCAGCCCGAGGTAGTGGCCATCGCGCAGCAGCACGCCGTAGGCGCGCAGCGCCCCGCCGAGGCTGCTGTCGAGCCGCTGGCTGCGGCTGCGTGTCTCGGTCAGGCTGAACGTCGTCAGGGCCAGTCCGGCCAGGCCGGCCGCCGCCGCGAACCAGAACACCGCGCGCCAGCCGCTCAGGGCGATCAGTCCGCTGCCGGCCAGCGGTGCCAGGATCGGCGAGACGCTGAAGACCAGCATGAGCAAGGACATCAGGCGCGCCGCGTCGTTGCCGGTGTGCAGGTCGCGCACCACCGCGCGCGGAATCGCCATCCCGGCGGCGGCGCCCAGGCCCTGCACGAAGCGCAGCGCCACCAGCATCTCGACGTCGCGCGCCAGCGCGCAGCCGACGCTCGCGAGGGTGTACAGGCCCAGGCCGAAGAAAAGGGGCGCCTTGCGCCCCGCCATGTCCGACACCGGGCCGTAGAGCAGTTGCCCGATGCCGATGGCGATGAAGAACGCGGTCAGGCTCATCTGCACCTGGGCCGGGTCCGCATGCAGGCTGGCGCCGATCGCCGGCAGCGCCGGCAGGTACATGTCGATGGCAAAGGGGCCGATAGCCGAAAGGAGGCCCAGGACCAGGGCAAGGCGCAGCATGCGGGACGTCATGCGCCGATTGTCGTCAAGGCGCAATGGTCGCGCTCGCGCGCCCGCATCGGGGCTGTGCTAGCCGGGAGAGCGCGCCTGGGCGGGCCCGCCCTGCCCCAGCGATTCGGGCGTGAAAAGCGACCCGGTGCCGTTGAGCGCCGCGGCCTCCGCGCCCTCGACCGCCAGCATGCGCAGCTTGATGCGCGAGCCGCCGAAGGCGGAGAAGCCGCCCGGCTTGCCGCCGGCAGCCAGCACGCGGTGGCAGGGCACCACCGGTGCGAATGGATTGCGCCCCAGCGCCTGGCCGACGGCGCGCGCCAGGGCCTTGTCGCCCAGTTCGCTGGCCAACTGGCCATAGGTGCGGGTCTCGCCGACAGGGATGCGCCGCGCCAACTGGTAGACGCGGCGCTGGAATTCGTTGACGCCGTGCCAATCGAGGTCCAGGTCGGACAGGTCGTCGATGGCGCCGTTCAACAGGTGGGTGATGCGCGCCACCGCGGCCCGCACGTCCGGTGGCGGCGCGCCTTCGCGCAGGGCCGGAAACCGCTTGTGCATGCGTGCGCGGGTGGCGGCCGCATCGGCCTCGGGCAATTGCACGCCGACGATGCCGCGCTCTCCCCAGGCAATGCCGCAACTGCCGTATCGGGTCTCGAAAAGAGCAAAGCCTTCGCTGTTCATGCTGCGTCTCGATCGGGTTACCAGGATCCGGGGGAAGCGTCTTTTACTCCCGCGGACCCGCTCAGGCAAGGGAAGCCCCCACCCGCGTCACCGGCCGGCACGGCTTGATTTCGGCCCCGCATCTGCCCACACTGCACGGCCATGGCCATTGCACATGCTCTATCCGGGGACGTGGTGGATCTGCGCGGCCCCTCGACGCCCGATCGCACGATCGCCCTTTTCAAGGCACCGGACCTCGAAGCCATGCGGCTGGTACTGCCCGCCGGCAAGCAGACGCCCGGGCACAGCGTGCCGGGCTCCGTCACCGTGCACTGCCTGAGCGGACGCATCGAACTGCTGCTGCCCGACCGCTCGACGCAACTCGAAGCCGGGCAGCTCGCCTACCTGGCGGGCGGGCTGGCGCACGGCCTGCGGGCGCTCGAGGATGCGGACGTACTGGTCACCCTGGCGATCGGGGGCGGCGGATGAGCCGGCCGGCCCCGGGACCGTCAGGCACGCAACCGGATATTGAGCTGGTCGACCATCTCGGCCCAGTCCGCGTCTTCGTCGAATTCCTCACGAAGGAACTGCGCCTGCGCCTCGCTCCAGAATGGGGCGTCGGGCAACAGCACGTCGTCGGCCAGCGGGCGGTGCTGCGCGATGAAAGCATCGATTTCGGCGGGCGCGCTGGGCAGGCCCAATTGCTCGAACAGGTCTTTCAGGTCGTGGTGGGTCAGGTCCATCACCCATTCTCGCGCGTTGCGGCAGGCTCCGCCAAGCGCCGTTCGCCGGTCCGGCAATGAGCCGTCGCCAGCCTGTTCCGAAGACGGCTCGCGCCGCGGCGGGATGCGCCGAGGTTGTCTCGTGAGCCCGCCGGCCGAGCCGCTCGCCATCGCCCTGCCTGACGGCACCAGCGTCTCGGGACTGGTCCAGGCGCCAGCGCAAGCGCGCTCGGCCTATGTGCTCGCCCATGGCGCCGGCGCGGGCATGGGGCATGCCTTCCTCGATGCCTGCGCCAACGGCCTGGCCGAACGCGGTGTCGCCAGCCTGCGGTTCCAGTTTCCCTACATGGAGCGCGGCAGCCGGCGGCCCGATTCACCGGCCGTGGCCCAGGCAACGGTGCGTGCCGCTGTCGCCCGGGCGGCCGAGCGCTTTGCCGGCGCCCGCCTTTTCGCCGGCGGCAAATCCTTCGGCGGGCGCATGACCTCGCAAGCCCAGGCCCTGGCGCCGCTGCCAGGCGTCGAAGGTCTGGTGTTCCTCGGCTTTCCGCTGCATCCGGCCGACAAGCCGTCCAGCGCCCGCGCCGATCACCTGCGGCAGGTCGACCTTCCCATGCTGTTCGTGCAGGGAACGCGCGACAAGCTGGCGCAGTGGGATCTCGTGCAGGCCCTGGTGGCCGGCCTGGGCGAGCGCGCCCGGCTGCTGGAGATCGACCAGGCCGACCACTCCTTCCACGTGCCGGCACGCTCGGGCCGAACCGACGCACAGGTGCTCGACGGCATCCTCGACGCGGCGGCCGCCTGGATGCTGCGCTGATTGGCCCGTTTGCAGGACAAGGGTTCTCCTCGGATCGGCCGCAAGGTGCGGCCTGTCATGATCTCACGCGCGCGAAATTGCGCCGCATGCGCGCTCCTTCTTCATTCATCGTCATGAAGCTCGCCGGTAACGATCCGCCACAGCGCTACAACCGATTCGGCCGCAGCCAGCGCCGAAGGCCGCTGTGGCGCATCTTGCTGGCGCCGGTTGCGCTGCTGCTCCTCGCGGCCGTCGCCTGCTTCTACGGCCTTCGTGTGCTTGACGCCGACCTGCCGGCAGCGCAGGTCGCGACCGCGTCGCCGGCGGGTAGCGCACCGGCGGGCCCGGTCGAGCGCACCGCGAAACTGCCCCCCCTTAGCCTGCCGGCCGACGATGCCCCGCATGGCAGTGCGATGGAATGGTGGTACTACAGCGGACTGCTCGATGGGCCCGGCGGACAGCGCTGGGCGTTCCACGTCGCCGTATTCGTGGCCAACAGCATGATCAAGCACACCGTCATGCATGCGGCGCTGACCGACCTGGCCACCGGCCGCCGCTACACCGCCCAAAGCCGCACCGGCGGCATTCCTGCGCAGGCCAGCGCGCATGGTTTCGAGTTTCAAGGCACCGGCTGGACGCTCGGCGGGGCCGGGCCTGCCCATCACCTGCGCTTCGATGACATCGGCGGCGCCGCGCTCACGCTGGATCTGCAGGATGCGTCACCGGTGGTGGCCCACCATGCGTCCGGATCGCTCACGCCCGGCCTGCTCGACTTCGGCGACAGCGGCATCAGCTACTACTACTCGCGCCCGCGCATGTCGGCCCGGGGGAGCGTGGGATCGGGCAGCGCCACGCAGCCGGTCAGCGGCAAGGTCTGGTTCGACCACCAATGGGGCGAGTTCGACGTCGGCCGGCTGGGCTGGAGCTGGTTTGCGCTGCACTTGGCGGACGGCAGCGACCTCATGGTCTACCAGCTGTTCGACCGCCAGGGCCTGCCGGTGGCCACCACCGGCACAGTCGTCCGGCCGAACGGCGCCGCGCGTGCCCTGGCGGCGAACGAGATCAGCCTGCAACCCGCACGCCGCTGGGTCAGCCCGCGCAGCCGCATCGACTACGTCGTCGGCTGGAATTTGAAGGTGCCATGGGGCGAACTCGCGATCGATGCGCTGCATGACGACAGCGAATTCGACGCCGCCGCCAGCTCGGCCAACATCTATTGGGAAGGGCCGGTGCGAGTCGGCGGCGCACAGGCGGGCGACGGCTTCCTCGAACTGAGCGGCTACGAGGCGCTGAAGGCCGCGCAGCGCTGACCGTCCGCACCGGCGGTCGCGGCGTTCGACTCGACTCTGCCGCCCGGGGTACGCTCGGCGGCATGACCGACCTGCCCGTTTCCTTTCCTCCGCTTTCCGCCATCGAGACCCGCGTGCTCGGGGTGCTGGCCGAAAAGCAGCGCACCGTGCCCGACAGCTACCCGCTCACCCTCAACGCACTGCTGTCCGGATGCAACCAGAAGACCAGCCGCTACCCGCTGATGGAGCTTGACGAGGCGCAGGTCCAGGACGCGCTGGCCGGACTGACCAGGCGCAGCCTGGTCAATGAATCGAGCGGTGGACGCGCCATGCGCTACGCACACAACGCCGACCGGGTGCTGCGGATCCCGTCCCAGTCGATGGCGCTGCTCACCGCGCTGATGCTGCGCGGCCCGCAGACCGCCGGCGAACTGCGCATTGCCTGCGACCGCATGCACAACTTCGCCGACGTCTCATCGGTGGAAGCCTTCCTGGACGAGCTGGCCGAGCGCCCGGCCGGTCCGCTGGTGCGCAAGCTGCCGCGCCAGGCCAACGCACGCGAGCAACGCTGGGCGCACCTGCTGGCCGGCGAGCCGGCCCCGCAGTCGGACGAGGCCGCCGCCCCCTCGCCGCGCCCGGCGAGCGGCGCCGCGGCGGACGAGTTGCAGGACCTGCGAGCCCGGGTCGCCAACCTGGAGCGCGAACTGGCAGGCACCCGTGCCCTGCTCGAGCGCGTGTGCGCCGAACTGGGCTGGTCGCCGCAAGCCCCGGCCCAGGGTGTTGATTGAATGACACATACGTGAGACAAAACTCGCACTACACTGGCGCTGACAGTGGCCCCCGCGGTGCAAGTGGGAGTGTGGGCCCCACGCTTCCCCTTGCCTTGAGAAGGAGGAAGGCGCATGTTCAATCTTTTCACTCGCAACAGCCATCTGCGTCGCGCAATGGCCTTGCTCGAGGAAGCCCAGATGGCACGCCTGGAGCACCAGGCAGCGGCCGAACACCACGCGGCGCTGGCCCGGATGTACACCGACCGCGCCAAGCGGCTGGAGCGCGAGATCTACGGCATGGGCCAGGAAGGGCCGATGACGGCGCCGGGCAAGCTTGTGCATGAGAAGCCAGCGCTCTATGCGCTGGACGCCACCCGGATCGAACCCAAGAAGTCCTGACCCCACGGCGGCGCCCCGCGCCGCCGACCGGTCATGAAGCCAGCAATCAGCGCCGCGAATTGCCGCGCAGCAGCGCGATGAACACCGCGGTCAGCAAGGCGCCGCCAGCCGCCGCCAGCAGCGCGGCACGCACCGGCTGGTCGCTCACGTAGTCCTCGCCCTGCCACCGGTGGCGCCCGCCTTCGAAGCGGGACCGCGCACGACGGATCGGCCGGCCGCTGGCGTTCACGGCCTCGCGCGCGTAGTGGCGGGCTCCGGCGGCCGCCCCCCTCGCCGCGGCACCCGCCTGCTGGGCGTAGTGGCGCGACAGGTCGGCAGCACCTTCGCCACGCGCCCGGGCTTCGCGGATGCCACTGCGAACGCTCTCGCGGATCGAGGCGCCGCCAAGCGCATTCAGGCCCGGGCCGTCCGCCTGGCGCGAGGACCGCGCGACATTCGTGGCGCCGGTCTCGTGCTCTTCATCGCCAGACCCTGACGAGGTCTCTTCATCGTTCATCCCACAGTCTCCAGATCACACCGATGGCAACCCTACAGGTTTCCCCGGCAGGTTACGAAGGTCATAAGAATAGCCGCTTGGCGCGCATGGGAGGCATCGAAGGATTTCAAGCGTGCGGCGCCAGCCGGCGAAACGCATTGAAGTGCCGGATCGCACGCTGCTTGTCGCCCCGGCGTTCGTACAGCAGCGCGAGGTTCTGGTGCGCATCGGCCAGGGATGCATCGAGCGCCAGGCTCGCCTGGTAGCCGGCGATGGCATCGTCGACCCGCCCGAGCGCCTCCAGTGCGACGGCGCGGTTGTACTGGATCAGCGGGGCGACCGGGCAGCACGCCGCGCCCTGTGCGCACACCGCCAGCGCTTCGGCGAAGCGGCCCGCCTCGCACAGCAGGAAAGCCAGGTTGGCATAGGCGTCCGCATGGCGCGGCGCCAGGCGCACCACGCGCCAGTACAGGCGCTCGGCCGCGGCCGGGTCCGGCTCCTCCAGGGCCTCCGCCTGGGCGTAGAGTGCCGCGGCATCGTCGGCGGCAGATGAGAGGGGTTCCGGCGCCGCGGAAGGCGGGCGTCGGCGCGATCGCCCGTCCAGCGCGAGCACGCTGGCCGCGGCAGGCGCGGCCGCCGCACTGAAATCCATCAGCAGTTGCCCCGATTCCGCATCCCATTGCGTGCCGCCCCAGCGCACAGCCACGCGGTCGCCGACGGCCTGGATGCGCAGCGCACCGGCCGGGACGGCGTGCGGCAGCGCCTTGTGGAGGCGGCGCAGTGCGCGCAGCAATTGCCGCGTCGGTATGCGCGCGGCACGCAGCTCCTGCGCCGTTCGCAGCAGGACCACGTCGCGAAACGAGAACCGCCAGGGGCGCCCGGGTCCGGGCGAGCGCTCGGGCCGGACGAAGCCCATGTCGACCAGGCCCTGCACGGCATGCCGCGACAGGCCCAGCATCTGCATGATGCCGCGCAGGGTATAGGGATGGGTGCTGTCGAGCGCGGCCGTGGCGGTCGTCACTTTTTCATGCGTGCGCCGGCTCGCGCCACCGCGGGCGGCGCCTTCGATTGCGAGCGCGGTGCACGCTTGGCGCCTTTGCCGACGGCCGGCGCGGCCGCAGCGGCGTCGCCGCGTTGCGCCTTCACCGGCGCAGCGCCCTTGCCGGCCCGCGAGAGGCTGGCACGCAGCATCTCGGTCAGGTCGATCACCTCGGCCCCGCCGCGTTCGTCGGCGGCTTCGTGGGCCACCACTTCCTGGCCGGCGATCTTCGCGTCGATGGCGGCCAGGATGCGCTTCTTCTCCTCGTCCTGATACTCCGTCGGCTCGTAGGAGTCGGCGGCAATCTGGTCGATCAGCTGCAGCGCGAGCTTCAGTTCGGCGGCCGAAGGATCGGCCTGCTCGATGTCCAGGTCCTTGAGCGAGCGCACCTCGTCGGCATAGAACAGTTGCTGCAGCACCAGCCCGTCGTCGGTGGCGCGCACCTGCACCACGTATTGCTTGCCTTTCCAGGCCCAGCGCGCCAGCGCGCAGCGGCCGCTCTCGAGCATGGCCGCCTTGAGCAGGTTGTAGGACTTGCCGCCGCGCTTGTCCGGCGCCAGCAGGTAGGCCTTGTCGTAGTAGATCGGATCGACCACCTGTTGCGGGATGAAGGCCACGATGTCGACCGCGTGGCTGGCGCCGCTTTCCAGTGCCTTGAGTTCCTCGGGCTGGAAGATGACGTAGCGGTCCTTCTCGAATTCGTAGCCCTTGACCATCTCGGCGCGCGACACCACCGCGCCGTCGCGCTCCGACACGTACTGCTGCTTGACCCGGGAGCCATCGCGCGCGAGCAGGTTGAAGTGGATGGTGGCCGACGACTCGGTGGCCGAATACAGGCGCACCGGAATCGACACCAGGCCGAAACCCAGCGTCAGCGATGCGATCGAACGTGCTGTGGCCATGCGACAGACCTCCATGTGGCGCGTCCCCCGCGCCGGGCAGGAGGCAAGCTTAAGTGCAAGCAGCAAGGCGCGGCAACCCGGCCCGTTGCGTCACGTCCACGCGGGGCCCGCCCGGAAAGCTCAGCGGGAGGCCGCAACCGCCCGCGCCAGCAAGCGCCCACGACCGTTCAACGGCACGAGCCGGCGTCGGCGCCGGTTGCGGGACGGCTGTCGGCCAGCGCAGCGATCCCCCGGGCGATCGCCGCGGCCAGCTGGCCGCTGATGCGCCGCGTGGCCAGTGCGACGCCGTCCACGCCGTCGGGCGCAGGCTGGTTGAAGGCCAGTCCGCAGGCCAGCGCCCGTTCGTCCGAGTCGGCCCGCCGGAGCGTCCAGTTGAATGCCGCCCGCACCTGGCCGCCGAGCTCGGCATCGAAATCGACCATCTGCACCGACACCCGGTACACCACCTGGCCGCGCGGGGCCGGCGTGCGGCTCTGGTCGAGCGCCGACAGTCTGCCGGCGACACCGGCAGACAGCGCATCGCGCAATTCGCTCTCGAATGTCGAGGTCCAGCGCGCCGTCTCGAGGATGTGCGCCCTGCCCTGCGCCTCGCCGGCCTGGCGCACCACCAGTTGCGGGCGCGCCCAGCGCTCGGGCATCTGGAGCGGCGCCAGTTCGATCGCCAGCGGCGATTGCCCCGGCGCCCGGAGCACCTCAGCCGGCGGAACCGGCTCGGCCAGCGTGAAGTAGGCGGGCGGTCCCGAGCCGGCGCAGCCGCCGAGCGCCAGCAGCGCGCCGAGCGTGGCCGCGGCCAAGGCCCACGGCCGCCGGCTCGGCGACGACGCCCGCCTGCCGGCGCCGACCGGGCGGTTGGACAACGAATGGCTTGGTGTCATTTCTTCAGGTCCTCCGGCTTGCCGCGCAGCAGCGACTCGGGGTGCTGCTCGAGGTAGTCGGTGAGCACGCGCAGCGAGCTGGCGGCACGGCTGAGCTCCTGCAGCGTCTGGCGCATGTCCTGCTGCAGTGGCGAATCGCTGCCGATGGTGCGCTGGGCGGTGTCGAGCGTGCGACGCACGTCCTTCATGGCCGCCAGCAGTTCGGGCGAGATGTCCTTGTTGAGGGTGCGGCCCAGGCCCTCGACCTGGACCATGGTGCGGTTGAGCGAGGCCAGCGCCTTGCGCGCGTCCTGGCCGATTTCCTCGAACGGCACCTTGTTGATCTTGGTGGCGATCTCCTGCACCTGGGTCTGGATGTCGTCCAGGCTGTTGGGCACCGTCGGAAGCTCAAGCGAGTCCTTGGTCATGTCGACCTGCACCTTCGGCTCCTTCGGGAAGAAGTCGAGCGCCACGTAGAGCTGGCCTGTCAGCAGGCTGCCGGTGCGCAACTGGGCGCGCAGCCCGCGGCTGATCAGGAACTGCATGCGCTGCTCGGGCGTCCACTTGGCGTCTTCGGCGGTCTCGCGCGCGTGACGGCGCAATCGCTCCGGATACACCTCGGCGTACACCGGCATGCGGAACTGGCGCTTCTCCCGGTCGAACTCCACGCCGATGGACTTGACCTCGCCGATCACGATGCCGCGGAAGTCGATCGGCGCGCCGGGCTGCAGGCCGCGCAGCGACTGGTTGAAGTGCATCAGCAAGGTGTGCGCCTCGCCGTCGGGCGGACGCAGGGCCGAGGTCTCGTCGGCCGCGAGCGCGAACTCCGTGTCCTCGACGGCCGGGGGACCGGTATCGCCGTCGGGTGCCTCGAAGGCGATACCGCCCAGCAGGATGGTCGCCAGCGCCTGGGTGCGCAGCGACAGGCCATTGGCATTGAGCTGCACGTCGACGCCGCTGGCATGCCAGAAGCGCGAATTGACGCCCACGAACTTGTCGTACGGCGTCTTGATGAACACGCGCAGCGTGACGCCCTTGCCGTCCTCGTCGAGGTTGTACGAAGCGACCTGGCCGACGTTGATGCGGCGGAAGAACACCGGCGAGCCGATGTCCACCGAGCCCGCGTCCTTGGCACGCAGCACGAACTGGCGGCCGCTCGTGCCACGGGTGACGATGGGCGGCTGCTCCAGTCCCACGAACTCGCTGGCGGTCTCCTCCGATTCGCCGGCATCGGCGCCGATGTAGGCACCCGACAGCAGCGTACCGAGGCCGGAGACGCCCGTGCTGCCGAGCCGCGGACGCACCACCCAGAAGCGCGAATCGGTCGCCGCGAAGCCCTCGGCCTCCTTCTTGAGCTGGACGCCCACACGCACGCCCAGGCGGTCGCGCGTCAGGCGGATCGAGTGCACGGTGCCGATTTCCACGTCCTTGTACTTGACGGCGGTCTTGCCGGCCTCCAGCCCCTCGGCCGTGAGAAAGGTGATCTCGATCTCCGGGCCCCGCTCGCGCAGGATCTTGGCGACCAGGAACAGGCCGACCAGTGCGGCCACGATCGGGATCACCCAGATCAGCGACGGCAGCCAGCTGCGCCGGCGCTCGATCACCGGCTCGGGAAGGTCTTCCGGCGCAGGCGGCGGCGAAGGTGGTGCAGCGTTGGTGTCAGAGCTCATAGGGGGTTCGGGGCAAGGCGGCCGGTGCGCGGCGCGGCGCTTCCGGCTCGGGAACCGGGGCATCGTCCCAGGTCAGGCGGGGGTCGAAGCTGAGCGAGGCCAGCATGGTCAGCACCACCACGCCGGCGAAGGCGGCGATGCCCACGCCCGCGGTGATCTCGGCAAACCCGTGGATCTGGACCAACCCGGTCAGGAGCGAGACGACGAACACGTCCAGCATGGACCAGCGGCCGATGAATTCGATGATGCGATGCAGCTTGGCGCGGTCTTCGCGCCGCCAGCGGCTGTGGCGTCCGGCGGTGCCCGCGAGCAAGGCGAGCACCGCCAGCTTGAACAGAGGCACCAGGAAGCTGGCCACGAAGATGATGGCCGCCAGGCCCCAGGCGCCGGTCACCCAGAAATAGACGATCCCGCTCATGATCGTGTCGTACTGCGTGCCGAAGAAGGAATGCGTGATCATCACCGGCAGCAGGTTCGCCGGCACGTAGAGGATCGCTGCGGCCACGAGAAGCGCCCAGGTCCGGCGCAGGCTGTCGGGCTTGCGCTGGTGCAGCCGGGTTCCGCAGCGCGCGCAGGCCTGGCCCGAGGACGCGCCGCGCCAGACGGTGCCGCAGTGGTGGCAGGACAGCAGGCCGCTCTGGGCTGCGGTGCGATAGCGTGGCTCGCGCGGCTGCGCACTCACGGCCGGGCCTCTCCCTTGCGCCCGAATGTCAGCCGCCAGAAGGCCTGCGGCTCGAACGACAGCACGGCCGTGAGCAGCACGGTCAGGCCGACGAAGGACCACAGCGCGGCGCCGGGAATGACGTGCGCCATGCCCGAGAGCTTGACGATCGCCACCAGCACGCCGAGCAGGAAGACCTCGATCATTCCCCACGGCCGCATGGCCTGCATCGCGCGCACCAGGATGGCAAAGCCCAGCGGCGGCTGGTTGCGCAGCGTGATCGGCAGCAGGAGGTAGAGCAGCACGCACAGTTGCACCAGCGGGAACAGCAGCGTGGTGAGCAGCACCAGCAGGCCCACCTCCGACATGCCTTCGCGGGCGAGCGTGAGCACCGCCCCGACGAGGGTGGTCTCGCTGTGCAGGCCGCGCAGCTCGATCCGGACGATGGGGAAGGCGTTGGCGATGAAGAAGAGGATGAGGCAGGCGACCGTCAGCGGCAGCATGCGCTCGTGCATGCGCCCCCAATAGCGCGCCAGCGGGGTGCCGCAGCGCCGGCACGAGGCCGCCTCGTGCGGGCGCAGCTGCGCCCGCGGGTAGATCGCGTCGCATCCTTCGCATGCAATGAGGTCCGGGACTTCCTCCATGGCCCGTAACCCTAACCGATTCCGCGCCGCGCGCGCGTAGGCGCAGAACGCGCCGCCGCCGGACGCCGGCGGCCCGCCCGCCGGACTCAGCCGGCGCGCAGCGCGGTGCGCAGTTTTTGCCCGATCTCGGGGCGCTCCAGGAACGGGTCGGCCGGGTTGGTGCCGGCGACGATGCCTTCCATGCGGCTGCGCACGTTGCCCAGCGCCTTCGGGTGGCTGTAGACGTAGAACTGGTCGGACTCGATGGCGCGGAACACGTTCTGCGCCACTTCGACGGCCGTCACCTTGCCGCTGCCGACGGCCTTCTCGCTCATCGCCTTGCCGATCAGCTGGCTGCGCGTAGGCTTCTCGTCAGCCAGCGCGCCGGGGCGGTTGCGATCGCTGGCGGCGATGCCGGTGGGCACGAAGTACGGGCACAGCAGGCTGGCACCGATCTGGTCGGTGACCAGGCGCAGGTCCTGGTACATGGTCTCGGTCAGGCTGACCACGGCGGCCTTGGCGGTGTTGTAGATGCCCATGTTGGGCGGCGTCAGCAGCCCCGCCATGCTGGCCGTGTTGGTCACGTGGCCGCGCCACTGCGGGTCGCTGGCGGCGGCCTCGAGCATCATCGGCACGAACAGCCGCACGCCGTGGATAACGCCCCACAGGTCCACGCCGAGGACCCAGTTCCAGTCGGCCACGGTGTTTTCCCACACCAGGCCGCCGGAGCCGACGCCGGCATTGTTGAACACGAAGTTCGGCGCGCCGAAGCGCTCCTTCACCGCCGCGGCCAGGCTTTCCATCTGGCCGGCATCGGACACGTCGACCTTGCGCGCCAGCACCTGGACGCCGGCCGCTTCCATCTCCGCGCGGGCCGCGTCCAGCGCGTCCTGCTGCACGTCGACCAGCACCAGGTTCATGCCGCGCGCGGCGCCGATGCGCGCGCATTCCAGGCCGAAGCCGGAGCCGGCGCCGGTCAGCACCGCGGTCTTGCCCATGAAATCCGAAATCATGCGGGTGTCTCCACTTTCTTCAATACGTAGCCGATGCGCGGGAAATGCACCTGCACCGTCCCGGCGCGCGCATCCTCGCGGCGCAGCGTGAAGTGCGTGCGGGTCGCCGCCACCAGTTCGCCCTCGGTGGTCTCGGCCCCGAAGCTCTCGGCGGCGATGGTCACGCGGGCGCCGAGCGCGATGCCGTGATCGTCCTGGAAGGTGCTGTCGGTGAGCAGGGACGCCGGCACGGACGACGCGGCCCGCTGGATCGCCGACTCGGCGTCGAACTTCTCGGGCGTGCCGTGCCCGAGGGCCGCCATGCGGTCCATCCACTGCAGCACCGCGGGGGTCAGCTCGAGGATGCCGGCCAGCGACGGCGTGCGCACCCGTGTGAACCACAGGGGGTGATAGAGCGAGAAGTCGGCCAGCGTGGGCACCTCGCCCATGACGAAGTCCTGGCTGCCCAGCGTCTCGGAGACGCGCCGCAGGTAGGACTTGTAGGCGCCGGTGGCGTCCTGCGGCCGCAGGCGCGTCATGTTGGTGCTCATGGCGCGCCGGTCGTCGGCGAACGCCTTGCCCAGTTCCGGGGCCGCGCCGAACAGGTCGGCCAGTCCCTTGGGCTGGAAGTTGTACGCCATGGACGTCCAGAACAGCGTGGTGTCACCCCACTGCGCGAGCGTGCGCGCCATGCCCTTGTGCAGTGGCGGGTACAGCGCCGGCACCGGCGCGATGTGCTCGAGCACGTCGCAGATGAGCGCGGTGTCGCAGTAGATGTCCGCGCCGATCTGCAGCACGGGCGTGCGCCGGTAGCCGCCGGTCAGGGCCACCACGTCGGGCTTGGGCAGCACGGGCGGAATCAGCACCGATTTCCAGGCCAGCTGCTTGAAGCCCAGCACGGTGCGGATCTTCTCGGCAAACGGCGAGGTCGGATAGTGATGCAGGATCAGGTCGGCCACGGGGTTGCTCCTCGGTCGGGGGATCGGTCCGGCGGCCAGGCGCCGGCGCGAACGGGCATCTTCTCTCGGCTCAGACGAGCTTGACCAGCTGCTTGCCGAAGTTCTTGCCCTTGAGCAGGCCCAGGAACGCCTCCGGCGCCGCCTCGATGCCCTGCGCGATGCTCTCGCGCGGCCGCAGCTTGCCGGCAGCGGCCAGGCCGCCCAGCTCCTGCAGCGCCTCGGGCCAGACCTCCATGTGCTCGCTGACGATGAAGCCTTCGATCTTCAGGCGGCTGATGAGGATGAGCGAGGGATTGCTCAGCGGCAGCGGCTGGCCGTCGTAGCCGGCGATCATTCCGCACAGCGCGATCCGGCCGAAGGCATTCATGCGGCTGAGCACGGCGTCGAGGATGTAGCCGCCGACGTTCTCGAAATAGCCGTCGATGCCGTTCGGGCAGGCTGCCTTCAAGGCCTGCGACATGGCCTTGGCGTCTGGATGCTGGCGATAGTCGATGCATGCGTCGAAGCCCAGCTCGTCCGTCACGTACCTGCACTTGTCGGGGCCTCCGGCGATGCCCACGACACGGCAGCCGCGCGCCTTGGCCAACGCGCCGAAGGCGCTGCCCACGGCGCCGCTGGCGGCGGTGACCACCAGCGTGTCGCCGGCCTTGGGCGCAATGATCTTGACCAGGCCGTACCAGGCGGTCACGCCCGGCATGCCGACCGCGCCGAGGTAGTACGACAGCGGCACGTGCGTGGTGTCCACCTTGCGCAGCATGCCGGGCTGGGACGCGTCGACGACGCTGTATTCCTGCCAGCCGCCGAAGCCCACCACCTTGTCGCCCACGGCGAATTTCGGATGCCGGCTCTCGACCACCTCGCCGGCCGTGCCGCCCTGCATCACCTGCCCGAGCGGCTGCGGCTGGGCGTAGCTCTTGGAGTCGTTCATGCGCCCGCGCATGTACGGGTCGAGGCTCAGGAAGTGGTGGCGCACCAGTACCTGGTTGTCCTGCAGGGCCGGCGTCTCGCCGGTCACCAGCTTGAAGTTGCTGGCCTGGGCCTCGCCGGTCGGGCGGTTGTCGAGCAGTTGTTGCTTGTTGGTGGGCATGGGAATCTCCTTTGGAAGTCGATGACGGGCGCGGTTCAGTCGGTCGATGGCGGCAACGCCTCGTTGGCACTGGCCGGCCCGGTGGGCAGGCGGCGCTTGACGTACTTGAAGGTGCCGGTGGCATGGGCGCAGGCGCGCCCCTGTTCGTCGTAGATGGTGCCTTCGGTAAAGGCCAGGGTGGCGGTGCGGTGCATCAGCCGCCCCTTCGCCACCAGCGGGCCGACCGACGGTTGCATGAAGCTGGTCTTCATTTCGATGGTGACGACCCCCATCTCGGGCGCGACGCTGCGCGCCGCCGATGCCAGGGTGACGTCGAGCAGCGTCATGCACGCGCCGCCGTGCGTGACCGAGAAGGTGTTGAGATGCTCCGGCCTGGCGGTGTAGTGAAGCTCCGACTGGCCGCCGCCGAAGGCGACCAGTTCGATGCCCAGGTGCCGCGCGAAGGGAATCCGGCGGGTGAATGCACGGGCCTCGGCGTCCGCGACCGGCGCCGGCGCGCCCGGGTTGTCCTGTTCGCTCATCGGCTCAGCCGGCCACGATGGCGCTGACGCCGCCGTCGACCGCCATCCACTGGCCGGTGATGTGCTTGCCGGCGTCGCTGGCGTAGAGCAGCGTGATGCCCTTGAGGTCTTCGTCGTCGCCCAGGCGGCCGAGCGGCGCATGCGCAGCCATCTTGTCCTCGCCCATCTGCTTGATCAGGCCGGCGGCCATCTTGGTCATGAAGAAGCCCGGGCAGATGGCGTTGACATTGATGCCGTAGCGGCCCCACTCGCCTGCCAGCGTCTGGGTGAAGCCGATCACTGCGGCCTTGGACGTGTTGTAGGCGATGGTCTTCATCTCGACCGGGTTGCCGCCCAGGCCGGCGATGGACGCGATGTTGATGATGCGGCCCGACTTGCGCGGGATCATGCTGGCGCGCGCGATCTGCTGCGACAGGATGAAGTAGCCGCGCACGTTGAGGTTGAGCACCTTGTCCCAGGCGGCCACCGGGTGGTCTTCCGCCGGGGCGCCCCAGCTGGCGCCGGCATTGTTGACCAGGATATCCACGGCGCCCATGCGCTCGAGCGTCTCGTCGGCCAGGCGGCGGGTGTCTTCCTCCTTGGCGCAGTCGGCGGCGATCCAGCGCGCGTCGATGTTCGCCGCCTGCAGCTCGGCCACGGCCTGCTCCAGGTCTTCGGCCTTGCGCGAGCTGAGCATGACGCGCGCGCCTGCCTCGCCCAGGGCATGGGCCATCTGCAGGCCCAGTCCGCGCGAGCCGCCGGTGATGAGCGCGGTCTTGCCGGACAGGTCGAACAGCTGCTGGACTTTGCGGGGAGTGGTCATAAGGGATGTCTCCGGACGGAAATCGGACGAATCGGAAAAAAGAGGGAGCGGAACGGGCGCGGAAGAAACCCGGCGCGCACCCGTCAGGGCGAATCCTTCAGGCGCGAGCGTACATAGATCAGCACGACGCCGACGGTCGCGAGCAGGACACCCGGGATCGCCAGGGCCCATCCCAGCGCCGGACTGGCGCGGCCGGTCGCCAGGCCCAGTATCAGGGCGAACAGGCCGCCGTAGATCAGCACCCAGATCCACGTCTCGAGCGCGGCGTGCGGCCGCTTGCCCTGCGCCATCAGAAGGCCTCCTCGGGCAGCTCGACACAGGTGGCGTCGCGGGATTCGACCACCTGCAGCCAGGCGTCGATCCTGGGCAGCTCGTAGTGGAAGAAATAGGTGGCCGCGCCCAGCCGGCCGGCGGTGGCGGGCGCGGCGCCGCCGGGGTCGAGCTGCAGCGCACGCTGAGCCACGTCGAGCCAGATCCACGCCAGCACCAGGTGCCCGAAGGCCTGCATGTAGGGCACCGCGTTGGTGAGCGCATCGCGCGGGTTGCCGGTGGCCCACGCCTTGCGCGTGGCGTCCGCGACACGTTCGAGCCACTGGCCGAGCGCGGCGGCATGTCCGGCCAGGCGTGGCTCTGCGCCGCAGCGCCCGATCGTCTCGCGCATGCGGTCGGCCAGCAGCGTGAGGCCGCGGCCGTCTTCCATGAGCACCTTGCGGCCCAGCAGGTCGGCCGCCTGGATGCCGTGCGTGCCCTCGTGGATCATGTTCAGGCGGTTGTCGCGCCAGTATTGCTCCACCGGAAAGTCGCGCGTGTAGCCGTAGCCGCCGTGCACCTGGATCGCCAGCGAGTTGGCCTCCAGGCACCACTCGCTGGGCCAGCTCTTGGCGATCGGCGTGAGCACCTCCAGCAGCAGGCGGGCGTCGTCGGCAGCCCGGGCCTCGCCGGTCCTCTGCTCGTCGACCAGCCGCGCGCAGTACAGCTCGAGCGCGAGCGCGCCCTCGGCGTACGCCTTCTGCGCCAGCAGCATGCGGCGCACGTCGGCATGCTCGATGATCCGCACCTGCGGCCTGGACGCGTCCTTGCCTTCCGGGCCCACCGGCCGGCCCTGCGGCCGGGTCTTCGCGTATTCGAGCGAGGCGTAGTAGCCTGCCATGCCCAGCATGGTCGCCGCGGTGCCGACGCCGATGCGCGCCTCGTTCATCATGTGGAACATGCAGGCCAGCCCCCTGCCCGGCTGGCCGACCAGGTAGCCGACCGCGCCCGCCTTGCCGCCGACCGGGTACTTGCCCTCGCCGAAGTTCAGCAGCGTGTTGGTGGTGCCGCGCCAGCCCAGCTTGTGGTTCAGGCCCGCCAGCGCCACGTCGTTGCGCTCGCCGGTCAGGTTGCCCTGCGTGTCGACCATGCGCTTGGGCACGATGAACAGCGAAATGCCGCGCGTTCCCGGGACCAGCCTGCCGTTCTCGTCGGGAATCTTGGCCAGCACGATGTGCACGATGTTCTCGGTCAGCTCATGGTCGCCCGCGGAAATCCACATCTTGTTGCCGGTGAGGCGGTAGCGCGGCCCCAGCGGATCGGCCTCGAAGCCCTCGCCATCGGGCACGGCGCGCGTGGCCACGTCGCTCAGCGACGAGCCGGCCTGCGGCTCCGAAAGACACATGGTGCCGGCCCAGCGGCCGGCGAATTCGTTGCGTGCGAAGACCTGCTTCTGCATCTCGGTACCATGCACCATCAGCAGGTTGGCATTGCCGCTGGTGAGCATGTTCGAGCCGATGCTGACCGAGGCCATGGCGAAGAAGCTGTTGGCCGCCGCCTGCACCGTGTAGGGCAACTGCATGCCGCCGATGTCGTAGTCCTGCGCGGCGCTCATCATCCCGGACTCGACGAAGGCCTTGTGTGCCTCGTGCGTGGCCTTGGGCAATATGACTTTCTCGCCGTCGAACCGCGGCTCCTCGGTGTCCACCGTGCGGTTGTGCGGCGCGTACTTCTCGCGGGCGATGCGCTCGCAGGTGTCGAGCACGGCGTCGAAGGTCTCGCGGGAGTGATCGGCAAAACGCGCCCGCCCTGCAAGCGTGGGGGCGTCGAGCCAGTCGTACAGGAGGAAATCGAGGGTGTTGCGAAGCGTCATGTCCGGTCGCGAGCGGTTCGTTCGGGATTTCGAGCGCCGCGGGCCCGCCGGGGGCAGGCTCGGGCGAAACCGGATCAATGTAATGCAATCGGCGAACTGTCACTGACTCCTTCATGACACGCGGGGAATCGGCCTTCCGCCGGCCATTTGCCTTGCGCGCGAATGCCACAGGACGCGCGCCACGATGTTCGGCGAAAACAGGGTCTGCGGCGCCGCGACGAGGTGCGCAACCTCGGTGAAGGCGAGCGCCACCGCGCAGTCGTGCGGAGCGGCGCGCAGGACCCGCGCGAGGTAGCCGTTGATGAACCTGACGGCGCGGGTGCGCTTGCCCGGAACTGTCGGCAGCGCCAGGTCGCTCGCTACTGCCGTGTTCCACGGCACGTCGACGATGCTGGCCGCGGCGCGAAAGTACCGCCGATGCGCCCCTTCGATGCCCGGCTCGATGGCCGCGCGCAGCGCCAGCGCCTCGCATGCGGCGACGGTCATGCCCTGGCCGTAGACCGGATTGAAGCTGGCGAGCGCGTCGCCCATCACCAGGAACCCTTCCGGAAACCGACGAAGCCGTTCGAAGCGGCGCCGCTGGCTGTGCGGGAAGCCGAAGGCAATGACGGGCCCGAGCAGTTCGCTGTTTTCGAGGATATCGACCAGCGCCGCGTCGCCCATGCTCGCGGCACGCCGGCGCATGGCTTCGATGTTCGCCTCCGGCGCGTCCCCGCCATAACCGGCGAGCGTCACGATCCAGCGCGCCGGACCGTCGCCAACCGGCTCCTGCGCCAGCAGCACGCCGGGGCGCGGCTGGGCGCGTGTGGCGGCGAAGATCAGGGCCGCGATGTCGGGCGCCTGGTGCGGATCGCGCCGCAGGCAGGCCGTGGCATATCCGATGTCCACCTGCACGCGCTCCTCCTGCGGCGCCTCGAATCCCCATGCCTGCAGCCAGGCGGGCGCACGCGATCCACGCCCGGTGCAGTCGACGACGAGGTCCGCGGCCAGGACCTCGTCGCCCTGGGTCGCCCGGTGGCGACAGCGAACCGCAGCCACCCTCGAGCCTTCGAGCAACGGCTGCGCGACGTCGACACCTTCGACGAACCGCACGCCCGGCAGTGCGCGCACGCGGCGCCGGACGTCCGCCTCGATCGCCAACCGGCTGCACGCGACTGCGGCTCGGCCACATTCCCGGCGCGCGAACCGCTGCCCCGAGGCGACGAACGGGCCGTTGGCCAGCAGGTCGCGAACCACGGCGCCCTGCGCGGCCAGCGACGCGGTGAACCCCGGCAGCAGCATTTCGATCACTTCCCTGCCGCGCGCCAGCAAGCCATGGGCATGCAGCGCCTGCGGCGTGCCCTTGCGCTGCTGCGCATCGCCGGGGAGCGTGTCGCGCTCGAGCACCAGGACCTCCCGGAACCGGTCCTGCAGCACGCGAGCCGCCAGCAGCCCGGCCACGCTGGCGCCCAGGACGATCGCCCGGCCTGCCGGTGCCGCGCTCGCAGTGAGATTGAGGTGAGACATCGGACATCCTTTCGTGAAGCGGTGCCCGAGGATGGGCGCAGGGGATGCCGAAACGCCAGCCGAAGAACTGTCGAAAAATCGGTGCCGGGCAGCACTTGTGCGGCTCAGGCCGTCTCTTGCGCCCAGAGGGTTTGCGCGACGCGGTCGATGCCCGTGGCCAATTGATACCGGTAGGTACCGAACGGCAAGCCCAGCCGCTCGGCGACGAGCTCCTGCGATCCGGCCGGCCGGACGTATGTCAGTTCGAGCGCACGGCCGAACTTGGCGTCCCGTGGCCGGGTCTTCAGCGCCTCGACTGCCTCGACCAGCAGCCGCCGCAGTGCGTCGCCGGCGGCTTCGGCCGGTTGCCTGCCGGCATGGACGAGCGCGGATGCGGTCAAGGGGCTGGCCGCCAGCGCGCCCCTGTCGTTGAGCGCCCGAAGCGCATCCCGCACGGCGCGTGCGAAGTCGGGGCGGGCCAGACGCGCAGCCGCAGGTGCGATCGCGGCCGGGTCCTCCATCGGCCGCTCGCGTCCGAGTTCGCGGTCGACCATCACGTCCAGCCAGCGCGCGAGCGGCACTGCGCGCCAGTCATGCCAATAGCATCCCGTCGGCACGCCGTCGACGACCCGGTCGCATGACGCCATCCGCTCGAAGCCGATGTGCCGCATCATCGGCTGCCAGTGGTCGGGATGCTCGGCACAGATGACGTACGCAGCCAGGCCGCTGACCGTCAGCCATTGGTGGAACTGCGACATCTGCAGGCCGTTCATCGCGGCCGAAGGGCGAAGCTGCCCGCCCGCCACGAGGTTCCATCGGGCCAGCAACTGCCGCTCGCCGGACCGCGGCGGCGCAAGGTCCTGCAACAGGTGCCAGACGTCCGCCATGACAGGATCGGCGTCGCGCTCGTCGGCGCCCAGCATCGCCAGGTCGATCGACAGCGTCGCCGCCGCGATCTGGCCCGCGCCAGGCCGCACCACCCATCCGGTGCAGGCAGGGTGCGTCCACCAGTGCGCGATCGCGGCGTGCTGGGTCGCGGGCACCTCGGCCCCGAGCGTCGCCAGCAGCAGCGGAAGGTCGCTCGCCGCGCCGCGCTCGAAATAGACGCTGCCGAGCGACCTGAAATCGACGAAGGGTCGCATTGCGGCGGCATGCCGGTGCAGGAAGAGAATGTCGAAACTGCGCTCTGCGGCCTGCGCCTCCTCGCGCGCTCGCTCGATCAGGTGCGTCTTGACGGCGACATGGATGGCACGATGGCGTTCCTGGTCGCGCCACCGGAGCTCGTCGTCGATGGCCTCGCGCACCAGGTCGTGCGGGAACAGCCCCGCCGGCCCCGACTCGATGACGCTCAGTGACGCCAGCCAGTCGAACAGCTCGCGCGCCCTGCCGCGATCGACCGTGTCGGCGAGCAGCGGGCCGGTCGTCACGCGGGCATGGGCGCATACCTCGAGCGCGCGGCGATGCAGTTCGCTCGGCGCCTGCGCGGTGAAAAGCTGCGCCAGCTGGCGCACCACGTCGCGCCCAAGGTGTTCGGGAACCTCTGCGCACGAGCACACCACGTCCGCCACCAGCGCCAGCGCCAGCGGATGTCCGTGGGTCAGGCGGGTGATGGCCTCGTGCCTGTCGGGTGCGATGCCCCGCGACGCGAGGTAGCTTGCGCACTCGGCGGCTCCCAGATTGCGCAGGCCGAAGATGCGTGCTGCCTCGCGCCACAGCGGATGGCTGCGCCAGGCGGGGTCGGGCACGCTCCGGCCGGCGATCAGCACGCGTGTCGACGGGGGCAGGTCGGCCAGGAAGCTCTCGCGCAGCCAGCCGTCCAGATGTTCGATATGTTCGAACGAATCGATTACCAGCAGCCGGCGCGGGGCCGCGGCGCACTGCGCGAGCACCCGGCGCAGGTCCGTGCCGTGCCCCGGGACGCCGAAGGCCTCGGCCAACGCCCGCGACAGCCCGCGGACGGAGGCCTCGACGTCGCGCGCGTCGATGCGCACGGAATCGATCCCCTGCCCTGCCGCCATGGCGCGAGCACGCTCCAGGAAGGTGGTCTTGCCGATGCCGCCGGGACCATGCACGAGGATGATGGGAAATGCCGGCGGGTCTGCCGCCAAGGAATCGGCGAACAGCGCCAACTCGGTCTCGCGGCCCACGAAGGTCCGCGCGATTCGCGTCCGCATCCGTTCGGCGAGGCGGTCCATCCGGCCATGATATTCCCGCTCAGAAGCGGTAGTTCATCGTCAACGTGGCGCTGCGTGGCTCCGCATAGTTGATCTGGCTATACGCGTTGAACATCCCGTAGTACTTCTTGTCGGTCACGTTGTCGACGTTCAGCTGGAGCGACAGTTTCGGGTTGAACTCGTAGCGCGCCATCAGGCTGACCAGCGAGTAGGCGCCCTGCTCCACGTCCTGTTCCACGCCGAGCGGATTCACGGCGGTGGTGTACGTCCTGCTTTGCCAGTTGACACCACCGCCGACCGTCAGGCCGCTCATGGCGCCCGGCAGGCGGTAGGTGGTGAACAGCCGCAGCAGCTTGCGCGGGTAGATGGTGTTGACGTCGGTGCCGTCCTCGTCGCGCAGCGTGTACTGGCTGTAGCCGGCACTGAGGTTCCAGCCGGGCGCCAGCTGGCCGCTCAGCTCCAGTTCGAAGCCCTTGCTGGTGGCGCCGTCGGCGGCGCGGTAGACGGTCTCGGGCAGGCCCCCGATGCCGACGATGGTGTCGGTGGTGGCGATCGCCAGGTTCTTCTGCTTGACCTGGAAGATGGCCGCCGAGGCATTGACCTTGCGATCGAGGAATTCGGCCTTCAGGCCCGCCTCGGCGCTGTCCCCCTCGACCGGGTCGAGGTAGTCGCCGTTGATGTCGCGCGCGTTCTGCGGCAGGAAGATGCTGGTGTAGTTGGCATAGGCCGACACCTGCGGCGTGATGTCGAAGGTCGCGCCCACGAAAGGCGTCACCTCGCCGTTGGCCTTGACCGTGTAAGGGTTGTCGTAGGCGGTGCTGCCCGACTTCTCGTAGTTGGTGACCCGGGCGCCGACGATCAGGCGGAACGGATCGGCCAGATGCAGCCGGGTCGCGCCATACACCGCGTCCTGGCTTGTCTTGTTCTTCTCGTAGAACGTGGGAGCCGACCACAGCGGCTCGGGGTAGCCGAACCCGTCCCAGGCATTGAAGTCCGCAATGATGCCGCCCGCCGGCGTGGCATTGCGGTTGTCGGCGTGGAAATCCTGCCGCGAGGCGACGTAGCCGAACGCCAGGTCATGCCTGCGGCCCAGCGCGTCGAAGCCACCATCGAGCCGGATGGCGAAGTCGTCCTGCTTCGTCTTCACGTCGTACGAGCCGGCGAACGTGCCCATGCCGGCGCCGGTGAATGCATCCGGCGCGCCGGACGCATACAGCAGGTAGGAATCGGCGTGGCGCTCGCCGTGCGTGTAGTTCAGGCGCATGCGCCAGTCGTTGGAAAAGCGCTGCTCCAGCGACGCGAAATAGGTCTGGTAGGTCGTGTTCCAGTGTGTCCAGTCGGCGGCGCTGGTCTTGGAGACGTCCCAATCGGTGAAGGAGCCGTCGGCGTACCACACCGGCAAGCCGCCCCACATCGGGCCCTTGGCCTTGTTCTTCTGGTAGCTCGTGCCGAGGGTCAGCAGCGTGTCGCGCGTCAGGTCGGCCTCGACGGTGGCGAACAGCGTCTGGTTCTTGTTCGACAGGTTGTCGACCCAGCTGTCCTGGTCGCCGAACTCGCCAACGACGCGTGCGCGCACCGTGCCGGCCTGGTTGACCGGCGTGTTCAGGTCGATCAGGGCGCGCTTGTGGTTCCAGGAGCCGGCCTCCAGCTCGAGGTTGCCCTGGAACTGGGTTGCATCGGCACGCTTGCGCACCAGGTTGATGGCGCCGGACGGCTCGCCCGCGCCGCTGGTCAGGCCGGTGGCGCCGCGCACCAGTTCGATGTGGTCGTACATCGCCAGGCTGGTGAATACCTCGCCGGAGCTCCAGGGTTGGTCCCAGGTGGTGGGCACCCCGTCGATCATCAGCGTGTTGATCTCGAAGCCGCGCGAGACGAACTGGGCGCGGTTGGTTTCGTACTGGTTGACCGACACGCCGGTCGTGTTGTTGACGATGTCGGTGATGGTGCGCAGGCCCTGGTCCTCGATGCGTTGCTGCGTGATCACCGACACCGACTGCGGCGTCTCGCGCGGGCTCAGGCTCAGGGGCGTGGCGGTGGCGCTCTGCCGTGAAACATAGGAGCCGGTGCCCTCGGTTGCGCCGGTTTCGGCCGGCGCCTGGATGGTCACGGGCGGCAAGGTGGCGTCCTGTGCATGCGCGAGCAACGGGATCGCCATGGCGAGGCAGAAGTTGAGGCGCTTGAGCCGCCAGCGCACAGGCGCGCTCGCTCCTCCGGAAAGGCTGTTCATATCGGTTCTTGGTGACGGATTCGAATACGGCGAACGGCTGGCACAGCGGCCGACGCCGCCAAGGGACATGCAAAGGCACGACCTGGCACGCGAATGCGAATGATATGCGTTTGTTCCTGCAGTACAAACACATCGTGTCTTTCGTGTAGGCTGAAGGCAACGGCCATGCGCCGTCGCCCCGGCTCGCAGCCTATCGCCCTGACTTGACGAATTCGACGAAGGCCCGCAGCGGCGCCGGCAGGTAGCGACGGCCCGGGTAGTACAGGAACGGCCCGTTGAACGACGGCCACCAGTCTTCCAGAACCGGTACGAGCGCCCCACTGTCCAGGTACGGCCTGAGCCAGTCCTCGAAGATGTGAACGATGCCGCATCCGGCTACCGCCGCCTCGATGGCCAGGTCGACGCCACCGCCCAGGCGCACGACCAGCGGTCCGTTCGGCTCCACGGCGACCTGCTCACCGTCGCGCTCGAACTGCCATAGGGGCATGACCCCGCTCGGGAAGCGGCCCAGCATGCAGGCGTGGCCCAGCAAGTCGCGCGGATGCGCGGGCCGACCGTGCGCAGCCAGGTAGGCCGGGGCCGCGGCGGTGGCCGTGCGCTGCACGCGCGGGCCGATCGGCATGGCGATCATGTCCTGCTCCAGGCGCTCCTCGTACCGGATGCCGGCGTCGCAGCCGGCGGCCAGCACGTCCACGAAGCTCTCCTCGACGACGACGTCGAGCCGGATGTCCGGATACGCCTTCAGGAACGGCGGAACGATGGCCGGTAGCACCAGTCTCGCCACGCTGGCCGGCACGTTGAGCCGCAGCGTCCCCGTGGGCCGGTCGCGGAAGCTGTTGACCACGTCCAGCGCCGCCTGCACCTCGGCCAGCGCCGGCCCGAGACGGTCCAGCATCCGCGCGCCAGCTTCGGTCGGCGCAACACTGCGCGTGCTTCGATGGAGCAGCCGAACGCCCAGGCGCGCCTCGAGGCGCCGGACGGCCTCGCTCAGGCCGGACGCACTGAGTCCGGCCTGCCGGGAGGCTTCGCGAAACCCGCCCGCACGCGCGACGGCCAGCAGGGCCGCCAGATCGGCCAGATCCACCTGCCCAGCGGTGGCCTGCGCGCCGTCCGGCCCATGGATTGGAGTGTTCGCCATTTCGTACAGGTCGTGCACATTGAATGGGCTTATCGTACGCCGCTCCGGCGCCTACAGTGAACCAAGCGCTGCACCCCGCAGCCGACACAAGGTCTTCAGATGAACAGTACGCACACCAATCTCCAGAAGGCGGGCAACGCCGGCAGCTACCGGCTCGGCTCGCGCACCGTCAAGCGCGTCGGCTACGGCGCCATGCAGCTGGCGGGCCCCGGCGTGTTCGGGCCACCGAAGGATCCGCCAGCAGCGGTCGCACTCCTGCGCGAAGCGGTGGAGGCCGGCGTCGACCACATCGACACCAGCGATTTCTACGGCCCGCATGTCACCAACAAGCTCATCAGGCAGGCGCTGCATCCTTATCCCGAAGGCCTGACGATCGTCACCAAGGTGGGCGCGCGGCGTGGCGACGACGCTTCCTGGCTGCCCGCGCAATCGGCCGAGGCGCTGACGCAGCAGGTCCACGACAACCTTCGCCACCTGGGCCTCGATGTGCTCGACGTGGTCAACATGCGCAGCATGCTGGACGTCCATGGCCCGGCGGAGGGCTCGCTTGAGCCCCAGTTGACGGCGCTGGCCGAGCTGCAGCGCAAGGGCCTGATCCGGCACATCGGCCTGAGCAACGTGACGGCGCGGCAGGTCGACGAAGCCCGCCGGATCTGCGAGATCGTCTGTGTCCAGAACCAGTACAACCTGGCCCACCGCGGCGACGACGCCCTGGTGGACCGGCTCGCGGGCGAAGGCATCGCGTACGTGCCGTTCTTTCCGCTGGGCGGCTTCTCGCCGCTGCAGTCGGACGCACTGACCGCCATCGCGAGGCAGTTGCAGGTGACGCCGATGCAGACGGCGCTGGCGTGGCTGCTGCACCGGTCGCCGAACCTGCTGCTGATCCCGGGCACGTCGTCCGCAGCCCACCTGCGGCAGAACCTCGCCGCTGCGTCGCTGACGCTGCCGGCCGAGGTCATGGCCCGGCTCGACGGCCTCGCGCAAGCCCCGGCGGCTGGCGGCGCGCGGCACTGAAGACAAAGCCCCCGGCGCGGCACGCGGCCGCCCGGGGGCTTGAATGCATCAGCGGGCCGCGAAGGCCCGCCGTTCGTTCACAGGACTTCGAAAACGCCGGCCGCGCCCATGCCGCCGCCGATGCACATCGTCACGACGACCTTCTTCGCGCCGCGGCGCTTGCCTTCGATCAGCGCATGGCCGGTCAGGCGCTGGCCGCTCACGCCGTAGGGATGGCCCACCGCAATGGCGCCGCCGTTGACGTTGAGGCGGTCGTCGGGCAGGCCCAGCTTGTCGCGGCAATAGATCACCTGCACCGCGAAGGCTTCGTTGAGTTCCCACAGGTCGATGTCTCCGACCTTCAGGCCGAGCTTGTTGAGCACCTTCGGAATCGCGAAGACCGGGCCAATGCCCATTTCGTCGGGCTCGCAGCCGGCCACGGCAAAGCCCAGGAAGCGGCCCAGCGGCTTGAGCCCGTTCTTTTCGGCGAAGGTCTCGTCGACCACCACGCAGGCGCCGGCGCCGTCGGAGAACTGGCTGGCGTTGCCCGCCGCGATCACCCCGCCGGGGATGGCCGTGCGGATGCCGCTGATGCCTTCGACCGTCGTGCCGGGGCGGATGCCTTCGTCGTTCTCGACCGTCACTTCCTTGGTGCGCAGGCCCATGACCGGGTCGGCCACCCCGGCCAGCACGGTGATCGGGGCGATCTCGTCCTTGAACTTGCCCGCCTCCAGCGCGGCAGTGGCGCGCTGCTGGCTGCGCGCGCCGTATTCGTCCATCGCCTCGCGGCCGATGTTGTAGCGCTTGGCGACCTGCTCGGCCGTCTGCAGCATGTTCCAGTAGATCTCGGGCTTCTGCTTCATGAGCGCCGGGTCGACGAGCATGTGCTTGTTGGCTTCGTTCTGCACGCACGAGATGCTCTCGACGCCGCCGGCCACGTAGACCTCGCCCTCGCCGGCGATGATGCGCTGCGCGGCGGTGGCGATGGTCTGCAGGCCGGACGAGCAAAACCGGTTGATGGTCATGCCCGAGGTCGTGATGGGCAGGCCGGCCTTGAGCGCGATCTGGCGCGCGATGTTCGAGCCGGTGGCGCCCTCGGGCGTGGCGCAGCCCATGATGACGTCGTCCACCAGCGCGCCGTCGATGCCGGCGCGGGCCACGGCCTGCTGTACCGCGTGGCCGCCCAGGGTGGCGCCGTGCGTCATGTTGAAGGCACCCTTCCAGCTCTTGGCGAGCGGGGTGCGGGCGGTGGAAACGATGACGGCACTGGTCATGATGGGTTCCTTTGCTTGTGGAAGGCTTGAGATTCGAACGGAAACGGACTCAGCCCTGCGGCGCGGCGTCGCCGGAGTTGCGCAGGAGCTGATGGTAGAACTGGATCATCTCGACGTAGTTGTCGATCGAGATGCGTTCGTTGGTGCCGTGAAAGCGCGGCAGGTCCTCCGGGCGCGCGCGCACCGGGGAAAAGCGGTAGACGGCTTCGGACACCGCGTCGAGGTGGCGGCCGTCGGTGGCGCCGAGCATCAGGCCCGGTGCCACCACGCCTTCGGGGAACACCTGGCGAATGGTCTTCTGGATGTCGGCGTAGCCGGCGGCGTCGGTCGGCGAGACCGGCGACGGCTCGGCGTTGCCCGGATACGGCTCGACCTTGATCGCCCGGTTGCCCAGCGCGTCGTGCACGTGCGCCTCGACCGACGCCAGCGTGTCGCCCGGCAGCACCCGGAAGTTCGCCGTCGCCTCGACGTGGCCCGGCAGCACGTTGTCCTTGTTGCCGCCGCTGACAATGGTCAGCGCGGTGGTCGTGCGCAGCATCGCGTTGCTGCTCGGACTGGCCTCCAGCTGCTTTTGCACCAGCGGCCCGAACAGCCAGAGGTTGGACAAGGCGACCCGCCCGAACCCGGTCATTTCCGGCGCCAGCGTGTCGAACATGCTGGCGGCCACGCCGCTGATGGATGCCGGCATCTGCCTGGCCTCCAGCCGGGCCAGGGCGCCGCCCATGACGCCGATGGCGCTGCCGTGCAGCGGCGGCATGGACGAATGGCCGGGCGTTGCCTCCAGGCTCAGCCGGAAGCTGGCATAGCCCTTTTCCGCCACGCCGACCAGCGCGGCCGGGCGCGTCAACCCGGGCAGCACGCCCTCGGTAACCAGCAGGCCCTCGTCCAGCACCCACGCGAAGCGCACGCCCTGTGCCTTGAGGCGCTCGGCAATGCGCTCGGCGCCGCGGTGGCCGCCGACTTCCTCGTCCGCGCCGGAGATCAGGTAGATGGTGCGGCGCGGCTTGAAACCGCTCTTGGCCAACTGCTCGATGGCTTCCATCTGCGCCAGCAGGTTGCCCTTGTCGTCCCAGGCGCCGCGGCCCCAGACGAATCCGTCGCGAATGGTGCCGGCAAACGGTTCGGCCTGCCACTTGTCCTCGGTGCCCGAGGCGATCGGCACCACGTCCTGGTGCGCCATCAGCGCGATCGGCTGCGCCTTCGGGTCGGTGCCGGCCCAGACATAGACCAGCGCGTTGGCACCGGGCTGTTCCAGCCGCAGCGTCGCGTGCAACGCCGGAAACTGCTGCGCCAGGTAGGCGTGCAGGCCGGCGAACTGGTCGTCATTGGCGTGCGGATCGTCCAGGCTGCTGATGGTGCGAAAGCGCACCGCGCCGGCCAGCCGTGCGGCCGCCGCCTGCGCGTCGACCGGCACCTTCTGCAGCGGCGGCGCGGCGACCTGTCGCGACGGCGTGCGCCACGTCCTGATGCCCAGCACCGCCGCCAGCACCACCAGTGCCAGCAGCAGGAACAGGAATGCGCGCTTGAAGAGACGGCTCATCGGCAGTGGCGGGCGGGGCGGCGCCTCAGAACGTCTTGCCTTCGGCCGCCAGCTTCTGGATCAGCCCGGCGGGCTCCCAGAAGGCGCCGTCGTCGTTCGGGTTGGCGGCAAAGCGCTTCATGGTGGCGGCGACGTTGTACAGCCCGACCTGGCTGGCGTAGTGCATCGGGCCGCCGCGCCAGACCGGGAAGCCGTAGCCGGTGAGGTAGACCATGTCGATGTCGCCCGCCTTGGAGGCGATGCCGTCCTCGAGGATGTGCGCCCCTTCGTTGACCAGCGCGAACACCAGGCGCTGCACGATTTCCTCGTCGCTGATCTTGCGCGGCGTGATGCCGAGTTCCTTGCGGTGCTCTTCCACCATCTTGTTGACGAGCTCGGACGGAATGGCGTCGCGCTTGCCGGGCTTGTAGTCGTACCAGCCGGCGCCGGTCTTCTGGCCGAACCGGCCCAGTTCGCACAGCTTGTCGGCCGTGCGGCTGTACTTCATGTCGGGCGTTTCCACGGCGCGTCGCTTGCGGATCGCCCAGCCGATGTCGTTGCCGGCCAGGTCGCCCATGCGGAACGGGCCCATGGCGAAGCCGAACTTCTCGATCGCCTTGTCGACCTGCTGCGGCGTCGCGCCCTCGTCCAGCAGGAAGCCGGCCTGGCGGCTGTACTGCTCGATCATGCGGTTGCCGATGAAGCCGTCGCACACGCCCGAGACGACGGCCGTCTTGCGGATCTTCCTGGCAATCGCCATCACGGTGGCCAGCACGTCCTTGGCGGTCTTCTCGCCACGCACGACTTCCAGCAGCTTCATGACGTTGGCCGGGCTGAAGAAGTGCATGCCGACCACGTCCTGCGGGCGCCTGGTGAAGGCGGCGATCTTGTTCACGTCCAGGGTGGAGGTGTTGGATGCCAGGATGGCGCCCGGCTTGGCCACTTCGTCCAGCTTCTTGAACACCTGCTCCTTGACGCCCATCTCCTCGAACACGGCCTCGATGATGAGGTCGCAGTCGCCCAGATCGTCGTAGCTCAGCGTGGTCGACAGCAGCGCCATGCGCTGGTCGTACTTGTCCTGCGCCAGCTTGCCGCGCTTGACCTGGGATTCGTAGTTCTTGCGGATGGTGGCGACGCCGCGGTCGAGCGCCTCCTGCTTCATCTCGAGGATCTTCACCGGGATGCCGGCGTTGAGGAAGTTCATCGAGATGCCGCCGCCCATGGTGCCGGCGCCGATCACGCCGACGGTCTTGATCTCGCGCTTGGGCGTGTCGTCCGCCACGTCGGGGATCTTGCTGGCGGCGCGCTCGGCCACGAAGATGTGCCGCAACGCCGACGACTCCGGCGTGAACATCAGCGCGGTGAACACGCGGCGCTCCTCGGCCATGCCGTCGTCGAACTTGAGCTTGGTGGCCGCCTGCACGGTTTCCACGCACTTGACCGGCGCCGGGAAGTTCTTGGCCATGCCGGCCACCATGTTCTTGGCGAACTGGAAGTAGGCATCGCCCTGGGGGTGCTTGCACGGCAGGTCGCGCACGCGGGGCAGCGCGCCGCCCTTGGCGGCCACGTCCTTGGCGAAGTCGATCGCCTCCTGCACCACCGAGTCGACCGATGCGGCCATCTTGTCGAACAGCTTCTGGCCCGGCAGGCCGGCCAGCAACTCGCTCTTGACCGGCTCGCCGCTGACGATCATGTTCAGCGCCGTCTCGACGCCGAGCACGCGCGGCAGGCGCTGCGTACCGCCGGCGCCCGGGATCAGGCCGAGCTTGACTTCCGGCAGCGCCACGCTGGTGCCCGGCGCGGCCACGCGGTAGTGGCAGCCCAGGGCCAGCTCGAGGCCGCCGCCCATGCATACAGAATGGATGGCCGCCACCACGGGCTTGGTGCTCGCCTCCAGCAGCGCGATCACCGACAGCAGGTTCGGTTCGGCCAGCGCCTTGGGCGAGCCGAATTCCTTGATGTCGGCGCCGCCCGAGAAGGCCTTGCCGGCGCCGGTCACGACGATCGCCTTGACGGCCGCGTCGCCCAGTGCGTTGGCCAGACCGTCGGCGATGCCGCGGCGCGTGGCATAGCCCAGGCCGTTGACCGGCGGGTTGTTCAGCGTGATCACGGCGACGTCGCCGTGCACTTTGTATTCAGCCGTCATGCTGCGTTCCTTTGATTGGGAGGAAAGGGAATCCGGGCCCCGGAGGGAGCGAGGCAGCCCGCCGGCAACGGGCCGGGGCTGCCACTTGTCACAAAAAGCACGAGTGTTCTTTTTTGCGCATTCTAGGACCTTCGCGCGGGGCCCTGGAGTCGCGGCCGGGACAAAAGCCGGCCGCTCAGACTTCCAGCCATTCCTTGCGGGTGGCTTCGTCCGCGCGCAGGCCGTCGGGCGTACCGTCGAACACGATCGCGCCGTGGCCCATCACCAGCGCGCGATCGGAGATGTGCATCGCGATGGTGAGCTTCTGCTCGATGAGCAGCACCGAGATGCCGCGAGCCTTGAGTTGCTGCAGGTACTGGCCGACCAGCTCGACGATCTTCGGCGCCAGGCCTTCGGTCGGCTCGTCGATGATGATCAGGTCGGGGTCGCCCATGAGCGTGCGGCACAGGGTCAGCATCTGCTGCTCGCCGCCCGAGAGCACGCCGGCCTCGGTGTGCTGGCGCTCCTTCAGGCGCGGGAACATCGCGTACATGTCGTCGAAGCCCCAGCGGCTGCCCTTCCCCGAACCTTTCATGCCGAGGATCAGGTTCTGGTGCACCGTCAACCTGGGAAAGATGTCGCGGTTCTCGGGAACGTAGCCGATGCCCAGGTGGGCCACCTCGTACGCCTTGCGCCCCAGGATGCTCTTGCCGCGCCACGTCAGGCCGCCCTCGGCGTGCACCAGGCCCATGATGGCCTTGGCGACGGTCGAGCGGCCGGAGCCGTTGCGTCCCAGCAGGGCGACGATCTCGCCCTTGCCGACCTCGAACGAGACGCCGTGCAGAACATGGCTCTTGCCGTAGTAGGCGTGCAGGTCTTGCAGATTCAGCATGTCAGTGTCCTCCCTGGGCGATGGCCACGGGCGAGCCGAGGTAGGCCTCCTGGACCCGCGGGTTGGCGCGCACCGCCTCGGGCGTGTCGAAGGCCAGCACTTCGCCGTAGACCACCACCGCGATCTTGTCCGCCAGCCCGAAAACCACGCCCATGTCGTGCTCGACGGTCAGCAGCGTCCGTCCGACAGTCACCTCCTTGATGAGCGCCGTGAAGTGCTCGGTCTCGGTCTTGCTCATGCCGGCGGTCGGTTCGTCCAGCAGCACCACCTCGGCGCCGCCGGCAATGGTGATGCCGATCTCCAGCGCGCGTTGCTCGGCGTAGGTCAGGTTCATTGCCAGCACGTTGCGCTTGCGCGCCAGGCCGATCTGCTGCAGCAACTGTTCGGCGCGCTCGTTGGCATCGTCCAGGCGCGAGAGAAAGCGCAGGAAGGTGTAGCGATAGCCGAGCTTCCACAGCACGCCGCAGCGCAGGTTCTCGAACACGCTCAGCTTGGGGAAGATGTTGGTGATCTGGAAGCTGCGCGACAACCCCAGCCGGTTCACCTCGAACGGCCGCAGGCCGTCGATCCGCTTGCCGTTGAGGAACACCTCGCCGCTGCTGGGTGCCAGGCGCCCGCTGATGAGGTTGAAAAGCGTGGACTTGCCGGCGCCGTTCGGTCCGATGATCGCAATGCGCTCGCCAGCGCCGACCGCGAGGTCGACGCCGCGGATGATCTCGGTGCGGCCGAAGCTCTTGCGCAGGTTCTTGAGTTCGAGTGCGTAGGTCATGTGATTCCTGTGGCTCCCTGTCTCACTGTCCGTCGCGGCGCTTCTGCTCCGCCTCGATCTCTTCCTGCGCTCCGCCCCAGATGCGCACGAAGCGCCGCCGCACCAGGTCGAACAGGCCCAGCCCGACCAGCAGCGCGGCCGTGGCCCCGATCCAGGCGCCCGAATGCGAGGTATCCAGCTCGAAGCCCGCCAGGGGCACCAGCGGCCCCAGCGCCGCGTTGAGCTGCATGTGGTAGATCATCTCGATCAGCACCGCGGCACCGGCCACGGCGATCGCCGCAGTCGCCAGCAGGCCCAGGTAAGGCACGACGAGCCGCTTGAACTTGCCCGCCGCGGCCACCCGCACGTTGATCATGATCAGGCTGGCCACGCCGCCGGGCGCATACATCACCATCAGCAGGAACACCAGGCCCAGGTACAGCAGCCAGGCCTTGGTCAGCTCGGACAGCAGCACCGAGGCGAACACCAGCAGCACCGCGCCGATCATCGGCCCGAAGAAGAAGGTGGCGCCACCGAGGAAGGTGAACAGCAGGTAGCCGCCGGAGCGGATCGCGTTGAGGCTGTCGGCCGCATTGACGATCTCGAAGTTGATCGCCGCCAGCCCGCCGCCGATGCCACCGAAGAAGCCGGCGATGATGAACGCGAAATAGCGCACCCGCTGCGTGTTGTAGCCGATGAACTCCACGCGCTCCGGGTTGTCGCGCACCGCGTTGAGGATGCGCCCGAGCGGCGTGCCGGTGAAGGCGAACATGGCCGCCGTGCAGATGAAGCAGTACGCGGCGATCAGGTAGTACACCTGGATCTGCGGGCCGAAGGTGATGCCCAGCAATGGCTGGCCGTACACCCGGTTGGTGGTCACGCCGCCCTCGCCGCCGAAGAAGCCGGGGAACATCAGCGACATCGCCGCCACGAGCTCGCCGATGCCCAGTGTGATCATGGCGAAGGTCGTGCCCGACTTCTTGGTCGTGACGTAGCCGAACAGCATGGCGAAGAAGGCCCCGCCCAGGCCGCCGACGATCGGCACCAGCACCAGGGGCAGCGGGATCTTCCCGTCGCTCGCCAGGTTCATGCCGTGCACGGCGATGAACGAGCCCAGGCCGACGTAGACGGCATGCCCGAAGCTGAGCATGCCGCCTTGGCCCAGCAGCATGTTGTAGCTCAGGCAGATGATGATCAGGTAGCCCATCTGCGAGAGCATCGTCAGCGCCAGGCTGCTGCGGAACAGCAGCGGCGCGACGATCAGCGCAATGGCGAACAGCGACCAGACCAGTAGACGCCCCTTGTTGACGGGGCGGCGGCCGCCCAGCGCGGGCGTCGAAGTCGTGGTGGTAGTGGTGGCGTTCATGTCAGTCCTCCCGCGTTCCGAGCAGGCCCCTGGGGCGGAAGATCAGGATCAGCACCAGGAACAGGTAAGGCAGGATCGGCGCGACCTGCGAGATGGTCAGCGACAGCAGCGGATAGGCGAAGTTGTCCGGGCCGACGGTGATGCCCATGGCCTGCAGGGTCGAGACGCCCGAATGGTCGAGCGCCACCGCGAAGGTCTGCACCAGCCCGATGAGCAGCGACGCGAGGAAGGCGCCGGCCAGCGACCCCATGCCGCCGACCACCACCACCACGAAGATGATGGAGCCGACCGAGGCCGCCATGGCCGGCTCGGTGATGTAGGTGTTGCCGCCGATCACGCCGGCCAGCCCGGCCAGCGCCGCGCCGCCGCCGAACACGAGCATGAACACGCGCGGCACGTTGTGGCCAAGCGCCTCGACCATGTCCGGATGCTTGAGCGCCGCCTGGATCACCAGGCCGATGCGGGTGCGGGTGAGCAGCAGCCAGACCGCCAGCAGCATCAGCATGGCCACCAGCATGATGAAGGAGCGCGACTTGGGGAATTGCGTGCCGTAGAGCGTGAACAGCGGGCCCTGCAAGGCTTCCGGCAGGCCGTAAGGCACGGTCGAGCGGCCCCACACCAGCTGCACCACTTCGAGGATCAGGTAGGACAGGCCGAAGGTGACCAGCAGCTCGGGCACATGCCCGAACTTGTGCACCCGGCGCAGGCTGAAGCGCTCGAACGCCGCACCGAGCGCCCCGACCAGCAGCGGCGCGATGAACAGCGCCGGCCAGAACCCCACCACGCCCGAGAGCGTGTATGCGAAATAGGCGCCCAGCATGTAGAAGCTGGTGTGGGCGAAGTTGAGCACGCCCATCATGCTGAAGATCAGGGTCAGCCCGGAACTCAGCATGAACAGGAGCAGCCCGTAGCTGACGCCGTTCAGCAGCGAGATGACGAAGAATTCCATCTTTCCTCCACTCCCCTCGAAAGAGAAAAAAAAGGGCCCGATCGCGGGGTCGGGCCCTGGGTGCCTGGGCCGCGCGCTGGCAGCGGCCCGTTGGCGCCGTTCTCGCGATCAGCTCGCCGGACGCTTCATCTGGCAGGACGTGGGCGTGCTGGCCACGTAGGCGTCGTAGAACTTCACCGGTGCCAGCGTGTAGCCGGTGTTTTCCGGGCTGTACGGATACTTGGCGCTGGTCTTCTCCCAGCGCGTGATGTAGAGGCCCTGCTGCATCTGGTGATCGGCCTTGCGCAGCTCCACGTCGCCGTTGTAGCTCGTGAACTTCATGCCTTCGAGCGTGGCGGCAACCTTGAGCACGTCGGTCGACTTGGCCTTGGCCATGGCTTCGGACAGCGACAGCAGCACCGTGTAGAGGTCGGTCGTGTAGATGTCGTCGTTGAAGCGCTTCTTGTACTCGTCGGCCCACTTCTGCATCTGCCCGCCCATGTTGTAGTGGGCGTAGCCGACCTGGTAGACCTTGCCGGCGGACGCCGCGCCCATGGCGGTGGGGGTGCCGGTGGTCACGGCGTAGTAGGTGAAGAACTTGACGTTCAGGCCGGCGTCGTTGGCCGCCTTGATCAGCAGCGCCAGGTCGGAGCCCCAGTTGCCGGTGATGACCGAATCGGCGCCTGACTGCTTGATCTTGGCGATGTACGGCGAGAAGTCCCGCACCTGCGCCAGCGGATGCAGGTCGTCGCCGACGATCTCGATGTCCGGCCGCTTGACCTTGAGGTTTTCCTTGGCGAACTTCGAGACCTGCTGGCCGTGCGAATAGTTCTGGTTGAGCAGGTAGACCTTCTTGACGTCCGGCTGCTCCTTGATGAAGGTCGTCAGCGCCTCCATCTTCATCGACGTGTCGGCGTCGTAGCGGAACTGCCAGTAGCTGCACTTGCTGTTGGTCAGGTCGGGGTCGACCGCGGCGTAGTTGAGGTAGAGCGCTTCCTTGCCGGGGTTGCGCGCGTTGTTCTTCTCCAGCGCGTCGATGATGGCCAGGGCCGGGCCGGATCCGTTGCCCTGCAGGATGTAGCGGGCCCCCTGGTCCATGGCCGAGCGCAGGGCCACGGTGGTTTCCTGCGGGCTCAGCTTGTTGTCGATGGCGATGACCTCGAACTTGACGCCGGCGGCGTTCTTCTCGTTGAGCTTCTCGGCAAAGAATTGCAGCGTCTTGAGCTGGTTCGTGCCCACCGCGGCCATGAGGCCCGACAGCGGGTCGAGCCAGGCGAGCTTCACGGTTTCGCCCTTCTGGGCGAAGGCACCGGTGGCGCTGGCAGCCAGAACGCCGGCCGTCACGATCTTCAAAGCGAACTTCATACAGGTCTCCAGGGTTTGCAGGGCATCGATGCCCGAAGGGACGAGAGAATTACAAGCGCTTTCAACCGGGGGCCTGCCCAGGGATTGCCCCTAAGCTATCACGCAAGTGACAGCTCGCAGAACCCGGATGCTACCGGCCGGTAGGAGTCATGCACGAATGCGGTGCTCCGCCGGTCCGCGGCACGCTCAAAGGCCGGGCAATTTGTAGTCCTTGAGCGTCTCGCGCAGGCGGGTCTTGAGGATCTTCCCGGTCGCGCCCAGCGGGATGGCTTCCACAAAGACGACGTCATCCGGAATTTGCCACTTGGCCGTCTTGCCTTCGTAGAACCCGAGCAGTTCCTCGCGCGTGACCTCGGCGCCGGGCTTCTTGACCACGACGACGATCGGCCGCTCGTCCCACTTGGGGTGGAATACCCCGACGCAGGCGGCCATCGCCACCGACGGATGCGCCACGGCAATGTTCTCCACGTCGATCGAGCTGATCCATTCGCCGCCGGACTTGATCACGTCCTTGCTGCGGTCGGTGATCTGCAGGAAGCCATCGGGGTCGATGGTGGCCACGTCCCCCGTGGGGAACCAGCCGCTGCCGTTGGCGTCCTTGACCAGCGGATCGCCGCCCTCGCCCTTGAAATACGACTTGACCACCCAGGGGCCCTGCACCAGCAGGTCGCCCGGTGTCTGGCCGTCCCACGGCAGGTCCTGGCCGTTGCCGTCCACCACTTTCATGTCGACGCCGCAGATCGCGCGGCCCTGCTTCAGGCGGATCTGCAGCTGCTCCTGCGGCGGCATTTCGGTGTGCTTGTTCTTGAGCGTGCACAGCGTGCCCAGGGGCGACATCTCGGTCATGCCCCAGGCGTGCAGCACCTCCACTCCGTACTCGTCCTGGAAGGCCCGGATCATCGCCGGCGGGCAGGCAGAGCCGCCGATGACGGTGCGGTTGAGGGTGGAAAAACGCAGGCCCTGCGGCTTCATGTGCATCAGCAGCATCTGCCAGACGGTCGGCACGCCCGCGGCGAAGGTCACCTTTTCCTGCTCGATCAGCTCGTACACCGACTTGCCGTCGAGTCCCGCGCCGGGAAAGACCAGCTTGCAGCCCGTCAGGGCGGCCGAGTACGGAATGCCCCAGGCGTTGACGTGGAACATCGGCACCACCGGCAGGACCGAGTCGCGGGCCGACAAGCGCATGACGTCGGGCAGCGCCGCCGCATAGGCATGCAGCACGGTCGAGCGATGGCCGTACAGGGCACCCTTGGGATTGCCCGTGGTGCCGCTCGTGTAGCACAGGCTGGAGGCCGAGTTCTCGTCGAAGATCGGCCAGACGTAGTCGTCGGGCTGCGCGCCGATCCAGGCCTCGTAGCTCACCAGGTTGGGCACGCCGGTGTCCGCCGGCAGCTTGTCGGCGTCGCACAGCGCGACCCATTGGCGTACCGTCGGGCAGCGCGCGTGCACGGCCTGCACGAGCGGCAGGAAGGTCATGTCGAACGCCAGCACCTGGTCCTCGGCGTGATTGACGATCCAGGCGATCTGGTCCGGGTGCAGCCGCGGGTTGATGGTGTGCAGCACGCGCCCGGAACCGGACACGCCGTAGTACAGCTCGAGGTGGCGGTAGCCATTCCAGGCCAGCGTGGCGACGCGGTCGGAAAAGCCAAGCTTCGCAGCGTCCAGCGCATTGGCCACCTGGCGCGCGCGGCGGGCCACGTCCGCCCAGGTGTAGCGGTGGATGTCACCCTCGACCCGGCGCGACACGATCTCGCCATCGCCGTGGTGGCGCTCGGCGAAGGTCAGCAGGGACGAGATCAGCAGGGGGTGGTCCTGCATCAGGCTCAGCATCGAAATGTCTCCTCGGATTGCACATGAAAAACAATGCGGAAGTATTGCGCAGCGCACAAAGCCGCCCAGTGCGGGAATGCCCTAGCGCCGTGCCTGCCGGCTGCCCAAAGCCCTTCCGCCCGTGTGCCTTTCAATGCCCGCCGGCCGGGCCAATTGCGCCCGGCGCCGCGGCCCGGCGCGCGACTCGCGCGACAATGTGCGCCATGACCTATCCCGTGAACAAGACCGAGGCCGAGTGGAAGGCGGAACTGGCCCGCAAGGGCGCCGAGCCCGGCGCCTTCGAAGTCACCCGCCACGCTGCCACCGAACGCCCCTTTACCGGCAAGTACGAGGCAGAGTGGGCCGACGGCACCTATCACTGCATCTGCTGCGGCGCCAAGCTGTTCGAGGCGGGCGCCAAGTTCGACGCCGGCTGCGGCTGGCCGAGCTTCGACCGCGAGGCCGTTCCCGGCGCCATCAAGAACGTGGTCGACCGTTCTCACGGCATGGAGCGCACCGAAAACGTGTGTGCCAATTGCGGCGCCCACCTCGGCCACGTGTTCCCCGACGGGCCCACCGATACCGGCCTGCGCTACTGCATGAATTCGGCGTCGCTGGATTTCAAGCCCAAGGACTGACACCCAGGCAGCCCCCGGCCCGCCCTGCCCCGACTCATGAAACTCCTGCTCGACTTCCTGCCGATCCTGCTGTTCTTCGGCGCTTTCAAGTTCTACGACATCTACGTCGCCACCGGCGTCCTGATGGCCGCCACCGTGGTGCAGATGACCATCATCTGGTTCATCGACCGCAAGCTGCAGCCGATGCACAAGGTCACCCTGGTGCTGATCCTGCTGTTCGGCAGCCTGACGCTGGCGCTGCACGACGACCGCTTCATCAAGTGGAAGCCGACCGTGCTCTATGCCGCCATGGGCATTGCCCTGGCCGTGGCCTACTGGGCCCTGAAGAAGAACTTCCTCAAGATGCTGCTGGGCAGCCAGATGGCGCTGCCCGACCGGGTGTGGGCCCGGCTCAACGTGGCCTGGATCGGCTACTGCCTGTTCATGTCGGCCGTCAATGGCTGGGTCGCGGCCTTCTACAGCACCGAGGCCTGGGTCAATTTCAAGCTGTGGGGCTATGTCTTCCCGATCGCCTTCCTGATCGCGCAGGGCATCTACGTTGCGCCGCACCTCAAGTCCGACGAACCCAATGCCTGACCATTCGCCCACGGACGCACCGCCGCCCACCGCCGCCGAGATCGAGGCGTTGCTGCGCGCCGCGCTCGCTCCGACCCGGCTGGAAGTCATCGACGAGAGCGCACTCCACGCCGGCCATTCGGGGGCCAACGGACTCGGCTGGGGGACGCACTTCAGGGTGCGCATCGACTCCCCGCTGTTCGCCGGAAAGCCCCGTGTGGCGCGGCATCGCCTTGTGTATGATGCAACTCACGATCTGATGGCGCGGGGGCTGCATGCCCTGGCCATCGAAGTGCTCTAGGTCGCGAGGCCGGGCACCCATCGCACCCCGCCGCCACGCGGCGTAACAAAACCTCCCTTTCTTGCTTCCCATGAAGAAACAGTTCTTGAAGGTCGCTGCGACCGCGGCGCTCCTGGGCGCCTTGTCCGTGGCCGCGCAGGCGCAAAACATCGCCATCGTCAATGGCCAGCCGGTGCCCAAGTCCCGCATGGACGCATTGGCAGAGCAGCTCAAGGCTGCCGGCCGCCCGGTCACCCCGGAAATGGAGCCGGCGCTCAAGGAAGAGATCGTCATGCGCGAAGTCTTCATGCAGGCCGCCCGCGAAAAGGGCCTGGACAAGACGGACCTGTACAAGTCGCAGGTCGACCTGATGCGCCAGGCGATCCTGATCCGCCAGCTGTTCGAGGACTACACCAAGACGCATCCGATCACGGACGCCCAGATCCAGGCCGAGTACGACAAGTTCGCCGCCGCCAACAGCGGCAAGGAATACAAGGTCCGCCATATCCTGGTCGAGAACGAGGACCAGGCCAAGAAGATCATTGCCGACCTGAAGAAGGGCGGCAAGTTCGAGGACATCGCCAAGAAGCAGAGCAAGGACCCGGGCTCGGCAGCCAACGGCGGCGACTTGGACTGGGCTTCGCCCGCCAGCTTCGTGCCCGAGTTTTCCGAGGCCATGACCAAGCTGGACAAGGGCCAGATGACGCAGACGCCGGTGAAGTCGCAGTTCGGCTGGCACATCATCCGCGTCGACGACGTGCGCCAGGCCAAGCTGCCCTCGCTGGCCGAACTCAAGCCCCAGATCTCGCAGCAGCTGCAGCAGCAACAGCTGCAGAAGTTCCAGGAAGACCTGCGCGCCAAGGCCAAGGTCGAGTAATCGCATCGTCCGGCAACCGCGCGACGCCCAAACCAGGCGTTGCACCGGGCCTGGTCGACCCCCGCGTCACTCGTGGCCGGGGGTCTTGCTTTTTGTGGGCGGCTACTGGCGCTTGATCCGGCAGTAGCCGGCAAAGCTTTCCTCGGCAAAGCCCACCCTGTTGGACAGTTCCGACGGTCTCTGGCAGCTGCCGGCGCGCGGGCACCACTGGTAGCCGGCCGACAGGTCGCAGCCGTTGGCATCGATGCCGCTTCCCGGCACCGCAGGCGCCGGCGGCGCAGGAGCGGCACAGCCGCCCACCATCAATGCGACTGACAGCGAAAACGCCGCCGCGCGCCAAACGCGAACGACACTGCTTCGCAAGGGCGATCCGGACTTTTGCATGCCGGCATTGTTGCGCACTTCGCACCCGGAGCCCAAGGGATCAGCCGCCACCGGGTTCGCGCAGCGCCCTGATCTCGATATAGCCTTCGGCACGGGCGCATGGCGTCTTGGCGACAAGGCGAACCACCTCTTCCAGGTCCTGCGCCTCTATGACGGAGAAGCCGGCAAGCGGAAGGTCAGGCTTCGCGAATGACCCGTCGGCCACCCGGGTGTTGCCGTCCCAGCTGGTCACCGTGCTGACCTCCGTTCGAACGGCGGACATCAGGTTGCCGCGGGCCCGAATGGCCGCGTCGGCAGCCAGAACGTCGTCCTTGTCGGAGGCACTCAGGCGATTCCACCCGGCCTCGTCGCCATACGCCAAACACAGGAATTTCATGTCTAGCTCCAAAACGGCCGCGCCCATCGGCTGGCGCGCACGGAACCGCGCGGTATGCCGGCTCAGAGTCTCATTCTGCTCCGAGCTTGTCAGGCTGCGTCCCAGAGCACCGACCGCATCGAGATGGAGGCGGCCTGGAACCCCTGGTTGAAGAAGCGCGGGGCGTCCTTGTCGGGGTCCACGGCCCCGGCCGCATGGAGCAGCGGCAGGTAATGTTCGTGCGTGGGATGCGCCTCGCGCGCCACCGCGCCCAGTTGCTGGAATCCGTCCAGCTGGTCGAGTTTTCCCTGCCGGATCCAGTCGCCGACCACGCTGTCGAACTCCACCGCCCAGTCGTAGGCCTGGTCGTCCGGAACGTCGAAGCGGATGGCGCGCAGGTTGTGGACGATGTTGCCGCTGCCGACGATCAGCACCCCGCGCTCTCGCAGCCCCTGCAGCTGGCGCGCCAGCGCGAAATGCTCGGCCGGCGACCGCGCGTAATCCATGCTCAGCTGCACGACCGGGATGCGCGCCTCGGGAAACATGGGCATCAGCACCGACCAGGCCCCGTGATCCAGGCCCCAGTGCTCCAGGTCGAGACCCAGCGCGGCGCCATGGTCGGGCTGGCGCAGCGCCTGCGCGATCTCCGCGGCCGCCTGCGGCGCGCCGGGCGCGGGGTACTGCTGGGCGAACAGCGCCTGCGGAAACCCACCGAAGTCGTGGATGGTCCTGGGGCGGTCCATGCCGGTGAGCCACCAGCCGCCGCGCGTGAGCCAGTGCGCCGAGATGCACAGGATCAGCTGCGGCTGCGGGTAGCGCGCGCCGAATTCCTGTCCAACGGCCTGCCATCGGCGCCGCCAGGCGTTGTCGTCGATCGCGTTCATGGGGCTGCCGTGGCCGATGAATAGCACCGGCATGCGCGGCGACGCCTTCAGTTCGGGGGCCGTGGCATCCATGACGCTACCCGACCCACCTGCGGGCGTTGTGCCAGATCTGCATCCAGGGGCTGAACGCGCTCTTGTCGCCGGGCGTCCAGCTCATCTGCACGTTGCGGAAGACGCGCTCGGGATGCGGCATCAGCGCGGTAAAGCGGCCATCGGCCGTGGTCACCGCCGTCAGGCCGCCGGGGCTGCCGTTGGGGTTGAACGGGTAGCGCTCGGTCGCCACGCCCTGGCTGTCGACATAGCGCATGGCGGCGATGGCACGGGCGGCGTCCCCACGGTGGCCGAAGTTGGCGTAGCCCTCGCCATGCGCCACTGCGATCGGCAGCCGGGCGCCAGCCATGCCGGCAAGGAAGATGCTGGGCGAGTCCAGCACTTCTACCTGCGACAGCCGTGCCTCGAAGCGCTCGCTCCGGTTGGTGGTGAAGCGCGGCCAGTCCTGGGCGCCGGGAATGATGTCGGCCAGTTCGGCGAACATCTGGCAGCCGTTGCACACGCCGAGCCCGAAGGTGTCGCCGCGCGCGAAGAACGACTGGAACTGCGCCGACAGGCGCGGGTTGAAAGTGATCGAGCGGGCCCAGCCGATGCCGGCGCCGAGCGTGTCGCCGTAGCTGAAGCCGCCGCAGGCCACCACGCCCCGGAACCCCGCCAGGTCGGCGCGGCCGGCATGCAGGTCGCTCATGTGCACGTCGAACGCGTCGAAGCCGGCCTCGGTGAAGGCATAGGCCATCTCCACGTGCGAATTGACGCCCTGCTCGCGCAGGATGGCCACGCGCGGGCGGTTGGCCAGCACCGCCGGCGCCTGCGGCAGCGGGGTGGGAAGGTGCAAGTGCAGGCCGTCGTCCTGCGGGTCGCCGGCGGCGGCATGTTCCTGGTCGGCGCAGTCCGGGTTGTCGCGTTCGCGGGCGATCTTCCAGCTGACCGAATCCCAGACCTGATGCAGGTCCTGCAGGCTGGCGCCGAAGACCGACTTGGCGTCGCGCCACACTTCGATCCGGCCCTTGCCGGCGTCGATCGGCGAGACGGCCGGGCGGGTCTTGCCGACGAAGTGGCTGCAGGCCGACAGGCCATGCGCGCGCAAGGTCTGCATGACCTCGTTGCGCTCGGCGGTACGCACTTGCAGCAGCATGCCGAGCTCCTCGGTGAACAGCGCCTTGAGGGTCAGTTCCTCGCGCCGCGCGCTGACCTGGCTGGCCCAGTTCTTCGCATCGCCGAACTCGGCACGGCTGTCGCTGATGCCGTCGCCCTCGGTCACCAGCATGTCCACGTTCAATGCCACGCCGACCTGGCCGGCAAAGGCCATCTCGCAGGCAGCGGCGAACAGGCCGCCGTCGCTGCGGTCGTGCATCGCCAGGATGCGGCCCTGGCCGCGCAGTTCGTTCACGGCCGCGACCAGGCGCACCAGGTCCTGCGGATCGTCCAGGTCAGGCACCGTGTCGCCTGCCTGGCCGAGGATCTGCGCCAGGATGCTGCCGGCCATGCGATGGCGCCCGCGGCCCAGGTCGACCAGCACCAGTGTGGTGTCCGCGGTGGTGCTGTCGAGTTGCGGGGTGAGCGTGCCGCGCACGTCGTCGATCGACGCGAAGGCGGTCACGATCAGGCTCACCGGAGAGGTCACCTGCTTGTCCTGCCCGCCCTCCTTCCACTGGGTGCGCATGGACAGGGAGTCCTTGCCCACGGGAATGGAGACGCCCAGGGCCGGGCACAGCTCGAGGCCGACCGCCTTGACGGTGGCGTACAGCGCGGCGTCCTCGCCGGGCTCGCCGCATGCGGCCATCCAGTTGGCGGACAGCTTGACGCGCGGCAGCTCGATCGGCGCGGCCAGCAGGTTGGTGATCGCCTCGGCCACCGCCATGCGCCCGGAGGCCGGGGCGTCGTGCGCGGCCAGCGGCGTGCGCTCGCCCATGCTCATCGCCTCGCCGGCAAAGCCGCGGTAGTCGGCCAGGGTGACGGCACAGTCCGCCACCGGAACCTGCCACGGCCCGACCATCTGGTCGCGGTGGGTGTAGCCGCCGACGGTCCGGTCGCCGATGGTGACCAGGAACCGCTTGGACGCCACGGTGGGGTGCGACAGCACGTCGATCGCCGCCTGCTGCAGGCTGACGCCGGTCAGGTCCAGCGGCCGGCACTGGCGCGCGACGGTCGTCACGTCGCGGTGCATCTTGGGCGGCTTGCCCAGCAGCACGTCCATGGGCATGTCGACCGCGTCCGGGTCTGCCGCGCCTTCGTCGGTCAGCCGCAGCTGGCGCTCCTCGGTCGCGACGCCGACCACGGCGAACGGACAGCGCTCGCGCTCGCAGAAGGCGGTGAACTGCGCCAGCGACTCGGGTGCGATGGCCAGCACGTAGCGCTCCTGGCTCTCGTTGCACCAGATCTCCTTGGGGGCCAGGCCGGATTCCTCCAACGGCACGGCCGACAGGTCGAAGCGCGCGCCGCGGCCGGCGTCGTTCGTGATCTCGGGAAAGGCATTCGACAGCCCCCCGGCGCCGACGTCGTGGATGGCCAGGATTGGGTTCGCGTCTCCCTGGCGCCAGCAATGGTCGATGACCTCCTGCGCGCGCCGTTCGATCTCCGGATTGCCGCGCTGGACCGAGTCGAAGTCGAGCTCGGCGGCATTGACGCCGGTGGCCATGGAACTGGCGGCGCTTCCGCCCATGCCGATGCGCATGCCCGGCCCGCCCAGCTGGATCAGGAGCGTGCCGGCCGGGAACCGCACCTTGTGGGTCTGCGACGCATCGATCTGCCCGAGTCCGCCGGCGATCATGATCGGCTTGTGGTAGCCGCGCCGGATGGCGTCGACGTCGCTCTCGACCGTCTGCTCGTATTCGCGGAAGTAGCCCAGCAGGTTGGGCCGGCCGAACTCGTTGTTGAAGGCGGCCCCGCCCAGCGGGCCCTCGGTCATGATCTGCAGCGGGCTCGCGATGTGGTCGGGCTTGCCGTAGCCGCTGTCGCCGGGCCACAGGCGCGAGACCGAAAAACCCGTCAGGCCGGCCTTGGGCTTGGAGCCGCGGCCGGTGGCGCCCTCGTCACGGATCTCGCCGCCGGCCCCGGTCGAGGCGCCCGGGAAGGGCGAGATGGCCGTCGGGTGGTTGTGGGTCTCGACCTTCATCAGCACGTGGTGCTGTGCGCCTTGCGCCCGGTAGCGGGGAGCGCCTTCGCCCTCTCCCATGGGCGCGGCGAAGCGCTCGACCACGTGCCCCTGCATGATGGCCGCGTTGTCCGAATAGGCCACCACCGTGTGCTGCGGATGCTCGCGCTCGGTGTGGCGGATCATCCCGAACAGGCTCAGCGGTTGGCGCTCGCCATCGATGGTGAAGTCGGCATTGAAGATCTTGTGGCGGCAGTGCTCGCTGTTGGCCTGCGCGAACATCATCAGCTCGACGTCGGTCGGGTTGCGGCCGAGCCGGGTGAATGCCTCCACCAGGTAGTCGATCTCGTCGTCCGCCAGGGCCAGGCCGAAGCTGCGGTTGGCCGCCTCCAGCGCGGCGCGCCCGCCGCCGGCGACGTCCACGTGGGCCATCGGCGTGGCCGGCAGTTCCGCGAACAGGGCCTGCGCCTCGCCCAGGGACGGCAGCACGGACTCGGTCATGCGGTCGTGCAACAGGGCACCGACCGCCGCCAGCGCGTCGGGCGACAGTGCCGGCGCACGGTTGAGCAGCGAAGTCCTGAGCGCGAGGCGGTATTCGACCACGCGCTCGACCCGGCGCACGGCCAGGCCGCAGTTGTGGGCGATGTCGGTGGCCTTCGACGCCCAGGGCGAGACGGTGCCCAGCCGGGGCGACACGACCAGGCCGGCGTGCGGGCCCGACGGCATCTGCGCCGGCTCCCCGTAGCTCAGCAGGGCCGCAAAACGCGCCTGCGCATCGTCATCCAGCGGCTGGTCGGTGGCCACCAGGTGGACGAACCGGGCTTCGAGCCCTTCGATGCGCTCGTCCAGTGCCGCCAGGCGCGGCAGCAGCTGGCGCACCCGAAAGTCGCTGAGGGCGCGCGCGCCCGGGAATTGCGTCACATGCAAGGGGGGATGGGGCCGGTCGGAGGTCACGGGCTGCGTCGTGTGGATTGGGCCTTTCGGCCGCGGATGGAAGGGGCGGATTCCGGTAGCGGGCTTGCAACGGGGTCGGCCGCTGACTGGGGCCATCCGCGCAAACCCTGAATTTTAGCGGGCCCGATGGGATAATCCCGGCCATGAGCATCACCTACAAAGACGCCGAGGGCGTGGCGGGCATGCGCGTGGCGTGCCGGCTCGCGTCCGAAGTGCTGGATTACCTCACCCCCCACGTGAAGCCGGGCGTCACCACGAACGAGCTGGACCGGCTGGCCCACGCCTACATCACGCAGGTGCAGGGCGCCATCCCGGCCCCGCTCAACTACATGGGCGCCGGCTCCATCCCCTACCCCAAGTCGATCTGCACGTCGGTCAACCACGTGGTGTGCCACGGCATCCCGAACGACAAGCCGCTCAAGAAGGGCGACATCCTCAACATCGATGTCACCGTCATCAAGGACGGCTGGCACGGCGACACCAGCCGCATGTTCGTGGTGGGCGACGGCTCCATCGCCGCCAAGCGCCTGTCCGCCCTGACCTACGAGGCCATGTGGCACGGCATCGTCAAGGTCAAGCCCGGCGCCAGGCTGGGCGACATCGGCTGGGCCATCCAGCGCTTTGCCGAGAACAACGGGTTCTCGGTGGTGCGCGAGTTCTGCGGCCATGGCATCGGTCGCGGATTCCACGAAGAACCGCAGGTGCTGCACTACGGCAAGCCCGGCACGCTGGAAGAACTCAAGCCCGGCATGACCTTCACCATCGAGCCGATGATCAACGCCGGCCGGCGCGACATCAAGGAGTTCGGCAACGACGGCTGGACCATCGTCACGCGCGACCACTCGCTGTCGGCGCAGTGGGAGCACACCGTCCTGGTCACCGAGACCGGCTACGAGGTGCTGACACTGTCCGCGGGCAGCCCGCCGACACCCGAATTCGTCCGGCAAAGCGTCGCCGCTTGACCGGCAGCGGACGTCACCGGCTGATTCCGCAAGACTGGACGGCGGGCATGGTCGACGTCTCCATGTTGCGCGACGCCTACCGCAGCCACAAGACGGCGGTGTTCGACGCGCTGCGCAGTGCCCATGCCCCGACCCGCAGCGTGCGCGCCGTGCTGCGCCAGCTGGCCGGCCTGGCCGACGAGGCGCTGCGCGCCCTGTGGGCCGACGCCGGGTTCGGCAGCCGCTTCTGCCTGATCGCGGTCGGCGGCTTCGGCCGCGGCGAACTCTTCCCCCACTCCGACGTCGACGTGCTGTTGCTCACGCCCGACGGCGAACCGGTCGCACCCGACGAGGTCGCGCGCATCGAGACATTCATCGGCCACTGCTGGGACGCCGGCCTGGAGATCGGCTCGTCGGTGCGCAACCTCGAGCAATGCCTGGCCGAAGCCGCCAACGACGTCACGGTCCAGACCTCGCTGCTCGAGTCGCGCCTGGTCGCCGGCGACAAGAAGCTCTACGCGACCTTCCGCGAGCGTTTCCATGCGTCCATCGATGGGCAGGAGTTCTTCGCCGCCAAGACGCAGGAGATGCGCCACCGGCACCAGAAGTTCGACAACACGCCGTACGCGCTGGAGCCCAACTGCAAGGAATCGCCCGGCGGCCTGCGCGACCTGCAGGTGATCCTCTGGGTGGCCAAGGCAGCCGGCTTCGGCAACAGCTGGGACGACCTCGCCAAGAACGGCCTGGCCACCGCCTTCGAGGTGCAGCAGATCAAGCGCAACGAGGCGCTTCTCTCGCTCATCCGCGCGCGGCTGCACGTGATCGCCAATCGGCGCGAAGACCGCCTGGTGTTCGACATGCAGACGGCGGTGGCGGCCAGCTTCGGCTATGACGGCGATTCCCAGCGCAAGGCCAGCGAGGCGCTGATGCGCCGCTACTACTGGGCCGCCAAGGCCGTGACGCAGCTCAACGAGATCCTGCTGCTCAACATCGGCGAGCGGCTGTCGCCACAGACGGAAGCGCCGACGCCGATCAACGAGCGCTTCTACGACAAGGGCGGCACCCTCGAGGTGGCCAGCGACGACCTGTACCTGCGCCAGCCGCACGCCATCCTCGAGACCTTCTGGCTCTTCGAGAAGACCGTGGGCATCAAGGGCCTGTCGGCGCGCACGCTTCGCGCGCTCTACAACGCGCGCCACGTGATGGACAGCAAGTTCCGCAACGACCTGGCCAATCACGGGATGTTCATGCGCATCCTGAAGGAGCCGCGCGGCATCACGCATGCCTTCCGGCTGATGAACCAGACTTCGGTGCTGGGACGCTACCTGCGCGTGTTCCGCGACATCGTCGGGCAGATGCAGCACGACCTGTTCCACGTCTACACGGTCGACCAGCACGTGCTGATGGTGCTGCGCAACGTGCGCCGGTTCTTCATCGTCGAGCATGCGCACGAGTACCCCTTCTGCTCGCAGCTCGCCGGTGGCTGGGACAAGCCCTGGGTGCTGTACGTGGCGACGCTCTTCCACGACATCGCCAAGGGCCGCGGCGGCGACCACTCCGTGCTCGGCGCGCGCGACGTGCGGCGGTTCTGCAAGCAGCACGGGATCGAGCGCGAGGACGCCAGGCTCATCGAGTTTCTCGTGGCCTCGCACCTGGTGATGAGCCAGATTGCCCAGAAAAAGGACCTGAGCGACCCGGAGGTGATCGGCGATTTCGCCAGGCTGGTGGGCAGCGAGCGCTACCTGACCGCCCTGTACCTGCTGACCGTGGCCGACATCCGCGGCACCTCGCCGCGCGTGTGGAACGCCTGGAAGGGCAAGCTGCTCGAGGACCTGTACCGGGCCACCTCACGCACCCTCGGCGGGCACATGCCCGATCCCGACGCGCAGGTGGAAGCGCGCAAGCGCGACGCGCTCGCGCAACTGGCGCCGCACGCCCTGCCGTTCGATGCGCACAAGACGCTGTGGAACACGCTCGACGTCGGCTACTTCATGCGCCATGACGCCTCCGAGATCGCCTGGCACGCGCGCCAGCTCTCGCGGCACGTGCCGATGGCCGGCACGCCCGTGGCCCCGAAGACGCCGCCGATCGTGCGCGCCCGCCTCTCGCCCGTGGGCGAAGGCCTGCAGGTGCTGGTCTACACGCCCGACCAACCGGACCTGTTCGCCCGCATCTGCGGCTATTTCGAGCAGGCCTCTTTCAGCATCCTGGACGCGAAGGTGCACACGGCCACCAACGGCTATGCGCTGGACACCTTCCAGGTGGTGACGACGTTCCTGCCCGACCACTACCGCGAGCTGATCAGCATGGTCGAGACCGACCTGGCGATCGCGCTGGCCCAGCCGGGCGAACTGCCGGCGCCCGGCAGGGGCCGGGTGTCCCGCAGGGTCAAGAGCTTTCCGATCAAGCCGCGGGTTACCCTGGCGCCCGACGAAAAGGCGCAGCGCTGGGTGCTCAACATCTCGGCCAGCGACCGCGCGGGGCTGCTCTACTCGGTCGCCCGCGTGCTGGCGCGCCACCACATCAACCTGCAACTGGCCAAGGTGACGACGCTGGGCGAGCGGGTGGAAGACACCTTCCTGATCAGCGGGCCGGCGCTGCAGGCGCACCGCTCGCAGATGGACATCGAGACCGAACTGATCGAAGCTCTCGAAGCCTAGGCGCACCGCGCATCGTCAGGCTGGCGCGCCGCCTCTTTGGTACATGGCCCACCTGATGGTCAGGATGTCCGCAGCGATCTTGGCGGCATTGGCCCCGGCGTAGGAGCCGCCCGGGTCGAACTCGAATCCCTTGCGGTACTGGACGACCTCGAGGTAGTCCTTGTCGAACGTCATCGGCCCCATGATCTCGGCAGGATCGACACCAGTCGGCACCGCCAGGAACTTGTCCGGGTCGGTGGCGCTTTGATAGAGATCGACGGTCAGCAGGCTCATTTGGCAGTTCCTCGGCGATGGATTGGGTCAAGCCACGGAATATTCATCTTGGCCTCGAACCGCCCCGGCTGCAATCGGCGTGAACCTACAGCCGGGGCGTGCTGCCCGCCCCTCCCGCGGGCCCTCCGCCTAGTGCGCCAGTACAGGAGTCTCCGGCCGAGGCTCTTCGGTGCGGACGGTATGGTTGGCCGCCTCGATGTGGGCGCGGCGCATGGGGCGCAGGATGAACCATGCCATCAACGCGGCAAGCGCGTTGAGCGAACTGGCCACGATGAAGACCGCATGCCAGCTGCCGGTCATGCTGACCAGGACGCTCGACAGCGGCACCACCAGCGAAGCCGTGCCCTTGGCGGTGTAGAGCATGCCCGCATTGGACGCCGCGTACTTGCTGCCGAAGGTGTCGGCACAGGTCGAGGGGAACAGGCTGTAGATCTCGCCCCACGCAAAGAAGACCATGCCGGTCAGGATCACGAAGGCCACCGGGTTGTGCCCGTAGTGGTACAGCGCCAGGATGCCGAACGCTTCCAGGCCGAAGGCGATGAACATGGTCAGCTCGCGCCCGACGCGGTCCGATACCCAACCGAAGAAGGGCCGCGTGATCCCGTTGAGCACGCGGTCGATCGCCAGTGCGAAGGTGAGAGCCGGCAGGGTCAGGCCCATGATCGAGACCGGCACGTCGCCGATGTGGAAGTCCTTGGCGATCGGGCCCAGCTGCGCGGTCGCCATCAGGCCGCCGGCGGCGACGATGACGAACATGAAGTACATCACCCAGAACACCGGCGAGCGCGCCACCTCGACGGGCTTGAAGTCGCGCCTGGACTGCAGCACCGAACCGTGCGCCGCGCTCGCTTGGGCCCTCGCCTTGGCCACGACGGCCGAGACCGCCTGGCGCGGATCCGTCAGCATCAGCGCCAGAAGAACCACGATGACGCCCTGCCCGATGCCGAAGTACAGGAAGGCCGATTCGTAGCCGCTCGTCCTGATCATGGCCGAGATCGGCAGGATGGTCAGCGCCGAGCCGGCGCCGAAGCCCGCAGCCGTCAGGCCAGCCGCAAGGCCACGGCGGTCAGGAAACCACTTGAGCGCGTTGCCGACGCAGGTGCCGTACACCGCACCGGCCCCGATGCCGCTGATCGCCGCCGCGACATACAACAACGCGAGCGAGCCGGCCATGGAGTTGAGCACCCAGCCCAGGCCGCAGAACAGACCGCCGACCAACACCACCGGACGCGGGCCGAACCGGTCGACGAGATAGCCCTCGATCGGCACCAGCCAGGTCTCCGTCAGGACGAAGATGGTGAACGCCACCTGGATGGCGGCTCGCGACCAGCCATGCTTCTCTGCAATCGGGTTCACGAAAAGGGTCCAGCCGTACTGCAGGTTGGCGATCATCGCCATGCACACGATGCCCATCAGCAGTTGCATCCATCGGTACGAGGCGGGTCGATCCGCCGTCGTTGCCAACGTGTTGTCTCTTGTCATGTGTTGGTCTCCATTGGTCTATTTGCGACGGAAGTCATTGTGGAAACCTTGCGGCAACAGTCTTCTTGACGGCGATCAAGAATTGCGGAAATCACGCCTTCAATTTCGCGGCATCGTTCGATTGGCTTTCGCCATTGCGTCCCAAAGCAGTCAAAGGAAAACAAAAAAGCCCGGCAACAACCGGGCTTTCGATCACCTTTCAATTAACTTTCATTTGCCTTTCAATTTGCTTTCAGTTTCAGAAAGCCCATAAAAAAGGCCGCGATTCAATCGCGGCCTTTGCTTCGTGCGTGGCGGTCGCCACGCGGTGGTCTTCGAGCCTTCAGCGCGCTGCGCGCGCCTGACGCACCGCCTTGAAGAGCACGACGATGGGCATCACGGCGACCAGTTCGCGCAGGACGCGACCGAATCCACCGGCCACCGGGCTGGTCTGGCTCATGGCGACAAAGCTGGGAGCGGTTCTCATGACGTGATTTCCTGTTGAATTACGAATGTCACAGATTATAGGGTTTACCCTTGTCGTCAGCAACTGCGCTTTCCAACGCCGGGTGCGGCAGCGGGTCGACGGGCCCGGTGAAATATTCGAATTCGCGCAAGCTGCGATAGCGCGATCGTCGTGGCGGTGCGGCTTGCAGACGCAAGGGGCCGAGAAATTCCGGGTGGTCGCGCAGCAGCTTGCGCGCCAGAGTCGAATAGCGCTGCACCCAGGCCTGCAATTCGGCGTACGCACGCGAACTGACGAAGCACTCCGATTCCGACAGCATGTGCGTCTCGCCCATACCGTGGACCACCAGCCCGAATTCGCATGCCACGGCGCGAACACCGTCGAGCGACAGCGCGCCCAGCGAAATGCGGCGCTGGGTGCGGTAATTGCAAATCGCCCACTGGGGCGGCCTGCCCGGCTGGAGGTAGTCGGCACCGAACGTGATCGAGGCGCTACTCAAGGGGCAGTCATCGTCACGGACGACGACGACGGGCCCATTGCGCACCTGGCCCTTGAAGCGCACACCCTCGATGCTCAGGTCGACGAAGCTGCGCCCCTTGATGCTGTGCCGGCGCACGGTGGCCGCGCCCTGTCTTCGCAGCCCACTGAAATATTCCGCCACCCGTTCGCGCATGGCCTGCTTCCAGCGCGCAATCGCGTCCAGGGCGGGGTCGGCCGGCGCGAAGTCGTTCTCGTGCGCGTTGCCGTCTTGTTCATTGCGCGCGTCCTCGCCCAGACGTTCGCTTTGCATCCTTGTCACTTTTCATTCCTCCGCTGAGCGCGCACAGCGGAGGACAGACATGCGGATGCCTTGGCGCCATGGGTCACTTCCGTGTTCGCTTTTTCCGTGAAGCTAACATCCGATTGGCGGGGCGTTCAAACGCGGCCGCGCAATGCGTGACGTACTACTCGGCTCTTCAGCGACGAAAGGAACGATCGCAGGATGCAGCGCGGGGCCGCGCCCGCGCGCGACTCAGTTCTGCGGCAACTGCAGGCCGCTGAGCTTCCACTTCAGCCAACCCGACCGGCGCAGGATGAACCCGCCGCGTCCGGGTGACTGCCGCGACTCCAGCACGATGGTCGAGGCGTCGACACGGTTGAGCCGCGCATCCCAGTCGCCGGCCGCCTTGCCGCCTTGCGCCGCCGTCTGCCAAGCCGCGGGCAACGAAACCTGCCCTGTGAGCGCCTGGCTGGGGTACCCCTCGATCAGCATCGAGAACAGCAACGTGGGCGAGCTGAGCAGCGACACCAGCGGTTCGGCCTGCGCGCTTGCGATGGCGGTGGCGCCCTCGGCCAGCCGCGGACGGCTGTCGGCCCGGGCGCCGCCGCTGAGGACTTCTGCCAGCCGGAACCCCATCGCCAGGCGCACGCTGCGCTGCAGCGCGGGTTGGTCGACTCGCGCCATCAGTGCGTCGACGTCGCGTGCCTGCGCGGCTTTCCTGATCTGATGCACGGTCCAGTACGGGCTGCCGAAATAGGCGCCGGCCACCAGGACGGCGACGCCGGCCACGGCGCCCAGGCTCCACCAAAGCGATCTCTTCTTCATTGCTGACTGCTTGCCATCGGGTTGAGTTGTTGCAATTCATGCGCGTTCAGGCGCCGCCACCCGGTCGCCGTGCGCACGGCTCGCTGCTGTCGCCACCGGCGGTGCGCGGCGCCCAGGGCGGACGATAGCGCGCCGGCGGACCATTGGGCGTCGACGCCGCGCGAAAACAGGTGCCGCTCCAGCGCATCGATCTGCACGCCGAGGGCCTCGTCGCCCACCTGCAGCGCCCACTCGCGCGGCGTGGCACGCGCATGCGCCCTGCTCCAGGCCAGCAAGGCGGCATGGGCGGCCGCCGCGTCGTTGCGGTGGCAGGCTTGCAATACCAGGTCGAACATGTGCGCGTCGGACCGCAAGCGTGCCTGCTGCCTTGCCGCGCGAGCCGCTTGCCAGCGTCTCCTGCGCCGCCAGGCCCAGCCCGACAGCGCCGCCAGCAGCGCGAGCCCCGCCGCCCATGCGGCAACGGTCGCCCACGGAATCCGCCGCCTGACTTGCGCTGCGGTGGCCGGCAGGTCGGGCGCGATGCCCTCGCCCGCGCTTGCCGCGGCCTTGACGTGCACCGTGACTGCGGGCGCCTGGGCGCTGGCGGGCTTGTGGGAGCCCGGATCGAACCAGCGCAGCTCGACAGCCGGCAAGGTGTAGGTTCCCTCCCGCTCGAAAACATAGGTGACCTTGTCGATGCGGCGCCCACCGGTAAAGCCGCCGTCGCGACCCGTGTGGTCGCTCAGTGCAGGGTCGGCGGCGAACACCCGCACGCCCGCGGGCGCATCGAACTGCGGCGGCGGGATCAGCATGGCCTGCGTGTTCCGTGCCTCGACCTGCACCGTGCGCACCAGCGCGTCGCCTGCCGCCAGTCCGCTGGTGTCGCGGTCGAAACGCTGGGTGACCTGTAGCGCGGCCACCGGCAGCACGGCGTCGCCCTCGCGCGCGCCTTCCGGCAGGCGGGCCGTGATGCGCGTGGCCGGCAGTTGCAGGTGCGCGTGTTGCGATGCGCCGCCTTCACCGCTGTAGGTGAAATCGATCGGGACCTGCGGCAGGACGAACTCGCCGGCGCGGCGCGCCACGAACACGTAGCTCTTGCGGATGGTCGCCACGGTCTGTCCACCCGCCTGATCGACCCCATGCGTGCTGCGATCGTCCGGCATGGTGACGATGGCGCCGTCAACGGACAACTGGGGAAATGGCGGCGCGCTGGTGAAGAAATTCGGCGCCGCCACGGTGACCTGGATCTCCACCTGCTGCCCGACCAGCACGGGCTGCGGTCCCAGCACGTTCACCCTGACCTCGGGCGCCGCGGCCCGCGCCGGCGCGCATGCCATGTACACCAGCACGGCGAGTACGACGAAAACCATGCGCCGAAGGTCGAGCGTCATGGCCGACCTCCGGCAGGCGGCTGGGACGCGGGATTGCGCCCGGGCGCCGGGCGCGGCGCGGCGGACGGCTGCGCCGCCTGCAACGCGAACTTGCGCGCCAGCAGCAGCGTCGGCGACGTCTGGATGTTGCGCATCCACATCTCGTCGTCGCCCTGCCCGCCTTCGGTCTGCGTGGCCTTCTTTCCCTTCTTGCCGCGCTGGTCGAACTTGATCTCGTCGGGCTTGAGGTCCGGCTGCTCTTCCTCGCCGTCTTCGTCCTTCTTCTTCTGCTCAGCCAACTGCTGCACCAGGGCCAGGTTGTCGCGCGCGGCCTTCCAGTCGGGCCGGTCCTGCAGCGCCGCCTGGAAGCGCAGCGCGGCTTCCTCGTAGCGTCCCTGCATGGCCACGGCGTCGCCTTCGTTGAAGTCGCCCTGCGCCGAATCGACCTGCGCGAAGACCTGCGCGGCGTCGGCAAAGCGGCCGGCGCGGTACAGCGCCAGGCCGCGCCACATCGGGTCCTCGAACAGCGCCGCGGCCTGCGCATAGCGGCCTTGCTCGAATGCGCGGCGGCCTTGCTGGTCGCGCGTGAGCCACAGGTCGATGAAACGCCACGGCGGGGGCGTCAGGTCGGCGCCGGCCTCGGCGCCGCCGGACGCCTCCGGGGCCTTCGAGCTGACCAATCCCTGCGCCGCTGCGTCACGGGGCATGCCGGCCCCGGCCAGCCCCAGCGCGACGGCCAGCATCCAGGCGCTGATCCAGCGTACCGTCCAGCCCTTGCGGAACCACAGCGCGGCCAGCAGCACGGTGGGCAGCGTCAGCCACCAGCCGGCCTCCTTCCAGCGGCCGCCCGATTCCGCGATCTTCTGCGCCAGATGCGACTGGACACGGTGCTGCACCCATTGCACGTCCTCGTCCCCGTCGAGCGTCACCGTGGCCACCGGCACGTCCGTCTGGCTCTTGAGCCGCTTGAGGGCCTGCAGGTCCAGTCGCGCGAACCCGCCGCCGTCGCCATCTCCGTCCGCGCTGCGTATCGGGCCGCCGCGCTCGGTGCCGAAGGCCAGCACCACCGGCTGGCTGCGGCCGCTGTCGGCCTGCGCCTGCAGCGCCTGGAATGCCCCGGCCTCGACACCGTCGGTGAAGAAGACGATGGTGCCGGGTGTGTCCTCCTTGGACAGTGCCGTGTCGATCGTACGCAGCGCCAGGGCGGTGTTCTTGCCGGGCACCGGCATGATGCGGGTCTGCAGCGCATCGACGAAGGTCTGGATCAGTTGCGCGTCGTCGGTCAGCGGCAGGACCATGTGCGCCGTGCCGGCATAGGCGTAGATGGCGGTGCGCGCACCGCCGCGCTGTGCCAGCAACGCCTTGACCTTGAGCTTGGCGCGCTCGAGCCGCGTCGGGCTGACGTCGACCGCGTTCATGGAGGGAGACAGGTCGATGGCGATGGCCAGCGGTGCCTTCTCCTCGAGAAAGGGAGGCCGCTCGCGCTCCCAGGTAGGCCCGGCGGCGGCGATGGCGCCGACCGCGATCAGCGCTGCGGTGAGATGGACCGGCCGCAGGCGGCGGCGCCGGCCAGGGTCGACGACCAGGGCCTCGAGCAGATGCGGCGAGATCACCTGGCGCCAGCGCCGACGCACGTCCTCGCGCCGGCCGATCGCCCACAGCAGCAACGCTGCCGGCAGCAGCGCCAGCAGCCACCAGGGACGCAGGAAGTGGAACTGGGCCAGCGTCTCCATCACCCGCTCCTGCCACCGGCCTGCGCCGGTGCCGGGTCCGCCTCGAGCGTGGCCGCCTCGATCGCCTCGTCGAGGTTGCGCGGCGCGATCAGGCGCCGGCCCAGCACCACCAGCACCATCACGAGCTGGTAGCCGATGACCATCAGCACCGCGGCACCGAGCGGCCACATGTACAGCTCGCGCCGCGGGCGCCAGGACAGCGTCTTGTGGTTCTGCGGCGTGATGCTGTCGAGCGTCGCATAGACCTGCTCGAGCTCACCCTGGTTGCCGGCGAAGAAGAAGCGCCCGCCGGTGTCGGCGGCCACCTTGCGCAGCAGGTCCAGGTCGACCTTTTCCTCGCCGCTGGCGTTCGGGTCGCCGATGCCGATCGTGTGCACGGTGACGTGACGCTCCTTGGCGATCTGTGCGGCGCGGTCCGGCGGCATCTTGCTGGCGGTGTCGTTGCCGTCGGTCAGCAGGATCATCACCTTCTGCTGCGCCTGGCTGTTGTCGAACATCTTGATGCCCAGCCCAATGGCGTCGCCCATGGCGGTGCGCGGGCCTGCCATGCCGGGCAGCGACTGGTCGATCAGCGCCTGCACCAGCACATGATCCATGGTGAATGGCGCCTGCGGATACGGCGCGTCACCGAACACCACCAGTCCGATGCGGTCGCCCTTGCGGCGCTCGATGAACTCGCCGACTACCTGCCGCACTGCCTCGGCGCGGGTGACCACGGCACCGTCGGGCCGGGTGAAGTCGGGCGTGCTCATCGACTGCGACAGGTCGATCGCCAGCAACAGGTCGCGCGCGGGCTGGATCTTCTCCAGCGGCGGCTCGACGAACTGGGGCCGCGTGAGCGCCAGCACGCACAGCGCCCATGCCAGCGGCGCCACGATCTTCTGCAGCCAGTTGCTGCGCGGCACGACGGCGCCGGCGGCCGGCTTCAGGCCTGCCGCCCGCGCCACCTCGCCGAAGAAAGGCAGCCGGATCGACGCGCTTTCCTCGCGGTACGCCGGCATGAGCCACCAGACGAGCAGCGGCAACGGCAGCAAGGCCAGGAGCCAGGGGTACTCAAGCTGATACATGGCCCTCGATCCATTGGCGCGACGCATCGAGCAGCACGCGCACGTCGTGGGCCGGCACCCGGGCCAGCTGCTGCTGGTCCTGGTATTGCATCTCGCGCACCAGCGGCGCCAGCGCCTGCGCGCCGTGCGTGGCATGCCCGGCATGCACTTCGAGGAATTGCGCCCACGCGGCGCCGCTGAGGGAGGCAACCTGTTCGCGCGGCCAGGCCGACAGGGCGCAGCGCTTGACGAGCACCGGCAGCGCGGTCAACACCGCCGCAGCGTTGTCGGGTTCGAGCTGCCAACGGGCCTCCAGTTGTCGCCATTCGGCCAGAGCGTCGCGCCGGTATCGATTGCGCCACCAGCGGCGCGCGGCACGCCACACCAGCCACAGCACGCCCAGAACCAGCAGGCCGGCAAGGATCTGCCAGCCGAGGGTCTGCGGCAGCCATGCCACGGGCTCGGGCAGGACGGGGTCGGCCAGGCGGGCGATCGAAACCAGTTCGGCGGGCACGGCTGCGGCTGCCCCTGCCGGCACGCTGGACGCGGGCTGCGCGGCGACGGGTGCAGCCGCGATGGCCAGTGCAACCACGACAGCGACGGTGCCGGCGGCGCGCGTCATGCCATCCGTCCGCGCCGCGCCTGCGGCGTGTCCTGGCCGAGCAGGCGTCGCATCTGCGGCGCGGTCTCCTCGGCGGCCGATAACGGCAACACCGGCACGCCGATGGTGTGCCGCCACTCGAACAGTTCGCGGCTGCGGGCATCGACGAACCCGGCAATGCCCCTACGGACCGCGTCACGGCCAAGGCCCAGTTCCACCTGCAGCTCGCCGTCGCTGACCACCAGGTCGCCGGATGCCGGAAGCTCGGTCAGGAACGGGTCGTGCACGATCACGGCCAGCAGGTCGTTGCGCGCCGCGATGCGGCTGAGCAGGTCGCGCGTCACGGCGTCATGCCCGTCGAAGTCACTGATCACCACCACCAGATGATCATGGTGCGCGAGCCGCGCGGCCTGTTGCAGGGCCTCGTTGAGCTGTGCGCCGCCCCGGCCGGCCGGTGCGTCGGCGCGCAGTTGCCGGTTGCGCCGCTCGATCTCGCCGAGCAGTTGCAGCACGGCGTCGCGGCTGCGGTGCGGGCGCAGGTCGGTCACGTCCTCGTCGCCGAACACGAGGCCGCCGACGCGGTCGCCGTCCATCAGGACACGCCAGGCGACGAGCGCGGCTGCCTCGGCCGCGGCCACCGACTTCATCGCGCGGCGGGTGCCGAAGAACATGTTCATGCGCTGGTCCACCAGCAGCAGCGCCGGGCGGTCCTTCTCCTCGGAAAAGACCCGCACGTGCGGCGTGCCGGTGCGCGCGGTGACGCGCCAGTCCATGCTGCGGATGTCGTCCCCCGGCAGGTACAGGCGCAGTTCCTCGAAATCGAGGCCGCGGCCGCGCACCTTGGACGCGTGCCTCCCGGCCAGCACGCTGTGCACCGGCTGGCGCGGCAGGAAGCTGAACTCGCGGGCCGCCATCTCCAGGCTGACGAGCTGCGCGGTGGTGACGTGCACGCCCGGCGCGTCGCTCACCGCGCCGGCCCGGGTGGCGCCGGCAGACGGCGGCGGCGGCACGGCCCGTGCCCGCCCGGCCAGGTGGAGGCGCTTGCGCCAGTCCATCTCGATCGTGCCTTGTCCGGACGAAGCGGCGGGCGCGGCCTCAGGCCACGGCCACCTTCTCCACCAGGCGGTCGATCACGGCGTCGGCGCTGATGTGCGCCGCGTGCGCCTCGTAGGACAGGATCAGGCGATGCCGGAACACCTCGTGCACGATCGCCTGAACGTCGTCGGGCGTGACGTAGTCGCGCCCCTGCAGCCAGGCGTAGGCGCGCGCCACCTTGTCCAGGCCGATCGATCCGCGCGGGCTGACGCCGACCTGGATCCACTGCGCCAGGTCGGCATCGACGGCCGCCGGCGTCCGGGTGGCCTGGACCAGCGCCACGATGTAGCGCTCGACCGCCTCGCTCACCTGCACCGCATGCACTTCGGCGCGGGCGGCGAACACGCTGTCCTGCGCCAGGCGCGGTTCCTGCGCCGCGGCCGGGACGCCAGCACTGCTGGCCGCGGCTTCTTCGCTGCGCGCCAGCTGGACGATCTGCGCCTCGGCGCTGGTTTCCGGGTAGCCGACGTTCAGGTGCATCAGGAAGCGGTCCATCTGCGCCTCGGGCAGCGGATAGGTGCCTTCCTGCTCGATCGGGTTCTGCGTGGCCATCACGAGGAACAGCGGCGGCAGCGGATGCGTGGTGCCGCCCACCGTGATCTGCCGCTCTTCCATGGCCTCGAGCAGCGCGGCCTGCACCTTCGCCGGCGAACGATTCACCTCGTCGGCCAGGATGAGGTTGGCAAAGAGCGGGCCCTGCTGGAAGCGGAACTCGCCCTTGCCGCCTTCGCTGAAATACACCTCGGAGCCAGTGATGTCGGCCGGCAGCAGGTCCGGCGTGAACTGGATGCGGGAGAGTTTCGCGTCCAGGTTCTTCGCCAGGCTCTTGATGGCACGCGTCTTGGCCAGTCCGGGCAGCCCTTCGACCAGCAGGTGGCCGTCGGCCAGAAGGCCCAGCAGCAGGCGCTCGATCATGCGCTCCTGCCCGACGATGGATTGCCCCATCTGGGCCTTCAGGCGAAGTACGTCGTCACGTGCGGTCATGGCGTCCTTTTCCTTGGGGGCTCAGCGCGCCGAGCCGCCGGTGAACCATCGATAGTAAGGATTTTCCGGATCGGCGCGCATGACCTCGCGGATGTCCTCCAGCCAGGCCTTGCGGTCGCCTTCGTAGGCATACAGACCGGCGCTGTAGAAGCGGTACAGGATCCGCCGCTCCTGCGTGACCTGCTGCATGAATGCCTCGCTCGCGCCCCGCACCGGCGCATCGCTGCGCAACGCCAGCAGCGAACTGAGCGAAACGCCGAAGTCGCCGCGTCGCACCCAGGCGGCGTACTCGATGCGCGGACGGTCGTCCGTGACGGCGGGCGCATCGCCGGCGTAGCGTTGCAGCGCGGGGCGATCGCCGACCCAGGTCGCCATCAGGGCGGCGGCCGAATCCACGCCGACCTCGCGCAATGCCTGCGCCACCTCCGGCTGGGCGTAGCGCGCCTGGATGCGCGCGGCATCGAGCTCGATCGGCTGCATCGACCCCACCAGCATCATCTCGTGGAACTCGGTGGTCCACAGGGTGGCATGCGGAAAGACCGCCAGGAAGCTCTGGACCAGCGAGCGCGTGTCCTCGTCGTTCTGTGTGGGCAGCGGCAACCATTGCGCCACCAGTCCGCCCTGCTGGAGGCGGCTGGCCGCCAGCCGGTAGAAGTCGCTCGAATAGAGGTTGACCACCCCGGCAGCCGACGGCGGCGGCGGCTCGAGCGTGATCAGGTCGTAACGCTGCGAACTGGCGAGCAGTTCGCGCCGGCCGTCACGCACGCGGATCTGCATGCGCGGGTCTTGCGTCAGGCCGTAGTTGCCCTTGAACTGCGGCGCCGCGCGCACCACGGCCGGCAGCAACTCGGCCACCACGCGCTCCTGCAGCCCGGGCCAGGCCAGCAGCGAGCCGGCCGTGATGCCGGTGCCCAGGCCGATCACCAGCGCCGAGCGCGGTTCGCCGGCATGCACGATCAGCGGCAGCAGCGCCTGCAGGCGCATGTAGCGCTGCGAAGTCATCGCGTCGCCGGAGTTGGATACGCCCTGGATGTACAGGCGATTGAAGCGGTTGCTGCCCTGGCTCTGCTGCACCACGGCCACCGTGCCGCCACGGCTTTCCTCGTAGAAGCGCAGCTCGCCGCCGCGCGCCCGCGTCAGCAGCTGGGCGAGCCGGTCGGGCGGCGCCAGCGCCGAGCCGGCAAGCATGAACCCCGTCAGGATGGCCACGCCCCAGCGCACCACGGGGCGCACCGCCGGGCCGGCGAGCACCGCCACCAGGCCCACGCCGCAGGCAGCCACGGCCAGCAGCGCCAGCGTGCGCACCAGGCCGAGCCAGGGAACGAGCACGAAGCCCGCCAGCAACGTGCCGACGATGCCGCCGACGGTATTGAGCGCCACGACCCGGCCGACCTCGCGGCCGACGTGGCCGCCGCCGCTGGCCAGGCGCAGCGCGACCGGAAAGGCCGCGCCCAGCAGCAGCGTGGGCCCGAACACGATGCAGCCGGCCGCCAGCGCGAATCGCGCACACATGGCCAGCAACTGCCGGCCGGTGGCATCGAGCACCCAGCGCTCGACCAGCGACTGGCCGCGCATGAGCCAGTCGCCCAGCAGCACCATCTCGATCAGTGCCAGAACGCCGGCAGCTGCGATCAGCCAGGCCAGCGTGCCCCATGGATCGCGCAAGGTGTCGACACGCCGGGCCGACCAGGCGCTGCCCAGCGCCAGCCCCAGCAGGTAGGTGGCCAGCACCACGGCGAAGGCAAAGCTGCGGGTACTGAGAAATTGCACGATCGACTGCGACCAGACCACCTCGTAGCCCAGCGCGATGCCGCCCGCCACCGCATACAGCAGCAGCGCCAGCCCGGCTTTGCCCGAAGGCTCGGCGGATGGCCCGGCTGCCGGTGCCTCGACGCGCGCTGCGGCATCGACATCGCCCCCGCCGGTCGCAGCCATCCGTCGGGCCAGCACCAGTGCGCCGCCGGCGGCCAGCAGGTTGAGCAAGGCCGCCGACAGCGCGCTGCCGCGCAGGCCGAAGGCCGGAATCAGAACGAAGGCGGCCAGCAGGCAGCCGACGATGGCACCCACAGTATTGGCGGCGTAGAGTCCGCCACCGGCCGAGCCGGTGCGCGAAAGCGCCGGCCGGAGTGCCTGCATGAGCACGGGCAGCGTGCCGCCCATCAATGTCGCCGGAATGCCCACCAGGGCAACCGGAATGAACCAGGCCAGCGGCCCGACGGCCTCTTGCGCGCGGGCGAATGGACCCGGCGCCAAGCCCAGGCCGAGCGTCGCGGCCAGGCCGAGAACGGCAACGCCCGCCTCGATTGCCGCGTAGAGCGCCAGCGGACGGCCGCTGCGATCGGCCATGCGGCCGAATGCCCAGCCACCCAGGGCCAGGCCGCCGAAGAAGGCCGACACGCCGACCGCCACGGCCTGCACGTCGATCCCCACCACCAGTGCCAGCTGCTTGATCCACAGCACCTGGAAGATGAGCCCGGCCGTGCCGGAGGCCAGCAGCAAAAGCGCCGGCCCACAGGCACGAAGCGCCGGCTGGCCGGCGCTTCGTGTCGATTGCGTGGCCAGGGCCGCTGCCTTGGATTGCAGCGTCTTGCCCTGCACTCAGATCACCAGCTTCACTTGCTGGTCGGCGACGCTGCCGCGGCCGGCGCCTGCTTCGGACGCTCCTTCTCCAGTGCCTCGATGCGGCGATCGACGTCCGCGCGGATCTGGTCGATGCTGAAGCTCGCCGGCTTCTGGCTCGGCGGATAGGCCACGAAGGTCTCCAGGAACGCCGCCGCCTTCTGCGTGCCGATGAAGTTCAGGTAGACGTTCTTGGTCATCCAGTCGTAGTACTGGTCGGAGACGATGTCGGCGCGCTCATACGGGTCCATGCGCAGGTTGAATACCTTGGGCAGGCGCAGGCAGGTCAGCGGGTTGGACCACACGCCCATGCCGCCGGGCACGCGCTGCTCGCAGAACACGATCTTCCAGTCGCCGGACCGCATTGCCACCAGATCGCCGTCGTCGTCGAAGTAGTAGAACTCGTTGCGCGCGCCCTTCGGGGCCTGGCCCGTCAGGTACGGCAGCTGGTTGAAGCCGTCCAGGTGCACCTTGAAGCTCTTGCCGCCGGTGGTCGGCGCCCAGCCCTTGAGGAGCTTGTCCTTGACGTCGGCGTCACCGGCCGCGGCCAGCAGCGTCGGGAACCAGTCCAGGCCCGAGACGATCTCGTTGGACACCGTACCGGCCTTGATGTGGCCCGGCCAGCGGATCATGGCCGGCACGCGGAAGGCGCCTTCCCAGTTGGTGTCCTTCTCGGAACGGAACGGGGTGGTGGCGGCATCCGGCCAGCTGAACTGGTTCGGTCCGTTGTCGGTGGCGTAGATGACGATGGTGTTGTCGGCGATCTTCAGGTCGTCAACCGCCTGCAGCAGCTTGCCGACGTCCTGGTCATGCTCCCACATGCCGTCCGCGTACTCGTTGCCCGGCATGCCGCTCTTGCCCTTGTAGGCGTCGCGCACGTGCGTGAACAAGTGCATGCGGGTGGTGTTCATCCAGGTGAAGAACGGCTTGCCGGCGGCCACCTGCTTCTTCATGAAATCGATTGCGGCGGCGGTGGTCTCGTCGTCGATGGTCTCCATCCGCTTGCGGCTGAGCGGGCCGGTGTCCTCGATCTTGCCGTCGGCGAACGAGTGCATCACCCCGCGCGGCGCGTAGCCCTTGAGGAAGGCTTCGTCGTTCTTCGGCCAGTACGGACGTTCGGGCTCTTCCTCGGCATTCAGGTGGTAGAGGTTGCCGAAGAACTCGTCGAAGCCGTGGTTGGTCGGCAGGTACTCGTCACGATCGCCCAGGTGGTTCTTGCCGAACTGGCCCGTCGCGTAGCCCTGCGACTTGATGGCTTGGGCGATGGTGATGTCGCGCGCCTGCAGGCCCACCGGCGCACCCGGCACGCCCACCTTCGACATGCCGGTGCGAAGCGTCGCCTGCCCGGTGATGAAAGTCGAGCGCCCGGCCGTGCAGCTGTTCTCCGCGTAGTAGTCGGTGAACATCATGCCTTCCTTGGCGATGCGGTCGATGTTGGGCGTCGTGTAGCCCACCACGCCGTGCGAATACGCGCTGATGTTGGTCTGGCCGACGTCGTCACCGAAGATCACGAGGATGTTCGGCTTGGCGGTCTGCGGCTGGCCCGATGCCGGTGCGGCCGCCGGTGCCGGTGTGGTGGTCTGCGCCGACACCTGCGTCGCCGCGAGCGCACCGCCAGCCATTACGCTGGCAGCCAGCATGACCCGGCCAAGCCTGCGCCACCCTGAAAATGCGAATTCCATAGCTTCTTACTCCTTCACAGTTGGAGGTCTACCTGGCCTCGGGAAAAATCTGCTTCCAGTCCTTCTTCATGCTGACCACGATCCACTGGTTGCGCGGCGCGGCGTCAAGCGCCTTGTCGAGCTTGCCCATGGCCGACTGGCGGTCGTAGGCAAATTCGCGCTGCGCATCGTCGTGATGCACGATCAGGCCGAGCCGGCGCCCAGCGCCGGCCGTGGTGTACTCGAGCATCTGCATGTCGCCGTCGGAATTGCCGAAGGCGAGGATCGGCCGCTGGCCGATGTGCAGGTTGATGCCCACTGGCTTGCCGGGGCCGTCGTCCAGGAAGAACAGGCTGGGCTCGCGCATGAGCTTGCCCGTGGCAACGTCGTACTTGATGGTCTGGGTCGAGCCGACCACCTGTTCGGGCGGAATGCCATAGACCTCCTCGGCCCACGGACGCATGGCTTCCATGGTGCCGCCCGAGACGATGAAGGTCTTGAAGCCGTTGGCGCGCAGGTACTTCAGCAATTCGATCTGCGGTTGGTAGACGGCCTGGGTATACGGCCGGTTGAGCGTGGGGTGGCGCTGCGTCGCGAACCACTGGCGCACGGCCTTGTCGTAGTCGTCCACGGACATTCCGCTGTTGGCCTGCAGCAGAAGGCCGAGCAGTGGCTTCTCGCCCTGGGCCATCGCGCCCTTCAGGTCGTTGGCCATGAGCGCCTTGTAAACCGGGTTGCTCGCCCATTCGGGCCGCGGCTTCGCCGCCTTGAGCTGGTCGATCATGAACGCGAACTGCGTGTAGATCGGCTGCTCGACCCACAGCGTCCCGTCGTTGTCGAAGGTCGCGATGCGCTGACCCGGCGGCACGAAATTGGCGGAACCATCGCGCGTCACGTCGCGCACGAAATCCACGATCGCCTGCTTGGCCGGGCCCTCGTTCCACGAAGGCAGCGGATCACCGCCACCAGCCATGCCACCGGCGGCGCAACCGGACAGCGCAACGGCCAGCATGCCGGCACCCAGCCAGCTGCCAAGACGCGCCCGGGTCGTGCGCAGCGACGCGCGCAGACCCTCCAACCCCCACCTTCCGCCGATACGCATTGCGCGTCCTTTCTTATGACGAAGCTCCCGAGCAGGATCAAACGCTTCGCAATTTGATCCGGGCGCCGCGAGCGTAACCGCATCGCATGCGTTTCGGCAAGAACTGCACACTTGTGCAGGTGTTCAAACTTGAGAATCGTGCCGAGGGCTTGAAAAGAAACTGGAAGGCGCTATAGCGGCGAGCATCATCGGACATGCCCTCGGGCAAGGCGCCGTTCCAGCCAGGCGCTATAGCGCGACAGTCCGAAGCACAGCACCCAGTACACCAGCGCGAGGAACAGGTAGCCCTCCAGATAGAAAGGCCGCCACACCGGGTCACCCCCGAGTGCCAACCCCAACGCGCCGGTCAGCTCGAACAGGCCGACGATGGTCACGAGCGACGTGTCCTTGAGCGTGCCGATCACGATGTTCATCAGCGCCGGCACCACGTGGCGCAATGCCTGCGGCAGCACGACGCTGCGCTGCACCTGCCAGCGCCGCATGCCCAGCGCCACCGCGGCGTCCACCTGTCCGCGCGGCACCGACTGGAGGCCGCCGCGAACGATCTCGGCCAGATAGGCGGCCACGAAGACGACCAGTCCCATGAGCACGCGCAAGAGCACGTCGGGATGCCAGCCGGCCGGCCACAGCAGCGGCAGCAGGAACGAGGCCATGAACAGCACCGAGATCAGGGGCACGCCCCGCACCAGCTCGATGTACGTGCTGCACAGCGTGCGCACGGCCGGCCAGGACGAGCGCCGGCCCAGCGCCAGCAGGATGGAAAGGGGAAAGGCCAACGCCAGGCTCACCACGGCCAGCGAGATGGTCAATGGCAGGCCGCCCCAGCGATTGCTCGGAACCGGGGCGAGGCCCAGGACGCCGCCGCGCATCAGGACCAGGAATGCGGCGAACCCCAGCACCCACGCGACCGGCAACCAGGGCCGCCAGCTCCGTGGCCAGCCGCTCAGCAGCGTCAGCGCGGACAACACCGTCACCGCCAGTGCCGGCCGCCATTGCTCCTCGAACGGGTATCGGCCGAAAAGTATGGGCCGCCACTTCTCGGCGATCACGCCCCAGCATGCGCCGTACGCGTTGGCGCGGCATGCCTGTGCATCGGCCCGGAAGACGGCATGCACCAGCGCCCAGTCGATGGCATGCCAGAGCACCCAGCCGACAAGGCAAAGCAGCAGCGCGCTGGCTGCCGCCCGCAAGGGACTGCCCCACAGCTCCCGCCGCCATGCCGCGGACGCGCCGCCGCCGCTCATTCCCAGCCTCGCAGGGCCACGCGGGCATTGAACCGGTTCATCACCACGGCGATGACGAGCGACAGCAGCAGATACACCGCCATCACCACCGCGATGCATTCGAAGGCACGGCCGGTCGAGCTGAGCGACGTGTTGGCCACCGACACCAGTTCCGGATAGCCGACCGCCACCGCCAGCGATGAATTCTTGGTCAGGCTCAACAGCTGGTTGGTCAGCGCCGGCACGATGACCCGCAGCGCCTGCGGCAACACCACCAGGCGCAACTGCTGCCCGGGCGTCAGGCCCAGTGCCTGCGCCGCCAGCGCCTGACCACGCGCCACCGAGCCGATGCCGGCGCGCACGATCTCGGCCACGAAAGCGGCGCTGTACAACCCCAGTCCGAGCACGATCGTCAGGTACTCCGGGCTCAGCGATGCGCCGCCGATGACACCGAAGTTGCCCATTTCCGGCCATTCCAGGTGCCAACGCTGCGCCGCCTCGTGAACAGGCCACGGCAGTGCCAGTCCCCCCTTGCTCAGCCACACGCCCGGGAGCCATTCGCGCGCCTCCTGTGTGTCGGGCAGCAGGTGGGTCAGCGCGAAATAGAGCATCAGCAGCTGCACGAGCAGCGGCACGTTGCGCAGCGCCTCGACATAGGCGGTGCACACCCCACGCACCAGCATGTGCGATGCCAGCCGTCCGATGCCCAGCAATGTGCCCAGCACGACGGCCAGCACGGCCGCCGGCACCGATGCGCGGACGGTATTGACCACGCCGGCGAGAAAGGCGCGCCAGAACGGCTGGCCCGCATCGAAGGCGATCCAGCCCTCGCTGATCTCGAAGCCGGCCGGCGCCAGCAGAAAGTCGAAGCCCGAGCGCACGCCGCGCGCCTGCAGCACACCCAGCGCATGCCGCACCATCCACAAGACCGCCAGGCCAATGGCCGCAATCAGCGCCAGCTGCAGCGCCCAGGCCAGCCAGCGGCCGGCCGGGCGGGCGCCGCCGCCGTGGCCGCGGCTCATCGCACCGGCGGTGCGTACATCAGGCCGCCTTTGCTCCACAGGTTGTTGGCGCCACGCGGCAGGCCCAGCACCGATTTCGGGCCGACGTTGCGCTCGAAGATCTCGCCGTAGTTGCCGACCGCCTTGATGGCGCGCAGCGACCAGTCCTTGTCCAGCCCGAGCAGCTTGCCCATGTCGTCACCCGTACCGACCAGGCGCTGCACGGCCGGGTCCTTGCTGTTGGCCTTGAGTTCGTCGGCATTGGCCTGCGTGATGCCCACCTCTTCGGCCTCCATCAGCGCGAACAAGGTCCACTTGGCAATGGCGAACCATTCGTCGTCCCCGCGTCGCACCAGGGGCGCCAGCGGCTCCTTGGAGATCAGCTCCGGCAGGATCACGTAGTCCTCCGGGTTGGACGCCTCCTTGTTGCGCAGCCCGGCCAGAGCCGAGGCATCCGTGGTGAAGGCCTGGCACCGGCCGGCGAAGAAAGCCTTGTAGGAAGCCTCGAAGTTCTCGAACACCAGCGTCTTGACCTGGATGTTCTGGGCCCGGAACCAGTCGGAGGCGTTCTTTTCGTTGGTGGTGCCCGACTGGGTGCAGATGGTGGCGCCCTTGAGTTGCTTGGCGCTCGACACGTTGAGCTTCTTGGGCACCAGGAAGCCCTGGCCGTCGTAATAGGTGATGGCGGTGAAGTTGAACCCGAGCGAGGCGTCGCGCGAAAGCGTCCAGGTGGTGTTGCGCGCCAGGATGTCGATCTCGCCCGATTGCAGTGCGGCAAAGCGTTGTTGCGAGTTCAGCGGCACGAACTCCACCTTGTTGCCGTCGCCCAGCACCGCCGCCGCAATGGCGCGGCAGCTGTCGACGTCAAGGCCGGCCCAGCGGCCTTGCGTGTCGGGCGCCGAGAACCCCGCGACGCCATTGGTCACGCCGCACTTGAGGCTGCCGCGCTGCTTGACGGTATCGAGCGTCTTGCCGGCGAAGGCTGGCGCGGCCACGAAGGAAAGCGCCAGCGAGATGGCGCCGAATGCGATGCGGAAATGTGTCATGAGTCTTCTCGGGAGTCGCGGTGCAGCGGGCAGTGTAGTGGCGTCGCGTGTGCAAGGCCGAAGCTGCATGACCCCAGGCGTTCCCCGGCAGGCCCTTGCCACGCGCCGCGCTTTGAACACAATGGCGCTTTTCGCGCACTTCAACCAATAAGACAGAAAGCAAAGGCAACTGCAAATGGTCCGTTCCGACGATACCGGCAAACTCGTACTGCGAGTCGTACTGGGCGTGCTCATCCTGCTGCACGGCATCTCCAAGATCAGCTCCGGCGTCGGCGGCATCGCCGGCATGCTGTCATCGCACGGCCTGCCCGGCGCGCTGGCCTACCTGGTCTACATCGGGGAAGTGCTGGCACCGGTGCTGCTGATTGCCGGCATCTATACGCGCCCGGCCGCATGGATCGTCGTCATCAACATGCTGGTGGCGCTCTGGCTGGTCCACACCAAGGACCTGTTCGCTCTCGGCAAGAACGGCGGTTGGGCGCTGGAACTACAGGGTATGTTCCTGTTCGCCGCCGTGGCGGTGGCCTTCCTCGGCGCCGGCCGCTTCAGCGTTGGCGGCACCGGCGGCCGCTACAACTGAGGCCAGTCTGTGGCGGCGGCGCGACGCGCGTCGCGCGCCGCCCGGTCAATCGTCGTCGCCGACATCCAGCCCGGGAAACAGCACGTCCGTGAAACCGAAGCGGGAGAAGTCGCGCACCCGCATCGGGTACAGCTTGCCAAGCAAGTGGTCGACCTCGTGCTGCACCACGCGCGCGTGGAAGCCGGTGGCCGTGCGCTCGATCGGGTCGCCGTACGGATCGAAACCGGTGTAGCGGATGTGCGCGAAGCGGGGCACCACCCCGCGCAGGCCCGGCACGGACAGGCAGCCTTCCCAGCCCTCCTCTTCTTCGTCGCCCAGCGGCGTGATCACCGGATTGAGCAGCACCGTGCGCGGCACCACCGGCGCATCGGGGTAGCGCGGGTTGGGCGCATCGGTGCCGAAGATCACGAGTTGCTGGTCCACTCCGATCTGCGGCGCCGCCAGGCCCGCGCCATTGACGGCGGCCATGGTCTCGAACATGTCGCGCACCAGGAGGTGCAGCGCGTCGGTGTCGAAGGCGGTGACCGGCTGCGCGAGTCGCAGCAGCCGGGGGTCGCCCATCTTGAGAATCTCGCGAATGGCCATGGCGCGATTATCGGGTGCATGCCGCGATCGCACCGCCCGCTGTCGAGCGTCAGTAGCGGGGGCGGCCCCAATAGCCACGGCCGCCGTAGTAGCCGCCGCCGTAGTAGCCGCGGCCGCCGTAGTAGCCCGGTCTGCCGTAGTTGCCACCAACGCCGATGCCGATGCTGACCGGCGGCGCCACCACCACCGGCGGCCCACCTTCGACGACGGCGCCCGGCGCGTAGTAGCCGGCCGGCACCGCCACGCAGCCGCCCAGCAAGGCGGCCGAGGCAACCAGGCCACCGACGGCGGCCCAGCGGGGAATGTGCGTCTTCATGCGTGCTCCTTGCATCCGGCCACATGCGGCCGACTCAAGGTATTCGACCCGCGCCACGTTGCGCGTATTCAGGGCCAGGGTAAAGCAGCGTAAAGACGCGTAGCAGCGCGTTGCCCGCGCCGAAGGGCTCAGCCCGCCAGCAGCGACAGCATGGCCGCCTCGTCGATGACGGTCACGCCCAGTTCGCGCGCCTTGTCGAGCTTGCTGCCGGCTTCGGCGCCCGCGACGAGATAGTGCGTCTTCTTGCTGACCGATCCGGCCACCTTGGCCCCCGCGGCCTCGAGCCTGTCCTTGGCCTCGTCGCGCCCCAGGTTCGGCAGGGTGCCGGTAATGACGAAGGTCTTGCCCGCCAGTGGCTTGGGCGCGCGTGCCGTCGGCTCGCCTTCTTCCCAATGCACGCCGGCGGCGCGCAACTGCTCAACCACCTCCCGGTTGTGCGGTTGCTGGAAGAAGGTGTGCACGCTCGCCGCCACCACCGGGCCGACGTCCGGCACTTCGAGCAACTGCTCGACCGTGGCGGCCTGTTCCGGCGTGGCGCCCATGATCGCGTCCAGGCTGCCGAAGTGGCGTGCCAGGTCCTTGGCGGTGCTCTCGCCCACCTGCCGGATGCCCAGCGCGAACAGGAACCGGGGCAGCGTCGTTTGCTTGCTCTGCTCCAGCGCCGCGACCAGATTGGCCGCGCTCTTGTCGGCCATGCGGTCCAGCGCCGCGAGCTTGGCCACGCCCAGCGCGTACAGACCCGGCAGGCTCAGCACGATGCCGCCGTCGACCAGTTGATCCACCAGCTTGTCGCCCAGGCCCTCGATGTCCATCGCACGGCGCCCGGCGAAATGCAGCATGGCCTCTTTTCGCTGTGCCGGGCAGAACAGGCCGCCGGTGCAGCGATGGTCGATACCGCCCTTCTCGCGCGCCACCGCGCTGCCGCACTTGGGGCAGGTACGCGGCATGCGGAAATTCGGAACGTAGGCGGGTCGCGGCTGCGGCACCCGGCCGACGATCTCGGGAATGACGTCGCCGGCGCGGCGCACGATCACGGTGTCGCCCACCCGAACGCCCTTGCGCCGCAGTTCGAACACGTTGTGAAGCGTGGCATTGCTGACCGTGGTGCCACCGACGAACACCGGCTCGAGCTTGGCCACGGGCGTGAGCTTTCCGGTGCGGCCGACCTGGATGTCGATGCCGTTGAGCCGCGTGACCTGTTCCTGCGCCGGGTACTTGTGCGCCACCGCCCAGCGCGGCTCGCGCGTCTTGAAGCCCAACTGCCGCTGCAGCGCCAGGCTGTTGACCTTGTAGACCACGCCGTCGATGTCGAACGGCAGCGCGTCGCGCTCGCCCGCGACCCTGGCATGGAATTCGACCAGGACCGCAGGCCCGGGCCCGACCGCCCGAATATTTGCCACCGGCAGCCCGAAGGCCGCCAGCGCGTCAAGCGTGCCGCTGTGCGTGGCGGGCTGCGCCGTCCAGCCCTGCACGTCGCCCAGGCCGTAGGCATAGAAGCTCAGGGAGCGCTGCGCAACCAAGGCGGGGTCGAGCTGGCGGATGGCGCCCGCCGCCGTGTTGCGCGGGTTGATGAAGGTCTTCTCTCCCTTTTCGCGCTGGCGCTCGTTGAGCCGCTCGAATGCGTCGCGGCGCATGTACACCTCGCCACGCACTTCCAGCACGGGCGGTGCCTCGCCGGTCAACCGCAGCGGAATCTGTCCGATCGTGCGCAGATTCTGCGTGACGTCCTCGCCCTTCTCGCCGTCGCCGCGCGTGGCACCCAGCACCAGCACGCCATCCTCGTAGCGCAGGCTGATGGCCAGGCCGTCGAACTTGAGCTCGGTCGAATATTCGACCGGCGGATCGTCGGCCGCAAGGCCCAGTTCGCGCCGCACGCGCGCGTCGAATGCCTCGGCGCCGGCAGCGGTGGTGTCGGTCTCGGTATGGATCGACAGCATCGGCACCACGTGCCGCACCGGCGTGAGGTAAGGCAGCACCGCGCCGCCGACTCGCAAGGTGGGCGAGTCCGGCGTGCGCAGCGCGGGATACTCGGCCTCGATCGCCTGCAGGCGCTGGAACATGCGGTCGTACTCGGCATCCGGCAGTTCGGGCGCGTCGAGCACGTAATAAAGGTGCGCGTGCCGGCGCAGGTCCGCGCGCAGCTTCTCGGCCTCGGCGCTGATCGCCGCCGAAGGCTTCTCGTGTTTCGTCGTCATGGGCTCAGCTGAACAGGCGCCGCGCCAGGGCCGATCCGGCCGCCAGGTCGCGTGAATCGAGCGTGTCGTAGAGCAGTTCCAGGTCGGCGCCGATGATGTCCATGGTCTCTTCGCGCAACAGTTGCCCGTCGCCGTCGGTGACCACGCCATCCATGTCGCGCGCCAGGTCGGCGGCGATCTCGCGCATCCGTCCGAAGGGCTGCTCGCTGCGCGCGACCTGGGGCACGTCCAGGCTCAGCACCAGTTCGCGGATCGCCGACTGCGTGGGGTCATCGGCCAGCGCGGCCTGGGTGTCGAAGGCCAGTCCGAGAATCGGTGGCAGGCCGGGCTCGGCCGTGGGCAGCACCATGCGCCCGGGCAGCAGGCCCGGCACGAAGCCCAGCCGCGCCCCCACCTGCTGCACGTAGCCGGGGCTCCAGGCTGCGTGACGGGCGCGCAGCACGAAGCTCAGCTGTGCGTCATGCGAGCTGGCGAACTGGTCCAGCTCGCGCGCACGGCCGACCTCGTCCAGCATTTCTGGAAAGTCTGGCGTGCCGCCGAGCGCGTCGGCGAAAGCCGAGGCCTTGACGACGAACTCCGAATACTCGATCTCGTTGAGGGCGCCGGTGCGGTTGGCCAGTTGCACGCCTGCCTGGAAGGCGCGATAGCGCTGCCCTGCCGTGGGCGGCTCCCATTGGCCTGACTTCTCGTTGAGGCCCTCGATGGCCACCGGCTTGCTGCCGGCACGGCGCGTGGCCGGCATGGCCGCGATCGCCGCGTCTCCGCTGACGAGGCCGTCGAGCGCGATCGGCGCCATGACGTCGATCAGCGGATCGAGCGCACCGCGGCGTTCGACGCCGCCGACCGATGCGCCGGTTCTTGCCGGAAGCTCGGCATCGAACTGCGGCTCGTGCCGCTCGAGCGCGCGAGGCGGCTCGTGGTCCAGGCCCGGATCGATGCGCAAGGCCGGCCCATCCTCGTCGGCCGCTTCGTTTCCGGGTGGTGACGCCGAGCCGCCCTCGTCGCCCAGGTCGGGCTGGCGCGGCGCGTTGCGGCGCGAATTCCACGTGTTGAAGGCGATGATCGCGGCCAGCACGAGCCCGCCGAGAATGGCCAGGGCGACGGTGAGACTGCTCATGTTGCGTGCGCTGTGTTTCTTCTTTTGGTCAGGCGGCTTCCGTCATGGAAGCGGCTGCTTCCATGTCGACCGCCACGATGCGTGATACGCCCTGCTCCTGCATGGTCACGCCAATCAGTTGCTCGGCCATCTCCATGGCGATCTTGTTGTGGCTGATGAACAGGAACTGGGTCTCGCGGCTCATGGCAGTCACGAGTTTGGCATAGCGTTCGGTGTTCGCGTCGTCCAGCGGGGCATCGACCTCGTCGAGCAGGCAGAACGGCGCGGGATTGAGCTGGAAGATGGCGAACACCAGGGCGATGGCCGTGAGTGCCTTCTCGCCGCCCGACAGCAGGTGGATGGTCTGGTTCTTCTTGCCCGGCGGCTGGGCCATGACCTGCACGCCGGAGTCGAGGATCTCGTCGCCGGTCATCATGAGCTTGGCCGTGCCGCCGCCGAACAACTCGGGGAACATGCGGCTGAAGTGCTCGTTGACCGTCTTGAAGGTGCCGGCGAGCAACTCGCGGGTCTCGCCGTCGATCTTGCGGATTGCGTCCTCGAGCGTCGTGATCGCCTCGTTCAGGTCGGCCGACTGCGCGTCGAGGAACGTCTTGCGTTCGCTCGCACTGGCCAGCTCGTCGAGCGCCGCCAGGTTGACGGCGCCGAGCGCCGCGACCTCGCGGTGCAGACGATCGATTTCCGACTGCAGGCCTTGCAGGCGCACCTTGTCGACCTCGATGGTGGCGGCCACCGCCTCCAGGTCGGCCTGGGCGTCGGCCAGCAACTGGTCGTACTGCTCCAGGCCCAGCCGGGCGGCCTGCTCCTTGAGCTGAAACTCGGTCAGGCGCTGGCGCATCGGTTCGAGGTCACGCTCGAGCTTGAGGCGGCGCTCGTCGCTGGCGCGCAGCTTCATGGTCAGGTCGTCGTACTGGCTGCGCACCGCGCCCAACGCGGTCTCGCGCTCCAGCTTGAGCGACAGGGCGTTCTGCAGGCCGGCCTGGGCGGCGGCGTCGGACAGGCGCTGGAGCTCGGCGCCCGCGCGCTCGTTCTCGTCGGCCAGCGCCGTGGCCTGCTGATCGGCGGTCTGGATCGCCCGCTGCAACTCGGCGCGGCGCGCCTCCAGCGTGCGCTGGGCAAAGGTGGCCTCCTGGGCCTGGCGCTCCAGGCTGCGGTGCTGCTCGCGGCTGGCGCCCAGCTGGCGCTGCGCGTTGATCACGCGCTCGTCCAGCTGCGCATGGCGCTCCTGGGTGTCGGCCAATTGAAGGTCGAGTTCCTCGAAGCGAGCCTCGGCGGTGATGCGGCGCTCCTGCAAGTCTTCGAGCTGCGATTCGACCTCGGCCAGGTCCCCGCTGAGCTGTTCGCTGCGCGCACGCGTCTGCTCGGCCAGCTGGGTCAGGCGCAATGTCTCGACCTGCAGTTCGTGGGCACGCGACTGGGCTTCCTGGGCTTCGCGCCGCACCGTCACCAGCCGCTGCGCGGCGTCCTGGTAGGCAGCTTCGGCGCGCACCAACGCGCTACGGGCCTCGTCGCTGATCAGGGCCTGGGCGCGCAGCTGGCGTTCCAGGTTCTCGATTTCCTGCTGGCGCGCCAGCAGGCCGGCCTGTTCGGAATCCTGCGCATAGAAGTTGACGCCGTGGGCGGACACCGCATGGCCGTTCCTGACGTAGATCACGCCACCGGGCGGCAACTGCCCGCGCTGGGCCAGCGCCTCTTCGAAGGTGCCGGCGGTGAAGCAGCCATGCAGCCAGTCGCCCAGCAATGCCTGCAGGCCGGCGTCGTTCAGGCGCAGCAGGCTGGCCAGGCGCGGCAGCCCGGCATCGCCGCCGGACACGCCCGCGCTGGGCGGGCTGTAGAAGGCCAGCTTGGCCGGCGGCGCGTCCTTGCCATCGGTGCCGAGGAAGCCCCGGACCATGTCGAGGCGGCTGACTTCAAGTGCACCCATGCGCTCGCGCAATGCCGCTTCCAGCGCGTTCTCCCAGCCCTGCTCGATGTGGATGCGGCTCCACAAGCCCTGCAGCCCGTCCAGCCCGTGCCTGGCCAGCCACGGTGCCAGCTTGCCGTCCGTCCTGACCTTCTCCTGCAACGCGCGCAGGGCGTCCAGCCGCGCGGCCAGTTCGGCATGGCGCGCGCCTTCGGTGTTGACTTCGTTCTGCCGCGCGCGCCGGTCCTCGTCCAGCTGCGGGACGGATTCCTGCAACTCGTGCAGGCGGGCGTCGGTCTCGTTGGCGGCCTCCTGGGCGCGCGCCAGTTGCGCCTGCATGTCGCTCAGGCGCGCCTCGTCCGGCGCGGCCAGCGCGCGCTGGTCGGCCTGCAGCTTCTCGGCGCGGGTCTGCAGCTGCCGCGTCTGTTCCTCGATATTGCGCTGGTCGGCCGCCAGCACCTGGATCTGCTGCTGCACCTGCGCGACGGCGCCGCGCTGCGCATTGGCCTCGTCCTGCGCGCGCTGCAGCGACTCTTCCAGCTCGGGCATGCGCGCGTCGTGTTCTTCGAGCTGGGCGGCGAGCAAAGTGGCCTGTTCTTCCGCGTCGACGCCCTGGCCGGCCAGGGTCTCGATCTCGGCCTGGGCCTCTTCCTGGCGCGTTCCCCATTGGGCGATCTGCTCGCGCAGCTGGACCAGGCGCTGCTCCACCCGCTGGCGGCTTTCCACCACGTAGCGGATCTCGCCTTCGAGCCGCCCGACCTCTGCGCTGGCTTCGTACAGCTTGCCCTGTGCCTGGTTGACCTCGTCGCCGGCGGCATAGTGCGCCTGGCGCACGGTCTCGAGCTCGGCCTCGACGTGCCGCAGTTCGGCGGTGCGCTCCTCGAGTTCGTTGACGGCCTTGGACGAGTCGTTCCTGATGCGCTGCTGGTCGCTCTCGGCTTCGGCGCGCTTGAGGTACCAGAGCTGGTGCTGCTTGCGCGTGGCATCGGCCTGCAGCGTGTTGTAGCGGGCGGCAACCTCGGCCTGTTTCTCGAGCTTCTCGAGATTGGCGTTGAGCTCGCGCAGGATGTCCTCGACCCGCGTGAGGTTCTCGCGCGTGTCGGACAGGCGGTTCTCGGTCTCGCGGCGGCGCTCCTTGTACTTGGAGACGCCGGCGGCTTCCTCCAGGAACAGGCGCAGCTCCTCGGGCTTGGACTCGATGATCCGGCTGATGGTGCCTTGGCCGATGATGGCGTAGGCGCGCGGGCCGAGGCCCGTGCCCAGGAACACGTCCTGCACGTCGCGCCGGCGCACCGGCTGGTTGTTGATGTAGTAGCTGCTGTTGCCGTCGCGGGTGAGCACGCGCTTGACCGCGATCTCGGCGAACTGGCTCCATTGGCCGCCGGCGCGGTGGTCGGCGTTGTCGAACACCAGTTCCACGCTGGAGCGGCTGGCCTGCTTGCGGGTGGTGGTGCCGTTGAAGATGACGTCCTGCATGGACTCGCCGCGCAGTTCCGAGGCGCGCGATTCGCCCAGCACCCAGCGCACCGCATCCATGATGTTGGACTTGCCGCAGCCGTTGGGCCCCACCACCCCGACGAGCTGGCCGGGCAGCAGAAAATTGGTCGGTTCCGCGAAGGACTTGAAGCCGGAGAGCTTGATGGAGGTGAGCCGCACGCGCTTAACCTTGCCCGGCCGGGACCGCCCTTGCGGTAGGAATCCCGGCCAAGATATTGATTTGTAAGGAAATTTGTCGCAGGAGAATCTGCGCTCGGAAGCGAAGATGATACCTGCGTCCAACATAAAAATCGCCGAGGGAGACCCCATGTCCGCTGCCTGGAACCTGCCACTCGTCCTGATGCTCGCGCTCGGGCTGGCCGGGTGCGGCGCCACCCGTTCGACGCAGCGTGCCGAGCCCTATGGCAACGGCGAATGGCTGCAGTCCGGCGCCAACCGCATCGCCAACCTGGCGCTGCGCGACAACCTCGAGTCGGTGCGGCGGGTCCAGTTGTCGCTGTACAAGCGCAACCCGCGCGAATGGCGCAAGTGGGCCGCCAGTCGCGACGAAGCCATCTCCCGCGTATGGAGCGACGTCATGCAAGGCGTGCCGATGGCGCAGATCGGCGGCGCCGTCGGCATCGGGGCGATCCGCGCAGCCTTCGATCCGGCCTTCGCGGGCGACCGGGTGGCGGCCCTCGTCGTCGGCTGGGCGACGATGCTCAAGCAGGCCAATGGCGACACGTGGTCGCAGACCATGATCGACGGCGTCGATGCCGAGAATGCATTCCGCGCGGCCCGCAACGTGGAGATCTCGGCGTGGCTTCTGTATGCCCGGCGCGACGAGAAGGCGCAGCCCATGCTCTTGTCGACCGAGGTCAGCGATCAAGGGAGGAACCTGGTCGTGGACCGGGAGCTGTCGAAGATGGTGGCCCGGCTCGATCTGATGGCGGCGCAGGCGGACGAGAAGTATCGGCGGGCGGCGCTCGACTTCAGCCAGAACTTCCTGATGGGGAGCGTGGCGCCGTTTCTCCAGTTGGTGCCGCACTGAGTCTTCTGGGCCGGCTTCGTTTGGTTGCTGGTTCGCTTTGGGCCGGGTTTGCCTTCGGGGCTGGTTTGCTTTGGTGAGGGCCGCCCGGCCTGCGCTGCCCGCCGGCGGCCTTCACTGCGCCGGCCCCTTCGGGGCTTCCCTGCGGTGCTCGCGAAGCCGGCCCGCGCCGTGTAACTCGCTTCGTTCACTGCGTTCACTGCGCTCAGACGGCGAGTCAGAAGTTGAAGCGCGCACACCTGTGCGCGCAGGCCGGCTTCACTGCGCTCCTCGGCGGCACAGAGGCGGCCGCCAACGGACAGCGCAGGCCGGGCGGCGTGGCGTGCAAGCCGTGTGGCCCTCGGTTGCTCGGGAGGGCTGCAGCGATTGGGGCGTGATCGGGTTTGGGCGACGTGACCGGTCTTGCCGGACGGCGGGCGGGTGCCCCGCGGCGACCGAGCCTGGGGCAAGGAGAGCCGTTGCGCGACGCGACGTGTCTTGCGGCGGTGGGCGGCGTGTGTCGGGGGCCGCCTCTGTGTCGCCGAGGAGCGCAGCGTGGCCGGCCTGCGCGCACAGG